>Ga0208462_1000002_pt1:0-522500 | contig 839713 bp, 848 predicted proteins | sample AD_SCU001_MetaG_FD_184452 | JGI IMG/M metagenome (GOLD analysis project Ga0208462, IMG submission 184452) | Active sludge microbial communities of municipal wastewater-treating anaerobic digesters from China - AD_SCU001_MetaG (SPAdes) (version 2) | ecosystem: Engineered > Bioreactor >...
AAAGCAGCTAAGAAGACGACTAAAAAGGCAGCTAAAGAGGAGCCAGCAGAGGAATCAGAGAAAGAATCTGAAGAGCCTGAAGAGAAACCAGCAAAGAAGGCCCCGGCTAAGAAAGCAGCCAAGAAGACAACAAAGAAAACAACCAAAAAACCAGCTAAGAAAACTCCAGCTAAAAAAGCAGCCAAGAAAAAAGAACCCAAAAAGACCTTTAAAACAGCAGTATGGGCAAAAGCTGCTGAACAGAAATAAGTAGTTTGGGAATTAAAAGTTAAGGGATGTAATAATTATGGCAATAATAAGAAGCAACGAAGTAAGGGAAATGGAAGTTGCAGACATCCAGAAAAAATTAGAGGAACTCCGGGCCGAGCATTCAAAGATAGTATCCAAGAGTGCCGCAGCCGGGATCATCGATAACCCTGGAGAGATTAAGGAACTTAAAAGAACTATTGCTCGAGTACTAACTATACTCAATGAAAAAACCCAAGGAGAACATAAATAGATGACAGTGTGTGATGTATGCGGTCTTCCGGAAGAACTCTGCGTTTGTGAAGAGATTGCAAGGGAGATTCAAAAGGTTAAGGTCTACACAGTCCGGAGAAGATTCGGAAAGCTCATGACCATTGTGGAAGGGATTGATGAGCACGACATTGACATAAGAGAATTAACCAAGGAACTTAAAAATAAATGCGCCTGCGGAGGAACTGCAAAAAAAGGCCAGATAGAACTTCAAGGGGATCATAAACGGAAAGTAAAGGAAGTTCTAGCGAACATGGGCTTTTCTTCAGACACTATAGAAATTAAATCCCGGGATGATAGGTCAAGGGGAAGAAGAAGACGTTAAACCAGATATTTTACTCATGATAACTCCTCAAAACATATTCAGACACGAATTCGTTGGCCTCCATGTGGAAGTGGTTGCAAGTTCACATGAAGGATACAAGGGATTGAAGGGAAGGGTTGTTGACGAGACAAAAAATACCATAAAATTCGAAGATGTGCAAGGGAATGAAAAAATCATCCCTAAAAAAGTAGCTGTCTTCGAGTTCACCCTGCCCAATGGAGTTAGAGTGGAGGTTAATGGCAAGGTAATTGCCATGCGCCCGGAAAACAGGATAAAAAAGAGATATAAAAAAAACTGGTAATAAGAGCAGCAAAAAAAATTACAAGTTTACTAAATTTATTAAAGGAAAATTTAATCAGAAGGTGATCATATGATTGGTATCGACGTTACAGAACCAAAAAACAAATGCGATGACCCTAACTGCCCCTTCCACGGGGACCTACCAGTAAGGGGACAAATACTCGAGGGCATCGTTACCAGTGACAGGGCAGAAAGAACCATCACTGTAGAAAGAAGCTATTACAAGTTCATCAGAAAATTTGAAAGATACGAAAAAAGGAAATCAAAGATAAGCGCACATAAACCAGACTGCATAGAGTTAAACATTGGAGATGCAGTTAAAATCGCGGAATGCAGGCCATTAAGTAAAACCAAACATTTCGTGGTAATAGAAGTCAAGGGAGATTGAAATGAAGGCTATCACATCCAATGTATCTAAATCATTACCCATCGGCGCAAGATTACAGTGTGTGGATAACACCGGTGCAAGAGAAGTGGAAATTGTATCGGTAAAGGGCTACAAAGGTGTAAGGAGAAGGTTAGCCATTGCTGGTGTAGGTGACATGGTACTCATCTCCGTTAAAAAAGGATCCAGGGAAATGAGAAGAGAAGTCACCACTGCAGTGGTGGTCAGACAGAAAAAGGAATACCGCAGAGCAGACGGCTTACGGGTAAAATTTGAAGACAACGCAGCTGTTATACTCTCGACAGATGGAGTGCTTAAGGGTTCTGAAATAAGAGGACCAATAGCTAAGGAAGCAGCTGACCGCTGGCCCTCAATAGGAAGTGCAGCCAGCATAATTGTCTGATTAAAACAATTATCAAATTATAAAGGAAAAAATATTCACGGTGATATAAATGTCAAAACAGCCAAGAAAACAGAGGAAAGCCCGCTTTACAGCGCCATTACATGAGCGCCATAAACTAATGTCTGTCACACTATCTGAAGAACTCCGGGAAAAACTAGAGACCAGGTCTCTCCCGGTGAGGAAAGGTGACACTGTACTGGTGATGCGGGGAGATTTCAAGGAACAGGAAGGAAAGGTGGAGAAGGTAGACCATAGGAACTACTGTTTGTTCATCGATGGTGTATCAGTACAGAAACCTGACGGAAATCAAACTTACCACCCAGTCCACCCATCCAACGTGATGATGGTGGATCTGGAATTAGATGATGAAGAAAGAAACGAAGTAATAGAGAGGAAGGGATAACATGGCAAAAATGGGCTCAAGAAAACATCTTAAACGTTACAAGGCACCGGAGAAATGGCCAATACATCCCAAAGAATACAAGTGGACAGTTAAAACCAGTCCAGGATCCCATGCCCTGGAGAAATCATTGCCCTTACTCATCGTAGTCAGGGACATACTCAAGGTTGCAGACAATGCACGGGAAGCAAAGATCATCATTAACCGGGGCGATATACTGGTTGATGGAAGACCCATAAAGGATTACAAGTTCCCAGTAGGGTTCATGGATGTAATTGAAACACCCAAATCAGAGAAGTACTACCGGGTACTATCCGATGAAAAGGGACGACTCTTGCTCCACCCTATAACCAAGAGAAATAAGGGATTCAAACTATGCCGTGTTGTGGATAAAACCACCCTTAAAAATGGTAAAATACAGTTAAATCTACACGACGGCAGAAACGTCCTGACAGAGGACCAGTACAAAACTGCAGATGTGGTGAAGATGAGAGTCCCCTCTCAGGAAATTAAAGATCATATCAAATTTGAAGCAGGCACACTAGGCATGGTCACCGGTGGAAAACACATCGGTGAGAGGGGAACCATAAAGGATATAACCATAACCAAATCCTCCATGCCCAACACCGTGGTAATTGAATCAAAAAGTGGAAAAACCTTCCAGACCCTTAAGGATTATGTGTTTGTATTAGGCGAGGAAAAACCGTTAATAACACTTCCTGGAGGTAAATAAGAATGAACCCTATGGAAGAAGTTAAAATTGCCAAGGCCACCATTAACATTGGTGTAGGGGAAGCCGGCGAAAAACTCGTCCGTGCAGAGAAATTGCTCACATCCCTGACCCAACAGCAGCCGGTACGTACCTATTCCAAGGTAACCAACCCAGAATTTGGTATTAGGAAAAACCAGCCCATAGCTTGTAAAGTCACTCTGCGTGATGAAAGGGCTGATAATGCCATAAAACTCATCCTAAGTGGTATCGGTAACAGTTTAAAATCCAGACAGTTCGATAGGAACGGTAACCTGTCCTTCGGAATAGAGGAACACATCGATATACCCGGAATACGCTACGACCCGGACATAGGTATATTCGGTATGAATATATCATTAACCTTTGAAAAACCAGGTTACCGGATAAAGAAGAGGAAAATGCAACGGAAAAAAGTACCAGCAAAACACCAGGTCACTCCAGAGGAAACCCAGGAGTTTATGAAGGAAAATTTCAACGTTAAGATAGGTGATTAACTTGCCAAAAAAATACGGAAAGGCATCAAGACAATGCAGAAGATGTGGAGATCACTCTGCCCTGGTAAGGAGATACGGGCTTATGTTATGCAGACAGTGTTTCAGAGAACTTGCATCAAAAATTGGATTTAAAAAATACAACTAGAGGTATAAAAAAAATGACACTCATGGATCCTCTGGCAGATGCTCTTACTAACATGCGAAACAATGAGCTGCAGGGAAACAACACCTGCACCATAAAGCCAGCATCGAAGATGATTGGGCATGTTTTAAGAACAATGCAGAAGGAAGAATACATTGGAGAATTTGAGTTCGTGGATGATGGAAAAGCAGGACAATTCATCATTGAACTCGAAGGGAATATAAACAAGTGCGGTGTGATAAAGCCCAGACACGCCGTAAAACAAGATGAATTTGAAAAATTTGAAATGAGATACCTGCCCAGCAAGAACTTCGGCATAATGATCATGACCACATCCCAGGGTATAATGACCCACAAGGAAGCCAAGGAAAAGGGAATTGGTGGCAGGCTTCTGGCTTACATTTACTAAGGTGATAATAATGGCTCAAGTAGCACTTCTTAAGGAAGAAATCCCCATACCAGAGGGAGTAGATGTAACTATAAACAATGAAGTTGTGGTTACCGGACCTCAGGGTGAACTTAAAAGAAAGTTTAAATCAAGAAATATCAAAATCACCAGAGACAATGACAAAATCATATTAGAAGCTCCCTTCCCTAAAAAAAGGGATAAAGCCATGTTGGGAACAATAAAATCCCATATAAACAACATGATAATAGGATTAACTGATGGATTCATTTACAAGATGAAAATTGTTTACGCTCACTTTCCCATGACAGTCAAAGTAACTGATGGTAAGGTAATTATAGATAACTTCCTTGGGGAGAGATACCACCGAACCGCCAAGATACTGGGCAAAACCAAGGTCACGGTAAAAGGCGATGAGGTCCTAGTTGAAGGTATAAACAAGGAAGAAGTAGGACAGACCATGGCCAACATAGAACAGGCCACAAAAATTAAAGGGAAAGATCCCAGGGTATTCCAGGACGGTATATACCTGGTAAGCCAGGAATAAATAGGGTGATCCACAATGAAGAAACCACATTTTAAACGACAGGAATGGCACAGATACAAAAAACTAGGGGACAAATGGAGGAAAGCTCGGGGAAAAACCAGTAAAAGAAGAAGATACGAGGCAAGGAAACCAGCAATGCCCAGTATCGGATACAGATCTCCTAAAGAAACCAGAGGATTACACCCATCCGGATATCAGGATGTACTGGTATCCAACATCCCAGATCTGGAAAACATAGACCCAGAAAAACAGGCCGGAAGAATCAGTTCCACAGTAGGCGGGAGAAAAAGGGAACAACTCCTAATAAAAGCTAAGGAACTGGGAATCAAGATACTCAACGGATAATCTTATGATTCCAACAGGAACCAAATTTAAGGAAATAATAATTATAATATAAAAAAATGACTTTCAGCCTAAAAGGGGCTGTTAAGGAGGTTTTTTAAATTGAATCTTACTACTCAAAAAAGGATAGCTGCTGACATTCTTAAAGTCGGCGTGAACCGGGTCTGGATAGATCCCGAGAATACTGAGGAAGTATCCCGGGCTATAACCAGAGAAGGTGTCAAGCAACTCATTGGAAATGGAGTAATAAAGGCTAAACCCAAAAAAGGGATAAGCAGTTACCGTTCTAAGAAGATCGCAGCACAGAAGAAGAAAGGAAAAAGGAAAGGCCGTGGAAGCATAAAAGGGGCTAAAGGGGCAAGAAACCCCAAGAAGAAAGCCTGGATGACCACAATAAGGGCCTTAAGAACTGATTTAAAGAATATGAGAGATAACAGGGAGATAAACAAGACCACTTATCGTAAGCTTTACAACATGGCTAAAGGTGGTGCATTCCGAAGCAAATCATACATGAAGACCTATGCTCGGGATCATGATCTTCTCAGATAATTGGGGGAATAATTTATGGCACACAGTTCAAGATACAAATTAGGATTCAAAAGAAGAAAAGAAGGAAAGACTGACTATAAAGCCAGATTAAAGCTTGTGGGACAGAACAAATACAGGTTTGTTGTAAGATTTTCCAATAAGCATATCATTGCCCAGGTGGTCACCACAAAAACTGAGGGAGATGAAACCCTGGTGGCAGTTAACTCCAAGGAACTTGAGAAGTTAGGCTGGAAGGCAGGTGGGAAGAACATCTCTGCAGCATACCTAACTGGTTTTATGGCTGGAAAAAAGGCTATAAAAAATGGAATACAGGAGACCACCCTGGATATCGGTCTTAAAACATCACTTAAAGGTTCAAAATTATACGCAGTACTCAAGGGTGCAGTGGACTCTGGATTGGACATACCACACAACGAATCAGTCCTACCCGCTGATGAAAGGATAAATGGGGAACATATTGCAAAATATGCTCAGGACCTGGGTGATAAAGAAACAAAAGAGATATTTTCCAAATACCAGGAAAAGGGCATTGAACCATCCAAACTACCTGAGCACTTCACCAGCATTAAAGAAAAAATTGAAGAGGAATTATCATGAACAATTATAGGGAAGATTGGGAGCCAAAAACAAATCTAGGCCGTATGGTTAAAGAAGGTACCATAACTGATATTGACGAGATATTTGACCGAGGCCTTCCCATAATGGAACTGGGAATAGTGAACTCGTTGCTGCCTGATCTGGAAGAAGAAGTCATGGATGTTAACCTGGTCCAGAGAATGCACAAATCCGGTAGGAAAGTGAACTTCCGAGTCATAGTATCCGTGGGAAACAAGGACGGCTATGTGGGATTAGGACAGGGCAAAGCCAAAGAGGTAGGTCCTGCCATCAGAAAAGCAGTAGATGATGCTAAATATAACATAATAAAAGTCCGCCGAGGATGCGGTGATTGGGGATGTGTCTGTGGAAAAGAACACACCGTACCCTTCAAAGTTGAAGGAAAAGCAGGAAGTGTACGCGTAACCCTAATACCAGCGCCTGGTGGAGTGGGACTGGCTGTTGGAGATGTGGGCAAAACCATCCTGAAACTAGCAGGAATTGATGATGTATGGTCCGAAACCAAAGGACAGACCCAGACTACAATAAACTTTGCAGCAGCTGTCTTTGATGCGTTAAAACAGTTAAGCATGGTAAAAGCTAAGAAATCAGACCTTAAAAATCTGGGAGTAAAATGCGCAGAATAGATGGTGCGTGTAGAAAATTCACTTTAAGCTTAAAAAAATTAAAGGTGATGGATAGATGATTGCAGCGATAAGAGTAAGGGGCACAACCGGGGTCAGGGGAGAGGTAGCAGACACCATGAAGATGCTACGTCTTAACCGGATAAACCATGCGGTGATACTTGACGAAAACCCCAGTTACAAGGGAATGCTCCAGAAATCAAAGGATTACATAACCTGGGGTGAGATTAATGAAGAAACACTCACCAAGGTTATCACCAAAAGAGGCAGACTCCCTGGTGGAGATAAAGTCACCGAAGAGTTCCTCAAAGAAAACACATCCCACAAAAACATAGAAGATGTGGCCAAGGCAGTATTTAAGGGTGAAAAGCTCGAGGAAATGGGTATCAAACCAGTTTTCAGATTACACCCGCCCAGGAAAGGATTTAAAAATGTTAAAAAAGCCTATAATGAAGACGGAACCCTGGGATACCGTGGAGAAGATATTGAAAACCTCATAGGGAAGATGTTATAACCCCAGTAGAGTTGATAGATCATGATAAGAAAAACACGAAAAATAAACAAGTTACGCGGGTCACGAACCATAGGAGGTGGCTCTTCTAAAAAAAGAAGGGGAGCTGGACACCGTGGAGGAAGAGGTAGAGCCGGATACCATAAGCACATGTGGTCCTGGATAGTTAAATACGACCCAGATCGTTATGGTAAAAGCGGTTTTAAAAGACCCCAAAAAACAATAACTAAATTTAATCCTGTTAACCTGGCTTTCCTGGATGAAAAACTCGATGAACTGGTAAGCAAGGGTATAGCCAAGGAAGAAAAGGGAAAAGTTGTGGTGGATGTTAGAGAGTTAGGCTACAACAAGGTCCTGGGCATGGGTAAAATAACCAAACCCGCCATAATTAAATCCCCGAGATTCTCAGAATCTGCAACACGCAAGATTGAAGATGCAGGTGGAGAAGCAGTAACCGAATAAATTTACCACTCAATTAATGAAATTCACTATTTATATGGAAGGAGATACTTTTGATTGAAAAACTACAGCCCATATTCTCTTTACTCCCTCAGGTAAAGTCACCTGATTATCGGGTTCCATTTAAAGAAAAACTCCAGTGGACAGGAATTATACTCATACTCTATTTTATCATAGGTATGGTACCCCTCTTTGGTCTAAGCCCAACAGCTGTAGACCAGTTCGCCCAGTTAAGGGCAGTCCTGGCTGGTAGTTTTGGATCAATCATCACCCTGGGTATTGGTCCCATTGTAACTGCATCCATTATACTGCAGCTTATGGTAGGTGGAAAGATCATTAAATTGGATCTCTCCCAGCCACGGGATAAAGCCTTATTCCAGGGTACTCAGAAACTCCTTGCCATCATATTCACAGTATTTGAAGCAGCTGTGCTGGTATTTACTGGCGCCCTGGCACCATCATCTCCAGATGTTGCCTGGATATTAGTATTACAGATTTTCATCGGTGGAATACTCATAATATTCCTTGATGAAGTGATATCCAAGTGGGGCTTTGGAAGTGGTGTTGGTCTCTTCATTGCAGGAGGAGTTGCTCAAACCATAATCGTAGGATCATTTAACTTCCTATCATCACCAACCTCTCCGGGAGTACCTTCTGGGGCAATACCCCATTTCATATACACGTTAACCACCAGCCAACCAGATTTCTCACTACTTTTACCGGTAATAGCGGTAATTGTTGTTTTCCTGGTGGTGGTCTACGCAGAGAGTATGAGGGTTGAGATACCACTATCCTATGGTGGTGTTAAAGGTGCCCGTGGGAAGTATCCCCTTAAGTTTATATACGCAAGCAATATGCCGGTTATATTGACCAGTGCGTTACTTTTAAACGTACAATTATTTGCTTCTATATTTGATAGAATTGGAATCCCTATTCTGGGAACCATCAGCAATGGACAGCCCATAAGTGGTCTGGCATTATATTTATCCGTACCAACAATCAGTACCCTCTTCACCAATCCATTACATGTGCTTATCTATGCAGTATTCTTCATAGGATCATGTGTATTGTTCGCCTGGATATGGGTAGAGTTAAGTGGAATAGGCCCCAAACAGGTGGCAAAACAGTTGTACGATATGGGTATGCAGATCCCTGGTTTCAGGAGCAGCAGGGGTCATTTTGAAAGGATACTCAAGAAGTACATACCCGCGATAACTGTCATGGGCGGTGCCTTTGTAGGGCTACTGGCATTTGGTGCAGACCTTACCAGTGCACTAGGTGGTGGTACAGGTGTGCTTTTAACCGTGGGTATTGTGTACCGATTATATGAGGAGTTAGCCCAGGAGCAGTTGATGGACATGCACCCAATGCTTAGAAAATTCTTAGGAGATTAAATTTCATAAAGTTAAAAAAAAACATGGAGTTTTAATATGAAAGTGGTAGTTGTTGCTGGAATTCCAGGATCAGGAAGTACAACGGTTCTTAAAGGAGCACTTGTAGACCTTGACTATGTACATGTAAATTATGGGGATGTCATGATGGAGATCGCCCAGAAAAAGAATCTGGTAAAGGATAGAGATTCTATAAGAACTCTCGCTCCTGACGTACAGAAGGATGTTCAAAGGGAAGCTGCAAAAAAAATTCGAGAAATGGCACAGCAGAGTAACATAATTGTTGACACCCACTGCACAGTTAAAACCCCATTGGGCTTTTTACCCGGCTTACCACCATGGGTTTTAGAAGAGTTGCAGCCTGATCAGTTTGTGCTGGTTGAGGCGGATGGTGATGAAATCCTTATGAGGAGAATACAGGATACCACCCGAATTCGGGACATGGAGAAACTCCGGGACATAGACTTACACCAGGAGATGAACCGGTCAGTTGCCATGGCCTACGCTGCACTCACCGGTGCCACAGTACAGATAATTCAAAATCATGATGACCAGCTGGATGAAACAGTTGCCCGGATGATTGATACCTTATAATAATTAACTAAACTAATAATATAATTCAAAAAAAAATTAAGAAAAAGGATATAAAAAAATGGCAGGTTTCGACTTTCTAAATTCAATCTTAGATCCAATACTTAACCCCTTACTTACCTTGTTTAGTGATCCGAACAATCCCATGTTTGGTGCTATCTTTGGGGTATTTATAATAGCCACCATAATAGCTTTCTTCATAACCTTGGCAAACAAACTGTTAGTAGATCAGGATCGATTAAAATCAGTACAGGGGGAGATGAAGGAATACCAGCAGGAGATGATGAAAGCCCAGAAATCAGGCGACCCCAAGGCCATGAAAGCCGTTCAGGAGAAGCAGGCTGATTTCATGAAACTGCAGAAGGAGATGATGATGAACTCCTTCAAGCCCATGATTGTGACTTTCATACCCATAATCATAATATTTTACTGGATGGCTGGAAACCCACTTATAAACCAGTTCTATGTACAGCTACCAACCTTCGGCTACTATGTATTCCTGGTACCATTTTTCCAGTGGTTAGCAGCATTCTTCTATCCAGTGGGTGCAGTAACACCATTTGCCACCATCAGCTGGCTGGGATGGTACATACTGGTTTCATTTGCAATGTCCATGGTGTTCAGGAAGTTCCTGGGCCTTAAATCTGGGGGAATGTAAGATATTAATGCATATCAGCTTATTTAAATGCAGATGAGATTATTTAAATGTAAATCAGATTATTTAAAGATTGATTAAATTCACCAGTCATTAAAAAATTAAAAATCATATAGGAGAAAAAATAAAATGCCACAGTTAAGATATAGATCAAGATCTTACAAGAGAACCTTTAAGAAAACCCCGGGAGGCAAGACAGTATTACACTACAAGAAGAAGAAGCCCTCCAAGCATGCATGTGCCAGTTGCGGTAAGCTACTTCATGGTGTCCCCCGAGGAAGACCATACCAGATAAAGAAACTTGCAAAAACTAAAAAAAGGCCTAACCGACCGTACGGTGGAAACTTATGTTCTGAGTGTTCACGTCGACTATTTAAAGAAGAGGCCCGATCATAAATGATTATAACCATCGGCGGACTTGCAGGAAGTGGTACAACCACAGTAAGTAAGATACTTTCCGATATGATGGGAATCCCCTACATTTCAGCCGGGGATATTTTCCGCCAGATGGCCAGTGAACATGATATGGATATTCTGGAGTTCAGTAGTTACGCTGAAGAGAACGTTGAAATTGACAGACAGATAGACCAGAAGCAGGCAGAAATTGCAGGCCAGAAAGATGAACTCATTGTGGAGGGCAGGTTATCTGCATACTTCGTTGATGCAGACCTTAAGGTATGCTTAACCACACCACTGGATGTCTCTGCAGAACGCGTAAGCCAGAGGGAAAACAAGACCCCTGAAATTGCTAAAGCTGAGATAATTAAAAGGGGTAAAAGCGAAGCCAAGAGGTACCAGGAGATACATAACATAGACATCAACAACCTGGACACCTATGACCTCATAATCAACAGCCACAGTTTCAGTCCAGAAAGTATAGCCCATATCATACTGAAAGCAAGTGAACAATTATAAAAAAATCAATATCATAAATTGAAGCAATTGAATTAATTAAACCCCATATTAAAACAACTGAATCAATTAATGAAGTAAATAAAAATAGGTATATCAATTGAGGTGATATGATGCCAGCAATAGAAGTTGGAAGAATATGTGTAAAACTCGCAGGTAGAGAAGCGGGTGAAAAATGTGTTATAATAGAAGTTATCGATGATAAATTTGTAGAAGTTGTAGGAAACACTGTTAAAAACAGGAGATGCAACATTAAACACTTAGAACCATTAGATGAAACAATTGAAGTTAAATCTGACGATATAGAAAAGATTAAGAAGGATTTTGAAGCTGCAGTAGCTTAAGAAGACTCCGGTTGTAAAAAAATAATCCATAAGAAATCAAACATTTTGACCCATTAAATTAGTCAAAACTTGATTTAGTAAAAAAAAACTTTGATCCATAAATTTCATAAGAACATAAATTCACCAAAGACAGGTTAACTGATGGTTGAACTTCTCAATAAGGCCGAAGGCGAGACTGACCCTGATTTTGGATGTCCACCAAAGGATCGACCTATGAAGGAGCACCTTTTTAAGGGTGTTATAAACCTGGATAAACCATCAGGACCAACTTCCCACGAAGTGGATTCCTGGGTAAAAAGGATCCTTAAAGCCAATAAAACAGGACACGGAGGAACACTGGACCCCCGAGTAACCGGGGTACTGCCGGTGGGAATAGATCAGGCAACCAGAGTCATCCACCTTCTTTTAGAGGCGCCGAAGGAATATGTATGTCTGATGAGACTCCATGAGGAAGTGGAGGACTGCAGAATAGCAGAGATACTCCGGGAATTCCAGGGAAAGATCTTTCAAACACCCCCAGTAAAATCAGCAGTAAAAAGGGAGTTACGGGTAAGGAACATATACTATGTACACCTCATGGAAATGGATGGTCAGGATGTCCTTTTCCGGATTGGCTGCCAGGCAGGTACCTACATCCGTAAATACTGTCACGATATAGGGGAGGCCCTTGGTTCGGGCGCTCATATGGCCGAATTGCGCAGGACCATAGTAGGATCCTTCCGGGAAGATAAGACCCTTAGGACTTTACAGGACCTAACTGATGCCTACCAGGAATGGGTTGATGAAGGAGATGAAACCAGCCTACGGGCAGCTGTACTTCCCATGGAAGAGGCAGCAAGACACCTCCCCCAGATAGTCATCAGGGACTCAGCAGTGGATGCCGTCTGTCATGGTGCGGATCTGGCAGCTGGTGGGATCCTCCAGTTATGTAGTTCAATACAGATGGGCTCCACAGTTGCACTTTACACTTTGAAGGGTGAACTGGTTGCAGCAGGAAGTAGCCTCCTGAACAGCGATGAAATATGTAAATCTGACCAGGGAATAATGGTGGATATAAAAAAAGTTTTTATGGAACCTGGAACATATCCAAAGATGTGGAAGTAAAAAACCTGCTCTTTGTATATAACTTCCCAGAGATTAACAAGTCAAAAAATGTACAAGCCTAGATATTTAGGATTTTTAGGTGTCATATTTATCTTATGCCGGGATAGTCTAGCCTGGTAAGGCGCAAGACTGGAAATCTTGTGGAGCTTTGCTCCGCCTGGGTTCAAATCCCAGTCCCGGCGTTTAAAAACAAATAATTGGACTCATAAATATTAACTAAAAGAAGAAACAAATAGGATAAGAGGATTTAAAAAAAATTAAATAACAGGAAAAATTAACAGGAACTATTTCAAAAGATTTTAAGAGGAATGAATATGGAAGAAGATTTCAAACACATGGTCCGTATAGCAAGAAAGGACGTTGATGGTAACAAACCAGTAGCACACGCAATTGCAGATATAAAAGGCGTGGGAATCGCGTTATCCGGAGCCATAATTTCACAAATGGGTTTAGATTTAGACCAGAAAATAGGATACTTACCAGATGATACAATCAACAAAATAGAGGATGCAATTCGAGATCCAAAGAAGGTAAATGTTCCCGATTGGATGCTTAACCGGAGAAACGACTACGAAACTGGTAAAACAGAGCATCTTATAGAATCAGACTTAATAATGCGTCTTAGAGATGACTTAAACAGGATGAAAAAGATTAGAAGTTATAAAGGAAGAAGGCATGAGGTAGGATTACCAGTAAGAGGTCAAAGAACCAAAGCCACCTTCCGTAAAGGATCATCTGTAGGAGTAAGCAGAAGAAGAGGATGAATTTTTAGGAGTATGAAATTATGGGACACCCAAGAAAATCCAGGAAAACTTACGACACACCACTTCACCCATGGAATGCCGACAGAATCAAACTGGAAAATAAATTAGTTAAAAAGTACGGGCTTAAAAATAAAAAAGAAATATGGAAAGCCGAAACAATGGTTAAAAAATACCGGCGTGATGCCAGGGAGCTCCTGGGTCTATCCACTGAACAGACTGAAACAGAGAGGGAAGAGTTACTCCGCCACCTTATTAAACAAGGTTTTCTAAATAAAGAAGCCAAACTGGAAGACGTTTTAAACCTGACCATGGAAGATGTACTCCGCAGAAGGTTACAGACCATTGTACACCAGAAAGGATTGAGCAACACAGTTAAACAATCCAGGATCATGGTGGTGCACGGGCACATAGCCCTGGATGGTAAGAAAATAGACTCACCCAGTTACTTAGTAAAAAGTGGGCAGGAAGACCTTATAGGCTTCTACCAGGGCAGTGTCATGGAAAAATATCATAAAGAACAGGTCTCCAAACAGAAAGGAGAAGAATAAATTTTATAGGTGATAAATATGGCGGATAAAGAAAAATGGGGAGTAGCTAACATTTACAGCTCCTTCAACAATACCATAATCACCGTCACCGACCTTACCGGAGCAGAGACCATTAGTCAATGGTCAGGTGGTAAGGTGGTACGGTCAGATAGACAGGAATCATCACCCTTTGCAGCCATGGCGGCTGCCACCCGGGCAGCGGATGATGTTAAGGAGAAGGGATTAATTGGACTACACATTCGTGTACGAGCCCCTGGAGGAAACGGTCCAAGAACACCAGGACCAGGTGCACAGGCCACAATAAGGGCTTTTGCCAGGGCCGGTATAAAGATAGGCAAAATTGAAGATGTCACTCCAGTACCTCACGATGGAACAGGAAGACCGGGAGGTAAAAGGGGGAGAAGGGTCTAAATGGATATAGCTATAAAAAGCAAGGAAGAAGACAGGATAACCTTAGTAATTGAAGGTGTAGATGTGCCTTTCATCAATGCAATTCGACGGATCTGCATGATGGAAGTACCCACCATGGCCATAGAAGAATTAGGTATATTTAAAAATGATTCACGCGTATTCGACGAAGTTTTAGCCCACAGGTTAGGCCTCGTTCCAATTAAAACTGATCTAGAATCAATCATACCACGTGATGAATGTGACTGTGACGATCACTGTCCCAAATGCAGTGTTACACTTCTCTTGAAAGAGAAAGGACCTAAGACGGTTTATTCCGGGGACTTAAATTCACAGGATGCCAAGATAACCCCAGTCCACGATACAATACCCCTTTTAAAGTTAAGGGGGGATGAGGAAGTGGAACTCGAGGCTATTGCCCAACTGGGAACAGGATTGGAACATGCCAAATGGCAGCCCACCACAGTGGCAGCCTACAAGTACTACCCTGAAATTACCATAGACACGGAAAAATGTGAAGCATGCGCAGATTGTGCATCAGAATGCCCCCGTGGGGTTCTGGAATTTGATGAAAAGGAAAACAAAATCCTGGTAGTAGACCCTGAAAACTGCAGCATGTGCAAAACCTGCGTCAAGGATTGTGAAATGGAAGCAATAACCGTAGAAGGCAGGGATGACAAGTTCATATTCCAGCTAGAATCCGATGGATCACTGAAACCAGAGGAAGTAATAAGCGCAGCCTGCGATATATTAGCAGCTAAATCTCAAAAAATCATAGAATTTACAGAAGGAGAAAGTTAAATGGTAACCAAAACCAATCCCAAGATCACAAAACTTATAAAAAGCCTTAAAGAGAAATCATACCAGGAAGAAGCGGCAATATGGAAAGAAATAGCCTGTAAACTGGAAAAACCAACCAGGAGACAGGCAGAAGTAAACCTTTCCAAGATAAACCGGCACACCCAGCCAGACGATGTAGTCCTGGTACCAGGTAAAGTGTTAAGCAGTGGGGTCCTGGACCATAAAGTCCAAGTAGCAGCATTAGACTTTTCCCTGAAGGCAGCCGAAAAGATAGATAAAGTCGGCGGAGAAATCCTAGATATAGATGCACTTGTGGAGAAAAATCCCAAGGGCACCGGAGTAAAGATTATCCAGTAAAGTTAAGGATTATCCAATAAAACACGTAGAGGAATGTTAAAATGATTATAGACGGAGAAGGACTCGTACTGGGAAGACTGGCAAGTAAAGTCAGTAAAAAACTCCTCCAGGGCGAAGATATAACAGTTTTAAACGCTGATAAAATATTGATATCAGGGACAAAGGATTTTACCTATGCCAGATATAAACAGAGAATAGACAGGGCCAGTATTTCAAACCCCCGAGATATGGGGCCTAAATACCCACGAAGGCCCGATGATATATTCCGCAGAACAGTAAGAGGTATGCTACCCTACAAGAAACCCAAGGGAAGGGAAGCTTTCAAATCTTTAAAAGTTCATGTAGGAGTTCCTAAGAAATTCGAAGATAAAGAAACCTTAAAACCATTAGAAGCCCAGCCCAAACACATAGAAAAAAGCATAGAACTGGGAAAAATTTCCCATTTACTGGGCGGTAAATATTAAAAAATTATAAGGATCAGTGTATATCATGAAGAAAGTTATTCACACCAGTGGAAAAAGAAAAACAGCCATTGCCCGTGGAAAATTCCGTGAAGGTAAAGGAAGAGTAAGGGTAAATAAGTACCCTGCCGAACTCTACCAGCCAGAAATTGCACGGTTAAAGATAAACGAACCAATCACCCTAGCCGGTAAACTGATGGAAGATGTGGACATAGATGTTCATGTAGTTGGCGGTGGAATAATGGGACAGGCAGAAGCCGCACGAATGGTAATTGCCAAGGGTATGGTGCAATGGACCAATGACATGGACCTTAAAGAAAAATACGCACAATACGACCGTACCATGCTTGTAGGTGATCCAAGACGTAGTGAACCTAAAAAGTACGGTGGAAAAGGCGCACGAGCCCGAAATCAGAAAAGTTACAGGTAAACCCATACCTTATACTTTTTGGGATTTGGTTCTCTGAAAACCAATTCTTTATTTAAAAATTACTTACCAAAATTATTTATCAGAAATAAAATTTTATAAAAAAAACATTATTAAAACGATGGTTATATGATTCCAGTTAGATGTTTAAGTTGTGGAAAAGTTGTATCTGCCTATTTTGAGGAATATAAAAAGAGAACTGATGAGGGTGAGGATCCTAAAGAAGTCCTCGAAGACCTGGGAATAAATAAATACTGCTGCAGGAGAATGTTCATTTCCCATGTAGAAGTATGGTAGTAAGGGGGCCGTAGGGTAGCTTGGTCCATCCTCTCAGCCATTGAAACAAGTATTCAGTTAAACTTAGGGAGAAATAAGAATTTTCCTTGAAACCAATATTTTTTCAACTGAAACGGGGATGGTCAACACACCGGAACGCTGGAGACCCGAGTTCAAATCTCGGCGGCCCCATTTCTAATTCATATATAATAATAGATGTTACCAAGAAAGGAGAAAGAAAATGGCTAGGAAAAAAGCTAGTACCAAGAAGAAAGTAACCCCATTAATACTCACTAGATTTGAAAGGGCACGACTCATAGGTGCCAGAGCACTGCAACTTTCAATGGGAGCCAAACCCCAGATTGAAGTTACTGGTTCCATTGACCCTATAGACATAGCCACTTTAGAGCTTAAAGAAAATGTAATTCCACTTGAAGTGAAAAGAAAATCAGAAAAATAGACTATTTAAAGAAATAGGGGACAATTATAAAAATAGACTATTTAACAAGGTAATGGATATAATAAAACAGGCTATTTAACAAGTAGGAGCTGTAAATAACAATCATTAGATCACATTACAATTTAGATCACATTAAAAAAAATTTAATTTAATCAGAAGAAAAAAAATAAAATCCAAATTAAAAAAACAGTTAATCCAAAAATAAAACCTGAATTAACCCACTATTTTTTTCCAGAGGTGTTTATTGTGGATAGTATTATAGAAGACATACGGGTACGAAAGATCTTAGATAGTAGAGGAAACCCCACCCTAGAGGTGGATGTAATAACCTGGAACGGTTTTGGAAGGGCGGCAGCTCCAAGTGGAGCGAGTACCGGAGCACGTGAAGTGGTAGCCTTCCCAGATGGGGGAGTAGACAAGATAATAAGTGAAGTGGAAGATATCATATCCTCTGAACTTATAGGAATGGATGCAGAAGACTTAAATGAGATAGACCTGGTCTTGAAGGAGATAGATGGCACAGAAAACCTCTCACATATAGGTGGAAACACCACCGTGGCTGTGTCCATGGCAACAGCCAAGGCTGCAGCAGCATCCTATAATATGCCTCTATACCGCTTTTTAGGGGGAAATATGCCCAATGAAATACCCTACCCCCTGGGTAACATGATAAATGGGGGAGCACATGCAGGTAAAAATGCCCCGGATATACAGGAATTCCTGGTAATACCTGTAGGAGCAGAAAACATCACCGAAGCTGTCTTTACCAACATCAATGTACACCGTAAAATCAGGGAACTGATACAGGCCAAAGACCCATCATTTACCGGGGGAAAAGGAGATGAAGGAGGATGGGCACCAAACCTCACCAGTGAAGAAGCACTGGAAATCCAGGTTAAAGCCTGTCAGTCTGTCACTGATGAAACTGGTGTGGAAGTAAAGCCCGCACTGGACATGGCAGCCAGTGAAATGTGGAATGGTGAAGCATACGTTTACCAGCGCGAAGGTGTAAACCGGAGCACTGGGGAACAGGTTGACTTTGTAAAGGAGATCATAGATAACTATGGATTCTACTACATAGAAGACCCCATCCGGGAAGATGACTTCGACGGATTTGCAGAGCTCACCCGAAAAGCAGGGAACAAATGTCTTATCTGTGGTGATGACCTATACGTGACCAACGCGGAGATACTACAGGAAGGAATAAACAAGAAATCCGCAAATTCAATCATCATAAAACCCAACCAAATTGGAACACTCACCGACACCTACCAGACAGTGGAACTCGCCCGGAACAACAAAGTGGTTCCAGTGGTAAGCCACCGCTCAGGTGAAACAACAGATGAGACCATCGCCCATTTGGCTGTGGCCTGGAGCTGCCCAATAATTAAAACAGGTGCAACTGGTGGGGAAAGAATAGCCAAACTTAACGAGCTCATCAGGATAGAAGAAGAGATAACCGACCCTGCTATGGGAAGGATAGAAAAATACAGGTGAATATATTATTTATTACCATTAGCAAATTGAAATCTGAAAAAAGTTACCAATAAGGAGACATAAAAATGGCCAAAATAACTATAGACCAAGATAAATGCGATGGTGCTGACTGCGCAGAATGTGTGGATGTATGCCCCATGGAAAACTTCGATATTGAAGGAGACAAGATCATAATTTGTAACCAAGAAGACTGCAGCTTATGTGAGGTATGCATGGATGTATGTCCCAACGAGGCAGTGAAGGTAAAGGAAGATTAAAAAAATATTTTTGATGATAATAAGAAAGATGCAATTTTATGACCATTGAATTGCATCCCTTTTATTTATTACAATACCCATAAACCCTCTGTTTCATTTGTACCTATAAAAAAACCACTATTTACAAATATAGGCAAAAAATAAAGGGTTAACATAAAAAATTGTTTATTTGAGGTGATAAATTGACAGAACTTTTAATTCCACTGGATAAATATTTAGCAGCCGGTTTACACATCGGCACTCAACAGAAAACTAAAGACATGGAACGTTACATCTACCGGGTAAGGGCAGATGGACTTTACGTCTTAGATGTTAGAAAAACCAACGATAGAATACAATCAACAGCCAATTTCCTGGCCAAATACGACCCCGATGATATACTGGTGGTGTCAACCAGACAGTATGGACAGGCGCCAGTCAAGAAATTCGGGGAAATAATAGGTGCAAAGACCATACCTGGAAGGTTTATACCAGGAACACTTACCAATCCTGAATATGCCAAGTTCATAGAGCCCAAGGTACTGGTTGTAACCGATCCCAGATCAGACTCACAAGCTATAATAGAAGCAAAACAGATGGGAATTCCTGTAGTAGCACTCTGCGATACAGAGAACTTGCTGGGAAATGTGGACATAGTCTTACCCGTAAACAACAAGGGAAGAAAGGCAATAGCACTGGTGTACTGGTTACTAGCCCGGCAGATATTACGGGCGAGAGGAATCATAGCCGAAGATGCCGATCTTGACGTGGAACCAACAGACTTTGAATTGAAGATGTAAACTTACATCAAACCCGGATTAAAGATAAAACTAGTCTTTAATAAATTTCTAAAGGATAATAATAGATTATAAAGAAAAATTTACTCTATAAATTAAATCTGTAGGGCAATAATTTACTGACATAAAATTAAAATTCTAGTTAGTATATAAATAAGTGGGAATGAATTTATAAAAAAATAAAGTGGCAGTGATTTAAATGATAAGAAACCCTGCTGTAACAGGTGCTTTCTATGAAGCAGATCCTGATTCTTTAACTAAACAGATAGAAGGTTGTTTTAAACACCAGCTTGGTCCTGGAAGAGTGCCTGAAAGCATAGGTAACTCGCGGTTGATCAAAAGTATAATCGCACCTCATGCCGGTTACATGTACTCCGGGCCAGTGGCTGCCCACTCCTACAAGAAACTCGCAGAAGACGGTTTACCAGAGACATTCATTATACTATGTCCCAACCATACTGGAATGGGATCCGGTGTGTCCACAGTAACCGAAGGACAGTGGAAAACCCCAATGGGACTTGTTGATATCGACGGTGAGTTTGCAGAAAGACTCATGGGAAATGCACCCATAATAGACCAAGATCCAGTGGCACATATGCAGGAACATAGCTGTGAAGTACAGGTGCCCTTCATACAGTACCTGGCACAGACAGCTGGCAAAGAGTTTAAGATGGTGCCCATATCTATGTGGATGCAGGATCTGATAACTGCAACAGAGATAGGAAATGCTGTAGCCCAAACAAGTAAACAACTAGATAGGGACGTGGTCATAGTGGCCAGCACAGACTTCACCCACTACAAACCATATGATATAGCCTACAACAACGACCACCAGGTCCTGGATGCAATCAAGGCCCTGGACGAAAAAGCAGTGATGAACCGTGTTGAGGAATTGAATGTTACCATGTGCGGGTTTGGACCGGTTAACGCAGCCATAATATACTCCAAACAAATGGGTGCAGAAGAGGTTGAAGTACTCAAATATGCCACCAGTGGAGATATCACCGGTGATAAAAGTGCAGTGGTGGGATATGCAGCTGCAGTTATAAAATAAGAATATGCATGTCCTTAAATTATCAAATAAAAACTATGCACGTATTTAAATTTTAATTTATCCAGTAGAATTGACTTAGTAGAGTTTGATTAAATAAATATATTAAAGATGGGTGATTTTATACAAGTTACAGCATCAGCCCCGGGTAAAGTAATACTCTTCGGTGAACATGCAGTAGTTTACGGAAAACCAGCTATTGCATTTGCAGTTAACAAATTAGCCCATGTAACAATAACAGATAGAACCGATTCAAAGGTACATGTAGAATTAACTCGACTTGGAGTGGGAGGATTCTTAGACCTTGAAAATGAAACTATAGAAAGCCATGACAACAAGCCAAGTAAGGGTATGTTGAAGTACATTTTAAAGGCCCTGAAGATAATAAAGGGCAGAACAGAATTTAGTCAGTCAGAAACCCCATCCCAAAAAAAAGGTATGGATGTTACAGTGGATATAGAGATGCCGGTGGCATCAGGACTGGGATCATCAGCGGCAGTTACCGTGGCAACCCTGGCAGCTGCCAGTAAATACTATGAAATAGATCTTGAAGCAGAAGAAATCGCTTCACTAGCACACCAGGTTGAACTGGAAGTTCAGGGGGCAGCAAGTCCAATTGACACCGCCCTCAGCACCTATGGTGGAGCGATCTATCTTACTCAGAATGCCCAGGAGCTGGTTAAACTTCCTTTAGACTGGGATTTACCCCTGGTCATAGCACACACCAAAAGAGAGAGCAACACAGGTGAGCTGGTTGGATCAGTACGATGTAAACTTGAAACATATCCTTCCATAATAAATCCCCTGTTAGATTCCATTGAACAAGTGACCATAGAAGCCCAGAGAGCACTCCTCAGCAGGGATGATAATAGGTTGGGAGAACTCATGAACATAAACCACGGACTCCTGGATGCGCTGGGAGTTAACACACCAGAACTTTCCCGTATGGTATACATGGCCCGTCAGAAGGGTGCCCTAGGTTCAAAGATAACTGGTGCAGGTGGCGGCGGTAGCATCATTGCATACTGCCCGGAAAAAATGGATGAAGTACTCCATGAACTGGAAAGTAAGGAGCAAGCCTTCACTATTAAGCTGTATGATAAAGGAGTCACTTGCAAAGTGGTTGAATAGGAATTATTAGGTTGTTTACTAGGATTATAGGTTGAGGAATTATAGATTGTTAGATAGGGATTATTATTTTGTTAAATTGAAATTATTAGTTAGATAAATAGAGATTATTAGGTAGATAAATAGGAATTATTAGGCAGATAAATAGGGATTATTAGGCAGATAAATAGGGATTATTAGGCAGATAAATTAGGATTATAAAATAATTAATCAAGATACAGATATTAAATAGGATTATAAGGTAGTTAATAGGAATAAAAGCTATTTAAATGAATTTACAGGGTAATTAAATAGCCAGTAAGTAATCAGACAGAATATCATTTGATTTCCATAAAAAAATCGGAAATCTATATAAGGGGGTTAAATCCATTTTGATAATTTTAAAGATTGGTGGGAGTGTAATAACCAGAAAGGAAGAAGATGAACCCACCATTGATCATGAGAATTTAAAGAGAATAGCAGGAGAGATAGCAGAATCAACCCACCAGAAATTGATAGTAGTACATGGTGCGGGTTCATATGGCCATCCCCTGGCAAAAAAATATGCAATAGGAGATGAAATTCGGAATAAGGAAGATTTAGAAAGAAAAATGATGGGATTTTCCCTGACCCAACAGTCTGTCAAGGAATTAAACGGATTAGTTACTGAACACTTGAGAAGGGAGGGTACTTTATCTGTATCTATACAACCATCATCATTCATACTAACCGAAAATAAACGGATAAAAAGAGCAGAAATCGCCCTGATAAAAAGATATCTGGAGCTAGGCTTCGTCCCAGTCATATATGGGGATGTGGTTCTAGATGAAAATGAACACATTCAGATGGCAGTTCTCTCTGGAGATCAGATAATAAAATTTCTGGCAGAGAATCTTCATGCAAAGAGGGTGATCCTGGCAACAGATGTAGATGGAATATACAATAAAAACCCTAAAAAATACTCAGATGCCCACCTGATTGAAACAGTATCCTCACTAGAACAGATGGAAACAGGAGAAGAAACAAATACAGATGTTACCGGGGGTATGGGTGGAAAAGTCAGTGAACTCCTTGAACTTTTAGAGTTAAAAATAGAATCTGAAATAATAAACGCCAACACAGAGGGCAACATTAGAAAGGCCCTAAATGGTGAGAATGTAACAGGAACACGGATTAAAAAGTAAAAAAACAATTTTATCCAGAAACAACAGGAAACCCGGTAAAATAGGAAAATTAACAGAATCACAAATTAAAAAATTAGAAGGTACAGAAGATCATGATTTCTGATAGAAAACTACATCATCTGAACCTCTGCATGGAAAAAGATGTAGAGTACAGAGATAAAAGGACCGGTTTTGGTGATGTAGAATTAATTCACAAAGCTCTTCCAGGTATAGATAAGGAAGAGATCAGCCTAGAGACAGAATTTTTAGGTAAAAAACTCGAGGCACCAATAATAATAACCGGTATAACCGGGGGCCACCCCGCATCCCAGGCCATAAACCAGGCACTGGCAAAAGCTGCCGAAAAACTTAAGATAGGCATGGGGATGGGAAGCCAACGAGCAGCGGTGGAAAACCCCGAACTTAAACCAACATACACAATTATACGGGATGAAGCTCCATCCACACTTATAATAGGGAATATAGGAGCACCCCAGGTTGAATATGCTGAGAAATCAGCAGCAATGATGGACATGGATGCCATGGCCATCCACCTGAACCCCTTACAGGAAGTTATACAACCTGAAGGGGATGTAAATTCAAAAAATTATCTAGAAAATATAAAAAAGGCAATAGAAACACTGGAAATACCAGTCATAATAAAAGAAACCGGTGCAGGAATAAAAAGAGAAGATGCAGTAGCCCTGGAAAAAGCAGGTGCAGCTGCAATTGATATTGCTGGTGCCGGTGGAACAAGCTGGGCAGCAGTTGAAACCTACCGGTCAAAGGACCGTTCCCTGGGAGACCTATTCTGGGACTGGGGAATACCCACAGCAGTAAGCACCGTGGAAGTATTAGAACAAGTTAATATACCGATACTTGCCTCTGGGGGAATAAGAACTGGCCTGGACATGGCCAAAGCAATAGCCCTGGGAGCAGATACCGCGGGCATAGCCCTGCCACTATTGAAGGAAGCCTTTGAGGGACCAGAAGCAGTAGTTGCTCGCCTTGAAAAGTTCATAGAAGAACTTAAGGTGGTAATGTACCTCTTGGGTGCAAGTAACCTCAAAGAACTTAAAAATGTAGACCTAATTATACAGGGAAAAACAAGAGACTGGCTCCAGGAAAGGGGCGTAGAAACCAGTAAATTTGCCAGGAGATCATTATAATGAGCGTAGAAATAATAGCCATGGGCGGATACGAAGAAGTTGGAAAGAACATGACCGCCGTGAAGATAGGAGAAGATGTGGTAATATTTGATATGGGTATCCACCTGGACCGGGTGCACATACACGAAGACACGGATATGGCCCGGATGCACAGCTTGGACCTGATTGAGCGTGGTATTATACCAGACGACACCTTGATGAAGGAAGTAGATGGAAAAGTAAGGGCCATAGTATTCACCCATGGACACTTGGACCATATAGGGGCAGTTGGAAAATTAGCCCACCGATACGAAGCACCACTAATAGGAACGCCCTACACCATGGGACTCATAGAGCGAACCATTAAACAGGAAAAGAAGTTCAAGGTGAACAACCCCTTACAGATCTTAAACCCAGGGGAGAAGATACAATTATCCCCGGACATAACTCTGGAATTCGTGCAAACCACCCACAGTTTACCACAAACAGTCAATGCTGCACTGCACACTTCAGAAGGTATTATAGTATATGCCAATGACTTTAAATTTGACAATCACCAGATGCTTTCCCCACCACCAGACTACCAGAGATTAAGGCAGCTTGGCCAGCAGGGAGTACTGGCACTAATTGTGGAAACCACCAACATGACTGAAATGACCGAGGTTAAAACCCACTCTGAGAAGGTGGCCCGAATGAACCTCCAGGATACAATGGAACCCTTACTCGCAGAGAAAGATGGAATGCTGATTACCACCTTCTCATCCCATATAGAGAGGCTGCAGGCCATATGTAACATTGCAGATAAAAGTGACAGGCAGATACTCCTACTTGGCAGATCCATGGAACGGTTCGGAAGCATAGCTGAGAATCTTGGAATACTGAACTTACCGGCAACTGCCAGTATCTACGGCAGTCCCAAGGCTGTTAACCGGGCTCTGGCCCATGCAGATGAAAAAAGGGATGAATATCTCCTGGTGACAACCGGACACCAGGGAGAAGTAGATGCACTCCTGCCCAGGATAGCCAACAACAAAACCAACTTCCAGGTGAAGAGAGGGGATAACGTATTGATATCTGCACCAATCATACCCAGCCCCATGAACATAGCCAACAGAAACGTCATGGAAAGAAGACTTAAAACCAGCGGTGCTCGAATATACCCTAACATACATGTATCAGGACATGCTGGAAGGGAAGATCACCGTGACTTCCTCCGGATGCTCAATCCAGAGCACATAATACCTGCCCATGGAGATCTTGAGATGCTGGCAGCCTACACTGAACTGGCAGAGGAAGAAGGATATAAGATGGGAAATAACATACACTTACTGAGAAATGGACAGGCACAAGTCTTTAATGGAGGAATAATGTAGGAGGAGATCACTTGGAAATATTAAAACTAGTAAAAAATTATTCAATAGGTGTTGACAGAGAAATAGAGAATGCATTAGATACTCTTGACCCTGAAAACCTTCATTCAGCATCAAATCACATAATAAAAGCGGGCGGTAAAAAGATAAGACCCGCACTGGTTCTCTTAACTGCAGAGGCAGTGGGTGGAAATAGGAAATGGGCATATAAAACAGCAGCCGCCGTGGAGCTCATCCATACTTTCAGCCTCATTCATGATGACATCATGGATGGAGATGAAATGAGAAGGGGAATGCCCGCGGTACACACCCTCTGGGGCGAGCCTATGGCCATACTCGCTGGTGATGTTCTCTTTTCCAAGGCATTTGAACTGGTAACCCAGACTCAAGCGGAGGACATTCCATCAGAAAATGTAATCACTGCCTTAAAAACTGTGGTGGATTCCTGTATTAAGATATGTGAAGGACAGGCATTAGATATGGATTTTGAAGGCAAGTTAGATGTTAAGGAAGAGGATTACCTGAAAATGATTTACAAGAAAACAGCCGCATTAATTGCTGCCGCCACCAAATCTGGTGCAATAATCGGAGGAGGCAGTGAAGAACAGGTTGAGGCACTTTCCCAGTATGGGGAACTCATAGGTATGGCCTTCCAAATACAAGATGACTACCTGGATGTAATAAGCGATGAAGAAGAGCTGGGAAAACCAGTGGGAAGTGACATAGTAGAGGGTAAGATGACCCTCATGGTAGTGCACACCCTGGAAGCAGCAACAGATGCGGATAAAGAAGAGCTGATATCCATCCTAGAAAGTGGGGATGAATCAAATACCAACAGGGCCATCGAAATCTTCAACAAGTACGACTCCATTACTTACGCCAGGGACATAGCCTTAGAAAATGTAAACCAGGCTAAGAAGCTCCTGGATATGATGGATGACTCCCCTGCTAAAGAAGCACTCTACAATCTGGCTGATTTCGTGTTAGAGAGGAAAAACTAGGTTTTTATTTTGCAGGAGAACTAGATTTCTACATTGCAGGACTAATTAATTCTATATATAGCGGATTAAATTAATTTTCAGCATTGTATGTATAATTAAATTCTAATGCATGTATAAATTGGGCTTATAATTTTTTGAACTTTACATTATTTACAATATTTTCAGATGATTTATTCAGATGATTTATTCAGATGATTTATTCAGATGATTTATTCAGATGATTTATTCAGATGATTTTTATGGATGATACAGAAAAACTCATTTACAAATACGCCCTTCTAAATGCAGTTAAACACAAGGGCAGCGCGCAAAGTGGTGCTGTAGTGGGTGTTATAATGGGATCACACCCAGAACTGCGGAAAGAATCCAAGAAAATAGTCAGCCTGGCTGCTGAGATAACCGGGCAGGTAAACTCCCTATCCTTAGATGAGCAGAAGCAGGAACTTGAAAAATTAGGGGTCAAGGAAACCAAGAAAGAAAAGAAACAGGAAAAAAGCGGACTGGCTGATCTGCCCAATGTAGATGGTGAAGTGGTTTTAAGGTTCGCACCAAACCCCAGCGGACCATTGCATATAGGACATGCCAGGGCAGCTATTTTAAACCAGGAGTACGTCACCCGTTACGGTGGCAAACTGATTTTAAGGGTGGAAGATACCGATCCTCGTCGGGTGGACCCTGATGCCTACCAGATGATACCTGAAGATCTGGAGTGGATGGGAGTGAAGTGGCAGGATCAGTACATACAGAGTGATAGGATGGAGATCTACCACCAGTATGCACGGGAACTTATAGAGCTAGGTAAGGCCTACATGTGCACCTGTCCTGGAGATGAGTTTAAAAAACTTAAGGACAGCTCCCAGGAATGCCCCCACCGTGAAATGTCCCTGGCGGAGAATCTTAAACTCTGGGAGGAGATGCCGGGTATGTCCGAGGGGTCGGTTGTTTTAAGGGTTAAAACTGACCTGGATCATAAAAATCCAGCTATTCGTGACTGGGTGGCCATGCGTATTGTAGATGATGAACATCCACGTATTGGGGACAAATTCCGCGTGTATCCCATGATGAACTTCTCAGTAACTGTTGATGACCACCTGATGGGTGTTACCCATGTACTTCGTGGAAAGGACCACCTGGCAAATAGTGAGAAGCAGAAGTACCTTTACCACCACTTAGGCTGGGACGTGCCTGAGTTCATTCATTACGGCCGTCTAAAAATGGATGACATTGCCTTGAGTACTTCCCAGGCTAGAAATGGAATTGAAGAAGGGATGTACACTGGCTGGGACGACCCACGACTGGGAACCATTCGGGCCATCGGCAGACGGGGAATTATGCCGGAAGCAATAAAGGAACTGATGCTGGAAATAGGTGTTAAAATTGCAGATTCCACGGTTAGCTGGAAAAAGATTTACGGTCTAAACCGTAACATTCTGGAGAAAGTGGCCAACCGATATTTTGCAGTTTTAAACCCGCAGAAGGTCACCATTAACGGCCTACCTGAATCTCTGAAAGGAACAATTAAAAGGGTTAAACATCCTGATTTTCCAGATCGTGGCTACAGGGAGCTTCCATTTGATGGTGAAGTCTATCTTGACCAGGATGATATAGAGAATAATAATGGTAGAGTTTTAAGGCTGATGGATGCAGTGAATATTAAGATTGCTGATGAAATAACCTATCACAGTTCTTCATTGGAAGATGCACGTAAGGAAAAAGCACGTATTGTCCACTGGGTACCCGTATCCTCAAATAAAAGAGTTAAGGTCATGATGCAGGATGCCAACCTGTTAAGTGGTTTTATTGAGCCTTCATCAGACGAACTTTCTGTTGATGATATTGTTCAATTGGAAAGGGTGGGGTTTGCCCGTTTGGATTCCGTGCAAAACAGCGAACTGACATTTTACTTTGCACATAAATAAGGAATTAAAAATTATTTTTTTTATTTATATCTGTTCAAAATTTTCCATTTTTTTTTAATTTGAAAATACAGGGTATTATTTTTATCAGGATTTCTATATTGACTTTTTTTGACAATAACCTATTTTTAGGAAGATTCTTATTTTTTTAAATTATTTTTTTATTACAATCGAAAAGTATATAAGCATATACTTATATACTTATGTAACATGTTGAGGATCAATTCCCAGAAATACACAGATTTATCCAGTGATCTAGAAGAACTTTTTAAAGCGTTGGGAAATGTAAATCGACTAATATTGGTATACAGATTAGCATCAGGCGATATGGAACGAACTAGTGTAACAGAAATGGCAAGGATGATGGGATTAACCCAACCAGCAGCTTCACAACACCTTAAAATACTAAAAACTGCCCGGATCCTCAACTCTACTAAACAAGGAAATCATATTTACTACACATTCAATGAACAAGCATTAGAGGAACATAAAGAAAAAGTTGATTTTTTATTTGGATGTCTTTTTATTAAATGCCACAAATTAGAGGGAAAATCAGAACAGAAAATTAAACTTGAAAAAATTAATAAAAAATAAGTTAAAAAAACAAATTAAGGCTCAAAGAGCCAGAACATGATAGTATGAACGAAAGAGACCTAAATCCAGAATTATCAGTCATAATAATACCCAATACGGTGTATATACATGAAACTGATATGAACCTGAAGATAAATAAAAAAATAGGTAAGGAAATATACAGACGGGTTTCAGGTGATGATTTTTACGGAATTGCCCTGGGAGTTAAAGAAGATAACCTGCAGGGAATTTATGTAGAATCAGATCTTTATAATGTAGGGACCCTGGTAAAAGTTGTAAATGCAAAAGAAATGAAAGATTTCTTCCAGCTAAAACTCAAGATAATTGAAAGAGCGGAAGTAGAGGAATTCATCCCTGATGATGGAGATTATAGGGCTACTTACCAGTTAAAACCAGATATAGATGACCTGAAAGAGGAAGATAAGGAAGAAATATTGACCCATATACGCTACCTGGTAAAGGAGATAAGTGAAAATTTCAAAGACTCCCGAACTTACGTAGATAGAGTGATGCAGTTAGACAACATCACCAAGATAACTGGTTACATACTTCCCTACATGAGACTCACCACTCCTGAAAAGCAAGAGTTTCTAGAGATACGTTCTTTAAAGGAGAAGAGTCTTAAATTCCTGGATATACTCATCGAACAGAAGGAAAATATCCAGTTCCAAATGGAAATGGCCGCCAAGTTCAACGATGAAATGAACAAGAAACACAGGGAGACCATGCTCAAGGAACAGCTTAAAGCCATACAGGAGGAGCTGGATGATACAGAAGGAAGGCCTGGGGCTCGAAAAGATTATAAACAGTTAATAGAAGAATCAGGAATGCCTGATGAAGTGAAACAGGTGGCACTTGATGAAGTGAGCAAGCTAGAAAGGCAAGGGTCTCACAGTTCAGAGGAAAACATAATCAGAAACTATCTGGACCTCCTGGTAGAACTTCCCTGGGGTGAATCTGAAGTCAAGGACATAGATATAGAGGAAGCTCGGACAGTGCTGGAAGAACAGCACTACGGCCTGGACAAAGTGAAAGACAGGATAATCCAGCACCTCACCGTGATGAAACTCAAACAGAACAAACAGGGATCAATACTCCTACTTACAGGACCTCCAGGAACAGGTAAAACCAGCCTGGGAAAAAGTATAGCAGAGGCACTAGGCAGGGAATATGTGAGGATCAGCCTGGGCGGTGTTAAGGATGAGGCAGAAATTAGAGGGCACAGGAGAACCTATGTAGGAGCCCTACCTGGTAGAATCATCCAGGGAATGAGAAGGGCCGGTACCAAAAACCCGGTATTTATCATGGATGAGGTAGATAAACTCATGGCATCTTACAGTGGAGATCCAGCCAGCGCGCTACTTGAAGTACTGGACCCGGAACAGAACAATACATTCTCTGACCACTACTTAGAAGTGCCCTATGACCTATCTGATGTGTTTTTCATAGCCACCGCAAACTCCCTCCGTACCATACCCGGACCACTACGTGACCGTATGGAAACCATTGAGATAGGAAGTTACACCAGCCACGAGAAATTCATAATAGCCAAAAGACACATCATGGGAGAAGTCCTTGAAGAACACGGACTCACTGAGGAACAGTTACAGATAGATGATGAGGCAATCAAGACCATCATTGAAAAATACACCAGAGAAGCAGGTGTCCGTGGCCTTAAAAGACAATTATCAGCCGTAGCCCGTGTAGCATCAGAGAAGATAGTTCTGGGAAAAGTAGAACTACCATACATAGTCCATGAGGACATGCTCTACGACTTACTCGGCCATGAACTCACCCAGTTAAGTCAGGCTGGCAAAAACAACCCACCTGGTGTAGTTACCGGACTAGCCTGGACACCAGTAGGTGGGGATATACTCTTCATTGAAGGGGCATTCATGCCAGGAACAGGTAAGTTAACCCTCACCGGACAGTTGGGAGATGTGATGAAGGAATCTGCCAAGATATCAGAGAGCCTCATCCGATCCAGACTGGCGCTCAACCTCAAACAGATGGATTTCGATAAGAAAGATTTACACATACACGTGCCATCTGGAGCCATCCCTAAAGACGGACCCTCTGCTGGTGTTGCCTTACTTTCCACCATTGCATCACTGGTAACCAACCGGCAGGTAGACCCCAAACTGGCAATGACCGGTGAAATATCACTCCGGGGAGTGGTATTACCTGTAGGTGGGATAAAAGAGAAAGTCCTGGCAGCTCACCGCGCAGGAATAAAACGGGTTATATTACCCAAAGAAAACGAAAAAGACCTGGACGACATCCCCGAAGATGTAACCGCTGAACTGGAATTCATCATGGTAGAAACTGTTGAGGATGTCATTAAAGAAACCATTGGATTAGAACTACCTAAACCAATGATGCTCGATATGGACGCCAGCTCTCTCACAGGAGGGGCTGGGGTTTAAGGGTAGTTTATGAGGATTTATTTAAACAAATAAATTCTTCATTTCTTTTTTTTTAAAAACTAAATAAATAGTAAATCCTATTTTCAAACTAATTTTTAATTGCTGTATTAATTTTAAAAAATTACCATATGTAATATTAATTTAGTATATAATTCCATTAAAAAATAATTAAAGTTTACTTCGTTAAACAATACTATAACGAAATAAAAATATTTTTTCAAATTACGGGCCACTAAATCATTGTAAAATGAGTATCATTCTTGAAAACTTGAAGAAATCGCTCAATTTTGAACCACAGCCCTATATGTAACGATGAATATTGTGGTAGTTCTCTATTTTTTTGATTCCATCCACATTATTTTGATAATCGTATAATAATGTACTTGTTTTATTTATCATTATAATAAGTTAATTTATAACCCAAAGATCCCTGATGTATTTTTATTTTTCATAAAGATGATAATAACATAGAGATTTTGATTGTTGATTCCCAAAAATTTAGTGTACTCCCTGATATTTATCTGGAATCATATCATTCACCAATCATCAATTTTTTTAATGTGATTTGTTTAAACAAGTTTTTAGGAACCATAAATAAAGAGCGATCAAAGAAAAAATTACTTATTCTAGAATTCATAAGACAATCCCTGATTAAAAATCCTTTAATAACATTTTATGAGTTATTTTACCAATTCAATGGTTTTAGTAAGGCAACATTATTATTATTTTCTTGATAAGTTAAATATAAAGATATAAACCATTTATGGGCCCAAAAAAGCCAATATTTAAATAGATGTTCCAAACAATGAATCATAATATAGTTGTTAAGGGATAATATTATGTGGATAGTTCTTATCATTGTATTGTTAGCAGCATTTTTGCTTGTCTTAAAGGCGGCTGAAATTTTTGTTAATAATTTAGTAGATTTAGGATCATATTTTGGAGTATCTGAGATCTTATTAGGTATCACAGCATCGGCAATTGGTACATCTCTGCCTGAGTTTGGTTCGGCCATGATAGCCATTTTAACAGGAAATCCGGATATAGGTGTAGGTACGGTACTTGGTGCTAATATGTGGAATATTGGTGGAATACTAGCTATAAGTGCTGCTGTAGCCGGACCTATATTATCCCAAAGGGTTGCTTTTAAACGAGACGGATTAATGGCCCTGATTACTGCTGTGATATTGTTAGCATTCATAGTGGTTTTCAGAGAAATCAATGTATTTGCAGGTATAGTACTCATAGCAGCTTATGGGATTTATACCTACTTTCTATTTATACATGAAAAAAAGGAAAAAGAAAACCAGAAAGAAGATAAATTCAAAATTAACCTTACAACATTTAATTTATCTAAAAAAGTTTTTGGTCTGTTATTGGGTCTTTTAGGATTAGCTATTGGATGCCGGATAATTGTGTACTGTACTGTAGAACTTTCTGTGATCTTCTCTATATCAGCCATGTTTGCAGGAATTTTATTGGCATTTGGAACCACCTCCCCGGAATTTTTCACTGTATTAACTTCAGCCAGAAGAGGTCTTAGTAGTTTAGCTATAGGGACCGTTTTAGGCAGTAACATATTCAACATAATGATTGGTCTGGGAGTGCCTGCCGTGCTGGTAACTGTACCTGTGGATAATCTTGCCATAATTTATGATGGCCCTGCACTTATCCTAATAACCATATTACTCCTTTTCCTACTTTCCAGGAACAATAAACTTTCCAAAAGAGAAGGACTAATACTACTAGGTATTTACGTTATTTACCTCTCATTTAGAATATTTATGATGATTTCTACCTGATCCCAATTTTTTAAATATCTATGTGTTAAATAATTGATTGGTCACTCTTTAATTGTATTGGTGGGATTCATGACAAGGGATGATGAAGCTCTGGAAAGGAAACATGCTGAAGAAATTTTAAACAGGAAAACAAAAGCAGGGATCCAGGCTGATGCTTGCACAACTCCTCTTAAAATGTTTAAAGGCCATGTTAAAAAGAAGCTTCTGGTCAAGAGGGTTACCTGTAAAAAATGTGGGAAAATTTTCAAAACAAACCGTAACACTCAGTTATGTTTTATTTGTGAGAAAAAAGAATAATTTAAAATTTGGATAGTTTTTATCTATTGATTCCATCCAAATTCAATTATTTTAGGGGGTTTTTTATTCATTTAGTTATTCCAGGTTTTTTTATTCATTAATTATTCAAACTCATTTTTTTTCTTTGGTTGGCATTATGAAAATAAAAAAAGGGGGTTCTTTTAACAAATTTAGTCCGATCTGAACTCTTCAGGTATGACCGCTTCTGCATCCCCGGCAGAACAGTATGGTATAGCCGCAATCAGGTTATGAATCCGTTCGTAGGGCACTGACATGAAGATAACATCTTTTTCAAAGCCCTGGTGTCTTCTTGCAGTCCAATCCCCCACACATATATTGGTTTTTCCACTCATTATAGTATAAACTATTGCTTGATAACATAATGCACCGATGATTTGCTGCTCAGGGGAAAGACCATCCCAGTAGGTGTCTAAAGTTATTAGACGGCAGACTTGCTCGGCATTTACAAGAAACAAAACCATATCTGGACGTAACACAGCCTTCTCCAGGGGTGTTATCACTATTTTCTCGGCCAAATCTGTGGCAGGTGGCACTCCTAATTTTTGCATCCTTTCAAAGCTTACAATGGAGCTGGTGAGTTTCTCACCTTCGGTTAAAAATTCCTGTAATCTCCTCTTTTTTGCTCCAGCGTGGATACCACTGAAACCACAGTACGTACTACCTCCTGGGCATGCAGAGGTGTCTTCATCAATTATGAAGTTTTCACCCTGGCTGGCCAGTTTTATAGCTTTACATATGGATATTTTCCCATAAATGTCCCCTGAAGCTTCATGGTTGGTGAAAGAAATAGCTATAGGTGCATATTTTAAGTCAAAAGTCCTTTTAAATATATCGGCCTGTTGTTTATAACTCATTTAAACCCATCCTTTTTTAAATAATTACATGTTGTTCTCTTAATGAATATATTCATCCACATAATTAATTTTTTACAAACGGAAATTAATTAAAAAAATAGGAATTTAACACTGATTTCAATTATATTGAAATAGATATTGAAAAATTCAATATATTTATATACAATAACTTAATTATATTAATTTATACATTCAATATTTGAAGAATAATATTTAAAGTGAGGTGAGAACTTGAATCAGGAAGTACCAGGAAAGTGTCCGCTATGCGATGGGGAGATTAAAATCACGGAGATACAGTGTAACAAGTGCGGAATAGTTATCCAGGGCAAATTCGATCTTTGCAAGTTCTGCAAGTTGAACCTGGAGCAGAAATACTTTGTTGAAGTATTCATAAAAAACAGGGGCAACATCAAGGAAATAGAAAAGGAGTTGGGGATATCCTACCCCACTGTAAGGAATAAACTGGATAAGGTCATCTCTGATCTGGGACACACAGTTAAAAAATCATCAGTTAATCAAAAAGAGATTATAGAAAAGCTTAGAAATGGAGAAATTACTAAAGAAGAGGCTTTAAAGCTACTTAAGGGATAATGAATGGCTTTAAAGCTACTCTAAGTATGAATTATTTTAGAAAATTATGGGAGTGATATGATGTCAAAAAATGTATCTGAAGAGAGAATGAAAATTTTAGAAATGGTAGAACAAGGAAAACTTAGTACTGCAGAAGCAATGGAGTTACTGGATGCTTTAGAAGTAAATGAAGAGGTAATTACATCTCAAAAGAAAGCTAAATGGCTGAAAGTACGAGTTACCAACATGGATGGTAAGCCCAAGGTAAATGTGAATATACCCATGGCATTTGTAGCTGTGGGATACAACCTGGCCAAAAAATTTGATAAAGATTTAAAGAACTCTGGACTGGACGATATTGACTTCAAAGAAATTGTTGAAGCAGTCAAAAATGGGGCAGAAGGTAAAATTGTGGATGTGGTAGATGAAGAAAAGCAGGAGAAGGTAGAGGTTTATGTTGAATAGGCCAGTCCAGAGTAAAAGAGAAACAATATATTGATATATTTAAATATATAGAATAATATAATATCATACATTAGTTCATCCAAGGGAATGGAAATATGGAGCAAGAAAAGAAAATAGCCCTGGCAGCTTGTAGCGGCATGAGTCCTCATGGTCTTATTGCCCGTGTTGCATCGACAGATACAGTTGATAAATTGGATAACACCATCTCAATTTGTATGGGTGCCACTTCAGCAGATAAAGATGGATTCAGGCAGTTAATCAAAAAATATCCCATCATAACCATCAGTGGTTGTGATAGTGACTGTGCTTCTAAAATCCTGGAACAGAAGGGAGTTAAAACCATAAAAAATATCAACGTAATGGAAGAACTAAATAAAGAAGGTCTAAAACCCACGGATGTCTCCAGACTGGATGAAGCCGGAGAAAAATGCGTGCAGCATATTATCAAGAAGATATTAAAAGAGATTGATTCAACCAGGTCCTGATAAAAAAAAACTCTAGCACAGATAAAACTGAATTTACCTTGTAAACCATGAAGGAGGATCTGTGCTGGGCCCATGGGTTACTTGGCTACTTTCAACATCACACAAGAATATCCTTATATTTGATATGTACCTTCATTATAATATGACCAATTTCCCAATGGAGATCCATAAGCTAAATTTAAGTATGATAATACCAAAAAATTGCTTGTATGCAAAAAAATATTTCCTTTCAAAAATTGGTATATTCTGACCTGAAACGCAAGTATAACCATCTACCAAGGAAATTGCCTGAAAATAAGGTTGGCCTTGCTCGATCAGTTTTTATCTTTTTTATAGGTTCAAAATCATTCAGATCAATCTTCTTTTACCGGCTAATGGTTAAATATAAAAATAATAGAATAACTAGCCAAATTTTAGAGGTTTTAAGACGGCTGACTTTTAACATTCCCATAGCCCCCACGGCACGAATTGATGAAGGGTTTTTAATAGGACACCCCGAGGGTGTAAATATAAACACAAAATGCGAGATTGGAAAGAATTTCACCATACAACAAGCTGTTACCATAGGTGATAATATTGGAAAAATCAGGGATGGTCGGGTTGCCCCTTTAATTGGTGATAATGTTTTTGTTGGATCCGGGGCAAGAATATTAGGGCCAGTGGTAGTAGGTGATAATTGTATGATTGGAGCCAATGCAGTGGTGGTTAAAGATATACCAAAGGATAGTGTTGCTGTAGGTGTTCCAGCCAAGGTAGTTAAAAAAGTGGATGAACCCTACAACCTCGTGGAGAAAAGAATTAAAAAGTCCCTGATGAAATCTAATCAATAATTCATATTCCTTTTACTTCGGTTATTTCATAGACTATTAAAAAGAATATTAGATGTGTGATAGTTAAGATTATATAATATTCTGATAATAACCTCAGTTTTATTTCCCATTTTTTTAAAAAGATATTCCAGCACAGATGGAAAAACGTTTTTATACAGGTCATCATATATAATAGAGGTTAGAAAATAACCGTCTTTTAATTATCGGAGAACATCATATGACATGTAATATACTTGTTGGAGGAGGATGGGGTGATGAAGGAAAAGGTAAATGCATCACCTACCTCTGTTATAAAGATAAACCTGATATTATAGCAAGAGCTGGTGTAGGGCCTAATGCAGGGCATTCTGTGGAATTTAACGGTGAAAAATATGGCCTGAGACTGATACCATCTGGTTTCTTCCATAGAGATGCCAGACTCCTTATAGGAGCGGGTGTTTTAGTAGACCCTGAGGTTTTCCTATATGAGCTTGACTATCTAAACAAATATAATGTGGCTGAAAGGACATTTGCAGATTTCCGCTGTTCAATCATAGAAAAAAAGCATAAAGAACGGGATAAGGCCTCAGACTACCTGTCCAAGAAAATCGGAAGCACAGGAACAGGATGTGGACCGGGAAACGCGGATAGAGTAGGTCGAGTGGCAAAGATGGCCAAGGATATTGAGGCCATGCAGGGCCACACTACCGACGTGCCACTGGAAGTTAACCAGGCACTGGATGAAGATGAATACGTATTTATAGAAGGGTCTCAGGGTTTTGGACTGTCACTATATTACGGTACATATCCCTTCGTTACCAGTAAAGACACCACAGCCAGCACAGCCGCGGCTGATGTGGGCGTGGGACCCACACGGGTGGATGAGGTCATAGTTGTCTTTAAATCATATATAACCCGGGTAGGAGAAGGTCCCTTTAAAACAGAGATGACCCAGGAAGAAGCAGAAAAGATGGGAATTGAAGAATATGGTACAGTCACAGGTAGGAGACGTAGAGTGGGCCTCTTTGATATGGATCTGGCCAAGGAGTCATGCATGATAAACGGAGCTACCCAGATAGCACTGACCTGTGTGGACAGGTTATATCCCCAGTGCGAAAGGGTAACTGATTATAGCAGGCTTGCACCCGAAACCAAAAAGTTCATAAATGAAATCGAAGGCGAGACAGGAGTACCAGTTACAATAATCTCAACCGGCCCTGATCTAAAAGATACCATTGATCTCCGTGATGAACTCCTTTAAATCTCTTTTTTTAACCCTCTAATTTTATATTTTTTTTCCGTTATTTTTATTAGCCTCTAAAGACATATTATAGGTATTGTATTAGTTTTAATCTGTTATTTGAATTCTTCAGGAATTCTACGTTTATGTCCAAGCCAAAAAAAGAAATACATGAATCGCTCATCATCAGAAAGCCCGACTTAAATGATGGTGAATCAATCTATTTCCTGGTTACAAAATCCCCTCCCCTTGAAATTAACTCAGTATACAGTTACTTACTGGTATGCTCTCATTTCGACCAGACCAGCGTAGTTTGCGAGTTGGAGGATGATATTGTAGGGTTTACTTCTGGTTACATCCACCCCAACCAAGATGACACTCTCTTCATATGGCAAATTGCAGTGAGCGACCATATGAGGGTTAAAGGAATTGCTCGAAAGATGCTCTTGGATATTTTAGGGCGCAGAGAACTGGGAGATGTGAAGTACCTGGAAACCACTGTAACATCTGATAATGATTCATCCAAGTCACTCTTTAACAGCCTGGCAAGACAGCTGGACGCACCGGTAACCGAGGAAAGCTATTTTTCAGAGAAGGTTTTCCAGAAAACTGGGCACCCTGAAGAATTTATAATCCGTATAGGGCCGTTTGATTATAAAACAGATTAATTATTATTCGAGATCTTTTATTGAGTTATTTTAAAAGAGAAAAGATAGTATGGAAACGTTTAACAAATTGGAATCAGAAGTACGAAGCTATATACGCAGTTTTCCTGCAGTGTTTGAATCTGCCAAGGGTTCTAAATTATACGATGAAAATGGAAATGAATATATAGATTTCTTTGCTGGAGCAGGAACCCTTAATTATGGACATAACAATCCAATTGTATCCAAGGCCCTTATAGAATATTTAAAACAGGATGGAGTGGTACATGGGCTGGACATTGCAACCACTGCCAAGAGGGAGTTTATGGAAAAATTCAACGACACCATCCTGAAACCACGCCACATGGAATATAAATTCCAGTTCTGCGGGCCAACAGGTACAGATGCAGTTGAAACCGCACTCAAACTCGCCAGGATGGTTAAAGGCAGGTCAAATATAATTGCTTTTACCAATGCCTTCCATGGCATGACCATGGGATCCATGTCAGCCACTGCCAATGAATTCTACAGGGAGGAGGCCTTCACCAATAGATCAGACGTGACCTTCGTACCCTTCGACGGCTACTTTGACCAGGAAGTGGATACCGCGAGTATTTTGAAGCAGTTGTTGGAGGATAAAAGCAGTGGACTGGACCTTCCTGCTGCCATAATCCTGGAGACTATACAGGCAGAAGGTGGAATCAACGTTGCCAGTAAAGAATGGCTGCAGGAGATAGAGAATCTATGCCATGAGTATGATATCTTACTAATTGTTGATGATATCCAGGTTGGTAACGGCCGTACTGGGTCATTTTTCAGCTTTGAAGAGGCAGGTATAAATCCAGACATCATTACCCTGTCCAAGTCCATTGGAGGCGGACTACCGCTCTCACTGGTGCTTATGAAACCAGAATTGGACCAGTGGGAACCGGGTCAGCACTCCGGAACTTTCCGTGGTAATAACCTGGCATTCATTGCAGCAAGTCGTCTGTTAAGCTACTGGGAAGATGATAAATTATCCAGGGAGATATGTAAAAAGGAACAGCTGCTCAGGGACAGGCTTAAGGATATTTCCCAAGAATATGATACCATGGAAACGTATATACGGGGCCGTGGTCTGATATATGGTTTACAAATTCCCGATGCCAACTTCTGCAGTGATGTGTCTGCTGAAGCCTTCTCCCAGGGCCTGGTAATTGAACTATCTGGAGCTGAATCAGATGTTATTAAGTTCCTCCCACCACTAGTTATAGAGGAGGAAATTCTTGAGGAAGGACTGGACATAGTAGAAGAAGCCATCTACACAGTCTACAACCGTAGGGAATCCATAAACCAGATACTGAATTATGATCAGGTGTATCAGAATGAATCCATTAACCAGGAGCTGGATCAAAAGGACACCATAAACCAGATACTAGATCAAAAGGATTCCATTAACCATGTGTTAAATCAGAAGGAATCAATAAATCAGATTATGAATTCCAAATAGGATTCATTGATCTTATATTTTTTTTTAATTAATCGAGATAATCTATCCTATCAAGTAATTTATTATGATTTAACATAAAATACGGAGTTATTTAGTTGATAGTTAGAAAAATGGATGATATTATAGGCACAAACCACGAGGTCCATGCACCTAACGGTAATTGGGTAAGCAGGCGCATACTTCTTAAAGAAGATAACATGGGTTTCTCCTTCCATGAAACTATGATTTATAAGGGTACTGAAACCAGAATATGGTATAAAAACCATTTAGAGGCAGTGTTCTGCGTGGAGGGTGAAGGTGAACTGGAGACAATCCCTGAGGGGAAGGTTTATTCAATAAAACCAGGCACACTTTATGCTCTTGACAAACACGATCAACACTATTTAAGGGCACATGAAAGTGATCTAAGGTTGTTATGTGTTTTCAACCCTCCGCTGGTTGGTGATGAGGTGCATGACAGTGATGGATCCTATCCCCCAAGTGATTAAATTAAAAACCTATTTAAACTATCTGTAGGTTAAACTATCGGTAGGTTCCATTAGATAGGATTAATAGGTATCGATGTTATATTAATTAAGTAGGGATATTAGGAATTGATACCCTATTTATTATGTAGGATTATCAGAATCGAATACTAAATTCATAATAAATATGAATAGATAACTAGGATTTTTAACTGGTGAGAAGTATGGCTGATTTTAAGTACTTGGAAAAACGGGAGAAGATGATTGAAAAAAAGATGGCCCAACTTGAGGATAAAACCAGGGATCTCCAGCATGAATCTAAGATGAAGAAGCTTAAAGCAAAATATGATGCATTACTTAAAAAGAAGAAGTCTAAACAGTTAAACCTTGATGAAGAAATTATTCTTGAGATATATAAAGATGCCATAGAAATTGAAGAAAAAGCATATAAATAAATAACAGTAGTCCCTGGCGGAGTCGAACCGCCGTCGAAAGGTCCAGAGCCTTACAGGATTGCCACTACCCTAAGGGACTAAAAAATTAATTTTATTTTTAGGGTTTATATATCTTTTGTATTTGTTGGTGAAGTTGTGGGGAGTTTAGACTGATTATTATTTTTAGTTCTCGTACTCATATTTTTAAAAGTCACATTCTTAAAAAAATTCAAACATCTTAAATAAATAAAAAAAAAATTACGTGTTTAAAAAGGCGAAATCACTTGGATTGTCCCTGACTATCCGTTTTGATTCTTCTTTAAGGTCTGCTACTTCTTTGGTTAATTTATCGATGTAGGGAGCTAACACGCCTGGTTCTACTTTTTCCTGCCCCGGGTTTAAGCTGTTATTAAGTACGTTGTTCAGGTAGATCTTGTACTCCAATAACTGGCCTGTCTTCTCCAGTAACTGGATTTCATTGTCCAGGTATTCTCTGTAAACTCCACTGGCATGGGATAATGACTCATTGTCGCTTGTAATTGCTTTTTTAACTTTGTCACTGCTTTCCTGGTACATATCCCGGGCACCTGCATAATCACCTGCATTTTCCAGGGCCACTGCCTGGTTAAAATATTCTGTGGCATTATTTTTAAGTTCCTGTGAATTTTTTATGGTGTCCTGTGTTTTTAACTTGTTATATTCTGCGTAACCAAAGTACCCGGCCAGGGATATGATGATGATTAGAATCAGGATAATATAACTCTTCTTCATTTAATTTCTCCTAGTTATTAAACAAAGTGTTTCTATGTTATCAGGATCTCCTATATTCATGGTTGAATCCCTTATTATACAGTTTAGATGGGATGATCTCCCCGGGATCAAGCACCCTTCCCACCACGATTATGGCGGTCTTGTTGAGCTCGGCACTTTTAACCTTCTCTACTATATCCTGCAGTGTCCCCTTTACTATTTCCTGGTCTTCCCAGGATGCTTTTTTTACCACAGCCACTGGGGTTTCTGGTGGGTAATTGGTTTCCAGTTCTTCTACCACTTGTTCAATCATCTGCACACCCAGGAAGATGCACATGGTGGCCTGGTGCTGGGCTAGATATTTTATTGCTTCCTTATCTGGTTTAGGTGTCCTGCCCCCTGGACGGGTTATAATAACAGTTTGAGAAACTTCAGGGAGTGTTAGTTCACTTTCTAAGGCGGCAGAAACTGCAAAGAGTGAGCTTACACCGGGTATTATCTCGTAGGATATTTTTTTCTTCTGGAGTCTTTTCATCTGTTCTCCGATAGCCCCGTAGATTGACGGGTCTCCGGTGTGTACTCTAGCGACCAGTTGGCCTTTGTCTGTTTCTTTTTCCATTATATCTATTATTTCATCTAAATCCATGGATGCGCTGTTGTATATTTGGGCGTTTGGTTTAGCTTCCTTTAAAACTTCTTTATTTACCAGTGAACCGGCGTAGATTATGGTATCTGCTTTTTTTATGATCTTATAAGCCTTTAGGGTGAGAAGTTCTGGGTCTCCGGGACCTCCTCCAATAAATACCACTTTTCCTTTCATATGGATTGTATTGGTGTGGGGGTGTATTTATCTTTGATTATTACTATTTTGTTTTATTGATAAAACAAGTAATTATTTGTAAATAAAATCTAAAAATACAACAATCAGCTATAAAATGAAATATGGGCCATTTTTTTTAAAATAGAGCTTGGCTAATTTATTGGATTTCACTCTATATAAACTAGAATTTATTAGATTTCTGCCATATAAACTAACTAAATTGCAATGATTTATAGGGGGAAGTTTACCCTAAAAACTGTAACATTAATTAAAGGTAAATACAATTCAAATAAATACCATACATAGAATCATTACCATAGGGAGAATCTTATTTTGCCAAGGGATTTATCCATAATAATAGTAAATTACCGCACCTACCAGTTAACAAAAGAAACCATAGAATCGGTAATTGATAAAAAACACTTGTTTAACTATGATATTTATGTAGTGGACAACGCATCAAAGGATGGTGGTCTTCTTAAGTTAGAGGAAGATTTTCAAGATCAGGCGGATGCTGGGTTGATTAAATTCATGGCAAATCCGGAAAATATGGGATTTTCTTATGCAAACAACCAGGCCATAGAAGAATCTGAAAGTAAATACGTGCTGCTATTAAACTCTGACACCAAAGTCCAGGGTGACACCTTGGAGAAATGTTTAGCTTACTTGACGGGCAATGAGCAGATAGGTGCACTGGGATGTAAAGTAATCCTAACTGATGGTAGTCTGGATAAGGCGTGCAGGAGAAGTTTTCCCACCCCAACAGTTTCATTCTACAGGATGACTGGACTATCCAAACTCTTCCCCCAGAGTAAACGCTTCGGCCAGTACAACCTGACCTACCTGGATGAAAATGGAACCTACGAAGTTGATAGTCTCTCCGGGGCATTCATGATGGTAAGAAGAGAAGCAATTGACCAGATCGGTCTGTTAGATGAGGATTTCTTCATGTACGGGGAGGATATTGACTGGTGCTACCGCCTTAAACAGGCCGGATGGAAGGTGGTCTACCATGGAGACGCCCAGATAACCCACTACAAAGGTGGAAGCGGTAAAGACCCCAAGGCCCTGTATGAATTCTACAATGTCATGCAAATTTTCTATGACAAACATTACCGGAAGGAAAACAACCCATTTTTAACAGTATTTATCTATCTGGGTATATGGGGTGCCTATGGAGTTAATAGGATTTTAAATATATTTAGGCACTGAGATATTAAAATGGACAAATAATTATAATATCATACAAGTTTCATACTTAATATTTATAAAAAGATTCATCTAAGGGTTTAAAAAAAATGACTGATAAAAATAAAATCACCATATTCGGTTTGGGACATATCGGCCTTCCAACAGCATCATTATTTGCTGATAAGGGATTTAATGTCAAGGGGATTGCCAGGGATGATGAGAAATTACGATTGATAAGCAAGGGAATATCACCAATTGATGAACCTGGACTTTCAGAGCTAGTTAAGATCACCGTAGAAAATGGACATTTCACAGTATCCTATGATGAAGTAGAAGCAGTTAGTAGTTCTAATATAATGATTATCATCGTCCCCACCCCCATGGATGAACAGAACCGAGCAGACTTAACCGCTGTAAAAGAAGCATCTAAAACCATATCCCAGGGCTTGAAAAAGGGTGATTTAGTAGTTGTAGAAAGCACGGTGCCACAGGGTACCTGTGATAACATAGTAATACCCATCCTTGAGGAAAGCGGACTTAAAGCAGGGGAGGACTTCAGCGTTGCCTACACCCCGGAAAGGGCCATACCCAATAACACCATCTATGAGATGACTCATAACGCCCGGGTTATCGGAGGATATGATGAGAGAAGTGCAGACAGGGCATCTGAACTTTACAAACATATCACAGTGGGGGATGTGATAAAAGTAAAGAATCTCATCACTGCAGAGACAGTTAAGCTCATAGAGAACACCTACCGGGATGCTAACATTGCACTCTCCAATGAGATAGCCATGATCTGTGAGGAATTAGGGGTGGATGCCATTGAAGCCATTAAAGTGGCCAATTACCACCCCCGGGTCAACCTGCATATACCAGGTCCGGGTGTTGGTGGCCATTGCCTGGCCATAGATCCCTACTTCATAGTGGAAACAGCCAAAGGAAAGGGTATGCAGGCACCCCTTATAAGCACTGCCAGGATCATCAACGAGGGAATGCCCCAACATGTAATCAAACTCATAAGCGATACATTAGCTGAAGTTGGCCAGGAGATAAAGGGTTCAACTATTGGGCTTTTAGGAGTGGCCTACAAGGGAAACGTGGCTGATGCCCGGGAGACACCAGCTAAAGATTTGATAAATATCTTAAAGGAAAAGGGTGCCCATGTTTATGCTACTGATCCGTACACTCCTAAGGAAGGAATCCGAGCTTTAGGCGCAGAGCCTGTGGATATGGGGCAAGTTTTAAACTGCGACTGTGTAGTTTTAGTAACTGATCATGATGAGTACAGGGATATAAAACCAGAGATGGTGAAAAGCCCCATCTTCATCTGCACCCGGCCGATACTAAATCCAGAAGATTTTGAAAAGAGCGGGATAATCTTCCGGGGGATTGGAAGGTGAGGAAAGGATATTTATCGGTTTCTTTTTAGTTTTTTTTATAAAATTTTTCAACTTCTTCAAAGGATCTTTTATCTGCTACTATGGCAAAATCCATTAGAATCTGTAGTTTAGGAATATAAGGGTCTTTCATTAATTCTTTGGTCATGGTTACCCTTGTTTTTGTTTTTGGATAATTTATTGATTTTTTTATTTTCCATAACTCTTTGATGCATTTTAATGCAGGGATCTTTTTTTCACGATACAAGTCAATTTTTTCTTCTAATTTCTTGTTTAAGAAATAATCTAATTCACTTATCCTTAACAAGGATAATAGTAGTTTTCCTTTTGTTCCTAAATCGTTTTTGCTTAATAATGGTTTTAAATTCTTCTTAACTAGATTATAGTCCCATAGGAATGGTTCTTTGGCATGGTGTTTAGAATCTGCAGTGGTTAAGTATGGTTCAACATCCACCTGTGGTAATGAATCTCCTGCTAAGGGAATATCTAATAGCTTTGGTTCAGATCGTTTTAATATTTCATAAGCCAATTCTTTATATGCGTCCTTTTGTTTCTGTTCACCAAATAACAGGCCAAACCACAGATCATAATTGGTGAATAGTAAGGGGAAGAAAAAATTTTTGCTATAGAGGGCTCTTCTAGCAGACCATCGGTTACCTGCACGAATTTTGGGGATATCTGCTCTTTTATAAGCGTCAAATCCCAATAGAACTAGTACATCTAAGCCATTTATTTGCCTATTATAACCTGGATCGAAATTTTTTGAATTAAAATCACCCCAGGACATAAAAAATGTCTGGGCATAGTCACAAAAACTAGTTGTATTTGGTCGGACTTTTTTCTCAGGACTGTTGATTTGAAATTCCACACCTATAGTTTCTGTAAGCTTTTTTGCTAAAACTACGTCAGGATGCGTATCGTTACCAGTAACAAAGCATACGAAGGGAATTTCATGTTTTTTACATACCTTATGGAGTATTGCAAAGTTTAAACGAGAATCTATTCCTCCAGTTAAACCTAAAATTACTTTTTTATAGTTTTCTCTAAGATTTAATAGATTTATCTCCGTAAAATTCAATAAAAATTCATAGTAATCATCGTATAATTTACTTTTATCATCCCTGTATTTATCCCGGAACCATTGTGGAATCTCAATAGAATCTTTGCGTTCTATAACAATTTTACCCTCTTTAAAATATTTTATATCATGTGGAAATACTCTTTTTATCTCTTTAAAGATGGTACTTTCAGGGTAATTTCTAGTTGCCCATTCTCTAAATACAGAATCTTCTATAAAGTCGATGTCAAAATGATCCACAAATGGTTTCAATTTAAATTTAGATATACCATCAACAATCAATTTGATGTCCGTAGATAATACAGTGTAATTTTCGTCTTCATAGAAAAATAACTGTCTTATACTTATGGATGGTGTTTTAATGAAGCCATTACCATTTTTATCTAATTTAATTACTTGATAATCTCCCATCAATTGTGATGAATCATCTAACTGTTGGAAAAATTTTTGAATATCCGGGTCTCGCAGATCATGGTTAACATTCACCAAACCATTGATCAGTAGAAGTTCATCAGAATCACAGGAGTAAGAATATCCGCTAACTTCATGATCGATGTGGTCATATGGATAAATAAAAATGAGAAAATTACCTATTTCGTATTTAATTGCCTTTCTAGAGATTAAACCGGGTGCTTCTGGAGAATTCAATAGTTTTTCATTTATTTCTGATTCATTTTCATTTTTTTTTCCTATTAATATAAAATGCAACGTAATACCTCTTGAACAAAAATCCTAATCGTAGTTATAACAAAAAAAATTTAATATTATCTTTTTTGATATTTATCTTGTTGTACGTTAAAAATATGTTTAAATATTTAGGGATTGGAATAGAATAGGTCATGATATTCTTTTTTTCAGTCTATCAACTATATTTTTGGTTTTATATTTCACAAAGCCGGTAGTTGTTAAATATTCTGCCATTTCATTCTTTTTTTCGGTCAGTTTTTTGTTGAGTTTCTTATTTTGTGCCTTTAATTGATTCATCCTGTTTAAGAGGCGATCCCTTTCTTTGGTTAATTCAAATTCTTTATAGGTGTCAGATTTTAGTATGTTCCTGTAATTTGCTTTGGCATGAGGGTCTAATTTATCAACTACATCATCATCCAGGTTAATTTCCTGGAAATCTTCCTTGAGATGCTTAAAGAATTCAGATTTATATTTTTCAGAAATCTGGGTGTATCTATGAGGGGTATGGATTAATTTCCTGTTCAATAATTTGATTTCATCGTATTCAGGGAATGAATTTTTAAAAATGTCTATGATCATGTTGAATATTTTGATGATATCAATGTATTTCTTACCCTTCTCTGTCTGTACCGAGCCTGATCTGTTGGTTCGGTGAATATACAGGAAATCCCTCATTAAGGTCATGCGTGATGCATTTAAATAAGTACTAAAAAAGAATATGTTATCCTGGAATATCAGGCCATCTTCTGCAAATTTAGCATTGTATTTTCTCACAAATGATGTTTTATAGATTTTGTTGTAAGCATTAACTGCAACTTCAAAGATAAAATCCTCAGTGTCCTTATAATTAAATACTCTGTTGTCGAAAGTTTCATCAAAACAGTCTAGATTATAATATGGTAGCAATTTTTTATCACTACGGCTTAATCCCTGTCCACTTTCATTTATAATAAGCATAGGGCACATTACAATATCGCTGTTGTTAAGTTCAGCATTTTCGTATAACTTTTCAAACATGGTTGGATCTGCCCAATCATCCGAATCCATAAATCCGATGTATTTGCCTTTAGCCTGTTGGATTGCCCTGTTTCGAGCTACTCCACTTCCCATATTCTCCTGGGTAATGACTCGTATTCGAGGGTCTTTTTTTTCGTATTCTTCCAGGATAATGGGGGAATTATCGGTGGATCCATCGTTTATGCATATTACTTCAATTTCCTTTAATGTCTGGTTAACGATACTGTCTAAACATTGTCTTAGATATTTTTCCACGTTGTAAACCGGGATGATGATGGATACCTTAATATCAGAAGATGAGTCAGGGGTGCTATTTTCTCCTGATGAAGACCTTTTAACCTTATTATCAATCATAAAATTTGATCCCTTTATTTTTTAAATATATTATATTAACTTAATCATGTTTACACATGAAATATTCTGTTTATCTAGTTAAAAATCTATCCCAAAATGATTTTTTCTTCTGGGTATAAGCCCAATTTCCCTCTTCGATAAAATTATGGTACTTATGATGTGTTTTTACCAGTAAGTCAAACACCTTTTTTACTTGAGGTGTTTCTCGTTCTTCAGATGGCATTCTTTTAACCATTGGTGTATTTTTTAAGCCTTCGCTTGTAGCATATGTCCAATATAAATCATCAAAAAGAACCCAACCTCCTGGTTTGAGCAATTTGTCAACAAGGAGGAAAGCAAAGCCAGTGTTATACCAGTCATGACCACCATCAATGTAACAGAAATCAAAAATTGGCTGGGAATGTTCTTCCATTAGTTTCATTAATCTCCAGTTATAGGATGTCGGCTCATAGTAGATGGTGACATAAGAAGAAAGCCCTAACTTTTTCAGGAGTTCTTCAATGTTTGGCTCTCTATTTTTGGCATTTTTAAGATCTATCGTTGTAAGGTGGCCATCTTTCATTTCATCCAGCGCACCTGCTAGATAGCATGAAGAAACTCCATGGTAAAATCCCAACTCCAACAAGTTTTTTAAATTTTTTGATCGAATGAATGATGTTATTTTTTGGGCTTGTTCCACGGTCATCATTGGTATATCATCTACAACAGACTTTATCTCTTCAACTTTCATACAATCATTCCGGAAATTTAATATTTTTATAAATCATATTATTTTAATACATTTCTAACGGAATATATATCTTTTTAATCTAATATCACTAATTTTACTCGTCAATTCGGTCAATAACTTAATCTTTTCCTAGATACAAATCATAAGGCAATATTGAATTTGGGAGGTGATGATGATATTTACCAATTCACTATGGATTACCTTCCAGAAAGGAGATGATCACCAGCTAACAGTCAAAATATTATCATTTATTAAAATTAATGAAATTATAATATAATAATGAATTTAATCAGCTTACATAATAAAATAATTCTATACAAACATAATCATGGTAAAGAAAAAAATTGTCAATGAAGTTATTAATCTTATAAAATAAATAATAAATCTAAAAATCTTTTAAAAATAGATAGGAAAGTTCTGAATAGGAAATTTATTTACTTAATATAAAATTTGGTGAACCATGTCGGAGTATGATTATCTAGTGGTTGGTTCCGGGCTATTTGGTTCTGTTTTTGCTCATGAAATGGATAAAAATGGAAAAAAGGTACTGGTCATTGAAAAAAGGAATCATATCGGTGGAAATGTATACACTGAAGAAATATCTAAGATCAACGTCCATAAATATGGTGCCCATATCTTTCACACTGATAGTAAGGATATTTGGGATTATATCCAGCAGTTTGCAGAGTTTAACAGGTATACAAACTCGCCTATCGCAATTTATAAGGATGAATTATATAATCTGCCCTTCAACATGAATACCTTCCATCAAATGTGGGGTGTTAAAACACCCGATGAAGCTAAAAATATTATAGAATCTCAAGTGAAAGAAGCTAATATTAAAGATCCAAAAAACTTAGAAGAACAGGCTATAAGTTTAGTTGGAAAAGATATATACCAAAAATTGGTAAAGGGATATACTGAAAAACAGTGGGGCAAAAAATGCTCTGAGTTACCTTCCTTTATTATTAAACGCCTTCCAGTGAGATTTACCTTTGATAACAATTATTTTAATGATAAATATCAGGGAATACCCATAGAGGGCTACACAAAAATAGTGGAAAAACTCCTAGATGGTATCGAAGTTAAGTTAAGCACTGATTTTTTCCAGGACAAGGAAAAATGGGAGAAAATTGCAGACAAAGTTATTTTTACAGGTATGATAGATCAGTACTTCGATTATCGATATGATGAATTGGAATATAGATCTTTAAAATTTGAGCATGAAATATGCGATACCCCAAACTATCAGGGAAATGCAGTTCTTAATTATACTGATAAAGAAGTTCCATATACGCGGACAATTGAACATAAACATTTTGAAGGAGTCAAATCTGAAAAAACTGTTGTTACCACTGAATATCCTATGCCTTGGAGTAAAGGAAAAGAAGCTTATTACCCGGTTAATGATGAGAAAAATATGGAAATTCTAAGAAAATATGAAGATTTAGCAGAAAATAAAGAGAATGTGATATTCGGTGGACGTTTAGGAAGATACAAGTACTATGATATGTGGGAAACCATTGATGAATCATTGAAATTGGTAGAAAAAGAGCTTAAAATTGAAATGTAAAAATTTTTCTGAGTTGCTGAAAAATGTCAAATCATATCTATCTATATAGTAATTCAAGCAAAGAAAGTGTTTCTGAAATCAAAGGATTAAACATAGTTTTTAAAGGAAAAAATAGTGAAGTAATGATTGAAGAAGGGTCAAATTTTATTTCAAGCAAAATAACCCTTCACAACAACTGCAGAATAAATATTTCAAAAACAAATGAATATGGAATAAGAAATTTATACGCACAGATTTTTGATAATTGTAAAATAAATATTGGTAAAGATTTTTCATGTGTATCATTGAAAATCAATTTACTTAATGAAAAAGGTTTATCCCTGTTAATTGGGGATTATTGTATGTGCGGACATAATGTAATTATTAGACCTTCAGATGGACATATACTATATGATATGAATACTAAAGAACTTCTCAATAAAGGAGAAGATGTTTTTATAGGGAATCATGTCTGGATTGGTTTGAATTGTATTTTTTTAAAAGGGGCTAAAGTTTCTGATGATTCTATCATTGGCGCAAATAGTTTGGTCAATAAAAAATTTTATGAAAAGAATGTGATTATTGCAGGAAGTCCTGCAAAAATTGTCAAACGTGATGTTAATTGGGATAGGAAAAGTCCTGAACGATATGATGAGTTCATTGGGAATAAAAAAAATGAGCGTAATCACAAATCGTTGGTTAATAATGATTCAGTTTATGTTGAAAGGAAATTTGATAAATTATTGTCTTTTCTGTATATTTCTAAGAAGGAAAATCTAAATCCGAAGAATATCTATAAAATTTATAAAGCAAGAAGGCAAATTAAATCTTTAAATCTTTTTGATGAAAACTATTATTTAAATGAACGTTTTGATGTTAAAAATTCTAATTTGAGTCCATTGGATCATTATATTTATCATGGATGGATGGAAAAAAGAAATCCCTCGATAGAATTCGATGGGGAGTATTATATAAAGAGATATCCGGATGTAAGAAGTTCTAAAATAAATCCACTTGTTCATTATGTTCTTTATGGAAAAAAAGAAGGAAGATTCCCCAATCATAATATAGAAATGAATTCTCATTTTGATAAATAAATAAAGATATAATTTTTATAGCTCTTTAACTCAAATCAAATAAAATCATTTACTACTTTTAAAAGAGAAAGAAGAGAGAATAATTATTATAAAACAATGTTTTTAGATATTCAATGTGATATTGCTGAAGTAATTGATCCTGTATTTAATAACTGATGTAAACCTTATAACCCATGAAATACTTGATTATAGGCCTTTTTGATACTAAAAATATATTTATGATCAAAGCCCATATGAGCATAGAATGGGTTCATTTTATTGAAAAGCAACAAGGAGATTTAATAAATTTGAAGAAAATTCCCCGGGTATCAGTAATTATACCCGTGTATAATGTGGAGAATCATCTGGAAGATTGTCTGGATAGTGTTGTAAATCAAACATTAAAGGAAATTGAAGTAATATGCGTAAACGATGGTTCTACCGACGGATCCCTAGATATTCTGGAAAAATTCGCTGAAAAAGACCAAAGAATCACCATCATGGATCAGGAAAACCGAGGTGCTGGGGCTGCTAGAAATAAAGGTTTAGAAATTGCCAGGGGCGAATATCTTTCATTTCTAGATGCTGATGATTTCTTTGAACCAGATATGCTGGAAAAAGCATTCAATTATTCATGGAAGAATTCATTAGACATAACAGTTTACAGAGTCAAGACTTTTGATAATAGAACATCCAAGGTAAGAAATATAAACTACGATATTCGAAAGAAATACCTTCCAAAAAAGGATGTTTTTAATTATAATGATTTTCCAGGTTACATTTTTAACACCTTTAAAAATTGGCCCTGGAACAAATTATTTAAGAGAAACTTTATTTTAAAAAACAATATCCAGTTCCAGGAACTTTTCAGAACAAATGATCTTCTATTTACTTGCAAGGCACTGATAAAAGCCGATAGGATCTCTGTTTTAGATATTCCTCTAATATATTACAGGATTGACCATGATTTTCACAGTCAGAACACTAATCATAAGCATCCGTTTGATTTTTATCATGCGATGTTAGCATTAAAGAGTTTCTTAATTGATGAAAATATTTTTACAGGCCAAGTGGAACAAAGCTTCGTTAACTTTACCACCAGTGGGTGTTTATACAACCTAAAATCCTTAAATACGAGAGAATCCTATGAAAAACTCTACAATTTCCTGTATGAAGAGGGATTAGAACAGCTCTCCATTAAGGGCAGGCCTGGTGACTATTTTTATGATGGAAATTTATTGAAAATTAAAGAAATTGAGAAACAACCCCTATTAGAACCTTCAAGCAAACCACGGGTTTCTATAATAATTCCCACATACAATGTGGAAACGTACTTAAAAGAATGCCTGGATAGTGTTGCAAATCAAACACTACGAGACATTGAAATTATCTGTGTAAATGATGGTTCAACAGATGATAGTCTATCTATTTTAGAAGATTATCAAAGGAAAGACGATAGAATAAAAATAATTTCTAAACCCAATGCTGGTTACGGTCATACCATGAATGTAGGTTTTGATGCTGCTATTGGGGAATATATTGGTATCGTTGAACCAGATGACTACGTTGAACTGGATATGTATGAAACCCTTTACAATGAAGCTATAAAAAATGATGTTGATTTAATAAAGGCAGATTTTTATAGATTCACTGATTCGGGAGAAAATATTAATAAAACCTATGAGAAGGTAGCCCGTAAAGATAGTAATTATAATCGTGTTATTAACCCACAAAATGAGTTAGAGGTTTTTCGTTTCATTATGAACACATGGACTGGGATTTATAAGAGGGATTTCATTGAAAAATATAAAATACGACACAATGAAACACCTGGTGCTTCATTTCAAGATAATGGTTTATGGTTCCAATCATTGGCATATGCATCACGAACTTATTTTATAAACAAGCCTTTCTATATGAATAGGAGAGATAATGAGGGATCATCTGTCCATGATAAGGGCAAAGTTTTTGCTATGTGTAAAGAACATGATTTCATGAGGGATATTTTAGATAATAGCCCTAAATTAAAGGAAAATCCTGAGTTTAAAGAGAAACTTGTTTATGTTTATCAACGTAAACGTTTTGGTAGCTATATTTTTACTCTCAACAGGATAGGGCCTGAATTTTATGAAATGTTTTTGGAAAAATTTCAGGAAGACTATGCTCTTGCAGCAGAAAATAATGAACTGGATAAAGAACTTTTCTCAAAGAAAGACTGGGATCTTCTACAGTTGATAATAAAAGACCCTACCCTTGTTATTGAAAGTGATTTTAAAAAAGTTTCCAGAAAATCATCTGCATATAAAGCTTCCATAAATGGTTTAATTAATAAAAGGAAGAAATTTAATAAATTATCGTCTTTTCTATATATATTAAAAAAGGAAAAACTAAATCCAAAGAATATATACCGGATTTATAAAGCAAAAGGACATATTAAATCTTTAAATCTCTTTGATGAAGGTTATTATCTGACTAACTATTTGGATGTTAGAAAATCTAATATGAATCCACTGGATCATTATATTTACATGGGATGGATGGAAAAAAGATCTCCATCGAAAAAATTCGATGCGAATTATTATTTAAGAAAATATTCTGATGTGAAGAACTCTAAAACCAATCCACTCGTTCACTATGTTCTTCATGGAAAAGAGGAAGGAAGATTCCCCAATCATCATGCTGAAATTACTCACCAGAGAGTAATGAAATGATGAAAGTAGGAGTTCAGCGTGTTTATCTAATGTTTTCCTTTTTTTAGTTCGTTTTTCTAATTTGTTAATTTCTTCGCTCAAATTTATTGAATATTTTCAGATCAGTTTTCAGATTTTCATTTAATTGGTGGAAATTATTTATATCCATTTAAAAAAAAGGATATTTTGATAATGAAATGAAATGTTATTGAATACTACGAAAAACTTATAAGTTTCTGATTTTATATATCACTTATTGAGGTGTATAAAAATTATAAAGGAAAACCAAAGATACTTCAATTACCTACTAATCCTTGCGGATGTCACTGTAATTATATTATCGTTAATTTTAGCATGGTATCTACGTTTCCAGACCAGTGTCTTTGGTGATATAGGTGTTAGTGGTTGGGGATTTGCCAATTATATGATACCGTTAGTGATAATTATACCCCTCTATCTGGTTCTCTACTATATTTTCGGTTTATACCGACCACAAAGGACCAATACAATTGTCTCTGAAATTGGGGATATAATCAAAGCAAATTTCACCGGACTGGTAATACTCACCACCCTCTTATTTTTGTTCAATGCAGTTGATTATTCCAGGTATGTTCTGGCTGGTTTCGTCACCCTCAGCACCCTTTTTACTGGCATTGAAAGACTGGCCGTTAGAAGTTTTATGCGGTTTATTCGCAGTAGAGGTTACAACATCAAACACATCCTGTTGGTGGGTGGAGATGAGCTTGGTCATAAGTTTGCCCAGAGAATAGAGGAAAACCAGCATATTGGTTACCATATCATGGGATTCCTGGATGACAATCTTGAAGTGGGACATAAAATCTTAAATTCAGAGGTAATAGGGAAGATCAAGGATCTTGAGCATCTGATTTTAACATCACCCCTGGATAGAGTGGTGATAACTTCATCCCCACCGGATTACAATATCATGGAAATTGTGGATCTCTGTGAGAAACACGGGGTAAAAACAGTGATCATACCCGAGTTTTCCAGATATTTCCCTGCCCGGCCTAACATTGATATGCTGGATGATATTCCCATAATAGATGTAAGGCACATACCCCTGGATAATATGTATAAAAAATTTTTAAAGAGGACTTTCGATTGTATCGCAGCAACTCTAGCCATAATCATCTTATCACCCATTATAATAATCACAGCTTTACTGGTAAAAATAAGTTCACCAGGGCCTATCATATACAAACAGGAAAGAGTTGGTTTGAACCGGAAAAAATTCAAGATCTATAAATTCCGGAGTATGAATTCCATTGATGAAAACATGATAATACCACAATGGACCACCCAAGACGACCCTCGAAAGACCAGGTTTGGTTCCTTCATCAGAAGGACCAGTATCGATGAATTCCCCCAGTTTTTCAACATACTCAAGGGTGATATGAGCTTAATAGGTCCCCGACCAGAACGCCCGGTGTTTGTGGAGGCATTCCGGGAGCAGATACCCAAGTATATGATAAAACACTACGTACGCCCAGGAATGACTGGATGGGCCCAGGTTAATGGTTGGAGGGGTAACACCTCCATTGAAAAAAGGATTGAGCACGATATTTATTATGTGGAGAACTGGACAGCTTTACTGGAAGTTAAAATATTCTTTTTGACTTTTATCAGGGGATTCATCAATAAGAATGCCTATTAATCATCAATAATAACTTGATTTTATTATTCTACCAATTTTTTTAGATTCATAAATAACATAAGATAAGGATAATATTTATCCATATATTTCTGTGTAACTCCCGGTTGTCAATGCTTTTCATATACAAGGCATCATTTGTTTATATCTGTATGGAATGGAAAACATTTTTCCCATATTAATTTTTATTGATGAACAATTTGACATTAGCCATCTGCAGTAATGATGGATGTTAATGATCTTTTCTTTGAAAAAAAGAAATTAGCTTTAAGGACACATCCCATATGTTGCATACTTTGATGTCTGAAAAGGATAAGGCAATGTACGAATACCCTGATAAAATTGTACAGGATGTGGATTTGGAAATGTTAAAGAATTAGAAATAACGACATACTCTTCATAGATATTTCTCATGTTATAAAAACTGGAAGTGATGTTCAACACATATTCTTTAAAATTTTACCAGTATTAAAAAGGACGTTTATATCCATTTCCATGATATATTCTATCCTTTTGAATATCCTAAACGTTAGATCCTCAATAAACATTGGACTTGGAACGATAAATAACTTTTAATGGCATTTTTAATGAATAACACTTTGTTTGAAATTGTTTTATCAATCCCCATCATCATAATTAAACACTTTATGATTGATAAATTTATTACCATTGACAGTTGTTTTTAATTCGATTTTAATAGGAAATTAGCATACCAAACCAGTTTAATAAATTAGCAAATGATTTATAATATTATTCTAATAGAAAAATGTAGGAAAACCTCAATTAACTTCAATAGGAGATAGAAATGACCAAATATTCTTGCACTGATTTAAAAATCCTACTGATTCTAACTTTTTTATCCATAATATTCTTCTTCATACCCAGCTTAAACCAGTACCCCCTGAAAATAGCCCCATATGTCCTTCTCCTTTTAATTCTACCAGGTTATTCCTTATTTACGGCTTTGAAACCACGGATTAATGAAATTGCTATGGGGAAGCGTATCATATTCAGCATAGGGTTGGGTGTGTTCCTCATAGTGGTGGTGTATTTATTATGGGCGTACCTGCCCATAAGGACTTATTTTAGTCCGTTTTTAGAATATTTGAATCTATTAGAAGCATACATGCCCCCGGTACTCATCTTATCAGCCATTTTAATAGTGGATCTGGTCCTTATTTCCTGGGCCCGTAGAAAATCTCTTGATCTTACTGAAACTTGGGAATTAAAGGGGAGATATGTCTGGTGTGAAAAATGTAAAGGATACTATAAGCTGGATGAAGGTGAATCTCCCCAGGATTTCGAAAGCTGCCGCTGTGGGGGTAAATTGGTATATGTGGAAAAATTTGAGGGAGATGAGGAATTATCATTTTTATCTAAAAAGGAGATGGAGCCGGTTGCACAGAAAAGGCTCTATTCCCTGGATCTGTTCCTGGTCTTCCTGATGAGTATAATCTGCCTTGGACTTCTTCAAATGGAAAGCCAGTTAGACTACCAGACCATGATTGAATTCCTTTTAATTCTCTTCCTACCAGGATACGCTTTAATAAGCATGGTATATCCCAGAAAAGTTGCATTAGGTAATTTCGAACGTGTAATATATAGTTTTGCTTCTAGTATTGCCTTAACTGCTGTTATAGCTATCGTGCTGAATTACACATCCTACAGCAAACTTATTGATCCCATTTTATACGTGTTAATTGGGTTAACATTCATTTTTCTACTGTTGGCCTACATGAGAAGAGGCCGCTTATTGAAAGAGAACCGTTTCAGCATGGGATTAGGGGGAATTAAGGATTTGTGGAGAGGATTCTCCAGTGAAAACCAGACAGAAAAAACACTTTCCTTGATGCTTGTAGTATCCATTGTACTGTTGGTTACCACCACCTTCATAACTGCCAACCCCCTGGTGGAAAGGTACACTAATTTCACTGTGCAGGATATATATGGAAACCCGGTGGAATCTGTTAATTTAATGTCTAATGAGACTGATAACCTCACCATTTCCATAATAAATCAGGAAAATAGGAAGACAGAGTACAAAATTCTGGTTATTTCCGGGGTAAATGTGCTCATGGACCAGACACTAACCTTGGAAAACGAGGAGAGAAAGGACATCCCCTACACTTTCACTGTAGGCGATCCTGGAACCAGGGATATGGAATTTAAGCTTTACAAGCTGCCGGATAATGAGAACATCTATAAGATCATTAAAATACCATTGACCATCACAGAAAACCCGGCATTGGTAGTTGAAACCCCTTAACTAAAAAGGGGGGTTAGATGGATAAAGGGGTTTTGGTTAATAATAATATTAATTTTTTAGCAGTTCCATGATTAAAAATCCCACAGTGGAGTTTTATAGCCGAGTTCCTCTGCTAATTCCTTATTCCACTGGTTCTTCTTGAACATAATATCATAATCAGCTTCTGACTCTTTCTTTAGAACTTTAGTGGATTGCTGCTCTTTATGATAAACTAGGGCATCAGAGACATGGTAGATTTTCAACTTCATTATGTGCCGGATGTAGCTGCAGAATATTCGGTCAGATCGGTAATGACGCCCAAACTCCGCATCTAAACCTCCTGAATTATCAAGCACATCCCTTCTTATGTACGCGCAGAAGAATGGAGCAAAGTTAAGCTCTAACACTCTGCCGTCATGGAAGAGTGGTACTTTGATGATATTTTTAAATAGTCCCGAGGTGTTGACGTCGCATTCCTTATGGGGATTGGCATAGGGTACGTGTTGGTTTATGTTCATTGATCCTCCAGGTAAGACCTGCTGGGGAACCACCAATCCACACTCTGGCAGTTTGTATGCTGCTTCCTGCATGTTACCTATGGCACCGGGTGTTACAACAGCGTCGTTGTTCAATATAACAATATCGTTACCTGATTCAGCAATCTCAATACCCTGATTTACAGCGTAGGTAAACCCATAGTTAACATGGTTTAATATTAGCTTGATTTTACCTTCATCCTTGAGCCCACTTAGATACTCCACAACCGGGCCGCTTGAAGCATTGTCCACCACCACTATCTCCAGCTTTTTACCCGCTCCTACTTGTAAAATTGATTCCACACATTCCCTTATATCATTCAGTGATTCGTAACTGGGAATTACTATGCTAACACCCTTATGGATCTCTGGAGTTGATCCGGGGTCTGGTATTGATCCATGTTCCTCTCCTTGAGATTCTCTGCTTTCCAGGGTATTTGGGGATTTATCCTGTAGATTGTAGGGTTCATTGAAGCTGCTAGATAAAACCACAGGGACTGAGTAAACCTGCCCAGATTCAGCTACTTTAACGAACCAGTCCCATTGAGCCAAATGGTCTGGTTTTTCATTGAAACCTCCAAGTCGCTGGGAAACATCTTTAGTGTGGCAAAATGCATTGATATCCATGTAATTCCTGTTTTTAAGTAATGATCTGTTTAAACTACCAAAGCGGACTGCATAGGGATGTTGTTCTTCTTCCTTAAATAATAACTGGCCGCAGTAGAGGGCATCTGCATCAGACAGCTCCTGGAAGGCTCCAACCATGGTCAGGATATAATTCTGGTCCCAGGTGTTACCTGGATCAAGGTATGCCATGTACTCACCATGTGCACTGGAAACTGCCATGTTCCGCGACCTGGAAACACCATGGTAACTCTCATTAGAGATTATGGAAATATTTTTGCCATTGATTTTCTCCAGTATCTTGCCAGAATCATCAGTGCTGGCATCATCAATAATTATAAGTTCTATACTGGGATATGTCTGGTTTAAAACAGATTCAACCGTAGATTTCAGGTTGGCTTCGTTATTTTTGACGTACATAACCACAGACACCAGGGGATGGTTCTCCATTTTAAGGGCTGCACTCTGAAGTTTACGGGCCACATTCTCCATCACCGCAAAGCACCTCTTATCCTGTTCACGGAAGGGAACATTCACCATGGGAGATACAATAGAATTGGAGAGATAACCAGAGAAATCAGTGTAACTGCGGTTTTGTACTAATTTTACTTTATCCTGGGCAATCATCTCACCTGTCAACTTATCATGGAGTTCAATTTGATGTATTCTTCCGTCCAGGAAGTAATAGGGAATGGGCACCTGAAAACCATGGCCTTGGATTGGATTAGTGGGTTCAACATCAGAATCTATGGCATCACAGATAACATCCACTATGTGATGGTTATCAATTTTTAAAACAGCTTCCCGTGGACTGTTATCACCAATTTTTACAAACCAGCCAGCCAGGGTGGGTACGGGGAAATCATCAGCCCGGATAACCCCACCAAGTGCCCCATCATCTAACTGACGATAAACTTGAGTATCTGTAGTTTTCTGTTTTTTAACCCTCTCTTCCTTTATCCCGTATAATGCAAAGTGTAACAGGGGGTTCATTTCTGCTTTAAGCACATCCCCGTGTTTATGCAGGTAATCGTTACCATCGAAGGTTGGGCTGGGGTTTCGCCCCTCCTTGTATCCGGAGTACAGGTAATGGAGCAGGGGATCTGCACCTGATTTCCGGACATCCGAGTAACTGTTCAGGTAATAGCCAGTATCAAATAATTGATTCCTTTTTATAGCCCGATAACCTTTTAAATTAATCAAGGTATTCTTAATACCCTGGTTTTTCCGGTTAAAAATTATGAATAAACTGGGGAACCTTGAAATTATCCGGTTGGTAAGTGATCTGTTCCTGCCCATATTATATTCCATTTCATAGATTTTCGCCTGGAGGATGCTGTTTTGAGTGCTGAGGTCATTAATATCCCCATCCACCAGGGAACTGTCTATACTCGCCAGTGTTTTAATCAGATATTCTGGATAATAAACAGCCACGTCGTTATGGGCGTCATAGTCTTCAAGGTCTAGCTGGTAGTAGGCACCTACCTCATCAAGCCTGCGTGTGAAGGGCAGGACATGGTGGGGGTAGTGGAAGTCTTCCTTTCCCACGTGTATGAAGATCTCTGGGAAATCTTCCGGGGGAACTTTGTTAATTAAATCGTATAACAGACTGTCTAGGTATTCTATATCCTCATCCTCATGCCCCCCAGATATGTAGTCAGCCACATTAACCTTACTTGACAGGGGGACCTTTCCATTGGCTGGTAGATTGACTTCATCAATAACCAGGAATCTTCCCATCTTAGTCTGGGGGCCCCCGGCGATCACGTGGCCGAAATGATGTTTAATCCCATAGTATAAGGCGATCCATCCTCCTTTAGATGAACCCTGTAATATAACATTTTCTTTTTTAATTTCGTACTTTTCAAGTAGGGTATCAATTAGGGACAGCACTGTTTTTTCCACGGTAAATTCCCTGCCCTTCCCTAACAAGTAGCTGCCACGTGTCCCAAAGTCATCCAGGATAAACAGCCTATGGGCGTTTACATCCTTCAACGTCCGGACGTAGGAATATTTAAACGTACCAATTTTATCAGTAAATCCAGGGAATGAAATAATCAGTTTATCTGAACCTTCTTTTTTACAGAAGACGTATTTTATCTCTTCAAGGTCCCTGTAAACTTCCTCATTCTCCTTGATGTACTCCGATGTAGTCAGCTTCCCCTTACTTTTTCTTTTCTCATGGGATATCCTTTCCTTTTTCAATTCCACATAGTCTTTTGAAAGTTCTTCACATGCTTCAAGCAGATTTGAAATTGGATTAAGTTTATCTGGTGTATATTTTATGGTGATATCATTGCAGAAGGACAGGTCCATGGGGTCTTTGATAAGCTTGATTCCATCACCTATCTGGTGGTCTTCCAGGGAGTATTCACTGGCAAATGTAGTCAGGTCCTCATTTTTTATTTCCTGGTTGGCTTTGATACTGTTGAAAATTTTCTCCCAGTGGAAACTCTGGCCCTTCTTCCGCTCTGGACTGCTAAGTGCATTAATCCACCCAATGGAAATTTTAGAAATGGTCTGCTCCCTGGACCTGATGGGGAAGTGGGCCATCAATAAATCCGGGTTGTATTGTTTCTTAAGTTTGCCCTCGTATTTATGAGGGGATATTATCCGGTGGCTGCCCCTGGCAATTTTAACACCATAATCTGTCACCAGCTTTCCGGGTACTATGACTTTCTGGAGTTTTTCTGCACTCCGGTCCCTGCACTGTGTGATTTTTGCGGGTATGAATTGTTCATCATGGTTTTTAAAATCAGGAACGTAGGTTTTCCAGTCAATAACGTAGTAACTGGGGGCTTTAAGTTTTTCAAGTATTTCACGGGGGTTTCCACCCTCAGTTGAAATGAGGAATTCATCAGCATCTATGGGGACAATTATATCTGCCATATATTCGTCCACGGCTATCCTGGAGAGTTGGTAGAATTTTTTTACCTTATCAAAACCCTTCTCTGCATCTTCAATAACCACTATGGGCAGCCCTTCTTCTGCAAGTAGATTTAAAATTTTCAGGGTGTCATCTGTACTACCGTTGTCCATGATGATCATCCCGTCAAATACGTTGGTGTTGTAGCGTACGAATGATTCAATGATGTCCATCTCATTTTTTACCATGCTGATGGAGAATATTTTCTTCTTATTTGACATGTTGAAATCCACTTAAGTTGTTTAGAGTTAAATAAACATTAATTTCAGGGTATTCTTAATTAGAAACCATTCTACCTTAAAGTAATTAACAAGATTTTCATTCTTATATTTTACCCTGTCTATATTGGTTAATGAGTTGAAACCTTCTTTTAAACCATCTAAATAATACTTATCCTGTCCCTTCCACTTAAAGAATAGATACTTTATGGAGAAACCCAGAACCAGGAAGATGAAATTAACTGCAAGCTGGGGCCAGGGCATGTTCTTATAGGGGACGTAGATGTTGTTACGTGCTGCGAGTCGGATTTTAAATTCATTGTATCTGCTGCCGCTGGTCCCGCTGGTATGGTGGTAAACAACAGCTTCGGGGCAGTAAATATTTTTATATCCATGGATCCTTGCCCGGTAGCTTATGTCCACATCCTCCATGTAGGCGAAGAAGTTTTCATCCAGGTATCCTATCTCTTCCAGGATGCTTTTCCGGTAAAGGGCTGCACCGGCACAGGCACTGAAGATTTCTCGGGGTGAATTATATAAATCAGGGGATTTACCTTCCCCTGCTTTCTTAGTCCAGCCCAGTATGGTGTATTCATCCCCGGCATCATCCAGCTTATCCCTGTCCTGGTACTGGACCATTTTGGTGGCAACCGCAAATATATCTTCATCTTTTTCTGCACATTCCAGTAGATGGGAGATGCATCCCTGCTCTAATTCTGCATCGTTGTTTAATAAAAATACATAATCTGCACTGGATTGGTTTATACCCTGGTTAACTGACTGGGAGAAGCCCAGGTTTTCCTGGTTTTCTATGAGGATGAAGTTCTGGTAACTCATCTTTAACTGGTTATAATTTTTTTTTATATATTCCACACTACCGTCATGTGATCCATTGTCCACCAGAACCACCTCCAGGTATGGATGCTGGTGGAGTAGAGAATCTAAACATCCCTGGAGAAAATCTACACCATTATAATTAGGGATAATAACTGTTAATTTAATCATTGGTCATGCTCCGAAAGTACCTTTTCCATGAATGTATCAGCAACTTCCTCAGCATCACCCATCATAACCATCTTTCCTTTCTCTAACCATATGGCCCGACTGCATAATTTTTTGATCTGGGATGCAGAATGGGATACCAGTATAACGGTTACATCCTTACTAAGGAATGATTTCATCCTTTTCATACTCTTTTCCTGGAACTTGGCATCACCCACTGATAAGACCTCATCCAGAATAAGTATCTGGGGATGTAAAATGGTGGATATGGAAAATCCTAACCGGGAAACCATTCCCGATGAATAATTTTTAACTGGAACATCTATGAATTCTTCTAACTCAGAAAACTCCACAATTTCATCGTACTTATCTTCCATGAACTCCTTGGTATATCCCAGCAACGCACCCCTGAGGAAGATATTCTCCCTACCAGTGTAATTAGAATCAAAACCACCACCAAGTTCCAGTAATGGTACCACTCCCCCGTTTACTGTAATATTCCCTATGGTGGGTTTCATAACACCAGATATTAGTTTTAGCAGGGTACTTTTTCCAGCACCATTTAAACCCATTATTCCCAGCTTTTCACCCTTTTTAACAGTAAATGAAATGTCTTTAAGGGCCCAGAATTCCTGGAAGAACAGTTGTCTCTTGAGCAGTTTAATCACATATTCTTTAAGGTTATCAACCTTATCAGGGCTTAAATTAAACATCATACTCACATTTTCCACTTTAATGGCGATTTCCTCATCATCCAGATCTGCCCAGGGATCATCTTCAATATGGATCACCTCTGGTTCTTCACTCTCCGGTTCCTTATCCAGGGATGATTCCGGTTCTTTAGATTGTCCAGTTCTCCTTACAAATCCTACCAAGGCAAAGAATATGGTGAGGGCTGCCAACGCGTTAAATAAAGATTCAAGTGGGGGGTTGTTAAGCGCAATAAATACCAGGACAGTTACCAGGATGCTGAGGTTCACTGTTAACACACCTCGCCCTAAAATTCCCGTTTCATAAATAAATGGTTTTAAGGCAGCAAGCAGGGAATATCCTGGTAAAATTAGTGTTAAAAGAGCATAGGGTATGATAATGAATGGGTAAACACTTAAACTGGGTGTTATTAACCAGATAATGGAAAGCACATCCAGTATCAGGACAAATAATAGGTCTCTGTAATATTTCAATTAATATGCTCCTTACTAAGCTGTAATTTTTTTGATTGTAATTTTTTTGATTGTGTTTTTATTTGTTATTTTTTTTTAATCAGGGAATCAGAGGAAAATATTTTTTTATACCTAAACATGCAGTATGAATTTATCCTGATACTTGTAAAACAGCACCAGTCCTATAACCAGTGAGGCTATAGCTGAGATAGTGGCAAATATAAGGGTGAATGTATCGAACATTTGCCCGTAGAGGAATAAATCCCTGGTTAAACTAATCATGGCGTAAACAGGGTTCCAAGTTAATATCCACTGGAAATCCACGGGTATGACATCTGGTGGGAAGAAAATTGCACTGGAATACATGAGCAAGGTAAGGAAAACACCATATAAGTGTTCCATATCCCTGAAAAACACATTTATAGTGGCTAAGATAAGACCCACACCTATGTTGAATACAGTGAGCAACACGGTAGGCACGATGAAAAGCGCAATATAAGGGGTAAAGGGAGCTCCTGTGGCAAGCATTACCATGACCAGGACTATTAGTGAGAGTAAAAATGTGACCAGTGCGGAGAGGGTCAGGGCAATTGTGTAAATATATTTGGGTACGTATAATTTTTTCAAGATGGGAGAATTCATTTTAATTGATCTCATGGCTCCATTGGTTGACTGAGAAAAGTACATGAATACTAAACGCCCGGATAGTAGGAATACAGGATAATTTTCTATGGATCTGCTGAACAGTGTAGAAAATATTATAGTCAAAACAATCATGAACAGTAAGGGCTCTAAAAAGCTCCAGAAAATACCTAAAACAGATCTCCTGTACCTCACCTTAATATCTCTCTTGACAAGTTCCGTGAGCAGGTACCTGTATTTCAGGAAGTTTTCAAAAAACCGATGATGTAAGATGTTTTTAAGAACCATTTATATCAGATTAACTCTTTTATTTTATATTATTATTCTAAATTGAAGATTAAAATGTGTATCTATAAAGCATTTGATTCAATCTTATTGAAACTTTGGTTCAACTTTATTGAAACTTTGGTTCAACTTTATTGAAACTTTGGTTCAACTTTATTGAAACTTTGGTTCAACTTTATTGAACTATTTTAACTGGATTTAAATTAATTTTCTACCCTGGGAATGACCTCCAGGATACGTTTCACCCTATCCTGGAAGGTGTGGTTGTTTAATACGATATCCTGCCCATTTTTTGCCTTGGGGATCCTATCATATTCATTATTAAGATAATCATCAATTAAAGTATGCAGTTCTTCCCTGTTCTTATAGGTAACCAGGGCATCCCTAAAAATATCACAGGAACACAGGACATCGTCGGAGATTATAAAGGCTCCTGCTGCAAATCCATCGAATATGCGGTTGGATATAAATCCCTTCTCCCGCATATCATCCCAATGATCGTTTAAAAGTATTTTACAAGAGGAGTAGGCTTTTCTAAGTTCTCCATAGGGTATATGGTTACCTTTAATATGCCTCTGGTTTATAAATTTCTTCCAATGTGTTCCGTATACTGCCAGATCCTTATCTGTTGGTAACAGATCTTTTAATATCTTCCTGAACACTTTCCTGGAGTTGCCCACAAATAACAGGTCGCTCTGGTACACTCTATTGGGGTCATTGTAGAAGAGTTCTGGATCAGTGCATTGCAGTAATGGCTGGGTAGGAACTATGACTTTCTCAGCTATTTCACCGGCCCAGTAATCAGACGCTATGAAAACATGGTCGTATTGGTTATACTCCTCTAATTCAACTTCATCCGGGTGGGAGATGTTCCACATTATGTTGAAATGCTCTTTTTTAGGAATGTACTTACTTAAACCCCTCAAGACAATGACTGCATCACAATCTTCATCACCATGGTTCCATTCTGGCAATACTTGCACGAGTATCTGGCAGTTTTTCCTCTCTAACTCCTTCTTTAAGCCCATGGCCAGGTGGTAGTCGCCCCACTCCTGGACAACCTTCCAGTTTGGTGTCGGTATCTTAATGGCGATCTTCCTTTTAAAAACGTACTCCTGCTCTAAAACTTCTTTAAAGGTCTCCGCCCGGTTCTGGTAGGTGTGATTTTCCAGGACGTATTCCTGCAATTGTTTGATCTTCCCTCTCCTTGCATCCCCGTTTTCCATGTAATATTCTATTAAACCATGCAACTCTTTGGTGGAATTCCAGACAGGTAATAAGCCATTAAAAGTTTCCTCTGCACCAATGGCACCGTTGGTTAAAACTAATGTCCCGGTGGCCAGGGCATCGTATACCCGGCTGTTAACTGATCCGAAATTTTTAGCCCCCCGATTTACATCATCAATCACCAGCTTGGAGGAGGCGTACACCTCTGGCAGTTTAGAATAATTTAAAAATCCCTGGTAATAGTCTTTAAATTTATCAAAGACTTCCCAGTTCTTACCATATAATTTAAATGTATATGGCAAACTAACCGGATCTAGCATCTCTATTATGTCCCGGGGATCGTCCCAGTAGCTCCCGGTGAAGGTGTAATCACTCAGGAACTCTTTGCTCGGTTTTACAGAGTTGTTGAATGTCTCCGGGTTGGTGGCGATGGGTAAAAGGAACGTCTCCATCCCTGTCTTTTCAGTTATGAAGTCACAGGCAGTTGGACTGGAAGCAAAGATCAGGTGGAACTTCTTTATGGATGGGTTGTTCACCCATCTTGCAAACCAGTTTCTAGCCCAGGCAACTTTAATCAGGGATTCATTGTTGCACCTTATTTTACCCGGGTCATAAACCTCTAAAAATGATATAAGGATGTTAATGTCTTCTGGTACATAGTACCAGTTTCCCTTCCCTGCCCGGGATAAATAGGTAACTTCCCAGCCGAGTTTTAAGAAACATTCACCCAGTTCTGAGGCGGTGAAGTAATCCCCTGCAGAGGCATCCTCACCAGTCTCAGACACTACCAGGGCCACTTTAAGTGGATATTCAGAGAACAATTTCTGGTTGTTAAATTTATCATATAAGAACTGTTTAGACAGCCACTTACCCCAATTCTGTCGGAGTAATTCCTTGTTTTTTATCCTCCTATCCCTGATATCTCGTCGGCTCTCCCCTTTCTGAGTCCCGAATTCATGGTGGAAGAGCAGTGCTTCAGGGCAGTAGATGTTCTTATAACCCTTCCTGTTTAGCTTCAAACAGAAATCAACATCTTCATACCCGTAACTGTATCCTTCATCCAGTCCACCTACTTCCTGGTACAACTCTTTACGCACCAGCATGCAGGCGCCGGTTACACCAGCCCGGGCCTGCTCTCTATTAGTTTCCGGTTGGAAGGGTTCCTGGCCTTCACCTAAATTATAAGGTTTTATGAAACCATCCTCTTCCTTGAAGGCTATTCCTGTGTGTTGAATTTTAAAGGAGTGTGGATGCTGGTCCTGGTAGGGGTAGATGAGTTTTGCACCAACCGCCCCAATACCATCTTCTTTAAGGGCGGCCTGCATCATCTGGTTTAGCCAGCCATAGGTGGGCTCTACATCATTATTTAAAAGCAGTAAAAATTCACCATTGGCCTCTCTGACTGCCTGGTTATTTGCCGCAGAAAAGGATCTGTTTTCTGTATTTTTTATGATCTTAACTGGTAATGGAAGCTGTTCCAGGAAGCGGATAGAGTCATCGGTGGATGCGTTGTCCACCACCAATATCTCGTAGTTGGTGTACTCTACATTATTTTGAAAATCTTTAAAGAGTTTCTCCAGGTGGTTTAACCCGTCCCTGTTCAGTATAATAATGGAAACCAGGGGTGCATCAGATCCGAAGTTTTTCAGTTTTAGAAGTGATCTATTTTCCATTAAGATGGACTGGTATTTCTCATCTATCTCCTGATCATTTAGAGGCATGAACTGTTGTTCAACCGGCTGTTTTCCTGGTCTGTTTATCAATTGGATGATTTTATACTTGACTATACTCCGGTAATCCTTGTAACCATTCCTTATATGCCTTAAATGTTTGTTGGATGTTACAATATCCTTGATTTTGAACTTCAAATCCTTCATAATTTTTATCCTGGGTTTATTAGCTTTTCTTTACTTTTTCAATTTCAATTTATATAAGATTTCATAATAAGTATCACTGGTTTACAACATATTAATTTAAAGGAACTAATGAAATAAGTTATAAACATAAGAATCAAGTTTAGCATGTGAATATTTGAGTAATGATAATTAAATTGAGTTGATTATATTGATTCAGAAAATAAAGGGTTTTGTGTTGATTATATTGATACAGAAAATAAAGGGTTTTTTTGGATCCAGATTCAGGAAACTGATAGGAACTCAAAAAGATGCCATTAAGTACGATTATGAGAGGGGTGATTATACCTATGGTAATCCGGAGGTTCTATTTAAAGGGTATGGTAAATTTAAGATAGGTAAATACTGCAGTATAGGTCCCGAGGTATCGGTTGTTCTGGGGGTTGGACATATGTCCAACTGGATAACCACATACCCCTTCGTGACCCTAAGGAACGCCCCCATTCCCAAACCCAGTATCCATGAAATGGCAAATAATCCCAAACTGAAAAACCCTGATGTTGTGGTTGGTAACGATGTCTGGATTGGATACGGAGTTACCCTCCTTGGTGGGGTGACAGTTGGTGATGGGGCAGTGCTGGGTGCCCGGGCATTAATAACCAAAGATGTACCTCCCTACGCTATCGTAGGCGGTGTACCGGCTAAAGTCATCAGGTATCGTTTCCATCCTGAAGAAATAGAGAAGCTCCTGGAGAGCAAATGGTGGGACCTTCCTGATGAGGAAGTTAACGAGTTAGTTCCTTATCTTTTAACCAGTGATGTGGCTAAATTCATAGAAGCAGTGGAAAAAAGGAAAATTGAATCAACTTAAAACAAAGTTTTCATCTTTAATTCAATGATTCATCTTAATTTTTTAAATTTATTTTTTTTTAATAAATCATTTTTTTTAATAAATCATATACTCATCAAGAACTGGCTCCTGATATACCGGTCCTGTTTGATAGACTGGTTCTTGGTTGGTTGCAGTTTCTGTGGTGGTTGTTTCATTGGTTACCAGTTCCAGGATGGTTATCCAGAAATTCTTGGAGTTGTATACGTTGTCTATGTCTGGTAACTTAAAGAGTAAAAATTCTAACTTTTTAGTTCCGGGTTCTCCCACTGTGAAGGTGTATGGGATCTCTTTTTTTTCGTCAGGCTTTAAAGTCACGTTTAATTCACCGATTACTGTCTGGTTGGAGGTGATTTTCACCCGATAATCTGTGTCCTGGTGTTCATGGTTTACCAGGACGATGTTGACGGTACCATTTTCACCAGATGTTAAATTACTGGGATAATTAGTGATGTTTTGACCGTCCGGACCCAGGACATAGAATTCAGTTGACCCTTCAACAGGGTTCAGGAAGTTAAAAGCAGTGGGGGCGGAGATGAAGATGGCAATTAGTAATAACACACCCACCATCATCATGTTCCTTTTCCGGTGGCTGCCCTTAGGGAGGGGTGTAGTGGGGGAACCGCCCTGTGTAGATGTGCCTTTGATGTCAGATCTGCCAATTCCAACTCCAAAACGGTCCCTTTGGGGAGTGCGCATCCGCATCACAAAGGCGGTTACAATAAATATTAAAGTAATTACAGAGAGAACCTGAAGGATGGATTCTAAACTACTGCCCATGGAAGTGTAGGGTAAAATAAGTCCCACAACTGCTGTCAGGAAATAACTAATACCAAAACTTAAAACCAGGCGGGTAAAAACATTCAAATCAGTTTTTCGGGTACACAAAGTTGCAACCAATGCATATCCCGGTAAAAATAACATCAATAACAGGCCGGCTACAGTGTTGACTGTTATCCCATTAAAGATGGCCATATCTAAGTTGGGAATAAATATAATAACCGTGCAAATTATGGATAAAAGCAGAACCAGGATCAAATCTATATAGGCGAATTTTCTTGGTGGCCTGAGTTGTGGTCTTGGATTCTTCCTATTTTCATCAGGGTTCTTTTTGGGGAAGTTTTCATCAGGATTCTTTTCCGAAATAACTTCATCCGTATTATTGTCTTGCTTATCCACCAGCACAGGTTCGGGTTCCACTTTTTTAGGAGCTGGCCTCTCCACATCCGGATTTTTATCCTGTGTTACATCTTCAATAGATTCTGGCTTCTCAATTTTCAGTGGTTGCTCTTGATCTACATAGATGTACGGTACAGCTGGCACTGGTTCTCCCACCGGTTCAATGAAGCGTACGTAGTGGTAGCTCTTCCTTTTCATAATGGCTACCAAGGATAGAACAACAGTTAAGCCCCCTATGAAGTACAGGATTACACCATTTAAAATTTTAAGGGGAGTGTAGGTTAAGAGCGCTGCTATAAATATACTGCTTACTAAACTCAAAAGAACACTTAATATCACACGTTTAATGAGGCTGTAATGTTCAAATTCAGATATGCTTGCAGCTAACAGGGAATACCCTGGTAAAAACATTAAAAGGAGGATGTATGGTATGTAAATGAGGGGTGAGGAGATATTTGACCAGGGAATAAGCAGGCAGATTATAGTGATCAGGGTTAGAATCAGGACCACTAAAATATCGTCGTAGAATCTTTCTTCCAAATCATTTCCCCCTTGTTCTAAAAAATTCCCTATACTGTGACTGGAACTATTTAATCCTGAAATAAATTATAACAGAACTATTATTTTATGGAATTTTATGTGGTAATTTCTTTCTATGAATACTATATCAAACTTAATCATATAAATATCTATTTATAAATTCTTTATCTTAATTTGTAGAGCAGATGATTAATACTGTTATATGGATAAATATTGTTTTATTGATAAAAATGCATTTTTTATCAGCTAAAAACTAAGATAATGGTTTTAAAAAAGATTCTAAAAGAATATCAAAAAAAGGAGTATTATAAAGAAAAAATAGAATGATAGGTTAGTTAAAACTATCCTATTACTTTATTTATACTTTCTGCAGTTAAGAACCTAACTGCCCAATCAGTGGGCTCCACTATTATGTTCCCTGCATTGTACTGGCTGATTATGGTGTTTATAATAGCCTGGCGTTTATCCTTATCATGGGCTGCGCTTTTAATACCATCGGCTAATGATTCAATGGCATTACCCCTGCTCAACCCGCCTTTACTTTGCTCATTTCTAAGGAACTCCATGGTATCGCCCTGGACATAACCCTGGCCTTCCACGTTAACTCCGCCAATGGCCATTACAATAGCGTCGATGGCATCGGGATTAACCATTACCACCACATCTGTTTTTATACCGGTGTTATATTCCACGATTTCCTGGGCAAGCTGTGCATCTTTGGCTGTGTCTTCATCCCATAAACTATCATGCAGCACCAGGTAACTTAAACCCTGTGCTTTTACCTCATCCGGCGCTTCTGCAGTGGGATGCCTCATACCACCGGGATAGACTGGTGTCATGTTCTTTAAATTACCATCCTCTAACTCCATTACAAAGGCCATATCCACGGCACCAGGTCCTGGCCTGTTTTCTGAAGGATCCACGCATAAAACCAGAACTTTACCGTCCAGGGTAGATTTTAGAGGACCGTTTTCATCTAAATATAAAAATGTCAAGGCTCCAACTATAACTGCCAGTACCACCACAATTATAACCAGAGCTTTGGTTAATCTGCGCATAATAAATACCTCTCATTCTCTTTCTATGTTCGATTTTTTTGAATTAATTGAATTTGAATAAGTGAATTAATTTTTTTCATTTTTTTTATAGATTCTTTTTGTTTTTTTTTGTTTTCTATTTTTTTGTAAATGTTTTTTCCTAATTTTTTTGATTCCATAAATTCTAATGGATGTTTTTATAAAAAATAGTTTAATTTTTATTAGGATGTCTATTTATTAAAAAACTTCAATAATGTGTAGGTAGATCATCTTATATATAATGCTAACCATATCATGAGAAAACCTTAATATCTATCAATATTTAAGTTATCTCAAGGAATAACAAGGTCAAATGATGATATGGGAATTCTCAGATTCAATATTTCCTATTAATTACAATTCTGAAACCATCAGGTTAGAATTCTAATATTACTACCATTAGTTTTTATTAAGAGGGTTTAAATCAAAAAAATAGTTTAAATTCAAATATTCAATAATAATTTATAGATTAAATTTAAGATTATAGAGTTAAAATATAAGAGGGGTAATATGAAAATAACAGTTATCGGAGCGGGATACGTGGGACTGGTCACTGCTGCCTGTCTTGCCGACGTGGGCCACCAGGTTTTATGTGCAAAGAAGAGTAAAAAGAAATTTGAAATGCTAAAGAAGGGAATTTCACCCATTTATGAACCAGGACTTAGTGAAATGCTCCGGAGAAATCTTGATGAAAACCGGATCGATTTTACCACAGACATGGAAGAGGCCATTAACTTTAGTGAGGCAATCTTCATCTGCGTAGGTACACCCACCACCCCGGAAGGTGAAGCTGACCTATCACAAGTGGAAGACGTGGTATCCTCCATCTCCAAGTACATGGATGATTACAAGCTGATCATTGAAAAATCAACTGTCCCGGTAAACACCCATCTTAAGATAAGGGAAATGGTAAGGGAGAAAACAGATATTGATTTTGATGTGGCCAGCAATCCCGAGTTTCTGGCAGAAGGAACCTCGGTTTACAACTTCATGAACCCCCACCGGATCGTGGTAGGGGTGGACACACCAAGGGCCAGGAAGATCTTCGAAGAGATCTACCAGCCATTCACCACTAAGGGATTCCCGTTACTCATTACAGATATTCCATCTGCAGAGATAATTAAATATGCATCAAACGCCTTCCTGGCCATGAAAATTTCCTATATCAACATGATCTCCGACTTATGCGAGAAAACAGGGGCCAGCATCGACGACGTTTCCCAGGGCGTGGGCCTGGACCACAGGATAGGGAGCAAATTCTTAAATGCTGGACTGGGATACGGTGGATCCTGCCTGCCCAAAGATGTAACTGCACTGATCCACACCTACAAGGAACACGATTTAGACACCGGACTCCTGCAGGAAACAGAGAAGATAAACCAGAAACGTAAGGACATCTTCTACCAGCAGGTGGAGGAGAACCTGGATGATATGGAGGGGAAAGTCATAACCCTATGGGGATTGGCCTTCAAACCCAACACCGATGATATCCGGGCTGCACCTGCCATAGATATAGTCAGGAAACTGCAGGATGCAGGGGCCATGGTGAAACTATACGACCCCAAGGCAGAAGAAAACTTCCAACGCATAATACCAGAAAATGAAAACATAACCTACTTCGATGATAAGTACGATGCCCTTAAGGATTCATCTGCACTACTCCTAGTTACTGAGTGGGATGAGTTTAAAGAATCTGATGTAGATAGGATAAAGGAATTAATGGAATCACCCACCATCATCGATGGACGAAACATAATGGATAGAGATTTGATGATGGATAAAGGATTCAGGTACGTTAGCATGGGGCGGTAGTTAAGGATCCTGTAACGTTGATTTTTAACATATACCCTTTTTTATAAAAAATAGCTATTTTTAGGAATATTTAATGGAATAATCATTTTTAATTTTATGGAATAGTCATTTTTAAATTAATGGGAATAATCATTTTTTTAAACTAACCACAATTTTTTACACATCAATTTTTTCTTCCACAATCTCAATACAGCCATAGGGACATTCGCTGATACATAACTCACAGCATCCGCATGATGCAGGGTCGATATAGGCCTTATCATCATCCTGAACTGTGATGGTTGGTTCTCCAGCGTTCACCTGGGGGCAGACCTTCAGGCAGAGGTGTTGACAGCCATCTCCACCCTGACATTCCTCCTGTTCAACCACTGCTGATTTACAGGTGAAGCCCAGTCCTCTTTTTACAGCTTCTTTTATCTGGTAACCTGCCACATGGAGGATGGAATCGTTAAGTTCAGAATCTTTTGCCATGGAGGACAGGCAGGGGTAGTTATGGAATTTTTCTGCAGCCACAAATTCAGCATCCTCTACAGGCACGCTCTCCAGTGCACTAGCAACATAGGCGGTGCATCCGCAGGGTGCGTCTCTTTTAACTTCCACCTTTTTTATCAACTGATGGGCATCCACTTCCAGCTCAGGCTTGCCAAAGCACTGGACAAACTCATCAATATACTGGTCTCCAGTGGGTTTTAAGGTGCAGAAGGGTTTGGCAAAAACAGTTTTTATATCTCCTGCATCCCTTTCTACCTCATTTCTAAGTCCCGGGGGTATCTGTGTTGGTTGGTTACTGGAGATGATTATGGACTTTGCACCTGTCTTCCGGGCTATCTCTGGTACCAGAAGGTTGATATCACCCTTCAATCCCACTGCTATTATCAGATCAGATTCTGGTAGATTATCTGGAAGATAGGGTGTTAAATCTTCTATAAACTCAGGAAGTTCCTCATCCACCTCATGGAGTCCCACTATCTGTGATGATAGCTGGGCTGCCAAGTTGTTTACTACTCTCTTCCCGTAGTTACCAGACGATAGGATGTATATCTTCATGTTAATCATAAAAATTAATTGTTATTTACTCTAATTAAATAGATGGGATGTTGATTCAGTGATTACTCTGTTACTTAGCTCCATATTTAATGCTTCGTATCATACCCGCTACTGAGTGGAGGATTATTCCGGTTAAAGTCATAAATATTCCCCCTAACCCGATTAAACCAGACAATACGGTGGGCATCAGAGATAACATCTGACCATCCAGGTATTGGCCGAAGGAATACAAACCCAGAATTAATCCTATACTGATAAGGATGATACCCGGTATTGTGAAGTAGTATAATGGTCTTCGAAACTCCATATCCTGGAGGAGCTTTACAAATACACCTATTCCGTGTTTTAATGGATTTTTGGTGTGGATTTTACCATTTGTCCCGTTATATCTTATTCCAACCGGCACTTCCATGATTTTGAAGTTGTTTGCAGCTGCATCCATCAGCATCTCGCTTTCAATGGAAAAGCCTGTTTTAGAGAACATGAAGGCAGGTACGGTGTAAGCTGCAAAGGCACGGAATCCACTTTGGCTGTCGGTGATTTTAAGACCCGTGTTAATTTTAGTTGTACTATCCAGAATTTTCTGGCCCATTCTTCTGTAAATAGGTGTTCCGTGATGTTTCTTATTCAGGTAGCGGCTGCCATTTACCAGGTCTGCTTCCCCATCAACAATGGGTTTGATGAGTAATGGGATCTCCTGGGGGTTGTGCTGACCATCACCATCGATGGTTAAAAATATATCAGTTTCATGCATCACCTGAAAACCAGTTTTAAGGGCAGCACCTTTACCCTGATTGTGGGGATGTTTTATAACTTCTGCCCCTGCTTTTTCAGCAATATAGGCAGTGTTATCTGTACTTCCATCATCAACCACAATCACACGATCTACAAATTCACTGGTACGAATAACTACACTACCAATGGCGATTTCCTCGTTATAGGCAGGAACAATGGCAGTTATAAGCGGCAACTTAGAGTCTCCATATAAATCTTGTAAATAGATATGTTAAAGGGCATATAAAGATTGGTGCTTTGTGATTTTAACACCATAAACTGGTCATATAGGAACATATTTTGTGTATAAAAATTTTCCATGATAAGTCTTTTATGTGATGGAGTTTGATTATCTTAATATACATTCGAATTTTATATAGGACAACTATTAACCAGAAACAGGCCAATGAAGATATATTTAACCATTCCTCCGGTGTCATAATGGAAAAACAGCAATCCCTGGAAATATTGAATTTAGCAGATAACTTCTATCAGGAAAATAATTATAAAGAAGCACTGGTAAACTATAAAAAAGCCTTAAATTTTATTCCAGTAGATGACACTGTTACTCAGGCCGACTTATTTTTGAAGATGGGAGACCTGTACCTGGAACTGGAGGACTACAACCTTGCCCAGTACTACTATAAAAACTCCCTAAGGATATATGCCGAAGAAGAAGACCATAATGGGAAAGGTTACAGTTGCACTGGCCTGGGAATCATACAGCAAAAACAGAAAAACCTTAAAAGTGCCAGGAAATACTATGACAGGGCACAGAAAAGCTTCAAAAAGACAGGCGATGTAAAGAGGGAGGAGAAAGTCCACTCACTGGAAGCCAGTACTTATGAATCTCAAGGGATATTGGATGAGGTCATATCCAAGTATAAAAGGACCTTCCAGAAGATGGGGCAAAGAATCCCTGGTGACTTCCAGGAGTCAGTTAAAAAACAGAATAAACGTTCCATACTGGGGGTCTCCCGTGGTGAACTAGTTCTCTCCTTTGTTTACCTGGCAGCCCTGACCATAGCCGAGGTGCTTGTAACCTACATTAACCTCCAGGCTGGTTTGGTACTGGAAGCCCTGATACTATTTGCCTTACTTTTAAACTCATCACTTAAAACTTCCTACAACTTCTCTACCCTTCTGAGGTCCATGATGGCCCTGCCAATAATCAGGATAATAGGTCTGTCCATACCATTGATGCAGATTGATGCCCTTTACTGGTTTCCCATAATATCGGTACCACTCTTTGCAGCTTCATTTACCATCATGCGGGCCCAGGGTTTATCACTTAAAAATGTGGGCTTTGTGCTGGGTAATTGGAAGGTACAGCTTTTAATCGCCATAACTGGTGTCTTTTTAGGTACCATAGAATACCTCATCTTAACACCCAAACCATTAATCGGCACCTTTAACATGGAGAACCTGATTTTTGCCTCCATCATACTCATCATATCCACTGGACTGGCCGAGGAGATCTTATTCAGGGGTATAATACAGAAAAACGCGGAAAACGTTTTCGGTGCTGTGATTGGACTTTTATACACATCATTACTCTTTACGGCTCTTCACATAGGATGGACTTCCATATACGACCTTATATTTGTGTTTTCAGTGGCTGTATTCTATGGTTACGCGTTCCTGAAGACCAGGAGCCTATTGGGTATCACACTCTCCCACGGACTATCCAACACCATGCTATTTTTGGTAGTGCCCTTTTATGCACCCCTAATTTATAGCTGGCTTCCATTTTAGATAGGAACAGGATATTGTTTATTTTGAAAAACAGGATATTCTTTATTTAATAAAGAATAAATGAAACTCAAAAATAATTCTTAAGTATAAAAGAAAAGAAATCTCAAATAAATAACGTGTACATTATAACCGTCATTTATTAGAGTAAATATACACTGTGTACAGGTAACCTACTTTCTGGTGTTTTCTTGGACCAGTAGAAGTAGTCTGCAGTGATGACTATTCTGTTGTTTTCATGGGTGAATGTATAGTTACCCTCCCAATCGGTGTAAATCCCATCTATTTTGAAGGTACCGTTGAAGTTCTCCCCATCATTGGCAAAAAGGGATGTACCAGTCCAAGCTGCGCAGGTCATATTCATATTCCCATTGAAGATGGTGTTGAACATGGCGCTTTTTATATCGTTGCGCACCAGATAGTTAATGGTTTGAGGGGTGACTTTAACTGTATCTATAAATCCCGTAACCTTTAACCCGTCGGAAGTGTAATCAAGGGGACTTTCTCCCTGTTCTGCACCAGAGAGAACCAGCACCATATTGAAATTCCGACCAGTTCCATTGATATCGTAGTAGCCACCCATGTAGCTTCCACTAGTTCCGCTGGGCGGGATGGTAACCTGGGAATGGTAGTTGTAATCTATCTGGTCAAAGGCTAAGGCACTGAATGTTCCCTGAGTATATTCCAGTAATCCAACAACTGCTATGGCAGCTATTAAAACTATTAGAACGATAAATATTTTTCTCATAAAATCATCTGTTAATTAAATATCTTTGTCATTAAATCATTTCTTATTAATTAAATAGATTCTCATCAAACAATAAAATAATCATAAAACAAATTAAATAAAAATAAAAAAAAAATAAAATGAGTTTTTTTAATTACAGTTGAGCCATGACTTCACACAAGGTTGGTACGCCTGCTGGGTTGAAGTGTGGTACACCATTTTCATCGATTATTATGTAAAACTGCTGGAATAACTGGTCATTTGATCCTATATTGTTGGTTGTTTCAATAATTACCATTGTGTCTGTTATATTTTCAGGTAGAGTTCCAATGGCTAAAGATGTTGAATTAACATCGTATGAATTGACTGCTGTTTTATAAACTGATGTTGGGTCTGGTATGGTTTGGTTGGTGGTCCATCCCAGGAAAGTGGTGTTGAAATCGCCCTGGCCAATGGCTGTCTGGTTGTACAGTCCACCATAACCCAGTACAGTTATATTGGTATCCTGTGGTAAAGTTTCTTCACCATAACCAGCCATATTGCTCAGGTCAAATGTTGCGTTTTCACCGGGTTTTACCCACAGCTGTACATAGAAAGTCTGTTGAGTACCGTTTTTTTGTGGTAAGTTCTGAACCTCTAAATTCCAGTGGGCCCAGACATCCTGGTTGTTGTTTATAACTGTAACCTTACTTCCATTTGCAGTAATCTGCGCCTTGTTATCAGCAGTTGGCGAGGTCATCAAAAATGCGGCTGCACCTATGACAATCACTGCAATTATAATTATTGCAATTATTATAACGTTGTTTTTCATTTAAAACACATCCTAGAGTATGGTTACCACTTTATAAGCTACAATAGCTACAAAGACTAAAAGCAGCGGGATTATAGCTACATTGGATCCTTTTACGAATGACTTGACTGAAGGCCTACCAGTTTCAGAACTTAATATTTCTTTAAGTGCCAAAAAAACAATGAGTGATACCACAGCTATTATACCATAAGCCATTATTTGGGCTGTAGTGGTTGTTGCAGTAGTTGCTGTTACCGTTGATATCATGTACTAAACTGTAATTTTTATGATATATATATTTATCTTTTAAACCGCGTTTTTTGTGAAATATATCACATTAACATATTTTTTTTGGTAATTGATGGGGTTTTTCTTTTAATTATTTAAATTAATACTTTATTAATGGGAATTTTTTAAATTTGTCTATTTATAAAGCTTATTATCGGTGATACGTATATTATTTGAATGATTTAAAATATTTTTAATTAGTTTTTTAAGCTTTTCGTTGATTATCCTGTGACATTGATCCACAGATGTAGTGAGCGATAGATGTTGTTATTATCCGGGAGTTTGAAAAGTTTAAATTCCATCTTCTTCTCACCAGGTTCACCTGCAGTGAAGTTAAATGGGATTTCCATTTTCTCACCGTTCTGGAGAGTTAACATCTGGTCCAGCTGCACAGTGTTGTTGGAGGTTACAATTAGATGGTAGGTGGTATTTTTATTTTCATGGTTATCTATCCCTATTATAACATTGCCCTCCTGTCCAGAGGTTAGGTTAGTGGGGTAGTCGCTGGCCTTGCCGCCCGGGCCCAGGATGTAGAATTCAGTGAAACTCTCACCCTCCTTTGGGGTAACTATGATGTAAGCCGTGGTGATGATGGCGAATATGATGGATAATATAAGCACTGTTGAGAGAATTTTATTTGTTTTTGATTGGTCTTTAAAATCAGTGTCAAATCTCCTGAAGAAACCTTCAAAATCAACCAGGAAAAGGTTCTCTTCAGGGATCCTTCTCCTTCTGATGATGGCCACGGCACATAGTAATAGGGTAATACCAGTTAATGAAATCAGGATTTGATCCAGGCGAATGCCCCATGGTGTGTAATTTAATACCAACCCAAGCAGGGGTGTTATGGCGATGCTTAAACCGAAGCTTAAAGTAATTCTTTCAATACTGTCTAGGTCATCTTTTTTAGGGAATAACGATGCAATTAATGCGTAGCCGGGAAAAAACAGGACCAGTAAAAGTCCCAGTACAGTCCGGACAACTGTTTTGTTCAGGGTGGGCTCCAGTACGAATAGCGCGCAGAGAAGTGTTAAAATCACCACCAGTATTATATCCAGGAAATTTTTTCTTTGGGGGGATGTTTTAAGTTTTCTTTCAGTTTTAACTGGTTTATTTTCTTCCTGTCCTGTTATTTTCTTCTTTTTAGTTTTTTCTATTCTTTTTTCCTTAAATTCTTCCTTATTTTCCTTAAATGATTCCAAATTATTTTCAAATTCTTTCCTTAGTGATTGCAGTTTTTCAGGGGATACACCCTTCCTGAAGAATGCAAGGACGGCCAATATCACCGTAAGGAATACCAGTATCAGGTAACTTGATATGGGAATGTAAACTGAAACCAGGGTGAGGATTAAACTCAGAACAAAACTCCAGACCACCCTTCTAACTTTTGATCTGCTGTTAAATATAGGGTCAATAACCGACATCAATGCGTAACCCGGTAGAAACAGGTGGATTAGGAGCTGGGGTATGAGGTTTACAGGGAACTGATCAAGTGCAGGGACTACTAAAAAAGCTAAAGAAGAGATGGATAAGATTATAAGTATTGTAAGGTCCCTGTAAGTTGGTTTCTGCATGTTAATCATTCCTTCTGATGATCTTCTTAAGGTTAATTGCATTAAAAGAGATAAATTGTTATCTAATTATAGTATAACTAATAAATAGGTTGACTATATTTATATTTATAGGTGTAATAATGAAAATCGAACTCACATTAGATTCAACAGTTCAAATAGATAATGAAGTGGTTTCCTGTGACCTGGTGGATGAAGCTGCCATCTTAAACATGAAAGATGGAGTATATTATGGTTTAAACTCGGTTGGTGCCCGTATCTGGAACCTTATCCAGAAACCAATGAAAGTCAGTGATATTTTAGATACTCTCCTTGATGAATATGATGTGGAAAAGGATGTCTGCATGACAGATTTAATGGAATTACTGGGACAATTACTGGAAAAAGAACTAGTGAAGGTTGAATGACATTTTTAAATTTCTTCAAGTTATCAGGAGATGAACAAAGGATACTCCTTAAAACACTCTTTTTAATGGTAAAAATAAGGTTGATGCTATGGTTAATGTCCTTCCCACGGATCCAAAGATCTTTTAAATATATTGAACCAACTGCAACAGATAAAGCTGCAGTTACCAACCTAATCTGGTCTGTGAAGGTAGTCAGCCACTATGTGCCCAGATCAACCTGTCTCACCAACGCCTTAACTGGATACTCACTATTTTCACTGTATGGTTATCCAAGCCAGGTTAAAATAGGCGTGGGTAAATCCTCAGAAGGAGAGTTTGAAGCACATGCTTGGCTGGAATATAATGATGAAGTTGTTATTGGTGAGTCTGAGAAAGAATATGTGCCCCTACTTGATTTTAAAAGGGGATGAATTTTTCAGTTGTTTATAATTTATATAGGACTGGTGAATAGATGAGTGCAATTACAGGGATCTTCAATAGAGATGGCAACAATGTAGATCCTGAACTCATAAAAAAGATGAACAACCGGCTTTCCCATAGAGGTCCAGATGGATCTGCCATATACTGTGGAGGGCCAATAGCCCTGGGACATCAAATGATATGGACCACACCAGAATCATTTCACGAGAAATTACCATTTCATGATGAAAAATCCGGATTAGTTATCACTGCAGACGCGCGTATAGATAACCGGGAAGAACTATCAACTAAATTAAGAATCGAAGATAAGGAAGACGTAGCTGACAGTTATTATATATTGAAATCTTATAAGAAATGGGGTGAAAACTGCCCTGAACATCTTATTGGTGATTTTGCATTTGTTATATGGGATGAAATAAATGGTAAGTTATTCTGTGCCCGGGATCATATTGGTGTGAAGCCCTTCTATTATTATATGGATGATGAGGTTTTTATTTTTGCCACTGAAATTAAAGCACTTTTATTACTTAATATTATATCCCAAAAATTGAATGAGAAACAAGTAGCAGAACATTTAGGATTCCTTCTGGAAAACAAGGAAGACACTTTTTATAAAAATATCCACAGGTTAGCTCCAGCAACCACACTTACACTTGGTTTTAAAAAAGAAACATTCAATAAGTATTGGACATTGGATCCTACCATTGAATTACAGTTAGATTCTGATGAAGCTTACACCAACCAATTCCTGAAGATATTTAAAGAAGTTGTAAAAAGTCGTTTACGGTCTGCATTTCCAGTTGGATCAATGCTAAGCGGTGGACTGGATACTTCTTCTGTAGTTTGTACCGTTCAAACCATAAGGGATGATGGCAATGAAAAATTTAACCAGTACAACTGGATAAATAATTCATTTAAGACCTTTTCAGCGGTATTTGATGAAGTTCCTGAGTGTGATGAACGCCATTATTCCAATTTGATCTTTTCAGAATATGAATTAGAGCCGTATTATATCCATGCAGACCAAATTAGCCCGTTGGGAGAAATAGATGAATTTTTTAGTTATGGTGACCAGCCATTTTTGTTTCCTAATCATTTCATGTTATGGAATTTATACAAGGAAGCTCATAAGAGGGGTACACGAATCCTCTTAGATGGTTTTGATGGAGACACCATCGTATCATATGGTGAAGGTATTTTCAGTGACTTCCTCAAATCTGGTAAATTGGGCGAATTTATAAAAGAAATTAATGAAACAGCGAAACTGCATGGGGTAAAACCTTATAGATTATTAATAAATAAATCCCTGGAAACATTTACCCCCAAATCTATTAAAAGGTTGGGATGGTCACTTACTAAATTCACAACACTGGATAATCGTAATAACAGGTTTATTCATGAAGAATTAATAAAACGCACGGGATTAATAGAAAATTTAAGGAATGGCTATGAAAAAGAGTTAAATATCAAAAATTCTCGCCAATTACATCATTTTTATATAGAATCCGGGTTGATACAGTTAGAATTGGAACAGCTGGATTGGATAGCAGCACGCTTTGGTATTGAACCACGCCATCCCTTCTATGATAAGAGGTTAATTGAATTTTGCCTGTCACTTCCTGTAGAGCAGAAACGAAAAAATGGTTTTGATAGATTAATACTCAGAAGGGCTATGAAAAACATTCTACCAGAAGAGATAAGGAAACGCATAATTAAAACGGATTTAAATCCAAACTTCAACAGAAGCCTGTTAAAATTTGAGAAAAAATGTATTGATAATTTAATTATAGAAAACCCATCTGTTCTTGAAAAATATGTAGATGTTCCATTTTTACAAAAGGAATATGCCCAGTACTTATCAGGAAACACTGAAAATATCAATGAAATATGGAATATAGTTGTTCTGGGATTATGGCTGCAGAAAAATAGTCTATAATACTATTTTATATAAAACAAAAAAAATTAGGATATTTTTAAAATAAATAAAAAATTGGGTATATCCCATTTATGGGGATATCTTTAGGGTATTGCTTGTATTAAGGATGAAGCTGTACTCAGTAAACTGTTTAGAATGTTGGTTAGTGTTATTAGAATTTCAGATAAAATTCCATTAGCATTTGTGCCTGTATTTGCAGAGTTACTGTTTTGATTTGGTGTGTTTAAATTTGATACTGATGCTCCGTTTTGAATTGATCCAACTGTTGGCGAAGTTGATGGGGCTGCACTAAATGTTCGGGTTTGTGAACTGCTTAGTAGATTAAGAGTAGCTGGTACAGTGAATGATGCGGTTTGATAGTTATTGGCTAGGTTGGTATCATTCTGGTTTCCGTATACAGTTGAAATGACTTGGGTTGTTCCTGGTGTTGATGGTGTGTAAAAAATGATTTCTAACTGCTGTGCCATATTCCCTAAAGTGACAAGTGTTACATTCCATATTCCCGTCCATGGATCATATGAGCCAGGTTCGGTACTCCAGGATCCCCATCCACCAAAGAATGTTTGGGATCTCACTCTCCAGCTATTTATTTCCAAGTTCCTAGGCATTCCATCATTCATGATTATACCAGTAGGATTAGTTAGAATAGGTCTTGTTACAGTTATTGTAAGAGTATTGAGACTATTAGGTGTGGGGCTGGTATTAACAAATGAGTTGGTAAGTTCTAGATCAACATTACTTGGTGATGTTGGTACGTTAATTGTAAATGCTTTTGATACTGGGTCTGCATTATCTGCTCTGGCTGTTACATTGTTGGTTAAACTTCCTGTACGGCTGAGTAGCATTCTTAAATCCAGGTAAGCTGTTTTTCCTACGGCCAGATTACCTATGGTCCAATTTCCAGTTGTAGGGTTGAAGGATGGATCATTTCTGATGTAAGTATTTGAGTTATTCCAGGAAACCCACCATTCAATGACATTAAAAGCTGGTGATACAGTTTTAGTTACAACAACATTTGTTGCGCTATTAGGGCCATTGTTTGTTACATCGATGTACTGGTAATCTTCAGAGCCATATATGGGGGTAATTGATTCTAATTGAGAATACAGTTCATTATTCACAGTTAATGTGGTATTTGCACCGTAAACAGCGGGGACATTGGTAGAAAATATGGAAAGTGATAATAAAACCATCACTATCATTATTGTGATATGTTTCACATTTTCCCTCCTTTGAAATTGATTTTTGAAATTTCTAAATAATTCTTTATTGTTTTTATATTAATATTTACCTATTTTCATCTGATCCTTCATTGCTTTGGTATTGGATTATTTTATCAATAATCATCGTACAATATAAATAATCTTTGTACAAAATATCTGAACAGACTCTAAGTTAATTAAATACAAGAAATTTTTATGTGAATATAGTCACTGTCAATTTCGAATAATTTAAATACTATACTAATGTTATTGTTTAATAATAAGAACAAAAAAAATAATTTAGAAGAAATCTCTTAAACTAAAGAAGTGGAAATAAATGACAAAAGATAATTATCACAAAAAAAATTATAAGAACCCTTATACATCTCCAAAATTAATATTACATGGATCCATTGCGGATATTACAAGAGCTAAGCGTAATAATCCCAAAAAGGATGCTACTAGACAATATTCTCAATTATAAAATATTAATTTTATATAAACTATTTTTATTATAACATTCTAACTTATTTTCATGTTCCAGTATAAAGCGTATGGAATAGTTATTCGCTCAAATTTAAAATTACCAGAACTCAATCCTTTTCATGGTAAACCAGACCTATTAATTGATTTTGGTGAGGTTAACTTATCAGAAACTAATCATAATATAATTGGAACTAAATTTGAGATATCTTCGGATATTATAAAACTCTTCTGGAGCGAAGTGGCTTGTTTTAAATTATTTAAGGGCCAGGAAATTACAATAGACCCAGTGGAAGATGTTTCGGAAAACATAATTAGAGAAGTTTTACTGGGCCCGGTTTTTGCTGTTCTTCTTCATCAAAGGGGTAATTTGGTTTTGCATTCCAGTTCAGTAAATATTGGTAATTATGCCATTGGATTTTTGGGAGATGCTGGTTTTGGAAAATCAACTATTTCAATGGCCATGTATAATCGAGGATACAGTATAATTACAGATGATGTACTGGCAATCAACCTTGATGATACTGGTGTACCTGTAACCAATCCAAGTTTTCCAGTAATAAAACTGGAATCCTCTGAATTAACAAATGAGAAACACAACTTAAGAATTTTAAGCAAAGATGAGGAACAGGAAAAAAATTTCATTTATATTGGAAGAAACTTTTCCACATCACCAATAACAGTAAAAATATTATATATACTAAAAAGAAGTAACCAAGTTGGTATTGAAGCAATTGAAACACAGAATGCTTTAAAGGAGTTGCTTAAACATTCATACTGTTTAAAACTATTCCAAAAGAAAGAAAAAGTCATCAATCTATTTCAATGTGCCAATATTATCGAAAATATCAACGTTAAAGTTTTAAATATAGGTAATTCATTAGAAAAACTTCCGGAAGTAGTAGATATCGTTGAAAAAGATGTCCTAAAATTAAAATAGGAATTATCTAAAAATTATACATAATAAAACACATATATTTGAAGAGTTCCATGTTCTCCAGAACCAGCAAGACAGAAAGAAATTTTATGGAATATATTAATGCATTGATTCATTTTAAATCAAAAAATGTGGGATTTGCATTATTCTTAATGGTGTTTGTTGGCCTAACAGAAGGTGTTGGATTACTTCTCCTGGTGCCCTTACTTCAGCTTGTAGGTTTGGATGTTCAGCAGGGTGCACTGGGTCAGATTGCAGAATTTATAGCATCATTTTTTGCATATTTTGGTGTAACACCTACACTGGCCATGGTACTGGTAATATATGTTCTTATCATAAGTCTAAATACCTTACTGCGCAGACTGCAGACGGTACAGGTTTCTGAAATTGAATATGGGTTTGCAGCCCATCTAAGAAAGGATTTATTTAAAGCAATCACAAGTGTAAACTGGCTTTTTTTTACGGGTAAAAGATCCTCAGATTTTGCACATGCACTGACCTATGAAATAGAAAGAATAACCACCGGGACCAGTTTTTTCATTTCATTAATTGCAAGTTCAATTATACTGGTGGTCTACATAATATTCGCCTTAAATATCTCGGGCATTATTACAGGATTAATTTTTATTGTGGGTATTGTTTTACTGCTTATACTTAAAAGAAGAACAGAATCTGCAGGAGAAAGTGGCGAAAAACTATCAGAGGTAAGTAAGGATCTATACTCATCTACGCTTAAGCAGATGGATGGAATGAAGACCATAAAAAGCTTTGGTATGGAAGATAAAAATATTAAACTCTTTAACAGGGAAGCTGATAATATATCCCGTAGTTTTATGGGGGCGATTAATAGTTATGCAGATGTGAGATTCCTATTTGATGTTGGATCTGTAATAATTTTAAGCATCATAGTGTTTATTTTAGTTGAATTTATAGCCATTCCAATAGCTGAACTGTTAATCCTTCTCTTTTTATTTGTACGGATGATCCCTAATTTTTCCACAGTACAATTGAGCTACCAGTATTTTATAAACATGCTACCTGCATATCGGACCGTGGCTGATCTAGAAAAAGAGTGTAAAAATGAAGCTGAACCAATGTTGGAAGGAAATAAAATAATTTTAAATGAGAAAATTGAGCTAAAAAACGTTTCATTTACTTATGGAATAGAAAACGGCTCTTTTAACCTTGAAAACCTAAATCTAACCATCGATGCAGGTAAAACCACAGCCATAGCAGGTTTATCCGGCGCTGGTAAAAGCACCATTGCCGATATGCTAATGGGGCTTATAATTCCACAAAGCGGCAGTATAACTGTTGATGATGTTGATTTAACCAAAGAAAACCTGTTAAGCTGGCGTAATCAGATAGGATACGTTGCCCAAGATACTTTCCTATTTAACGATACGATACGAAATAACTTGCTCTTTGCAGATCCCGCAGCATGCGATGAGGAGGTATTGGAAGCATTAAAACAGGCATCAGCAGATGAATTCGTTTTGAAGCTACCTCAAAAACTCGATACTTTAATAGGTGATCGGGGAGTTCGATTATCTGGAGGTGAGAAGCAACGTCTGGCTCTTACACGTGCATTACTACGTAACCCCTCACTTTTAATATTAGATGAGGCGACCAGTAATCTGGACTCGAAAAATGAGAAGAATATTCTTGATTCATTGGAGGATCTCCATGGAAATTTAACCATTTTGATTATAGCACATCGTCTATCTACCATAAAGAATGCGGATATCACATATCTGTTAGAAAAAGGTAGTATTATAGAGTCAGGGACATATAAAGAACTTAAAGAAAAGGAAAAGTATTTTAAATTTTTATATGAAGATCAGATTAATTAATTTGTTTTAATTAAAAAATATACAATTAACAAAATTAAATAAGTTAGATCTGTCAAAGAAATTATTCAAAAAAAACCAAATATGTAGCTAATAATGAATAATATAAAAAAAATCTAATTACAATATCTGTGGGTGAAATCTCTTTAAATATCTTAATAAAAGATAAAAAATTACTGAATGATTTTTAAATAATTATTCAAATTTCCAGGTTGAAAAAGTAAACCCTACCATAGATTTACAAATTGAAAGTTTAAGTGAAAATAAGATGAACCGAAAAAAATACCAAAAACCTGCCATAAAAACAGAGAAAATGTTTGAAAAAACAGTTCTTGAATGTGTTAAATGTCCAGGTATGGGTAATCAAACTGGTAAATGTGATTCCGACAAGTTTTCATAATAAAACAAAACTATTGGCAACTTATACAGATTATTGGCCAAAAAAAATGATGAATCTCAATTATGCTGGAGAAGATAAATTAATAAAAAAATCTCTAAAGCAAAATAAACTGCAGCTTAAAGCATTAGGCAGCAGTATGTTTCCATTTATTAGAAATGGTGATTTGGTCGAAATAAAATCTGTAGATGTTGAAAATTTATCAATTGGGGACATAATTTTTTTTGAAAAGAAGATAAATTCTTTTTGCTTCGTTTACTTAAAATAGGTGTGGATGAGTTTATAACTCGGGGTGATAATATGGCTAATTTTGATAAACCCCTCACCACTAAGGATATTTTAGGCAAATTAGCGGTAATTAAAAGGAAAAATCATTTAATTGAGGTAGATTCTACGGTTTATGAAAAACTGGGAAAATTAATTGTAAAAATTTATTCACTGAATTATTATGCAACATATTTTATACTAAATTTATATAATTTTATCAAAGTCTAATTTATAATAATTCAAATGAAGGAAAATCAGTTAATAATATCTGTCTTCAGCACTAATCACTTTGATTTCATATCTCACGATTCGTTTATCTGGATCATAAAATTCAAAATAGAAATAGGACACACCCAGTGAGGGGACAACTTTAGGATCTAAATAGGGATTTTTGTTAATATCCACAACCATACCATTCTCATCAAAGGCGGTAGCTTCCATTTTAAGATCTAAAGCATCGATATCATTTTTATTAGTTATATTCCCTTCAATATAATAATAAGTCCTGTCTTCATAATCGATATGCTCAGCATTACTATCTATAATCTCCAATTTATTTAAGGAAATTGTTTTTTCACCGAAAGTCCCGTTGGTTGCATTTTTAGTGGTGCAGCCGGAAATTGAAACTATAACTGCAAATAGAATTATGACAATTATTATTAAAGATTTATTGAACATTTTAAGCATCAAAAATTTGTTTTTTAATTTTGAGATGGAATATTATTTATAAGAAATTCTGTTTAATCCATATAAAGGTAATTATTTTAAAACTATATCAATTTTAAGTGTGCCCTTATGAAATACGAAATAGGTAGAAATTTAGAATTAACCCGGGAAGACACTTTATTACTTCTAGCAGCCAGGACAGAAATTAATGAAGAGATAACATCAGAAATGACTTTAATTCTCCAGCAGGGGATAGATTGGGATTATCTGCTTAGAAGATCTAAGGACCATAAATTAACACCTCTTCTCTACTGGAATCTTAATTCCATATGTTCTGATTCAGTTCCCCTAGAAATTATGGATAAATTTATAGCTTTTTTTGAGGAGAATGCACGAAAAAACCTTATATTGACGGGTGAATTAATAAAGATTTTGAAGAGCTTTGAATCCAATCAAATATGTGCCATAAATTTTAAAGGACCTTCACTTGCTTTACTGGCGTATAATAACCTGGCACTTAGAGAATTTATTGACATAGATATATTAGTCAACCATATAGATATTAAAAAGGTTAATAACCTGATGAATCAGTTGGGATATGTACTAGAATCCTATCCTGAGAAAATCGACGAATCCCTGTACTTTAAAACACAGACTGAACACAAATTTGTACATAAAAAATTTGGTGTAGTCATTGAAATCCATACTAGATTACAAGGACACTTCTTCAATTTTCCAATTAAACCTCATTTTATTTATAAAAATGAAAGATTGGACACTTTAAAAATAAATAATTATGAATTAAAGACATTTTCAACTGAAAATCTGCTTATATTACTTACAATTCATTGTGCACGGCATAACTGGTCTTGTATTTCATGGATCTGTGACATATCTGAACTTATACAACATCATAAAATTAGTTGGTCTGAAGTAATGGAAAATGCAAGTAAACTGGGTGTTATGAGAATACTGTTAATTACTCTATCATTAGTTAAAGATTTATTTGGACCTGAATTTCCTGATGAAATAAATGATTTATTTATAGATGATGTGGTGCATGATATTAATATACAGATACAGAATAGATTATTTAGAGGAAAGCATCATTCATTAACTATTTTTGATAGAACTTATTTAGATTTAAAGAAAAGAGAGAGCATGAAGATGGGGTTGAAAGATGTGTTATGCAGTATCTTGAAACCCACCTATGAAGATTTCAGAGAGTTACCGTTGCCTTCACGATTATTTTTCTTGTACTATATTATTCGTCCTTTTTTATTAATTAGGAGGTTGTAGAGATAAGATATGTTGGGTTGGATAACTCCATATAACTTTTTTTAAATAACTTCCAATTTTTGTGAAATTAGGAAAATTATTTTAACGATTGTTTTTAGTAACATGACGAAACCCACATATAAAGAGATTTCAGAGAATTAGGTTATTTTCAAGTTTATTTTTCTTATTATTGGCCCTTTTTTATTAATTAGGAGGTTGTAGAAATAAGATTTGTTGGGATAGATAAATTCACTCCTAACTTTTTTTAAATGAACATCCAATTTTTTGTGAAATTAGGAAAAGTTTAAATACATTATTTTACAATTAAATTTATACTTTGCTATTGGTTATTATGGGGGCGAACTAAATTATTTCTTTATCAGAGGATTGTAGTTTAATTATTGTAACTTATAATCACCGTGAATACATTGAAAGGTGTTTAAACTCAATCTTTAATTTATCATCCGATATTATAATAGTAGATAACAAGTCCACCGACGGAACTGTGGAGTATATTAAACAGAATTATCCGGATGTTAAATTAATTGAAAATTCACAAAACTTAGGTTACGGAACTTCCGTAAACCTTGGAGTTGAACATAGCCATAATAAGTATTTAGTACTCATGAATCCTGATATATGGGCAGAAGATAATTTCATTGATGAACTGCTTAAACCTTTAGAAAATAATGAAAATTTGATCACCACACCCAAGGCACTCATCTATGATGGAAGTAAAATCAACACCTGTGGAAACATCCTGCACTTCACCGGGTTGGCATTTACTCGGGGACTGGGTGCTGAAAGAGAAGATTTTGATGAAGTTAATTATGTTTCTGGATTGTCAGGGGTTTGTTTTGCTGTTAGACGGGATCTTTTCCAGGGAATTGGTGGGTTTAACGAGTCAATATTTTTATACATGGAAGATGCTGAATTGTCCTGGAATATAAATTCCAGGGATTTAAAAATTATGTATGTACCGTCATCCATTATTTATCATGATTACGTTTTCAAGGTCCCAGCAGAGAAAATTTACCACCTTGAAAGGGGTAGATACACCATCCTGAACAGCTACTTCACCTGGAGAGAATTCTTAATGTTTCTACCATCTTTAATGGTCGCGGAATTGTTTACATGGGGCTATTCCTTAATTAATGGATACAGTGGAATTAAACATAAAACCAGGGCAATGAGGGATAGTAGAAGAAAAGATGTTGAAAATAAGGATTATGATTTAGGAAATCTGATTAAATCTTTTGAATGGGCAATTCCTGAAGGACAAATTAGATATTTCTTTTTTGATAAATTTATAAGAAAGATTGGTAATTTTATATTTTTCATGAATTACAAATCTATTTTAAAATTAGAGAATCTGAAAAAGACCCAGACTCCCACTTTACACGAAATTGAATTGCCTGATGAGATTCCGGGTAAAAAGATTCATTAAATTCACTATCTAGCGGGTATTTGATGAAAATAGCTCTTGTTTGTTCTCATGGAGGCCATTTAACAGAACTATTATATTTAATGGAAGCCTTTGAGGGACATGACGTTTTTTTTGTGACATATGATAATATAAGGACCCGGAACCTAGATTATCGTAAATATTTATTCCCAAATTTTGGTGAAAAACCTTATAAGATGTTTTTAAATCTTCCTAAAATAGTTAATATTCTTTTAAAGGAAAAACCGGATGTAATTGTGAGTAATGGTGCTGAGATTGCCATTCCCTTCTTTTATTTAGGTAAACTTTTACGAAAGAAAACGTTGTTTATCGAATGCTACACCCGTATAGATACACCCACAGTAACCGGTAAAATGGTTTATCTAGTATCTGATACTTTTTTAGTTTTATGGCCAGAGATGCTGGAGAAATATGGTGGAAAGGCTAAGTATTATGGTGGGATATTTGAACTAGAAAATTCATCCACTTCAAAAAAAGAGGAAGGAGATTATATACTGGTGATTACCGGGATGCACTCCGGATTTGATAGATTAATTAAAAAAATGGACGAAATCGCTGGGGAAATTGATGACAAGGTGGTAATGCAGATAGGAAACAGTGAATATATCCCTAAAAATGCAGAATATTTTCGGTTCAAAGAGTATGGAAAGATCAAAAAACAAATAAAAGATGCTAAAGTTGTAGTTTGTCAAGGTGCCATGACGGTAATGGATTCATTAATATTAGGCACTCCTGTTCTCACAGTTCCTAGACTTAAAGAATATGGGGAGCATCTAGATGATCATCAGCTTACTTTCTCTGAGAAGTTAAAAGAACAAGGTTTAGTGTCAATATATGAGGATATTAATGGGATATGTAAAAAGTTATTTGAATCTAATTCATTAAACAGCAAATGTTTAAATGTAAATTATGAATTAATTAATAAATTAAAGATATTTATAAATGATTAAAATGTTTGCTGTACCTACTTTTGAAGCATTTGAAGAAAAGATTGGGTTAAATGCTCGACAGATCTCTCTATTGTTGATCTCTATATCAACAATTTTATGGTCAGTCTCAATGCTATTCTCTAAAATGGAAATAGGGTCTTATGGGTTAATACATGGTATAAATCCATTATTTTTTGTTTCCATGAGCATATTAATACTGTCATTTTTTATAACAATTCAGAAAAATATTAAGGATAACTTCCTTTTAGTACTGCATTTATCTTTAATTATCATCTTTTATGCTTCCATTACTGTGTTAATCGAGGGCACACCCAGGTTTCCTTATAATTTTGAAACATCTAAAAGTGTCGATTACATCCTTCAATACGGTCATTCCAATTCCGAAATAATTCATTATCAGACATGGCCAGGTATGTTCTATTTTGGAGCAATTGAATCTTTATTAACGAATATTTCCCCAGTAAATTCACTTTTAATAATTCCCCTTATTTTTATCATTCCAAACACGTTAATGGGATTTTTATTATTTTCCACATTTCTCAATAAAAAAGAGACTTGGATAGCATTATTATTGGCTAATGCCCTTATTTTTGGGGCTCCAATTTATTTATTACCCGGTGTAATTTCAGGGATGATGGTTTCATATGCTCTTCTATTATTTTTTAGATTTGAAGTTTTCAATGATAGAGCATCTATTAGTTCTAGAACAATTTTCATAATTTTTTGCATGGCTGCAGTTGCTAGCCATTTTTTATCAACTATGTATCTTCTATTTGCTTTATTATTCATGTCTGGGCTGTTATTTATCTTTAAACATAAAATTGATAGAAAATTTATCCTGGTATTTGTATTAATTGCAGCATTTCAAGTTTATGTAGCTGGTTCCTATGCAATGGATCAAATTGGTGGGTCGGTTCTTACTGCTTTGGATTTGGAAAAGACAGTAAATGATGTGGCAGGTATGGCATTTGGCGGATCTGAAGAGCATCAGAATGTAGTTTATGTCAGAATAATTTCAATGTTACTTCTTGTAATTTTAGCAGCTTTAGGTTTTTTCTATGAAATCCTAATAAAAAAAAAATGGTCTTTAAAAAATTTGACATTACCTGTATGGTTTGGTGCTAATACATCACTAACTTTGATAACTTCATATTCTGGTGAGATTTTAAGCAGGACATTTGCACAAAGTATGAGTATATTACAGATGTTATCTGCAAAATTAATATATAACAAAAAATTATCAATTGTTTTACTCATAATACTATTGATATCTCCACCAATATCCATTGTCAATGCTTATGGAAATGAATTAATTGATTATGTATCTCCTGCAGAAATTACTGGGGCTAATTTCCTTTTTGATCATAGTAATAACTCAAGCATTGTTATCAGTTTTCAACCTAGAACTTTGGGAATGAAATACAGTGATAAACTTGAAAATTGGAATACACTTAGTGGTCTTACACAGGAGGTGGATATAAGCCAAAAAGTAGAGAATATGAATTTACAATATATAAAAATGTATAATAATTTTTATGTGCTTGTAGGTATCCGGGATATGGAGAGTTATGAATTTGGACGAAATAAAGTAAATTTAGATAATATAAGAATTTTAGAAACAGGCAACATTTCTGATAGGATATATGATAATAAAGAATTTATTTTATATAGAACTGGTGTATTATAATGGAAGTTTCTGTGATTATACCTACCAGAGAAAGGATACATTTTCTTCAAAAATGCATTGATTGTCTTCAGTTACAAACTAAGAAACCAGAAGAAATTGTGATAATTATCCATGAAGATGATGAGGAAACTAATAAATTTATTAAAAATTTAAATACAAATTTATTTATTCGTTATTTTAAAACTGATGGTGGAAGTTGTAAAGGGAGAAATTTAGGCATCGAAAAATCTAAAGGAGATATATTGGTCTTTATTGAAGATGATGTAATATTAGAAAAAACTTACATTGAAAAATTAAATAATATTTTTAAAAAGGAATACATTGATGTTTTGGCGGGTTATACATTTGACATTGTAGATTTAACCAGCCCATTGTTAATCAGAAAGGGTGAATTCGATTATATTAAAGAAAATAAAGAAAATAAATTCTTTAAATTAATTATAGATGAGATTTCAAGAACTTCATCTGATGATTTGTTAAATAACAATAAAAAACTCTTATTATATACTCTTTCTAAATTTTTAAGAGATTTTTTAAAAATAATAATTATACAAGAAGGAATAAAAAAGGGTAAGATATTAGCTTCAGGTTATAGAAGCCAAATGCCCGATATAAATGAATTTAATGGATTAATAAAGGTAGAATGGGTGAATGGGGGAAACTTTGCCATTAAAAAGGATATTATATTAAAATATAAATTCAACGAAAATATGGAAACCCTTCCTTATGTTTTAGGAGAAGATTTAGAACTTTCAGCCAGAATTGGAAAAGAACATGAAATTTATTTAAGTTCAGATCTTAAATTACTCCACTTGAGATCTCCTTTGGGAGTTAAAATAAATCAAAGACAACGGTTTATGTCAATGGTTACTAATTTTTACAGAATAGCCAATTTAAGAGGGAATAAATTCGCATACTGGTGGAGCGTAATAGGACTTACAATTAGCAGGATAGTTCTTTTACCGTTTTCTTTTAAAACTGCTGTTTCTGAATTAAAGGGAATAAAGGACGGTATTGTTGAATTGAGGAATATAAAATGAGTGAAATATCTGTAGTTATTTGTGTTAAAAATGCAGAAAACACTTTAAAGAAGGCAATGGATTCTTTAATTAAAAATAATTATAAAGAAATTGTGATAATAGATGGAAATTCCACTGATAAGACTTTAAAAATTGCCAGAAAATATACTGATAAAGTATTTTCTGATGATGGTAAGGGACTTGGCTACGCACGTCAATTGGGAGCAGAAAAGAGTATTGGTAAATATGTTGCATATATTGATTCAGATACAGAATTGCCTGATGAAAATACATTAACTAAAATGTTAGATGAACTTAAAAAAAAAGATTGGGTTGCTATACATGCCCAAATGATTGATCCAAGAGATAAAAAAAGTTATTGGGAAGAGGGTGAGAATTTTCATTGGATCAATACATTTAACAAACCAGGTGAAAAAGATCATCTTGGTACCATCGTTTGTATATTTTCTCGTGATATTTTATTAAAATATAAATTTGATCTTTCTTTTTCTGGAGCTGCGGAAGATGCGGATTTATATGCGAGATTATTGTCTGATGGTCATAAATTTGGGGTTTCTGAAGTATTTGCTTATCATTATCATCGTGCTTCATATGCTGATTTTAAAAAACAAAGAATTTGGTATGGTAAAGGAAATGCTAAAGCTATAATTAAACACAATGCAATACATCTAACTTTAGTGCCCTTTGCAATTGCAATTTATGGAACAATACTATCTTTATATCGTATGAAACCTAATTTAATTCCTTTTTACTTTATATGGATGATATTTTTATTTTATGGAACTATTTTAGGAATTAAAGAAATATTTTAATTAGTATCTAATGTCAAACCTTCTTTTATGGCCTTGGAAATCATTTGAATAAGTTTTAACGAATCCTTGACAGAATTTTCCCGAAATCCATAATAAACAAAACTAGGTACTCTTAATAAAAAATAAAAAAGTAAAAATGAGGGCCAATGCCAAAATTTGGCGTTTCTGCGCATAAATATGATATTATTTCTTAAGATCCAATAGATCCTATTAGGACTGTTGAGAGAAATTGATGATGACACTTTGTGCCAAATTTGGGATTTTGGTACTGAAATGATTTTAAAACCTGATTTTTTGGCGTTTATACAATAATCAGTTTCTTCCCAATTGGCAAAATATGGAGAATAAAAAACACCAATTTTTTCAATTACTTCTCGTTTTATCATAAATGTAGCTCCACCTACAAAATCCACTTCTAATGGTTCCTTTCTTTGATTTGATATGGAATTTCCTCTACTAATGGGAGTCCAGCCCCCATTCCAAAAATTCACTATTGCACCATTAGACTGAATTTCTTTTGGATTATCATATGATAAATTAACTGGTCCTAAAATTCCGATATTAGGTTCTTTTTGGGCAACAGTTACCAATTCATTTAAAAAATCAAGATCAACAACTATGTCATTGTTTAAAATTATTATATAATCAGAATCTAAGTATTCAGCCGCAAATCGCATTCCAATGTTGTTTCCATCAGTATAACCTTTATTTTCAAAGTTTTTAATTATTATAATTTTTCTAATAGCATCTATATTTTTTAGTTGTATTTTTTCATCTTCAAACAAATAAAGCTCATTTTCAGAATATTCGAAAATCTTTATGGGTTTATTTTTTTTATTGTATTCAAAAAAATCAGATTTAATTACAGCTTTACCAGAACAATAATTTTTAATCTTTTCAATAGAATTATCTTCAGAACCATTATCAACAACAATGACCTGATAATTAGGATAGTTTATTTGATATATTGATTCGAGACATTCAATTGTGTCTTTCCAGCCATTCCAGTTTAATATAATTATTGAAATTTGTGGTTTCATTATTTTTCACTATTATAGATCATCAAGCTTTTTTTAAAATATAAATAGCTTGATCTCCCAAGCATTCTTTATTTAATCTATTCGCTTCGTTATAGTAGTCTTTTATTTGTTCTTTTGAATAGATACTTCCCTCAGGATTGATATTATAAGAATTTTTTGAATGAATAGGTATATTCTTTTTATTTTGTTCACTTCCCCAAAATAGAAATTCATTTGAATTAAAACACATACTTTTTATTGATAAATTGGCTTTTTTTATTAGTATATCAAAACTTTTAGGGCTATGGATAAGGAAATGACGTGGAGCATCAATTTGGACCCAATTTGCGCCATATAACTTCCATATATACTCCGTTTTTAAAGGCATACTTATGATGCAATGACCATTATCATTTAAAAGATTAGCAATTTTATGCATAATATCCGCATGCTCGTTAGTATGTTCCAAAGAATGGCTGAATATTATTAAATCAAATTTTTCTTTATCATTTAGATACAGAAATTCTTTTTTAATTAATTTGAGATTTGCAGAAATTATTTCTTCCTCTAAATAAGGATCAATACCCATTAAAGATTTAAATCCGGCATTTTCTAGAGAATATAAAAGATTACCAGAGCCACAGCCAACATCTAAAACTCTGGAGCTAGATTTTAACTTACAATTGCCAATAATATATAATATTTCTTTAGGATATTTTTTAAAAAGAAATTTACCTAGATAGCTTTTTCTGAATAAAGCATATTCATTTCTTTTTTTAATGATAATTTTTTCCAAAGTATTTCTATTTTCTTCCTGGAATGAATAATAATAATTATTTACGTAATATTTTTTCATATTTTGAGGGATTTCAATAATCTGTAGGCAATTGCAGTTGCTGCATTCCATATATTCAAAGAATTCTCCATCTTCCAATGTCATTTCCTTGATTTCGAAAATAATATTATCATTGGAATTACCACAAATCTTACATTTCATAGAAATCAAATTAGTCCAATTTAATTTATAATTTTAGTATTCCTATTCCGCCACCATTTTGATTCCAGCTTTGAACTATTTCTGTAGATTGATACATATTTTTTACTTCTTTCCAGAATTTAAAGACTCCTCCAGAGTCCTTTTCATTTCCTGGAACAATGTCATGGAAGGCTATAATACCATCTTCATTTAAAAGTCTATTATACATTAAAAAATCCTTTTTAACTCCTTCATATGAATGATCGCCGTCTATAAAGATAAAATCAAACTTGTTTCCATTTAAATTTTTTTGGATAAGTTGCATTGTTTCATGTGAATGTGAATCTGATCTAAATAGGTATAATTCTTGATCATGCGATTTAAAAGAATTGTATAATGGTATTTTGTACTTGGGATAGCCACCACCGAAGTCTCCTTCAGGCAGATCTATACTTATTATTATAGCATCTTTTGATGCTATTTTTGTAAATAAAAATAAAGTACCACCATTCGCTGTTCCTATTTCGAGAATGTATTTGGGCTTTTTATTTTCAAGAATTTTTAAAAGTTCAGTAATTTCATATCTATATTGCATTGGTTTGATAATTTTGCTTAATTTTTTAAAAGAAAAATCTATGGATTCCTCAAGCGTATAATGATTATTTTTAATTTTTAAAATGCTATAGGGAGTTATTATAAATTCTTTTAAGTAAAAAATAATTCTATTTAGAAGGAATAATAGTCCCTGTTCATTTATTGCGTTGTAAATTTTCTTATTCAATGTTCTAATTTTAATAATCATTTAAATTTCCTATTAAATATTTTTATACTAATTATTCTAATTTTAATTTAGTTAAAATAGTTTTGTCAAAATTTCGTGATCTTTTTAACTTTTTTAGAACTAATTAGAAACATATCCTCATAAATTTTAGCCATAAATACATATGGTCTATTTTCTTTTAATAGATAACATCTTTTTTATAATTGATATTGTAAAGTAGATTGTAAATAAAATAAAAACATGGTTTAAAGATGAAAACAAAACAGAAATTAAAAATTCTACTTCAAAATGTAGATACCGACAATAAAGGCAATTTCGCATTGACTTTATCTACAATTAGTACAATAAAAGAGTTTATACCTGAAGCAGAATTTTATCTAATGGGTAGAAAAGGAGGATATATTAAAAAATTTGAAGTAAAAAAACCAATTGGGTATAAACGAGAATATAATGAAAAATTTTTAAATAAACTCAAATATTATTTATATCATTTAATTTCTTCTGTTTATTATTTAATCATATCTTCCTTAATTTATTTATTAAATAAATTCGGTATAAAAATCAAAATTAACGAAAAATCACCATTATTTTATTATTCTAATTGCGATGTTATTGTTGATATTGGGGGAGACAGTCTTAGTGGAGAATATAATATTTCAGTTATTCCAATTGTAATAGATTTTATTTATGGATTATTATTAAATAAACCAATTGTACTTTATGGTGCAAGTCTAGGCTATTTCAAAAGTTCAACAATGAATTTTATAGTAAAATCAATTTTAAATCAAACAAAATTAATTCTACTAAGAGAAAATAAATCTAAAAAATATTTAGATGAAAATAAAGTTACTAAACCGATTATACGAATTACAGCTGATCCTGCATTCAATTTAAAATCTATTTCTAAAGAACATCTTAATGAAATATTGGTTAATGAAAATATCTATAAAATCAAAAAACCATTATGGGGAGTGAATCCGAGCGGTTTGATAGGTGAATTTAAAAAAAATCAAAGTAGTATGGATTTAAATACTATCATAGCTCATTCCATTGATTATTTAATTGAGAAATATGATATTAATGTGCTTTTGATACCTCATGTTTACAGTAGTTCTAATGATGACAGAAAAAGTATTAAAAAAATATATGCAATTTTGAAAAATAAATCAAATGTAGAAATAATCAGAAATGAATATTCTCCAGATGAATTAAAAGGAATTATAGGATTATGTGATTTATTAGTTGCAGCTAGAATGCATGCAACTATAGCATCAACTTCAATGTCTATACCCACTATAGTTCTTTCTTACAGTCATAAAACAACTGGGATAATTGGAGATTTGCTTGGTCAGGAAACTTATGTTTTAGATATCAATGATTTAAATTATAAAAAATTATTATCTAAAATTGATGATGCATGGGGAAGAAGGGAAGAAATAAGGGAGGAATTAATGCAGAGAGTACCTGAAATAAAAGAAAAAGCATGTTTAAATGGAAAGTTAGTGAAAGAATTTCTTGATCAAACATCATAAAATTTTTTCAATTTCTTCTGGCTCTTATTGAATAAATTGTGTTAAAAAAAGTATTATAAAACCAAATTATTTGAAAAGGCATATATTTTAATACTTTCATTGAGAAAGAGAATTGAAATATATAATTATTAAAAAATGAAAGTGATGCAATTATAAAATCTAAATAATTAGATTCAAATAAATTATAATGTTTTAATAATTCTTTAGTGCGAAAATTTAAAATTTTATGGACATATAACATCTCTAATTGAGATTTAATAACTTCATTATTATTTACTTTGTTTAATTTTATTTTATTTTCTAATTTATTCATTTTTAAAAGTTTTTCACCTGTTTCAGTCCTTGAGATCATTATTGATGTACCTATATGGTCATCCATAAATTCAGGTAACCAAGCATCTCCAAAAGAAATATCTGCAGACTCAGAAGTAGCATCTTGACACATAAAGCAAAATTTAGAATAGAAGATTTTTGATCCAATGAAATGCCAATATTCAGGCAGGGGTACATTTATTTTACTTTTATCTTTAAGATGAATATTCATATATCCTGGCCATCCATCTCCTCTATATTCTAATTTATTTATTTTTTCTTTTTTAATACCTTTTTTTTCAAGGTAGAGTTCAGTAGCAAGGAAATTTGGAGTATGATTACAAAAAATTCCGAATTTAATTATAATTTTATCTTTCAGCTTTTTGTTTATTTTTTCAGCATTAATAATTCCATTTATATGACATGGTAATCCAACAATTGCGAACTTTTCATCTTCTTTAGAATTAATAATTTCTCTTAAGACAATATTTAAAGGTACAGGACAATATTTAGACTTCGATGATTCTATTATATCCTTTTTTGTTCTAGCAATAAAAGTTTCAGGTTCAAGAGGATTATCTTTTTTCATTTTAGTTACAATTGCTCCATCAATTATTTTATTTTCCAAAGCAAAGATAAGCAGTTGAGTAATTAATCCTCCTGATGATGAATTATATCTAATATCAACATCTGTTGCGTATCCAATATAACAATTAAAAAAATGCCCTAATAAATAATTTTCAGCCTTTTTATCCTTCGGTATATTTCTGCTATCTAAATTAAATCTATACATTGGACAAACTTTTAGACAAGTTTTACAATTATTACAAATTTTTTCGTTAAATTTCGGAATATAAATTCCTTTATTTTTATCTATAATAATATCGAGGGCCTCATTAGGACATATAGACACACATGTTCCACATCCAACACATAAATCTTCATTAATAATTTGAATAATATGATCTGATTTCATTTGTGACGTCCTAAATCCATTTCTCTCTTCTTGCCATTATTATCACAAATAAACTGAGTAATCCATAGCTGATTATCCAAGCATATCCTATACCAATCAATCCAAAAATTTGCATCAAAATATAATTGAATCCTATTAAAAGTATGGCATTAATTGTTCCAATGAAGATTAAAACTTTAATATCTTTTTGTATCCTTTTTATTGAAATAAATATGTTATAAAAAACTATAAAAAATGTAGACACAAGCATAAGTCTGAATATATTTAATGCATTAAGATAATTTTGACCAATTAATCCGAGGAGAGGTTCTCCGAAAAAAATTAACAAAAGTACTACAGGAGTTAATATCAGAAATATTGATTTGATGGATTTTTTAACATTTTCTTTTAAAGGCTCACCATAACTACCTTCTACAAAAAGAGATGTGGCAAAAGAACTAATAATTACCATGGGAATACTTGCTAATGCAAATGCTATATAAAAATATGCTGCTGATTCAGCTCCTAATATGGTTATAACAAGTATGGGCATGATTTGACTTGGAACTGCAAATAAAAGACCATAAACATAATTTCCCATAGAAAAATGAAGCGATCGATTTAGAAATTTTATATCTAATTTTTTAGGATGAATATCATATTTATATAGTATTATTAATGTGAATAAAAGTGCTAATATATATGAAACTCCAAAAGAGATAAATATTCCTAAAGCACCAAAAATTACAAAAGGAATTAATAGAAATAATCTAGTTCCAGTTACCAGACTTTGCATGAATAAATATTTTGCTTTTCTTAATGCTAGAAAGGCACTGCCTGCCAATAGCGTCATAATATTGGCAATTAGAAAAATGTAAAAAATAAAAAAATTGTTTTTTATTATCGATAAAGTAGGGGCCCAAATATCAATTCCAATTACATAAATTAAACAAAATATTGTACCTGAAATAAATGCAATTATAGCTGCTGTACTGAATAATTTACTTTTATCTCCACTAGGAAAAAAACGAATGATAGACTGATCAAATCCTAGAAATGAAAACATAGTTATTAAAGTTATTGAAGATAGTAAAGCTGTAGTAATACCTACAACTTCTGTACTATAAAATTTAGCAGCCACAATCCAAAATATAAAACCTATACCTGAACCTGTTATGGAATTTAACATTATATAGAATGAGTTTAAATATAATGGATTCCTCAAACGGTCTTTAAGGATATTAAAATTATCTTTTATTTTATAGAGCATATTTTACCACAAGATTTATGAATTTATATTGATAATATTTGATAATTATATTCAATCCCAATTTTAAGTTAATTATTAATAACACTCTATTTTTAGTTTTTGTGTATTTTTATGGTTTTTTTGATATACAGGTGAAATGAAATACAAAATAGAATTTATTTAAATATTAGTTAAATAGCTTAATTTTTTCAAGATCTAGTTGTATTTTATTTACTTTGATATGTAATCGTTTATATGTTTTATATGGGTGTTCTATTTTTTCCCCGATTTAATAGATTTTTAGCCTGTTTTTTTATTTTATCCCTTATTCCAGGACCCACAAAAAAAAACGAGCCCACCTAATTATATCATAACTAATTAAAAATAAAATGATCAGAAGTTTAATGAAGGTAGGAATAATGAGATATTTTTTCTAAAGTAATGACAGTAAATAAATTAATGATAGTAAATAATAAATAACATTAGAATAACTTTTAATTATATTATGATTTTAACAACTAAGAAATGGTTATGTTATTTTTATCCACTTATATCCTATTATTTCTTAATCAAAGGACTTAAAAACACTTAATACAGTAAAAAATGTTTATAAGAGGGGGGTAGAAGATGTTGGAAGATAATGAAATTAATGAAATTTTAAATGGGGAATTATCTGAAGAACTGTTATTATTATTTACTAAAAGATTCAGGGTAAGGTGTAAAACTAGATTTCATTTTTTCAGGGCGCATCATGAGGGCAATGCCCGGGATTTAATTAAAAATATTCTAAATTCAAATATAGATAGTGCAGTAGGTTCCGAGTTCATTGATTCCTATGATGAAAATAGATCAGATGCCCTGGTGAAGATTGATTTAAACCAGATAGATAATTGGCAATATTATGAAGAAGCAATAATCGATACTATATCAGAGCAATTGGAAGATCTTAAAGAAGTCAAAAGTTCATTAAACAATTACATAATCGCCCATAGAAACGAATCAGGGTTAATTATTGGTCAAATCAGGCGATTATTCCCCAGACAGGTTCTCACTGATAAAGGCTTGAATAAATTGTTATTCAATGACAATATGTTTAACCATGCATTCCAGGATGACGATAATGTGGAAGTCGATGATAATTACGATCTAATTTTTATCCTGGATAACCATGAAAAAATTGCGTTAATCAGGAATTACAATGCTTTCATCGAAATATTTGATATGCATGACCAAATAGAACATGAAGCTATTGAAGTGGTTAACAGCTCCCACATACTTCCATTCTTTGATAATGAAAATAATATAAGATCATTAATTGAAACTGACAGAAATATCCAGAATATGTTTCAAAATAATGTGATTAAACAGGGATTTAGAGAAGTAACCATGGATGATCTAAATACAATCAAATCAAGACTAGGAAGTAATGTTGATTTTGAAATATCAAATGGAAAAATTATCCTAGGAACTGAAGAAAAAAAATCATTAAGAGATCTAATTAAATCAGCAGGCTACCATTATAACCAATCATTATATGGGAAGCATATCATAGAAGGAAAACCATCACGGATTATAGATTAATAAAATAAAACAATACAAAATTTGTTACCAACTAAAAAATGGACAACACAAATAATTTACAATATTATAGATGATAGTGTGTAATACGTTTTTTCTGAAATAAAGTCTCCATGGATTATTTGGGAATTATGATTATACTGAGACTGATGATACTGATTTTTATAAAACGGCTGCTTTCTGGATGTTCATAGAAATTTCACCCTGATGATGTGCTCCAGGTTAACGTCCACATGATCAGTAGATTGGAGGTTATACGGAAAATTACTCAAATAAAATACCGAAAAGGGCTAACCCTATAACTTCAGGAATAGGGTAGGTACCGATATGATATGCTCCCATGCTTAATCCTGCAAGCAGTATTCCGGGAATAATTCCAAATGCTTTATCAAATCTTAGTTGAAGCCAGCAAAATATAAAGAAAGGTTCCCAGAGTATCAGGGGTTTGTTAAAAAATGTGGGATTAAATTTGCACCATAAAATGAGTAGGCACTTAATGCATAATACAAAAAATAAGAAAAAATAAGAAGCCAGCTCAAAACACCAGCACAGGCAATGATCCCAAGCAACTAAAACACCAGCACCGATGCAGTTAGACAGTTACATTTAAAATAGACTTAATGGAATGATAATTAATTATTTAATAATACCCAAAATTTTTATTTAAATAAACATAATATCCAAGACCATGACTGAATTTTCTTTTTATGGAGGGGTAAATGAAATTGGGGGAAATAAGATCCGAATATCTGGTAAAGATACTTCCTTCCTATTTGACTTTGGACTGGCCTTTAATCGGGCCAACGATTTTCTCTCCGAATTCCTCCAGCCCCGTAAATCCAATGGCATTCTGGACTTCGTGGCTTTAGGACTCCTACCCTGGATAAAGGGCATCTACCGGGAGGATTACCTGCGCCACTCTGGCTTATCATATGACAAAGAGCCGGCGGTAGATGGCGTATTTATAAGCCATGCCCATGTGGACCATGCAGCATATATCCACCATTTAAGGGAAGATATGCCTATCTACCTTTCAGAGGAATCTTTGTTTATACTTAAAGCCCTGGAAGATACTGGTATTGCTTCGTTTTCTGATTACACACAATTAAAAAAATCATTTCACCTTGTGCCTAAAAAACGTGGAGAAGGACATACTAGGAGTAAAGAAAAAGTTCCAAGGGATATACGCATTATTAAACCTTATAAAAACTTTCAGGTAGGGGAGTTCAACATTAAATCCATTCCTGTTGACCATTCTCTTCCTGGGGCCTGCGGATGTATCGCAGATAACGGGAATGACACCATAATCTATACTGGTGATCTGCGCTTTCATGGCAGAAGGCCTGATTTAACCCGGAAATTTATAGAATTAGCACGTAAATCTCGTCCAACTGTTATGTTCAGTGAAGGCACCCGTATAAGTAGTGTTTCAAATGTCACTGAAGAAGAAATTGAAAAAAGGGCAGTTGAACAGGTAGACCAGGCACGTGCACTGGTGATTGTTAATTATCCTGTGCGGGATCTGGACCGTTTAATTACCTTCTATAAGGTGGCTCAACAAACTGGCCGGCAGCTGGTGGTAAGCTTAAAACAAGCCTATATTTTAAATCTATTTCAGAGTAAACAGTACCCCAATATTGGAGATGTTCTTATTTATCAACCCCGGCGTGGATGGGGTTTGATTGACGATGAGAGCTTTGCCTGTGTGGAGAATGAATGGATGTGCACGTCCCAAATGGATTCCAGTCATAGCTTGAGGGATTATCGTAAATGGGAGAGGGATTTCCTGGTTAGGGATAACATCATCAGGTATAAGGACCTGCAGAAGGATCCAGAAAATTACCTATTCCGGTCAGATTTTTTCGAGTTAAAGGAGTTAATAGACATAAAACCAGAGGATGCTGTATATATAAAGTCCAGCACCGAGCCATTTGATGAGCAGATGGAAATAAATGAAAGGAAGGTTAAAAATTGGCTTGATCTATTTGGTATCCATTACGTTACAGAGGGCTTCCATGCATCTGGACACGCCAACGGCCAGGAGCTTCTGGGGATGATCCAGGAGATCCAACCTGAAAAAGTTTACCCCATCCATACTGAGCATCCTGAAGAATTTGATATATTAAAGGATGATGGTATAGATGTAGTTTCTCCCCAATTAACCAGATGAATTCATTTTTTTGGATAATATTACATTATGATTTATAATAAAAACATAGAATGCCCGCATAGATTGAATAAGTTTTCCTAAAATATTCAGTTGAAATTCTATTTAGCCATATTCAATGTTCAAATTCAGAGATATAATCCGTTTGTTTGCTAGTATTCACCAGAAAAAATAAAAGGGGGATGAAAAAATGCGGAACTTGGCAATTATATATTTATTTAATTTTTTTATTTATTCTTGTTTTATCAATAAAACAAAGATTTGATTTCAAATTTAAAAAAACATAGAATCTTATTTTAAAAAAATCATCCACCATTTAATTAAATTATAAAACACTGTTCTTTTAATTAATTTTTAAAATAACTGTTCATTCAATTAATTTTTAAAATAACTGTTCTTTTAATAAATTTTAAATATTCCTGTAACCTAATAATATCACTAGCTATTTTAAAATTTTAATTACACATTTGAGGAGTAAATAACATGTCATCCATTAACGAAAACTACCTGTTACTCGAGAGCAGTTACCTATTTGCAGAAATTGATAACCGAGTTACTAAATACCAGAATGAGAATCCGGACGCTGATATCATACGTATGGGTATCGGTGACGTGACTAAACCATTACCACCAGCTATAATTGATAAATTCAAGGCTGGTGTTGATGAAATGGGCCAGGCCGAGACATTCATGGGCTACGGACCATACCGGGGTTACGATTTTCTAATTGATGAGATAATCAAGCACGACTACCAGGCACGGGGTATAAAATTAGACAACGAAGAAGTGTTTGTAAGTGAAGGTGCAAAACCAGATTCAGGCAATATCCAGGAAATATTCGGCGCAGACAACGTTGTAGCGGTAACCGACCCTGTATACCCGGTATACGTGGAAAGTAACATCATGGCTGGCCGTGGAGGTGCCATGGGAGAGGATGGAAAATATGAAGGTCTGGTCTACTTACCTTGCACAGAAGAAAATGGATTCGTACCAGAACTCCCCCAATCACACGTCGATCTAATCTATCTCTGCTTACCAAATAACCCCACCGGGACCGTACTTAACCGGGATGAACTATCCAAATGGGTAAATTACGCACGGGAAAATAAAGCGGTGATCCTGTTCGACGCAGCTTATGAAGCTTACATACAAGAAGATGACATTCCACACAGTATCTACGAAATTGATGGGGCAAAAGAAGTGGCTATAGAATTCAAGAGCTTCTCAAAAAACGCCGGCTTTACAGGTACCAGGTGCGCCTATACTGTGGTGCCTAAGGAACTGTTTGGATACGACTCAAAGGTTAACAGTCATTCTTTAAATGATTTGTGGTACCGGAGATTAACTACCAAGTTCAACGGCGTTTCATACCCTATACAGGTTGCAGCAGCTGCAATTTACTCACCACAGGGCCAGAAAGAGATTAAAGATATTATTGATTATTACATGGAAAATGCAGCCATCATAAGGGAAAGCTTAACTGAAATTGGCTTGAATGTTTATGGTGGAGTTAATTCACCCTATATATGGATTAAAACCCCTGATGGTATTGATTCATGGGAATTTTTCGATCTGCTCCTGGAGAAAGCTAACGTGGTAGGCACACCCGGGGTTGGCTTCGGACCAAGTGGAGAGGGCTACCTCAGATTAACTGCATTCAACACCCTGGAAAATACAAGAAAAGCCATGGATCGTATAGCTAAATTACAGTAATAAATTTAAATTTTTCTTTTTTTCTTATTTTAATTCCTTATAACTTTTTTATAAAAACAAAAATTATGTAACTTTTTTATAAAAACAAAAATTATGTAACTTTTTTTTGTAAAAATAATATCCCTATTTCCCTGGTGTGGGGTGTGGGTTTCCTAAGGTTATGGAATTGTCGCTGGTGTTCTGCAGGGCTATACTGAATCCGGGCTCTGCACCAATGACTATGGTCTCCTTACCATTTTCTTTCGTCTTATTTAACAGGGGTAAAAAGTCAGCGTTACGGGTCATCAGGGCTAAAATATCTATGTTAGGGTTGTAAATTAGTTCCATTGCCTCCATGGCCATGTGAACGTCTGTATCACCAGCTACAACTATGGGCGTGAAACCCTGATTTACGATTGCTTCTATTAATTTATCAGATGCGTACTGGTTTAAGAGTACCTTACCTACCCGCATCTTTCCATATTCTGATATAAGTTCTCTAATGGATTCCAGGTCCAGGTTGAATTCCTTTCGAAGCATGTTGGGTCCGTCCACCAGTAGCCCAATATTTTTCTGGTTGGATATTTTCTTTTTAATGGGAAGAAAATCTCGTATAGATGATTTTTTAGAATTACTCATGTAATCCTCCTTCTTTTTGGTTTCTATTCTATATTGAATTTATGGTAATTTGAATCAATATTAAAGTAAAAATTAGAATTCTTATTTTCAGAATTCTTATTAATTAATATCAGATTCTATAAATTTGAAAATTAATTTATTGAACTTAACAAAATAACTCATTTTATTTGATAGTTTATTATATATTGTTAATTGAAGAAATTATTTCGAATTTTTAATAAAATTGACCCTTATTATTGTATTATATAACTCAGCTCAAATATTTTTTGCACAAATTATGCACCAATTAATTCAACCGCCAAGATCTATTAAAAATAAAGGATGAAATAAACCAGTTAGTAACCCAGATCACGTAAACAGGAAATGATTTTGTCTGTTTGGTGTGGTACTACTAAATCAGGGGTCAAGTCCAAATCATACTTACAAAAAAGTTGATTTTGTATGTGGAACAACACCTTCCCAGTTGGTAACTAGATCTTACTGGTTTAAATCAAACAAATTAACCCTCTTTTCTGGACAGCTAGAGTAAGCTCAAGATCATTTAATATCCACTTTAAAGCTTTCTTCTTTTTCCTGTTTGGGTACTTCCACAGTTAGAACATCTTTATCAAAGTTTGCTTCTGCTTCCTGTGGTATCACTTTTTTGGGGAACCGTACTGTTCTCCTGATGAAACCACTTTTCTGTTCGTTGATGGTTATATGTCTTCCCCTTTCGACTTCACTGGTGATGTCGAAATTTGCTTTGACTTTCATCCGTTTCTCTGTAACGTTGAGTTCGATATCTTCCTTTTTGATACCGGGCAGGTCAACATGCACTATTACACTTTCATCTGTTTCTAATATGTCCTTACCTGGGACGAAGGTGTAGTCTACTATGGATTTTTCAATGTCATATCGTATATTGTCGATGGTCTGGGCAGTATCTTCCAGCATCTTCTCGACAAAACCTTTTCTATCTAAAATAGTCCTATTTTTTTTATTCATTTTTATCGCCTCATTTTTGAGTCACTTGATATGTTATCTTCAAGGTTGATATATACTTGTGGTATCCTTACTTATGGTCTATAAAAAGGTTCTATAATCTAAAAAAAAGGTTCAATAATAACATCAGATAGTGTAATGGAATGCAAATATAAATTAAATTGTAAAATAGAAAACAGATAAAAATTAAATTGTAAAATAGAAAACAGATAAAAATTAAATTGTTAATTAAAAGATGCATAAAATAAATAATGATTAAAGAATTTTTTTTCTTTGTCTAATCCCTGTAAATCAGCAATAAAATAAACCTAACAACATGGATTATCAGGGAAATAACAGACGCCACAATTACCAGTGCAATGAGTATTTTCAATGCAATGGCCAGGCCTTCACCCACTATGAAGGGGAATACAGTGAAGAATGTGTAGGCGGTTATTATAAACAGCACATCAATTACCACATGAAGCAGATTTCTAAACCAGTTGGGATGGTAGAAAATGAATATCAGGTTAATAATGATGGCAGCCAAGAGAAAATAGTTCACTATCCATAGGACATTGGCAAATGTGGGGGCAATGAAGCTGATATTCCAGTTTAAGAGGTTGTTTGCTACGTAGTATAATATGATATTGAAGATTATGGAAACTACAAATTCTGCACGATGTTTTTTCTTATCCTTTTCAAGAAATTTATCTAATTTAGATACTTCTTTACCCTGGTTATCCATTTGAAAACTCCTTAAAGGTTGTTATCCCCTAATAAAATTGTGATATTATTTATTTAAAGCTATGTTGTACCTGCAGAGTGGCTTGTTGATGCTTGCATCAGATAAAGATTCAACAGTTCCATCTATACCTGTCCAGCTCAAGGTTTGCTTTAAGATGGCCTGGCATAACAGACAGTAGAATATGTTTTCATAGTTTCTTTCACACCAAGTACAGTCCCGGAAGGTTACTATCCAGTTGTCCCCCTGATCAAACACATCCACTTCAAAGCCCAGGTTCTGGAAGAAGTTCTGTATCCAGTTTAGGTACACTTGGAGTTTACCTGATTCTGGCAGTTTATCGAACACTCCTTTATGATATCTGCCTGTTTCCCGGAGGAAGCGGGATTTCATGTGTTTTTCAAATTTTTTGTGGAAGGATCCCAGGAATGCCCCCCTCTTATCTATGGTTAGGTTAGATGATAACTGGGGTATCATGCTCTGGAGGAAGACCTGTACATCGCTTAAACTATCAAATTTACTGTTTTTAAGTTCTTCCTTGTTACTCCTGTAATTATGAATGGCCATCTCTATATTACTCAATAATTCTCCTTCAGAAATTGGTTTTACCAGAAACCCTATTCCCTTTGTATTCTTTAATCGGTCCGAATCAACAGTTTCTAAGGCAGTGATGTAAAGTATCGGGATATCCAGAAATTCCTTGATCTTACGGGCTGCGTCCACCCCATCAATTTCCCCCTTCAAAATAATATCCATTATAATTAGATCTGGTTTTAAGGTCAATGCCTCTTGTATAGCTTCCTCACCACTGTGTACCACCGATAAAACTTCATAATCTGAAGCTTCGATTACATTCCGTATTTCTAAGGCGGTAATAGTTTCATCTTCAACTATCATTAATTCTGCTTTTGGCATTGATTAATTCCCCTGTAAAAAATTAATTAGTAAATCCTAACAATCTTATGGGACTATAAATATATAAATTTTGGGAATTGGATTCTGTCTGCCTAATGGTGATGGATTTGGAATTATAATTTCAGAAGACTTATTAATATCATCATACAAATATAACTACGGTGATGGGGGGAACTGATTGCGGAATGATATTTATTTTCTTAAAGGAGTCATTATGGTCCGGGTATATAATACCCATCACCAATACTTACTATAACTTTAATTAGCTCTAGAGATAATTATATCTCTGAAAATATCTTTTATTTTAGTTTTCCATTATCAAATTTGTTATTCTAGAAAGTTTGTTATTGAAATTTTTATAAGTAAATATGTTTGTATTCACTATCTTATTGTAAATAAACCTGTACAACTTTGTAATTCCATTTAATCTCACTTGTAATGGAATAAAATGATAATTAAATCCTTAATAATTGTTACTACCCATCAGATATCATAATATTGATTAATTTTTATGGTTAATCGCTGCTCTATGGGTGATTAAAATATTAATATTTAAGAATAATGTAATTGGGGTTTTAAACACATTTATATTCTTAAAAGGGAATCTAAAAGCGCTTATTTGTAATACCTTCATAAAATAACTTCAGAACGGGTCTTAAATTGCAAAATAGGGTTTATGAACGTCTTTTTTTGTTAAAATAACCAAAACTTATATATATAACCAAAAATTGATTACTTAATATTCCCAATAATTCATTAAATTGAGTTTATTGGAAATGGAGGCGGTATGATAAATAAAAAAGTGATATATACAGTGTTGATACTGTTGTGTCTAACACTGACCCTGAATACTGTTTCTGCATCAACAAATACAACAGACAATGCAACTACAGTTCAGGATAAAACAACTACATCTCAAAATAATAATGTAGATTCAACAAGTGGAGATAAAGCTACCAGCACTAACTATGCAGCTGGAAGCCCTAAAACCATTAATGTTTTAATCTACAATGGTAATGGTGCTAGTTATAACTGTGTAAATGGAATGAAAACATCATATTCCAGTGCGAACAGCAACAACTTGCTTCAAGGTGTTAGTTTCAACTACGCTACTTCCACAATACTTACCTCATCAATACTTTCCGGTTACGACGTACTGGTCATGCCCGGGGGTACTGGAGGTAAAATCTATCTCAACGACATCAGTAAATCTATGATACAGAACTTCGTTAAAAACGGAGGCGGATTTGTTGGTATCTGTGCAGGAGCATTTGCAGGAGCTCAACATGTAGACGGCTGGTATGATGGATGGGGAGTAGCACCTCATGTATGGGCAAAAGCACCCTATTACGAGGGAAACTTAAGTGTTTCCATAACTTCTGCAGGATCCCAAATATTAAATCGAAGCGGTACAATGACCCTTGCCTACTTCAACGGACCAACCATGTACCTTAAAGGTGGAGGAACAACCTTCGCAACCTACGCAGACAGCAAAACAGGATATAAAGGATATGCAGCTATTGTGGGAGACTACTTTGGAAATGGTAGAAGTGTCCTCATTGGACCACACCCTGAGCTCACACCACAGATGCCAGATATAATCGCAAGTCTCACAGCATGGGTAACTAATACAGCAATTAACCCCACACCAGATCCAACACCCACCACATCTCTTACACCGAATCAGATTGCAGATGCAGCAAACAGGGTAAAGATCTTCTATGAAACCAAGAAAAGAATGCCTAACTTTGTGTCCACACCTGCAGGTAATATAAACATGCCTAAATTTTTAAACCTGTTGGTTTCAGCCACTACACAATTAAACAGCGGTTCTATTGCAGCGATAAAAGTAATCAATGTGAACAATCCTACCCGTCCATCGGGATCTATTAAAAAAGGCAACATACAAAAATCAGAGTTTGTGGACATAGCTAAGCAAATTAAATCATTCATTAACACCAGAGGTAGGGCGCCCAATTTTGCTAATACCAGTCTTGGAAATCTCAGTTACAATTCAGCAATTTATATGTTCAGTAAGATAATGGCCTTTTACAGTACCAATAAGAGATTGCCAAACTTTGTTTCCATGTAGGTTGGATGATTTAGATATGGAAGTAAAAAATAATTACTTTCTATTTTTTTATTTTTTTTAAAAAATTTAAATTCGTTTTTCCTTAAGTTTTTGATCATTTTTTTCGGATGTTTAGAATTGTTTTTCCATTAAGATTTTAATTCATTTTCAGATGTTTAAATTCATTCTATCCCTAAGATTTATCTCTAAAGATATTATAAATCCTTTTTTGCTAAGAATGTCCCTCCTCATTAAGATATTATAAATTCATTTCCACCTGATATTCCTAACAGTATTATTTAACTGGTGATCTTTTTTGGTATCTCAGATAGTTTCTTAAATTGTTTAGTTAAATTTATGAAACAGTAAATCGAACTTATCTAATAGAATTTATAAATCAAGGTTGAACTTTTAGTGTACAAATACAGGGGGATGATCATCATGACGTCCCAGGATGATCAAAGTACTGATAAAGATGATTTTACATTACACCCCAGTGATGGTAGTTTTACCATTAAACCCCGGAAGATATCATTGAAAAAATCCAGGAGTAAAAAGAAGAAGGATGTACAGACTGAACTGGACAACGTTAGGTTGGATATGATAGAGTAAGAAGTGGATTGTTATAATATCAGGGTAATTTTTTATAGATATCAAGTTATTTTCAATAGACTAATAAAGTAATTTATTGAGTGTAATAAAATGGGAAATCAAATAAAATTTACTCCAAGGGCGGACAAGACAATAACAGATGATGATGCCCATGAAATAGAAATCATTCAACTCAAGGCAACCAATCGTAAACTGATATCTAAGTTAGACAGGCAAAAACAACTGATTAAAAAATTAAACATGGAACTCCAGAAACTTAAACAGAATAAGGAATTTACAGATATAAACCAACTAAAAAACGAGTATCAATCCATAAAGACCAAAAATGAGAACCTGAAATCACTTCTCCAACAATCAAAGAAGGAAAACGCCCTCCTTAAGAAGGAATTGGAGAAATTTACCAAAGATGCTAATAAGTCTAAGAGTTCCCCCTGGGATAAGTTGAAGAAGATAAGAAAATAATTTATTGAAAATCATTTCATTAGAAACAAATTTAATTTTCGTAAAAAAATGTAAAAATAAAAATTTTTATAGTTAAAAATCAAATCAACTAAAATTAACATAAACAACTGGAATAGATATCTCCTTCTTATTTTTTCTTCCTCTGCTTCTTTTTCTTGTTGGGCTTATTTGAAACTTCCTCAATGGTAACTCTGCCTGAAATTTCAATGGAATACCCGTTTTCAAAGGCCATGGTCAATTGGGGATTAAATTCATCATCCAGGTAGGTGATGTATTCCAGTAACTTATTACCCTTTAACTGGGCAATCCCCACCTTTTTAAAATTACCATCTTCATCTTCGCTGATTCCTATCTTTATGCTTTCCGCACTCAGGTTGATGGTATAGGTTTGGTTATCATCCAGACTTTCTGTGTCTTCAAATGTTAATGCTATACCCTGGACTTTACTGGTTTTCAGGCGCTTTTTTTTAGCATCTAAAACTACTTCACCCCTTGCCTGTTCCAATTCCTTATGTGTTTCTTCAACTAATGACTGATCTTCGAACCATTCATCATCGAAATCTACAGCTGAATCAAATTCCTGTTCGTTAATCATTTTTCGCACCTCCGAATACAAACGAAAACGTAGAAATTCATAATTTCTAATTTATGAAATACAGCCTTATTACATCTTAATACATTTTATTTTTTATAAATTATAATTTATATATATTATCAATAATATTCTTTCCAGTTAGGAGAGGATTCTTCGGGATAAGCTGGCTATTAAACCTCCAATCATACTAAATAATGAGGGGATCAGGAGGTAAATAGCGCCTAAAGCAGCTAGGAATGCCAAAGTATCTGGGAGAGTAGGTTCACTGATACCGAAGGGGTTTATTATATAGTAGAATACGAGGATAACTAACAGTCCTGAGACGCTGGCAGCGTAGAAACCATTGGACGCTCCAGATCTAATATTACCACCAGATATTAAGGCAGCTATAAAACCACCCACGCCCCATAAATAAAAGGAGATGTTGTTATTGTAAACGAATGTGGATGCGTATGGGTCGGGTGAGTAAATTAAAAAAGACACCAGTATTACCGCTGCACCAGTAATTACTCCCACAATCCTCCTGAAATTTAGGGCATCTAACAGTTTATCTGATAAATTTTGGTTTTGAATTTCATCCACGTACTCCAGGGTACCGCCGCACTGGCATTGGTCATAATCTTCGGGAGACTCCTCATCTGGGAGTTGGTAATACCCTTCACATTTGGTACATTTCAAATATCCCATGGATATCATCTAACAAGGTTAAAAGGTTTAAATCTCTTTTTTTATTCTATTTTTTTAATAAGAGTTATAAGTTACTGTTAATATAGTTAACTCTCTTTTCAACTGGAGGTATCCCTGGAATATTATTCAGGCATGGAATATTAATTCAGGGAAATTATCCAGAGAAATTAGAAATTTTCTGTAATCAAATATTAAAAGGATCAATTATATTCAAAGAATCAATTATATTCAAAGAATCAATTATATTCAAAGATTCAATTATATTCAAAGAATCAATTATATTCAAAGATTCAATTATATCAGAATTTTGAAACAACAATCAAAGATTTAATCGACTATTCAAGGACTCAATAGAATAACAATCAATGGTTCAAATAATTATTAAAATTTTAAAAAAAATGGAACTCCGACAGTCCTTTTAAAAAATAGTTCACTGTTGTCTGGTCTTAAGGGGCCCATTTCCCATAAGACCATCTATAAATTTGGATATGAAACTCTTTTTGGGTATTTTAGGCATAAGATATTCTTTATCTACCAGATAAGCTGCTAATTCCAGAAATGAACGTGATATTGCTGATTCAGGTTCTTCTATTAATACAGGAGTACCCTCTGCATAGAATTTGATTAATCCCTGATCTTCTGGTATGATGCTCAGTATAGGAACTTCCATGATGGCTTCTACTTCCTCTACTGATAGGAAGTCCCTGTCTTTTTTATCCCTGTTTAAAACCACACCGGATATGTTGATGCCCATTCTTTCAGCCAGTAACTTGGTCTTCAGGGTGTCGGTAATGGATGTGACCTCGGGGGTGGTAACCAGTATCATTTCATCAGCTGGTGACATGGCAGCCAGTGCATCTCTTTCAAGACCAGCTGGTGAATCTATAAGTATTAGGTCTACATTTCCAATGAGCTGTTCAAATACATCTTCTATCCTCTCCCTTTTAATGTAATTGAGGTTGGGCAGGGAAAGACCCGTGGGTATCAAATGAACTCCACCGGGACCCTCATATATGGCGTTTTGTATGTTTTCATGACCAGCTAAAACATCCTGTAAGGTAACTGGTTTACCTTCTAGTCCAAGAATCAACTCTAAATTAGCCATGTTAATATCCATATCAAGAATTACAACATCCTCTTTAAGTAGGGATAGAGCTATGCCCAAGTTTGCAGTGACAGTTGTCTTTCCCACTCCTCCTTTTCCAGAAGCTACAGCAATTACCCTTGTCATTAATGGTCACCTAACAATATTCTCATAATAAAAAAATTTTTTACTATTATGGATTTTTTATTATTATGAAAGCTTACTATTATTATTATCAGTACACTATTAATTCACAATGGAATAACATTTTAAAAATTTTTTGTGAAATATATCCCTATTACCACTATTCCCTATCTAAAAAAAGGGTTCAAAATTAATAAAATAATGAATAAAAAATTGATATAACACATCCAGAATAATCAGGCTGCCCAATACAAAAGTCCAACGAATAAATAAATAGACGAGTTTTTTACTGTTAATTTATTAAATTTAAAAAATTTTTAGATTATGAATTTAAAGCCATTAATTCTAAATTAACTGTTTTATACTTCTTTAAAATTAAATCCATATATGTTATAACCCAATTTTTTAAAGGCAAGTTTAGATTAAAATATACTAATAATTAAATGGTGACTCACATCCATGATATAATATCCCAAGGAGTTTATTTTAATAAATAAAGTTTTAATAGAGTTAAATTCTTAAAATTAAGAATAAAGAATTGTGATCCCTAAAAAATTGATTATTAAACCTCTATTGGGGTCTTAAATTCAAAAAAGAGTTCTAAAATCCTATTTTTTCTGTAAAGAAACAAAAAGATTTATATATCATCCTCATGTGACAATTATATTGTCTAAGATAGGATGAATACTGAATATCTAGACCAGGAGGCGGGAATATCAAGATCAAAAATTTATTACCTGTATTACTACTTTTTAGTTTAATTATTTTTATTAATGCAAATGAAGTTTCTGCTTCTGCAACAACGGTTAGTCCCGCGGTTAGTTACACAACAAGTGAAATAGAATCGGCTGCAACCAAGGTAAAAACTTTCACTGAAACCAACAAAAGGTTACCCAACTTCGTAACCATGAAGAACAAACAGGTCACCATGCCCCAGTTCTTACTGCTTTTAACATACGATGTGTCACAGAGAAACTCAGGAAGCACTGCAAAAGTGCCATTAAAAAATGTCAAAAAACCAACCAGTGCCACAGAAACCGTGAAAAGCGGAACTATCAGCAAATCAGAGTACATCAATTTAGCCAACAATATAAAGACAAACATCAACAACCAGGGCCAGGCCCCAAGTTACGTTAAAACTTCAAAGGGTAATATAAAGTACGACTCAACTGTGTACTTCTTTTCCAAAACAATGGATTTCTATGCCAAAAATAAGAGGTTACCCTACACAGTATCAGTGGCACCCTGGAATCTAAATGAAGGAATTAGCAAACCCACAACACCAACCAATCCGATCATACCAACCAATCCTGATACAAAATTTACCATTGCCCAGATAATATCTGCAGCAAATAACTACAGAAAATACGTAGATACCAACTATAAAACACCATCAACAGTAACTGTAAACAACCAAAAGATCACCACAGCTCAGTTCCTACAAATATTAAGTTTCGCCATAACTCAGTTAAACAGCGGATCCAAAGCAAGCATCACATTAAAGACAGTAACTAACCCAACAAACCCCTCAGAAACAGTTAAAGCCGGTACTTTCACCAAAGCAAACTACGTTAAATTAGCACAGGATACAAAATCAGCTATTTGCAATGGTCAAGCACCTAACTATGTTAACAGTGTGCTGGGTAATGTTAGATACGAAACATTGACCTATGTATTTGCCAAGACAATACAATTCTATGGTACTAATGGCAGACTGCCCAATACCTTATCTGTAGTGCCTTATTCACAATTAAACCTCTGTATACCAGCTAACGCCTTGGGAATAGTGGATCAAATTGGAAAAAACGAAGCAACATACGCAAATATACAGGGTACCAGATACTCTTATTTAGATGTTTTCCTTGCTGAAGGTGGTGGAAACTGCTGGGGTAGTTCCCTGTACCTGTACACCAGACTAACTGCTGCAGGCATCCAGACCCGGATAATGGGTTACCTTAAAGGTATAAGCAACAACGCATACAAACATGCTTGGGTCCAGATCAACCTCGGTGATGGATGGAAAAACTGGGATTACAAAAAATATTACTCAAAACACTACGGTGCATTGGGTGGCGGAACAGAAGTTGCTCTGATAGGTCCAGGTAGAAATATCGATACCCAGGATTTAATCAACGCATACTACGCTGTCTTGTAAAAACAAATAACAAAATAAGGGGTAAATGAAAAATTACCTCTAAATTATCTTTTTTATAAGGGGTAAATGAAAAATTACCTCTAAATTATCTTTTTTTTTAAAAATTAACTTTTAAAACTATTTAACGTACTGTTTTACATTTCCCCTGATCACGGCTGATGCACCGTAACCTTTTATCCCCCTGAGCATCTCCGGGAATTTGGTCTTGGGGATGAGCACGTTTACCTGGGAATAATCACTGCCCTCTGATATGGTGGGTTCATCACTGCAGAACTTACCCTCCACCAGGAATTTTTTAACATCTTCCACTTTCCCATTGGAGATGTTGAACTTTATATCGAAGTACTTCCTGGCCTTAACTGCACCGAATAATTGGTCGTAGATCATCTGCGCCTTATCCATCTTAGCATCAGTACAGCTTGGTCCTGCATAGAGTCCGGCACTTGATTCCATTATGGTTTCCAGTATTTTGAGGCCGGCTTTTTTAAGGCTGCCTCCAGTCTGGGTGTTGTCCACAATCAAATCAGCGCCCTTGGCTATGTACACTTCGGTTGCACCGTCTGAGTTTATTATCTGGACCTGTTCATTATCCCCCTCTACAAAGCCTCTGATCTGTACTAATGGTTTGGTATCTGAGTAGATATCCTGGTACCCTTTATTGGCCATGATATGCTGTCTGGTTAAGTTGGGGTATTCAGTGAAGCACAGGATGGGTGTGTCCCTGTCACTGTTATCCCTGAAAAATTCAGTCAAATTCTGGTAAGGTTCACTGCTGAGCATGGCTACCACCAGACGTGTCTGGCCGTAATCCAGGTCCCCGAGTTTCTTTATTGACTCTTCATTGTTGCCTATAGTCTCTTCTTTAACCCAATCTTCACCTATAATTGCAACATCTACCATTTTACGGTTGAGCTCCACTGGCGCACTCTGTGGCCTGGTTAGGTAGGCTTTTATCTCCGGATCGTTGAGAACGTTTATTTCATAGTCTTCATTTCCAGGTTCATATCCTTTAACCTCATAACCTGCGTCAACCAGTAACTTGTGGGTGTTACCCCGGTTAACATTATTTAAACTTCCCTTGGGAAGTCCTAACACTATCTTTTCCATATACAATAAACAACTAGAATTGAAATATATAGTTTTCTATGGAAAATTTTTGTAAAATGTACACTAATTCAATAAATTTGAAAAAATCATTCCAAAAGAAAGATAATCTAGTTCCCCCGGAAGGATCCCAGGAAACCATGGAACACATCTTTAATGGACTGTAAAAGGGGGTGTTTAACCTGGGGGGCTTTCTTCATTTTTTCTAAACGGTCCACCCTGAAGTAGATGGGGGGATGGGTGTCGAAGGAAAGCCAGCTGGGTATCCGGGTTGGGGATGACCTTTCCATCTGTAACTTTGCATACCCTATCTTCCTCAATGCAGAGGCAAGCACTTCTGGCTGGCCAATCTTCATGGCACTCACCAGGTCTGCCCTGGTCTCGAAGAATTTACCAACGAAAAATATCACCAGGAAAGCTATTATGATGTAAACTAAGGGGTTTATAAGCACGATGGGTAGAAAAAGGGTGAACCTTAATATGAATTCTACAGAGATTAAGGTAAAAAGTACCAACGGGTCTCTGCCCTGGAGATGACCTAGTTCATGACCCAGGACACCCAGTATCTCGTTTTCTTCTAATTGAACTAGCAACCCAGTGGTTATCAGCACGAGTCCCCTGCGGGGGCTGGGGCCGGTGGCCGCTGCATTGGGTACCATGGTATTGGAGAGCACTATTTTAGGCACTGGTAAGTTGAATTTGTCTGTGGCTTTTTTAACCAGGCTGTACACATCGATTACCCTGTTTCTCCTGCTTTCCGGATTGCACTGGAAGCCGTAGTACTCCATGATATCCTCACCAATCTGGCAAGTGGGCTCCTTACCAACAGCCAGGGTTTTATTATAGATCTCCTCCTTCATCCGGGTAATGAGTTCCTTACCAAATTTCTCCTGGAACTCCCCATACTCCTTAATAGGTAGCTGGTACTCTATGATGTGCACCTGTGGGTTTTCGGGTGTAATCCTCCACTTGTTCCTGAGAAGAAATAAACGGTCGGATAGGAGAACTATGGCCAGTTGAAAGAGTATAATAGCTGCTACAGCGTAAACCAAACCTAATGTTAAAAATAATGCTACGTTAATCATGAAGAACAGTACGTAGATTAAGATCATGTTACTGCTGAAAAGCCGGTCAGACAACCTTTTACGAGTAGATGGCGGCTCTTCAGGTATTACATCCTCCCCCTCTATCCAGGCAAAGTAGAGGGTGGAGTTGCGCTGCTTATCCTCAAAAAACTGGACTAAAAATAGTAAATCTTCACGGATAGCATCCACGAAATCTGGGGAAGCCCCTTGTGGTGTAAATATTAACTGTAGGGGATTGGTGGCCACAACCTCCACTCCTACAGTACCTGTTTTTTCCAGGTCATGGGCTGTGAAGTTCAACCGGTCAGCCTGTATGTTAACCTGGGTGAAAACATCCTTCTTGGTCAACAGGTAATTTTCGTTGATAAATTCCATTATTTCCTTCTGGTGGGATGCTGCTATCTCCATATCAACTGTGAATATTTCTGGTTCAAGCATTTTTGAAGTATTCCTCAATGATAATTTTTAAATGATTTTTTTAGTCTGAACAATTAATTTTGAATGAATGAACGAATTTTTTTTTGACTGAAGAACGAAATTATTTTGACTGAAATATTCAGGATTAAATTTATTGGAAATCTTTTAAAATATTTTATATACATCAATATTGAGCATCATTTGATATTTATTTTTGCTACACTTATTTTAAAAAAAGGTGGGTCTTTTTATTCGTTTTTTAAAAAAATTGGTAACCTCATTCGTTTACAGACAAAAAGGATATTAAATATTTTCCATAGTCTATCTAACCAAGTATGTATTTTAGAAAAAGGGCTAGTTTTGTATCTAATAAGTTTTAGTATCTATATTCACCAGAATAAGATCTATTTTTTATGATTATTTTAATTATACGTATTAAAATCAGTAAATATTTACGTCCAGATCACAGAATCGTATTTTGAACTCTAATTAGATGTTATTTATAAAATTAAACTTATGGCTAAAATCATGTTGATAAAAATTGAGCATAAACCCACAAATTTAGAAGCCACCGAGTTAATAAATGAGGCATTATCAAAAAGAGCCTTCATGATACTGGTGGCATGCTGTAAAGTTAACTACGAGGGTAGAGCAACCAGCAAACTCGGCTTTGGTGAAAGGACCGTATTGATTAAAGGAGATGGATCCTTCATAATTCACCAGGATCGTAATCTGGAACCAATTAACTGGCAGCCACCTCGCACCAAAATAGGTGTAAAACTCGAGGATGATTTGATCTCCATCATGGGTAAACGACGAAAACCCAAAGAAAAACTGGAACTGGTGATTCGAAATGTTCACCTGTTATCCTATCACTTGGGATCAGATGATAAGGACATTGAACTGGCTGGTTACGAGGAAGACATGAGGGAGATGATCCTGGACTATCCAGAGATAATAGAGACAGGTTTCCGACCCACTTCAAAGGAATATCAAACACCCCAGGGATTTGTGGATATCATAGGGAAAGATGGTAAGGGCCAAATAGTGCTACTGGAACTCAAGAGCCGTAAAGCCGGTGTAAATGCAGTCAAACAACTTCTAAGATACGTAGACTGCTTCTCTGATAATAAAGAATTTGTAAGGGGCATACTGGTCTCCCCATCGGTAACTGAAGATGCAAAGGAAATTTTAAAGAAATACCAGATGGAACATATCCCATTATCTCCCCCTAAGGAATTAAAGGCTAAAAAAAGTACCACGTTGGATTATTTCCTTTAATGGTTAGAGTTATTTCTTTAAAGATTGAAATATTTCCATAATATAGTTTGAAAAAGGAAATAATAGAAAGGGGTAGACCTGAAATTATATTCCTGATGACTATTTAAGTAAAGGTATAAATAATATTGGATAAGAATTTTTTATTAAATTCCGTTTTAACCAAAATTAAACCCGGGTATTATTATGAATATTTTATCGGTACTGTCTTTGATTTTATTTTCATTCTACATATTCTTTGGATGGAGAATATATCAAATGGACAGAAAAAGTAGAATAAATCAAATATTCATCTTTTACGCCCTTAGTTTTGCAATATGGGCCATTACATTTGCATTTTTTTACTCTGCCCCTGATAAGACAACCGCACGGTTCTGGTACAACCTATCAGCCTTTGGAAGGTTTTTCTATCCTGCACTGATCCTGGATTTAACCCTGGTCTTCACCAAGAACAGAATTATCTACCAGAGGTGGTGGCACTCCATCCTACTCTACATACTCCCCCTAATATTCATCATCGTCATATTCACCGGCCCATTTATAACCCAGGACCTGGTCCTTATCAATGGACAGTGGTTCGAAATTCTCATAACCGACAACATCTGGTGGTACGCATATACCATGTATTACATGATATTCCTCCTTTTAGCATTCTTGATCTTCGGCTGGTGGGGATATACATCTACAGTATTAAGGGAAAAGAAACAGGCCCGGATAATAATCGCCACAGGTTTAATAACCATCATATTAGGATTGATTACCAACACATTCCTTCCCTTATTTAACATCCATATCATACCCTCGGTGGCACATATAATCGGAGTGATATTCTTCAGCGGAGTTACCTACGCCATTGTAAAGTACAAGCTTTTAAAATTCACCACCACTACAGCGGCAGATCAGATCATAAGTAAAATCACTGACCTGGTATTTTTAATCAGTACCCAAGGCAAAATTATCAGTACCAATGCCCGGGCACGTAGACTCTTAGGATACTCCAGATCGGAAATCGAAGGTCCCGAATGGCAATTCATAATTAAGGATTCCAAGGACCAGGAAATAATAGGTAAGTACATAGACAGCGGGTTAATTGAAGACCAGGATAGCTATAAAAACATGGAAATCAAACTTTATACAAAAAGGGGTAATTACATACCGGTTAATTCATTTTTATCCGGTGTAAATGATAACTTCGGTTTAATTGGAGTGCTCATGGTGGCCCAGGACCTACGGCAGACTAAGAAGTTGCTCCACGAGATCAGGGAGAAGAATATCGCCCAGAAAGCAGCTAAAATCCATGAAGAAAAGCTTCAAAAATCACTTGACGAGAAGGATCTCCTTTTAAAGGAAATCCATCACCGGGTTAAAAACAACATGCAGATAATATCCAGTTTACTCAACCTACAAGCAGGATATTTAAAGGATGAAGAAGCTGTGAATGCCCTTAAAGAATCACAGGCCCGCATCGTGTCCATGGCCATGTTACACGAAAATTTATACCGATCTGATAACCTGACAGGTATAAACTTCGAAAATTACATTAAACACCTGATAAGGAACCTGTTCCACACCTACAACGTGAACATGGAGAAGATTAAGTTCAACATAATGGCCCAAGGTGTGTTCTTAAACATAGATACCGCAATACCCTGCGGACTTATTATCAACGAACTGGTAACCAATTCCATTAAACACGCTTTCCCAGAAGGAACTTCAGGAGATATTAAGGTGATTATGGATCAGGATGATGACAAATACCATCTGGAAATATCAGATAACGGAATAGGTCTGCCCCCAGAATTCGATATCAAAAAAAGCAGTACACTCGGAATACTCCTGGTAAACAGTCTAGTTGGGCAGTTAGATGGCAGTATAGAAGTAATTAGAAATCAAGGGACCACCTATCAAATTATCATCAAGAAACTGGAGTACAAAGAAAGGATTTGATGGGGATTGGTCATTCTTAAAGGGGACATTCGTAAAGGATAAAATAGTGATAAACAGAGTTTTAATAGGGACAGATACTACTTTTTTTTAAATTTCATCCCCATGGGCTTCCATTATAGAATCAACTATACAGGGAGTATTCCAGCCAATCACATCAGTAGCTATCTCCTCCAAATTCAGGGGTACGGCTTCCATTCCATAGGGCCTCACCACCACTATCTGTTTTTTCAGTTTAGTGGCTGTGTCAATCATACTGGTTAACAGTTGCTTATCTTTGGATATGAGCCCGGAGAGTATGATCACCACACCTGCCTGTTCCATCTGCTTCCTGAGATCATCCGGTGATGTGCCTTCCCAAACTGCAGTGTCTTTCCATTTAAAGTCATATGCAGCGTCCAATTTAGATAAAAATAAATCATATTCCTCATCATCATGTTTGATGTGGCTGATGAATATTCTGTATACCTTTAAGTCTTCTTCAAACATCTCTATTCACCTAATTTTATTTAAGAAATTTTATAGTGCCTGACATCCCTGTTATAATTTATATTAGTTAATATAACACCAAATGAGTGGTAAATAAATGGTTACTATTTAAATTTCTTTAAAACCCGGTTTGCTACCTTTTTATAATCTTTATCTCCAGTGGCATTCCTTCGGGCTTTTTTTATTGGATCTACTGCTCTTTCATCTCCCAGATCTCCCAGGGCCCTGGTAGCTGCCACCTTTACTCCCCAGTCATCATCCTTCAGTAACTCGATTACTGGTTCTACTGCTTGCTTGTTTCCTATTTCTCCCAATGCCAGGGCTGCAAACTTACGCACACCCCAGTCATCATCATTTAATGCTTCTATAAGGCTTTTGACTGCACTTTCATCCCCGATACCTTTAAGTGCGTAGGTTGCATATTTTCGAGCGTTACCTTCCTCCACCTTTAACTGTTGTATTAAAGGTTTAACCGCCGGTTCATTGATTTCAACCAGGCTTTTGGCAGCCTGGAGTCTTACTTCAGGATCATCATCGTTGAAGGTTTCAATCAGGACCTGGACTGAGGAATCATCCTTTATGTTGGCTAAGGTTTTTGCTGCTTTAATTTTTTCTTCTTTATCTCCATTTTTAAGTTTTTCTGTGAGTTTTTCCATATCATAGACCGTCATATACATTACCTTTATTTAATTTTCATTTTACATCAATTTCATTGGTTAAAATTAACTTATCTTGTAAATAATATTTTCCTCTTATTTATTCTCTTGTTTTTTTTAATTTACTTTATTTTTTATTTAATTTATGGTGAGGAACAATAGAAATCTTATTAATCTTCAAACTATATATACTGTATTAGAATGTAAATTTTGAATTTAGGGTGAATTTAGTAACATAATAAAAAGAAGGAGGATATTATGCCCAAGGTATTACATTTTGAAATAGCTGCAGATAATCCGGAAAGAGCAGTTGAATTTTACAGTAAAGCTTTCGGATGGAATATTGAAAAGTGGGAAGGAGAATTCGAATACTGGCTGGTTGATGCTGGTGCAGAAGACGAAGCTGGCATAAACGGAGCTATAAAACCCAGGGAAGATGGATCTATAAGCTTTGCCATTGGCGTTGATTCCTACGATGAATTCGCCAGGAAGATAGAGGCCGAAGGCGGTAAGATGTTGACGGAAAAAAACACCATACCCGGGGTAGGTGACATCGGCATATTCCAGGATACCGAGGGAAATATCCTCTCTATAATTGAACCGGCCCCCATGGATTAAGGATACAATCAAAGTACCGTCCCTTTTTAAAAATAATGGTTTATAAACTACACTTTTAAAAATAAAGGTTGGTAAAAAACTTCAAAGATGTTCCTGGATAAAATTCAGTTAAAAAGAGAGTAAAGTGATAATAATGCTAGTATCTGATGATGATGGAAAAGCACTGGTTATTACCAGGATATTCGATGCCCCTCTTAAATTTGTATGGAAGACATGGACCGAACCTGAAATATTCAAAGAATGGTGGGGGCCCAAGGATTTCACGACACCTATCTCCAGGATGGATCTCCGTGTAGGAGGTGTAGTTTTCAATTGTATGCGATCAACTGATGGCCAGGATTTTTGCAGCAAAGGGGGTTTATACTGAAATTGTTAAAATGGAAAAATTGGTGATGACAGATTCATTTGCTGATAAACAATGCAATGTTATTTCAACTACCGATTATGGATTCAGTGAAGACTTTCCAACTGAATTGAAGATTCATGTGATATTTAAAGGAGAGAACGATAAAACCAGACTTGTTTTAAAACATTCCGACATAAGTAAACTCAAAGAAGAATAACTGAAAGATATTCTGCGGGGATGGGAGGAATCATTTGATAAACTCCATGTATATCTAAAGAAACATTATCATACTTGAATAAGAATAAAATTGAACATGAATTAAACGAGATGGGGTGATTAATTGACTAAAAATGACATTAAAATATATGCAGAAACAGGTAAGCAGGAGATCTTCATAACCAGGGAGTTTGATGCTCCCCGTGATCTGGTCTTCAAAGCATTCACCGACCCGGATCTATATAAAGAGTGGATTGGTCCACGGGAACTAACCACTGAAATATTGGTGTTTGAACCAGTAAATGGGGGGAGCTGGAGGTACATCCAGAGGGATGAAGAGAGAAATGAATACGCATTTCATGGGGTTAACCATGAAGTACTGCCACCTCAACGGATTATCGGTACCTTCGAATATGAAGGCCTACCTGAAACAGGCCATGTAATACTACAAACCCTTAAATTAGAATCATTACCAGATGATAGGACCCGGCTAATTGACCAATCTGTGTTCCAGTCAGTTGATGACCGGGATGGTATGCTGCAGTCTGGTATGGAAATGGGTATAGACGAATCCTATCAGCGGCTTGATGAGTTGTTGGAAAGGATAAAGAAATAAGGAGGATTTTTTAAAAATGCAGAAGATCGTGACATTCTTATGGTTTGAAGATAGTAAGGCTGAAGAAGCGGTTAATTTCTATACTTCCATATTTAAAAATTCAAAGATTATAAATACGGTACGATATGGGGAAGCTGGTCCGGGTCCAGAAGGGGCGGTTATGTCCATGACATTTCAGCTGGAGGGACAGGAATTTTATGCATTGAATGATAATCCACAGTTTAAATTTAATGAATCCTTATCTCTGTTTGTAAAGTGCGACACCCAGGAAGAGATTGATGAATTATGGGGAAAACTTTCCGAAAGTGGAATGGAACTGGGACCTGGCTGGATTAAGGACAAATTTGGTCTGGCCTGGCAGATAGTGCCCACTATTCTGGGGGATTATATAAATGATACGGATAAGGAAAAATCCCAGAGAGTGATGCATGCCATGATGCAGATGAACAAACTGGACATTGAAAAATTGAAACTGGCCCACGAAGGAAAATAGTCTGATAAAATAATTATGGAAAAATATTTTTTTAAAGGGAATTTTTTCCTTTAAAAAGTGGGTCAAATATTTTTTTTCTAAAAGGAGGTCAAAAATGGAAAAACTACATTTCTCAACTGTTATCAATGCGTCCAGGGAAGAAGTTTGGGAAGTTATGCTGGGGAAGAAAACTTATCCCCTGTGGACTGATGTGTTCATGCCTGGCTCCCATTTTGTAGGCGACTGGAATGAGGGGAGTAAGATAAAATTCCTTGCAACTGATGAGTCTGGTAAAATATCTGGCTCAGTATTTCGAATAAAAGAGAATAAACCGTATAAATGCGTCTCAATGGAAAATATTGGCATGGTGATGGATGGAAAGGAAGATACTTCCAGCCAGGAAGCTAAGGTTTACGCCAGTGCCCTTGAAAGCTATACTCTCAAAGAGATAGGTGGTAGGACTGAAGTGCTGGTGGAATTAACTCCAGTTATGGATATACCAGATGATTACAAGGAAATGTACCAGGATATGTGGCATAATGCCCTTGAAAAACTTAAAGAATTGATTGAAAAATAAAAAGGAGAGAAAATTATGGTAGAAATACATTTTTCAATTAATATAGACGCACCTAAAGAAAAAGTATGGGATTTTATGATTGGAAAGGACACCTATTCCCTGTGGGCTGATGTATTCATGAAGGGTTCATATTTTGTGGGGGACTGGAGTGAGGGGAGTAAGATACAATTCCTTGCACCTTTTAAAGGTCAAATGTCTGGTATGTTAAGCAGGGTAAAGGAAAATCGGCCCTATGAATTTATTAGCCTGGAAACAGAAGGTGTTGTGTACAATGGCCAGGAAGACACAACCAGCAAAGAAGCCAGAGAATGGTCAGGTACACTTGAAAATTACACCTTTAAAGAAGTTGATGGTAAAACTGAATTACAGGTGGATTTAAGTGCGGATGTGGTAAACCAGGAGATGATTGAGATGTCTGAGAAAACCTGGCCAGATGCACTGCAGAAGTTAAAAAAGCTGATTGAAAAGTCATGATTCATTTATAATCCATAATATAGGAATATGATATAGGAATATGATATAGATAATCGCGAACCAATTTCCATTTATGAATACATAAACATTAAAAATACCATCGATCTATTGTTATCAATTCGAGAATTGCCAGATTTCTTTTAGAAATAGTGGTGGATGATTGGTTGGATGGTTGATTGAGTTTCCATAGTTTTCCCGAGTTTGATAGTAATGACACGTTATCATCGTGAGATTCGAGTCATCAAAGAATATATCGATAGTCTGGGTAGCAAGGTGGTTGAGACAGACTGTGGTTCAATCGAGTATGCTAGAATTGGAAAGGGTTACCCTGTTCTTGCTGTGCATGGTAACGCTGGTGGTTTTGATCAGGGAGTTTTGTTAGCAGAACAAACTATCGATACCGGATTCCAGATTGTAGCTGTTTCGCGTTTCGGTTATCTGCACTCATCCATGCCTCCTGATGCCAGTGTAGCAATGCAGGCTGATGCATATGTTTGCCTGTTAAACTCTCTAAATATCAAGAAGGCAGCGATTGTTGGCTATTCAGCGGGTTCTGCATCAGCCATTCAATTTGTCCTACGGCACCCAGAGCGTGCCTCATCTCTTGTTCTTGTTTCTCCAGCAGCCCCAGGGAAAGGCCCAATCATGTCAAAACCCATATTCAACATCTTTTTTAGAAATGATTTCATTTACTGGGCTACCATCACCTATTTTGGGTCGTGGGTACAAAATGATTGGGTTGGTTTGCCTAAGGGATTTATACTTACCCCAGAATATGAAGCAAAAGTCAAGGATCTGCTATTCCACCTCCTACCGGTAAGTGAACGGATCGAGGGAAGCCTTTTTGATATTTACACCTCATCTCCGGAGATCTTCAACAGCTCTAAGAACGTGAACTATCCATTTGAAAATATTATTATTCCAACATTGGTGATCAGTGCTCGGGATGATCCATTAGCACTTCATAAAAATGCAAATACCCTGGTTGAAAGAATACCCAATTCTCGCCTGTTAGCTTTACCAGATGGCGGTCATCTATTTTTAGGCCATGATAAAGAGGTTATGGTGGAGATTACAAATTTTCTGGATATTAACATGACTAAATAAACATTACTAGTGGAGAAAAAATTTTAACAAATGAAAAAAATATGGAGGTAAGATTTTGACTGAAAATAATGGAAAATATGCTTCAGTAAATGGAATGAATATGTATTATGAAGTCTCTGGAAAGGGGGAACCATTAATTGTATTGCACGGTGCTTATATGAATATTATTTCAATGGGAGAAATAATCCCCCAGTTAGCCCGTACCCATAATGTCTTTGCGCTGGAATTACAGGGCCATGGTCGGACCAACGACATCAACCGCCCTATTACCTATCCGAACCTGGCAGATGATGTAGCTGCTTTTATGGATGCGGTAGGTCTTAAGAAAGCTAACGTGCTCGGTTATTCGATGGGCGCTATAACCGGACTACAATTTGCCATTCGTCATCTGGAGAAGGTAAATAAACTAATATTTATCTCTGGTGCTTATGATATCGAAGGTTGGCAGCCAGAGTTCAAGAGCTTTATTCCACAAATGACAGTGGAAATCTTTCTTAATATGCCATTTGCTGATGAATATCCTAAGCTTGCACCTAATCCTCATGGTTTTCCTGCTCTAGTAGAGAAGATGATAGCTCTCGAAAAAGAGCCTATGGCATTGGAAGATAATGTTAAAAAATTGAAAGTCCCGGTTCTAATTATTTCTGGGGATGCAGATGCGCCGACACTCGAACATATGATAACTATGTTTCAATTACTTGGTGGCGGTATTATGGGTGATATGGACAAACCGTTGTCAGATTCGCGTTTAGCTATTATGCCTGCCACATCACATACAGCTGTAATTACTCAAATAGATCTTTTAAAGTTATTTATCGAACCATTCCTGAAAGATGAAATACCAGAGGGTTTTTTCCAATAGATTATTTGAAGGCAGATATTTATAGGATTTCAAAATAAACGAATATGTTCAAATGGAAAATATTTATAAACAGGAAGTTATCTATATCTAATATTATTTTTTTATATAAAAAGAATTTATTATTATTTAAAAAATTATTACTCTATTATTTATGGTTTGAGAAATGGAATTTAACAAGAAATACAGCGCAACCATAGTTGATCTGGCCCTTAAAGTGGAAGATTATCTGATTATTTCTGATTTGCACCTGGGTTATGAGCAATCACTTAATGCTGATGGCATAATGATCCCCAGGTTCCAGTACCCCCTCATTATAAAACGGTTAGAAGAGATCCAGCGGAAATCCTCCTGCAACAACATAGTGGTTAACGGGGATCTGAAGCATGAGTTCGGTCAGATAAGCCGGCAGGAGTGGAATGAAACCCAGGAATTCCTGGAGTACCTTAAAGCTAATTTCGATGATATTGTCTTAATCAAAGGTAATCATGATAACTTCACCAAGTTCATAGCAGAGAAAAGCAACCTGCAGGTGGAGGAATGCTACCAGCTGGGTGATTCCCTTATCCTTCATGGTGATAAAATACAATCCAATCTGGATAAGGCAGACGCAGAAAATCTGATAATTGGCCATGAACACCCCAGCATTGGTATTCGAAGCGGCGAAAGGGTGGAGAAGATAAAATGCTATCTTGCAGGGGAATACATGAAATGGAACTTAATAGTTATGCCCTCCTTTAATTTTGTAACCGAGGGATCGGACATCCTCCAGGAAAGACCGTTATCACCCTTTTTAAAGGCTATTAACCGGGAAGACATGGGAGTCTATGCAGTGGAAAACTTTGAAGTCTTTGACTTTGGGAAAATAAAGGATATAAGCGCAGTTAGGGAGAGATTACTCTGAACTAATCTAATTTTGTTATATTAATAAAACAGATAATTTAAAGAAATGAAACAAAAATATCGTTGGAAGGAAACAAACAGAATAATCTGAATGGAAACAAAACAGAATAATCACAATGCAACTAAAAATAAAAAAAGAGAAATGATCACCAAACAAGAAAAAAAGTACGATGACGAGGATATTTATAAGATCCTGCATCCTTGGATTAGGAAATGGTTTAAAAGCCAGTTTGAAACATTCACAGAATCACAGAGACAGTCTTTATTGGATATACACCATGGCAGTAATATCCTGGTTTCATCACCCACCGGATCTGGTAAAACCTTAACTGCCTTTCTATCCCTGATAAGCCAGCTTACCTACATGTCTGAGATGGATATGCTGGAAGATAAGGTGTACTGTATTTACATATCACCCCTGAAAGCCCTGGACAACGATATTGAGAAGAACCTTGAGGAACCCCTGAGGGGTATTGAAGAGATAGCAGGACACGAACTGGGAATTAGAAAGGCAGTCCGTACCGGGGATACCAGCAACTACCAAAGGTCCAAGATGCTCAAGAACCCCCCTCATATTCTCATCACAACCCCGGAAACACTGTCCATACTTCTAGTAGCTCCTAAGTTTAGGGAGAAGCTCATGGGTGTTAAATATGTTATAGTAGATGAGATACATTCCCTGGCAGATAACAAACGGGGTGTACATATGAGCCTCACCCTGGAAAGGCTGCAGAACATAGCAGGGAACTTTACACGTATAGGTTTAAGCGCCACAGTCCATCCCCTGCAGAAGATGGCCCACTTCCTGGTTGGAAATCAGTATGGGGAGCCCCGTGACTGTAAAATCGTGGATGTTAATTACCTTAAGAAACTGGATATAGAGGTGATGTGTCCTGTGGAGGATATTGTAGAGGCTGATCCAGAAGAAACCAACGATGCCATGTATGACATGCTCTACAGCCTGATCATGGAACATAAAACCACCCTCATCTTCACCAACACACGTAGTGGGACGGAAAGCGTGGTGTTCAACCTTAAAAGGAGGTTCCCTGATGATTTTAATGAATCAAATATCATGGCCCACCACTCCTCACTCTCCAGGGAGTTGCGCCTTGAAACTGAAAACAAGCTCAAAGACGGGGAACTTAAAGTGGTTGTATCCTCCACATCCCTGGAGCTGGGAATAGACATCGGGTACATAGACCTGGTGATCCTGGTAAGCAGCCCCAAATCTGTTTCCCGGGCGTTGCAGCGTATAGGTAGGAGTGGTCACAAGTTACATGAGAAGTCCAAGGGACGGATCATAGTGGTTGACCGGGACGACCTGGTGGAATGTTCATTGATACTTAAAAATGCACTGGAAGGTAAAATCGACAACATCAACATCCCCCACAACTGCCTGGACGTGCTGTCTCAGCACATATACGGAATGGCCATTGAGAGAAAATGGAATATAGATGAGAGCTACGAGCTCATTAGAAACAGCTACCCCTACCGTGAATTAAGCCATAACGACTTTATAAGTGTGCTCAGCTACCTGGCAGGTGAGTACACCAGTCTGGAGGAACGTTATGTCTACGCCAAAATCTGGGTCGACTACCAGGAGCAAATGTTCGGTAAGCGGGGGAAACTCGCCCGTATGCTCTACTCAACCAACATTGGCACCATCCCAGACAGGACTGCAGCCAGGGTTAAATGCAACGGACAGGTTGTGGGCCGTATAGAGGAGGATTTCATGGAGAAACTCCAGAAGGGCGATACCTTCGTACTGGGAGGTAATATATACCGGTTCAACTATGCCCGGGGAATGACAGTCAACGTCACCCCCTCCAGCGGACCTCCTACCATACCATCCTGGTTCTCTGAGCAGTTACCCCTATCCTATGACCTGGCAGTGGATATACAGAGGTTCAGGGACATAATGGACAGTAAGTTCAAGATGGACCGGAGCAAGGAGGAGATAATGGATTTCATTCATGAATACCTCTATGTGGATTACAACTCTGCAAACTCCATTTACCACTTCTTCAGAGAGCAGTATCTCTTCGCCCAGATACCCGGGTTAAAGAAACTCCTGGTGGAGTTTTATACTGGATTCGGTGGCAGGAAGTTCGTGGTCTTCCACAGCCTCTTCGGCCGTAGGGTGAACGACGCTCTGTCCCGGGCAGTTGCCTATGTAATTGCTAAAAAACACCACCGGGACGTGATGATCTCCGTATCTGATAACGGGTTCTATCTCTCAAGTGACGGTAAGATCGGGGGACTGGAGGCCTTTAATGATCTGACACCTGAAAACCTGGAGAAGATCCTTTCCAGGGCCATCGATAAAACAGAAACCCTCGCCGGCCGTTTCAGACACTGTGCCGGCAGGTCGCTCATGATCCTCCGCAGATACAAAGGCCAGGAAAAGAGTGTGGGACGCCAGCAAGTTAAGGGCAAGATACTCCTTAAATTCGTAAAAGACCTGGATGACAACTTCTCCATACTCAAGGAAGCGCGCCGTGAAGTAATGGAGGATTACATGGACGTGAAGAATGCAAAGAAAGTCCTGGAAATGATCCAGTCAGGGAAGATGGAGTTGAAACAGATAAATACCAAGATACCCACCCCCTTCGCCTTCAACCTGGTTGCACAGGGCTACCTGGACGTGCTGAAATATGAAGACCGGATCGAGTTCATCAGGAGGATGCACCAGGCGGTAGTTAATGAAATTGAAGGGGAATGATGTGATTTTAAATAATGAAGTGAAGCCAATTTTAAATAATGAAAATAGATAACAATCCCACAGCAATTATCACTGCAAATATGATACCGATGATTTTACCGAATTGACGGGTACCAAAGAACAGGGCAATAATAAATTTCACCAGGGTATTGGAGATAGCAGCCAGGGTGATGGCGTTCACCGCAATATCATAGGATATGGTGTCTTTAGCCAGCAGGGCCATGGATATGGTGATGGCATCCACATCGGCCAATCCAGATATAAGGCTGGTCACGTACAACCCTGCGTTTCCAAAGTAAATATCTGCAAACTTGGTTAGAAACAGTATGCCAATAAAAAGCAGACCAAATATCAGGGCAGGTTTTAGGCTGAATGGGTTGCTTAATTTAATCTTAGCATCCACATTTTTATTTTCAGACTTTTTAAGTACTAAAAAAGCCAGTATAATACCGGTTACCCCCATGCTGAGCATGGGCACAATTAGTAGGGGTGTAAGGCTGGTGTTAATAATTAAAACTTCAAATAGAACCCTGAAAAACATCATTGAACTGGACAAAACCGTGGCAAATACTGCAATCCGGATCAATACCTCTGTTTCCTTAACCCGGGCTGCCATGGCTGTGGTTACCGCTGTACTGGAGACCAACCCCCCAATTAATCCGGTTAAACTCAAACCCTTCTCTGGTCCAATTACTTTAATGGCCACGTATCCCACATAGCTTATTGCAGAGATAAAAACCACGATCAGCCATATCTGGTAGGGATTAAAAACACCCAGTGGGCCGAATGTTTCATTGGGAAGCAGAGGAAGAATAACAAAGGCGATGATCAAAAATTTTAGGGTGTTTATAAGTTCTTTTTCACTTACATGCTGGATGAAATGATGTAGATATGATTTATATGCCAGTAAAGCGGTTATAATTATGGCAATGATGGGAGCTATAAACAGCCCCTCCTCTGTGAAACATAAAGCACCTAAGATAAAGGTAACCATGGCCACCACTTCGGTGGTAATCCCTATATCATCATCCTGGAGGGTGCTTCGATAGTAGCTCAGCCCCACAATAAATATCAGTCCAAGGAAGGCCAGTATAATAAAATTATTATAAAACTGAGAAAGATATGCAGATAAAATACCAAAAAGTGCTATTATGGTAAATGTTCTAATACCGGCAAACTCCTGTTTATCAGACTGCTTTCTCTCCCTCTCAATACCGATTAAAGCTCCGATTGCCAGTGCAATCAGGACTTTAAGGATAACATCCAAGATCATTGGTTTATAATTTGTATTTAAGAAATTATAAATTTTTTTTAAATTTATTAAAATAAATTTCCCTTTATTTTGATCCTTTTATTCTCTGATAAAATAGGAAATAAACAGGGCTATTGCAAGAACGAGTATTATTGTGGCACCTGAGGAGAGGTTAAAGAAAAAGGATAGGATCAATCCCAGGGAAGTTAGAATCATCCCTACAATTGTGGAGCTTAATATTAGTTTGCCAATGTGGTAGGTGTACTGTTTACAGATAGCTGCTGGTATGGCCAGGAGGGATATAAGCAAGATTATACCCATTACCTTCATGAGGACCACTACACTCAGTGCTATGAGGGATAGGAGGAGCATGTTGATCAGGGTTGAGTTTAAGCCAATTACCCGGGAGTATTCTTCATCAAAGGAAACTCCCAGGAATTCCCTCCTGAAGAGATAAACCACGATTAAGATGATAATGTCAAGTGCCAGCATGATGTAGAGGTCTGTGTTTGATACAGTGAGTATGCTACCAAAGAGGTAGCTGAAGAGGTCTGGGGCGTAGCCTGATCTTAAATTGATAAAGAGGATACCCAGGGCCATGCCCACACTCCACAGTATCCCGATGGCAGTATCTTCACTTATCTTTATCTTCTCCTGGATAGCGCCCATGGAAAGTGCCGCTGCTATGCTGAAGGGTATGGCTGCTACTACCGGGTTTAATCCCAGGAAGTAACCCAGTCCTACTCCTCCAAAGGCTGCATGGGAAATTGCTCCGCTAAGTGATACTATTCTCTTTATGACTACGTAGGTTCCCACTGCACCACATGCAACACTAACTAGAATAGCAGCCATCAAGGCCCTCTGCATGAACTCGTACTGTATAAATTCCAACAATTTTTCACCTATTACTGAATAAATAAATTTGTTTTATCAATCAAACAGATTTGATATCGCATGTTTTGTTTTATCAATATAACAAATATTTTTTATGGCCAGTAATGCTCCCAATTACTCAGTGCTTCCTCAACATCCGGTGTGGAATCCCATGACTGATCTGTTCTATGGAGCAGTGGTACATCTCTTCCAGCCCATCTCCAGCCCCTTCAGTAGGACCATGGTAGTATAGTTTCTGATTTAAGCAGGCAATCTTATCCATGTGCATAGAGACAGTACCCACATCATGGCTGACCAGTACCAGGGCCACCTTACCCTTCAACCGGGATATTAGCTCGTAGAAGGAATTCTGCATTTCCGGGTCAATGCTAGCCATTGGCTCGTCCATTAGAAATATCTTCGGCTTCCTGGCTAGGGCACGGGCAATTAGCACCCTCTGCAACTGACCGCCAGACAACCGGCTGATCTGCCTGTCTTTAAAATCAAGCATATCCACATCCTTCAGTGCCTGTAACGCTATTTCCCTATCCTCTTCATTGTAATCTTTAAATAACCCATGATACCTGCCCATGAGTACTGTTTGAAACACATCAATGGGAAAATCTAGATCAAAATGAGAATGCTGGGGAAGGTAACCCACCATATCCAGTGCTTTCTTGGGCTCCTTACCGAAGATCTTCACTACCCCCTTGTCCGGTGTTAGAAGGCCCAGTACAATTTTTAAGAGGGTACTCTTACCCCCACCATTGGGTCCTAAGATGGCCACGAAGTCCTTCTCTTCAATGGTGAAGTTAATATCCTCCAGTACCATCTGATGGTCGTAGCTGAAGGACACATCCTTCATTTCCAGGGCGTTTAATGACATCATTCATCTCCATTGAATTATTATATTTATAAGAAATTAAGTGTATCTTATCATAATTACGATAATTTTATCACAATGACAGTTATTTTTATCCAATATTTCATCCTAAAATACTATTTAATATCTCCAATACTAAAATCATGATTTAGAAAATGCTACTGCCACATCATGCATGTTTTCCAAATAATTTTCATCCAAATCACTTACAAGCAGTACCTGGCCACCTATCTGGGCCGCTATGGAATCCATATATTTGGAGTCGTACTGGGGTTGCAGGTAGACCACAGTTATGTTGTTTTCCAGGGCAGTGTCCACCATCATGGCAATCCTCTGGGGCGATGGTTCCTCATCGTTTACCATAACACTTATCATAGTAAGGTTGTAGTCCCTGGCGTAGTAACCAAAGGCAGGGTGGAATATCAGTATGGGTTTGGTTTTATCCTTTAAAAGTTCGGTGGTTTTACTGTCGAGTTCATCCAGCTTCGCTAGATATTCATCCCTGTTTTCTTTATAGTAATTCATATTATCAGGGTCAACCTCCACCAGGCCCTTGTAGATATTTTCCACCATTATTTTAGCATTCCTGGGACTGGTCCAGACATGGGAGTCCATCATTCCTCCTTCATCTTCTTCGCTACTGGGTATTAACTGGATACCCTGGGAGGCGTTGACCACCAGCATGCTGGGGTTGGTGGACCTGATCTTGTCCAGGTAGTTGTTTTCAAACTCCACCCCTGATCCCACCATAACGTACATCTGGGCACCGGCAACCTTACTTAGCTGGTTTGGCAGGGGTTCATAGGTATGAACATCTGCAGTGGGAGGTACCATCAAGGTTACATCCACCTTATCACCCCCCACCGCCTTTACGAATTCAACTTCCGGGGCTATGCTAACCACTACCCCTATCTTACCAGTGTTTTTCTGGGCGGTGGTTCCTTCTTGGCTCAGGTATCCCAGGACTACCCCTGCTAGAATAATAAAAATAATTACCAGTGCTAGTCTGTCTTTTCTAATGGGCATACATCCATTTTATATGTTTTTATTAATACTTAAAAATATTCTTAATAATATTTAGCATAAATTATACCATTAATTAATAATATTGGTAATGTGGGTTATTTACAGAAAATTTATGTATACATTAATAAATTTAATATTCAACATTAGTTTATACAATGATCCGGGGTGGATTAGTTTACAAAAAATTCTGGTAGAAAATCCATGGAGGTTTATTTGAATGGTGTTTTGTAGCAAATGTGGAACAAAAAATATAGATGAAGCACTTTACTGTTCTGCTTGTGGAGAAAAAATTGTAAGATTAGAAGACCAAGAAATACCACAGGGAACAAATAATGAAGTGGAAACATTAAAGGAATTGATACATATTTCCTGGATCACAGGAGCTGTACCACCACCGCGAAAAATCCTCAGCTTCACCGAAAAAAATATCTACCTAATGGAAGGGAGCTTTCTAAAGGGAATTGGATTTGGAGTAGGAGGTATATTAGGCTATTTTTTAGAACAACATGACAATGCCCAGAAGGAGAGAGACGTTCGAACAACCAACTTCAATGAATTAGCTAAACAGGATCCCCATCTGATTATCATTCCCTATCAGGAAATCATTAATTTGAAAATGGGAAAGAAAAAGATGATGTTGAATCCCATGATGACCCTTAAAACCGCAGCAGAGGAATATAATTTCTTAGTAATGGATCGTGGAAAATACGAACAATACCAGAAAACCATACCAGCCCTACTCAGGGGTAGGGTGACGGTAGAATAAGATAGATAATTCTTATAGACTTTGCTAAAGTAAGTTGGATATTAACCGGACTATCAATCAATCCCAGTAAATCAGTCCCATCTACTGCAAATTTAAAGCATATTCTAATAAATTACTATTAAATTTCCATATTTTTCCTTAAGCATTGTTTAAGAATTAATAACATTATATAGAAATTAATAAAATATATATATCCATGACCATTATCAGCGTCTCCCTAAGTGAAAAATTACTGAAAGAAATTGATGATCTTAAAGAGGAACTAGGCTTTTCCGGTAGATCAGAAGTAATCAGAACCAGCACACGGATGTTAATTGCTGACAACCAGGAAAAAAAGACACTTTTTGGTAATTTAAATTCTATTTTAATATTAATCCATGATCAGAAGGCAGAAGATCAGGTTACTGAGATAAAACACGACTTTGAGGACATAATCAACACCCAGGTCCACACCCATCTTAAGGATGATAAGTGTATGGAGATCTTCATCATGGAGGGTGATGCACAGCGCATGAACACCTTATGGAAATTGTTCCAGGCCAACCGGAAAATGGATTATGTTAAACTGATATCAGTTTAATTGATGACAATCTTAATTGAGATTGACAGAGTTTAATCTAAATTAAATTACTATTTTATACCCAGCTAAATCTCTAATCCCATAATCAATCTCTTAATTCTTCCAGTAATTTATGGGGATTGTTTATAGGTAATTTGCAGGTAACTTCCTTACATATGTAGGCTGTGGTCTGGCCATCAACTGGTGTTTTCTCAGGAAATGACTTCACTTTATTCTTGAGCCATTTCTCCTCTGGTAAATTAAGGGAGTACACTACCCGGGGGAGGTAATTCTGGTGCAGTATTTCCAGGAACTCCCCTGTATCAGCTTGATCCTCTCCTGCAACCACCACTTCATAGAATGGCCCTATCCTGTTTACCATTCCTATGAGGAAGATTATATGACCAGTGGGTGTCTGGTTTACCAGTGTTGCAAAGGTTTTTTCTTGTTTAATGGCAGCTTCACCTAATTCCTGGTCTTCCAGTATGCTTGCTAACTTCTGCAGGTTCAACAGTGTAATTCCATTTCCAGATGGTAGTGCTGAATCATGATGATCCTTCCTACGCATTAGCACTTCTTTTATATCTTCAGATGTCTGGTAGAATCCCCCATTTTCCTTGTCCAGGTATTTGTCCAGGGTTACCTGGTTAAGTTCGTAGGCCCACTCCATCCATGATGAATCTAAGGTGGTTTGGTATAGTTCCAGGAGTCCCCATACAAGGAAGGCGTAGTCTTCCAGGTAACCTTCCACCTTAACCTCTCCGTCCCGGTAGCGGTGGTACAATTTACCATCCTGGTAGAGGTTGCCTTTAATAAATTCCACCGCCTTTAAAGCTGCTTCAGTATATCTTTTTTCTTTCAGCACCCGGCCAGCCTGGCTCAACGCTGCTACCATCAATCCGTTCCAGTCAGTTAACACCTTATCATCTTTAGAGGGGTGTACCCTTTTCTCTCTTTCCTTAAATAAGGTAGTTAAAATGTTGTCCATTTTACCTTTTAGTTCATCTGCATTCAGGCCCATTTCCTCTGCTGTTTTTTCCAGTGGCTTTTCCAGGTGCAGGATGTTTTCACCAGTAAACAATCCAGTTCGCTCATCCAGGTAGTTTCCTCTCTCCTTCACCTGGTAGATCCTGGTAAATAATTTAAAATCATCCTGGTTAAGGATCTCCTTTAATTCCTTCTGACTCCATAGGTAAAATTTACCCTCTACCCCCTGACTTTCTGCGTCTTCTGCAGAAAAGAATCCACCCTCTTCCGAGTTCATGTCCCTGAGCACGTATTCAACTATCTTCTCCACCATTTCCCGGTACACATCCTTACCAGTGACCTGGTATGCTTCCAGACAGACCATGATGAGTAGGGCCTGGTCATAGAGCATCTTCTCAAAATGGGGTACCAACCATTTTGGGTCCACGGTGTACCTGTGGAATCCGAATCCCACGTGATCCCATATTCCTCCCATCCTCATGGCCATCAGCGTTTCTTCCACCATGTCCAGGGCCCCTTTTTCTCCGGTCTTTTCATGGTAGCGGAGGAGATAGATTAAGAGGTTGGGGCTGGGGAATTTCTGGCTGGTTCCAAAGCCTCCATATTCACTGAAGCTGGAATCCAATGCTTCATAGGCACGTTGGAGGGTTGATTCGGCTGGGAGTTCGCCTATTTTGGTACTGGTGATCTGGTTAAGTGCATCTGTAATATCATCTGCTGATTCAAGTAGTTGATTTTTATTTTTTTCCCACAAGTCCTTGAGGTTTAAAACTATACTTCGAAGACCTATACTTAGCTCGCTGTCATCCCTTGGGAAATAGGTACCTGCAAAAAATGGTTTCAAATCTGAGGTCATAAAAACTGTTAATGGCCACCCTCCCTTACCTGTCATGATCTGGCATGCAGCCATGTAGGTGGAATCCACATCAGGATGCTCTTCACGATCAACTTTAACTGGCACAAACACCTCATTTATGAGCTGTGCCATTTCCTCATCTTCAAAGGATTCCCGGGCCATCACATGACACCAGTGACAGGTGGAATATCCAATGGATAGGAAGATTGGCTTGTTTTCTCTCTTGGCTTTTAGAAAAGCTTCCTCGCCCCAGGGATACCAGTCAACAGGGTTTTCCACATGCTGAATTAGGTAAGGGCTTTTTTCACCTTTTAAGTGATTATAACGTTTATCTTTGCTATTATCCCTTTCATGCACCATTTAATCACCATCTAAAAATTCATTTAAAAAAATTAGAAAACTCACATATAATTATGAACTTTGTTTCTTTTATCTATTTTAATAAAAAGAGATTTGTTATAAAAAAAGAGAAGATGAAATAAATATGAACCTGGACTATTCAAATTCATTAAAAAAATATAGAAAAAAATGGAAATAAAAAAAAATTAGATTAAAATTTACTGTAGTTACTCCTCGGGATGAATATCACAGAGTAAGCAGCCCCTGAGACCTACATTTTCCGGGTCACTTTCCCTGATTAAAACCACCATGGCTTCTACAGGTAGTCCAGTGACTTTGCTTGCATCCTCAGAGATCAGTTTAACCAGTTCTTGTTTCTGGTCTTTGCTTAGTTTAGGTCCGTCTATGGTTATTACTGGCATAAAATTTCACCTCTAATATTTTTTAAAAAACAACATTTTTTTTAAATCAATATGAATCTATTGATTAAAAGGAAATAAATGTTTTTTGTAAGTGATAATACCACATTTTATAACAGATAAGATCTTGTTTTGATGATAATCCTGGTTTATATGAGAATATTACTGGTTATATAAGAATAATCCACAACTAAACACGTGTCCGGAAGTTGAACGTGTAGCTGGTCTTTAATACATTTCCTGCAACATCTCTTACTGCAATAGCCGGAATATACACTTGATAAAGATTGTTCCTTAAACGGTTGAATGTCATCTTCAGGGTTAACGTGTTTCCACTAATGGACTTTACAAGGCCGACCATCTTACCGGTGCTCAAATTTTTTATGTATATACCCGAGAATTTGGTGCTTGACCAGATTTTCTCACTGAAGGTTATGGTTATTGATGTGGTTAGGGGGACATTAGTAGCACCTTTAACTGGGTTGGTGCTTTTAATTGTGGGTGGTATTCTATCCTTCCCCAGTACAACTGCCTGGTACCATGCTTCAGCTGCTGAGTCACTGTAAGCTGTAGTCTGGCTTGCCTTTGGGAATGTACTGCTCCAGTTACCAACAAATGCAGCGTATCCGCTGGTACTCCTCCATATTTTCTTTCCATTGAAAGTATAGGATTTGGTTACTTTCACGGTATTCTTATTGTTTGCATCACTGAAGCTGGTTGCACCGTTTAAAAAAACATCCATAATATCCACTACTTTCTTTCCCTTATAGCTGCCATAATATCCTGTGGCATAGTAGTTAGCACCTGCACCTGTGAACATCTGTGAAAAGTTGTATATGGTTTCAACAGGATTTGAAACCAGTTTATTACCGACGTACCCAGTTGAAAAGCATGTATGGGCTAATATTACAGGAACATTTCGTTTTAAAGGTGCAGTGACTTGTCTACCGTAAAATCCTTCTCGTATTTTAGTATTCACTCCCCAGACATAGCCGTTTGATCCTACATTGCAAATGTTGGGGTTGCTTTTCCACCCTGACCATTGTAGTTTCCACTCAGGTAACCACCGTGTCCAACATAAATTACTGCATCTGCATTGTACATGCCCTTCATCATCTTCTTGGTGGTGGCGTTCTCCTGGTACAGCTTTAAAACTTTATACCCCTTGGATTCCAATGCACTTGCGGTGTTTTTTGCCTCAGTTAATACTCCAGGGTTGCTGCTGTCACCATCAGCGATGATGAGAACATGAGCCTCTGCAGAGGGTAAGGTGAAATTAAAAATAAACCAATTAATAAGGTGATTATGAAAAATTTCCCTGTCCCGGGATTAACATTCCTGATAATCGAATTCCCCCTTTAAAGCATTATCCAATACAAAATATCCACTACTGGATAATAAAGTTTTCTAAGTCTGTTGTTTAACCGGAAATAAGTCGGTAGTTGAAAACTGGAAAACGATGATGCTAAGAAAGCGTTAATTAACTAAAAAACCTTGCTGATTTTTAAAATAATTAAAATAAAGAATAGAATAGGAATTTTTTTAATTAACCTGCTTATGCAAGGTTCTTATTTAAAATCCTACGTCTATGTATGTTTTAAGATTTTTAACTGTGCTTGTATTCCAGTTTTTAATTACACCAAAACTGTTAGCTACACTGATTGCATCTGCATTGTACCATTTACCATCCACGTACAGCTGTGCCCATACATGTCCATATGTTCCACTGGAGAAAGTACAGGTCCCGTGCTGGTATCTTGCTGGTATATCCACTGCCCTTGAAAGAGCAACCACCAAATGAGATGTATCAACACAGTTAGCTGTTCTGTCACTTAATGCACCTAGTGCGCCCTTCTTTGTATTGTAGTAGAAGGAGTAAGTCAGGTTGTCTCTAACCCAGTTGAATATAGCCTGGGCCTTATCATAGATAGTTGTTTTACCATTGGTTATTGATTGTGCTAGATTTATAATGGTGGTGTTGTTTGATGGTGCGTTATCTGTTGGTGAAAGACACTGACCTGGTGTGATCTCAGGAATTGTTGGATTACTGGCTATCACTGACCATGGTTTTACTGATACGTAGTTAGGTAACCGCTTGTTTGTTTTGTAGAAAGCTAACACATTTGAATAGGTGTAGATCAGGTTTTCCGGTCTCATGTTACCCCGGGAAGTGGTTATAAAGTTGGGTAGCCTTCCGTTTTTGTTTATAAAAGTGGTAATAATACCGGCTAATTTGATAAACTCACTTTTTAATAGGTTACCGCTATTTAAACTTTCACTGGGGTTGGGTGCTTTAGCAATTGATTTTATGGTAATTGTATTTTTATTGTTCTGGTTAATGTTGGTAATACTTGTGGTTAAAAGATACAGGTACTGCTCTAATGTTACAGTTTTACCTGCAACAGTCACTGTGCCTGGAACATTACTTTGTGATTCTACATAATTCTTCACTGCATCTGATGAGTTAACAACAGAATCAGTAGCTACAGAATTTTCATTAGTTGGTGTGGTAGGTGTGGTTGGTGTGGTTGGTGTGGTTGGTGTGCTACTCCCTTCTCCACTTGCCTTCTTCCATAGTGTTATTGTTACATAGTTAGGTAGTCGGTTTTTTGTTTTGTAGAAAGCCACCACATTTGAATAGGTGTAGATTATGTTTTCTGTTCTCATGTTACCCTTGGACGTGACTACGAAGTTGGGTAATCTTCCGTTTTTGTTTATAAATGCGGTGATTTCATCCGCTAATTTGATGTACTCGCTTTTATAAATGTTACCGCTCTTTAAGCTTTCACTGGGATTAGGTGCTTTAACTACTGTATTTACAGTTATTGTATTCTTAGTATTCTTGTTTAAGTTAGTAACAGTTGATGTTAAAAGATACAGGTATTGTTCTGATGTTACCTGTTTATTATCTACATTTACTGTAGTTGGAACAGCATTTTTTGATTCAATGTAATTTTTCACTGTATCTGAAGAATTCACAACAGAATTAGTACTTACAGTTGTACTGGAAGCTGAAACTTCATTTACATTAATGAACATTACTAATGCTAGCAGCGTTATGACTGCTAGGGTCAAATTTCTATTAATTATACCGCCTCCGATTTCAAATTATGGTAAATATCCAATGGAAGTAACTTATAAAATCCGATAGGAACCCTAATTTGAACAATTATAATTTCAATTTGATGTACTTATAAAGGTTGCGGTTTTTTTCTGAAAAAAACACCCTTATAGATTCTTTTTTTTAAGTTAAAGCCTTATAAATAGGTTTTTTTATAAATTTTCTGGATTCATGGTTATTAATTCTTATTTTATTAAAAGGAGCACTCTGGAGAGTGATTTTATGAATATGTCAACTATTTAAACTTAGATGCTATAGAAATAATTTCTTAACTTTTTATTTCAAATGTTGTTCCTTTGATATTAACCTAAAATAACATCATAAAGGAAGGAAATTATTAATTAATTAATTAAAAGATTTAAAATAATGTTTAAAGAGTATTTAAAGCCGCATTTCGAATTCAGTAAAATAGAGTGTGAATTGCACCGATGATATTTGTAAAGCCATAAAATGGATCTTATTTGAAACCTGAAAAAAGAAAAATGGATCTTACTTGAAAAACCTAAAAAAAGAAAAAAATAAGGGATTTAATGGATTGCGTGCCTGATTATTTAAAATGACAGTGACGCGTATGTATTGTGCAGTTTGTAAGTGTTCATGTTCCAATTTACAATGTTTCCAAAGGAATTTCTTGTACTTACTGCATCAGCATAATACCATTTCCCATTTACATAGAGCTGTGCCCATACATGTCCATATGTTCCACTGGAAAATGTACAGGTTCCGTGCTGGTACCTTGCTGGGATTCCTGCTGCCCTTGAAAGTGCAACTACCAGGTGAGATGTATCACAGCAGTTGGCACTTCTAGAACTCAGGGTATTTAATGCTCCTTTTCTAGTGTTGTAGTAAAACGCGTATGATATATTGTTCCTGACCCAGTTGAAGATGGCTTGGGCCTTAGCATACGTTGTTGTTTTACCAGCAGTTATGGATGCTGCCATGTTTTTGATGGTGGAACTGGTTGACTGTGCATTAGCAGTGGCCACCAGGTACTTCTCCAAGGAACTTGGTACTCCTTCAGATGGAGTTGATCCTCCAATCAAGCTTTGCCAGGATTTTACAGTCACGAAGTTAGGTAACCTGTTGTGGCTCATATGGAATGCCACCACACAAGAATACTTGTATATCAGTGATTGGTAACCGATCTTACCCAGTTTACTTTCTGCAAAGTTAGGTGCTCGGTTGTTCATGTTCATGAAGTTCACGATGTCATTTGCTATTTTAAGGTACTCTGCTTTATAAATGTCACCTGATTTACCAGCTACATACGGATTAGGAGCTTTACCAGCATATTTTACTGTGAGTGATGCGCTCTGTCCGTTGAGTTTTATGGTTTCCCCGCTTATAAGCTGGAGATACTGTGGCATTGAAAGTTGCTTGCCTGCCACTGTTACGTAGTTAGGTAACCTTTTGTTCTGTTCAATGAAAGTTTTAACTCTTCCAGCTGCATCCTTCATCTGATTGTCAGTTACAGTTCCGCTTTCAGTGGTTTGCACTGCTGAAGTAGATCCTCCTGCGGCTGCCTGATTGGTAATACTTGCAACCTTTTCAGAAGTTGATCCTCCTGCGGCGAAGCCCTTCTCAACTGTTTTTTCAGTTTCATTTGCTGTATGAGCTACCATATTTTGGTTTTCAAAATTTTCAGTTTCATTTGCAGTATGATCTATCACACTTTGGTCCGCCAATGATTGATTAGTTTGGTCAGCCGCCGATGCGAATGTCATACTTGTGGATAGTACTAATGTAAACAGCATTAATACTACCCCATTCAATTTCATATTAATTGTACCGCCTCCGATGTCCAAAAGCATTTATTTCTAAATTTTTTATCCTTTCGAACAATAGTACATTTGAAAAACATCTTCCTTATAAACATTTTGGTTTTTTTAAAAAAAGAAGGGCATATAAGAACTCTTTTTAAGTCTTAAGTCACCATAAGGTTGTTTCATAATTATCATATATGGAGTAACATCTCTTGTTTCTTTATTTATTAATTTAAACCATATTTTAGCCTTAATCTATAAAATTCGATAAATATAATAGGATAACATGGAAAATAGGTCTTCAAATTTCCCTGCTAATGGATATATAACCCTGCTTTTTAAAAAAATGGTTTATTAAAAATTTTTACTGGAAAATATAGGTTTATTTACTGGTTATATTCTAATCACCATTTCACCCAGGGATTAAGGGTTGTTAAGCCGTAATTTGATAAAAATAATCATATTTCTTAGGTAAAATTCAGCGCCTTTTTTTACAAAAATGCTATTACTTAGAAAAAATTCAGTATTTAGCTTGTAGAAATAATGGTACAATATCGAGAAAAAAAGTCTCATCTTTAAAAAATATTAGGATATTTGTCCTGGAAAATCCAGATTATTTTGATAAAAAAAATTATGATATCAGAAAATAAATTTTTGTGAAATAATTTTTCATGGTTGATGTGTCATTTCCACCATCAATTATTTTTGTGACATTAGCACCATCAACTTATTATTACTCACCGCAATAGTTCGATGCTATCTATTGCCTTGAGCAGTTTTTCCGCTTTATCCTGACCAATTTCAGATGAATCGTATTCGTAAGCCTCATACACCATGGATGGGATACCATTACTTAGCAGGGGAATGGTAACATATTTCGGACTGCTTGCATATGGGGGAATATAAATTCTAATCCCAGGGATTTTTTCCTGGAGCTGTTTTGCAATATTACCCGTATATTCATCCTTTGTAGGAACGTATAAGAACCAGCCTACAGCATAGCTTTCATACCGGCCCTTGTTGGAGTGGATATCCATGGTCAGCTGGTAGTTGTTTGCCATTATATCCGGGACAACGTATTTTTCACCCAGTAACTGTCCGTTCATCCGACCAGTCCCATATGCCGCATCAACACCATCTGCCACATGGATATAGTAGATGTAGTAGCTGTACTTCAGGGACGTGTCCAGATTTCTAATTGCATTTACCGCCTCCTGGTGGCAAACATACTCTCTGGGGTGCATACCTACGATATAGGCCACCTTCACCTGAGATGAAGTGTTCCCGTAGGGACCTTCCTTGGTTACGTTGCCAATGCTGGTGTTGGCCAGAACCTCAGTGGTAAGGCTTACCGTATCATTAACTTCAGGAGAATACAGAGAGGGTGATATGATTAGAGCTGCCAGACAAACCCCCAGAAAGAGTACTATAATTTTAATTGGTAATTTAATGTCCTTCATGTTATGTTCACTTATATTCAGAAACCTGCAGTGTTCATGAAACCTACAATTGGTGTACAACTGCATTAAAATATCTTTTAAATAGATTTGTCCCTATTACATAATAAATAGTATTCTATTTTAATTCCATCAAAAGATTAAATCAAGTTATAAACTATCTCATACTCTTTACAAGGTCACATGTCTATTCTTTTGATATTTTTTAACGTATCAAAATCCTTATCAAAGGAATATATCTCATTATATCCATGATTTATCATTATTACATATGCTACAGAGTCATTGAGTCCTATCCTATTTGGAGTATACTCCAATGATAATGAATGCGCTTCCTTCAACATGGCTCTGTTAACCGTGTAAATTTTAACACTCGGTGCTTTAATTAGGAATTCTTTTACTAAAGAAGCTTTTTCTGGTGAATGTGATTCTAGTATATTGGCTATTTCAGAGATCTGGACAGTGGTAATACCAACCTTTTCTCCTGTATTTATCCTCTGGATAATTTTAGCTGCGTTTTCCTTCATTTTAATTTCTTTCTCAGATAAAGACCTTGTAGGGTTTATTATTCCATGGACAAATACACTGGCATCAACGAATCGCAAGCAAATCCCTCTTGACACCCTTCCAATCATCCAGGTCAGATTCAATATCAGCATCAACAGAATTTATCAACTGAGTAAGATCAGGTAATTTATATTCTTCAATGGTTATTTTTCCATCCTGTATTTTCATGAGGACTGCCTGACCTTTAAGGTGTTTATCTCTCCATTTTTTAGGTAGAACCACCCTTCCTTCATTATCTACGAATTTCATAATCTGCTCCATGTATCTACTATAGCTTTTGTCATATAATAAAATTACCATTTAATAAAAATGGGAAATATTGATTTTGGTAATTTAATATAAAAAAATTATAATACTTAATATGTAATTATTATTAATATAGTTTTGTAAAAACCATTAAATTTTTTAAAAAAACAAAAGGTTTGTTCAAAAAATAAAAATCAATCAACATTGGTTATGCAAATAATAAAAAAATCAATCAATACTTGAATCCCTTAACATCAAAGATGTAAAGTTTAACACTTCATCTTCTTTTATCTCTTTTAATGCTACTCCACCAATGACATTATCAATCATCCACGGTGGAATACCAGTACCGGGTCTTTTCCAGGTTAAATCAGACTCATCAATTACCTTTCCCTTGGGTATGGTTCTGGCTGCAACTAGGCTTCTCCTGGCGTATCTGCGTGAATCCTCTTCACTTTCCAGGTAATGCTTATGATAGTTACCTGATATCTGCTGGTTAAATTTGAACTTCTCCACCAGGGACTTCAAATCACTGTAGTCCATGGCATGGTAGTGGTCGTTTCCAGGTAACGTTTTATCGAAGGTATAATGCTTTTCAATAATTCGTGCCCCGTAATGCCATGCAGTAAGTAGTACGTCATCCATCTGGACTGTTATTGTATGATCTGAGTAGCCTAAGGTGTGTTCTGGGAAGATCTCCCTCATATGCCTGATCATGGCCAGGTTGGCATCTTCATAATTGGTGGGGTAGTTTAAAATACAATGCAGGAGTACCACCTCATTATCACCCTGATCCTGAATCCATTCCAGGGCCTGCCAAGTCTCTTGGATAGTGGAAGCTCCTGTGGAAAGCAATATTGGTTTATCCTTCCCTGCGATGTATTCTATTAAGGGTTTGTTGGTTATATCCGCCGATGCAATCTTATAGAAGGGCATCAGAGACTCCAGAAAATCCACGCTTTCTTCATCAAAGGGTGTAGCCAGAAAATCAACTTCAAATTTCTGGGAGTGTCTGGCTAACTCCTTAAAATCATCCTCATCGAAGTTATCGTATTTTTTAAATAACTCGTACTGTGACTCTGTCTTTTCCTTACTGGTATCCCAGTAAGCCGGTGAATTTTTAGAAGCCAGTGTCTCTGCCTTATAGGCCTGGAACTTCACAGCATCACCACCCGCCTGTGAAATCTCCTCAATCATCATCCGGGCCCGTTCCATGCTACCATCATGGTTTACACCAACTTCACTAATGAGGTAGGGCAGTTCATCGTTTTTTAAGAAGGATTTTCCCGGATTAAGAACTTTCCGTCTATCCTGCTTCATCCCTTTGATATTCCTGGTCATATTTCCACTTCCAATACTCGGAGGTAATCTCATTAATAATACGGGTCAGTCCCTTCCTGATTACAACTGAAGCTTCACTGAGCTCTTCATACATTTTACACCTTAGATCTGTGTTGCTTGCAAGTTGTATTATGCTACTGGCCAGATCATCATCCTGGACAGTACAGGATATCCCCAAATAATTGATACCTTTATGGTAACGGGCAAATAAGTGCAGGGTCTCCCGGTCGTTCTGGGCTATGCTGATGGTGGGAATTGCCATGGAGGCCAGTTCATAGATGGTACGCCCATTGGAGGTGACTGCTATATCAGCCTGGCTCATGAGCTCTGGCATGTTCTCAACCTTCCTGTGAACCTCCACTATGGAATCTAAATCTGGAGGTATTTCAAGTTCGTGGGAGTATTCACCACCAAGTACAACGATGATCTTCTCCAGTGAAGACTCTTCCAGTAATCTGGGGGCTATATTCAGTATCCTGGAGGTTAAATTGTTTTGATCCACTCCTCCGAAGGTTACAAATAGAACCCGTGGTGAATCTCTGAATTTAACTGGCTGGTATAAAAAGAACTGTTCCTTTAAGCATTCATATTCGTATCCAAACCTGTGGTTTGATTGGGGATTGGTCTTCTCATAGAGAGCGTTGAAAACCAGATGGGCATAGCTGGACCCTTCATCAAGGTCTTCAAAGTTAACCACAAAACACCCGGCATCCTTTAACCTGTTTACGTAATCTTTACTGGTGTCCAGGATATCATTTATCACTATATCCGCATCAACTACATCGGTTAATAAATCCTTCTCTGTTTCAATAACTCTGTATCCACCGTCTTTTATTAACTCTACAGATACTGGTTCGCTGCTGTAGGTTATAAATTTGATATCATGGCCTATAAATCCATCGGCTATGGTTAAAGCACGGTGTATATGTCCCATTCCTACGTCCCTGTTTCCGTTAACTACCAGTGCTATCTTAAGCCTCTTTATCAATGTCTCGGCTATTAAAAAGTCAATATCAGTGTCAACGTCCAGGCCTTCTAGTTCGTCTAAGAGGAAGATGTTCACATTATCGGCAAACCTGGAATCTTCCTGGACATATTCCCGGTGGGTAATCAGAAAAGCCCCGGTTTCCTTATATTTCCGTGGCAACCACTGCCTGTTCACCCTCTCCTCATAATCAGGTAATACATAGTTGTTTTCTTCCTTCCATTGTAGATGGGTGGCGTCTACAACCGGTAGCATGGTTTCTATATCTTCCTGGATAAAATTCTCAATAGCCCCATCCAGGGTCTTCAGGGAGAGTAAAGGTGATGTGGGCTGGAGTGTTACCACCACATCATACTCCGTATCTTTCTCCTGTTCCATGTAAAGGGTGGCGTCATTTACCACCGGGTCGAGGGTAGTTTTATCATCTGCCAGGTCAGCTGGCCTTTTTCTCAGATGGACAGGGAAGTTAGATGAGTAGTCCAGGATTTCATTGCTATCCGAGGTCACCACCACATCTGTGATGAATTGGCTGTTGACTGCGTTGGCTATCTGGTAGCTTATGAGTGGTTTCTGATTCAAAAGCCTGAGGTTCTTGCGGATAATTCCCTTGCTCCCGCCTCGGGCAGGGATGATGGCTAAAATATTCATGGTTACATTCCCTCTGGATTATAATATCAATTCTTACAATTATAGATTAATTATATACATTATCCTGGTTAATTACTATCTTAAAAACATCATTTCTAATTACCAACCCAAGGATAATTATTCTAGATTATATTATCAACCTAACAACTATTAAATATCCATTGTACCTTAAATTTTATCAACACTTTTACAGTTATTCAAAATTTAAATATAAGTTTTTTATGTGATTTTCAGGTAATTTATTGGATTTACTGGTGAATTTACAGGTATTTATTTATGGATGAAATTCATTTAATTATGGATTCATGGGTAAAATTCAAAGGTAATTAACTGGATTCATGGGTAAAATTCACTGATAATTATTGAATTCATGGGTAAAATTATAATTCCCAAATGCCAGATAATTTTTTACTTCAAAGGTGTATAATCAGATGAACAGGAAAAAGATAGGGTTACTGCATGGTGCAATACTCAACTCAGGTGATTTTCTAATATTTCACCGGGGAAAACAGTTACTCCAGGAATATTTAAGTTCTGAATATGAGCTGGTTGATATCAGGCGTTGGGAACCCTTCAGTGAAGAACTGGATGCCCTGGTAATCCTGGGCGGTCCCATCATATCCCGTGGACTGCACAAACAATCAAAGAATATAAAAGACCACCTTAAAAAGGATGTCCCTGTGGTGTGTCTGGGCCTGGGAGTAAGCGGTGAACGATACTCGGTAGAAGAGGACTACTTCACCCGGGAGTCGGCTGAGTTCTGGAAAAGGGTCTACGAGAGCTCCCACCTGTTCAGTGTCCGGGATAAAAAAACACAGAGGATACTCAGTCACTATGGGATTGATGCAGAGTTTACAGGGTGCCCGGCCCTCTATGATCTGGACATGATAAAAAACAGGAGATTAACCAGGGAATATGTCCCAACCATGGAATATGTTCCGGATGAAACTCCCCTGAACCGTAAAGTAGCAGTTACCATACCACATATCCGTCTGGAAAAAAACCCCATATATATATTAATAGGGATCCGGAATTTCATCTACACTTTGTTGTTCATCCGCCAATTGAAAACCATAAAATGCAGTTCTGATCCTATTAACCATGATTCCCAGTCAAAACAGGGTAATATAACTCCTGATAATAAAACCCCTGATAATAAAAACTCTGATAATAAAAACTCTGATAATAAAAACTCTGATAATAAAACCCCTGATCTATTGTTGATATTGCAGCACGGATATACTCCCCCATTACGTTTAATTGGGAGGTACGCCGAACATTCCGGATTTAGAGTATTAGACACCTCCTACAGGGGGCTTGATGAGGTGGAGGAACTTAGAGATGCCAGTTTCCATATTGGAACCCGTCTGCATTGCCACATGTTCTTCCTATCCTTGGGCAAGCCATCATATCTCCTGAGTGTTGATAACAGAACAAGGGCTTTCCTTGGAAACTTCCAGGTGGAGAGTGAAAACTACTCACCAGGAGGTATCAGGAGGCTCATCACCAGGTTTAAGGAGGAACTAGACAACCCTGATGCACAGGAGATTATGGTTAGAATGCTCAGTACAGAGATAATGACACTCTTTGGAGATATGGAAGACTTCTTAATCAGGGTGGATGAGTTTTTAAAAGAGAATTTAAAGAATAGTTAGTTTGAAAAATCATACAAAATTAGTTAAAAACCTATTTACAATTATTATAAAATATTAAAAAAAGCGGGTGTGACCAATTAACGATTATAGGAAATTTATAGGGGAAATAGGGCTGGTGGCAGTGACCAATATCCTCCTGCTTTTAAGTTCATTCATACTCATACCTGTGTTGACTAAGAACCTGTCAGCCAACGACTACGGTGTTTGGATCCAGTTCACAGTGACTTTGAACCTGCTTTTAAACATCATACCCCTGGGCTTGCCCTTTGGGATGGTCCGGTTTCTCTCGGCAGAATCAAACAGGGAGAAAATTGTGGAGGACTTCTATTCGTTAACCGCCATAGTTGCCCTGGTGAGCGTGATTATTTCACTGCTTGTACTTGTATTTGCAGTGCCCCTGGCAGGTGCACTCTTCAGCGGGGACACGGACATCGTGTATCTGCTCCCGCTGACCATAATCACCATATGTTTAAACAGTGTTTTCCTGAACTACTTCCGGACCTTCCGGATGATGAAGCTCTGGTCATTCTTCTCAGTTACCCAATCATTTCTATTACTGGCCCTGGTGGGCTACTTCATCTACACCGGGCAGGGCCTCTACGGGGCTGTGCTGAGCTACTCCATCACCAACCTGGTCCTGATGCTCTTGATGCTCCTGATTATAGTACGGCAGATAGGGGTTAAGATCCCCCTGTTTACCAACATCAGGGAGTACATGTCCTTCAGTTTACCCACTGTCCCGGGCAACCTCTCCTACTGGGCCCTGGATTCAAGCGATAGGTACATCATCGGATTGCTCATGGGCAACGTCTTCGTGGCCTACTACTCACCCAGCTACACCATGGGGAATATAATCATGATGTTCCTTGCACCCTTCTCCTTTTTACTACCTGCTGTCCTGCCCAAGTACTTTGAGAGGGGTGATATGGATGAGGTGAGGAGGTACCTGAAGTACACCCTGAAGTATTTTATGTTACTGGCCATACCCTCTGTATTCGGCCTGTCCATCCTCTCCAGGCCCATACTGACCATACTATCCACTTCCCAAATAGCAGATAACGGCTTCTTCGTCACCCCCTTTGTGGCTTTAAGCGCGGTTATCTATGGTTTAAACAGCAACATCAACCAGATTATCATCCTGAATAAGAAAACCAAGGTAAATGGGTCGGTGTGGATCATTACCGGAATATCCAATGTGATCCTGAACATCATCATGATCCCGTACCTGGGAATTCTAGGAGCAGCGGCGGCCACGTTGATCTCCAGTGCACTGGCAGTGATCCTCACACTATACTACAATTACAGGTATTTAAATTTCAAATTCGACTTCAACCCAGTATTCATAGGCAAGAGTGTTTTGGCAAGTCTGGTGATGTCCGTGTTCCTGTTTGTCTACCAGCCCACAGGGCTGATTGAATTAATACTGGCAGTGATTATCGGGTTCGTTATTTATATCGCTGCACTGTTCCTGGTGAGGGGGATTAAAGGTTCTGAAATTAGATTATTAAAATCAATAATTAAAAATCCTTGATTTTAGAAAATCTTAACCTTTAATCTAATTAAAAGAAGGAAATCTAATTAAAAGAGGATAATCTAATTAAAAGAGGATAATCTAATTAAAAGAGGATAATCTAATTAAAAGAGGATAATCTAATTAAAAGAGGATAATCTAATTAAAAGAGGATAATCTAATTAAAAGAAGGTAATCTAATTAAAATAGAAAAATTAAGCCCCAAAAAGATACAAGTTCAATACAACCAGTAACTGCCCCTATTTCTCATCCACAGTGCATCTATTTCTCATCCAAGTAAATACAGCTATTTCTCGTCCATCATCTTTAAAATTAAATCAGCAATTCTCTGGGATGATTTCCCATCAATCATATAGGTCTGTCCATACACAAATTCGGTAACCTTCTCTGTGTCTGGTGTTTCTCCCTGGTTAAGCTTCCTGAGTTTGGGCAGGAGTTCCCCTTTATCTTCAATGTAGATGGCTCCGCTGTCCCTGTAGAACCGAGGCTCTTCATTCTTAAATAGGTTTAGTATCACTGTGGTTTTACCCAGTACCATTGCCTCCAGTGCTATGGTTGAAAACACAGCCATAACCACATCTGATATGTTCATGATTTCCTCTGATGGTTCGAACTTGAATATATCGTAGGATAGGTTGTATTTGCTTAGGATTTCCTGGTAGTCTTCCTTCTTCTCATAGATGGGGTGGATCTTGAATATCAGGTGGACATTCTCTAATTTTAATACGGATTCCGCAATCTCTGATACAAATTCCCTTCTCTGGGATGATGTCCAGTAGCCCAGCTCTACCAGGTACTGGGTGAAGACAGAGAAAACCTTCTTACCAGGTGGTATGTTATATTTTTCATTTAGTTTTCCAGTTGAATTTTTCTTAACCGAATCTTTGAGCTTGTCGAACTTGGGGTTCCCGGTTACCACCACCTTATCTGGTGAGATGCCCTCTTTGATGAACATTTCCCGTACTGATTCCCCAAAGACTGCGATTTTAGTGGAGTTTCCATGGCCGTATGGTTGGATTTCATGTTTCAACCCGAAGGTTAACAGGTCCAGAATGTAACGGAGGGGTATCCTCCTGATGAAGAAGAAGTTTACAAACTTCAGTGGAAGTCCCAGATAATATCTCCAACCCTTTTTCATGTAATCCTTGCGTTTCCGGAGAGTTAGCACCCCATCCTGTACTGTCAGTGATGGTATGTTTAATTGGTTGGCTGCATCTATAAGCAGGATGTCCATGAATATCTGGTCGTTTCCAGTGATGATTATGGCGGGTTTTTCTTCTTTTAAAACTGAGTATGCTGAATCTGAATTAACCCTGCCTATAGTTTTAAATTCGTACCCATAACTGGTGAGCAGTTCCTCGATGGCATCCTTTTCCTCGATCTCGATATTAACGAATTTAACCTTAAAATCTTTCAACTCGTTATCTATGCACCGGAACATTTCAACCTGTGTCCTGCTGCTTACAATAATAAGTATCACTGCCATCTCAACACCGTTATAGTCTATGATTATGTGTAAATTTTATCCTATTCATATATTGTGGATTAATATTTTGCTTGTGGATTAATATTTTGCGAATTAACTTGATGATTTTTAATTATAGAATTATCTAGTATAACAAGAGTTGTGTCTTTACACTCAAATTAAAGTTTCACGATTATTAAAAAAAATCAATAATAATGGGGGAATATGGGGAATACATAAACATATTAACAGTGTATTTTATACTCCATTTAACCAGAACCCTTTTCTTCTTTATTTACGCCGGCCAGTGAAGCGAATATAGCTATAAAACAGAATATAGTAGCTATTATAAATGTCACCTGGACACTGGTTAAAAGCATGGGGTAGTTAGATGGGGCTATCTGCACCGCCCCTATATAGATACTGAAAATAAACAGCACCATACCCATACTCAGGGTCTGGCCAACTAACCGCATGGTGCTCACTGTAGCTGAGGCAACACCAAAGAACTTCTTCTTCACCGACCCCATTATGGCGTTGGTGTTGGGTGAAGCGAATATTCCGGAACCGAAACCCATGATGACCATTCCCAGGATAATCAGGGAGAAGGGGGTGTGGTTGTCCAGGAAGGTGAATATAAAAAGCCCCAGTGTTGTGAAAACCATTCCTATTGATGCCAGTATTCTCGGGTTATACTTGTCAGAAAGCCTCCCTGCTATGGGCGATACCAGGGCCATACACACTGTGGAGGTGGCTAGTACCAATCCAGTGTCCTGGGGGTTGAGTCCACGGATGTACTGCAGGTACAAGCTTAAAAGGTAGACCACTGCAAAGGTGCCTATGAAGCTGATTAAAGTAGCCAGGTTGGAGAAGGCGAAGGTCCGGTTTTCCAGAAAGAGTCGAATCTCCAGGACAGGGTGTTCCACCTTCAATTGCAGGTAAATGAATAGGATTAGGAATAAAATTCCCCCAATCACCATTATCTGACCCATTAACTCACTTATCTGAGAGAAACCAGTCAACACCAGCAGCAGGGATAGGCTGTAGATAACAGAACCAGTCACATCAAACTTCTCCTCATTACAGTCTGCCCATTCAACTCCCCTCATCTTCCAGACTGTAAGCAGAAACATCAGGACACCCAAAGGCAGCATGAGAAAGAAAAGACTTCTCCATCCCAGATACTGGATTATCAGCCCGCCCAGCACCGGTCCAAGAACCAATCCAATGTATACTACGGTGATGTTTATGCCTATGGCTTTACCCCTTTCTGTCGCAGGAAAAGCGTGGGTGATGAGAGCCAGACCAGTTACAAATATCATGGAAGCACCAATACCCTGGAACATACGCGCAGCTATGAGTAACTCCACCAATGGGGTTAGTGCAGCTCCAAGGGAAGCTAATGTGAATAAAATAATCCCGTAGACAAATATCCTCTTCAGACCGTAGATATCGGCTATCCTTCCCAGGGGTATGGAGAACATGGCTGAAGCCAGTAAATATGCTGTGGGTATCCAGCTAATCATGATTGCAGTGGCTGCAAATTCACTGGATATGGCGGGTATGGCAACATTTACAGCGCTTCCCATGAAGGGTGTTACAAATGCCGCCAGTGTAGCTACTAAAAGGACTGTTGTTTTGTTTATTTGGTTGGTTTCCATTTTTAATCCTCGTATGATTTTCCAGGGGTTTTTTATAAATAATTGTCGCGATTTATATGAATTTGCTCAATTGATCAAAGGATTTTCAGGTACTCTCTGCAAATCCAGAGATGTGCGAGTAAATCCAAGGAACTGGATTTTCCGAACTTAAATCCGTAATAGCACATATTTGAATGTCATCAAACAGCAATCATAACCCTTTATATTTAGAAAAAATATTCATTTAAAAATGTAGGAATATTTGATTTTAAATTACATCAAGGCATGTTTATTGTATTATACTGTTCAAGATTATGATTCTTTAGTATTTATCAATCAATATATTAATATATTATTATTATACCATATTTTTTTTAAGGCGATTTTAAAAATAGAATTATGAGATACAATTATTTGAAATTTTATAATCTTAAACTAAGTGATAACTATGTCCGTGCGTAAATATTATCTAGATAATCTGCGATTAATGGTGATTCTTTTCTTATTCCCCTACCACACCCTAATCATCTACAGTGGCGTTGCTGACTATTATTTTAATGTAGCCAATAATTTGGTAGCCAATGCATTAATCCTTTCACTGGCACCCTGGTTCATGCAGCTTCTCTTTACAATAGCAGGTATTGCCACCTATTATTCACTTAAAAGGAGAAATTCAACCCAATATCTAAAGGAAAGGGTTTCTAAACTTTTAATCCCCACCCTGGCAGGTGTTGTCCTGGTGATCCCGGTGAGCATCTACTTCGGCATACTTTACCAAGGTTTTGATGGAAGCTTTCTGAGCGTATGGTGGACTATGATGAGCAACTGGATGGAGTATCTAGCCAACGGACTGCTCTTAGGTCCGTTATGGTTCCTGTTATACTTATTTATTATATCCATAATTGCACTTCCCTTTATAATGAAATATAAAAAGAGCAACTGGAGGATCCCCCTTGAAAAGGTGACCGTGCCTAAACTCCTGTTACTGGTGATTCCCTTAGCTCTCGGCAGCTATTTCCTGAACATCTATCCAGAGAAAAGCCTGATACAATTCCTGTTACTGTTCATATTCGGATACTTCCTGTTATCAGATGATGGGGTCCAGGAAAGACTGGAAAAATCAAGATGGCCCCTATTCATCTCTTTCCTGGTTTTACTGGGCATATATGTGTACATCTCGGCAATATCCATCACAGCCAGTGCAGGGGCCGCTGCCACCACCAGCACTCCCCTGGCCATTGACCTGCTGGTTAAACTTTTAATCAACCTGATCATGTGGCTGGGAGTGCTCAGTGTGATGGGAATGGGAAAACATTACCTGGAATTTAAAAACAAATCCACCATGTACCTGGCAGGGATCTCCTTCCCCATATACATCTTCCACATAGTCTGGATCAACCTCCTGGCCAACTACATAATAGGATGGATACCCGACCTGATGGTGGTGCAGGTAATCCTCATAATGGCCCTGAGCTTCGTCCTGACCCTGGCAAACATTGAAGTGGTGAAGAGGATTAAAGGGTTAAGGTCCCTCTTTGGGTTAGGAACTAAAAAAAAACAGGAAACGAGAATGGAATAATTAAAACATTCTCTTTCTTTAATAATGATTAAATGTATAATAACCACTACCACTACAGCTAAGATCATTATCATATAAAAGTAGGGTGCTTTGTATTCAACAGGGAATAACCTATACTCTCACCCAATCTTCCCTTAAATATTTAAATTAATGAATAAAAAAAGTCAAGCAATTAAATTTAAAACAGATTCCAAGCCCTACTTGGGGATGGTGAAGTAGAAAGTCGCCCCTTTTTCAGGTTCTGATTCCACCCATATTCTTCCGTTATGACCATCTATTAACCGTTTACAGATGGCTAGTCCAATGCCTGTGCCTGCATATTCTTCCCGGGTATGTAACCTTCTGAATACTTCAAAAATTTCCTGATGATGTTTAGGGTCGATGCCAATACCATTATCCTTTACCCCTATTATCCATTCATTTTCATTTCCACCAGCAGATATATGGATTCTGGGTATTTTTTGGTGGAACTTAATTGCGTTTCTAATTAAATTCTGAAAAACCTGTCTAATCTGTGAGGAGTCACAGTAAGCTACAGGTAAATGGTCACAAGTAACCTGGGCATTCGTTTCATCCATGGTTGATTTTAAATCCAACAAAACATCATCTAAAACCTGATTAAGATCGTTGAGTTCAAGTTCATTATTCTCTGTATCTAACCGGCTTAAGGTGAGTAAGTCATCAATTAAATCCTTCATCCGTTTTGAGCCATCAAGTATAAAGCCTATGTAGTCATCTGCATTTGAATCTAGTTTACCCTTATATTTCCTCTCTAAAAGCTGGGTAAAACTGGACACCATCCTCAGAGGTTCTTGCAGGTCATGGCTAGCCACATAGGCAAACTGTTCCAGTTCTTTATTTGATTTTTCTAATTTCCTGGTTCTTTCTGCTACTTTTTTCTCTAAAATCACATTATAATTACTTAATGCATCTTGTGCCTGTTTATAATTGGTAACATCAATATCAATTTCCAGGATTAACTTAGTTCCATCTATATCTGTAAATGGGAAATCATAGACATGTAGAACACTTCCATCCTTTGTTTTACATTCCCAATTATGTGGTTTGCCTGTTTCAAAGACATTAAAGGATTCACAAAAATCACAGGGTTCTGATAATCCAAAACAGTAATCATAACAATACCGTCCTTCTGCTTCACCAAACTTATCACGAAATGCTTTATTAGCAAATGGGATCCTATAATCTGAAGTAATTAGCCACACCATTACCGGCATTTTCTCAAAGATGTTGTAGAGTCTTTGTCTTTCATTGGAAAGTTGTAAAGTCCTTTCCTTAACCTGTAATTCTAAATTATTTTTAACGTCTTCAAGAGCTTCTTCAGCTCTTTTACGCTTTGATATATCATTAAAAAGAACTCCAACCTGTCCCTTTTTGAAGGTGAATGCATATATATCAAACCATTTATCAGCCACTTTATTATAACTTTCAAAATGAATTGGTTCATCAGTTTTACAAACTTCTGCAAAATTAGAAATCCAAATCGGCTCCACATCTGGCATTGCTTCGGTTATTGTCTTACCTAAATAATCAGCAGCATTGAGACCAGTTTGATCTTCCCAGACTTTATTAAAATCAAGCATCACAAAGTCATGGGAATTTCCCTCATCATCAAAAACTGGTTCTACAAGGACAAATCCATCCTGATTATTCTCAAATAAGGTACGGTATAGCTCTTCACTTTCTTTTAAAGCTTTTTCATCATTTTTACGTTCTGTTATATCTCTAATAAGAAGTCCTACTTGATTATGCTTAAATTTAAAAATGTAATCGTCGTACCATCGGTTGGTGTGTTTATTGAACTCCACCATGTGCTCTGGTTTACCAGTCCTAACTACCCTGCCAATGATCTCCAGCCAGGAATCTTCAAGAAGGGGAATAATTTTATTTGTCCTTTGCCCCAGGACATCTTTCTTTTTTAAACCGGTTTGATGTTCAAATGCCTGGTTAACCATTAAAATTTTACAATCATAGGCAATTGAATCCTCATCAAACAAGACCTCTAAAAGTTCGAATCCATCATCACTTACTTCAAAAAGTGAACGGTACAGCTCTTCACTTTCCTTTAAACTTTCTTCATTTTTTTTGCGCTGGGTTACATCGTGTACAATTACAAATGCTCCCTTGGGCATTCCATTTTCATAGGTAAATATGATGTTTCGTTCTCCAATAACCTGGTCACCATCTTTGGAAACTCCTGTATATTCCATCCAGTAGGGCTGTTTGTTAACTGATGGGAAATTTTCAATGGTGTCCTGGAATAGTTTCTTACTTTCCCTGTCTATAAAATTCATGGGATCCCTGGATAGAAACTCTTCCCTGGTGTAGCCCATTTTTTCACAGAGGACATCATTGACCCTAAGTAATTTAGGTCCTTTAATATCAATTTCATACATCATGTAGGGAGAATTATCAAAAAGAAGATCGAACTGATTATTAAGTTTTTTTACTTCGTTCCTAAGATATTGTAATTCCTGATGGGTATGATTGGGCCCTTCATTCATTCCCCAATTTTTACCAGATTTAACCATGTAAATTACTACCCTTTGGTTGAATTAATTTCAACCCATTGAAGATTTTGAATGTAATGGATTTTTTTATTTATGAGATTTTCTATTTACTTCTTTATTTATTTTTTTTAGTTTTTATTCTTTGTAACTTTTTTTGTTTTTTTGGGATTAACTTGTTTTTTAAGTCTTTTTGGATGTTTTTTCCAGGTTATTTTGTTTTTTTTGTTGTTAGCGTTCGCTAGGTGGGGTTCTTTTTTTGGAGGGTGTTGAGTTGTTGTAGGTTGTAACAGAAGCATGTGAATAGGTTTTTGGTGTGAGCTCGGAGTGTGGTGGTGACTAGTAAGTGGCCGGACTTGAATATGTTTTTAATCACGGCATAGGGCCGTTCTCCGGCTGATCTCTTACGGACAATTCTTTTGTATCTCAGTTTGTCTCTTATTTTCAGGGGATGTCCGCGGACTGCTCGTTTCATTGTGGCGTTATGGCCTTTGCATGGTACTCCGAAATATCCTCGGTCCCTGTATACAACTTCACCAGGTTTACTGAGGTCAATTTGGCTGTCATGTATTTCAGCTATTGTGGTTTCTAGTCTACGTATCAAACCATATTCAATATCTGCTAAGGTATGTAATTTATAGCCAAAATGAGATTTACCATTCTTTTTGGTCCATTCGCCTTCTTTATTTCGTCTGGTTTTAGCCTTCAGGTCTGCGAGGTTCGTTGACTCTTTGATGGCCTGGATCAGCTGTAATGAAGGTTGCATCCTGAATAACACCTTCTTTTACCTTTAATCCTTTAGAATCTATTTGTTTTTGCAGTTCTTCCCATATAACTTCGTCTTTACCGGTTTCGATTAATCGTTCTCTGAAAGCCCAGACCGTGGAACGGTCTGGGATACTTTCAGGGAAACCTAAAAACTTTTGAAAAGATATCCCGTCATTTGCTTGTCTTTCAAGCTCGGGATCCGATAAACCATACCATGATTGCAAAACTAACATCTTAATCATGACAATTTCATCAATATTAGGCCTAACACCACGCTCTGTCCGGTTATCATACATTTCACGGACAATAGGCCTGAAAACCCCCCAATCAATAAGAGGATTAATCTCAGCCAACTTATCACCAAGCTCTTTCACACGGGCATACTGCTTATTCATGAAATACATCTCAAAAGACTTCATAATACTCCTATACACAATAAACCATATAAACATATCGTTATACTCAAACAAAACCAATAAATTAATAATCATAAAATTAAAAATATTTAAAAACCCAAAAATCAAAAGTTAATCGAAAATCTCTAAAGTAATTAACCTACGACCCACCAAAACAAACCATACAATTAAAAATATTCCGGAAGTTACAGCTATTATAAGTAGTAAAAGTGTAGCTGTAGGAATAAAGATTATTCTTATATAATCAAACAAGGAGATTCCAAATGCAAGAAGCCCGATATATGCTGTTTTCTTGCTAAATATATCGCCTTTATACATTGTTGCCGAAATAATAAATCCAGAAATTGAGATCAGGAAGAAACCCATGTTAAAACCCCCAACTGCGCGCTGTCCAGTGTTTGCAATTAATGCCTGTCCTGCTGCAAGTAGAACAGATTTCTGGACTTCGGTGGTTGCAGCCCAATATTGATCACTCAGATTAAGAAGTGAAAAAGGGTTATTAGTTGATAAAAATACAGATATTCCGGTAATTGCAAGTAGCAGGGCAATTAACATGAAAGACTCATTAATTCTTTTTATTGAAATATATAAAGCCAGAAATATTGGAATAAACAATATATAAACTATAATTTCCAGTAAATAAAAGTCAAGTAACCCTAAAAATTTATTAGCCAGAAATAGTGTGAATAAGTTAATGGCTGTGGTTTGTTGGGGCCAGACTGCAAATATAACTATTTCAATTAAAAGTAAAATTGCGGCTAAAATAGCAGCCATACCACCAATTTTAAAAAGGCTTTTCCATCTATTGGGTTCATCCTTTATCTGATTTAAGATTGACATAGTAATTCTCTATTTTCGATTTATTTTAATTGGGGTATATAGTTAATTACGATACAGTTCCACTCCAGTCTATGTGCAAATACCTTTAATAAAATTTAAAATACTATTCTAGTCCGGACGGAACCTAACCCAGACTGGTGCCCGTGGAGATCTGCCTTTAATCAGTTCGTTAACTCTTATCTCAGCTGAGAGTGGTTTGGTGGTTATCAGGATCTGTTCAGCAACACTTTTGGGTGCTGGAACATGTAATGGGCCCTGATTTTTCTTTAAAAATTCCAGAATATCTATACGTTCCTGGTCACTGAAACCAGTGCCTACTTTCCCAAAGAACTCCCCATTTCTCTCCATCATCAATGCACCGAAGGGTAAGCTGTCACTCTTGGTTGCTCCGATAATGAAAACATCAACGGTATCTTCCCTTTTAATTTTGATCCACTGGCCAGTTCTTTTCCCGGGTTCATAGTGGGACTCTATATTTTTGAGGATGGCCCCTTCATGTCCCTCACCAGTGTACTCCCTGAAATCTCTGTCAACAGTTGAGCTATCTGTTTGTTTAAACGGTACCAAAACAATATGTTCACCAGGGGTTACTGCCTCAAATAGTATCTCTTTACGCTTTTTCAGGGGATAGTTCAGGAGACTTTCCCCATTGTACTCCATTATATCGAATATTTGGTATGTTGATGGTATTTTCTTGGCCAGTAAGTTTATGCGAAACTGATCTTCCACGTTACGGTTAATGAGTTTAGCCAGGCCTCCAGGCACAGTAAGCTCACCATCTAAAACCCAGCTTGTGCCTTTAACATTCTTCTTAAGTGCTTCTGTTAATTCAGGGAATTTTTTTGCCACCTGAATATGTCTCCGGGTCCATAGCTTCATGGACTTGCCATCGTATTCAGTGATGAGTCTTTGACCATCGTACTTTGGTTCGCTGATCCAGTTACCCTTTAACTGTACGTCAATATCTTCCAGTTTGGCCAGCATGGGTTCAATCATGGGTTACAACTTCCATAACAAATAATAATAAACAGATGAATCATTCCTCTAAAGTGGCAAGCATCTTCTCCAGTTCAGCTTCCAGGGACTTAACTTCCGGAGGTTTAAACTCGGGAATTTCTATAGGCTCACCCAGGGCCTTCTTCTCAATTAGTTCCTTTACCTGCTGGGTGTAGGTTTCGGTGTACTCTTCCCAGTTAAATTGGAAAGACATACTATCCACTATTTTAGCACCTTTATCAACCAGGTCATCCTTTACCTGTGCCTCTATAATTCCCATTTCATCTGGTGATCGTACCTGTTCATGGTAGAGGAGTTGTTTTATGAGGAAGCCATCATGGTATGGTTGCAGTACCCCGATGTACTCGTTGCTACGGGCCACCCATTTAACCACAGCCACTTTATCCCTCTTAACCATAACCTCCCTCAAAAGCTGGAAGCTCTGCCCCACACCACCCCTGGCAGGTGACTGGGTTCCCAGGTAGTAGGATCTGTTTAAGGCAATCACTGGTATATCATCATAATTACAGAACCCCTGAATCTCCATGGTACGTGTGGCGGCAGGTTTAAGGGCATCTATCTCTTCATTGGTAAACTGGATACATTCGCCTGCTATAATATAGGCTTTCCCTATCTCATCAGGAGATAATTCCTCCCCATCCTTCTCACAAACTTTCTTGTAGCGTACCCGTCCACAATCTTCCTTATGAACCTGGTGAAAGGGAACGTGTAAGCTTCCACTGGCTGCATACATCCTTACAGGTATAAAAATTGAACCAAATATAACATGACCTGACCATATGGATCTCAAAATAACACCTCACTAATAATATGGCTGTTAACCGCTAATAAATTATCGAAAAAAATCATCCCTTTTTAGGTTAAAGCTCGGATATGGATTTATTTTTTAAAAATAGTGTTGATATGGAGTTTTTCTCCTATTCTTTATCCGCGGATCTCATGGTCCTTAACCGACGGTTACAGTTTTTCAGTTTAGTTGATACCTTCTCCAGTTCATCCAGCTGTTTAACCAGTTCTCTCTTAAGCATCCAATTCTTTATCCAGAGATATATGGAAAGACCCAGGAATATTATAGCCAGTATGGACAGAATTATTACCATCACCGAGGCAGCCATGGCCTGCCACAGTAAAGCAAAACCATATATCAAGTAGATTACAAGACCGACTACTACAATAATTAGTGCAATTAAAAAAAACAGTTTTATCCTGTTAAACAGCTCATTTTTCTCCATTAAAGACACCTTTAATCTTTTAATCTGTTACCTAAGGAAAGATGATTTACCATAGAATACCTCCTATATGTATGACATTTTTGTCATTTTTTCCGTTGAATTGCATTTAATTTTTATTATATGGTTATTATTATAGAGTAAGATACGTTAGTACTTTTTCATTTATTGAACCTATCTTACACCCTCCCCCTATTCAGAATATGCACAATAATTAATTTTGTTTTTTACATCTATTTATATTTCATAAATTTCTTTGTGAATAGCAGAACAAAATTAAATAATTTAATTGTTTCCTTTTAGCATCCAGATCTATTATATTCCGTTAGGCAGAGTCAGAAAAATAATATTCACGGTTTTATCATATCAGGAGATAGATTGATTCGTGTTTTCCAATTTGCATAACCTTATGGGGTAAATCTGTATGATTGGTGGTGAGAGATTGTTATAAATCTATCTCCCATAATTCCTCTAAAATTGGTGTTCCCCAGTCATTATTTTCTTTAGTTTCGGTTATCCTAAACCCTTTGTTTTTATACAAATATCTTGCAGCTTGCAGGGTGCTAAAAGTCCATAAAAACACATGTTTATATTCATTTTCTTTACAAAAATCAATGGACATATCGAGAAGTTTATTCCCTAGACCAAATCCTCTTATTTTAGAATCCAAGAAAAGGAATCTGAATTGTGCTGTTATTTCATCAATGTGTTTAATAGCAGAACATCCTGCTAGAACTCCATGATGTTCAAGAATGTATATACAATCCTTTTCGTTATCAAATTGATTTACAAGCTCATGTACTCCATTTTTAATATACCCTTTCCATATATCGGAGGTAAAGCCGTACTCCTTTTCATATAATTCTAGTTGACCATATATTATGAAATCCACATCTTCTGCAGTAAATGGCCTGATTTCAATGTCTATTATCATTTCTACATTTTCACCGATACAATGATCATATAAATTAAATTTTGTTTAATGATAAATCCTCACAATAGAATGTCCATGAACATTGGTTTCATATTATCATTTCGTACCATTTTTTCTACTTATTACTTATATTTACCACAATTAGCATATACAAATGTATTTACGTTTTCATTTATCCCAAATTCAAAAATGAAAAACAATGTAGAACATACTAACAAGATAACTAGTACAATTAATAACCATAATCAAGGTTTGTTTTATGCATTAATCCAATGAAATGTCGTATTTGTGTTTTAAAAAGAGATGCAATTCTTATTAATCGGAAATATCTGAAAAAAGAAGAAACCGGTCTGGGAAATAGGGGGCATTCTAAACATAAAATAAATTATAAATAACAAAACCATCTTAACATTTATATATGAAGCTTAGATTAGAAATTTTAGTTTTGATTTCTCTTCTATTTATATTAGCATTGCCCATGGGTATTTATTCCACTATTTTAGAAGATAACAACATTACTCAGAACAACACAACTATTTTAAACGTTCCAGACGTCAGACAACCCAGCAATTCCTCCAGCGGAGCATCCGCTCTACAGGCGGTTCTAGCATACTATGGTACCGACACATCCATGGATACTCTAATAAACATGACCAACACCACAGAAAATGGCACAACACCAGAAAACATTGCACAGACAGCACGTGATTCAGGATTAACAGCTGAAGTAAAGGAGAATATGACGCTCAAGGAATTGAATGATAACATCAATGAGGGGATACCCACCATAGTACTCTGCCAGGCATGGGGGGATAACAACACTGGTAACTGGACTGATGTAACAGGAAACGGCCACTACATGGTGGTAATTGGGATGGATAGTGAGAATATTTACTTGGAGGACCCGGCTGTTTTTGGAAGCAAGGGATACATACCCCTCAAGGAGTTCCTGGATAGATGGCATGAACATTTGCTGGAAAATGAAAACGGGAACGAAACACAAAACAACACAGGAAACGAGACTGAAAATAGCACAGAAAATAACACCTCCGCAACGTTGATGCACCATCTGGGCATAGTGATTACAGGTGGTGAGGCAGTCACCTTCCCACCATTTATAAAAATTGGATAAAAATCCACCATAAAATAGCAAGAAAAAGTAAAAAAATTAGTATACAGTTAATATATGATTATTATTCATTTTAGATTATAATTTATTTCTCTAAATATAAATTATACACCTTTAATTAATAATTTACGTTACTTTTAGATTATAAATCATTCAATAAATTATTGAGTTCATTTATTCTTCTGGTTACGTCCTTCAAGCGCAGATTATATTCCATATTCTCATTTTTCAGCTTCTCATTATCTTCTTTAAGATTTTTTATTTCCAGGTCGGTTTTAATCTTAAGGACATTGATGCTTTCATTGTATGATTCCTGTGCACTTTCCAGTTTCCGTTTCAGTTCATCTACTCTTTTAAGGTTATCAGAGTATTTATTTATTTTTTTTCTCAGTTCTTTTGAATTTTTAACTGAAGTAAGTTCAGGGAAATCTGAACACTTTAAAACAACTATTTCTTCTTTTTCACTGAATCCCTTATCTTCATCCACTGTTACACATAATTGGGGGGTATTTATATGATTATTTTGAGATCCCTTGAAATATTTAACTTTTCCCTTGACTATGTTGTCCTTATTTGTTTCTGTCATTGAATAAACCTCCAATGTTGTAAAAATTTATAAAAAAATTCAGGTAATTATTATTTATCTTATTTTATTTTTGATTGGATATAAAATATACGTTATTAATGGAATAACCATGCATGGGGTTTAATTATTTTAAAAAGTATTAACTCTCTACCATGAAAAATCGGAATAACATATGAATGGATTAAAAAATAGACATTAAACCCATAGAAACAGGCTTCCAATGGGGTTAATAGTTTGAAAATTTAACTTTGGTTTTTCATTATATGGTAAATGCATTTTTTAAGGTGAACATCCCAAAACAATATATTAGAGGTTTAGACCTATTTGAACTCCTCTTTCACCCTTTTCATCTTCTCGGATACCCGGATCTTCTGGGTGCATAGCTCTTCACATACTCCGCACCCTGTACACATATCTGCTTTCTCCTCATCCTTTAACATGAATTTGTACTGTATATGTACCTCTGTAGGGTCATCTAACATGGCGGCCTGGTTTAAGTAGCTGAAACATCCGGGGATGTTCACCCCATTGGGGCAGGGCATGCAGTAGTGGCAGGCACTGCAGTCCACCTCTATCTTTCCCTGGTAAGCTTCCTTAACATCTTCCATTATCTTTAACTCAGTTGATGTTAGGGAATTTGACTTTCCGTCTGTAGCAGTGAATATATTCTCCACCAGGTGCTGCATACTGTTCATACCACTTAAAACTGTGGTTATCTCTGGGTAATTCCACAGGTAACGGAAGGCCCATTCACCAGGGGTTCTCTTAATCGGGGCGTTGTCCCATATCTTTTTGACTTCTGGTGGGGTATGATTAGCAAGCACTCCCCCTTTAAGTGGTTCCATCACTGCTATCCCCATATTCCTTTCAAATGCATATTTCAGTCCTTCATGTCCGGCCTGTATCTCTTCATCAAGGTAGTTGTACTGTATCAGGCACATATCCCAGTTATACGAATCAGTGACATCCTTGAATAGTTCAATCTCGTCATGGGTGGAGAATCCAGTGTACTTTATCCTTCCATTGGCTAATGCATCATCTAGAAAATTAAGCACACCCATATCCTCAAGGTAAGACCAGTTCCTCTCTTTAACAGAGTGTAAAAGATAGAAATCAATGTAATCTGTCTGCAAGCGCTCTAACTGCCAATCAAGGAACCTTTCCATATCATCCTTCTTCTTCACCAGCCATACTGGTAGCTTGGTTGCAAGGTAAACCTCTTCTCTGCAATCTTTATCTTTGAAGTATTCGCCCAGGAACACCTCACTATCCCCACCATTTCCACCGTCTCCATGGTAGCTGTAAGCGGTGTCCAGGTAGTTAACCCCGCTTTCAAGGGCAAAATCAAGGAGTTTAGAGGCCTGTTTACGGTCAATGTCATCATATCTTCCATAGGTGGGTAACCTCATGCATCCAAAACCCAGGATAGATATCTTCTCTCCTGTTTTTCCCATGTCACGGTAGAGAATCTTCAACCACCCTTGATTTTTGTAATGGTACCATTATCTAATTAGGAGTTATTTGTGGATTGATAAGGATCGAATTATCAGATAAGGATCGAATTATTAGATAAGGATCGAATTATCAGATAAGGATCGAATTATCAGTATGGATTGGATTACTAGTAGAGTAAGGATGGGTTATCCCTGGTACTTTCCTTTTTTTCTTCTGATTCAAGGCTCGTACATGCTTTGTTTATATCATCCAGGAAATCATCCACCATATCCCTTCCAAAGTTCTCCTTGATTACCATACGGAGAACTGCGATGTCATCTGCATTTTTAGGTAGGGTATATGCAGGGACTATCCAGCCCTTTTCCCGGAGCTTATCAGAAAGCTGGAAGACAGTATAGTCTGTATTCTTTAATTTAACTGTGACCAGGGGAAAGTGTAGTTCCTGGTTGATGACTTCAAATATTCCTGTTTTTTCCAGTTCACCTGCCATGTACCGGGCATTTTCCATCATATTATTAATTATATCCTTGTACCCCTGGAATCCCAGCCTGATGAAGTTGTAATACTGTGCTATTATGGTGTTACTGGCCTTGGAAAAGTTCAAGGAGTAGTTGCTCATATTACCTCCCAGGTAGTTAATGTTAAAAATCAGGTCTTCAGGGATATCTGTTTTGTCTTTAAATATAACCCAACCCACACCAGGGTATACCAGTCCATATTTATGTCCCGAGACATTGATGGATCTTACCTGTTCCAGCCTGAAATCCCATTCCAGGTCAGGGTATAGGAATGGTGCTATGAAACCTCCACTGGCACCGTCCACATGGATTGGTATGTCCCATCCTTTGTCCTTCTTGATTTCAAGTAATAACTCGTTAATCCCTCCCACTGGATCCATCTGTCCGGTGAATGTGGTCCCCACCACTACACCCACTGCAATGGTGTTTTCATCTATTTCACTGGCTACATCTTCTGTGGTGATGGTGTAAAGATCCTCCTGTAAGGGTATTAGCTTCAACTCCACATCGAAGTATCGGGCGAACTTCTCCCATACTGTATGGACATCCGCGCCCATGACTATGTTGGGTTTATCTATTGATTTTCCTTCAGCTTTCCTTCGCTCTCTCCACTTCCATTTGTGGGCGAGTAATCCAAGCATGATGGCTTCAGATGATCCTATGGCGGCTGTGCCCAGGGAATTGCACTCCTCCGGTGCGTTGAATAGTCGGGCCAACATGTTAACCACCCTTTCTTCAATCTTCTGGGTCTGGGGGTATTCATCGTTGTCCACGTAATTTTTATCAATGGTTTCCATCATTAATTTATCTGCTTCTGGCTCCATCCAGGTGGTAACGAAGCTTGCCAAGTTTAGTGCTGGATTACCATCCAGGTTCAGTTCATCATGTATTAACTGATAGGCTGCCTGGGCAGGCATACCCTCCTTTGGCATTTCATATTTGGGTATGCTTTTATTGAAATACCTGCTTCCATAGGCTGTGGTGGTATCGCTATATTCTCTTTTCGATTTTTTTAATTTCCCTAAATCTTTTTTTCCAGATAACATATTTACTTATATTTGAGATTTTTTATTAGTTTAATTAGCTTTCTTATTTGGAAAGTTTCTTAGAAGTTCTCTTTTATTATATACGTAGCAAATATTATATATTTTGTTAATTTTATTCCTCAACATTTGGTAAAAGTAAATTTTATTATTCATGATAAACATAAATTAAGATAGATTAATTGAAAAAAAACAATGAGAGGTTGTTAATTATGGGAAAACAAAAATTTCTTATTTTAATTACACTGGTAGCACTAATTGTAGCCATCTCAGGATGCACTAACTCTGATTCAACACAATCAGATCAGGGTTCTGATGATTCTTCTGGTGGTGGCTCGTCTAGTGATTCTTCTTCAGGTGGCTACAATTATGGTGATGACAATTACAATGACGACTCTGGCGATGATAATTACCAGGATGATACCATGGATGATTAATAGAGGAAATATTTCTAATTTTTTATCTTTTTTGTTATTCATTTAATAAAAAAAAAATTAAACTATCAACATAAAATAACTCTGAGTATTTCTAAAAATAAATAAAAATAGGCTGTAAAGCTAAAAAATAAAAAAATTAAGGGCTAATTTTTTATAAATCACCCTGTATATGGATGGGAACCGTTTCTTTAATGGTATCATCTTCAGGTGCAATTACACCGTCCCTTATTTTAAGTATCCTGGTTCCATCTGTGGTTTCTGCATCGTGTGTTACCATGATTATGGTGATACCTTCCTGTACCTGGTGTATAGGTCCATGATGTTCTCAGTTGATTCATGTCAAAAAACTAGAAACCTGAATCAAATCCAATAATCAGAATAGATAATTCTTAATATATTCATGAACATAGTAATATTTGGAGAGTTTATTCATAAATAATAAATCATAGGAGGTGAAGTGGCGTTGGACCCAACAACTTTATTAAACCTTGTTTTTGCAGTGATAATTCTGATCCTTGGTATCCTGGTATTCCGGAAAAAAAAGATGGTACTGGCATTATATGTTGCCATTGCATTCGGCCTTTTTGCCATATCACATCTGGCTACTTTACTCGGTGCAGCCAGCACTGAAATATCAATTATCGTAATTAGAGCCCTGGGCTACCTGGTCGTGATCTATGCCATGGTAAGGGAATTTATGAAATAAACTAGAAAACATCATATAAAATAAGCTGTTAGTTAAAAGAACTTAAAAGAAGTAGGGTGCAGTTCTTTTAAGAATGCTTTTTTATATGGTGTATTTTTTTTATTATTTTCTGTATCTATTTTGAGGCGGTTAAACACTTTTTTAATAAAAAACTATTTTTTTATTCTTAAACTGCACCCTGATGTTTACTTAGCACTACTAGTATATATACTTATGCCAAAAACATGCCTAAAATGGGCTTAATAATACTTTATTTAAACCACCAGCAACAAAGATTGATTTAAGTAAGTAATAGATATCCTTTTTTGGTGTAACTAATAAACAGATATACTTTATGTTAAATGTATATGAACTTCAGGATAATCATGGATCTAGATGAAGATATACATTTATCCTCTATTTACTTAATAATCAGGGGAGTTATTTTATACTCATGTTCAGGAATTTTGGAAAAAATCCATAGACTCTAAATATTTATAAGTAACCAGAACAATTGTTCAATTAGATACGAACTATATTATGTAATATAATTTGAGGTGCACAAATTGTCAAGATATAAATGTAAAATATGCGGCTACATATACGATGAAGAAGCAGGAGAACCAAGAACAGATACATCTCCAGGTACAAATTTCAACGACCTGTCAAGTAACTGGAGTTGCCCCCAATGCGGAGCAAAGACCAACCGTTTCCAGAAAATGTAATGGTTGAATCTATATTTAAAAACGGTATTTATATTACAATTCCTTATTTTAATTATTTTGTATACTATTTTTTCTTATTGAATTATTTTTTTCTGTATACTATTTTCTTCTTTATTTTAATTGTTTTTCTGTGTTATCATTTTCAGCCTTATTTAAATAATTTTACCCATTAAACATTCCCTGTTTCATTTACCTTATCTAAATAAATAGTATCAAAGCTGTGAGGGACACCATACTAAGGGCCGTGCTTAAAAATACACAAGCAGCAGTGATCTTAATATCCAGGTTATAGATGATGGCTAAAACCATGGTTAACATACCCGAGGGCATACCTGCCTGTACTACAGTCACCTGGAAATTCACACCAGAAAGACCAAGGAGGGATGCAAAGACTATGGCAATTAGTGGTGAGATAACCAGCCGGATAACGGATACAAATGAAGCCGCGGCAAAGTATTCCTTAACCTCTTTAAATTCCAGGGACAAACCCAGTGACAACATGATTAGGGGTATGGCAGCGCCGCTTAAATAATCCAATATTTCAGGCACCAGGGAACCCAGTGGCAGTTGAAATATGTTGGTCAGAACACCCAATGAAATTGCAATTATGGAGGGGAAAAACACAGACTCCTTGAATATCCCCTGGTAATTACCTCCGTAAACCAGTATCAACAGGAATCCGAAGAAGATGAAAAGAATAACACTGCCCAGGTCATAGAACACAGCACTTACCAGTCCAATACTACCGAATACACCCAGCACCACAGGATATCCCAGAAATCCCGAGTTGAGCATGGCCGAGGCAGTGACCAATCCCCACCGGGTCTCCTTGGAGTAATTCCTTAAACTGGCAAATAGATAGGCAATACCACCGCATAATATTCCAATAGTTATACAGATTAAGGTGATTGTCCCCAGGGTCACTGTATCCGATAGATCCGCATTATACATCGCCAGGAAAATAAGTGAGGGAATAGCTAAGTAAACAACGATCTTATTCAGGATCTTGGCATCATCTGGCTTTAATAAACCTATTCTACGGCAGATGTAGCCAATTAAAATCAGCACTACAATGGCGATGATGGTTTCATAAGAGTTCATGGTTAATCAAGTTAATTATTACTTTCTAAATTATAAAAATATAAACGTTGACCATGGCCACGAATAGTACCAAGGCGTTGACATTCCTGTTCACACTTTTATTCAGGGATGATCCACGGTATACCAGTGTTAATATGGCACTTATAAGTGGAATGATAGATAACAGAGCTAGGATACTTAAATTCAACGGATAGAATAAATCAGGGGGGATAACCAAGAAGCTGATGGTTGCCAGGGCCGATGCTGCCACCATGAGTACCAATGCACTGGTAAGGCCGAAGCGCACAATGAACGTGTTTTTACCCCCTATCTTATCTGCATTTCTATCAGGTACCTCCACGCTGAGGATGAAGAGTACGTAGAAGAGCATGATGGGTACAGAGAAGATTAGAAATTGGTAGTTAATAACACTTGATATGGCTGCAAATCCCAGTCCAGGTATTAAAAAACCGCTCAATATGGTGGCAAACTCCCCCCATCCTCTATAAGATAATTTAAGAGGGGGAGCAGTATAGAACCATCCCAGTAAATTTCCAGCCACAGTTAAAATAAGGAATACCGGTGAATTATACAGGTAACTAAAAAGCAAGCCCAGTGTTAAAGAAATAGCCATCATGGAAATGGAAAAATACAGGGTAAAATTCTTGAGCTCCGGATGCTTAAGGAGTACCCCACTTCCACCAGAAAACTGGGTGGGACTGGAATACTGGTCCACTTTCACATCAAAATAATCGTTACTGTAATTAACCATGAGATGGGCAGGTAAAAGAACAGCATAACCCAGTATAAACCGATCCCATGAAAAAACGTTAAAAAAGGTTACAGCCAGCAATACACCTATCAAATAAGTGAAAAAACCAGCTACCAGGAAATGTAACCGGCCCAGTTTAATTATCAGAAATAATTGATGAAGGTTCAAAACTAAAAAATCCCCCTACATTTATCTGTAGGGAATATTTATGAACTTTAAAACAGAAATAAGTTACTCCAACGTATCTGTGAAAATTACAGCTTATCTTCACTATAACCCTTGAAACTCTCAGGATACCTTCCCAGTATATGATCCATTAAACCACGATTAGCCAGGTCATCTATAACTTCTTTTAAATCTTGGATCTCTATCCTTGCATCGTCTAATTGTTTCTTTGTCACCTGGACTCTGTGCACTTTTTTATTATATTTCTCCTGGAGGTTCTGGAGTTGTTTAAGTTTTTCATCAGTCAGTTTCAGATCATATTCCTGTAACTGAATTTTAACCTTGTTCTTCTCACTGATTGCATCCTGGAGCATTTCTTCGTTATTTTTAAGCCTTTCCTGGAGGGATTTAATTTCAGATTCCCTGTTTTTAAGTTCCTGCTCCAAATCCCTGATCCGGGTCTCTGTATCATTGGAATCTGTTATCATATTAAATACGTCCTTTCGATGTTGATTAGGATTTTACTTAAAAAATAAGTATTTATTTAATTTTACTTCCCTTTTTTAGGTTTAGCTGGATTGTTGAGTTCCAGGAATTTCTTCTTGATACCCTTAACCTGCCTCTTATGGTTGGTCAGTTTTTCCAGGGACTCCAGTAACTCGGTTTTTTCTTCAATTTTCTGGTTGTGGTACAGGTTCTGGTGCTGTAGATTGGATGTTTTCTCCCTGATATCAGAGATATCATCACTGGGCCTCCTCTGGTAAAGGGGGGTTCTGGTCTGGAATCCTTCTTTCCTCTCTACCAGCTTGACCTTCTTTGCATCGGCTTCACTTTCTAGGTACTGGTTCACATTTGACGGTCCTTCCCTGGATCTCCTGCGTCTCAGAATAAGGGCTATGAGTATAATTACCGCCACAAAAACAGCTATGAAGATGTATAGCAAGTTTTGATCTAAGGCTACCATAAGAGTATGTATGTATAGTGGTCTTTAAATTATTTTTGCTCATGAGATACTACAAAAAAATAGATTACTATTTTTATGATGAGTAACACATGCATCGTTGATAAATAAAATCCGTTAAGTGGAGCATGATAATTAGCCCTTTTATTAAATGATATTAATATGTTTTAAGTGATGAAGATGAAATCACAAGACCCAACTTCTGCCAGTACTCCTAATAAAGGAGAAGAAAAACAGTCCCATGAAAGTCCGGGAATGATAGTTCTTGTTACTTTGATTATGGGGGCTGCAGTGGCCAACCTCAACCTCTCGGTAGCCAACGTAGCATTGCCCTCCATAGGTTTAGCCTTCAATGCCTCACAGGTACTCATCAATCTGGTAGCTGTTGGATACTCTTTAGGCCTGGCTGCTTCAGTACTCTGGTTCGGTGCCATAGGCGACCATCACGGGCGTAAGATGATGCTCCTCATAGGTACCTTCCTGGCTATACCTTCATCTTTACTAGCTGGTTTTGCACCCAGCATCGAAATACTCATTGCAGCACGTATCTTCGGAGGCCTGGCAGCTGGAATGGCATTTCCCACCACACTGGCACTTATAGCTGCCTTATGGTCTGGTAAACATAGAACAAGATCAATAGCCTTATGGTCTGGTGTAGGTGCAGCTGTAGCTGCCCTGGGTCCTATGATATCGGGGTTCCTCCTGTTAAGCAGGGAATGGAGTTCTGTATTTATGGTAACCATACCCATTGCAGTAGTGGCTTTAATCATGATATACAAGTTTATACCCTCACATATCAACGAAACCAGTGATCCAGTGGACAATTTGGGAGGGATCTTGTCTTTATTATTACTGGGTAGTTTGGTGCTGGCAATTAACTTAGCACCGTTACCAGGTGCCCGGACCATCACTGCAATTATAGTTGTACTTGCGCTGATATCAGGGGTGTTCTTTATAATCCGCCAGCGCAGGGTAAAAAATCCACTATACGATTTGAAGATAGCCCGTCGCCCCACATTCATGGTGGCAGCTGTTGCCGGAACCATTGTATTCGGATCCCTTATGGGTGCCATGTACATTGGACAGCAATTCATGCAAAATGTACTAAGCTACTCTACCCTACACGCGGGAATTGCAATATTACCCGGTGCGGTCTTCATGTTGTTTATGGCTCCATTTTCTGCCAGATTAGTGGAAAGGTACGGCTCCAGATTTACATTACTTTTAGGCTTCCTGTTCTGTTTAATTGGGTTTATCAGCATGTTATTCCTTTGGAAGGAGGGTATACCCTACTGGATGGTGGGGATTTCATATGCCCTCTTAGGAACTGGTGTTGGAATAGCAGGAACACCTGCATCAAATTCACTCACTACATCTGTACCCTTAGAAAGGGAAGGAATGGCCTCTGGAACAGCTGACCTCCAGAGAGACCTTGGAGGTGCCATCATGACCTCCATCTTCGGTGTACTGCTTACAGCAGGTTATTCTAGAGCATTTAGCAAACTCATAAGCGGACTGCCCACCGTTCAGCAGGAGCAGATATCAAGTGATGTAATTGCCACCTTACTTAAATCCTTCAGCAGCGCCGCGGACATAGCACAGGCCTATCCCCAGTACCAGACACAGATCATAGAAGCTGCTAAAATATCCTTCCTTAACGGGACAGACTGGGCACATGTAGCTGGTATCATAGCCATACTCATTGGGGCTGCAATCATATACTTTAAATTCCCTAAAAAGGAAGAAGAAAAGGATTTACACTTGGAGTATCGACAAGAAGATGAGGGTGTTTAATTATTGAATAGTTTCAGTCACAATAGCCTGATAAATAAAAAAATGAAAAAATTTCTCAAATCATCATTTAGAATTTGGTATTTTTAGTTCTTTATACTGGAATATAACGAAGTTATTTCACATACACTTGATTATTTTATGTTCAATCAACCACGTAAGCTATACGAATTCAACAATAGTTCCTATCTCAATATGACACTTCCATATCAAAAAATAAGCCAAAAAACGTAAAGTATTTATAAGGAAACATGTATAGATAATATTCCCCACAAATTTCACGAAGTAATGGACCACTTCGACGAAACTCTCCCAAGGGAACACTGTTGGTAGATTTCAACTCTTACCCCTAAAACTTGTTTTAATTCTACCACTACTCCCTGGGAGTAAATTTTATATACTCTTTATATTCTCGTTTTTAATTAAGAATTTATTCAATCCTATTTAATTTATCCAATCCTGCTTAACTTATTCAATCTGTTTAACCTGAAACCTCTGGACTATCATAAACATATTTCCTTATAATGTCCGTGATTTGAGTCCAAAGATCCGGGGATGCTTCACTATTTATACTCTCATTTACAGCAACTAAGGATGCAGAAGCTCCGTTGTTGAGGTTGGCTTGGATGATTGATGTGTCACCTGTATCTAACCAGAGCACCCAGTCTTCACTGCCCTGGTTGTAAGCATTTTTCATTTTGGTGTTTAGATCAGTACTGTTGTTGTAGGTAACCACTGGAGTTAATTTCTTTGCCCGGTTTTCATAACGGGAATGGTCAGAGTATTCTTCTTTACTTATACAGTGGGGAGCAGAAAAGGTATCAGAAATGTAATGGGTGGCCACTCCATAGTTAAAGCTGGCTTCATCATAGTCACCATGGTCATAGGCTATTTTTCCTTTATCTAACCATGACTTTGCCTTATCATAACTATTGGGGTAACTGTGATGTCTGAAGTCCTTGAATACTTCATCCGGCTCGTTTGATCCGTTACGCATAATCTCCAGGTTCAAATTCTTCTGGACCTCGGGTGGTAATCCATAGTATACTACATCTACTATGTCGGAGTGTGTTTTCCAAGACCATGCATCTGCAGAAGGGGCAGTGGCCAAGACAATTACCATGGAAAGGATGAATACTGTTAAATGCTTCATAGTTGACATGAATATCCTCCTAAACTACAGCTAATAAATTTTATGTTTCTGAGGGACTTAACTATCATTTTTTAACTTATTGCATTACTCCATCTTATATTTTAGTAATTTATTCAAACAGGCAGTCATAAATTATCAATCTAACCCCTGGGGGGATTTTATGATTATCTTACAGATGGGACCTTATCATCCAATTTAACACACTTATTTAGCGAGATTAAAGAATGTACTGTGTATGACTTTGTCATCAACAGTTAATGAAGATCCAATTAGTTTATCTCCAGTAAATCTTCGGTCACATCCCTGCCCCACTGATTTATACTTGCTTTCTTCTGTCTTTTTAGTCCTATCCAGGAAATTTCTAGCTAACTGAGCAGCTTCTTCATCATGTTTACCCATGTATTGGATAGTATGGCATCCAATGCATAGCTTCTCAATAGCTTGTCATGGATTAATTTATATGAACTCTCTGAAGATACCGCTTCTAAACCAGCGATTTCACCATTTATAAGAACCATGATGCCCTTCTGTTTATCCATGTATGGGAAGGCATCAACATACTTGGATAAATCTGTTTCCCTGGACTTGTATACATCTTTCATAGCCCCGGTGGTTGAGGATAAATTGGCTTCCATGGACATCTGATGAATATCATTCCACACCCCACTCTGATTTGATCTGTAGGTACCATCGTACTTTAATGAATCCATAACAGACACTGATTTATTCATCCTAACTCTATGGGCTGCTATCACATCTGAATCACTGAAGCATCTTGATTTATAGTCCCATCTCCCCTGTTCAGTGCAGCTTACTGGGATGGATATTTCTTCCCTGGCACCAACCAATATGGTGGAGTTTAGGACACGGTTCTGTTTAGCTCCCATTATTTCCTCCCCATCTAAGAGGAGTACAGGTATATCTGCCAGGTTTTTCACCAATAATTCACCTACACTGCCTGCTTCATCAACTTCAGTAATTACTAGAAGATTCTGTTCCATGGCCTCCTTCATTGTAAGGTATTGGGGACCGTTTAATGGGGAGAATATGGGTATGACTGTCAAGTCACCATATTCTGTTACCGGGCCAAAATCCAGTTTTGATATATACTCTTCCATAACTTCATCCATTATTTTCAATCCTCCTTTTGAATTCTTTTAATTTGGTGGTAGTATTTTCCTGGTTTTGTAGAGAAGTTCTTCTTCTGTGAAGGGTTTGCACAGGAAATCATAGGTAACCTCCAGGGTGGATGTTTCCTCCTGTGATATCTCCCACTCACTCTGACTGGTGAGGAAGATAATGGGAACTCTAACTTCATCCAGCCTGTCCATGGATATGAAGTCCATATCAAATATTATCAGTTCCATCTCATAATCTGTATCCAACGCCTCCTTCAGTGTATTGGTGATAAAAGGAACCAGGTAACCATTATTTACCAGATTATTTCTTATCATCATGGCGATGATGACATTGTCCATTACTAAAACGATTTTTCTCAAACTAATCCCCCAAAAAAATAAAAAAAATAAATAATTAAAGGTTTATTGTGGTTTTGTAGATTGCATCTGACTCGTCAGTTCCACTCCATACCGAATCAAAGACTAATAAGTCAACTTTAGCTGGAGAACTACCTTCCGGTATGAAAGATATGGCATCGAACTTAATGGGTTCACCAGCCTTAGCATCATTGATATTCCATGCTAGAGATGATTTTTCGATGACATTTCCTGATGCATCGTACCATTTAAGTGCAATTGACAGGTAATCTATGTCTTTACTGGGGGTGATGGTACCCAGTACATCGTAACTTCCATAGCCACTACTTTCAACTGTGATATCAGTAACATTTACTGGTGAAGTGTTGTTTTCACTGGAACTGGTACATCCACTGATGGCTACAATACCCGCTATCAGTAGGACTGTAACACCTAACATCAATTTGTTTTTCATAATTTTTCCCTCCATTTTATTTTCTTATCAAAGCTGCTAAACCAGCAATTCCAAGGAGAACTGCTCCAATTACACCAAAGGCAGAAATGCTGATTAATAGCCAAACTGCACTGATAATTAATATTATTCCTCCATTCTTGGGGTTCTGAGTTACGTAAACCGCACCAACCAGTCCTACTATTGAGGCCAGTATAGCGCTTACTGCCAGACCAAAGATTGAGGATTCGAATGCCGAAAATATCAGTGCTATTACTCCCCCAAAGAGTCCAAACACACCTCCCAGAACACCAAGAACAACTTCAAGTGTTCTGGATCTTTTTACTTCCAAATATGATACACCTCCTAATTTTATTCATGTCAGGATAAAATTATATATTACACATAGTTCTATATAAATGTATATGTTTAACATATACAATTCGTTTAAATAAATGAATAGTACATATTAGAGATATTTAAGGTTAAGATTTATTGGATAAAAACAGAAATTTCATGAAAAAACATTATAACAGCATAATAAAAGTTACAAAATTATATAAGGCAAGAACATAAGAATTAAAAACAATAAAAAACAGGTAAAAGCTATACAAAAATATGAACAGTATAGGATTGTGATCCAGTATGGAAACCTCTCTGATATCAACAATCTATTCATTAGAACCAGTAATGGCATGTATAACCCATTTTTCTCCTAATAAACTTATTTTGCTCCGGGAAGAGGATGCCCCAGCCAAAAAATTAGAATCTGAGCGAATGCTCAGGGAAACAGTAGGCAAGGTTATGGAAGTTGAACCATGTCTCACCAGTATCTACGATGTGGTGAAGATTGCCCAGGACACAGCTGATGTGATAGAAAAAGAAGCAGCGAGAGGAAGAAAGATAATAATCAACATCAGTGGAGGGCGTAAAACCCAGGCATTAGGAGCCTTATTTGGTTGTTACTCCCGCCACGAAGAAGTAGAAAGAATTGTATACGTTACCGAGGAAGACCAGGAAATAATTGACCTGCCCATCCTGAACTTCGGAATATCACCCACCAAGAGACTGATTTTAGAGGAACTCCAGGAGGGGGAGATGTCAGTGAAGAACCTATCAGTAAAGGTAGGGATAAGCAGGGGAATGACCTACAACCACATCCGTGAACTAAGGGATATGGGCTTCATACACCACCGCCGGTTAGAGATAACATCTGCTGGAATGCTGGCAATCATTTAACTGCTTTTTATTATGAAATAAATAGTTTAAATAAAATTGAGCTACTTTTCTTTGATGGATTAAGAGCTACTTTTCTTTGATGAATTAAAATAAATTAGGGTTTTTATTGATTAAATTTATTGACCAGAAAACTAAAAAATTCAGGTTGACAATTGTTCTGATTGATTAAATATCAGATAAACATCTGCTGATAATAACTTGCTTTAGATCCCAACTGCATCTTCATTTTTAAGCTTAAGCCAGTCAACTTTACCAATCAGGGTGGTGGGTAATTCTTCCCTGATTTCAATCTCCCGTGGAACACTCCATTTTGCCAGGTATTCGTTGCATAAATCCATGATCTCTGTTTTAACTATATTATTATTTTTGTATCCTTCCTTCAATACTATGAATGCTTTGATCTTCTCTATCTGGTATTTATCAGGGATACCAATTACACAGGATAGGGACACAGCCTCGTGCATGTTAATTATATTCTCTATCTGCGTAGGGAATACTGAGTAACCTGAACTTTTTATCATCCTTTTAATTCTGCCCTTAAAGAAGAAGAACCCGTCTTCATCCATGTAACCTAAATCACCAGTATGGATCCATTTTAAGCCATCGTCATGGACTTTCAAAACCATATCTGTTTCATCTGGATTGTTGTAGTATTCCATCATCACAGTGGGTCCGCTTATGCATATTTCACCCTGTTTTCCAGGGGCAAGGTCGTCTCCTGTATCTGGATCTATGACCTTGTAAATCATATCTGGCAGGGGAATACCCATACTGTTCATTTTATCGTTCTTGTTGGGGATGAGGCAGCTTACAGTTACAGTTTCTGTTAAGCCGTATCCTTCCTGCATAGTTACCTTTCCACCCCTTTGGGCAATGAACTCATCAAACTCCTTCTTCAAGTCCACAGGTACAGAATCACCACCAGCAAAAACACCCTTGAGGCAGCTGAAATCCGCCTTCTTCATCTTCTTACTACGAAGCAGTGCTTCATACAACGTAGGAACCCCGGCTATGTACTGTGGCTTGTGCTTGGAAAACTGTTCAGCGAAGATTTCAGCATCGAATTTAGGAACCAGAATGGTACATGCACCTACAATTATGGGCAGGTGCACGCAGACTGCCAGACCAAACCCATGGAACATGGGCAGGATGCACATCATCTTGTCGTGTTTAATTTGACCCAGGTTGGCATCGTTCATATGCCCCAGGCACTGGATTGCCAGGGCATTGAAGTTATGGTTGGAAAGTAAAACACCCTTCTGTATCCCGGTGGTACCTCCGGTGTATAGTACAACAGCTCCATCCTTGCACTTCATGGATGACTTAACTTCCCTGCTGGATTTTTCCCCTAGTTTTATGAAATTTTTCCAGGAGATCAACTTACTATTTTCATCGTAGTTGACCTTGGGTATTTTGCGTCCCCCCATTGCCCAGAAACCCAAGCTGTTACGTTTACCTAAAAAGTCGCTTACCTTGGCAACTATTACCTTTTTAGGCTGGAGATTCCCCTCCACCTTTGCCAGGTTGGGGTAGGAGAAGTTGCCGATTATGATGTACTTGCTGTTCACATTTTCCATGTAGAATTCTATCTCTTTGGGCGCGCTTAAGGGATGGATCATGTTGGCCACGGCCCCTAACTTGTTAACTGCGTAGAACATTATTACTGCATGGGGTGTGTTGGGCATGCAGATGGTCACTGCGTCATGTTCTGTTACTCCTATTTCTTTTAATGCCCGGGCACAGATATCCACCTTCTCCAGGAGGTCTTTATACCTGGTCTTTTTTCCCATGAATTCAAGGACTATCCTCTCTTTATCCTTACCTGCCCTTGCCTTTAACATTTCATAGATAGTCTTATCAGGGTAGTGTAGGTTTCCTGGTGTTTCCTGGTTGTAATGTTTTAGCCAGGGCCTGTGGTAATTAATCCTGTCTTCTGCTTCTACAATTAAACTTGAGATGTTCATTTTCAGTTCCATCCTTGAATTTTTTTTATTTATCTATGGGATAGCTGGTTAGTTCTTCCTCCAATTCCTGGGGGTGGTTAAGGATTTCTTTGAACTTGTTCATAGCGTTGAAGTAGTAGAATCCGTCGCTGATACGTTCATCTATACTGGTTGAAATTTCAACCAGGTACCTTTCTTCATTTTTCCCTGTTTCCCCATTATAGACCTTGTCTTTATAGATTTCACCCAGACACACAAAGATTGAATTGGTACCCCAGTCATATAAGTGGTGGTAAGGCACGTTCCTCACACCGATACCCCCCAGGTTAGTTATAAATAAGCTGGAGTGCATGGGATCATCCTTACGAAGGTCTTCCGGATACATGCCCCTACTGTCTAGGAAATTTAAAAATTTCAGGGCAAGGTTAACTATGGGGCCTGGGAAACTAGCAAACAAGCCAATCACATCATCAGCTTCCGCTGTTTTTTCTGTTTTAACTGTTTTAATTTCCTTCTGTAATTTGGATACTATACTCCACAGGTTTTCATCCCGTTGGAAGGATTTCTTTATGATGGTCTCCTCACCCTCCTCACTTAGATCCTTCTTAGCAACAAAGGCCACCTCAATATCCTTCCTCTGGTAGTATTTCCTACCTGCAATAAAACGGTTCATATGCGGTTTAACTGTTAAAAGCCGGATAAGGGCAGCAATAAAAACATTGAAGTAGGTGATCTTATCCACATCACCGTGGGGAGTTTTTTGAGGATCCTGGGACAGTTCCTTATTTTTGGATTTAACATACTCAACGAAGCTGGTAACATCCATCTTTTCCTTAAAATAAATAGCTGATTCATTCCTGGAAGTCATGATATGGGGGAGGAGTTTATTAAAAGAATTTATGTCCTTTATAATCCATCCATCCTTCCTATCTCCCCTTACCTTCTTTTGGCGGTAGGAAGATCCATGATTTGTAGTATTATTAATGTTATTATCATTAACCTGCATTTTACAACCTAAAAAGTGTTATGGATATAATAAATTGAAGATTTTAATATATAAAAAAATATTTATTAATTCAAGGTATAAGTTGTGCTGTTTTATTTTTTTTAATAGTATAGGATTAATTTAGTATTAAAAAAAAATTGGAAATTTAAAAAATTAATTATACAATGGTTAATAGATTTTTCCTACCTAAGTGAAAATGGTACCATGAATTAGGCTTCGCAGTGTTATTTGGGGAGACAATTGAATAAATAACCTGCGAGATGGGTAGATAATATTATTTTTTTGGGTTCAATTCTATTTTGGCGGGATTCATGTGACTGTAAAAAAATGGGGATTTGTAGAGGGGGTGTTAATAATGCTTTTTATCCTTAGAACTCCTTTAAGTTTACTTTAGATCCCTTATTCCTTTTGATATCTAATTTTATTGATTTAGGTAAACTATATATCTTACTAACAAGATATTATATTATGAATAGTATTTATCGAGCATAAAGGAGGTGAAAAGGTGCGAAAAATACTAAAATTGTTGATAATGTCTTTGATAGTGTTATTTGTGTTGTCGCCATGTGCAGCAGCTACCGGAGACGAGATGACCAATGCTGTAGTTACACCCACAACTCTTGATCTTGTAAACTCCAACACAATCGTGGGCGGTGATGATCAATTTGTGGTTATTGACACACCAGCGATGGGTTTCCCTACTGAAGGTACCTACTATGCAAATATTAACACTGGAGATAGTAATGAGGATGCAGCGAACTTCACTCTAAATTTAACCATACCCGCAGGGGCACAGACCTTAAGCTTCGACTGGATGTTTGCCAGCAATGAGTACCCAGATGAAGGTCCTGAATATAATGATACGGTACTTGTTGAGATAATAAGTGGAGATTCTTCTCAAAATATCTTATTCTTGCCTGGTAATATCCTTGTTTGTGTGGGCAATGCATGGAGTCTCTTTAGTGCACCAACCGATAACATAGGATACACTGGAGTTACTCAAATGTACACTACAAATTTCGATATATCGTCCTTTGCAGGGTCAAACATTCTCTTGAGCTTTTCCATAGAGGATGTTCTTGATACTAGTGTTGATTCAGCCTTCTTCATCGACAATCTGCACATCGAAATTGTAGAACCTGAACCTGAACCTGAACCTGAACCTGAACCTTTGGAAGCAGTTACAGTATCCATGCAGGAAACTGGAGCCCCACTGGCCTACTTGGTACTTGCGGTCCTGTTAATGCTGGGTGGTTTAGTAATGCATAAAAGGAAATAACCTATTTCCTTTATTTTTTTAATATAGAGAATCCATTTATCTTAATCCACTTAACAGTATCTATATTTCCCAGTTCAGGACATTTATCAACAGATTTCTGGTTAAATAGTTTATATTATATTCGATTAAGGTAATTTTAGTTGAAACATCTCATTCTCCCGTATATATCAATGTACCCGGGGGGAGGCCTGTTTTTTTATTCTGTTTTTCCATTTTTTTCCCACAATTAGATGTTTATATTTAATCTGAAATTCTATATAATGTTAATAAGTATGCGAAATAAGTTTTATGTCATTACCAATATCATTGGATAATTAATTCTTTTAATGGGGGGTAGGTTCTTGGAAAATATTGGTGAAAACATAAAGTTTACGAAAAAAGAAGAGGAAGTACAGTTAAAACTTTACAGTAAAGACTCAGCTGCACTGCTATCTATTTTCCTAACAGCCAGGGGAATTAACTTCCGCTTTGTCCATGTACATGGAATTGAGGATGACCAGTTCTATGATTCAGATTCCAGGGAGGAGCACATATTTTGGATTAAAGAGGATGACTGGGAAATCCTGAAACATGATATCTGCTGGGAATTGGAATCCATATAAAAATTAACACTTACATTTAACAATTAGATACTTAAAACCAGTTAATTATCTCAAAAACGCTGGTTATGGTTATAGATGGAATGATATAAATAAGATATCTACTTTGGTTCTATATTAAAATTCTGGATTTTTTGCTGATTTTTAAAAAAAAGGAAGAAAAACTTCAGGTTCCAACATTTATACGGTTATTTAAGCTATTTATTAGTTGAGCAGCTGAATAAGCGGCGAGTTGGCTGGTTTTGGGGTTGCTGGTGCAGTTAACATTTCTGGTGGTTGTGGTTAGTTCACCAAATTCACCAGACACATGTATTTCATGGCAGTTCTGGTCCACCTTAGGATCGGCTATTATCTTGACCTTAACATCCTGTTTGCAGGCGATGCTTAAAGCAGCAGCTACATTCATGTTCACCGGAAATTTAAACACAGCATCATGGGCTTCACCCTCATACAAAACCACTTCTTCACTGGCATCTATACCCAGTGACTGTGGAGGTTTCCTGGTTAGTAAACTTACCCGGTTAATTTTTCCCATTGAAGCGGCTTTTATACCATCCAGACCAACAATAGCTCCTGAGGGTGTGTATATATTACAATGGTTAAGTGATGCGATTTTATTGAGTTTTTCCCGGAAACTCTTCCCTATCAGAGCTCCTATGCTCATGATTATAACATCTTTTCCTGCTCTAAGGACCTTTGGAACATATTTTATAACAGCATCTGGTGATGCAGCTTCAATTACAAGATCCACATTACTTAACATATCCTCTAAATTTAAAACTGCCCTGCCATCCACTTTTGCAGCTAATTTATTTGCCCTATCCAGATCCACATCATAGAAATATTTTAAATCTGCGTTGAGCTTTTCTTCCAAGGCAAAATCAGTTATTATGTTAGCGATTGCTCCGCATCCAATAATTCCCAGGATCATGGGTTTTGATTGTTTTTTCCCTAATCCTACTCTACTGGATGGGTATGCAACCTTATCAAGCACTTCTATATTGGTGCAACAAGAAATGAGATGTTCTTCTTCCATAAGATCAGAATCCTGTGGATGATTTAACATATGGTATGTCCATTGATTTTTTTATGATTTGATGGTTCTATATGGGGGATGTTTAAAAAAATTTTGGAGGCACCATAAATACATTTGAGCGAAAATGATTTACGGGTGCCTTTTTACTCATATTAGATATGAGTTTAATTTCTGAATATTATTCTTTTTAAAATGCAAATTCATGTTTAGTACAGTTTGCATTCGGGGTCTATGCCTGTTATCCTTATTCCAGCGTCTTTACATGTCTTTTTGATGTTCAGTCCAATGAGTAGTGGTGTGATTTTTTCTATTATCTGTGCTCTTTCCAGTGGTCCGCAGTCCACAGTCTGTACTCCAGGTAGTTTGTCTATTAGTTTTGCAACTGTTACTTTTGCTTCCTGGTCATCACCTGCTATTAGGCAGTCGCAGTCTATGGGTTCGTTGAAGTTCATGAGTGCTCCGCTGCTGATGTTGTTAAAGCCACATATTAATTTTGAATCTGGCAGGACTTTTTGTGATCTTTCAGCTGCTGCTCCTTCTGGTAAGTACAGGCATCTGGTTGGTGATCCACCAATTGCAGATTCAAGTGGTCCTGTTGCGTCTATAACTATTTTACCTGCTGCACCTTCCTTGATTGATTTGCATGTTGATGTTTGGGCGGCCAATGGTACTGTTAAAACCATTAATTCTGCTTCTGATGCTGCATCTGAATTTTCAGCAGCTTTCAAGTTTGGAAAATCATCTTGTTCCAGTAGATCTTTGATTTTATCTACTGCTGCCTGGGCTTTTTCTATGGTCCTGGAACCAATAATTACATCTTCACCAGCCTGCACAAATCGTATGGCAATCCCTAAACCCTGGCCACCAGTTCCTCCAATTATTGCAATTTTCATCTTTTATACCTCACGTTTTTTTTTAAAAAAAGAAGAATGAAGGGTCTAATTATTTATAAACCCTTAATTTATTTACATCAGTAAATAATTCTTCCTTTACTTGATTTCTTATGATACTAATGCTACTCCACCATCTACTAACAGAACTTCTCCGGTAATATATGCAGCATCATCAGATACTAAAAATAAAGCTGCATTTGCTATATCTTCTGGTTGAGCTAATCGACCAATTGGTATTGAATTGTTAAGGTATTCCATTTGTTCGTCATTAACTGACTCTAATATTGGTGTTTTTGTCATACCGGGTGCAACTGCATTAACGCGAACACCTTGGGCTGCATGATCATTAGCAAGTACCTTGGTCAAAGAGATCAAAGCAGTTTTTGAAGGGTTGTATCCATACCATTTGAATGTGTCACTACACCTGAAATTGAAGCTGTGTTAAGTATTGTTCCATTTGTTTTCAATAAATATGGCATTGCCTTCTTGCTCATCTGGAAAGGAGCAGTCAAATTTGTATGAATAACATTATCAAAATCTTTATACTTAAAGTCTTCTAGAGGACCTGATATGGCCATTCCGGCATTATTAAACAGGATATCAATTTTGTCGTATTTATCTATAGTCTTTTCAAATAGCTCATCCATGTCGTCTCGGTTATTCATATCGACTTTTACAAAGAAAGCTTCTTCACCATCGTCCTTTATATTGTTTACTACGTTGTTTCCATGTTCTTCGTTTCTTCCAACTACAACAACCTTTGCACCTTCTGATGCAAATAATTTTGCAGAAGCCTCGCCTATAACTGATGTTGCACCGGTAACAATTGCTACTTTATCTTTTAGTTTCATTTTTTTCATCATATTTGTTTACTTGAGTAGTTTTTAAAACTCATCTGTGTATCTACCGATAAGTCTGTTTGTAATGATTAATAACAAATAATCATAAACGTTTCTCAATTTCAAGTAGTTAAATAATATTACTCCTTTTAATAGGAGTTGTAAGTTCATATGGTGCCGGAACAATCTAGAACATCCGGCACCAATGAAACTTTTTTACTTCTTTCAAAAAAATGAAATTTTTTATTTTTTTAGTCCTCTATGAGTACCACTGGTTTGATTAGATCCTTAGGTTTTTCCCTCATGAGTTCTAGGCCTTCTTCAACTTTTTCGAATCCCTTAAACACATGTGTGGTCATTAGTTCTGGATCCATACGTCCGTAGGTTACAATATCTGCCAGTTGTTCCATTCTGACTCTTCCACCAGGACACAGACCAGTTATGAGGTTTTTATCACCCATACCATATGCCCAACCTTCTCTGGGTAATGGGATGGTGTCTCTATCTCCCTCTCCACTACCGAAGTAGTTGTTGTTTGATATAGTAGATCCTGCTTTTGCTATTTTAAATGCGTCTATTAATATGTTAGGTCCTCCACCTGATACTATTACAGCATCAACACCTTCTCCATCGGTGGCTTCTAAGATCTGTTCTGCGGTGTCCCCGTCTTTGTAACTGATTATGTCTGTAGCTCCGTATTTTTTAGCTACTTCAACTGATATTGGCCGGGTACCGACTGCAAATATTCTTCCTGCACCTCGTAGTGATGCACCTGCTATACCAGAAAGACCTACTGCTCCAATACCTAAAACTGCTACGCTGGCTCCTATTTCAATATTGGCATTTTCTGCACCCATAAATCCGGTACTTAACATATCAGGTATCATGACTGCAGCTTCCAGGGACATGCCCTCTGGTTTCAGTGCCAAGTTGCTATCTGCCATATTTACATGGAAGTAATCAGAAAATACACCATCTTTGAAGTTGGAGAACTTCCATCCTCCTAATGCACCACCAGTTTGTGATGAATATCCTCTTAGGGCTGCTTCATTATCCCAATCAGGAGTAATTGCTGGAACAATTACCTCGTCACCTGGTTTGAAATCTTTAACCATGCTTCCTACTTCATCTACTATACCCACTGCTTCATGTCCTAAGATCATGTTGTGTCGGTCGCCTACTGCACCTTCATAAACTGTGTGTACATCAGATGTACATGGTGCTAAGGCTGTAGGCCTGATTATAGCATCTAATGGACCGCATTTTGGTCGGTCTTTTTCTATCCAGCCTACTTCACCAATTTTTAACATTGCAAAACCTTTCATTTTTTTCACCTCATTGATTACTTGGTGAATGGTTGAGATGATGATCAATATAAACATACCGAATATTTGGTTTGTAACGATTTATCATAAAATTTATATAGAGCCTACGCTGTTAAACATGATTATATCCGGATTTTTATCCATTTTTTTATAAGAATATAAAAAACCAAAACGGATAACCGCCCATTTATTAAAAAGAATCACAAAATAAATCAAAAACCTTAATATTCATTAATAATAAATCACAAAAAATAGCAGAAAAAATATTTAATGCTGATATTAAATCAAAATAATAATACTTAAGATTAATAACCGATTAAAATAAAATTACAATATTCTAGAATTAATTATTCTGTTTTATAGATTGATTAATTTTAAATAAAAATATCATTGGGAAATTTAAATGGGAACAAAAAATCGAATCATGGAAGAATCATTAAAGTTATTCCTAAAAAATGGATTTTCTGATGTCTCATTAAGTGAAATTAAACAATCATCCAACATCACCACTGGAGGATTTTACCACTACTTCCAAAGCAAGGATGACCTGCTAATCGAAGTAATAGAAACATACATCTTCGATTACTTCAAATCCACCATGCTAAGACTGCGGAAATGCACAGGTACACCCCAAGATAAGTTAAAAATAGTTATGTTATCCCTTATTGGAGATGCACACCTATCAGATTCAGTTATAATTGATTATAGAACGTTACATATGCTCTTGATGGAAGGAGTTAAAAAATTCAAACCAGTAAGCGAAAAATACTCAGAATTCTATAATTCCCTCCTGGATTTCATATTAGAAGTAGTTGAAGAAGGCATAGACCAGGGCACCATAAGGAATGATATAGATCCAGTTGAACTTGCCACTTCCATTGAAACTACAATGGTGGGAAATATATTAATGGGAATAGCCATGCCAGAAATACCACTGAAAACCAGGGTAAATATAACCATCGGGTGTATATGGGAATTTATCTCCTTAAATCATACTGCATGAATTCAAACAATAAACAGCATTTTTTTATTCAATAGATGATTAAATATTTTAAATGACGGAGGATTGGATGATGTTATTAGTAACTGCAAAAATAACTGCAAAACCAGGCCAGAGAGATAAAATTATAGAAAATTCAAATGATTTGGTTGAAACAACCAGAAAAGAACCAGGATGCATGAACTATGATCTTTACTCCAGCACAGAGGACGAAAACATCCTCATGGTGCTTGAAAAATGGGAAAATAAGGAAGCATTGGACACCCACACAGAAACTGATCATTTCCAAGCCTTTGGCCAGGCCATTGAAGATCTGGTGGCCGAAGAAATGGAAGTCACAATTTACCAGGTTTAAACTAACAACAGGATTCAGTATAAGATTAAAAGAATTTAATTTTTATATTTTTTTTACTTCATTATTTTCATATCTTTATAACTTCATTATTTTATTAATTTTATAACTTCATTATTTTATTATTTATATCATGAAAATGTCAAATGTATGTTTAGATTCTATGTTCTTATTATTTGCAGCTATTCTACGTCAGGGTAAAAGAATTCAGCCATATTTGACCATTTATCCTTCCATTCGGTGGATATGAGTTTATGGGTAAATATCTCTGGAAATTTTTGGGCCCAAATATCACGTTCTTTTGGGGGCAGATTATAAAATTGGAAGGGCATAACCAGGTAGTCAGGTTGATAACGTTCTATAATAAATTCTCGATAAATTTCTGACTGACCCCTCATTTCATCTTTATCCAGCAGGTTACCAATTTTTTCAACCGTGAAATATTTCTCCTCCAACTCTTTATGGGGATACCATACATGATTAATACCAGTTAATGCCTCATTCAATTGTTCTAAAGATGGAATTAGCGAATCACCCTTTAAATCTGGGATTATATCATCAAATTTAATTAAATGTATTCCAATTTTTCCATGTTCTTGATTTAATTGTTTAACTGGTAATTCAGGTATTTTATTCTGGAAATATGGAAACACTTTTTGAGTTTCCAAGTGATGATGTGTGGTTAGCACTGTTCTAATACACTCGAGATAATCAATAAATCCATCTTTTGATGCTTCATCAAGCTCACCAGATCTTAATGATTGACCACAATGTTCAGCAGCCACTTCCAGAGAACGAGTAATAACATTATGAGTGCAAAGTAAATCAATTGCCAGATTTGGTTCATAAACCATACAAAAATCTCCCCCATTAAAATATAAAATTTTATTAAATCTTCAACTATTGAGGTTTTATTTATCCAAATCCCACTGGGCGTTAAAGTAATTGATAATATTATTATCTAATTTAAGATACTTAATTTTTTATGCTGAACAGGTATGTGATGAAATGATTTAAAATGGGTCGAAAATATGCACAATGGTGATAAACAAATAAACAGAGCGAATAACCATTAGAAATATCCCATTCAACCAATGTAAATTGATTAAATTCAATTCAGCTATAAATATAAAAATCTCTAAGTGAATAATAATATTAGATATAATTAATTAATTCTTAGGAGGGTATTAAATGGAAAATAATACAAATGAGCGTAATTTAATTTTAGACGAAATTATTCAGTCAAGACGCTCTGTACGAATTTTTAAGGATGATAAACCTTTAAAGAAAGATATTGAAGATATTATAGAAGCAGGAATGTTAGCACCTTATGCTGCTGCCGCAGTAGGGGATAATAAGGATTTTAGACGTTTTTACGTCTTTGAAAAAGGAACTGATAGTATTAAAACTCTAGCTCTTTTAATGGAAAATAAAGCTGCCGAAGGAGTTAAACACTTTGAAGGTCTAATAAGCGAGAAACCATATATGAAATCCAAATTCCAGCCATTCTTAAATAGACTTAAAATGATTGATGATAAAGGTATTCCCGGTGTATCAACAGCTCCATACTTTATTATAATAGCTGAACTTAGAGGCATTCCTCCAGCAGAACAAGAATCATTAGCCCATGTGCTTGAGAATATGTGGCTTAAAACAACTGCATTAAATCTGGGTTTTCAGTTAATATCCCTCACCAGCCAGATGGCAGAAGATGAACAACTAATGAAACTATTAGAACTACCATATGGAAAATATGCCCTAAACGGATGCGCCATAGGATATCCTGAAACCATTCCCAACCCCACACCACGCCCAAGCACACAAAAAGCAACCAAATGGATGAAATAAAAAAAATTATATTTTTTATTTAAACGCCCAGAGAATGTTAAGATATGTCCGAGTGTGTTGATGAGAAGGAGAAGTTTCTGAGGTCATATCCCAAATTTCTTCAGAAATTCCTGAAGAAGGGATGACATTTAAAGATCTAATCGATTTGTATTTATGTAATTTTTAATTAAAATTTTTATTTGAATAATTACATAATAAATATCCAAGTAAGATAATAACCCTTAGCTTCTGTGGATTATCTTCAAATTTTTTTTTATACAAATAATAATTTTCTCATGAATATTTTTAATAAGCGTTTATTATGACCGAGATAGATTTTAGTATGGAAAATATCCGAAAATGTTTGTGCACCAAGTGCGCTGTCCAGATAGAAAGCCAATGTGCAAAAGATAAAGAAAAGATAATGCTTTTAATGACCTATCAGGATCTGGACAGTCCCATGCGATTAGATGAAGGGCGTTTTCCTGGCTTATACTGTACTACAGGGCAGGCTAGTTGCACAGATATAGATACAAAAAAAGTATGTAAATGCAACGAATGCCCTATTTGGGATGGATACAAATTAGAACCAGAAAGATATTTCTGTAAGCAAGGAAAGGCAAAAAAAATTGAATATTATAAGATCTGTAACATATAACAAGTCAGCAACCTTATTTAAATCTATCTAAATCAAGTTGTGTACATTTAAACTCTGAAAGATCTCCATGAAAAAGAATGTAAACCTTCGAAAATATGTATTCAAAATTGCCGATTGAATACTAAACTTACTTGACAAGATGATAAAAAAAAAGGTTTATAAAAAATAAATGTGCGTTACTATAAAGTGCAGGGGAAGGGATTCGAACCCTTGAAGGCCTGCGCCAGAGGATCTTGAGTCCACCCCCTTTGACCGCTCGGGAACCCCTGCAAATTTAATAAATTTTATTTTTAATTATTATATTAATCTCTAAAAAGGGATTAAACCTTATAAACACTATTTATTTAGTTATTTAATCGTGAAATATAATCAAAATTCATTACACTACCATAATTTTTTTCATGTCTAGGTTAGTCTTTCTCTACTTTAACTATTATTAGAAAACGTGATACAATAAAATTTAACAAATATTTATATAATATTAAATGTGATACATATAACTACCTAAAGGGTGATTTACATATGAGTAATAGTGATGATCAAAAGCCAGTTATGTCACAGATTAGCCTTAAAATACCGAGAGATTTAATAGACCGCTATGATAAATATGCCAGGTCAAAGAGCAACCCCCGCAGCCATTATATGAGAGAGGCATTGGTGGAATATATAGAAAGAAGGGAGAAAGAAAAGGAAAGATGAAAGAGTTTAATAAACTGGTAGAATTACCTGCCAAAGGCAGGGCATTTATCGTAACCGATATACATGGTCACTGGGATGATTATCAAAAATATCTTGAACTCTGGGACGAATTTGGAAAAGACAACCACTTCATATTAACTGGAGATTTCATACACAGCATAGAACCAGATGATGGTTCCCTGGAGATCATAGAATCAGTAAAAGAACACTACGAAAATGAGGATAACTTCCACGTTCTCCTGGGCAACCATGAATGGGCGCAGCTTACAGGAACAAGCGTCTATAAAGCAGGTTATAATCAAAACTTCCAGTACCTGAACCTTTTAGAAGAGGAATACGGAGAACATGCAGATGATAAATTACACACCTACAATGACCTGTTTAAAAAGCTGGCAATTGCAGTTAGAACCAGGAATCGAGTATTGATAAGCCATGCAGGACCTTCCAAATCCTTGAAAAGTCCTGATGACATTAAAAATATAACAGATTATAAGCATGACCGGGTTCTCTATGAGATGCTCTGGGATAGAAACTACTCTCTAAGCAGGAACTACCTGGACCCCTTCCTTTCAAAATTCGGGTGCAAGACATCCATAGTAGGCCACACCCCAGTAGATGGGGTGGAACTAAACGGAAACCAGTTGGTGGTCTCATCCAGCTTCGGCATGGGAAAGAAGGCCTATGTGGAACTGGACCTGGAAGCTCGGATAAATACAGGTCGTGACTTGTTAGGTATGGTTAGATATTTAGAATAAGAATTTGGTTATATTTAGAATAAGACTTCATCATATTACCAGGAAATATATGAGGCTTGCAAGAGTTTATCAGCCATATCTCTAATTAAATCAAATTTGGCTAGCTTATTTTTCCAATTTTCAGGTATACCTGATTCACCATAATATGCCCCGGCTATCTGGCCGTAGATAGCTCCAGTAGTATCTGCATCATCTCCCAGATTCACCGCTTTAAGGCATCCATCTTTAAAGTTACCTGTCCTATAGAACGCCCATAAAGCTGCTTCCAGTGATCTGACCACAAATCCGCTGCCTCTTATCTCTGGTGGTTCTTTTTCTTTAAATGAACCACAGGCAATTTCATCAATCTCTTCTGGTAATGGGTTCTCATCCCAGTATCCTGGTATGGGAGTATATCTTTCAGATAATATTTCCTCCTTGGAAGCTCCAGTTAAAGCTCCTACCATTATACCGGCCATATATTTACAGGCATCCATGGTAAGTGGATGTTGGTGGGTGGTCTGTGAGCTTAAACCAGCATATTCAATTGCCTGTTTTGGCTCTGAATAATAAAATATAGCAATGGGCGCCAGGCGCATGATTGAACCATTCCCTGCAGAGCGCTCATAATCGGGTCCGCAGTAGGGTTGATGGGTTTCTTCAAATCTAAGTAGGGCTTCAACAATGGTTTTACCAATGTCAAAACATTCTCCATTAACTGATAGGTAGCCTTCCCGGTACCATTTAAGGTACCTTTCCAGCTGATCCACCGGATCAAACCCATTTTTCTCTATTAAACTTTCAGCCAGACATAAAGCCATGGAGGTGTCATCAGTCCATTCGCCAGCTTCCAAACCAAAGGATCCGCCACCCCGCATATCTGTAACTTCTTCAAAACTTCCCGGAGAACAGAATTCAACCGGCACGCCCAGGGCGTCGCCGACTGCCAGGCCGATTAAGGATCCGCGTGATCTAATTTTTAATTCCATTATGAATTCCGTCCTTGTTTTTAAATAAGGATATATTATTCGTCAAAGTTTTTCAGATAGAAAAACTAATTTACTATATCAAAAAAAAATTCTATTCATTAAACATATCCTTAACCCGGGCATCTAAGAGGTCTGCATAGTGCAAAGCTACTGCTTCAGGTGTTTTAGGGTCCACAATGCTTCCCCAGCCAAGACTTACCTTTCCATGATGGCTTAATATTATATGCATTAGTTGGTTGGAGAGCTCTTTTGAAATATTTACATCATTTAATTTTTCTTCAACCATCACTCCAGACAGGTACAGGTGATCCAGTAGTTTTCCTTCTTCTGACATCTTTGTGCTTAGATTATCGTAATCATAGGCCCTGATCTTACCAATGTCATGTATTAAAGCAGCGGTGTATAAGAGATCCTTATCCATCCCCGGGAATATATCTTGGAGGGTTTTACAGATCTTTAAAACCTCCACTGAGTGATCTAACAGACCTCCGACATAACTATGGTGGTAGAATTTCGCTGCAGGGGCTGTGTAGAATTCTTCGCTGAATCTATTGTCGCAAAAGAAGGATTTAAGAAGATTTTTAAGTTCAGGGTTCTTGATTTCTTTAATAGTGGAAATAATGTATTTTATCAATTCATCTTTATCATTGCTGGATGTTTTAACATAGTCCTCCAGGATGTATTCATCGGGAGGTAATTCCACCAGATAGTTGATAACAAGGTTGTATTTCCCTGAATCCGGGGGAAACTCGTTAACTTGTCCATCACATTTATAGATGCTGCCAGAGATTATGGTATTAAAGATATCTTGAACCCCCTCCTCTGGAAAAACACGGCCGTCAATCTGGCCGGTCTTATCACCTAATGTTAAATCTATATAATCTCGGCCTTTTGCTGATGTTCTGATATTCTTTTTTATTACAACAAATGATGAGCAAATACTTTTCTGACAGTTGAGATTCTCCACTAAATCTTCATCAGATTTAGAACAAGCGGATATTTCTTCAACGACTTCATCAACCTTATGAGAGGTTTCAAAAAGATTCTTTTGACCATTTTCTGGGTTATCGTTCATATTACTCTCTCATTTTTTACTAATCTTCAAACAATCCTGTACCAAAGAAACAATCAATGCAGTACCCATCACTGCCCATATGGTCCCTACAGTAGCAACGGTTGCATACTATACATCTTCCTAATCCGGGATTGCCGCAGAAGTCACATGTATCGCACATTTTACCAACAAATTAAGTATTATCCTGTTTTATATTATTATTTTTATCCATTAATCTAAATAAATTGGTCAGTTTCCATCTACAAACTGCTTCATGAACTATTCATTTAACAGGCTTACCACAGACAGTACAAAAATTAGAGTTTGATGCTATAGGGCTTGAACAATTGGAACAAAATCCAGCACTTTGATTTAATTTGAAACCACAATTTGGGCAGAAGTTAGAGTTGGGCAATACTGGTTTTGAACATTCAGGACATATGTTGCCAAATTTCTTCTGTGAGGTGATTCTTGGACGAATTTTTCCCTTGAACTTTTGACTAAGGGTTTTTCTTGCTGTAGAACGCAAATGTGAACTTTTATCTTGCAAGCATTTTGTAATTGGCGTTATTGCTTGGGTGTCACCAATCTCTCCCAGAGCAATTATGACTTTACGCCGAACTGTACTGCTTGGATCGTTAATAGATTTTAATAAAGACTCCACTGCTCTCTCATCACTTATCTTACCCAACGCCTCTGCTGAACGGTATCGGACTTTCTTTTCACTGTCTTGTAATGCATTCATTAGTGGAATAACCGCACTCTTATCACCTATACGAGTCAGGGCTTTAGCCGCTCTCCTGCGGACATATCTATCCGGGTCATTTAATAATCTAGTTAAGTGGGGGATTCCCTTAGAATTGCGCATCAGTCCCATGATGTCGCATGTCTTTCTCCTTACCACTTCATCAGAGCTATTTGATGCCTTCATCACTGCATCAAAAGCAGGCATACCAATTTTAACCAGGGCTTCCACTGCATAATTACGCATTAAAGAATTAGGATTATTCAATGAATTAATCAGGTTAAGTATGATATGGTCCAGACTATTACTGTAGGCTTCATCCTCTGAGAATTTACTCCAACCATCATAGTTAGTATCGTAGATTGTACGCTGCTTAGTATTCTTCAGCAAATTCTAGGCTTCATTAACTTCCCGGAATTTACGAGCACAATCTGGATCATCACTTACATCCGGATGGTACTTCTTAGCCAACCTACGATAAGCTTTTTTAATATCATCTTGACTGGACTCCTGACTACTCCAAGGGTTTGATAGTAACCAAAGTTATCTGCCATAAAGTTCTCGTTAAATTATTTCTCCAGCATTGATCCTATTAGCTGTATTATAGGCATCGTATATGGCATAAAACCAGATAATGATCCAGGTGATGAATCCAATTAAAACATACATCAGTATGCCAGAGACAACGGCGCCTAAAAAAAGTAGCACTCCTTTGCCAACTTCTCCGTTATATACTTGGCCCAGACCCACCACTAAGAAGGATAAAACAGCAGCAAGCCCGGCACTCTTCTGTTTACGCACATTTCTCTGGTAAGGCTGACCATAACCAGATGGACTACCTTGTTCCGCACCACAGTTACTACAATATCTGGTTGAACTATCTATTTCAACACCACAGTTTGAACAGAATTTGGTCGTCATAAAATCTCTCCCAACTTATTTTTTTTTAACCAACAAGACTCCATATAGATAACAATATGAAGGTTAAAACAAATGTTAAATAACTTATCTTCCACTGGGATGGTTCTATTTGATTTAATCTTTCGTTTATTTTTATCCACCACTTATTCTTTGTGATATTTAGTTTCATTTGTATAAAAGTACCTAAAAGACTACCCAGTGCAGATAATCCCAAAAACAACAGGGAAACTCCTAATACTATTAATAAAACCATAAATGAGATTAAATCATAGGAATAGTCATAACCAAAAAACGGACTAACTGAAGTGTAAGCCAGTAAAAAATAGAATATCACAGGAAACAACATTATCACTACCCCTTGGAGGGCAGACGATTTGTAATCTGTTTTATTAAGTATACCTGCAAAGATAGAACCACTCAAGACAATAAGGAAATATATAAGTAGATAGATAACTAATTTGGCATCATTATAAGTTAGTAAATCCTCAAATAGAATGGCTGTAATTATGAATGCAAAAATTGTGATTAATGTGCCTATGAGTATATAATTAAGGTTGATTCTCTGGAGAATTGATTTTTTCTCCAGTTTTACTCCACATGATCCACAGAACTTGGTATCTTGTGGATTTTTAAATCCACATTTCTGACAGGTTAAAGTTGAACTAATTTTTTCATCAATTGATGCTGATTCTTCTAGTTTCCCACCGCATTCACATGTCTTAAAATCAGATGCTTTTTCACCTTTCTGGAGTTTATAGTATCCTCCACATTTTTTGCAGATTAAATATGTAATTTAAATCCCTCCTTTATCTTGTCCATACTTTTGCACCGCATACACCGCAGAATGTTTCTGTTCCAGATAGTTTATGGTTACATTTTATGCAAGTTATTTCTATTTCTTCTATATTTTTATTACCGTGTTTTTCAATAATTGCATCATATTCTCCTGATTCGTACCATTCAATTATTTCATGAGCCCTCATCATAGTCCAGGGATGCGTTTGCCACATGACTGTGGCAGCTTTTCCAATATTGTCTAATCCATCATAATCAAATCCTTTATATTCACGTGCTTGTTTTATGAATTCATCTGTTTGACTTGTTCCTGCTATTTTCATCATTAATTGAATGTATGCATCGTAATCTTGGCATGTTAGAAGTCCTGCCCTATCTGCAGTAAGTTCTGACATTCTATACCATTGAAATAAGGCTGTTTTTAATCCCGCTGATACTAATTTTCCTATATGACCAAAAACAGCACCTAATATTGGAATAATTTGGATCATATCATTGTATAGCATATGTCCGCTTTTGATATGACCAGCTTCGTGTCCTAACAATCCTAAAAGTTCCTCTTGACTTAGCTTATCAAGGGCTTCTTTATGGATTACTACCATTGGTTCTTTGTAGCCTACTGTAAATGCTTTAATTCTGGATTCTTCTTTAACGTACATCATTGGAACCGTTTTTAGATGAATTGAACCATAATGCTCTTTAATTTATTGATGCGATCGAAAATTATCCGAATTTTAACAAAAATGATTTATGAAATTTATGGAGCAGGAAATAATATTAATCAAGTGTTTTTGAGGAAAAAAGTAATTGAAAAATTTGGCGAGAAGGATATTTCAGCACGATCTTTAAGGAATTTATTGAGCACATTGGTTGATTTTGGCATTTTAGAAAAACAAGATAAAGATTACACATGGAAGAGAAAACTAAAAATTGATGAACTTAATGCATGCTACATGTTAAAATTGTACGCAGAAGAGTTTAGAACATCTCCACAAATAAATTTGGATGATATTGAGGATTATTTATTCCTATATTTTGAAAAACCAGATTTTGGAGTTATCGCTAAAAAGTATAATGGTATTTTATGGGATTATAGTATCAGAATGGGTCAGAAAATTATTCAGTTTAGAGATGATTATGATTGGGTTGTTTTAAAAAAATAAGAAGCTATTTTAATCAAAGCAATGGGTAAAAAGTCTCTATGATTTCTACTTTTCTTAGGAATAGGGAAATTAGGCTCAATTAATAGTACATTTCTTGTTTTTTTATCTATCAAAATAATCAACTTATGGAAATATTGGTATAAAAAAAATACTCTGTAATAATAATTGATATGATTGATTCTCTATAATATTACTATTTAATGTTTTTAAAGATAATGATATTACAAAATGCCTAAATATTTAATTTTATGGATTAATATATATCAATAATAATATTAATTACGTTTTTTAGTCATCACCGTCATTATATTATATTTCTGTGGATATTTTTAATGCATATTAGGACTTTGATGTGTCCATTGATATCCACAATATCTGCATTGAGATAAAACAAACCATGTATCTGTGTCATTGTCGTAGCGAGAATCTGCTAGTTGGGCTATGTTATTAGATCCACAGTTTGGACAGTCTGGTGTGTTGGAAGTAATCCTGTATGGCACGTCGTTATGTGGTTTTTCAGTTTGAGTGCTTTGATTACTATTATTGGTTACTGTTGTGTTTGTCTGGTTAATTGTTGTGGCGTTGTTGCTGTTATTTGAAGTATTACCTCTTAGAAAATATCCGGATGCTATGCTTACAATTGCGACCAGTACTATAACTAATAGTATCAGTATTTTATTGGTATTGTTCAATTAATTCATCTACTAAATAAATCAATTTTTTTATCGGCATTTTGTTAAAGGAACTTGAAGCTGTTTATAATCTGGTTAAATATGCTTTCTGACTGCCCATAATTATCGATATAGTCGGATCCTTCCAGGGCATAATATTTCTGACCTGGTGATTTTTCTACCAGTACCATGTGTAAGATTATAGTTTTTCCCTGGTAGATGATTTCATAGGCTGGTAATCCATCAACTGTTGTACTTCTTTCAGAATTTACTGTATATCCGTCTTCTTCCATTCCTATTTTGGATGATTCTACATAGTCAGCGAGACTGGTGTGTCCATATTTAGATTCGTCATAAACACTGAATTTGGGGTAATCTGAACTGCCTACAACTGCCATTGAATTAGCCCCATTGGATAGAACATCCCAACTTGATGGATATTGGAAGCTGATTATACCATTAGAGTATGTTTTATAGGCTGAACCACTTTCAGTTTCCTGGGTTGGTGTTTGACTAACCTCACTTGTAGGTTTATCATCTAAGCTTTTACTGTTTGTGGGGCTGGTTGTAGTAGGCTGTTGACTGGTCATCATAGTTGCCGCCACCATACCTATGGCAGCTATTAAAATAATTGCAACTACAACCAACCCCCGGGTAAGTGTTGACATCCCTGGTGCTTTTAAATTGATACCGCATTTTTCACAAAATGTTGCATCATAGTCATTATCATGTCCACATTTACTGCATTTCATAATCTGCCTCCTTTAATCCAAGCTCCTACAGCTCCTCCACCAAAACCAGCAAGGAAACTGATAATTGGTATTAAAATAATTTTTATCAATAAAAATATAGAGTCTAATGAATCTGAAAGATCGGGTACATTGAAATTTGATGTTGCGGCCGTGGTAGCAGAAGAAGTTCCAAAACCACTAAATGCACTGGCAATAGATGCTGCCAAACCAATTGAGATGAATGCCAGGATTCCAACTATAAATCCCAGTATTAGAAAGGTTATTATACTTAAAGTTCCCCCATTAATTAAGCCCCCTTTAATAGTATTGCTTCCTATGATTCCAGTTGTAAGACCACCGAAAAAGAGCATTGAAAATAAAACCAAGAATATATAGAGTAAAACATCCATACCATTAACAATTACCGTACCTAAAAACCCGATACCTATAAAGAATATTATTAAAGTAACAATTAAGCCCAGTAGAACAGAAAAAAAATTGATTTTACGATTTATTCTGAATATTAGGCTGTTTTCTTCTTGTAAACTTTTTCCACACTTCTTACAGAATTGTGCATCCTGGTTTATTTTAGATCCGCAGTATTTACAGAATATGGTATCTTTTGGTGATTTTTTAATGGGCATTCTCTCATCTTTATTCATTGAATTATTGACAATATCATTTTATTATACTAATTCTTTAATGGATAATTTATGAATGGGATGTTATGATGAATATGTGATAAACTTCTAATATTCATATTTTGCTATTTTATCTCTGCAATAATTAATAACTCGAATTATGTTTTTGTCATTTGGATTCAGGTTAATTTTTTAGGAATTATGTCCTAATTAATTAATAAATAATCTATTTAATCAAATATAATCAGATACATCAAAATATTAAGATGCAAAGATCAAAAAAGTTAATCGAAATTCATATTATTAATAAAATTGATATTAAGGGGATATTGTATGGAAACTATAAATAATATTGAATTAGGTGATGAGAATATATATCCAGATGACCAGGTTCTTGAAAAAATACTTGGAACATCCTTTGAAGCCTATCTGAAACTGCTGGAACTATTTGATGATAATGAATTGGAATACATGTGGAGATATTATAAAGATGGAAAGGCATGGTTGTGTAAAGTACAGAAAAAAAGAAGAACAATTGTATGGATGTCTGCCTGGAAGGGTTATATGCAGGCAACCGTATACATTCCCGGGAAGTACATAGAAGATGTCTATAATTTGGATATAAGTGAAGGCATGAAAGCAAAAATACGGCAGACTAAAAATATAGGAAAATCAAAGCCATCAAAGCCATGCATCTTTGAAGTGCGCAACAAAGAAGTGTTTGATGATTTTAATAAAGTCATGCAATTTAAAATAAAAAATAAATAAATTTTATTTGAAATTTAGAAACTAAATTATTAGGAATAGCATTTTTCAGGAGATTCAAAATCATCATTGAATTTTACTTAAAATATCTTTTATATCCTTAACTGACCGGTAGAGTTTTTCCTGGTCATCCTCTGATAGGGAGGATATCCTGGTCTTTATATCGTTGTACTGCTGTTTTTTCCAGTGGTCCAGTTTTTCTATGCCCCGGTCGCTTATGGCTAGTTTTATTCTTCTGCGATCGGTGGCATCTGGCATACGTACGGCTACCCCTTCTTCCACCAGCTTATCGGTGAGGGAGGTCATATTTGATTTGTGAATATGGGCCAGCTTCCCAATCTCTGACATGGGGAGCTCCCCCTGTTTTTTTAATATTCCTAGGACCTGGTAATGGGACGGCGGGAGTTTATCCCCCCTATGATTTCTCCTGTGCATGAAAAACTTTTTTCTAACCATGGGGAACAGGGCGTACAAGTCCTCCATCATTATATTAAATTTCTCATCGTCCATCATTATCACATTTAAAAACACTGATTTCTAATTTTTTATATAATGTAACTATTATTTAAATAATCCATTAGATTCAGCCGTCGTTCCATTGAATCAAATAACTCTAGGTAAAAAACTGATTCCCGGTAAACCAGATGCTGTTATTAATCATTTAAATAGAATTAAAATAAAAAAAAAGTAAAATTTCTTTTTACTGTTTTTTTAACTGGTTAGATCTTATCCTTCACCATGTCATGCATCATTTCGAGGAAATCAATTTTCTTCTCCATTTTGGCCTTTTTCATATCGAATTTCATCTCCATGATCTTCTTCTTTTCATCTAAAATTTCCTTTCTCTTTTCGTAGAAGTCGATTTTCATGGATATTTTAGCAGCCAACAGTTTCTTTTTATCTTCCTCTGACAGGTACTCCATTAATTTCTCAAAGTACTTTTGGTTCATCATCCAATCCTTCTCCATTCCACCGTGCATATGTCCGTATCTGCCGTGCCTATGCATGCCTTCCCTTTCTCCATGCATCTTTATCACCTTTTCTTTTTTTAATTTTTAGTTTTTCTTTTCTGGGCAGGTTTTGATTTCTTGTTTATTTACCCATAGTTATGTTATATAACTATTATATATATAAACTTTTATGTATTATAACTGAATTTTATATTAAAGCATAACTTTAAAAAATTAAATATTACATTTTAGAGCATTATGAGAAAGTGACAAATGTATCATTAAAATATCAATTATTAAGAGAGAAAATCAGGAACATCCTCTGTTAATATTTTTTTACTTATCATATGCTCTCGGATAAACCTCACCAATGATAAGGACTATAGTGTAGACTACATGATGGGGTATTTGAAAATTCAGGAATAATACAGGATACCAGGGTAAGATCATAAAAAAAGACAACATCGATTATAGATATGAATCAGTGTATAGCAAATGGTAGTAGATAAATACAATGAATTAACAAAGGGTACAGAAGAAGTATCATAAAAAAGCTTTCTCAAAATCAATGAAGAAACATTAAAACAGAAAAAATAACGATTGATCAAGGAATATATTGTTTAACAGCAACAAAATCAGAACTAAACCACCCCCTCTTTATAACCTGTAATTTCAATAGATGATAATATCAAGTAAAGATTACAACTTTACTAATTGTATCTAATTATAAAATAATATAAATTAGGCTACTAATAGTTGATAATGGAGTATATTAAAATGACGGAATGGATCGAAGTCAAGAATGAAGAGGAAGAAAAGGAACAGACCAAGATGTGGGAGCCCACGGCAATAGGAGAATCAATTCAGGGTTATTATATCGATAAAGAGGAGAATGTTGGTCAGTTTAATAGCAATCTTTACACCATTAAAACAGATGAAAAAGAGGAAATTAAATTTTGGGGATCCACTGTACTGGACAACCTCTTAGAGAAAGTTCCCCTCTCCAGTGAAGTGAAAATCATCTTCCAGGGAAAGCAACCTTCAAAAAACGGGAAGACCTTCTGGAAGGATTATAAGGTATTGTATAAAAAAGGATAAATTATACAGTTAGAATATCAAAATTTCAGTGTTTAATGCACTGATTATTGTCTATTTCAATATAATTAACTCATTTTTTTTGCATTTAGTTGGTATTTATCTGGGACATCTGAGTTTTCGTAGGATTCTGCTTTTTTATTTTTGAAAATTATTAATCCAGGGCCCATGGTAAATATTAAACAACACACCAAATGTTGGTGGTAGTTAACCTGACCTAATCTAAACCAACATATTTATGTGAGTAACTACTAAAATATTGGTAATGGATGATCTAAAACTACTCACCAGGGACCAGCTCCTAACCCAACTGAAAGATAGCATCTCCATGGCAGAAGAAAGCATCTTCATAGTTGGCCCCTGGCTGGATGCATATTTCACCCGTATAATCCTTGATTCATTACCCAGTAATGATATTAAGGTAAAGTTCATTGTCAGAGTTGATGACGGGATAATTGATGGTAAGACTCTGTCTGCATTGAACTTTGCCAGGCAAAACTTGAGCAATTTCCAGACCAAATCTTTAGAAAATCTCCATTCCAAGGTCATCCTGGTTGATAGGGAAATATTCTTCCTGGGCAGCGCCAACTGGTACTGGTACAGCTTGAACAGGGGTGTTGAGGTCACCATCAAGGGGCATGTGAATCAGTTACCTGAATTAATCTCAGAACTGGATAAGTACTGGGAAGAGGGAACACCCATCTTAGAGGATCTAATAGGCAAGTACCAGGATTTTGAGCCGGTCAAAGTTTTATAAAATCCAACTTATTTTTATCTTGAAATGAATTACCCATCTCTTTAATAAAGCAGCACATTTAATATCAGGGTACGTTGATGGATTAAAATTAAATAATTTGAGAGCCTATAATAATATAGAGAATTATGCTATTTTAGATAAAAAAAGCAGGACTAAAAATCAATGGATTATAACAAAGTTACCTGAGATGATTTGTTTAATAAATGCTTTCTAAGAGGTTTGTTATGTTACACGCCGTTACAGACATAGGATCCAACACAGTTAAAATGAACGTCTACCGTGTGGATGATCATCAGGTAGAGGTTATATTCTCCAAGAAAGCAACTCTGGGACTGATTTCTTACGTTAAGAGAAAAGAATTATCAACAGAGGGAATTGAGAAACTGGTAACCACCCTGGAGGACCTGAAGAACGTCCTGGATCTATTAAATATCAAGAACTCCCATTTCTTCTCCACTGCCTCACTTAGAAACATCAAAAACAGTGCCGAAGTTCAAGAAATTATCCAGAAACAGGTTGATATAGAAGTCGACGTGTTATCCGGTGAAGAGGAGGGTGAGATGAGCTTCTACGGGACCCAGTCCATCTTAAAGGAAGATGATGGAATCCTCATGGACCTGGGAGGGGGCAGTGTAGAACTGGTCCAATTTAAAGATAAGGAGATAACAGATAAACACAGCATCAAAGTTGGATCCTTGAAGATGTTCAACCAGTACGTCTCTAGGATGCTGCCCACCAGGGAAGAAAGCCAGCTGATTAAAGAAAGGGTGTATGAAGAACTTGAAAAAACCAGTCTTGAAGAAGATATCCCCTTCATGTGCGGTGTGGGGGGATCCCTACGGGTGATTAAGAATCTCTCCGTTGATCTGAGTCTGATGGATGATGATACAGATCTCATGGATGTTGAAATACTTAAAAAATTAGAAAATGAACTTAAAGACAACGACCGGGAAACCTACAACAAGATATTGCGCGTTAAAGCATCCAGGATCCATACTTTAGTCCCTGCCCTTCTCATGGCCCAAGCCATTACCTCTTACTTTGGATGTAGAAAATTACAGGTGAGTGAATTCAGTATCCGAGAGGGTTATTTATTTAAAAAGGTGTTAGGTGATGGACATGTCTCCAGACTATAGTTTCACCCAGAACCGGGAGTTATCCTGGCTCAAATTCAACCTCCGTGTCCTGGAAGAAGCAGAAGATGATTCTGTTCCATTACTAGAACAGTTAAAATTTATATCAATTTTTACCAGTAACCTGGATGAGTTTTACATGGTGCGCTGTGGTAGTCTCTATGATTTATCCCTAATAAACGAGAACTACGTGGACAACAAGACTGGCTGGGATGCCCAGGAGCAGCTGAACGCTATCTACGATAGGACCACCCACCTCTACAAAAAAAGGGATGAAGTATACCGATGTGTCAGCTCTAAACTCAAGGAAAAGGGCATATTTGAACTGGATTTTGATGATATGTCCAAGGGCGAAGTCAAGTACTTCAAGGAATACTTTATGAACTACGTCTTCCCGGTGCTCTCACCACAGATAATAGATGTACAGCACCCCTTCCCCCATCTCTCCAACAAATCCCGTTACGTCATGCTCATTCTTGAAAGTAAGGGCGGGACCTTATTTGGACTCATCCCTGTTCCCCGCTCTTTACCACCCCTAGTCTATTCACCAGCAGATAATATGCGCTACATCCTGATGGAGAAGATCGTCCACCACTACGCAGATAAGGTCTTCAGTAACTACCAGGTGCTCTTTAAAACCATACTCACTGTTACCAGAAATGCGGATATCATCCTTTCAAACGATCAGATTGATGAAGATGAGGATTATCCAGGGGCCATGACCAAGATCTTAAAGAAAAGAACCCGCCTAGCCCCTATAAGATTGGAATTCTACCGGGACTCCCATAAGAAGTTGAACAAATTCCTGCGTAAACAATTGAATCTCAAGGAAAACCAGGTGCAGATCTCCCATACGCCACTGGATATGACCTACGTGTATAAATTATACGACCACATAGAGAAGGAGGATGAGTTAAAATTCCATACCATAACCTTCAATCCCTACTACCCCCGAATACCCCAAATTCTAGAACCTGGGGAGATACTTCCCCAGATCAGGGAGAGGGATATTTTACTATCCTACCCCTACGACTCCTTCGATCCCTTCCTGAAATTTTTAAAGGAGGCAGCAAACGACAAATACGTGGTTTCGGTTCAGATCGCCATCTACAGGCTGGCCCAGTCTTCTTCAGTTATTAAATATTTGCTGGAAGCCCGGGAAAACGGGAAGGATGTGACGGTGTTAATTGAACTCCGAGCCCGTTTTGATGAGGAGAGAAACATTCACTATGCCAGCATGCTGGAGAAGGCAGGCTGCAGGGTCCAGTATGGCTTTGAAATGTACAAGGTCCACTCCAAGATCTGTCTGGTCACCAGGAAAGAGGGAAGGGATATACATTACTTCACCCAGCTAGGCACCGGTAATTATAACGAAAAAACAGCCAGACTCTACACTGATATGAGTTTTTTAACAAATCGGAATGACATCGGAGATGATGCTATGCTGTACTTTAAAAACATGTCCATTTCGAATATAAATGGGGAATATGACCGGTTACTGGTGGCTCCTTTTAAATTTAAATCCAGGCTCATGAAGATGATTCAACAACAGATTGAACTAGCAGAAAACGGCCATCCAGCCAGCATCATCATGAAGATGAACTCCCTGACTGACCGGGAGATGATCAACATGCTCTCCAGGGCATCAAATGCTGGTGTTAAAATCAGATTGATTGTCAGGGGTATCTGTTGCATAATACCCGGATTACCTGGTAAAACTGAAAATATTGAAGTCACCAGTATCGTGGGCCGGTTCCTGGAGCACCACCGGATATACTGCTTTGGAACAGGGGAAAACAGCCATATATATCTTTCAAGCGGGGATTTAATGACCAGGAACACTGAAAAACGGGTTGAAATTGCATTCCCTGTTGATGACCTTGACCTTAAAGATGAGATCCGAAGTATGATGGAGATCATGCTCAGCGACAATGTAAAAGCCAGGAGAATCAATGAGAAGGGCGACTATGAGCGGATCATTCGTGAAGGCGAGAAGGTGGATGCTCAAAGGTGCCTGATGCAGAGGGATTACTCCCCTCCAAGATTAGATTGATAAATCCACAAATACTAGATAAATCCATGAATATTATTGAAATCATCATATAGATAGGATGAAAATAACTCAAAACGTAATTATTTTAAAAAAAATAGAAAAATTAAGAATCTAAAAAATAAATGAATCTTAAATTTGAAATAAACTTTAAAAAAATGTAATTTTTATAGAATAATACTTATTCCACAACATCGGCGAAACCGAAGTTTCTTCGGGTGGAGTTTATCCTTATTTTTACTTCATCGCCTACTTTGGCGCCTGATACAAAAATCACAAATCCATCGATACGGCAAATTCCGTCTCCGTCACGGCCAGTATCTTCAATTTTAACATCGTATTCTTCTCCTTCATTTACAGGAGCGTTACTTCTTCTTTCATTACTGTAGTCATTTCCGAACAAATTAATCACTTTCCATAATTCGGCCTTAAAAAAAATGGCCTAATTATAATAGTATTTTAAAGCTTATAAAGGAATGTATTTCCAGAGTAGTAATCCGGCCAATATTTTTTAAAATTCCATAAATCATATGTAGGGATCACAACATAATACTAATACAAAGATCTTTATTTTAAATCTAAAAAAGAGCTTTATACTCAAATTAGAATAAAAATATAAATTTCAAAAAAATATTCTAAAAACCCAAAATTAAAAAAGTAAATTTAGGAGAAATCAACATGGATGCAGCGACTACAAACAAATTAATGGAAATATCAAGGAACATAGCAGGAATGAGTGAGGGAATAAGTTACATATCCCATAAAAAGGATCACTACATAATTGGAACAGTGAATTATGATGAGAAGATAGGTCAATACCTTGATAAAGTGGTAAAAACTTGGAAGGGAAAAGATGCCGACCAGGTAAACCTTAAAAAACGGAAGGGTAAACAGAACTATACCCCTAAGATAGCCTACTTCTGGAAGATACCATTAACTGATAATAATTTGTTATAGAACCAGTTTTTATCATATCCATGTGTGGACTAGTTTTTTTAGTAGTTGATACTTAATTTTTTGGTTTAATAATTAAATTTCAGAATATCCTATTAAAATAATTAAATACCTGGTTTATGCAATTCAATTCCAGGAACTCCTTTACCTTTTCCATAGAAAATTACCAAATGAAATTCTACATAAACTATGGATAATATAAAAAACCCAAAACTAACTACCCAACTAGGTCTACACAATAGAAACTGTCATAAAAATCCCACATATTTATTTATTTACTTATTTTAAACCATTATTCTGATTTCTGATGGAATTTAGACTTTATAATTAGTCAGTTTACCATAATAACCCTTCTTTAAGCTGTTTTCTAAAATTTTTTATGGCATGCCCAACATAATATAGTACAGGTGCATGAATTTTTTACGATGTGCGTGAATTTTTGTTTTTAATGAATATTTTTACATTGGAGGGTGTTAGCATAAAAAAACAGGAAAAAAAGGGTAGGAAAAAAATTAAAGACTTGAAAAAAAACCGTGAATATCCTGAAAAAAAAGCTTTAACCACTGATCAGGGGGTGAAGGTTAGTCATACCGACGATTCTCTTAAAGTAGGTGTAAGGGGCCCTACACTACTTGAAGATTTCCACTTTCGTGAAAAAATAACTCATTTTGACCATGAACGAATCCCAGAGAGGATCGTGCATGCAAGGGGCACCGGTGTACACGGATACTTTGAATGCTACGAGGATATGTCAAAGTACACCCGAGCGAAATTTTTAGAAAAACCAGGGAAGATAACACCGGTGTTTGTAAGGTTTTCAACTGTAGCTGGTTTCAGGGGATCAGCAGATACAGCCCGGGATGTGCGGGGATTTGCAACCAAGTTCTATACAGAAGAAGGAAACTACGATCTGGTGGGAAACAACATACCAGTATTCTTCATACAGGATGCTATTAAATTTCCGGATTTTATCCACTCTGTTAAACCAGAACCAGATACAGAGATACCACAGGCATCATCTGCCCATGATACATTCTATGATTTTATAACCAGCGCAACTGAAACTAGCAACATGCTAATGTGGGTGTTATCTGATCGGGGCATTCCACGTAGCTACCGGATGATGGAGGGCTTCAGTGTAAACACCTTCCGGTTTGTAAATGCTGAAGGTAAAGGCCGTTTTATCAAGTTCATCTGGAAACCACTGCTGGGTGTGCACTCTCTAGTCTGGGATGAATCCCATAAATTGGGTGGTATTGACCCTGATTTCCACAGGAGTGACTTATTTGATGCTATAGATAACGGTGATTATCCCGAGTATGAGCTCTACGTCCAGATGGTGGAAGAGGAAGATGAGCATAAATTTGAATTCGACATACTGGACCCCACCAAGCACTGGCCAGAGGAAGTAATAAAGCCTATGAAGATTGGTAAACTGGTGTTGAACAAGAATCCTGATAACTTCTTTGCTGAGGTGGAGCAAGTGGCCTTCTGTCCAGGAAACGTTGTCCCTGGAATCGATTTCAGTAACGATCCCTTGCTTCAGGGACGGCTCTTCAGCTACATAGACACCCAGCTCATTCGTTTAGGTGGACCCAATTTCCATGAAATACCCATAAACAGACCCTTAGCACCAGTTCATAATCATCAAAGGGACGGCCACCACCGTATGACCATAAATACGGGTAAAACCAGCTACTCCCCCAATAGTTTAGGGGATAACTACCCGGAACCAGTCCCTGGAGAAGACGGTGGATATGAACACTACATGGAGAAGGTAGAGGGTAAGAAGATCAGGGATCGAAGCGAAAAATTCAAGGACCACTTCAGCCAGGCCAGTTCCTTCTACAACAGCATGTCACCCACTGAGAAGGAGCATATCATCAAGGCTTTCCGCTTTGAAGTGGGAAAGGTTGAATCATTTGAAGTCCGTCAGAAGATGGTAGATCAACTAGCCAAGATCGATCTTGAAATGTCCCAACAGGTAGCACTGGGAATCGGTGTAAAATCGCCATCTGAGGGTGTAGATTCAAAAGAATCAAATAATTTCCCCTCATTCAGCATGGCAAACACAGTAAAAAACACAGTTAAAACCAGAAAAGTAGCCATACTTGCTGAGAATGGTTTTAATTATAAAGAATTAACTGCTGTTAAGGATGCACTCCAACAAGCCGGTGCAACTCCAGAAGTAATATCCCGACACATGGGAACCATTAAATCAGATGATGGTCAGGAAATAGAAGTGGATCATAGTTTTATTTCTACTTCTTCAGTTGAATATGATGCACTGTACATACCCGGGGGCAGGCAAAGTTTTAATGAACTTAAAAAACAGGACAGAACATTCAGCTTCCTAAATGAAGCGTATGAACACTGTAAAGCAATAGCAGCATCTGGTGCTGGTGTGGATTTACTCAGGGATTCCAATATATCCGGTGTCTCCTGCGCTAATTATGAATCGGAAATTGTGGATGATAAAGGGGTGATCACCACCCTGAACAATATAGACTGGGACGACTTCACCCGCTTATTTATAGAAGCAATTGCCGAGCACCGGCACTGGGAAAGAGAGGAAGAAATGATGTACTGCATCTAAGGGAACACCTGACATGAATTGAAATAATTAAATGGTTTAATATTTTTAAAAATGGAGGTTGATTGATTATGGGTGTTTTTATATTGGATATGAAACATTTACCGGATATGTGCCCTATGTTCAATGAGGAGGTTCGGAAGCATTTTAATGAACAGTCCCATAAAATGGGAGATATTGCCGCTAAACTGGACATAAAAATTCTCCTAAACGTGGGGGTAACCGTAGAACACAACATCATAATGGTAATTGAGGCACCTTCGGTGGAAGCTGCTGAAAACTTCATAATGGAAATGGAATTTATGTCATTTAATGTGGTCAACCTGCGACATGCCCAACTTTCCGAAGACATTATGAAGAAGTTGAGCAACTAAGATGGACTGGTAGAACCAGATTTAAAGTGGAAATTATTATCGAAGGAGAGTTAAATAAGGCTAAAGTTATGGCAAAATAGACATTCGGGGATTATAATAAATGGAAAAGCTTTCCACGAAGCAGAGAATTTCCGTAAGGCTCATGGTGTCATTTAAATCAGGTCTTTCGTGACTCAGATAATCCTAATGAATTAACTAAAATAAAAAAAATAAAACTCCCTATTTTTTTACATATTATTTATTCATTCTGGATTCTGCTTTAATTCAATTCATCCAATATCTCCCGAATCAATTAGAGATGCTTTAATTTTACTGGGATTGTCTTTTCAGATGTTGAATCCTTTTTCTCAGAATTTTGAATGGTATTATACAAGTATGCATCTAAATAAGATTGTTTTTGATCTTTTTCAAACAATAAATCCATATTCCTATCTAAAATATGCACCCTCTCCATTATTTTAGGCCAGTATCCTATCAATTTCCATTCTTCGCTGGGTTCCAGGTAAATTCTACTTATATAGTTAATCTGCTCCTGCATAGAAGTGTAAAACCGGTTGAACTCATCCCTGGTATATACAATAACCTCTTCTCTCTCCTGAAACATCTCAGGATTGTATAATTCTACAGTTCTACCACAGGGCACTCCTTCACTCACTCTCATACTTTACTCTCCCTTTCTATTTCATTCAATACCCTTAAAATTGTCATGGCAAAAGTATCGTTCCGTTTTTCAGAAATTGAATAATCACAAGCGGGGCATAAATACCAAAGCTCATTCATAGAAGCATGTTTTAATTCATATCCTTCCATACCGCCTTTACAGTTAGGACATTCATGATGATCAATTTTAGCTTTAACCATTTCAATATCCGCCTCTACAGATTTAGAACGCTTATACCATTCTAAAAACTCATCTTTTGGTACAAATACCAATTCCCTATCCTTTGGCTTTTTAAATTTATCAAAGTCCATTTTCTCCAGTTCACTAATTTTGGTCATTCACTCCCTCCAAGAATAAAATATAACCTTAAGTAGTTGAGTAGATTAAGGAAGAGTGAAAGAGAAGTAAAAACCAGGTTTAAAATATTAAAAAATAGTGAATTACTAATAAATTTATTTCGGTAAATCTTGATATAACGAAGTAAAAATATTTGGCCCTTATTTTTAAGTAAAAGTTCTAAAAAATAATATAAAAGAATTAAAAAAAGTTCTTTAAATCAAAATCAAAAGGGGTAAAATCACATGTAACACTATATCTGCAGAGAAATGTGAAATCATAGCAGATTCCAGCCCCTTCTTCCAATAGAGCCATCCAAATATTATTCCTCCCACCGAGTTTAGGAGAATCACCCTGATAATCTGCAGGGGTGTGATGGTGGTTATGGCCGATACTGCCGGTAGGTGACCTGCTCCAAAGATAACCGCAGCCAGAATAATTGCCAGCCACATACCAATATCTGTTGGTTTACCTTCCTTAGTTTTCCTGATTTTAAAGAATATCCAGGCAATTAAAGTCATTAAAAATAATCTTAAGAGGACTTCCTCATTTATACCCCCATAAAATGAGGCAAGGAATCCCTGCCATGCCGGGGGATTTATTTGGGGCTGTATCAAACTGATTGTTAGCCCTGAAATTGAAAATAAGAAATCAATTCCTATTATGATGATACCAGCCAGTACACCCAGTCCAACTGATATTCCCAGTATGGATTTTAAATAACTTTTAACTTCCCTGCCTTCAAGCCAGCCTCGAAAGATGGGTAAATCAAGTCCAACCCTACCAGCCAGGTAGAGACCTACCAATATGGCAATTGTAAAGAGAACCATGGCTTGGATAAGCTGGATTGCCAGAAAGATATTAAACGGCACCTGCAAACCCTGTAATAATTCCCCCTCTAGGGTGAATGTATAGGGCAGGACTGCCATACTTCCAAATAAACAAGCTATTAAAAGAATTATAAATAACTTCCAGTAAATCTTCATTCTTGTTCCTCCTTTGCAGATGGTAATAATAGCTTATCAACATGAAAATTATATAATCCATCAGTCTCTGGGGTCAGGCCATTATTTTCCAAGTGCAACTTAATTGTATGGTGATGATTATTGCATTCTGTAAAGATGAAGCTAAAACGCGGTTAGATTTCATCGGACATTATTTAATAAAATGTAATATCTGTTATTTATAGTTCTCCTAAAAAAAATCATGAATTAGAAAAATAAAAAAAAGTGTTACTTCCATATTTGTGAAAAATTCATTATCTTCAATTTTTAAGATACACCAGATCTTTTACTCTTAATAAATTTAAGGCAGTTTTCTTATTTATTCAGGAAAAATATAATTTTTTTTATACAATCTCTTTTTGTGAAATTTTTCACTTGATATAAATATAATCAACAATTTTTATGTGAATAAATTTATATTTTATGAAGATAATATCTACTATCATTATTATTTGAGTTGGTCAGAAATGGGAATATTCAGTATAAATGAAAAAGATGTAAACAAGTTCATTAAAAATAAGGATTATAAGGGTTTAGAGAAAGCCCTTAACTATAAGAATAATAGTTTTATTAGATTAAAGGCTGCTGAAGCATTAGGTAAACTGGGTAATGCTTCTAAGGTGGATTTATTGATAAATTCTTTAAATGATTATGATGAAACTGTCCAGAAAATGGTTATCTATTCTCTGGAACAAATTGGAGATAGAAAAGCTGTAATCCCTCTAATCAGCATCTTCGATGATGTAAGTGAGGAAGTAAAAGATACAATCCTATATGCACTGGGCGAATTAGGTGGAAAACAGGCCCTGAAATTTGTTGAGCTCACCCTTTTTGAAGAAAGCGACACATTGAAGCTTAGATCTGTTGAGGCCATGGAGAAAATATCCCACCCAGAATGCGTGGACACACTGATATCTGTTTTAAATTCTGACATCGACGAAGTGGAAGTAGGGGCAATGAAAGCTTTGGGAGAAATAGGAGATCAGAAAGCCTTGGATCCATTACTTTCCAAGCTTAACAGCCAGAAATGGAATATACGAAGATATGCATTAAATTCACTAGCAAAACTCAATGAAACATCCACAGACATCTTTATAAATGCTTTAAAGGATGACGACGTCCATGTAAGGGAAAAAGCAGTAGAGATGATTGGAAAACACGGCGATGAGTTCACACTAAATTACCTGCGTAGAGTAATAAATGACGAAGATGAAGATATCCGGGAAAGAGCTAAATCCATTCTTAACCTGAGAATCCCAGCCCAGGAACCAATCACAGTAGAATCCAATCCAGAAATTAAATGGGATCAAAAACAATCATTATACGAGATTATAGATAGAATTGGCCAGGAAGAGGCATCTAAAATTTTAATCGAGTTTTTAAGTGATGATGATCCAGAAATACGTCGCAGATCATGCGAGGTACTGGGGGAAATCCACGAAGAAAGTGCAGTTGAACATCTAATACCACTGTTGATGGATGAAGACTCCAGTGTCAAGTGGAGGTCCAGGGAAGCCCTTAAAAAAATTGGAGAACCTGCAGTTATGCCCTTAATTGAGGCCTTAGACAATGATAACCCCCAGATACGTAAGAGAGTAGCCTGTGCATTGGGGGAGATTGGAGATGATCAGGCTATAGCGCCCCTCATTGCCAAATTGGATGATGAAGATGATGTTGTGCGGCTTAGAATCGTAACATCCATCAGCAAATTCGGAAAAAAAGTTATAGAACCACTTGTAGTTGCCTTAGATAATGAAAATTACCTGGTACGTGAAAAGGCTGTTCAGGCTCTGGTAGAGATAGGTGACCCCATGGCATTGAAGTACCTTAAAAAAGCATTAAATGATGAAGACCCCAGTGTCCAAAGGAGTGCGGCCAGGGGAATTAAGACCATTATAGCAGAAAAAGACATGGGAATGGGAATTTAGTAACGCTTAATACTTTCTAAATTAGACTACAGGAGAATAATATGGGATATTTAGTTTGTGATACATGTGAAGGTTACTATAAAATACAACCAGGAGAATCTGCAACAGATTTTCATAAAACATGCCAGTGCGGTGGGAATCTAATCTATTCAATTAATCCATATTTAACTAAAAAAAGAGAGAAGCACCAAAAAAAGAAAATTTCAACTCCAGATATTAGAATAGTTAGACTAGTTTTAGGCGTTTTAATAGTACTGGTTCCTAATCTCATTTATTATAACCCCGCAAACTATTCATTTTTTGCATTTTATGGAATCCCATTAGTAGTAGCTGGTTTTATTAGTTCCATTTTAACTGAGGGCAATGTTAAAGACGGAGTTTTAAACGGGGCCCGGATCGGTCTCTTTTCAGGTATATGCTACCTGTTCGTAGTAATGTTCATGCTATTAGTCTACCAAGTTAACCTGGCTACTTTAACCAGTGATTTAATCACAGATATAGGTATCTTTATAATTTCTGTGATTGGTTTAATCATATTTACCGCTTTAGGTGGATTTATAGGTTCAAATACACGAAATTTAAAGGATATAATAATAAATTACAGGAAAGTTCAGGAGAAAAGGGTTAAAGATATGACCATTAACCTCCCAGAGGAAGAAACCATAGAGGAAGAAACCATAGAAGATGAAGAAACCATAGAAGATGAAGAAACCAAGTACCATAACCAAATGGTAAAATTAGGATATAAACAGGTAAAAGCTATTAATAACGGGGAATATATCTTCAAAGAGTTGTTATCCGATTCTATAAGTGAAGAAGATGCAGTAAACCAGTTAAGAGACGATCAAAGGATTATTTTTGATGTATTAACAGAGATGAGCAACATTAATCCCCCGGAAAAATATGAAGATTACCATGGCCTCAAGATTGCTGCGGCCAAGGATATCTGCAGGACCTTTGAAGTGATAGATGGACTGGTTACCACTGATGAAAACAAGATCCATAAAACCGATGATTTGGTTGAAAGCTCCACAAATAAAATTAACAAGGCTATTTACGAATTAAATAAGGTCATGGTGGATGAGGAATTTGCCAATTTCACAGTAAATGATCAATGAGAGTAACTATTTTTTTCATTTCATATGGAATTTGTGTATAATTTGTGTGTAATTTGTGTGTATCCTTTATATCATAATTTTTACATAATAAATGGTAGTGGGAGGTAAGGTACTAATTTTTATTAGCTGCCCCAAAATCCATAACTACCTCTATTTTGGATTGCCTTACCTCCACCCACGCATCTTTTTTTATTGTAAATAATTTTATAATTTCTATTTTTAAATACTATATTCTCTGACTCATCTAGAGTGATTGTTACTTTAAGGAAAAATATTTTACAAAATAAAATGAACTAATTTTTTTTACAAATAAAATTTCAGAAGACTCTATTTTGCTTTTTTTAAATAAAATTTTTAAAAAAAGTATTATCATGAGAAATCATCGTATTTTATGTGTTTAGGCTATATCTCTTCACAAAAATATGTGTATTTCTACGATTTTTAATTTTCGAGTAAAAGAGTAGATGAATTGATATAATTTTATGATAAATATTTGAACTTTAGATGTAAAATTAGAGAAGATAATTTGTTAAAATCCAACCTGAAGCTGTAAGTAAAGTAATGAAAAAAAATAATACTCGGATAAAAAAAAATTATCTCAAAAAAATGTTAAAATTTTAATTTTAAAATTGTCAAATTTTAAGTTTTTAAAAAAAATGTCATATAAATTTCAAAATTTTAAGTTTAAACAATATGTCATATGTCAGGTAAATTTTCCAAAATTTTAAATTAATAAAAAAAAATGTCAGGTAAATTTTCCAAAATTTGAATTATAATATTTGTCAGGTAAAATTTCAGAAATCTATGTATTCAAAATCATAAAGTTAGAATTTCTTTAAATTTGAAAATGAAAAAAAAGTCGATGTGTTATACCACTTGAACATCACTCAAAATTTATGATATACTTTGGAATATTTATTAATCATAGGAACGGTGGCTTCCAGAGATAATGTGGAGGTGTGTTATAGGAGGGAAAAAATGGACTAAAAAATAAGCCCTCTCTGGAAGCCGTCCCTAGATTTCAACTAAAATTAGTATGGTTGTTGAAATCTTAATTATATAGGGGGTGTGAGGTGTGAATACTACACACCTATATTAATGTTCAATTTTATTATATATATAAGTTTCGTTTCCAGTGTAAAAATATTGAAAACTTAAAAATACCCGAAATAGTATTATTATAGTGAATGATTCCTATAAAAAGAAGGGGGGGTGAGGTGTGCATAATACACACCCATCTATACTGTGATTATCATGATATATAAAAATTTCGGTTGGAAAGGAAATTTTTTTTATTCTAGATAAAGTTACGATTAATGGGAGGTATCTTAAAAATCACGGGTTAAAGTACAAGAACAATATATCCCTCAGGTATAAGTACAAACCAATAAAAATTAGAGTAGCAAGAAACTTAAATAATCCTCAAACCGTTAAAATAATCCCTGTGATTCTGTGTTAAGCTTAAAAATTCTTCTCTGGTTATTTCCCTATTAGCATACTTAACACGGTATTCCTTATATTCCTTGATGAGCTTCAACTCTGACTCGTAGCTATCTACGTAGAATGAATAATCTAGTGGAGAGTCTAGTTCGCCATTTCCCCAGTACTTTCTGTCCAAGATTTTGCTATCTAAACGTTTTTTAGCTGCTACCTGCATATTATAAGCTTCTTCATCAATCTCGTTTATTAAATCCTGGGAAGGAACACCATTTTCCACCTGTTCTATTAACTGTTCATCAAAATCAGCATGGTTGAGTAAAATATATGAAGAGATGGCAATAAATACTACCAGACCACATATGATTCCCAGAAGTAAGCTCCTATCCAAAAAATCCACCCCATATAAGCCCCTAAATGGTTTTCTACCCATTAATTATATCAATTAATTCCTTGAAGGACTTATACTCATATTTTATTAACTGGTCCTTATTAAAGCTCACATTTTCATAGTAGGGGTGGGTTAATAACTTAGGTCCCCTTACAACTTTTCTCTTAACCCCATCTTTACTTAGAATTTTCCTTGCCTGATCATCCTGAACCAGTGCACCGAATGGAATTAGTACCCTTCTTTTAATATCATCAAGGGAGACAGACTCCAGATCTTCATGGGTTATGAGATCGGCTATTTCCTTATCTAAAATAACTACATTTACCTTACCTGGTTTATCTACGGCATCAAAAAATTCAGTTAAAAAAGGCCCGGCTAATTTACCAGTTATAACCGTAACTTCAAACTCAATTAAGGGTAAATCTTTCAAAAATTCCCTGTTTTCCTTCTTTAATATGGCGAAGGGAAAGTCCTTATCAGGGCTGTAAAAGGGGAAGCTTAACACCTGGAAAGAAAATTCACTGCTGACTCTTTCCACCAGTTCCTTGAATTCATGGTATGTCTGAACGGTTACACCGTCTAATATGGGCTGATCTTCATTTAATATCAGTCCCTGATATTTAAAATTAGCAAACCTTCGAAGGACAAGTGATTTCACTCCCCATTCTTCCAGGTCACTTGCAGTTTGGAATATTTGTTCTTCATCATTAATTCCCGGAATAACAACTGCCGATGCGTTTACATCTATATTTTCACAGAATATCTTCAAGGATCCAATGGCTTCTGCTGGATTTCTGTCATTCATCCACCGCCCCCTGAGATCAGGGTTGGTGGAAAATACAGAGAAATTTAACTCATTGACGCCGAAGGATATAAGTTCATTTGCCAGGTCCCGGTTGTTTATGGCTTTTCCACTGGTGTAACTTAAAGTTACATGGTATCCAGAATCATCTATAATGGAAATCAGGTCAACCAGGTGTGGGTAGTTGAACATATCTGCTGTTGCACTGATGACGATTTCCAAGTCCTTTGTTTTACCCCACATATCGTAGTAGACTAGTTTGCTTTCCAAATCCTTTAATACTTCATGCAGGGGTTTAAAATCCTCGGTCAAATAGTTTGTTAATCTATTGCATTCCGGGCATCCTACCTGGTGTGGAGGGCAATTGACACATCCAAATTGTAGGGTTTCTAATTTACTGTGTTGAAGGTTCTTATAAAAACAGAAACTGCAGAAACCACAGCAGTCTATACCTGGTCTGCCCTTAATATGTGTATTTAATTCCATTAAATCACTGGGTATATTCATACTTGAGAATCATCATCAAATAGACGAGTTTCATTTGCTATGAACTCATTTAATGCTTCAATTAGTTCTCCCATGGATGAGAATCTGTCTTCCTTATTCTTGTTTAAACATTTCATTATAATATCGCTGACTGGTCCGGCATCAGTGTTAATTTCCTGGGGCGGGGTGGGTTTCTTATTAAGAGTGGAGCTGTAAATCTGAAAAATCTCCCCCTTGAAGGGTAATCGTCCGGTTATTAGGGCATAAAATACTATGCCCAGCTGATAAATATCAGTTCTCTCATCTGCCTTTCCAAAGTCATGTGATATTTGTTCAGGAGCAGCATATGATGGAGTTGCTCCGGATAAACTTAATGATTCATCGGTTTTTAATTTACTCAATCCCCAATCAGAGATCTTATACACCCCATCTTTAATCAGGATGTTGGAGAATTTCACATCCCCATGGATTATGTGTTTTTTATGTGCGTATTGTAATCCTTGGGCTACTTCATGGATGATGTTGACTGCTTCCTTCAATGGTTTCTTTTCCTTTTTCAGTTGGTCTTCACAAAATTCCGTCTCAATATATGGGATGGGCAGGATCTTAAAATCATATAACTGGACAATGTTGGGATGGTCCAGATGGCTCCAGTTGGAAACTTCGGTAACGAAAGTCCTTTCCGCCCTTCGGTCAAATGTTTTAGGAATTTTAATTGCCACCTTACGTCCTTTTTTATTGGTGGCTTTAAATACGCGTCCAAATCCACCTTCACCCAGATAATCAAGATCTGTGTATATGGTTCTAAACTCGTATAACAATGCGTTGGCAGATAATTTCTCCAACCTATCAAATTCCTTACCCTCTATTATTAGGTAGGGACCGTAAATTCTATGGTACAATATGTTAACCACCATTGGAACTAGGGATATTGATATACCAATGAGTAACAGGGGGATGGCTATGAATCCGAATAGATCCCCTAATAATATGAGGAAACCTAACCAGAAAATTATAATAATTAAAATATAGTAGTTAAACTTAACTGGCAGCAACTGACGGGCCACTATATTATATAATATAACTGCAGCCAGGGACAGGTACAACACCCCGATAATTATCATAGCATAACCTAAATTAGGGTCGTAAAAGAGATTTTGAGAGATATCAAAGAGCAAGATATTAATGGGGAAGAATATTAGACACACCAGGATTAAAAATACAACGTTCACCAGAGTTAAAATCTTAAATTTCCAACTTTTTATGGTCTTTATTTGAGAATGGGTTTTTTCAGACTCTCTTCCACGCCTTAATATATAATAAAAGACAGAAATCAGGATTGCGGCTAAAAGTATCAATCCAAGAACTCTGTACCACATATCTCCCAGATTTAAAGAGACAGTATCAGCAACTGTATAGCTTGATGGAACAGAACGACCTGACAACCAGTTAACACTATTTAATCCTAATTTCCATCCATTGTTTCTATACATCATCGAATTAGAATAGGTTAATGCAGCACCCATGAAAACTACTCTTCCATTCCCATATTCCAATTCAGATACAACTGCAAAGGGTCCAGATGCCTCGTTGGTATCTTTTTCTAAGTTACTGGTTACACTTCCATCAGGAGCTGTTTGCCCCCTATCACCCCATGATTCAGGGGTTGTGGATGCTACAACATTAGATGGTCCTGGATCTTCTATGTAAGAACCCATATAATAATAGAAAGATGTGATGTTATTGGTTATTGGGCTGGGAGTGATGTCGTTAACCATCACGTTACTGGTGAAGAACAAGTAATTATTATCATCTACCACCAGCTGGTTGTTGGCGAATGAAACTCCAAAGCTCTGGGCAATTTTATTGAAGGAAAAATCCTTCCCACCATCAATATCACCCCAGTTATTTCCCACTAAGAACAGTCCACCGCCATTATTTACGAACTTTTTTATTGTGTTAACTTCCTCATCAGTGTAATTGCGGTAGGCGTTCATTATAATAAGTACATCATATCCTTCCAGCTTTTCAGGGGTGATGGGTTTTTCAGTATTTTTAGAAACAGTGTAACCATATGATTCCAGTAGAGAAGCAAAACCAGACCCACCAAAGGTACCGATGTTAAAAATAGTAACAGATTTCCCATAATCCGGCCCCATAGGTCCGGATTCATCAAATAAAGCTTTAGGATTATCAGTATCCGCAAAAACAGGGTTAATAGATAAAAGTAGAGATAGGATAATGATTATGATAATGGCGTTGATTATGTCTACTGTCATTATTCCGCCCACCATATCCATTAAATTTAGGAATTTAAAGATGATAGATTATTCCACAAATTGTTTACTGTGTTTATTTTTTCCTTTAAAGTAATTTTCTATGTAAAATTACCACCATCTAGGGGGCCAACCTGGCTGAGCACCTTCCCCCATTTTTTCTCTAATTTCTGGAGGTATATTGAGTAATCCCATTTTCATACCATCTTCAGCTGCTGCCTGGTAACCGTCCTTAAATCCTAGTTTATATCCTTCTTTAAAGGCTTTAACATCTTCATTGTCGTCAAGGATATCCCTTTGGGCTGCTTCATATGCCTCATCAATTAGTTTCTTTCGGTTTTCTTTTTTTTCCTTCCAATCCAATACAATCCCCCCCCCATATGTTATTAATTGATATATTTATTTATTACTAATATTTAAGTTTTCGTAGTAAATATGAAAACCATCTGCGATATTCAAATTTGTTAATTATCCTTTTTTAAATGAATTGAAGATAAATGAAAATAATTAATTCAGTAATTTACTCAGCTCTCCATAAAACTCACCATAAATTATCTCCAGTGTTACGAAAAATTTTTTTATAATGACAATAAATAATTAATGTCATGAATTAACAATTAAAAAATCCTTTAAAATTTAAAAAAACTTACAATAAACAATCAGTACTATTTATAAACAGATAATACGGGGGGTATTAATGCAAGTATGGGAGAGACATCTGCATCCTTCAGTTTATCAAAAGTTTGAAAAAACCAGGGAACTAAAGGAAAAGGGAGTAAGTCCTGATAAATTCCTGGAACTAGGTGGACTGGATGATAAAACATATGAAGCCTTGAGAGACAGGTGGAAAATACAGAAATATGAACAAGAAAATCGTAAAGACAAAATTGTTTCTAAGTACGGTTCTATTAAAGCCGCTCCCTTATCTGCGGGCCCTTGTAAAAAAATTGACCCAGCAGTTGGTAATAAAAACGCCCTTGTTTTGTTAGTTGAATTTAAAGATAAAAAGCATACTCATCAACCAGTTGATATTGAAAAAAGTCTATTTTTAAAGGGATCAAAGAGTGTGAGGGACTATTTCCTGGAAGTATCCAGCAATCAGCTTGATATTACTGGTAAAGTTTTAAATCAGTGGTATTTGCTCCCTGGTAACCGTTCAGAGTATGTGGATGAAGCAGTACATATCAGTTATCCCCGTTCAAGAAAACTGGTTAAAGAAGCGCTTATAAGCGCTACAACAAGTGGAAACCTGGATTTTACTCCCTTTGCCCCAGGTGGCAAGATCGAAATTTTAATGGTGGTTTGCGCTGGTAAAGGCCTTGACACTGGCTTGAAAACGAAGTATCTAAGACCACACCAAGGCCAGTTGGAAAAACCTCTAGAAGTGCAGAAAGGCATAACAGCGGATCGATACATTCTCGTCCCAGAACTACCCATATATGATATAGGATGTTACTGTCATGAAATCTGCCATTTACTGGGGCTTCCTGACTTCTACAATATGAAATCGACAGTACTAGGCGGATGGTGTGTTATGGCCATTGGGGATCATAACGATGATGGCAGAACACCATCCCATCCCAGTGCCTGGTGCAAGGTGCATCTGGGCTGGAAGGAACCTGAATTAATAGAAAGACCACCTGAATCCATGGGTATCCCCTGGGTAGCAGATAACAACGGTAAGATATACAAGATAGAGGTGCAGGGTTCCGGTGGTAGGGAATATTTCCTCCTGGAAAACAGACAGCAGAAGGGGTTTGACAAGAAATTACCTGGAAGCGGTCTATTAATATGGCATGTAGATGAAAATAGATGTGCTTTTAAGCCGCCTAACTCTAATTTTAACAAACTTTTCTTGACCCTGATACAATCTGATGGAGGAAAAGAATTACAAAGTAACATCTCCCAGTATTTAAAAGAGAATGGATACGAAGCAATGATGGAAAAATTCATCGGAGATGAAGGTGACGCTTATCCAGGAATCACACAAAATCGAAATTTTAATATGGAATCTAATCCCCTGAGTACTTCAAATAAAGGAATTGATTCACTGGTTAGGGTGAAATCCATTAGTGATTCTGGTGATATTATGCAGGCCCAGATGGGAGTGCAGGGAAATTTCAAAGCTGAAGAGTCAGGAAAAACCCAATTAACCAGTGCACAGATAAATAAAACACCATGGAAACTGAGTGTTGAAGAAATCGCTACATTAACAATCCTAATGAATATGGAATTAATGAACAAAAAATCTGATCCCTATGAAATGGGATACGAAGCAGGCCTACGGGATATATTAGAAAATGAAATGGAAGAGTTAAAATTATTTACTGAGGGATATAGAGAAAGTTACAGGAAGGAACATAAAAGAGTTTTAAAAAAATCCAGATAAACCAAAAAATTCGAGTGATTTTCATGAGCAGGAAACAATTTTGGGGAACGTTATTTATTATAATTGCTGTGGGACTGGTAATTATGTTGATCTGGAGTTTGAACGATGTTTACGGCTGGCTTGAAAATGAAACTCAGGAAATGGTAATCGCACTTATAATGGCCATTATCGCCGGTGTCCTGATTGAATCTGTTTATAAAAAATTACAACCCCAACCAAAGATGTTGATGAACACCCAGACCCATATTGCAGAACATGTTGAATCATTTGCTAAACTGGTGCTTCCAAATAATAGTACCATCGTAGTTAAAGAACCGGAGAAGACCATCGGCCGGGAAGACTTCCTGGGAGTGATCACCTCAGACAAGCTCAACTTCATAGGTAAGGATCATCTAAAGATCACCAAAAAAGATAACTACTCCTATATCCAGGATTTAAATACTAAAAACGGCACCACAGTAAACGGGATTAAGCTTGAAGGAAACCAGATACAACGTTTGAATGATGGTGATGAGATCGTACTTGCCAAATCCATGCAGATCATATATAAAGAGCACTGAAAATTGGAATGAAATATTTGGAAGAATTTATTTTAAAAAATTATTTTAAGAATTTAACCCTATTTTAAGTATTTAACCATCTTCAACAGGTCTTTACTTCTTTTAATATCCTTTTCCAGGTCTAGCTCTACATATGCCTTTTTCCCCTTGCCGTAACTGGATGAAACAATTAATAATTTTTTATAGAGTAATTTTATGCCATCTACTGGTGTGTGGCCTACAATCATCATATTACAATCCACCGTATCTAAGAAGGAGTTGAGATCACCTTTACTGATATTATCCTGGCGGTTCCACAGCATCTGAAAGAGCTGAGTGTTATCGGAGTTAAAACCATCGTCTGTGATGTTCTTTATCTCATCCAGGCTTTTAATATTGGTGGGTGGACCTGCGTGGCTTATAAATATCTTATTATCAGTCCGAACTGCGATGGGTAGTTTTTTGAAAAATTCAATGTACTCCTCCATCTTCTCCCGGCAAAGATTTTCACCAAACTTTTTTAGCAACAGAGTATCAAAATTGAAAGTTTGATTTATCCCCGCCTTAAAAACTGGTTTCTGGGAGATGGTTGCCCATTCATGGTTTCCCAGTAATATGTGAATGTTGGGGAAGTTCTCGTATAGGAATTTGATGTACTCCAGTATCTCTATTGATTTATCATTCTCCATGCCCATGGCATGGATGAAATCCCCGGTAAAAATAAGATGATTGTCTTCATAGTCAAATTCATCCCAGATGTGTATGAATCTTTTAAAATCAGTTAGATTTCCATGAATATCCGTAATAATTATTGCTTTACCTTTTCGGGGTAGTTCCACCAATTTTTCACTGTACATGAGTATGTAAACATCCCCATTTACTGATATGGTTCTAATTCAAATATTCTGTTATATATTGATAAGTAACAATCATCATTAATATTATTGAAGTTCATACTCTTTAAAAAGTTTTTTCATGGTGTGCATATTTTCTTCCCTCAAAGGTAGGACCACCTTCTTACTAGCATATAAAAAAATAAAACGGTTAACTGGAGAACCAAACTGAACATTTACCATCTTATCCCAAGAATATTTCATCACCTTACCTGTCCTCCTTGTGCCCCAGAAATTCTTACGGTACTCTATAAGGTATTTTTTGGTAACTTCCAGATCAAATGAATCATCTTCTAAAAAAATCAGGGTCTCTTCCAGGTTTCGGTCACATACCAGGCAATATTTACTACCCTCTGGATTTCCAACTCCACACTCGGGACAGATAAGGTTAAAAGAAACGAATGAATCTTCATCTTCCATAATGATAATATGATAACCTGCGTATATTAAATATTTCCAATCTAGAATGTAAATTCAACAAGAAAAAATCTAATAACTAGAGATAATATTATAATAGTACACTTTAAACAGAATTCCAAATTATATATTTCCATAAACAGAATCCAATAAAATTATTAATCAAGATCCCTGTAATCTGGGTTTTTTATGGGTAAATATTGTTGGTGATCTTCATGACTAATACAAATAAAACTACCGACTCAACCAATGCGGATATCAAATATCTAATTAAGGAAGGGAACCAGCACCTCAGGGAGGGAGAGTACCGTGCTGCAGTTTTCTGCTACGACCGTGCCCTGGAGTTGGATGAGAAAAATAGCTGGATCTGGGATAACCGGGGAGTAGCCCTATCTAAAGCTAAAAGATACACAGATGCTATTGAATCCTTTGAAATAGCCCTGGATCTGAAACCAGATAATGTTAAAGCATGGTCCAATATGGGAGTGGCACTGGGTGCATTAAGGAGATACGAAGAGTCGCTGAACTCCTTCGAACACGCACTGGAAATTGATCCAGAAAACACTGAAGCATGGAACAATAAAGGAACAGCCCTATTTAATTTACAGCTTTTCAGTGAAGCACTGCAAGCCTTCAACAAAGTTATAGAAATAAATCAGGATCATGCCCTGGCATGGGCAGGTAAGGGATCAGCACACCGATTCCTGGATGAGTATGAAGAAGCGGTGCAGAGTCTGGAAAAATACATTAATCTCAGTGCTGGAGAATACTCACCACAGGTTGAAGAGGCCTGGGTCATGATATTTGAGCTTAAATTATTAATAAAAAAGAACAACAGTGAAGAACTTTAAATATAACATCATATTAGGTTGATTGTGATCACTTGTGCATGTATAGGGAGAATAAAAAAAATTGATAATCTGCAGTGAAATTTATTTTTCCACTTTTGACGTGGGTTTCAAGTGTAAAAAACTTAGGATATAGTTTATAATAACATTCGGTAATAACCATATGAAATTAATTGTTACTACACCAAATAATATTTTTAAAAGAGAAAAAAATTTTGAAAGGAAAAATATCTTTTAAAAGTATTCAAATAACTACAAGGGCAATCCTAACCAGTCAAAAACTCCCAGCATCTTCAAAGCAATATACAATTGTAACCCCACCAGAATATACCGCAGAATTCGATCTGGGAATTTATGAGCTGCCCAAGCTCCAACCTGTGCCAGGGGGATGCTGAAGATTATGATAATCAGAAACTGTAACAAGTTAACGTACCCTAAAGAATAGGGAGGTAATCCTGAAACCTGGAGTCCGTGGTAGACGTATGATATAACCCCGCCCAGGCTGGTTATGATGATCACTGCACTGGAGGTTCCGCTTGCCTGTTTCATGGTGTAGCCCATGATCATTACCATCGCAGGTATGATTATGATGCCCCCACCAATACCAACTAGACCAGCTGCAAGGCCGGCAAGTAATCCGAAAAATAGAAACAGAACTATTTTTTCTTTTTTCGCCCGGTCATCTGGAGATTCTTTAAAAAATAAGAGTTGTATGGCTACAAATAATATGATAAATCCAAATATTAATCTTAAAATATCTTCCGGCATTTGGGTGGCTGCGTATCCACCGATTAAACTTCCTAAAAATCCTGAAATTCCAAAATATATTGCAGCTTTAACTTCCACCTGATTTTTACGGTAATGTCCATAGGCGCTGCTAATAGCTGTGAAAAGTATTATAGCCAGGCTAGTTCCAAATGATAATCTAATGGCAATAGTGGAGTCAATACCTATACTTTGTAACAAGAAGAATAAGATGGGTACCAGTAAAAATCCACCCCCAACACCCAGTAGGCCTGTAGTGAAGCCTATACCAATTCCAGTTAAAACCAGTGCCAGAATATAATAGAAAAAATCCATTTACCATAAAACTCCAAGTATCATTTTTCTTTATGGATATATTCCTTTATATCACTTATATCGGTCTTTAAATCCTGTAATTCCCTTTTTATATCACTTATTTCATCAGAATTATCCATTTCAACCAGTTGGTGGTTAACTCCATCCAACTTTTTATCCAGATCCTCTATCTTTTCCTGAGCTCTAATGGATGCATTCTCTGTGCCTTTCCTGAACTTTTCAATCAGGGAGAAGGTGGCAACAGAGGTGATGATACTGGTTAGGATCAATGCGCTGAGCATGGATATAATGCCCATTACCTTACCAATGTCAGTTATAGGGATTATATCTCCATACCCCACAGTGGTTATGGTCTGCAGAACAAACCAGATACTATCCTCGTAAGTTTTTACCTGGGGATTTACCACATGTTCGGCTGCAAAAAACACCAATGAACAGAAAACTAAGACCACCAAGAAGGTTGCTAGGGCATAAACCAGTCTGGTCTTCTCCTGGTATTTCATCACGTCCCTGGAGAATTTCTGGGCAAATAAATACAGGCTGATGATTTTTACTATATTTAAGAATTTAAGTATAAATACCAGTTCTGTTAATCCCAGGTTAATTGCAAGGAAGTAAATAGGGATAAAACTAAAAATCAAGGCCCAGTTATTTTTTATACTGGTTTTTTTATCATCAGCTTTATAAATAGCCCATAAGTATATAGCAAAAAGGATTATGGATATTATTAAATCGAATAATACAATTATGTTGAGTGTTGATGGTTTTAGGGTAAAAAACACTGATAAAAAGAGTAATGTGGCATCAAATATTAGCAAAAAGATAATTATTGATTGGCCCAGAAATCCCGGCCGGTTATCTGCCACTTTCATACTATTATTTACTGATTATCTGTTTAATAAGTTTTTTTACAATTTTAAAATTTCAAGGCCCTGCTGGGTACCCACAATAACTTCATGAACTATGCCGGTGAACAAGCCATTTTCCACCACACCAGGGATGGTGTTAAGTTCATTTTCCAGGGCAGCAGGATCTGAAATTTTCTGGAACTGTATATCCAAGACAAAATTACCGTTATCAGTAATAACTGGACCATCTTTTCTTTCTGCAATCCTTAGCTCTGGTTTTCCATCCATGGCTTCCAGTCTTTCAGCAACCACTCTAAATGCCTGGGGTATCACTTCAACAGGCACAGGAAATGTTCCCAGTTCATCCACCAGTTTAGAGTCGTCCACAATAACTATGAACTTCTCTGCTGAACTGTCTACAATCTTTTCCATTGTATGTGCTGCTCCGCCTCCCTTAATAAGGTTTAACTGAGGGTCTACTTCATCAGCACCATCTACTGCCAGCTCCACGTTATGCTCATCCAGGGTTGTCATTGTGATGCCCAACTTTCTGGCCAGGAACTGGGATTGATAGGAGGTTGGTATTCCTAGAATCTCCATTTCCTCTTCCTTTATCTTCTCAGCTAATCTTTGGATGAAGTAATGGGTGGTGGAACCTGTACCTAAACCCACAACCTGACCATCCTTAACCAGTTCTGCTGCTTCATAACCAGCCAGTTTTTTTAGATTCATGGTTTTCCAATCCAATATTTAATTATCATAAACTGTTATAGGAGTTTATTCTCAATAGAATTAATAAAATCCCAGTATAGAAGATATATCCTCATAGATTATCATCCATTTATACATTGATCCCATAAATTCACACCAACTATCTTAAAATAATACTCTAAACAACCTCCAGCAACACCAGGCTCAGGTTAGTTCCATTGAAACACTTTATCTGTGATTTTCCCAGGTTCTTTATTATTTTACAGCGGTCACCTTCATAGAGACCTTCTGGTGTGCGGAGCTCCTGATCTATGCAGGAATTATCACACTCAACTGGTTTAAACAGGATATTTGAACCTTCAAAGGCTGTTTTTGAATCAATTAACACCAGGATAGGGGATTTTTCCACAACCACCACCTTCACCTTACCACCTTCGTGGATAAGGCAGGGGTGCTGGGTTTCTTTTACCTCCTTTATCTGGTAAATCCTGCCTTCTTCCAGTGTATCTATGCAGGTATTTTTGAATCTGCATTTCATACAGGAAGGTGCCCCTCCGTAATGTACAAATTCAAGTCCTTTTTGAGCTAGATTAGTTCCTATAAGAGTTATCATAAATATCACACTATCTGGAATGGTGTTTGGTAAAATTTTCTTTTTAAGGTGAGAATAAATAAATTTACTATTTTTTTATCTTATTATTTAACAATATAATTTTTACTATCATTCTTATGCATTTAAATATTAGTTATTATTACTATTAGGTATAACAGGTAATCGAGGGCCATAGACGGTGAAACTGCTTATGAAGATGTATATGAAGTCAGCGACACTGTGAACTTCAGCGAGTTAATTAGGATACATCAGATCACATTCGTCAAAAACGACACACTATACCTGATACTCTTACATGCTCCTGATAAAGAGTTTGATGTAGAAAAACCAGTATTTGATATGATACTTGAGAGTTTTAAGGTTGTAAAATCAAACTAAAAGAAAATATTCAGATAACACCGGTGTTAATGGCCAGTTTACGAGCCGACTCCCTGGTAAGCCCCCGATCACCAAGTATGGTATATCTCTCCTTCCTGATGGTGTGGGACATGGTTAAGGCTTTAATAATATATTCCTCATGAATATTTAACTCTTCAGCTGTGGTGGGTGCTTTAGCTATTTTTAATTTTTCCCTTATGTATTTCCAATCTCCACCATGGAGGTACATCATCATTATGGTCCCTACACCGCACTGTTCACCATGGAGTGCTGGTTTGGGTGCAACCATATCCAGGGCATGACTGAATTTGTGTTCAGATCCACTGGCTGGTCTGCTCGTACCTGCTATACTTATGGCCATTCCACTGGATATCAAGGCTTTAACCACCATCTCAGCACTTTCAATTAAACCCTCTTTTACGGCATTTGCAGATTTCATAGTCATTTTTGATGTCATGAGGGATAATGCTGCAGCTGAATCACTGTAATCTTCATTTAAGAGTCGATGAGCAAGTTTCCAGTCCAGTACTGCAGTGTGGTTTGACACTATATCCGCAAACCCAGCTGCCAGGAGGCGGAAGGGAGCTTTAATTATGATCTCTGTATCTGCTATAACCCCAATGGGTGACTCTGCAGGTAATGATACACTGCTATCCTTGTTTTTTATGGAAGCCCGTGGTGATGTTATACCATCGTGGGATGCTGCAGTGGGTACACTTATGAAGTTTACACCAGCCCTGGTACCGGCGAGTTTTGCCACATCAATTACTTTACCTCCGCCCACACCAAGAATTAATGATTTATCAGTGAGCAGCTCCTGAATACTGGTAACAGTATCAACGTTGGCCTTTTCAATAACGATATGTTCCACTTCAAAGCCATGGTCCTCTAAGCTTTCTATTACATACTCCCCTGCTATCTTATAGGTATTACTACCCGTTACCACTAAAACTTTCCCTTTAAACCTTAAATCGCGGCAAATAGCCCCTGTCTCCTCAATTATCCCTGGGCCAGTATGTATTTCACGTGGTAGCTGTATCTTTCTAAACTCCATGGCTATCATTCCCATTTAACAGATATTATTTATATACTGACTCTTAATTTATATGTATTAGTTTTATAAATAAAAAGTCTAATAAAATGGATATAATTTGAAATTATAAATAATAACCACATCTATATTCTCAATTTATCAGGTGAAATAATTGTCAAAATTCAGTGAATGGTTTAATAACATATTAGAAGAAGCGGAGATAATTGATACCAGATACCCAGTGAAGGGTATGCACGTCTGGCTCCCACAAGGATTTAAATTACGAAAACATACCCTGGAGATAATTGGTAAAATCCTGGACAGGGATCATGATGAAGTACAGTTTCCACTCTTAATCCCTGAAGATGAACTGGCCAAAGAAGGTATACATGTTAAAGGATTTGAAGATGAAGTATACTGGGTGACCCATGGAGGCCTCACTGAGTTAAACAAGAAACTGGCTTTAAGGCCCACCAGTGAAACTGCCATGTACCCCATGTTCAACCTGTGGATCAGATCCCACTCTGACTTACCCTTGAAGATCTACCAGACAGTGAACACCTTCCGGTATGAGACCAGACACACCCGCCCCCTTATAAGAGTAAGGGAGATCACCACATTTACCGAAGCACACACAGTCCATACTGATGAAGAGGGAGCTAGTAAACAGGTCCAGGAAGCATTGAAATTATATAAATCCATCTTCGACAGCCTGGCTGTGCCCTATGTAATCACCACCAGGCCCGACTGGGATAAATTCCCAGGGGCCGATTACACAGTGGCCTTTGACACTCTGATGCCCGACGGTAAAACCTTGCAGATAGGGACTGTTCACAACCTGGGTCAGACATTCGCCCGCACATTCGAGGTAACCTATGAAACAGAATCCGGGGAACACCAGTACGCATACCAGACCTGCTATGGACTCTCAGATCGTGTGATTGCATCAGTAATTGGTGTACACGGTGATGAAAACGGTCTGTGCTTACCACCGGCAGTTGCACCAGTACAGGTGGTTATAGTGCCTATAATATTTAAGAAAGGAAAGGAAAAGGTGCTTGAATTCTGCAGAAAGACCAAGGAAACCCTGGAAGAGGATGGTTTGAGGGTTCACCTTGATGACCGGGATATCCGTGCGGGTAAAAAGTACTATGAATGGGAGATGAAGGGAGTGCCTCTCCGGATAGAAATAGGACCCCGGGACATAGAAAACGGTACATTCGTAGTTGTACCCCGGAACACCAAGCAAAAGGAATTTTTAGATTATGACCTGAAAAAAATATCCCATATGGTACAGGATAAACTGGATACTGTAACCATGGAAATGGGCGAAAAGGCATGGAAAGCATTTGATGAAAATATAAAAACAGTACAGAGTGCAGATGAAGCCCTAAAACAATTATCTGGAGATAAAGGCATCATATCCTTCTCCTGGTGTGGAGATACATCCTGTGGTAAGGATCTGGAGGAAAAACTCCGGGTGGATCTCCTGGGAGTACAGGAGTATGCACCAGAAGAAGGAACATGTATAAACTGTGGTAGTCGGGGCAAGGTCACCGCGCTGTTAGCCCGGACCTATTAAATCGTTGATGACCAAATAGAAGTCCAATATAACTGATCATTTGTTAATAATTTAAAACTAGAAAAATCAAGACAAATCAAGATAGATATAATTAAAAACAAATTAAAATTAAGATAATTAAAATTAAAGAACAAATTCCAATAAAAAATAATTCCAAGGGATATTGATATGAACTTCAGGGTAATCTTGCTGGTGATTCTGGTATTTATTTTCACCGTGTTTGGAGTGTATCTCAGTGTAGTATCATTTGAATCTAACTCCTTGATTACTGCATTTAATGATGGAAATTTGGAGATCACCCAGAACACCACAGCAGGTACAGTGCCCCATGTAGTTATGGTAGTAAACAGTGGTAAAAAGCCGGTTATGGTGGAATCAGGACAGATACTAAGGAGCGATACTTCCCAGGATCTGGTGGCTGCCGAAAATAAGATGATTAATCAGAACAGCACCGACTATGTAAAGGCCTACTGTTACGAACCTAACCAGACATCAACCCCTGGTACACAACTATATCCCAAGGACAAGGCTTCATCTGATATAAAACAGATCATTGATCACTCAAATATCATGGATTCCAGGAACACCACCAGCACCCAGTTACAAATCTGGATCATTGTTTCAGGAAATAACCTTGATACCACCGCAGGGGAAGCACAGGAACTGGTAAAAAAGCAGTCCGTAAGTAATGCAGAAATAACCCGGGAATTAAATGATGCCCGGATCAACCTATTAAAATCATTAAATGTTACAGAGGAAGAAATTAAGAATATTAAACCCACATCATCCTTTGATATAGGAGCTTTAATCAAAGAGTTTATAGATTGGATTAAAAAAGCTTTTAATATCACATAATAAAGCTTTAAACATTGCATAATAAGCTTAAATATCACTTAATAAAGCTTAAACAATTACATTAACATCACTTAAAAGGGTATTACATGAAAACATTCGCCATCATTCCAGTATCTAGATTTGCACATGCAAAGACCAGACTATCGCCAACCTTATCCCCTATTGAAAGGGAAAACCTTTTGAAAGCTATGCTCAAAGATGTTATTAAGGTTTTAAAAAAGACGGTTGACCAGGTGCTGGTTATCAGTTCGGATAATGAGGTACTTGATTACATACAACAGCTGGATATAAATGTCCTCAAAGAACAGGGAGTTACTGATTTAAACGGCGCATTAAAACAAGCTTTAGAGTACAGCTCTCGGTACTGTGACCAGGTTTTAATTGTACCATCTGACATTCCACTTCTCAAGGAGGGGCATGTAAAAAGTATATTGAAGATGGGTGAAGAGTACAATGTAGTAATCGCCCCGGCCAAGGGAGGCGGTACAAATGCCCTCTTATGTCCAGTGAAGGGAATTAATATGCACTTTGGAGACTGTAGCTTCTTTAAACATATGGATGAAGCAGGAAAGAACGGGTTTACCCATACAATATATGATTCATTTTATCTGGCCCTGGATGTTAACACCTCAGAGGATCTGGGTGAGATCATGCTCCACGGTGATGGTACCTGTACCCAGGCCTATTTAAAGGATTTAAATCTGGAGGTTCGTTCCAACCATGGCATGGAGAGGTTGCATGTTCTGCGTGATGAATGAGTCTGAATCTATATGAGAACATTAACTGGGTGATATGATGACTATTTTAAGCATAGCTGGTTTCGACCCCTCTGGAGGGGCAGGTATCTTGAATGATATCAAAACCTTCCATTCCCTGGGGGAATATGGAACAGCGGTGATAACAGCTTTAACTGCACAGAATGTGAAGCGTGTGGAAGGTATTCTTCCTGTTGATGTAGATTTTATAGAAAAACAGATGGACACTGTCTTAGAAGAAGAAAGAATAACTCATGCTAAAATAGGGATGCTTTATTCTCCAGAAATAATTAAGTCTGTGACAGATAAGGTGGCTGAATACAGTTTGAAGGTTGTATTAGATCCTGTGCTCATAGCCGGCTCAGGGGGTCTTTTATATAGGGAGGATGTGGTTGACTCCCTTAAAAAAAAACTGTTACCCCAGGCACAGTTAGCCACTCCCAATATATACGAGGCACAGGCTTTATCCGGAGTCCAAATAACTGATGAAGAAGATGAAATAGAAGCTGCATATAAAATAGGGGAACTATGTAACGTGGTGATTACAGGTGGTCATCTTGATGGAAATGATGTGCTTTATGATGGTTCCATTAAAATAATTGAGGGTGAGTTAATAGAATCCGAGAATGTCCATGGAAGCGGGTGCAGCTACTCCTCGGCATGTGCAGTATACCTCTCAAGAGGCTATTCCATGGAAGAAGCTGTCCAGAAAGCAGGAATTTTCACTAAAAAAAGTATTGAACATGGATTGAAGGGTACTTTAAACCAGTTCTGGGGCAGGGAATAAGTTTTTTTAGGATTAAGGTAATATAGATAATAGATGGACTTAAGATTAAAACATACCCATAAATAGCACAACATAATAGTGTACCAGTATTAAACCAACATTATATATGAATAAAGTTTAAAAAAACTAATTAATTTAAATTTACAAAAGAGGTGTCTTTCATGGTTTCAAGTGATGAAATAAATCGAAGGTTGAATGCTAGAAGAAGAGGAGTAAGCTATAATGAAAGGGGAACACCCCCAAGTACAGGAAATACTGTGGAATGTCCCAACTGTCACACTCTCAATACACCAACTGCCAAATTCTGTGTAAACTGTGGCCAAAATATGGGCTCTAAACCAGGAACTATTCAAAGCACCCCTGCAAGCTCCGATACTAAGGAATGCCCCAACTGCCACTTTCAAAATCCTCCTACTTCTAAGTTCTGTGTTAAGTGCGGAGAGAATTTAGAAAAAGAGAAAGAATTCACCCCTGAAATTAAAGGCCCAGAATCAGTTCCCAGGACTGAATCAGCATCTTCTACAGGTACCCAGCGTCCTGATGATTTTTCCAGAACAGGTGGGCAGAATGTCCAATCACCAACTGCAGAGAAAAAAATAGATCCCATAGTACCACCAGAACCAGCACCTGAAATACCACGGGTAAAACGACCAGAATCAATACCAACACCAAAGACAGCAGCTCCTGAAGAACAAAAAACAGAATCTGACCCTGCAGAGAAGATTAAAAAAGCAAAAGGACTGCTTGATATTGGAGCTATAACTCAGGAAGAGTTTGATGGAATTAGAAATAAGTACGTTGAAGCAGAGTCTGACCCTGTGGAGAAAATTAAAAAAGCTAAAGGACTCCTGGATTCGGGTGTAATAACACAGGAAGAATTCAACGCAGTAAAAGCTAAGTATCTGGATGAGATTTAATCTGGATGAGATTTATTTAAATAAATTAATATGTAGATGAAATTCAATTCTTTTTTTTTAATTTTTTCATCTACCACTCTTTTTTACAAATTTAAGACTTATTAAAGATTGATAAACAGGTTAAATCCCATACAATTCTTCTGGTGAAATGAGATTTGCTCCACCTGCCTTTAAGGCTTTAATCCCTGCATCTGTATCATCAGTTCGCAGGACTACTATGGCCTGGTCTGATTTTTTTTCTACAAATGCGTAGAGATATTCCACGTTAATATCTGCATTGGTTAATATTTCCAGGATCCCATCGAGACCTCCTGGTTCATCAGGCATCTCCACCCCAATCACTTCGTTGGTTTTAACCACAAATGTATTTTCTTCAAGAGCCTTTTTAGCCTTATCCGGGTCAGGGACTATCATCCTTAAAATACCAAACTCAGAGGTATCTGCTATGGATAGAGCCCTGATGTTTATATCCGCATCCCTTAGGGTGCTTAAAGCCTTCCATAATCTACCTTTCCTGTTTTCTAAAAATACTGATATCTGTTTTAGTTTCATTGTCTAGCCACCCTTATACCATAATAATGATCCTTTTTTTATTAATAATGTAATCCTTTGATTATAATCCAGTTACTTATCCAAACCTCGTTTATCAATGACACGTACTGCCTTTCCCTCACTTCTGGGCAGGCTCTGTGGTTCCACCAGGCTTACGTTAACCCGTAATCCAATCTCATTGTGGATGTGGTGTTCAATTTTATTTTTAACATCTTCAACGTACTTCACCTTATCCGAAAATAGTGATGGAGATGCCTCTACCTGGACTTCCAGTTCATCCAGTTGATGGGGCCTGCTTACTATGATCTGGTACTGGGGATGTATTCCTTCAATTTTCAGGAGGGCCCTTTCAATTTGTGATGGAAACACAATTACTCCCCTGATCTTAAGCATGTCATCGCTTCTTCCGGTGATACGGTCCATTTTAACATGGGTCCTTCCACAGCCACATTCATCTTTACGCAGGGTGGTGATATCCCTGGTTCTAAAACGCAGGACGGGCATTCCCTCTCTGGTCAGGGTGGTCAGTACCAGTTCCCCTTTTTCACCATCAGAGAGTGTTTCTAGGGTATTGGGGTTGATGATTTCTGGGTAGAAGTGGTCTTCGAAGATGTGCAGTCCATTCTTTTCCATGCACTCGTTGGCCACACCAGGACCAATTATCTCGGTTAGTCCATAGATGTTGAGGGCATCGATGTTGAGCTTTCTTTCAATCTCATCTCTCATCTCTTCTGTCCACATTTCTGCCCCTAAAACACCCGCTTTAAGTTTTATATCTTCCTTGGGAATTCCTTCCCTTTCCAGTACCTCAGAAATGTACATGGCGTAGCTGGGTGTGCAGGTGAGTATGGTGCTTTTAAAGTCCTGGATAACTTCGATTTGCCGGTGGGTGTTCCCGGCGCTTATGGGTATTACAGTACAACCCACCTTCTGTCCGCCGTGGTGTACTCCCAGTCCTCCGGTGAAAAGACCGTAACCATAGCAATTCTGTACTATGTCCGTTCTGGTGGCACCTGCCATGGAAAGGGCACGGGCAATTACTTCCCCCCACAAATCCAGATCTTTAGCAGTGTAACCGGACACAGTGGGTTTACCTGTGGTTCCAGAGGTGGTATGGACCTCCACAATTTCATCAGTACTGACTGCAAACATTCCAAAGGGATAGACATTCCTCAAATCACTTTTTGTGGTGAATGGTATTTTTTCTATATCTTTAAGGGTCTGGATATCTTCCGGGGTTACTCCTGCATTATCCAACTTCTGGCGATAGTAGGGAACATTCTCATAGACTCTTTTAACAACATTCTGCAACCTTTTAAGCTGTAGTTCTTCCATTTCCTCTGCAGTCATACATTCTGCTTCTCTATTCCAGATCATTTGTAAATCCCCTTGTTAAAATGATTATTTTATTGTTAAATCTCAATAATAGTTACGTTCGATAGTTTAAAAAGATTATTATTTTTCTTTTTTTTGTTGAAATATTGAATTTTTCACCCATACTTTAATATCGTTTAAACAACCTACAAATAGCGAGACATAACCAGTAGGGCAAGTCTTTGTCGCTTCCCCTGGTAATCTTTAAATTGAAAGTTCCATCATCATTCTGTTTGTCCCTCAAAAAATTAAATGCACCTTTTATTTCTTGATTTTTCCTGTTAAATTCCAGGAAATACACAGAATCGAGTGCAGATATTATATCTGTATACAGGAAGGGGAATGTTACCCTTTCCCAGTAATCCTTACTTCTTCTGTCCTGATATTTATCGCTTTTAAAAAAACGGGAAAGTAGCAATTCTCCTGCTCTTTTAGCATCCCTAGATTTCCGGTATTTTGGATGTGCTGCAAATGCTCTAAGCACCGTGCCAGTAGCCATGTGGGAGAATGGTTTAGATTTATCAGGATATATTGGTTCTGATATTTCAAAGGCTTCTAGATTTTTCCCAACTGTTCTGAAGGGTAAAGCCCAACCACCATCATCCTGTCTAATGGAAAGTAGCCACTTAAATCCCTTCGTTATCCTGGGGTCATCTACATAACCCGTTTTAATCAAAATCTCCATGATGGCCGGTGAATATGTGGTTGAATACTGGTTACCGTATATTCCCCGAAAATCGCCTTCTCCAGATAGAAAACTAAAAAGATATTCAGCAGCCTCTTTTATAGACTCGTGTCTATTATTTAAACCATATTTTTCAACAAGCTCTGCTAAATTCAGGTAAGTTTGGTATTGGTCGTAGTCCTGATGTTTCATAGCTCTTTTTCCATGATAACTCCATGAACCATCTTTTTCCTGTCTGTTGAGAAGTTTTTTGGCTCCAGGCAATTCCCACAATGTTTCCATTGATTCAACCCTTCTACCACAGAGATCACGTAATGTAAAATATTTTATCGCATCATTTCCTGAAGATAGGAGTTTAGGTACAGGATCTACCTTTAATTCGTTCCGCCAAGAATCCATTATAATCATCCCCCCAATGATTCCCTATATTGTTTAAAAGAATTAGTATAACAAATGTAGCGAATAAATAGTAAAAATCCTAAAAAAAAGGTTAAAAAAAGAATTTATAATTCTTTTTAAATGGTTGAACTAATCCAGTTTTCCAATCTCATATTTGCAGCGTCCCAATTAACTATGTTCCAGAAGGCTTCCACAAAGTCTGGACGGACATTTTTATAGTCCAGATAGTAGGCGTGTTCCCATACATCCAGTACTAAAAGAGGTATCCATCGTGGTACAAGGTTCACGTTGTGTTTCTCGTACTGTAGAACAAACAGTCGCTCGGTACTCTTACAGAAAACTAGTACAGCCCATCCTGAGCCTTCAGTAGTGATTGCTGTCTGAGAAAATTCCTTCTTAAATCGTTCGAAGCTTCCAAAGGAATCATTTATATATTCTGCAATTTTTCCTGTGGGTTCTCCACCGTTTTCACTGGCCGGTCCCATGTTTTCCCAGAACAATTTGTGTAGCTGGTGGCCGCCCATGTTAAAAGATAGTTCCTTTGCCTTTCCTTTAATGTCAAAATCTTCTCCTTTTTCTCGTGATTCATCAAAAAGTTTTAATATACCGTTTGCTGCATCTACGTAGGTCTTGTGGTGTTTATCGTGGTGTATGGTTAGTTGTTCTTCTGATATATAGGGTTCTAGTGCGTTGTATGCGTAGGGTAGGTCAGGTAGTTTGTAAAATTTTTTTGCCAAATCATTCACCTCCAAATGTGAACATCAATATGTTTTTAAAGATTTATTTCTACAGTATTTCTACCATTTATAGTAGTTTCTGTAGCATAACCACCAGTCGAAGCATTTATGTTCTTTTGGTCGTTTTATGGCTTCATCAACTGTAGCAGCTGGTGGGATGATGAGTCCTTTTCCTATAATCTCGTTGCATGGCCAGTTGGCAGGTATGGCTACCTTTTTTTCTTCGGCTGTCTGGAATCCTTCCAGCATCCTCAGTATTTCATCGATGTTTCTACCCAGTTCTTGTGGGTAGTACAACATGGCCCTTATTATACCTTCGGGATCGATTATGAAAACTGCCCTAACTGTGTTAGTACCTTTGTTTGGATGTATCAGGCCTAATTTTTGGGCTATAGCTCCTGTGTCTGCGATTATTGGGAATTCAATGTCGATGTCGAAGTTTTCTGATATCCACTCTATCCATTTTATGTGGGAGTGAACCTGGTCTACAGATAATCCTATCAATTCACAGTTCATTTCCTCGAATATATCGTACCTTAACTGGAAGGATACAAATTCAGTGGTACAAACAGGAGTAAAATCTCCAGGGTGGCTGAAAAGAATGAACCATTTACCTTTATAATCCTTGGGTAATTTCATCATTCCATCAGTGGTTTGTACTTCCATTTTCGGGAATTTATCACCTATAAGTGGCATACCCCGATCTTTCTTCTTTAATTTTTTAACTTCATAAATTTTTTCTCCCATAATTTTTCCTCCAAAGGGTCTATAACATAATATTATCTTTGGTGATATTTTTATATATTTTTATGGTTTTTTTATAAAAAATAAACAAAGAATTTGTGAATTTAAATAAGAAAGATGAATTTTTTTTAATGGTAAAAAAAAGTAGATTATTTTAAAAAAAATCCGGTCTAATATTATGGATGAAAAATAATAATAGGTTCTGCAATTATTCAGTTGCAGATCCCATCTCATTATCCAGGAAAAGCAGTGCTCTGGAATCTTCACCAGCTAACTTCACCTTCTGAAGTATGCCGTTGGCTGTTTCTTCCTCTTCCACCTGTTCGGATATAAACCACTGCAGAAAGTTGTTGGTTGCATGGTCCTTCTTGGATATGGCCAGGTCCACCAGTTTATTAATTAAACCTGTAACCAGCTGTTCATGCTTGAGAATGTGATCATAAACTGCAAGAGCACCTTCCCACTCTGTTGGAGGGGCTTCAATTTCACCCAGAATTACCTGTTCACCTCTACTCACCAGGTAATCGTAAAACTTCATTGCATGGGTAAATTCCTCATGGGCATGATCCTTATTCCAGCTTGCAAAACCAGGCAAATCTATTGATTCAAAATAGGTGGCCATGGAAAGATACAGGTACCCGGAATAGAGTTCTGCATTTAATTGCTTGTTTAAAGCATTCACCATTTCTTCATCAATCATCTATTACACCTCTTTTTTAGTTAACTCGTTTTATCTGTTAATTAACTTTATTCTGACTTCTTAAACATGGTTTTACCCACTCCGCATAGGGGGCAGACCCAGTCATCAGGTAAATCTTCAAATGTAACCCCTGGTTCTATGCCGCTGTTTGGATCTCCGAGTTCTGGATCGTAAACATACCCACATGCTATACAGATGTATTTATCCATTTATATACCTCCTATATTCTCATAAAACATAATTACAATAGAATGTTCCAGTACTTTAATCTTTATGTATAAAAATTAGTTAAATATATTTCTGGAACCTGTTTTTCTTGGCATGACATTTAGGACATATCCATTTATTGTCCAGATCCTCGAAGGGTATTCTGGTTCAACACCTTTTTTTGAGTCGCCCTTCTTGGGATCATATACATACCCACAAGCTTTGCATTTGTACTTATCCATAGTTAAACATCCAGTTTTTATATCTGTCTGAAACGGTTTAATCCTGCGCCACAATGGGGACAGTACCACCCGTTAGGTAAATTTTCAAATGGCGTGCCGGGTTCAGTGTCTTTTCGGGGTTCTCCTACTTCAGGGTCGTATATATACCCGCATACTTTACATTTAAACCTTTTCATCTTCTGCAAACTCCTGATTATTCTTATGTACTCATTATATAGTCATTTAATTATTTAAAACTTGGTAGATGTTAATAAAAAAGTATCTGTAAAAGGACAATTTAACAATTCAGAGAACTTTGATATTGGATTAAAATGAAATAGAGGAGTAAAAAATATATTATACAAATAATATTAAATATGGACTATTTAACCAGTAAAACAGGTACTTTAACTGTTTTTAATGTATTTTCTGCCACACTACCTATAAATTCGGTTGATCCAGTTTTCCCATGTTCACCTATTACCAACAGATCAGCACCGCTCTTTTTAACTATCATCTCCATATCATAGACAGGATTGCCAATTATTAGAATCTGCTCCACTTCTAGACCCTCCTGTTTACCTTTATGGGCAGCTTTATCTAATATAGTGTTTCCTTCTTCCTCTGAGTCATCAAAGGGGTCGGTGAGTTTTTCATCTACGATATGCACCACCACCAGTTTACTGTTGAATTTTTTAGCAATGAATACTGCAACATCCTCTGCTTTAAGCGAACATTTTGAACCATCGGTAGGTACCATTACTGTATCAAACATGTTTTTAACCTATAATAAATTGAAATAATGGGTTGATTATTGCTACTAAGACATTTTTTTAATACATTGTCAGTACTTTATTTTATTTCATCTGATTAATAAAAATTTAAAATAAAATAAGTAGTTAACCTGCCATCTGCTCCCTTAACTCATCTAAATCTTTAAGGTAATAGGCTTTACACTTGATTATGAATTCATGGCACAGTTTGTGTGGGTCACCCTCCATAACAAGTCTACCATCTTCCATCATCACCGCCCGGGTGGTCACTTCTTCAATGAAATCTATATGGTGACTCACCATTAATATGGTGGTATTGAAGGTTTTATTTATCTTTTTAAGTGAGTTTGAAACCATTCTGAGAGTTATGGGGTCCAGGTCTCCGAATGGTTCATCCAATATCAGGATCTCAGGCTTCGAAGCCAGCACTAATGCCAGTGTAGTTCTTACCTTCTGTCCGCCGGAAAGTTCATAGGACATACGGTCCAGGATGTCCATGGGAAGGTCCAATGCTTCAAATATAGGTTCTGCATATTCTTTAACCTTGGTGTCCGGGAAGCTGGGAAACAGAGCATCCAGTATGTTGGGTGCAAGGCCAATCTGTTCCAGCCTAGTTTTTGCTTCATTTTCCGGCAAGTCAGTTAGCTGGTAGAGAACATCCAGGATTTTATCTGAGATCCCCAATTCCTTAGCTACTTGTTTAGCCTCCCAGACCACATTTTCATTCTTAACACCCAACCGTGCGGCAATCTGATCCTTAACTGTTGCATGGTGGATGAGTGAAAATTCCTGGTGCATGAATCCCATTTTCCTCCTCACATTCATTCTATCTATTCCCGGCTGGTGCATATCCACCCACTCACCGTTGAGTTTAAAGTGTACTTCACCAGAGTCAGGTGTGTCCAACCCGGCTATCATCCGGAGTAAAACTGTTTTACCAGCCCCACTGGGGCCTATTAGGGATACTATTTCCTTATCCCTGATTTCCATGTTCACATCCTCTATGTTGAGCACATTTCCTGTTTTAAGAAGGGTGAAACTACGCTCTATATTTTCGGCTTTAATCCGGGTCTCACCCATATCTGCCGGGTCACGGAGTGGCTCGGCAGGTTCCATATCCTTTACGAACCTTTTGATGATTTCCCGGGGCTGGCCTTCATGGGTTATACTCCCATTTTCCATAAGCACCAGTCGTTGAGAAAGATAGTTGTGAACCTCTGGTAGATGGGATACTAAAATTACAGTTACACCCAGCTCCTGGTTAATATTCTTTACTGCATCTAAGATTTCCTGTTTTGATCTGGGACAGGACATGGTGGCTGGTTCATCAAGGAGTAATACATCTGGTTTTTTTGCAAGCTGCCGGGCCATTATAAGTCTTTGTTTTTCCCCCCCGCTCAGGACAGGTGCAAAGTGTTCTGCCTTATGGTCCAGCCCTACGAGTTTAAGGAGCTCCATGGCCTCGTCTCCAAACTCATCATAGGCAAAGTCTAAACCAGTGATTGCTTCATCACCATATTTAGCCCCGGAGAGTTTCCGAATCACATTCTGTATCGCAGTCTCTGACCATAATCCAAAGGACCTCTGGAGTTGAATTGCAGTTGCTTTCTTTAACTTATGATTTTGGTAGGAGTCAGATGTAGGGGTGACCTTAATATCCCCTATTTCTATCTCACCAGTGTCGAAGGGTTCTACCCCCCTTAGGATTCTAAGTAGGGTGCTCTTTCCAGAGCCACTCATACCTATGATCCCCACTATCTCACCCTTATCTACTTTAAGGTTAACATTATTTAGAGCCTCAATTTCTGCTCCATCCTTCATTTTATAAGTTTTAGATAGATTCTTTATTTTTATCATGTATTTTCACCAAATTAAAGACTTAATAAATATATAATACTCTTGTAGAATCCTCATTGTAAAGTTCCTGATAATAATCTTCACAATCCCTATGTAAATCTCTACTTTTAATTAATTAGTTAGTTTATTTTAGCTACTAATAAATACAACAAATTAGCTTATTATATAAAGAGGATATATATTTTTAATGGTGTTAAAAAATGGTGGATAAAGTGCGAGGATTGATGATGGGAAGACTGCAGCCAATCCATGACGGCCATATGGATGTAATCCATCGGATACTTAATGAAGTTGATGAAGTGGTGATTGGTATAGGAAGTGCCCAGATTAGCCACACACTCACTGATCCCTTTACTGCTGGCGAAAGGATTATGATGATCACTAAAGCCCTTTCTGATGGGGGAATCCCCGCAAATAAATACTACGTCATCCCTATACAGGATATTGAGCGTAACTCATTATGGGTGGCCCAGGTTATGATGCTGACACCCCCATTTGAAGTGATTTATTCTGGAAACCCCCTGGTGCAGAGATTGTTCTTGGAAGCCGGATTCAAAGTAACCACCCCACCCCTGTTTAACCGGGAAATCTACTCCGGAACTGAGGTGAGGAGAAGAATGCTAGATGAAGAAGACTGGAAATCCCTACTCCCATCTCCAGTGGTAAACGTAATTGAAGAAATAGATGGAATTAACCGGATCAGGCATCTGGCAAGGAAAGAATTGTAGATCACTTGAAATGAATTGTAAATCACTTGAAATGAATTGTAAATCACTTGAAATAAAATATTATTAGAGTTTTTTTGAGCCACTTAAATAATAACAAATGAAAAAATCAAAACAGCAAAATAGAAGCTAAGGGGGATTTATCAATTGAAATTCATAAGGGACAGCTTACACGGGAGTCTGAGGTTGGATGAGTTCGAGGTAAGGTTGATAGACACCCCCCAGATTCAGAGACTCAGACGTATAAAACAGCTTGGATTTACATATCTGGTTTATCCTGGTGCTAATCATACTCGCTTCGAGCATTCAATTGGTGCTATGCATCTGGCCTCAAAACTGGCCGACCATCTGGGACTGGATGAACAGGAAAAAAGAATGGTTCGCATAGGCGCTGTTCTCCATGATGCCGGGCACGGACCATTCTCCCACGTCTCAGAAAGGGTTATCTCCAATTCCCATGAGGAACAAACCGCCCATCTCTTAAAAGAATCAGAATTGGGGGATATCATCCAGGAATCCTTCGATTTAAGAAAGATACTTAATATAATCAGGGGTAAAGGTTCCCTTGGACAGATAGTATCCGGGGAACTGGACGTAGATCGTATGGACTATCTTCTACGTGATTCTTATTACACAGGTGTTGCCTATGGTGTTATTGATGTGGAGAGGTTGATATATAATATGGTGCTGGACAAACATCTGATGCTTAAGAGAAAGGGTGTTCAGGCTGCTGAATCCATGCTTCTTGCCCGTTACTTCATGTATCCCAGCGTTTATCAACACCACACCACACGTATAATAAATAGCATGTTCCGCAGATGCCTGCTTAAGCTCTTTGAAATGGGTGTGGTAGGTCAGGATAAGATATACCAGTACGATGATGTGGATATCCTATCCATGGCCAGGGCCCAGGATGGCTATGTACAGGACCTGATGATGAGATTGGATAACCGCAGTATCTATAAAACTGTTTACTCCCTTAAACTGGATGAAGTAAGGGAGCCACAGAATCTATTCGAAATTACCGATAATAAAATTAAGGATATTGAAGGGGAAATCTCAGAGGACCTGGGAGTGGATAAGGACTATATTATGCTGGATATACCTGAATATCCAAACTTCCAGGAGATGAGCACCATTGTAACTGTAAATGGTCATCAGGAAAAATTAAGGGACATATCATCCATTGTAAAGGCTTTAAATGTTGCGCGTTTCAACCACGCGGATCTATGTATTTATATGCCTGACGAGTACTCGAATAAAGCGGTTGATTTTCCATTTAATGATTACATACCATTAGAATTTTAAATAGCACATAATTAGGTTAAATCGTATAAAACATAAAATCATCAATTAAAAGAAACAGGTGAAATATTGTGATAATCGTAGCCATTACCGGTGCCAGTGGTGTGATTTATGGTGTCCGACTGCTGGAAGTACTGAAGGAAATGCAAATCAACACCACCCTCCTGGTAACCAAGCCAGCCAAGATAATACTGGAATATGAAATGGGAATTACAGAAGATGAACTGGAAAAACTGGCTGGAAGAAATTATGACCCAAAAGACCTTACTACAGATATAAACAGTGGTTCCTGCAGGTTCGAATCTATGGTTATTGTACCCTGTACCATGAAGACTCTGGCAGCCATAGCAAATGGTTATGCAAACAACGCCGTAACCAGGGCAGCGGATGTTGCCCTTAAAGAAAAGAGAAAATTCATCCTGGTACCCCGGGAAACACCTCTACGTCCAGTACACCTGGAAAATATGCATAAAATTGCCAACGAAGGAGGTATAATACTACCAGCCATGCCTGGATTCTACCACCAACCAGAAAGTATTGACAACCTAGTTGATTTCATGGTAGGAAAGATACTGGACAGCCTGAAAATCGATAACCACCTCTTTAAACGCTGGCAGGAATAAAAAATTAACCCATATTTTATTAAAAATTATATTCTAAACTATAAAAATTAAATTTTAACTATTTTCCAAATTAAATATGAATTCACCAATGCACAAGAAAATGATTGAGGATAAAATGATCAGTGAACAAGACTTCATAAAAGACCCGGAAATACCCGGACCTACCAAGGAAGAAATCCGCTGCCTGGTTATGTGTAAATCACAGGTAACCCAGACTGATACAGTGGTTGATATAGGCTGCGGTACCGGCGGGCTAACTTCTGAATTTGCAAGACGGGCAAGTAAGGTTTATGCCGTGGATAAAAATCCGGAAGCAATTAAAATCACCCAATTAAATCTGGAGAAGTTCCAGCTCTCTGATAACGTGGAAGTAGTGGAAGCCTCCGCACCCCAGGTTCTTCAAGACTTACCTAACTTTGATATTCTCGTGGTAGGTGGAAGCAGCGGGAAACTGCACGAGATAATAAGAGAAGGTTATAAGAAACTCAATGACAAAGGCCGGATTATCGTAACCTCAATTCTCCTTGAAACACGTGTAGAAGCAGTTAAAATCTTTAAAGAACTGGGCTTAACCCCGGAAGTGGTGGAGGTAGCCATCACCAGGGGCAGGATAATGGAGAGGGGGACCATGATGAAGGCCCAAAATCCAGTAACCATCATTTCAACCCCAAAAATTTAAGAAATCTTTAGCCACGAATCATAAATATTAAACGGGCATAAAGTGAACTGATCTTCCCATAGTAACCTATTTATGTAAGTTCATGGATACTTATAAAAAATACTAGCTGCGTTCAAATAAAAAAAATACTAGATGTGGTTTATATATGGAGAGTTTAACTCTCGGACAATATCGACAGATGGTTGAAGACGTATTAGATTTCAAGAAAGTCAACGGGGAAATGCCTGACTACACCATTATTAATGGTTGTCGAATAGATAAAGAAGAATACATCGACATGATTGAAAGAGTTAACAGGTTCTTCCTGGAAATAGGCAGAAACCCGCGCATGGTTGAAATCGAAAGAACAAAGTTCACTAAAACTGGAAAAGTTCTGGCCCATTAAATTGGAAACATAACATTCAGTTGCTATCAATAGGGATTCCTACCCTAAATTAAAAACAATATTTTTTTTAAATTAAATAATCAATATTTTATTAATTAATTGATTTTTAAATTATCAATTTTTAAATTATTCGACGAATTTTAAATAATTGGATGTATTTTATATCAATTAAAAGTATCAGATTGATTTTTAATTAATTCCTCAATTAAACCTAATAGAATTTTAATTAATCTATCAAATTTTTATCCAGATCTTCAGGATAATTTAAATTTAGAAAACTCTGGGCAGTATCATCAAGTGAATAAACAGGTACATACCTCACATCAACATCCAAAAGTAAAGATTGAACATCTCGCCTACCATCCTTTAAAATAGCGGCTATTTGACCTGTGATCCTCTTATTGTAGATTGCATGGAGGGGTTCAAGCTTCCCGTCAGGCCATTCCGGTACAACTGCATCATAGATCATGTTGTAATACTTAAATATATTGTTAATAAAGGACAGTGGAATAAATGGTGAATCGCAGGGGATCACCAGGGCATGATCCGAAGTTATACATTTAAGACCAGTGTATATCCCCATCAAAGGGCCCTGGTCTTCCATTGTATCGGTGCATATCCTGACCTTCTCCTGGAATTCCTGATTTTCTAAAACACATTCATATGCCAACTGCTGCTCCCTGTTGCGCAGGACCAGCACAATTTCATCTGCTATATCAGATGCATTTTCCAGAACTTGAATTATTAACGGCTGTTTTTCAACCATCATAAGTCCTTTATCCTGGCCCATCCTCTTTCCACGGCCACCACAGAGTACAATCATCGACTTCATAATCAACTCTCATGAGAATTTTAGATAAAGAGAATGTTTAAGTAAAAAAATAAAATTTACATCAAACGGGTTGTTGGATAATTAGGACTTTCATTGGTGATTAGCAGGTCGTGGGGATGGCTTTCAGTCATTCCACTCGAGGTGATCCTGACAAATTTAGCACGTTTCTGCATTTCTTCAATATTTATCGCTCCAGAATAACCCATGGATGCTTTAAGACCTCCAATTAACTGGAACAATATCTCACCAACCTTACCTTTGTGGGGTACGACTCCTTCAACTCCCTCTGGAACTAGTTTGGCATGTTTCATGGGGCCTTTAACTTCCTGGAAGTAGCGGTCTGTACCAGCACCTGATCCACCGGTCATGGCGCCCAGTGAACCCATACCACGGTACTGTTTATACTTACGGCCGTTCATTATCACCACGTCACCTGGTGCCTCATGTGTCCCGGCAAGTAAACTACCCACCATAACTGTATCAGCACCCACACCTATGGCCTTAGCAATGTCTCCGCTGTACCTTAATCCTCCATCACCAACTACTGGAACTCCGTGTTCATGGGCAACATCTGCCACGCTGGATATGGCAGAAAGCTGCGGTACACCAACACCAGCTATGATTCTGGTGGTGCAGATGGAACCAGGACCTATTCCTACTTTAAGTCCATCCACCTCTGCGCTTATAAGGGCTTCGGCTGCTTCTCCTGTGGCAATATTTCCAACCAGGAGGTCTGCTTCTATTTCCTTGTTCATTTTAAGTGCAAAGCTAACTATATCTGGTTTATGTGCGTGGGCTACATCCACTGCTATGATATCGGCACCTGCTTTATCCAGTGCAATGGCCCGTTCAAGATCGAAGGGTCCGGTTGCTGCTGCCACCATAAACTTCCCCTCATTATCCCTGGAGGCACTAGGATACTTCTTGCGTTCCAGTATATCCTTGATGGTTACAATACCAACGATCTTATCATCCTTTACCACCGGGAGTCTTTCCACCTTATTTTCGTATGCAATGTCCAGAGCTTCATTAGGGGTGGTTGATTCTTTTATGGTAACCACCTTCTCGGTCATCACTTCCTCCACTTTTCTACTGGCATCGGAGTTTATTATGGGCATTATGTCCCTTCTGCTTATGATACCTATTACCTTCCTATCTTTTACCACTGGAAGGCCGTTTACACCTTCCTCATCCATGAGCTGGTTTGCCTCAGCTATAGATGCATCGGGTGTGGTGGTTATAACATCCCTTATAGTGAGATCTCCCGAGGTTTTCACCTTTTTAACCTCATCCACCTGCTCACTAACTGTCATATTCCTATGAATAACTCCTAATCCACCGTCTTGAGCCAGTGCTATGGCCATCTCTGATTCGGTGACTGTGTCCATGGCTGAACTTATTATAGGAATGTTTATATTCAGATTACGTGATATACGAGTTCTGGTTGTCACATTCTTTGGTTCAACTGTAGATTCAGATGGTACCATTAAAAAATCATCGAAGGTAAAACCATATGGTGCATCTTTAAGTTTTCTGGTAAACATTTTTAATAACCCCAATTACTAAATAGAATGAATTAAATTAGATTTTTTTAATATTAACTTCAATTATTAAGACTTTTAATATCAACTTTAATTATTTAAGATTTTTTAAAAATCTACTCCATATTATCTAATAGATTTAATCTAATGGATTTAATCTACTTAAATTATTTAATGTATATTTAAATAAATAAATTTTCTGTTTTTCCCTAAAAATCCTTCATCATAGCTTTTAATCTGGAAACAGCATCTCGGTTGATGCTACCATTATTTCTATCCCCACCAGTACATGCCGCTCCACGAATACCAACCACATCACAACCTAAATCATAGAGTAATTTGAGCTGGTCTTCTTTGATGGAACCAGCCAGTGCATTTTTAAGTCCTTGATCATGTGTGTCTGTGGTAAATTTGGAAATTGCTTCTTCATCCATGAAGTCAAAGAGTGTGTTACCGTCTTTAACTGCGGTATCCACCATTGCCAAATCTGCACCGGAATCTGCGGCCACGCGCGGTATTTCCATGGGATCCACAGCACCTACCCGGTGGGCATCGGCATATCCTGAGGCCACTACCAGTATGTCATCGCTTGCATCCTTAACAGTTTTAACCACATTTTCCATTACTTCCAATGCTTCGGAATAATTTCTGGTACCATACAAACCTACTTTGATGTAATCTGCCCCGGATGCAACTGCTCCTGCAGCTGCTAGAGAAACTGTCCCTGGTTTATAGGGTACGTCTCCAAGGGTGGCGCTTACCAGCATGTTTTCTGGTGTAAGTTCCCTTATACTCCTTATTACCCAGGGGAAATTAGCTCCTAATGAACCTTCCTTAGGGTTTTTCACATCTATGATATCAGCACCACCTTCTATGGCTTCCTGTGCTTCCTCTGTATTTATCGGGCTAATTAATAGAAGCAATATTAATACCCTCCCATGAATTAAACTTTACCATGAAATTTCCACCTATAAATTGATTTTATCACTCAGTTATATTTAATCGGGTGCTTTTAAAACTCTATTTCTTAAAGACCCCAAAAGATACATGATGATTCGTGAATACTCAATGATCCCTTAAATAATTTTTATCACATATTTACTAAATCTTATATATTTAACTATCGTTGTAGTTGTTAAGTTTTTAGCGTTAAACCTAGACTATCAATTTTGGCCCCTTAACTCCATCATCTATTTTACCATAACCATCTATTTATTTGGCTCTTAACTCCATCTATTGGGAATAAGGAGAACCATTTTTCTTTATTTTCCGGGCGGTTTCTCCGTGTTTTTCCTTCAATATCCCTGCTTCTACCATTTCCCTTCTCAATTCTTCAATGAGCTGGTTGGTTGGTATTTCCATGGGGCAGTCGAGTGTGCACTGTCCACAGAGGGTACAGGTGAAAAGGCCAGATTTGAAGCAGACTTCTTTATCTCTCAGGTAACGGCTGAAGACCACTCCTCTACCGCCCAGATGGCGGCCGTACCCGAACTCATAACCCATAACATCATATACTGGGCAGGTTACTATGCAGCTTCCGCAGCCGATGCAAAGTAGGCTTTCCCTGGAATTTTTCAGGGTTTTGCTCCGGCCGTTATCAAGTAAAATAACAACCACCCTGCTTGCACCGTACATCCCCATTAAGAGTATCTGTTCTATATCGGCTGTCTTTGAAGGGGATGATACCACGTTCATATAGGCTGGTGAGGTTTTTCCTGTGGCGTATATTGTCTCCAATTTCACCACTGAGATTGCTTCTTCCAAGGTTCCCACGAGTTTATCAATGCCCACAATAACGATGTGGGTGTCCAGAAGGGATACCATGCTGATGTTTCCTTCGTTGTGCACCATCACCAGGGAACCATCCTGTGCAGCCAGTGAATTTGCACCAGTTATCCCCACGTTACAGTGAGATAGTTCATCCATCACATCCTCTTTAACAGCGTTCAGAATCTCCTGAGGGTCGGATTTAACTTCCCTTTTGAATTTTTCCCGGAGAACCCGGGCAATCTCCTCCATACTAAGGTGGGCTGCCGGGCCTATGGGGTGTGATGATTTCTTTTTATCTGTAAACTGGACAATCCTATCCCCTAGATCAGTCTCCACCACCTGTATATCCTTGGTCTGTAAAAAGTCAGATAAGCCTATCTCGCTTGCAGTGTTAGATTTCGATTTGGCCACTGTATTTTCAAACTTAACCAGGGAATATATGGCTTTTAATGCTTCATTTGAATCTTCGGCATAGATAACCTCAACTCCATTGCTCTGTAGCTTCTCAACTGCCTCAACTTTAAGTTCCTCCAAGTGGCTTATTGAGTACTCCCTGATCTGGCGAACTCTTTCTTTAAGTTTCCTTGTTTTTTCATTATCCAGTAGCTTTTTTCTCCTTTTATTGAGGATTTTAAAGGATTTATTCATGGCCTGGATCTCTGATTCATCCATGGGAGTTGTCATGTTTTTTACCATTTAATTATATTAATTTTTAAATCTCTCACTGTTTTAATTCTAAATCTATCAGTAATTAATTGCTTAGATTTTTATTTTCCTCTAGTTAAAGCCCACAACAAGATTTCTGATAAGTCCATCACCTTTATCTTAGGTTTAGGATTTCCTGATGCTTCCTGCAGGTTGACGAGGCAGAAGGAACAGGATGTAACCAGTATGTCTGCATCAGTCTCCAGAGCATCATCTATCCTTTTCTGGGCCAGTTTATTTGCAATTTCCGGGTAGGCTGATTTAACTCCCCCGCCTGCCCCACAGCAGCGGGCGTTTTCTTTAATATTTTCCATCTCCACCAAGGTAGCAATGGATCTTAAGATCCCCCTTGGAGAGTCATACTCGCCACTGTGTCTTCCCAGGTGGCAGGGATCGTGGTAGGAGACATTTACCGGGAGTTTATCTGGTTTAATAACTCCCTCCTTTATCAAATTTTCAAAAAGCATGGAAATATGGATTACATCCAGATCCACCCCTAAAAATTCTTTATAATCATTTTTAAGAGTATTATAACATCCAGCACAGGAAACCAGTACCTTTTCACCCTTTAACTTCTCGGCGGTTTTGGCCATTACTTCCCGGGCATCATCTGCAAATCCTGTCCTGAGCAGGAATGAACCACAGCATTCTTCATCATCTAAAATATGATGGTCAATATTTGCCATCTTTAAAATTTGTCTGGTGGCCATTTCAATATGGGGGAGTTTCTCCCTGACAGTGCAGCCTCTAAAATATATCATTGAATTATTATACCTTCATCAGTTTTTATCTTAAATTGTTGATCTACTTTTATTTTATTTGGGAAAACTTGACATTTATACTTTCAAACGACAAAAAGTAAGATCTTTACTGATCAAGATATGGATTGGAAAATTGTTACTCAATAATTCTAACTTAAAAACTATTTTTTTATTATATTCCCATTAAAATAATCCTTGAAAAACACAATCAGATCTCTTTAGTAAAATTCTTTTATCCAGTGCTTATAAAATGTCTAAAAAGAGATAGAAAAATCCACTGAAGAAAAAAATTATATCAAATACAGAAAATTATAGATACATAATGTTTGATTTTATATCTTAAAATAATTTTCAATTAATCAAAATGGAGATAGTATGAATATTGGAATCATTTTAAGTCCTATGGAACATATTCAAAGTTTAAAGATCTACACAACCAATTTAGTTAGAAATTTGAACAACATAGACAAACAAAATGAATATTATCTTATTCACCACTCAAAAGTTCATCTAGATATATATGAAGAAAATAAAGAGATCATTTCTGACCCTCCGAAAATTATTTTCAATAATATTTGGTGGAAATTTCATACATTACCCCAAGATCTAAAATCATATGATCTTGATTTGGTTCATGATATTCAAGGTATAAGTACATTTTTCATGAAAAATAATTCCGATTATAATAGGGTCATGACTATACATGATTTAGCGCCTTTAGCGTTCCCAAAAATGTACATGAAAGCAACATTATCTGACAGATTATTAGGTAATAAGGCCATTAAAAATGTAGATAAAATAATATCGGTTTCTAAATCTACAAAAAATGATTTAACAAGGTATTTTAATACACCTAAAGAGAAAATTGAACCTATTTATTTAGGCGTGGATGAGAAATTTAAAGTTATTGATATTAAACAAATAAAAAATTTTAAAGAAGAATATAACTTAGACTTTCCCTTCATACTTTATTTAGCGGCATTTCGGCAACGTAAAAATATTCCTACATTAATTAAAGCCTATTATTTGCTTAGAAAAGAAGGGCTCGCTCATAAACTTGTTTTAGCAGGTCAAAAATCTGATCAATATAGAAAAATATTAAATCTTGTTAAAAAGCTTAAATTGGAGAAAGACGTTATATTCACTGGCTTTATAGCTGCTGATGTTTTACCATTGCTTTATAACGCAGCAGATTTATTTATATTTCCATCTTTGTATGAAGGTTTTGGTTTACCCCCATTGGAGGCAATGGCATGTGGGTGTCCAGTTATTACATCTAAAACATCCTCTCTTCCAGAAGTTGTTGGAGATGCTGGTTTAATGGTAAATCCAAAAAGCAAATATGAACTAAAAGATGCTATGAAAACCCTCTTGATTAATTCAAATCTTAGGACAGAGCTAATTAAAAAAGGTATAAATAGATCTAAAAAATTTACTTGGAAAAGATGTGCCAAAAAAACATTGAATGTATATAAAGAAGTTTTAGAATGAATTTTTATAAATCAATGATTAATCAAAAAAAACCACTAAATCAAATAAAACAATACAAAAATGAACCATCTCTTATATTGCACAAACCTTAATCTTATAATTTGAGCAAAGTTTAATAGAATTTCTACTATTCTTTTTCAAGTATCATTAAATTATATAAATCATATAATTCTTTTGCGGAATTTTTCCAAGTATGCTTTTTTGCATGACTAATTATTTCCTTTTTTGAAAATTTTAATTTTCCTCCCTTTAATAAATATAATATTGCATTTGCAAAACTAGTGATATCATTGTCTTCTATTAAAATTCCATTATAATAATTTTTTATAAGTTCTGGTGCTGCTCCAACATTAAATGCAATAACCGGTTTTCCTACTGCATTTGCTTCCAATATTACTATACCAAACCCTTCCATTCTACTCGGGAATACAAAAATATCACATTGGTTATAATATCTATTTAAAGTGTTTTCATCTACATAACCAGTGAAATATATATTATCATTAATATTCAATGATTTTGCTAATGAAATGGCCTTATCCTTATTCCCAGAGCCAACCACTAATAATTGACAATCATATTCTTTAATAACTTTTTCGAATATCCTTAATAGAATATCTACACCTTTTCTAGAATTATCTACAGTTCCCACAAAAAGTAAAGTCTTTTTTCCTGTATCAAATTTATCATCATTTTTTTCTAATTTTTTTGTTTGTTTTGATTCATCCCATTTAATACCATTTTTTATAACTAGAACTGATGAAGGATCAATCTGATAATTAGTTAGAATGCTGTTTTTTGTAAATTGGCTAGGAACAGTGATTTTTTGTGCTGATTCAATGAGTTTTTTTTCGATAAAGGGCATGATAATCCCAGTTTCAGAACTTACATTTAAAATTCTGTTTGAATAATTAGTTTTTATTTGATTAATTGCATCAAGACAGGAATGATGCATTGTAACTATTTGAGGCGCATCTGTTAATTTTTTTCCAAAAGGCAATATAATATGTCCATTAAAATGGATTATATCAAATTTTTCTTTAATATGATATTTTTTGATTAATTTTACTAATTTTAATGAATATTGAAGGCCAAAAAAGGGTAAATTTTTAATTATGGGAACTTTAATTACTCTCAAATTATCATTAATAAAAACATCTTCAAAACCATCCCTTCCTAATGAAAAAACAGTCATTTGACATCCTAATTCAGCTAATTCTTCAACTATATTCTTTGCAAATGTATCGGCTCCAGTAATTATTGAAGGATAATTTAAGGTTATAAACGCGACTTTCATACTTTTTCCTCATTTTTAGTATAATAAAGGAGTATAAAATGATGGTGCTGGAATATTTAATCTATTATCAGTTTAAGGAAACATGTAACAAACCCACAATAATGAAAACAGGAAAAGTCCTAAAAATTTAATTAAGAATCAGTCCTGATATAAAGTTTTGATAAAGGTAAATCACAGTAATCACAAGTTTCTATATATTTTACACTCCGAATTTTATAAAAAGATTCACGTAAAATTTTATTATTCATATTAAAACTTAAATCAACATAGTTACCATCATCTGGAAAAAACCCCAATTTAATTCCATGTGCTGCAAATGGACAAAGATAAAGCTTCCCATCTAATATTGTATTACAGTTTTCCTTTGCCTCACATTCAGAATATATATCATTTAAGGTTATTTCATCACGATTTTTTCTTTTCAGATCACCAATATCTACCCACTGGGAATTGGAATCTTTGCCTATGATATATACTATATCGTGTTTTATTAACGAATCTATAATCTTACTACTTTTCTTTCCATAATTCGAAATTCGAACCTCTATTTTATGTTTAAAACGAACCATAACTTTTAGAGTATCTTTATCTGGGGTTACAGTGCCGTTTGTGATAAATACTAATTTATTAAATTTTTATTATACTTACGAGCATCTGTTAATGAATTATTTACAATAAAATTATTAATTATTTTATTCCTGATTTTAATAAAATCAATCATATTAACCACTTTTAAATTAATTTTTTCCATCAAAATATATACAAAAATCTCAATTTAATAATTTAATAGGAGATAATGTCTTACAGTTAATATGTTTTTTATTTAGTTTGCATTTGTTATAATTACAATAGTTTTATTATTATTTAATGTATAGTAATATTGTGAAAAATAGAGAAGGTACAGTTACTAATGGCAGAAATTGACATCATTGTGGGTATTAAAAATGAAGAGGAATACATCGAAAGGTGCATCCGATCACTCATGAATCAGAACATCAAGGACATCACTATAATAGTCGTTGATGGATTATCATCTGATAAAACCAGATATATAGTAGAAGAATTGATGGAAGAAGATCATAGAATCAAGTTGTTAACCAATGAAGCAGAAACAATAAGCAGCGGAAGAAACATTGGATTAAATGCATCCAAATCAAAATACGTGGCATATCTTGATGGACATGCCTATGTAGGTAGTGATTGGCTCGAAAAGCTCTACATCGCATTTAATGAATTTGGAGGTAAATGTCAACTGGGTGGTGTTGGATCCACATATGCCAGCCCTGAAGATGACACCCCCTTTGGGAAGACCGTGGCATACTGCGTGCAGACCTTGTTTGGAGGGCTGGGAACATCATTTACCAAAGAAGATGATATTCACACAGTGGAAACAGTGGCGTTTGCCATGTACAAAAGATCTCTCTTAGAGAAGGAAACAATTTTTTATGATGAAAAAATGACACACTGTGAGGACACTGATTTCAATCACCAGCTGATAAATAGGGGATACGTACTCCTTAAACATCCCCAGGCTTTGGTGTACCAGTACCGACGCAAGAATATCAGTGATTTTTTCAGGCAGATGTATAAATACGGAGATGGGAGATACAAACTAGTAAGAAAATACGGAGAAACACTGAGATATTACCATTTAATACCCCTTTTTACAATTTTCTACTTAATATTTGCTGTTATAAGTTTAATCCTGTTCATGATTATCCAAACTAACTTATACTATCTAATTTTGATATGGCTTCCTGTTTTCGTGTATTTAATAATCAACATCCTTTACACATTGACCATCATAGCCCATAAGAGAAGCTTTAAATACATTTACGCCTTCTTGATCTTTCCAGCCATCCATCTCGGATATGGATTTGGTTTTCTAAAAGGAGTAATGGCAAAATGAAAATCTTAATCCTAGTGGAATCACTCAAAGTAGGTGGGGGATCCGAAAGATTCGCCTCTACATTAGGTTCTAAATTGTATGAAGAGGGATATGATATTTCATATTTAACCTTAATGGAGGAAAACCCCAAATTCGACTTTAAAGGGGAGTATTACACTCTCAATGAAGGCAATATATACGGAAATATATTCAAACGGACCTTGGACCTTTTCAGATATGCTCCTAAAATAACAAAATTATGCAAGGATCTGAGTATTGAAACCATCATCTCCATATCGGAGATAGCAAATTTCCATGCAGTGCTGAGCCGTTATCTCTACGGAAACGAAGTTCGAATTATCGCCTCCCAACACATAAATCCTGAGATATTTTTGGATAGCAAAATTAAATCATCTTTAATCAAGTTCTTCTATCAACATGCTGATACGACTGTGTGTGTTTCTAAAGAGATAGAACGAATTCTCAATGAAAAATATGCGATCCAAAACACTACAACCATTTATAACATGATGGATATAGAAGAAAATCTTAAATTATCCACAAAAAAACTACCAGAGAAATATCAAAAACTTTTTATGGAAAATAACAGTAAAACATTCCACTTCATAAGCATAGGCAGACTCACCAGACAAAAGGGTCATTGGTTCCTAATTCGAAGTTTTCGGCGTTTGATAGATGTACACCCATATGCTAAGCTTTTCATCCTGGGAGAAGGAATTTTGAGAAATGAATTAGAAACATTGATAAAAAAACTCGAATTAGAAAAAAACGTGAATATTCTGGGTGAACAAAAAAATGTTTTTACTTTCTTAAAAAATAGTGATTGTTTTGTTTTCAGTTCTTTATGGGAAGGATTTGGACTGGTATTAATAGAAGCTTTATCCTTAGATCTACCAGTTATCTCCACAGATTGTAAAGCCGGTCCTCGAGAAATCCTGTCTCCAGAATTAGATTTAGATACAGAAATTGAATACCCTTACAAAGGGGAGTATGGAATTTTAACCCAAAATTTTCCAAATGAACTACTTCTAAAGGGTACGGATGAAGTTCGATTAATACAATCAGAAGAAATACTTTCGGATTTGATGATAAAAATTATAGAAGATGAAGAATTAAGGAAAAAATATTCAAATGGCCTTTTATTAGCAGAGAATTACGATGTACAAAAAATTCTGACGCAATGGAATAAACTACTCCAAAGCTAATAAAAATATCACTACTAATTTGATTGATGATATTATGAATAATAAAAATAATCATTATGATTCTAATTATGCTTTAGATCATCAGAAAGAAGATCCTGAAAATTATTGGGAATTTCAACAAATTTTAAAACTACATACTCCTTCATATAATGATAAAATTTTAGAAATTGGTTCTAATACTGGAGAATTTTGCCATCTACTTAAAGAAAAATTCAATGTGAATCCTGTTGGAATAGACATTAACAGTTTTGCTGTATCTATTGCCAAAAAAAATTATCCAGAACTCAATTTTCATATACAAAACTTGTTTGATATTAAAGGGAAATTTGATTTAATATATATGCAGCATGTTATTGAACATATTGAAAATCCTGTTATTGCTTTAAAAAACTTAAAAAATAATTTAAATGATGAGGGTAAGTTGATACTATCTTGCCCAAATAAATGGGCATATCCAAATAAATTAATATGTTGGATTCAAAGAGAACGATTTTGTTATGATCCTACCCATTATCACGAATTCAGCCCCCAATCATTGACAAAGACAGTAACGGAAGCCGGTTATAAACCTATTAAGTTACTGACCAAAGCATTGCCCATTCCTTTACTTAATCGGATATCTCCAAAAATATATTATTCAATTCCATCTTATCTCTTCGGAGCATTTATTTTTTTAAAAATAGAAAAGAATAATAACATTGGCGAAAGTAGAAGTTTTTTATTCTGATTGAATCTGTGAATGTAAGCAGGAATCTAAATATTCGTGACTACACTGGACTCTAAACTCCATGATAAAAATATGATATATTTTATCCCCAAATATAAATTAATGAAATATTACACTCTAGAATAATTATCCTTATTATGGTGAATATGGCATTTTAATCCAACCCTTCGAAAATAAAATAGTATTTAACGATTTGGAAGAATTACCCCTTTTAGAACCTGAGAAAATGCTGTCTGAATTGATGATAAAGATGATTGAAGATAATGATCTTAAAGAAAGATATGCCAATGGAAGTGAAAGGTCAGATAATTTTAACATAGATAATATTATTAAAAAATGGGAAATCATGTTACGAGTTTGATAATAAAATTATAGAAGTTATTTATGTTAAACCTCTTTTTTATATCAAAAATGACACTATTCTAACGCACCTTTAATAAAACAACTACACTACCAGCGAAATAACTTATAACCCACGCATAACCAATGCCTACTATTCCAAATATATCCATTAAAAAGTAGCTTGAACCAATAAGCAGGATGGAAATAACTAGACTAACTAAGATCAGGTCTTTAATTTTATTTCGGACCTTACCTATTGAATAGTAAACCTGACAGATGGAATATAAGAAACTAGAGATGATCATAACTCTTAACAAATCTAGCCCATTAACATAATCACTTCCAAATAATCCTAAAATATATTCCCCGAATATAAAGATTAATCCCGCTAATGGAATTAATAGGGAAAAAATAGCTATCAGTGATTTTTTGGTGTTTTCTCTTAAGGATTCACCATGGCTGCCCTCCACAAATAGCGAGGTACTGAAGGCTGACGATAACATGAAAAGAAAGGAAGCGATTGTGTATGTGATGTAGTAATAAGCTGTTTGTCCACTTCCAAGCACATTTAAAACGATTATCGGTAAAATAAAAACAGGTATACTTCCAAATAACATGAAAAAATAATTACCTGCAGAAAAATGGAATGAATCCCATAAAAAGTCCCAATCAATTATCTGTACCTTTTCAGTAGTTTCTGGTTTTATAATTTTAAATATCAAGATGTAGGAAAATATGATGGCTATTAGGACAGATATTCCAAAGGATAAAAATATTCCCAGAGACCCAAAAAAGGGTATGAATATCAACAACACCCGTAGGTTCATTAATAAATTTTGATAAAAGTAATATTTACTCTTTCTAAGTGCAATAAATGCATTTCCTGTGATTCCGGATAATGTAAAGGCAATTAGTGCCATGAAAAATGCCAGCAAGTTATTTTTTACAAGAGCCAAATCAGGAGCCCACAGATCAATTCCCAGAACGAATATTATACCAAATAAAATGGTTGAAATTAATATAACTACCGAGGAAGTGGTCATTATGTTAAATTTGTTTTTATCTGGAAAAAAGCGTATAATGGATTGATCCAATCCCAAATAGGAGATAATAGCAAGTAAACTAACTGCTGAGATTAACGCGGTGTTTATACCCACTTCCTCTTGGGTATAAAGTTGGGCAGCCACGATCCAGAAAATAAAACCTAGAACAGCTCCAAGTACCATGGTTAATATGAGATAAAAAGAATTTTGATACAATGGATCCTGTACTATTGTCCTAAAATCCCTAAAATTACTGGGAAAGATTTTATCCAACAAAAAAAATCACTTTTTATTCTGTGTAAGAAAATAATTAATTTACTAAATAATTAGTTTTCTTCATCTTTTTTTTCTTTTGAACCTATATTTTCCTGTTGAAGGGCTATTTCCCTGGCAATATGGGTTATTTCCTGTTCGATGTTCTCTATCTTATTGTAAATCCTGAATATGAGATAGAAACAACCTATAAGTCCCAATATAAGGATTACATCCAGTCCCCGACCAATGCCTGTTAAATCGGCAAAGTACACAGTGGCATCTGGAAAGATGGAAAGGAATATTAAGACTATCCAGACTACACTCCAAATTAAGAGCATCCCAAGGGACATCTTACTTTCCCTGAATCTTATAAATGAATATATTAAACCTACAATTCCAATAATAATCCCAATGTATTGATATAACATCAGTGCCATTTTTTAACCTCTTAACTCGTTAATTAATCTTTAAAATGATAATCAATTGTTATAGCTCCACTATTTCAATGCGTCCTTGATCATCCTCACCAGTATCTTAATTCCTACTTTAAGGTTAGTGCCCTTTGCCATGGCATAGTCGGTGTATATGGTTTCTATGGGCACTTCTTCCATTTTAAGTTCTTTATGCTTGATCTCCCTGATTATCTCGGAGGAAATTCCGTACTCTCTTGATTCTATATCCAGTGCTACGGCTGCATTCCGGTTAAACGCCCTTAGACCTGACTGTGAATCTTTAACACTTGCTCCGTAGAATATCCTGGTGATGAGATTCATCAACTGGTTTGAAACCTTCTTTACCCCGGGCATATCATCAAAATCCCTGACACCAATAACCACATCTGCATGTCCCCTGATTATTGGCTGGCAAACTGGTAGTATGTCATCAGGGTTGTGCTGTCCATCGGCATCAAAAGTCACCATGATATCGGCCCCTTTAGCTAAACTGACCTCAATACCTGTTTTAAGTGTAGCGCCCAATCCCCGGTTAATGGGATGTTTGTATAAATATCCCCTACCAGGATTAGAATCCAAGATGTTCCGGGCTATCTGGTAGGTCCTGTCAATGGAGCCATCATCTATTATAACCAGTTTCAACCCCCTGCTAAAGAGTTCCTCCAGTACTTCACCAATTATTTTTTCTTCATTGTATGCCGGTATGATAACCCAAATATCCATGTCTACCAGGTTAAATGACTGGGGACTGTTTATGTTTTCTACTGGTTTACCAGGCATAGAATCACCGGAGTATTTAGTTTTAACATCAGTTTAATATGTTCAACTTAAATTACATAAAATTTACTTATTTTATAAAATTTGATATTCTTGCAGAATTTTGATTCTTTAACAAAATTTGAACTCCAGGAAATTGAATTCAATCAAAATTGGAACTCTAACAAATTTTATGCCCCTATTAAGATTCAGGGTTCAACTTAATGGCAAGTTCTGCCACCCTTTTACCCAGATTGGCAGAAGTCTCCAGACCTGTGTCATCTTCTGCAGCAGCTCCGGCTGCACCGCTTACTCCTGCTCCACCATAGTGTGCCATGGGTGCGCCATCACCAACTATAATTGCATCCTGGATGAGTAGAAACTGGTGTATTGCAGTTATAGTTGTCTCCTGGCCACCGTTACGTGAAGCACCTACACTGATAGCCCCGGCGACTTTATCCTTTAGTTTGAAGTCTACACGAAGTGGCCTAGAGCGGTCCATTAACATTTTAAGTTGGGAGGTAACGTTTCCAAAGTATACTGGACTACCTATTATTATTCCATGGGCTTCCTCTAGTTTACGAGTTATCTCCCTCATATCATCGTATATGGAACATTCACCTGTGCTTTTACAAATGTCACAGGCGATGCATGGTTCGATTTCTGCTTGTGCCAGGTTGATAATTTCAGTTTCTGCACCGGCATTTTCGGCTGTCATCAGGGCTTTTTTTACGTAGATTTCTGTGTTGCTACCTGTCCGGGGGCTTCCAATTATTCCTATAACTTTGACCATGATATCATTCTCTGATTGAATTTTAGTTTTAAAATTGATTTTTTTTATTTATTGAATAAATTTTAAATGTATATTAATTTGGATAACTAAAATAAATAACTGCTCAATAACATAGAATAAAAATAATAATTGGCTTGAAACATGAAAATCATTGATTATAAAGCTCTGACTGTAGAAGAAAAGGTTCTTGAAGTTGTTAGGGATTTCATTAGGGAGGAAAAAAAAGGCAACTATAATGCCCGGGACCATGCTAAACTGGCTATACAGGATTATCTGGTTAAAACTGATGATGGTTCATGCACCCTTAACTCCGGCTTCATAGATGGTAAGTCAGAAACCATGCACACCCATCATGGCGGGGTAAGGGAAGCCATGGAGAAATATGTAAAACCTGCCCGGCTTGAAGGAAAAGATTCTGTTACTGTACTTGACATCTGCAGTGGCCTGGGCTATAACGCAGCATCCAGTATAGAATATTTAAACCATGACACTGAAATAGAACTTGATCTCGTTGAAATATCAAAAGAGACTGTAACACTTTCACTTTTAATGAATACACCACTAAAATCCTACAAAATTATTCAAAAGGCTGTAGAAGACAGGCTACTTAATGAAGGGATCATCAGATTCAGGCACTGTAATAATCAGGTGCCAGAGAGAATAAAAATCAATTTACATATGGAAGATGCAAGAAAGACAATTTACAAATTGAATGGTAATAAAACCTATGATGCTATATTCTTAGACCCATTCTCACCATTAAAATCTCCAGAACTGTATACCTACGAATTTATCAAGCAGTTAAAATCCTTACTTAAAAGTGACGGAGTTATTTTAACCTACACTTCCGCTGCTCCAGTAAGGGCTGCTATAGTTAAAAGCGGCCTTCATGTGGGTGAAGGTCCCGCCCTTGGAAGAAGCGGTGGGACTGTAGCATCTTTAAAGGAGGATGTCATAGATAAACCCCTTTCAATGAATGATGAGCGAATGATAGCCCTCAGTGATGTTGGCATTCCGTTTAAAGACCCTGGTTTCAATGGTTCCTCCCAATATATACTCCAACAGAGGGATAGGGAACGTAAGTTGTCCCGGGGAAGGACAAGATTTTCATCAACAGTTAAAACCCCCATATACCTTAATATGGAACTTCCTGAGAGTAGATTAAGGAGGAGGGTTTTAAATAACCTGAAAAAAATGGGATTTAATGATTTAAAGTCTCCTGAAGCCGGGTATGTGGTATGTCCCCAGTACAGAGAGTGTATATGTCATGGGGATTGCAGATATTTTGATAATTCAAGGGAAAGGATTTATGAAATGAACCATAGATTAAGATTAATAGTCACCAATAAAATTACAACAAATTATGATTAAATAATTACATTTTAAGATTACAGCAAATAAGATTATATACTAAATAAACCATAAAGAGAAACTTATTTTTCACTTTAGTATCGGAGATCAATATTTTGAATTTTGAAATTAAACACAAAGACGCCAGGGGCAGAACTGGCATACTAAAAACGCCTCATGGTAAGGTGCAGACCCCTGCACTTATGCCGGTTATCCATCCTGGAAAGCAGACCCTGGACGTATCCAAGTATGGAGCGGATATGGTGATAACCAACGCTTACCTCATATACAAAAACCAGGATTTAAAGCATGAGGCGCTGGAGAAGGGTGTTCATGAACTTATAAACTTCAACGGGCCTGTAATGACAGATTCGGGTTCATTCCAACTTTCAATATACGGTGATATAGAGGTAAGTAACCAGGAGATCATCGAATTCCAGGAAAAGATAGGAACCGACATTGGAACTTCCCTGGACATACCCACCCCACCATTTGTTACACTGCAAAGGGCTGAGAGGGAAATGGAAGTAACTATCCAGCGTGCTCGGGAGGCTTTAGAATTCAGGGATAAACTGATGCTTAACTCAGTGGTGCAGGGATCCACGTATCCACAATTAAGATCGAAGTGTGCTGAATTATTGGGAAGGATGGACTTCCAGCTCCACCCAATAGGTGCAGTTGTACCCCTGATGGAGTCCTATCAGTATTCCACACTCCTTGATGTTGTCATGGCCAGTGTTGAACACCTTCCTGACTCAAGACCCCGACACCTTATGGGGGCTGGCCATCCCATGTTATTCAGCTTCGCTGTGGCACTTGGCTGCGACCTCTTTGACAGCGCAGCATATATACTATACGCACAAGACGATAGGCTTCTGATGCCCGAGGGAACATATAAACTGGAGAACCTGGTAGAAATGCCTTGTAGTTGTCCCGTCTGTACGGGTTACAGCCCTGATGACCTGAGGCAGATGAAGAAAGATGACAGAGCAAAACTCCTGGCACAGCACAACTTATATGTAAGCTTCGCTGAGATGAGACAGATTAGGCAGGCACTGGCTGATGGAAGCCTGTGGGAACTAATGGAGAGGCGAGGGAGAAACCACCCCTACCTCCTGGATGCGGTTCGGAAGCTTAAAAATTACACACCAGAACTGGAGACATATGATCCACCCTATAAAAAATCGGCATTTTTCTACTCCGGACCTGAATCATTGAACCGGCCAGAGGTATACCGCCACCTGATGCGGTTAGAGAGACTGCCTAAGAAGGGAAGACTATTAATATTTCCACCAACTGAAAAGCCGTATCATAAGCATGTAAATACTGATGAGGATGTATTCTTCTCCAACATGGAAAATCCGGATCTGAGTAAAACAGACGACTTACAAATTGCAGTTGCAGATGTGCCCTTTGTATTAGTACCCCTGGAGATTGATGATGTTTATCCACTGGCACAGAACGAATCACCCCAGACAACTGACCAGGATGCTCGGAAATTCCTGGAAAAACACCTTAAAACAATAATTAATACGTACAATGATGTAATTATCAGCAAAAAGGTTCTGGATGCCCTAGATTTACAGCTTGAAACCCTTGGTGTACCATATAAAATCCCGAACCAAATTCCACCAGCAGCTCAGATCATAAGTGACCATCAAAAAGTGGATTACATAGCTGATTACCAGTTTGGTAGTGGATCTGGAAAAGCACTTTTTCAGGGAGATGCAAATATTATTAAAAGCAAAAAGACTGGTAAAATAAGGCATATATATAGTAACCATGATCTTATTGCCACCTTAAGAGCCCGTGATGGAGTGCTGGTTTTGGGGATGGAGGGTGCACGGAGACTGCACCAATATCTACCCTACCCAGTTAATCGGGTGGTGGTGAACGAAGATGCGGAACCCTTTGCCCGGGAAGGAAAAAGTATATTTGCTAAATTCATTATAGATTGTGATATGAACATCCGAGCCAGTGAGGAAGTTTTGGTGGTTAACCAGCAGGATGAACTCCTGGCCTTTGGAAAATCAATTTTAAATGCAGAAGAATTTAGAAGTTTTAATACAGGACAGGCTGTTAAAACTAGAAAAGGAGGTTTTTAATGTTACCCACTGCTGGAATGAATCCTAAACAGTTAAAGCAAATGCAGAGAGCCATGAAACAAATGGGCATGGACATGAAGGATGTCAAGGGTGTGACTGAAGTTATACTAAAATTTAAAGATAAGGAAATTATCATCACCCACCCCAAAGTAAACCTGATGGACTTCATGGGCCAACATACCTATCAGATATCTGGTAAAGAGAAGGAAAATAAACTGGATGTAGAACTTGAAATACCAGACGATGATGTGGAACTGGTGTCTGGCCAAACCGGTGTAAGCAAGGAAAAGGCCCTTGAGACCTTGAAGGAAACCCAGGGAGATCTGGCAGAAGCCATCATGAGGTTAAGTTAATTTACACATATCTGAATTATGATGGCCTTTAATAAACACTTAAATACCACGGAGTTAATCTGAATGGTTCTTGTAGCACATATCTCTGACTTGCATGTAGGGGCACTTGCCTTTAAGCCTGAATTGCTGGTTAAAGCCATACATGGAATAAATGAGTTGAACCCTGATGTAACTATCATCACAGGGGACCTCACAGAGAATGGGTACTACCAGGAATTTGTAACGGCAGCTGAATACGTAGATACCATAGAAACTCCCATACTGGCAATTCCCGGAAACCATGACGCCCGACATGTCGGGGACCAATGCTTCAACGATATCATTAATAGGCGATGCAAAAAATTAAATTTAAAGGATAAAGGCATAAAAATTATTGGACTTGACAGCAGCGAACCAGACCTCGATTATGGTAAAGTAGGAAGGGTTCAACAGCAGTATATGGAAAAAGAGCTCAAGAAAGCAGGAAAAGATGACCTATATAAGATCATCGCACTGCACCATCACATCATACCCGTGCCTCAAACTGGTAGAGAAAGGAATGTTTTAAGTGATGCGGGAGATATATTACAATCATTAATTGATAACCGTGCAAATCTAGTACTCTCCGGACATAAACACATGCCCAATGTATGGATCATGGGAGAGACCACCTTCGCCACGGCCGGAACTGCGTCGTCCTTAAAATTAAGGGGAAAAACTTACCCTTCATATAATATAGTTAACATAGATGATAATAGAATAGAGATTATTTTAAGGGACAGTGAAGGAAAACAATTGACACTGGCAAATATTAGAACACATAGGTGATAAATTTTGAAAGTAGTGGTAGATGCATCTAACGTAGCCCATTTCGGGAGGAAAAGGGATGCCAAACCCAGTTTAGAATACATAGTTAAGGCAGCGGAAGCACTGGAAAAACTGGGATACGAGCCTATCCTCATTGCAGACGCATCACTCCGTCATGAGATAGACCAGAAAGATGAGTTTAACCAGCTCCTTGAGGAAGATAAAATTCAACAGGTACCCTCTGGCACCACTGCTGATCATTTCATACTGAAGATGGCTGAGGATGAAGATGCCAAGATACTCTCCAACGATGTCTTCCGGGAATACAACGATGAATTCCAGGACATCTCAAGCAGGAGAATACCCTATAACTTCAAAGAGGGTGTTATAAATATCGGTTCGTCTTCCAAGCCTAAGAAGGTTAAAAATATATTGCAGAAGATATGTGGCCAGACCTTGACTGAATTCGACAGGAAAGGATATGAATCTTACAAATTAAAGAAGAATAAAAAACTAAGTGGTATAGCCATTGCCAAGGAAGCAATAGACAGGATAAACAAAACCAACGAGGAAGGTTTTGATTCTAAGTTGGAAAATGCCTTCCTCAAGATACCCCTCTTTGGTAAAGTGATGAGTATGGTGGAAGAAGTGGAAAAAAGCAGCGACTTCATCATATTCGTGCTTATAAGCCCAAGGGATTACCGTGACGCAGTAAGGAATGCCGGTAACATAGCAGTTACAGTTGGAGACCGGCTTAAACTTGACCACGCCCCTTTGGTGGCAGTGAGAAACGACCTCTACACCAAACCAGGGTCCTTCGAACTGAATATAGTCTACTCTGATGATATATTAGAAGAATCCCCTTACAACGTGAACATCACCATCAACGATCACGACTATTCTTTTGTTAAGAAAAACTCCCGAAATATTGCGAGCACAGTAGCAGCGAGATTAGGAACCTGGAAATTTCCTATTGTATCAGTAAAACCCAGCATGCTCATGGAAAAACCAGGGCACTTCGACATAACTCTTGAAAAGAGAGGGGAAAAGTAAATGGTTAAAGATAAGATCCTCCGTGGAATATTCACGTTTCTTATCCGACACCGGGTGGTCAGTATTGGCACCAAATACTACCCTACCAACGATAGGGAAAGGGAATATGTGGATATGATAAACTATACCCACACCATGCTCTTGGAAGTGGAAAAAGCCCATATCACCACCGAGAATATATTCCAGAATCTCCTAAAGGAAGTGGGCAGAGGTAATATCCCTGAAAACCGGCGTTTTCTAGAGTTAAAACCAGCTGAAAATGATGTAAATGAGTACGCCCTCCTGAGTAACATAATCATGGGGAGCGACCGTTACCTCTACCTGGAATTATTCCAGAGAAACTGGCAGATAATAGAAGAATTCGTTAAACAGATCACAGAAAATAACGGTCAAATAGTTGAAAAAAGTGATAGTGAATTAGTTGCACGTTTATTATCTAAAAATGACGCCATCAGGGTTTCCATTGAACTCATTAAGCTTGGTCTGGAAAAGAGTATCGACGTCCGTGCTGCTGTGGGCATGACTGGTGCAGCAGCCATTGAAAGGTCCATTAATCTCAACCGTGAGATAGGGGAAACCAGTGGAATTGGATTTACCAAACTCGGTGGAGAATTTGCCATTACCTTTTCTTCAGAAATTGGTGAACTTGAAGGTTCACCTGTTGTGTACGATAACTACCTGTTCATAGACGCCATCAACTCCACTGGATTCATAGAAGAATACGGAAGAGACCAGTTGGTGGAGATAATGAACGAGATTAAAAGCTTCATCCAGTCGGATTGTAAGGGTAAAATCGAAGGTTACCGAGTGGGTGGAGATGATCTGATAGCTAACCTACCCACCAAGGACGCAGCCTTAAGGGCAGGTATTGACTCTGCCTGGCATGCCCTTAACAACGGAGCCCGTATGAGAATTGGAATAGGTAAAAGTAGGAGAGAAGCCGGTGAAAGAGCTCAAATGGCTGATAATATAAAGATATGGAACAACAGCCCAGTTATGGTCTTCGACCTTGCAGATGGGGTCTACGCCTACTACGTACCATCAGAATTCACCAGGACTGTGGTGGGCTTCCTGTATGATAAGACTGGCCAAGTAATCTTCATATTCATTTTCGTATTTCTGTTAACCCTCATAGGATGGAACTTAATGGGCAGAAGCCTGGGTGGTTACGTACTGGGAGGATGGGAACTGGGATTCTTAGGAATCATCTTGGCACTTTTATACGCTGTAACCAGATAAATGAGACAGTTATAGGGGCATGAATTATATATTAGACTGGTACAAGGCATAATTAAATTTTATCTCCCCACAGGACATTGTAAATAATATTATTTATAGATAAATAATTAATAAATAAATGAGATTAAATACATGTTAAGATTTATAATAAAAGCTTAGCTATGGAATTATAATTTTATAAATAAAAGTGAAATTAAGATTCAAATAAATAACATATTGGTACTATTGGTACAGGATTTAGGTCAATGAAACCGGAAGTACAGGGTAAATTGATGGTGGCCATGCTGGTATCTGTTGTAGCATTTGGATTTGGAACAGGTACTGTATTGATAACTGGGACATTACCCGCCATGAATTCCACTAACATGTTCAACACCAGTCAAAACAGCGATTTACCCGTAATCTACGATACCAATCAAAACAACATGGACACTACAGACAGCCCCGGCACACAGGAGACACCTACACCAGGTACCCCAACTGGGGGATCCTCAACTGGTGGAAGTAATCAAAACAACAACCCTCCCAGCTCAAACAACACCACCAATTAAATAATTAAACACTGCATTCCAATTTAAAATGTAATACAGATAATATAAAACTAATTTACTAATAATTAATAATTTAATAAAACAAATTGTTAAAAGAGGAGTTTGAAATGAAATTTATCCCTGGAGGAATCTGTGCCGTTGAAAAAGTACAGGCAGCTGGCTCCTGTGAAGATGAGTATGGACTAGCCGTTATTGTAAGTGAAGATAGCACTGCATCGGCTGTTTTCACCAAGAATAAGATATTAGGAGCACCAGTACTAGTAAGCAAGGAATCATTGAAAAATGGGAAATTATCCGCCATCGTGATAAACAGTGGCAATGCCAACAGCTACACTGGGAAAGAAGGTCTGGAAAACGCCTACCAAATGAGGGATAAAGTTTCCGAACATCTTAATATTAAAGGTGAAGATGTAGCTGTTGCATCCACCGGAATAATAGGCCGGAAACTGCCCATGGAAACCATCAACCAATTAATAGATGAGACAATTCCAAAACTTGATAACACACCAAAGAAATCAAGAGACGCTGCTGAGGCTATACTAACCACTGATACTCGTCCTAAAGAACTGGCAGTGGAATCAACATTATCCACCGGTGAAAAATTCCGCATCGGCGGTATATGTAAGGGTTCTGGTATGATCGCACCTAACATGGCAACTTTCCTATGCTTTATCACCACCGATGTTCAAGCAACTCCTGAAGAACTCGGCGATGCCCTGAAAGAGGCAGTTTCAAACACATTCAACATGGTGGTTGTTGATGGAGATATGAGCACCAACGACACCGTCATACTCATGACCAGCGGGAGCTCTGGTAAGATAGACCATAAATTCCAGGAAGCACTGGAATACCTGTGCACCGGACTATCAAAACTAATAGCACGTGACGGTGAAGGAGCAAGCAAGTTAATTGAAGTGTTGGTTAAGGGGGGGCGAACTAATGACGACGCCCGTAAAGCGGCTAAAGCAATTGTAACCTCACCACTGGTTAAATCCGCAATATTTGGTGAAGACCCTAACTGGGGCCGGATCGCCTCTGCTTTAGGTGGCTCGGGATCAGAGGTGGATGAAAAAACCATGACCATCACACTGAGATCTCCGGAAAAAGAAGCTGCCATGGTAGATAAAGGCGACATAAAAGCCTTCGAGGGGTCAAAAGAGCTTGAAATGGCAGAAGAGATAATGAAGAGTGATGAAATAAAGATAACCATAGACCTATTCCTGGGGGATGCTGAAGCCACGGCCTACGGCTGTGACCTGACCTACGACTATGTACGGATAAATGCCGAATACTCCACCTGAGGATGCAAAGTATTATTAAAAAGATTATGGAAGATATCAAACATGGTATTGTTGAAGAAATTCGAATCTGAAGCTTACAAGATGGAAGCAGTGAACATATTAGTTGAAGCTCTGCCCTACATCAAGCAATTTCATAAAAATAAGATAATGATAAAGTATGGGGGCCATGCCATGATCGATACCCAGGCAAAAGTCTCAACGGCTCGCGATACTGTGCTTTTAAAGTATGTTGGTATGCAGCCAATTGTTACTCATGGTGGAGGGCCAGAAATCTCCCGTTCCATGAATAAGCTTGGTAAAGAACCCCGGTTTATAGGAGGTCTACGTGTGACTGACCAGGAAACCATGGAAATCGTGAAGATGGTACTGGTTGGTAAAATAAATACGGAAATCGTCTCAAATATAGGCATCCACGGAGGTAAAGGAGTGGGCATATCAGGTAAAGATAACCTGCTAATTAAAGCCTGTAAAAGAGCACCCCATGTTGTGGTTGACTCCAATGGAGAGGAAAAAAAGGTCGATCTGGGACTGGTTGGAGATATCGAATCCATCAACACAGAAATAATAGATGTTCTAACCTCAAATGATTATATACCCATCATATCACCTATTGGCGTTGATAAAAACGGAGAAACACTTAACCTTAACGCAGATACTGTGGCAGGCGATATTGCATCCCATGTAGGGGCTGAAAAGCTCATAATACTCACCGATGTACCTGGAATATTAGAAGACACTGAAGATCCAGAAAGTCTGATAAGGATGGTGAACATCCATGAAACAAAGGAACTCATTGATGAGGGAATTGTTAAGGATGGTATGCTCCCTAAGGTCCAAACATGTATGGATGCAGTTAAAAACGGGGTTTCATCTGCACATATTATAGATGGACGGATAGATCACTCCCTACTCCTTGAAATATTCACCAAGAGTGGTATAGGGACCATGATAACTAAATAGATAATTATCAATAAATAAGTAAATTCAGGAAGGTTTTAAGTTGATACAAGTAGGAATAATAGGGGCTAACGGATACACCGGAGGAGAACTCCTTCGATTGCTTAACCAACACTCCCAAGTAGAGGTCACTGTTGCCACTTCCCGGAAGTTAGCAGGAGAGCCCATATACAAGGTACACCCGCATTTACAGAATCTAGACCTTAAATTTACAAGTGTTAAACCAGAAGATATGGAAGCAGATCTGGTGTTCACTGCAACACCCCACGGAGCATCCATGAACATCGTACCCCCCATGGTGGAGAAGGGAATTAAGGTAATTGATTTAAGCGGTGATTACCGTTTTGATGATATAAGTGTTTATGAGAAATGGTATGGCCTGAAACACGACCACCCACTGGATGCAGTGTACGGGCTGCCTGAAATGTACCGTGAGAAGATTAAAAAGGCCCATCTGGTGGCTAACCCTGGATGTTTCCCTACTGGAGCTATTCTCGCCTGTCTACCCTTGGTGGATGAGGATTTAACCGATAAAATAATCATTGATGCCAAGACCGGGGTTAGTGGTGCAGGTGTAAAACCTACAGAGACTAACATGTACACTAACGTGGCTGACAACGTCATACCCTATAATGTTACAAGCCACCGCCACGGCCCTGAGATCCAGGAAAAACTATCTAAGTTTAGTGATGTAAGTGTTTCCTTTACACCACACCTTGTACCTGTTATTAGGGGTATTTTGAGCACTGTCCATACTTTCCCAGCAGAGGATGTAACATCTTCATATGTTAAGGAACTGTACGACAACTATTATAAGGGAGAAACCTTCATTAATGTTTTAGATGTTGGTGAATCCCCCAGACTTAGTTCGGTGAGGGGTTCTAATTACTGTCATATCGGAATATTCCAGCAGGATGAAAATGGAAGGCTGGTTATTGGTTCCAGTATTGATAATATGGTTAAAGGAGCCTCAGGACAGGCTATACACAACATGAACATAATGTATGGATTTGAAGAAACTGAATCATTAGAATATCTGGGATTACACCCCTGATAATATTCTTAAATTACTATTTTTCTTAAATTACTAATTTTCTTAAATTACCAATTTTCTTAAATTACTTTTCATTTATTAATTTTTTTTATTTTCATGACTAAATTTCTTATGTCATGACTATATTTCCAAAAATAATATGATCAGAATCAGGAAATGAAAATAACATAGCTTTTATAAATTAATAAATATAGAAAAAAGAAGATAGATATTCATAGATAAAATATTTATATTAACCAGTAAGATTTAGATAAAAATATTCATACTTACCAAATTTAATTACAACTACTAAATGAAACATAAATACCGAGAATATTGTTTTAAGATTCAAAACGTTGTTTATTAAATTTTTTAAAAAATCCAGGTGATTCAATGTCCTATATAGATAAATTTTTAAGTTCATATAAACCATTAATAGCAATTCCGGTAATTATTACCGTGATAGCATTAATTATACTTGCCACCAATGGTTTAACACAAGGTATAGACCTTACAGGTGGTACAAATGTTATCATAGAACTTCAACAGGACACCAGTCCACAGGAGCTCCAAACCATAATTTCCAATGGAATTGGTATCGATGAAGTGGAAGTTACCTCCATTGCCAATAACCAGGCCACAGTGGATATTATTGGAGAAGTAGATGTAGTTGAATTAACTAATGTACTTGCAGGTGTTGGAACCATAAGCAGCCTCCAATCTGTTGGGGCGCTTTTAAGCGAACGAGCATTGACACAAGTCTATTATGCCATAGCCTTCGCATTCCTGTTTATGGCCATCACAGTTTTCATTGTATTCAGGGAATTTGTGCCATCCATAGCTGTAATTCTTGCTGCACTTACTGATATCATCATATCTCTAGGTGGTATGTCGCTCTTTGGAATTCCATTATCAATTGCATCGGTGGGTGCAATTTTAATGTTAATAGGTTACAGTGTGGATACAGACATCCTGTTAACCACACGAGTTTTAAAAAATAGAGAAGGAACCGTTAATAAAAGGGTAATCGACGCCATGAAAACTGGCTTCACCATGGCAGCAGCCTCCATAGGTTCCATGGTAACCCTTTATCTGGTAGTGGTTTACTTCATGCCCTTTGCACATGTTTTAAGTCAGATAGCTTCGGTGCTAATCATTGGACTGGTGGCAGATACACTGGCCACCTGGCTGATGAACCTTGGAATATTAAGATGGTACATGGAGGCTAGAAGATGAATGAATCACTGGTTGAATTTTTAAAAGATTATCGCGTCATACTACTAATAGTTTCACTAATTGGTAGCCTGGCAGCTATATCCATAATAGGCATACCCCAGGGTCTTGATCTTCAGGGCGGATCACAGATAGAGATCCACCTGGAAGAACCTGTTGAACCTGGGACTATGAATACTGTAACCAGTGTCTTAGAAAAGCGACTGAATGCCTTTGGTGTTAAGGATGTACAGGTGAGGGCCAGTGGTGATCAGGATGTGCTCGTGGATATAGCGGGTGTCCGTCCCGATGAAGTGACTGATCTGGTTGGTACGCCAGGTAAATTCGAGGCCAAAATAGGCAATGAAACTGTACTGGTTGGATCAGATATTACCACAGTGAAAGCTTACATAATCCAGGGAAACAGCTGGCATGTTCCATTCACCATAACCCCAGAAGCAGCCAATAATTTTGCCCAGCTTGCCAGAGGTAAAGGTGGGCAGCCAGTGGATATGTATCTGGATGGAAATTTAGTGTCTTCACCACAATTAGATGAAGGACTGGCTAATGGAGTGGCATCTACAGATGTGGAGATCTCAGGTACAGAGGAATCAGGTACCGCTGCTGAGGACCAGGCTAAAAATATACAAACCATACTACAATCAGGTGCACTGCCAGTATCTGTAAGTATAACTGGTATAAGCACTGTATCTGCCAATTTAGGTGAACAATTTAAGACTGGTGCTTTAATTGCTGGTGGGTTAGCCCTCATAGTGGTATCCATAATTATATTCATTAGATATCGCGACCCTAAACTGGTTTTTCCCATAATATTTACCAGTATCGCTGAACTGATACTGATCCTGGGAATTGCCACCATAATTCGACAGAATATAGACCTGGCCGCAATTGCGGGTATTATCGCAGCAATTGGAACAGGAGTAGATGATCAGATTATTATAACCGATCAGATACTGAAGGGTAGAGACCATGATAAAGAAACAGTACCCAAGACCAGGAAATCTAAGAAGACCAAAAAGGGTAAGAAAGGTAAAAAGGGTAAGAAGGCTAAAACTGGTGACAGGAAAAAGATAACCAAGAGGTTTACCGGGTTCAAAGTACGGATTAGGAGCGCCTTTTTCATTGTATATGCATCAGCTGCAACCCTCATTGCAGCCATGTTACCTGTAGCATACGTTGGATTTACCAGGGGAGCCACAGGTATTGGGGTGCTTACTGGTTTCGCCATCACCACAGTCATAGGTGTACTGGTGGGTATATTCATAACCAGGCCAGTGTATGCTAAGTTCATGGAGATGTTGTATGGATAGTATTGCTATCAAATTCCATAGTATCCTGTATAATAAAAAATATGGATAGGTCTAAAAATATGGATAGGTCAGGAGTATGAAAGCACCAAAGGAACTGAAGGTTAAACCCATTAAAAATGGGACTGTTATAGATCATATCAAAGCTAACAAAGCACTCAGTGTCCTTAGGATCCTGGGTCTTCCAAGCCAGGAAACAGCAGTGACCATCGCCATGAACGTGCAATCATCCCAAATGGGAAGTAAAGACATAGTTAAAATTGAGGGAAGGGAAATCGCACCAAAGGAACTGGATAAAATAGCTCTAATCGCCCCTAAGGCCACCATCAATATAATAAGAGACTATGAAATAGTGGATAAGGGCCAGGTAAGTCTTCTCGATGAGATAAACAATATTTTAAAGTGCCAGAACCCCAACTGCATTACAAACACCCAGGAACCAGTAATAACCCGATTCCATATCACAAGAAAAGGTCAAGTCACTCTCAGATGCTATTACTGTGAGAGAATAATGTATGAAGATGAGATCGAGTCCCAATTATAGTTCCATTTTTTTCTTCTTTTTTTTATTTTATAATTTCATTAATTATAAATCATGTAATTTTTAAATTTAATGATAAATAGGAGGGGGATTTTTATGCAGATCTTAACTGAAATAATGGAATTAAAAACCAATAATCGGGTGGAGATAATAGATATCACACGTAGCGTAGATGCAGCACTGGCAGAAAGCAGACTTAGGAAGGGTCTCGTAAATATTTACAGCAAACACTCCACATCAGCCATCTTCATAAACGAAAACGAATCAGGGCTTCTGGAGGATTACCTTAATTTAATAGATAAACTGGTTCCAACAGATGATAACTACCGCCATGATCAGATAGATAACAATGCAGATAGCCACCTGCGTTCTTTCATTATAGGTAATAATGAAACTGTTCCCTTTGAAAATGGTTCCATGGATCTGGGAACATGGCAGAGTGTTTTTTTTCTGGATATGGACGGACCACGAAACAGGAAGATAACTATAACCATCATGGGTGAATGAAATAATATTAACCATTTAGAAAATACAATTCATAAGAAAAATAATCCATTTACAGATAGAATATTAAAAACAGGGTGTTAAACTTGATAGAATATGTTTTTGGCTTGGCAGTAAGGGCCATAATCACCGATGACAACGGCAAGATACTCATATTGAAAAGGTCTGCAGACTCCAAGACCAACCCGGGTAAATGGGAGTTACCTGGTGGAAAGGTTGACCAGGGAGAACCCTTTGATAAAGCCCTTATACGTGAGGTTTTTGAAGAAACCCAACTTAAAATCGCCCTGTACAATGTAATTGGCGCATCTCAGCAGAACTTACCCTTAATCAGGGCGGTCCATATCATAATGTCCGGTAAAATTGTTGACGGAGAATTGAACCTCAGTGACGAACATGACGGATATGCCTGGGAATACCCTGATAACCTGAATGACTATGAATTAGCAGACTGGCTGGAAAACTTCATCAGCGGTAATGCAAAACAAGAAGATGAAAAGGAAACAGATTCTGATGGAATTCTATCCAATCCATTTATTAAAACTATAAGTGCTTCTGTAGACAGGATGCGAGGAAAGCGACGAAGTAATTAATTTTTTAGATGGTAAATCATTTTTTTAATTCAAGATTAATAGTAAAAAAACCTAACTATGTTGTATTTCCAAAGGGAACTTCAGATTTTTATTTTTTCAAATTCTTTTTAGTGATAACATTAATTTTGAATGTAATTTAATTCAAAATAAAATAATTCATTCTTTATATTCTAATTCAAATCCAACCACAGGATATTCCAGGTTGAAGTTTGAAATAACTTTTGGACTTATTTCACCAAAGAATCCAGTTAACTTATTTTCTTCTGTAACCACCATGGCACACCTTCCCTGAATAAATGAGGGATGGTCAAGTGGTTCAACATCCATCTTCAATCCCAAGTTACTCAGGACTGAAGCTGTGACGGATTTTATCTCGGTGAAATTTGCAGTCGAATGGGTTATAAGAGTTGCCAGCTTACCAACACCCCTTGTCTGGGTTTCTGTTGCTTCATCCAGGTATACCACTTCCCCTACTTCAAATATTTTCTGGGGCAGTTCTTCGTGGGTGTTATCTTCTAGGAACTCCATCAAACCATTTAATAAACTTTTACGGATCATAGTCCGATCCTGACTGATTGGCTGGGCAACCACCACCCGTTTATCTTCTGTCAGGTTCATTTTATGGTAGTGCTGTTCTTCGCTGGTTAACATCAGGCTCATCACCTCGGTAAAACCCATACCAATCATTATCTCCCTTATCCGGTTTTCAAATTTCTTACGAGGATCTTCAGAGGCAACAGTCGAAACATCAGGTAGTCTGGATTCAATTTTCCTGAAATCATAGCCAATTGCAACATTTTCAATTATGTCAACTTCATGGAGCACATCAATACGATAGGGAGGTATGTAAACTGCAATTTCATCTTCATTTACTGCTTCTGCATCCAACCTCACCCGACCAAGCATGGTAATTATTTCATCTCCTGATGAGTTGATACCAATCATGTTCCGGGCATTTTCCACAGTTAATAGCATCTTCTTTGGGGTTAAATCCGGTAATTCCAGGGTTTTATCTTCATAAACATTCTTTAATGTCTTTATTTTACCACCGGCTTCTGCCAAAGAAGTGGTTATTATGTTAAGTGCCTGGTTAACTGCTTTTTCATCAGTACCTGTAACATCCACCAGGACATTTGCAGTTTCAGTTGTGAGTTTAGTCAGCTCCCCATTGATAATTGGGGGCATGGACAGTACATTACCCTTTGCATCCACAATTAATGGATATTTGTCATATCCTTCCAGGATATGGGCATATTTTCGGCCTTTGGTATGTTTTCCCAATATCTCCTGCAGGTTCATCTCCTCATCTGTCTCTAATGGTACGAATGAGTGTTCTTTTGGATCGGCTGCTTTGTAATAGAATGGCGGGGTTATAACGTCCAGGTTGTGTATTCCTATGGCTACTTTTTTACGGTCTCTTCCCAGAACCCAGTGCAGGTCTTCCTGGAACTCCATGATCTGCGCCAGTTTTTCATCATCAAATTTAACACCCTCCACAATAGCACATGCTGCATAGGGCCTTATATCTTCAAGCCCAGGGTCAATGGTGATGCTGGTACCTGAAGGGTTCATTTCATATTTTGGTATCCCCAGTTCTATACCCATGAACCCCTTCAGTGTACGGGCGATTCCTTCCACTGAAAAGTGGTCGGGGCGGTTGGGAAAAAATTCAACCTTCAAATTATCATCATCATAATCATCAATATCGCTGCCAATCATGGGTAACAGGTCTATCAATTCCTGGTTATCCATCTGTGAACCTATTAATTGATATAAATTTTGATATGTGAAATTAATAACGGGCATGACATTTTTCTCCTGTTCATACTTTATTCATAAATAAATAACCTGTTCATACTTTATTCATGGATAAATAAATATTTTTTAACTGATATTCTGATTTTTAACTGATATTCTGGACTGTTTAATAATGGACTTATATTGAAAATATCAATATAAAGACTGCTGATTCTATTACAAAATGAAATGCTCGGTGCTGTAACCATCCATTTTTTATTCCAGACAGTTCTTGTAATAGGTCCACTATTAAATGTACCACTGCAGCTATAAATCCTATCTCCACCGAAAAGAAAATAATTGAAAGTAGTATGAAGTGGAAGCTGGCTTCTATACCTTCATGAACTATCCATAATGCAATGTTAGTTTGGAGTATTTCCCACAGGATACCTGCCAGTAAAACGTAGAAATCTGCAAATACCCTCCACAATATGAGGCTGTGTATCTCGTCGCTAACTGCCAGGGCAACTGCGATGTAAAACCAGATTAGATCCATAATTAATCACTTTTATCTTTATTGCTATCTATATTAATTAAACAACCTATATAAATTTGAATATAAAGACTATTCAAAAATTTATAATGTAAAAAGATATTCAAATATTAAATGTAATTCAATATTTAAATCTGAATAAAGTAGAATGCTAAAAAAATGTTCATAAATTTTGTGTTACAATAAAGGGAAGGGATGAGTTAAGCCCCTGTAAAATAAGACCTGAAATATTTAATTTAAAATAAAAAAAAATATAAAATAAATTTACGAGTAAAATTAATCCAAAATTTGTAAGGAGAATCTTCAAATGATGAATAACGACATTCCTAAAGATTATGATCATAAAAACGAAGGGAAATGGCAGGATAAATGGCAGAAAGATAAAGTATATCAATTTACCGGTGATGAAACCAAACCCAGTTACATCATAGACACCCCACCACCTTATCCCACCGGCTCCATCCACATGGGTCATGTACTCAACTGGTTGTACATGGATCTAATCGCACGTTATAAGAGGATGAGAGGTTTTGATGTATTGTTTCCCCAGGGATGGGACTGTCACGGTCTACCAACTGAAGTTAAAGTAGAAGAGACCCACAATATAAAGAAAAATGACGTTTCCCGGGATGAATTCAGGAAAATGTGTGTAGAACTTACCCAGGATAATATCAAGATGATGAAGACCCAGATGCAGTCCCTTGGTTATTCCCAGGACTGGTCAAGGGAATTTGTGACCATGACTGATGAATACAAGATGAAAACCCAGCTCTCATTTCTTAAGATGTATGAACAGGGATTGATCTATCAGGCAGTCCATCCAGTGAACTGGTGCCCACGTTGTGAAACAGCCATTGCATTTGCCGAGGTGGAGTACCATGAAAATGAAACCTTCCTGAATTATTTGGAGTTTCCAGAAGTAGATGGAGACCGAAAAATACCCATAGCCACCACCAGACCAGAGTTACTATCCGCCTGTGTGGCAGTTACAGTGCATCCCGATGATGAGCGGTACCAGGGTTTGACTGGTAAATTTTTAGAGGTACCAGTGTACGGACGAAAAGTTAAGGTTATCACAGATGAAGAGGTGGATCCTGAATTTGGTACAGGTGCTGTTATGATCTGTACATTTGGTGATAAAACTGACGTTTCATGGGTGAACAAGTATGGTTTAGATGTTATTGAGGCTATTGATGAAAAGGGAATTATGAAAGACGTGTCCGGCGAGTACAAGGGCTGCACCATTGGAGAGTGTAAGGAGAGTATCATTGCTGACCTTAAAGATAAGGGAGAACTGAAAAAGCAGGAAAAAGTAGACCAGAACGTGGGCTTATGCTGGAGGTGTAAGACACCCATTGAAATCCTGGCAAAAAAACAGTGGTTTGTAGCTGTTAATCAAATAACCAAGGTTGTGGAGGATACAGCTAATGAGATAGGATGGACACCAGAACATATGAAAACCCGGCTCTTAAACTGGAGTGGCTCCATGGACTGGGACTGGGTTATCTCCAGGCAGAGGATATTCGCCACCCCCACCCCAGTATGGTACTGCCAGGACTGTGGAAAAATCATGCTCCCTGATCCTGATGATTTACCAGTTGATCCTACCCAGGACGTTCCTAAAGAAAATTGCCAGTGCGGGTGCAATGAATTTACAGGGGAAACTGATGTGCTTGACACATGGATGGATAGTTCCATCACCCCCATGGTAATTGCTGGCTGGCCCAGTGAAGATTATCAGAAATTATACCCTTCCAGCCTGAGACAACAGGGCCATGATATCATAAGAACATGGGCATTTTATACAATCTTAAGGTGTAAAGCCCTTACTGGTGAAGAACCCTTTAACGAAGTAGTGGTCAATGGTATGGTCTTTGGAGACGATGGTCATAAAATGAGCAAATCCAGGGGCAACGTTATCTCCCCGGAACAGGTGATAGACGATTACGGTGCCGATGCCCTTCGTTTATGGGCGGCCAACAGTGTGCCGGGTTCTGATGTTCCCTTTGCATGGAAAGATGTTAAACATGGTTATAAATTCTTAAGGAAGTTCTGGAATGCCTTCCGATTCATAAGCATTCACATTGCAGATTTCCAGATGGATGAAGAAGAGATTAAGGGTAACTTAAACCCCATGGACAGGTGGATTCTCTCCAAGCTCAACCGTCTGGTCCATGATGTAACCGGTGATATGGATGGCTACAACTTCGCCCATGCCAAATCCTCAATCCAGAGTTTCATATGGAACGACTTCTGTGATGAATACATCGAAGCAGTTAAGTACCGTTTATACACACAGGAAGAAACTGATTCCAAGATCGCCGCTAAGTACACCCTAAAAACTGTAATATCAACTTCACTTAAACTCCTATCACCCTTTATACCCCATTTTACCGAGGAAATAAACCAGTATATAGAAGGGGATGACCTTAGCATCCACGGAACTTCATGGCCAGTGGCCAGTGAAGATCTCATAGATCTTGAATCAGAAAGTGTGGGAGATCTGGGAGTTGATGTTATAGGAGACATAAGAAGATTTAAATCATCATCTGGAATGCCACTCAACGTACAGCTAAAAAGAACATCCATTTATACCGAAGATAGTGATACTTACCATCATTTAAATGAACTTAAAAATGATATGAAAGGCACCATGAGGATAGAAGATCTCCAGGTTTCCAGGGGTCAACCACAGATCTTGGAAAAAGTGGTGGAGATCATCCCCCAGATGAACAAGATCGGACCCACCTTCCGTAAGGACGCGCCACAGATCCTGAAGTTCATAGAATCAACTGATCCCCAAGATATTGCAGATAAACTTGAAAGTGAAGGTGAAATCAGGGTAAATGATTTAAAGCTCACCCCAGAATATATAAAAACCAGGAAAGAAATTACCAGCATCACCGGAGAAAAAGTGGATATCATACACCGAGACAACCTGGTAATTGAGATCATAAAATAAGATAAATTAGAAAATAAATGAACATATCCCTCAGGAGAAGATGATAATGGAATTCGAGGTTAATCGTACAGAAAAAATCCGTGGGGTAGTAAACGCACCCCCATCCAAGAGTTACACCCACCGTGCCTTTTTAATTGCATCACTTGCAGAGGGATTTTCTAAAATTAAATATCCCCTATACTCCGATGATACCATGGCAACATTGGACAGCAGCCTGGCCATGGGCGTGGATATAACCGCAGAAAGTGAGGAATGCCTCATATACGGCAGCGGGGGAAACCTAAAAACCCCGGATGATGTTCTGGATGTTAGAAACTCCGGGACAACCCTGAGGTTTTTTAGCAGTGCAGCTTCCCTTGCACCAGGATACACTGTATTAACTGGGGACCAATCCATTAGAACCAGGCCTATGCAGGATTTAATGGAGTCCCTGGAGAAGCTGGGTGTTTCCATCAGATCCACAAAAAACAACGGGAAAGCACCAATCATAGTTAATGGCGGGTTAATGGGCGGTAATACATCTATCAGGGGGAATGTAAGTTCCCAGTTTATCTCATCAATTCTAATTACTGCACCATACGCTGATAAGCCTGTTGACCTGGAAATCCAGGGAAAATTCATATCCAAGCCCTATGTGGATATCACTTTGGATGTTATGAAGGAATTTGGAGTGGAAGTTGAAACTAATAATGCAAACCAATTCCATATAGAGCCACAAGTGTACAAAGGGAAAGAATACACAGTAGAGGGGGATTATTCATCAGCATCCTATTTAATTGCTGCTGCTGCTTCATTAAATTCTGATTTAACCATTAAAAATTTAAATCTGGAGTCCAAGCAGGGAGACAAGTTTATTCTGGATATTGTAAAGCAGATGGGATGTGATGTTAACCTTAAAGAGAACCAGGTAAATATCCAGGGACAGGGAGAGCTTCACGGAATTGATGTGAATTTAGGAAACACACCTGATCTCCTCCCTACTGTAGCTGCACTGGGTGCCATGGCTGATGGAACTACCCATATCTATGGGGCTGAACACGCCCGCTTAAAGGAAACAGACAGAATCCATACATGTGCTTTGGAACTCTCCAAACTCGGAGTGATAGTTAAAGAAAACCCTGACGGCCTTACCATAGAAGGCGAGGCTAAGGGAGGCGTGGTTAAATCCCACCATGACCACCGGCTGGTTATGGCCCTGTACCTTATTGGATTGAAGGTTGGAGGGGTTAAAATAGAAGATGCATCAGTCTACCAGATATCCTTCCCTAACTTCATAGAGGTTATGGATGAACTTTCCAAATAATGTATGGATAACTTCCAAATAGGGGCCACTCAATAAGATAATATTTTAAATCAGATTCAAGAATATAGTTACCAATAAAAGATATAATTAAGGATGCATATAATTCATTAAAATAAGTAGGTTTTTTATAGGGTATGTAAAAAGCTAACTGGAGTGGAAAATGAAAGTTAAAAACAAAGAAACCAAGGTGGTTATTATGGGTTCCTACAATTCAGGGAAAACCACGACCCTGGAGAACTTATGTGAAAAAATGACCAAAGTTGAATATAACGGTACCACCATCTCCCTTGATTATGGAAACATCCTGGTAGGTGGTAAGAAGGTGCACATATTCACCACCCCGGGTCAGGAGAGGTTCAAGTTCATGCGGGAAATTCTCTCACAGGGACTCGACGGGGCAATTGTAGTTATAGACAGCTCAAGGGGGCTGACAGCTACTGATGAAAATATCATCAAAAGATTAAATGACAACCAGATCCCCTACGTTGTATTTGCCAATAAGCAGGATATGATCCTAGAGGAACTTGATTTAGATGGTATCGATGCCCCCATCATCCCTACCATAGCCATGAAAGGTGAAGGTGTGGAGGATGGTTTTAACTTGCTCCTAACCTTAATAGGAAGTTGAAATTTTATAGATGGATTCTACTTTTTAACTGTTATATTTTTTAAAGGAGAGAATAGTTATAACAACTAAAATTATCGTAATTATGACTGCTCTGGAGGAGAAATATACTTTAAGGAGTTTTGAAGGAGGACATCCTTTCCGTGTGCTCATCCGGACCATCCTGTCCCAGAGGACTCGTGATGAAAATACAGACCATGCTTCTGCGCGACTCTTCTCTAAGTTCAAAACCCCCGAGGATATTGCCATTGCTGACAAGGAGGATATTGAAGAACTCATTGTTTCTGCTGGTTTTTATCACGTTAAAGCAGCTAGGATTAAGGAAGTATCCCAGATACTTCTTGATGAATTTGATGGGAAGGTACCGGATACTATTGAAGAATTGTTAACCTTGCCGGGTGTGGGGAGAAAAACTGCAAACTGCGTACTGGTCTATGGGTTTAAGAAACCTGCCATTTGTGTGGATGTGCACGTACACCGCATCTCCAATCGTATGGGATTGGTTGAGACCAAAACGCCGGAGCAGACAGAAGAAAAGCTTAAAAAATTAGTACCCAAGAAATACTGGCTTGAAATAAATGACCTCCTGGTCCAGTTTGGTCAAACAATTTGCCGGCCTGTAAATCCATTACATGATATCTGCCCGGTAAATGATTGTTGTAAATTATATTCAGAGCTGTAAATTGGATTTTTAGAGGTCTTTAATTTGTTTTGTGGGTTTTCATTTAGTTTCATTTCTAACAGGTTCTTGTTTTATCAATGAAACAAATTATTTTTGCCCACATTAACAAAAATAGGTAAGCTTTTTATTAATCCTTGTTATATTAATAAACAGAATAATTTTTTTAGGAGAATGTATGTCCTTTGAATCTGCTGTGGAACTATCTGAAAATATTAAGAACTTCCCAGGAATACAATCAATAGTGCTTTTCGGTCCACTTGCATCCGGTGAAAAGATATCTTCTGATTCTAAGATAGATATGGCTATTATCTACTCAAAGAAGGAGAAGGAAATAATTAAATGGATCAGGTACCTGGCAACTGACAGGTTCAAACTCCATCACCTAACCCCTGATGAACTCAAGGATAACCCGGAGATCATAAATGCCCTATCTGGCGAAGGGATACTACTACAGGGTAACCCGGTAGTTCTGGCCCTAGATGATCTGGAACTTAAATCTTACATGCTCATATCCTATGATACCACAGAACTTAAACAGAATGAGAGAAGTAAATTGAACCGCGCCCTGTTCGGTGGTATTTCAACCTACCTACAGAAGGGTGTGCGGAAAAAGAAACATTACCCCGGCCTGGTTGAGAAATTACATGTTAAACGTATTGGTAAGGGAGTACTCCTTATAGACGCACAGAACGCTGACCAGATAACAAAAACACTGGCAGGTTTCAATGCAAAATGGAAAGAAATTCCCATATGGACCCAGTAAATAATCCTGGTGAAATTAAACTCATTTTATTAAAAATAATTAATCTAATAAATTCCAATTTATAAAAATAAAAAAAAATAAATAACAAAGAAATAGGCGATTATACGCTTATTTCTATGTCAGCGGCTTTAACAGTTTTTCGTCCAGCGTGTTTTGCGACTTTAACAGCTTCTCTTGATATTTCTTCACCTTTCTCTTCTAAGAATTTGGCTAGAGCATTAACTGCATCTTCACTAACTCTTTCTGCACCTGCATTTTTTATGATTCTTCCTACTGGAGCAATTGGTAATTCAGCCATATTATCACCTCGTTAGATAATAAGGGTACTATTATATATATATTTTTCGTTTCCTTAACTAAATAAGTATCCAATTCATTAAAGAATTCAAAAATTTTATCAGTATTTTGTATCAGAATCCCATTACTCCACACTAATAATTATCTCCATCCAGAAAAGAATAAAACCAGTATGGCCATTTTTGATGCATATCAACCATTTTAAAAATCTTATGTAAAAGACGGCAATTAAGTTAATTACATAGATTATAATTCAATTTTAATAAATAAGTTGATCGAATTTGATTTATTATTAAATAAAAGATATTAATGTTTTTTAAACAATATTAATCATTATTTGTGTTTAAATTGCCCAAATCATTTGATATTCAAATTCAATTCTTTTTGTACTGCTAATTACTTAACCTCCAAAAACATAATATATAATGCAATAAGCTGATATAGTATTGCAAAACATGGTGCTATACAGTAGGAAGTGAAAAATAAATGAAGATAAACAACGATCTGATTGGTAAAGAAGTGATTGACAATTTAGGAGATCAAATCGGCGTAGTTGAAGATGTTGAATGGAATCCTAGTTCAAATAGTATAGAATCATTAGAATTAAAAGAAGCGGGTGTATCAGCCAAATTAGGACTTGGTGAAAAGACAATTGTGCCTATTAACCTGGTCGATACCATTGGCGATAAAGTTATTGTCCGAGGACATCACTTTACAAAAGAATAATCCAAAAAAGTGATCTTACAAATAGATCATACATAAATTTTTTTTTTTATTTATTGATTACCTATCAGGGGAGATATTAAAATGGCCAAAGATGTAGTTGAGTCAAAAGAGGAAATGAAGAGAAATATGGAAGGAATTAAAAAAGACGAAGAAAAAAAAGACTTAAAGAAAAAAACTGAACTGAAACTAGACAAAACAAAACAAAAACTTGGAGAAGAAAAGGAAAAAACCCAAGAAAAACTAGGAGAAACTAAAGAAAAAACCCAAGAAAAACTAGGAGAAACTAAAGAAAAACTTGGAGAAGAAAAGGAAAAAACCCAGGAAAAGTTAGGAGATGTAAAAGAAGAGAGTAAAGAGAAATGGGGCGAAGCTAAAGAGAATTTGAGGGATGTAAAGGACGAAGCAACTTTCAAATTTGAAGAATACCTGAGAGAAAGCGAAAAAGAGGGAAAAAATCCCGCCGAAAAATTCTTATCTGATATCATAAGTGGATTCGTCCAAAAAACAGAAGATGTAAACCAAGCCATGGCTGAACGAACCGGTACACTCACAACAATACCACTGGCTGATGTAATAGAAACAGATAATTCCATAACCGTAATTATAGATATACCAGGACTTTCAAAGGAAGATATGGACTTAGGAATAAGCAAAGATAATATTGAAATCACTATAAACTATGATAAAAAGCCACCATTAACCAGTGGAAAATTTATCCAGAAAGAAAGGGGTTATGGTACAGTACACCGAACAATAAACCTGCCAACATTTATAGATGTAAAAAAGGCTTCAGCATCTTATAAAAATAGCATATTAACCATTACATTACCCAAAAAACAAAAACAAATGACCAAAATAACCATAGAATAAATAAGAAGGAAATAATAACCATCGTTTTTTTGAGGTTAACAAATTTGATCCACGGAGGTAATAACCTGAACATAGAAAACATACAGGGAGAAGGAAGGATTATAAATGTTGTTGAGGAACTACAGGGAAAAGAAGTAATCGATGGATCTGGTAAATTAGTTGGAATAGTTAAGGACATATTGTGGGATTTTAAAAGTAATAAAATTGTTACGTTGATGGTTGAAGAACAAGGTAGTAGTTTCCTATCCAGGATAAGATCAGGTGAAAAACAATTCATTCCATATGAACGTATCCATTCCATTGGAGACAAATTACTGGTAGATGCGAAGTTTGAGGAAAACTGTTACGAATTTAAAATGGATCGCTACAGTCTGGAAATTTAAACTCAAACCTATTTTTTAAACCAGCTTATTATAAAACCAGCTTATTTAAAATCCAGTTATAAAAATCCATCAGTTTCTATCAAGATCCAAGTATCTACTTCTTCAAAGCAACTACTTTCTCTGCAAATCTCTGTAGAACTTCCTTGGACAACCCTTCCACAAACTTCAAGGATCCCGCGCATTCATGACCGCCCCCATCAACACCTGCCTCAGGTATTTCCACAATTAACTTGGAGATTATGGTGTTGAGGTTGAAGCCGAACATCTCATTTACAGCATCGGTAGCCCTGATAACCCCAAAGTCAGGTCCATAAGCTAATGTTATAATAGGTATTTCTTCACCGTACTTTTGCACCAACTGGTCATGTACATAACCGCAGGTCTTTCCTGGTGCAGGGAAGGTGAACTTATGGGCGTATTTCTCCACGTCCAGAACACTAAATACTACGCCATTTTCCAGTTTTTGGGTTTTCAAGTTGGGCATGGCTGCTTTAAGCTGCCACTCCACGCGCTTGTGAAGCTCCTTATACAGGGTTTCCACCAGTTTCTGATGTTTCTCCCTGTTTCCAAGTCCCAGGATAGTGTCTATAATACCCCTTCCATTCATAAACCTCAGGTAGAAGGCTTCAAAGTCAATGGAACTTGCTATTTTCTCCAGGTCTTCAGCATCATAACCCTTCTCAGCGGCTATCTCAATGTACTTTTCAGCCTCCTCTGACCGGGCATGGTCACCTACAGCTGCAATACCCGGGAGGTGTAATAATCTGTCCTTTACTTCTGGATTGATCATCCTGGCCAGTTCAACTGCCAGGGCTCCGGCGGTGATGTTGGAATCACCCCCCACGAGGTATGGATTTACATGTACATCCACATATTCATCTACCGCTACTTTTCCATCTTCAACAACTCCAGGGTAATGGTGATCCACCACTACCACTTCTATGTTGTAGATTTTAACCTTCATTAGAGCGAGTATATCTTCTTCGGTGGAGCCATTATCCATAAGCACTAATAGGGGAAGTTTCTGGCCGTGCCTTTCCAGATCTTCCAGGGCGAAAGATAGATCTTTAACCACATCCTCCAGCTCATAGAATGGGGCTTTGCTGGGTGCCCTTTTAAAGAAGTGCCATTCCGCATCGCTGCTGTTGTTAAACTCTTTTATAAGTGGGACCACTGCCTTTTCAATGGCAACACCGGCACAGATACCATCTGCATCTGCATGGTGCCTTACAAGTATGGACCGGCCGTCTAGAACTGCTCTTCTTATGGCCTTTGCGGCTCTGCGCATCGGCTCCTGTAGACGGTTTAAGATCTCACTTTCTATTAGTAATTCGGTTATCTCTGGCTCTGCCTTCTTATCCAGGGCTTCATTGATACGTTGTCTTGCTTCCTGGGATTCTGGTCCGTGAAGCCTTTCTATGGATTCTGATTCAATCTGTATTTTCCCACTGTGCAGGTTGACTTCCCCAGTTACCTCTACTATGTTCTCTATGTCCAGGTGGGGGTAAACCCGGATGCCAGGTTGGTCAAATGCAGCAGCCCAGGTGGTGCCTGTTTCATCTGATACTGTAAATATGGTGGGACCGCTGGTCTGTTGTATCTGTATTATCTCACCTACCAGTCGGACTGTTTTTCCCATGGAATTGTTGGTGATATCCCCAATCCTGGTACGTGCTATGTTCCTCTTTACCTTAACCAGTTCGTAGTTATCCTTAACCTTGGAGGAGGTTATTTCCATTTCTCCCCGTCTCTGTTTGGCGTCGGTTACTTTTACTATGATTTCATCTCCCTTACCCTTAGATGGTGATGAAATGCGTAACAGTCCAAATAGATTTTTACTCAAGCTTACAAAGACGCCGTAATTTTCCACCCGACTTATGGTTCCTTTATAGTTTCTTCCCAGCTCCACATCCTCAACCTCTGCATTGGCTGGTAAAATATACACCACTAGTTTATCTTCTCCACAGTCGGGACAGTAATCACCGGTTTTTATTCGTTTCCCACACTTACGACATTGGTTAATTTCACCTTCACCATCACATTCCAGGCATGTTTCCCTGACTTCGATTTCACCTGTGCCTTTGCATGTACCGCAGGGTACTTCCTGTTCTTCGTCCAGTTCAAATCTCTCTCGGGCCTGATTGGATATGCCCTTAACATGGTTCTTCACATTCAACTGGCTTTTTACACCGGTTCCATGGCAGTCTTCGCAGATCTTGTAGCTTAATACTTGATATCCCTTACCTTTACATTCTGAACATGTTCTATTCATTTTTGACCTCAATATGATAATTAAAAAAACCGCATGATTTTTTGGAATTTTTATGTTTTTTATTTTATTTATGATATTTTAGTAATCTTTGATATTATATTTTGAATATTTTGATGTGGTAGTTTTGTTTTAACTGAATTCCTATTTGTATATGTTTGTTTACTATTTTTCTAGAAACTCAAAATTCACAAAAGAAAATAACGCATAATTCCAGATTATGCTTAGAATTTAAAATTAACAGGCTAAGATATAAGATGTGATTATAGGTAAAAACGCTAATATATCTCATCTATGATTGTGTGACCCAAAATAAAAATATGAACTAAAATTCTTTTCCTTCTCTACTTAAATTTAGTGGGATTCTGTCTAACTATCTCTTCCCTTTCTGCTTTAAACTCCAGAGCCCGGTTCATGTAATTATTTGCCGCGTTTAAATGGTTGTTTGCAGATGTTGGTTGGTTGAGCTGTAAGAATCGTATTGCATTATTTAGCTCTTTGGTTGCATTTAACTTGGCTTGTATCTCCAAGAGTGCGTTATCTAAATATTCAACAAATATTGCGTCATTGGCATTTCTAGCCGAATTTAATGCAGTCTGTGCTGATGTCTCTGCCTGCCCATATTCCTCGTTTGCACTATTACAATCAACTAATGCCTGATCAAGAACCATTTGATTAGCATTTACGGCGGCTTTATTGTAGTATTCATTTCCCTTCTTCATGTGGACGTTTACATTACTGGACATATCATTGATATTGTTAATATCAGATTGTATACATCCGGATAGAAATACTACTAAAAGCACTACTGCAAATACAAGAATCCTATTCATATTATTCACTTTATGGGTTTACTTGGTTTTTTTTGGGTTAAATTTAGATCAGAGTTTATCTATAAGATAGTTATTTATTATGTTAACAAATTTGTTGTGGTTTATTAAAAATATTGCGTAAAATAGTGGCTATTAATATTTAAAATAATATATTAACTATCATTTATAGTCTGTTGTATTATATATTAAACTACTCTTTTAGGGGTCTTTTATATTTCAATCTTTTATATTTCAATATATTAAATAAAACCAGTTTTCAGTGACACTGCCCAAAAAAAGGGAAAATTTCATGATCTCCATAGACCATGGATACTACAATACTCCCTTACCAATACCTGACTTACATCCTGGGGTTTCACATCGAATTCAGCTTCCGGGACTTCATCTGGTTTAAATGCTTTACGGTAAACCTTGCCGTCAGCTATCACTTCCACCCATTCTATGCAGTGTTTTTCCTCCATTGGATGGGGCATGGATCCAACTTTTACCTTAACAACATCATCTGTTTCTTCTAAAATAGGTACATGTTTTTCAGCCCCCATACCTTCTTCTTTTTCTTCTAATAAAAGCATGGGGTTCTCACAGCACTCCAGTTTACCATTTCCGTCGTGAAGTACTTCAACTATGTTACCACAGATATTACACCTGTATATTTCTTCTTTTCCAGTCATTTTATCCCATCTTAAATTTTTTAATATTTTTCATCATATAGTTTGAAGTATATCTTGGCATGGTCGCATGAGGGGCATTTTAATGGTGGTTCGTCACCTTTGTAGGTGTATCCACATTTAATGCAGGTCCATTCCACATCTTCCTTTTTTTCAAAGAGAGTCCCTGCTTCCACCTGTTTCAGGAGTTTCTTATACCTATCTTCATGGTGTACCTCGGCGTGGGCAATGGCCCATAGTCGATCGGATATCTCTATTTGACCTTCTTCTTCTGCTACATCGGCAAATTCCGGGTACATCAAAGTATTTTCGTAGTGTTCCCCAGCAATTGCAGCTTTTAGATTGTCAATGGTGTTGCCCAGGGTCAATGGTGCCAGTGCACCAACCTCAATTTCTTCAATTTCTCCACCTTTAAGTTCCCGGATCATCTTAAAAAGCCATTTTGCATGTTCTCTTTCATTATCTGCTGTTTCTAAAAATATTTCAGATATCTGGGGATATCCCTCGGCTTTAGCCTGTTTTGAATAGAAAGTTACCTATTTCTTGCCTGGCTTTCTCCTATAAAAGCTTTTGTTAGATTTTCTAGGGTTTTTTCCATAATATCACTGATTACTTATTATTTAGTTACTATCTTATTAATTTTAGTATAATGTAAAAAAACTTATCGGCAGTGTAATTTACAGGATATCCTTCCTTTTTATCGTATTTATCGCCTTTATTTCCTTAAATAATAATTTTTATAAAATTTTATATATTAAATTGAACAAATAATTAGTTAGTCACATTAATATAGATTTATCTGAAGGGAGGTAATTATTATAAAAAATACAGGTAAAATTATTATTATATTTATCTTCTTAGGTTTAGTACTAACCTTAAACACTAGTTTTGCTACCTCAGATAATTCAACAAACAAAACACTATCTAAATGGGAAGGTTCAGAAAATTCAACTATGGGAACAGCTAAAAATTCTGCAGCTAGCTCCAATAGTACACTAATAACCATAAAAGTGTTAATATATAATGGTGTATATTCTGCCCCCAGCTGTGTAAGTGGAATTAAAACTTCACTAAACTCGGCAAATTCCAAGAAATTAACACCAGGTTACAATTTCACCTATGGTACATCAACCAGGATCAACCAGCAAACACTCAACAGTTACGATGTGTTGGTTATGCCTGGGGGATCTTCAGGCTACGATTACATCCACAGTAGCTATATCGACGGAACAGCCATAAAAAACTTTGTTAAAAACGGTAAGGGCTATTTAGGAATCTGTGCAGGAGCATACTCTGCAGTTTATCAGGTGTACGATTTTTATTATGGATGGGGACTCGCATCTCATGTTAAAGCAGATCACCCTTATCATGAAGGGGAGTTGACTGTTAAGTTTACTACTAAAGGACAGCAGGTCCTGAACACCACGGGCACGGTGACCATGGCCCACTATAATGGACCAGCTATGTACACTAGCAGCCCTGCTATGATTTTTGCCACTTACGCAGATAATATAATCGATTCTAATGGTATGGCGGCTATTGTAGGCGATTATTATGGTAACGGACGTGTAGTTTTAAGCGGACCGCATCCAGAACTTAATCCACAGCTACCTAATGTAGTAGCACAGATGGTGGTCTGGGCTGCCAATAAAACCAAACCAGACCCTAAAACCGTGAGCACATCACAGATCGCAAGTGCAGCAGCCACTGTGAAAACCTATTATGAAAAAAACAGGTCATTACCTACTACTGTGACTATTAACGGCAACAAGATCTCCATGTCCCAGTTTGCATATTTACTGGGCAGTGGTGCAGTGAATGTAAATAGTGGTTCAACAGCCCCCATATCAATAAGAAGTGTTAACCAGCCACCAAAACCCTCTGGCAGCTATAAAAAAGGCAACATATACAAGGCTACTTATGTGAGTCTTGCAAAAAGCCTGATTAACTTCATCAATACCAATGGTAGAGCACCGAATTATCTGGTTACACCATTAGGTAAGATGTCCTTTTCAAAGTATGTTTACATGTACTGTAAAATCATGAACTTCTACCTGACAAATAAACGGCTTCCCAACTATGTTTCAATGTAAAAACATGAATTTATACCTTATTCTATTTTTTCTTATTTTTTTAATGTTGACTCACCAAAATAAAAAAGCAAGAAATTTAATATAGGAAAAAAGTATTTCTTGTTTTCAAAAAACCTTAGTGGGAACAGTAACTTCTTTTATGAAAAAGTCCTTAAGCAGTACAATAAAAAAAAAAGAAAAAAAGAAAAAAATTTTGATTATTCACATGGAAACAAAGTTTGGCAATCTCTTATTGGTACTGTAAAAGGCCATTACCTTACTGAACATATAAATTGCTGAATTGTAACTGAGATTTCCAAGGCTGGTGGACACGAAGTTGGGTGCCCGACTATTGGTGCTGATGAATGATTTAATTCTATTAGCAATGTTCAGAAACTCTGATTTTTGTATATTGCCTTTTTTAATAGATCCCGATGGACGGGTAGGATTGTTCACATTGATTACTTTTATCCCTGCAATAGAACCACTGTTTACCTGTGTAGTGGCTGATACCAGCAGGTTTAAAAAGTTCGGCATGGTTATCTGTCCTGCAGGTGTGGTTACATAGTTAGGTAATCTTTTGTTTGTTTCATAGAAAACTTTCACCCTGTTTGCTGCATCTGCCACCTGATTCGGTGTAAGAGAAGTGTTGGGTGTTGGTTCTGAAACACCTGCTGCCCAGTAGATAAGTTTTGAAACATAGGTCGGTAAATTAGATGATAATTCGGGGTGGGGTCCGCTTAGAACCGTCCTTCCTTTACCATAATAATCACCTACTATGGCTGCGTAATCTTTATAACCTGTTTTACTATCACCATATGTGGCAAATGTTACCGCCTTTCCACTTATGTACATGGCCGCCCCATTGTAATGGGCAATGTTCACGATACCGCTGTCACCTAAGACCTGAGATCCCGCATTGGTAATTTTGATCGGTATATTTCCAATATAACTGACTGCCTTAGCATTTACGTTTGGTGCTATTCCCCATCCGTAGTAGTAGTTATCGGTACGTGCAGCTGCAGAGTATGCACCGGCGCAAATTCCAAAATAACCTTTACCACTGGATACGAAATTTTTTATAGCAGAACTGCTTATGCTATTACTGTTCAGGTAGTAACCACCTCCACTTCCGCCGGGCATGGCCAGTACGTCATAACCGGTCAGAATGGTTGAGGTTATACTGGTGGAAGTAGCATAGGTGAAAACCACATTTGGCACTACGTTGTTTGCATTTGCATAGTTCAGTGCTTGTTTTATTCCATTAACACCGTTGATACTTGTTTCAGAACCACTATAAATAATCACCTTAATGGTTTTTGCAGCTCCAGCCGCATTTTGCTTTTCAGTTTGAGATCCTGCAGCTAGACTAGTATTATTATTTGAATCTGCACTGGTTGAACCATAGGCTGAGTTTGTATTTGAAATGTTTCCAGTTGTATTTTCTGCTGCGAAAATAATTCCTGTGTTTAAGGTCAGGGTTAATGCTAAAAAAAATAATAACCCTACCAACATTTTGTGTTTCGTTATACCTCCTCCGTGTATTTATGAATTCGGATTTGGGATTAATAATCTATTATTGATAGTATTTAAATTTATATAATAAACCCTAGATAACATTGGGAGAATAATCTTCTTAATTAAGGGAAAATAGTTTAAATTTGAGTAGATATCTTCCTTATTGTAATTAGTAGTGATGGAAGTTCTATTTTACCAGATAATTATTGATTATGTTTTATTCATCAACAAGATGGTTAATAATTTTTATTTCCTTTACTTAATGGATCAGGTGGTTTAATTCATCAACAAACTAGATAATGATGTTTATTTAATCATCTCAAGCTCCAGACTTCTTATCTTAAGTCCAATGGTGAGGAAAGTAAGTATAAAGGTATAAAATCATTGGCAAATATAGCTGAATCCATAGGCACACCACTGATGCAAATTTTATCCCTCTATAAGGTGTTTTAAACTCTAATCGTTGTAGTTAAACCATCTTTATTAACTAGATTGATTAATAGATGAACAATATCACATATCATTTTAAATTCCAATAAAATATTTAGGTATCATAACCAATAAGTAGGTTTAAATTTACATGCAACTAAGTGATATAAGCTTGAATCAGGTAGTTCTCATTGTCATAGTCATATTCCTGCTTTTACAGCTACGCCAGCGGAAGTTCCGTTTCTGGAGGTCCATGATTGTCCCCACTATAATGTTAATGGTTACCCTGCTATTTGTGAGGATTGAACTCCAGGGACCATTCTTCAACACCATGGTACTATTAGCTGGTTTTATCCTGGGAATATTTATGGGAATGATTATAGCCAGATTCACCAAGCTTAAGATAGGTAAAGATGGATCCCTTTTAATGCGAGGATCATTTATAGCCATGAGCATCTGGTTTTCAATAATAATTGCTAAACTATACGGACAGAACATGTTGAATCAATGGGGATTAAGTTCCAATCTAGTCTTAACCTTATTCTTAATTATAAGCGTGTCCACCATGATCTCCGAGCGAATGTTTATATATTACCGTTATTTACGAAACAGAAAAAAGTGGAAAAAAATTAAGTAGTTTAGTTATAGTTTTGTTTTATCAATAAAACAATTTATTTAAGAACCATCTCTATTAATTTTTAAAGTAACAATTCCACCCAAATAAGGTTAATACTACCCAAATTTTGGTCTGTGTCATAGATAAACGGTATTATCTTATTAATCTCATAACCGGCCTTGAAGAAAACTAATAAATGCATCTGCCTGTCTTTCCAGGTAAGGATAGCTAGATTTAAGTGTCAGCTTACCTTGATTATCAATTTGTTCCATAGCGTTAGGAATCGTGAGCCGAGGCACATTCATAACGTCCATGTCTAAAAAGCTGATGAGTGTAACTAAATGGTCCTGGGCCAGACCTGTCCCTCCCATATTTGGAGAAATTCCACTTATTGCGGCAGGTTTTCCGGCAAGAATCTGGGGCTCTTCATCGCTGATTGGACGGGATAGCCAATCAATGAGGTTCTTCAAAACACCAGTGAAAAAGTGATTGTATTCCGGTGTGAAGAACCATATTCCATCCGCAGACTTCACCTCATCACGAACGCGTTTTACAGACTCAGGTGCAGGATATTCAATATCCTGATTCAGCAAGGGGATATCCTGATACTCCAGCAGTTTAAAAATAGCCCGACTTCCAATTACTTCTTTTGCTTCCAATGCCAATTGTCGGTTGAAGGAATCTCTTCGCAAAGAACCTACAATAGCTAATATTTTGATTGTTTTCAAATGATCTACTCCATTCTGGATTGTACTATTTACAACTATGAAATCTTAGTCATTTCCTAACAAATCTACCTTTGCCACGTTTATTCCAATAAGCCCATCTATAACGACCATTTAACTACAAAAGGTGATGGATGACGTGTATACTTGTTACTATATTATATATCAATCAGAAATAATAAAGATATCCAGTGAAAAAGAATTAAAAATATTATAGCTCCAATAATTAAGTCTTTTCTTTAGATAATTAGTTTATTTACCATCTATGGAGCGGGACGTTTCATAAACAAACTCAAGACCAAACCTATCCCACTGAACACCGCTAATAGAGTAAATGCTATTTTTAAACTTAAAAGAAACACACTGAAATTTGCACTTGTTATCTGCACTCCTCCCATAAATCCGGTGAAAATCAGTATTAATAGCCCCAAAGAAAATGTCTGTCCTGCATAGATCATGGTAGACTGGGTGGCACTTGCCATTCCATAGTTTTCCCTTGATATACTCCCCATGAAGAAGTTGGTTGTTACCGGTGCAAAGAAGGCCATACCAACACCAACTAGTACCAGACCCATCACTATCCACCAGAGCTCTGTTTCAATGTCTAAATAAGATAAAGCCAACAAACCAATGGTGATTGCAACCGCTCCCAAGACCATTAATATCCTTCCGTCCATACGGTCAGAAAGTCTTCCCGTTACTGGTGATAGTAACGACACCATCAAGGGCTGTGCAGAAATTATTAACGCCGCCCATAAAGGTCCAAAGTTGAGGATATCCTGCAAGTAAAGGCTTAACAATGGCCACAATGCAGTGGTGGCTACATTTATAAATAACAGGCCAACAGCAGGTAATGCTGATACCCTCCTAGTAAGGAGTTTAATATTCAGGATAGGATATTCTGTCCTTGTCTCGTGGAATATGAAAGTAACAAAACCCAAAACACCGGCAGTGAATATAACCTGCCCCAAAGTATCTCCCATTGCGGTGAATCCATAGAATAACGCCACCAGGGAAGGAATATAAATAGCGGAACCTAAGTGATCAAATTTAGCGTCCTTAGATCCATACCATTCTCCCCTTAGCTTCCAAATTATCAAACTAAATAGAAATATCCCTAAAGGTACGTTGAAGAAGAATATGCTCCTCCAGCCCAAGCTTTGGGCGAGGAAGCCTCCTAAGAGCGGTCCCAAGAAGAGTCCAATAAAAATTGCAGTTACAAAAAATCCAAGAGCCTCCCCCCGATGTTGGGGAGGATACACAGAACTTAAAAGCGCCACCCCGGTAGCGAATATCATAGAACAACCCAGTCCCTGGAAAAAGTTGCTTAATATCAGGAAGGTTATTGATGGGGACAAGGCAGCCAAAAGAGATGCCACAGTGTATATCACCACACCGTATGCGAATATCTTTTTCCGGCCGTGTATATCTGCAAGTTTACCAAATGGAAGTAAAAAAGCTGCGTTTGCCAGCGTAAACACCATGGGCAACCAACCCAACAGGATCACATTGCCAGTTAGATCATCCCCTATTAGGGGCAGGGCTATGCTGAGGGATGATCCCATGAAAGGTATCAAAAAAGCCCCCAGCCCCACCAATATAAGGGCGGTTTTTCTCTGATCTAAATCCGTTTTAATCATCAATAGTTATTATGATGTTAAATACAATTAAATTATAGATAAAACTGTGTCAAATCATATTTAAATGGAATAAATTTAAAGTAAATGGAATAGTAAATGGAATAAATTTTTGGAATAAATGGAATAAATTTTGGAATAGTAAATGGAATATTTAGCGATTAATAGATTTAGTTTAAAAAAAGGATCTAAATAAAAAATAGAGTTTGGTGAAAAAGATGGCTTCCTATAAAGTGGTAATTGAAAGAGATCTATGCACATCCTGCGAAAACTGTGTAGTAGAATGTCCCGAATATTTCGAAATGGACAATGAAGGATTATCCCACCTGAAAGAATCCCAAAGAAGGGATGGAAATGATGAGCTAAAAATGGAAGATGCTAAATGTTGTTTAGATGCTGCACTCAGCTGTCCCGTGTTATGTATCCATGTATATGAAGATGGGGAAGAGATAAGTTAAGGGAGATAATTTCATGGAGTTAAATATAACTGATTTAAAACCTTCCTATTGTACAATTAAAGATTTCATATTCCAGTCTAAAGAAAAATTAGATGAAATGGAGATGGAATATTTCATCGCTGGCAAGCCCCAAAGGGATGGAAATGGTAAAATAACTAATGGACTCCTTTTTCTCCATGGTTGGTCAGGTGATTACTCCTCTTTTAAACGTTTTCTAGATTTCACCAGGCCAGGAGAACCATTCGATGCAGATAAGTATTTTATAGTCTCCATAACATCCATGGGATCACCGGGATCATCAGCTCCCTCCACCTCAGGGATAGGGAATGATTTCCCAAAGTATACAATTGGGGATATGGTAAAGGCACAGTACCGGGTTATAACAGAGTATTTAGACATTGAACACCTGAAGGGAGTTATCGGCACTTCCATGGGGGGGTTCCAGTCCCTGGAATGGGGTGTAAGCTACCCTGATTTCATGGATTTCTTAATTCATCTGGTAACTGGCCCTGCTGTAATGGGCAGAAACCAGGGCATATTTCAATTTTCTAACGATCTCATAGAGGACCATCCAGACTATATGGACGGTAAATACCAAATAAACCCTCATGATGCAGTTTTAAATGTCAGTAAATTCATGTTCCTATTCATCTTCACCATACCCTATTACCATGAGGCATTTCCAAATAAAGAAACATTTAATCAGGCCTTTAGTGGAGATGATGAGGAAATGGATGCCCGGGATGTGGTGTGGAGAAACAACGCCTGCCTATCCTTCGATATAAGGGAGGAACTTCACAAGATAGATGCAAAATCACTGATAATAGGCATTGATGGTGATGAATACTTCCCACCTGAGATTGAAGCAATACCCCTTTCTAATGCCATAAAAAATTCAGAATTATTTGTTTATAAATCTAGTTTAGGACATTTGGGTATAAATGAAATAGAAAAAATGAGGGATGTGCTGGTTGATTTTATTGGGGATTAACTTCCCATTCTTGATCTTAGGATGGCCGCCACCATGATGGAACCATTTTTCATCTTTAATTTCTTTTTTAAAGATTCTATTAACCATTCATCTGACACATAACAGTTAGACAAATTCAAATCCTTCTTTTGTTAGTCATATCATTTTTTTTTAACATGATATTTTTTTCATCTAAACTGGCGGATTAGGGGGGGGAAATCTTTTATTAGATGCAGCCCATAACATAACATACTTATATAAAACAACAGTTGGAGTTTAATTATTTATGGCTAGCTTCGAATCTTCAGTATTTATCAGTTCACTCCTGGCATTATTCCTTATGTTCGTGGATTTCCTAATATTACCCACTCTAATGGTGAGTGTTCTACCCATTGTGGTATTTGCTGGATTTATTGCCAGCGCTATGGCTGGTTCTGAAAAACACAGTTACCGTGTAGGTGGAGCAACTGGTGGTGTTCTGGCGGTCTTATTCTTCCTTGTTATCTTCTTCACCCCACCATCCTTAACCTTCAATCTATATAGCTTGGGATTTGATTTTTTCCTTATGTTTGAAGGATTTATCTTCCTCATAGTAGGTTTCGTGATTTCACTGGCTATATTCATGCTTTTAGGTGCATTTGGTGGCCTTATTGCCCAGGAACTATTCGCACCCGAGGAACCAAATTCTGAGGAAAAGGATGAATCCCAACCTTTAAATTATTAATTTCAATTTTCATCTTAATACTTGATTTTTCATTTTTATGCTTTTAACGATTGTATCCAATAAGTGAAGCTTTAAAACCATCTATCATTGAATTCAACCAATAAGTGAAGTTAAATTAGGTTTTTGAAATTATCTCTAATTAATAAAAATGGCACTTGTTAAAAAAAATAACAGGTCTGAAACATGTTCAGACCCTTCTATATGGTCAAGTTTGTTGGAGGCGGTTTTGACCATATAAACTTTAAATAGGTAAGAAATCTTTTCCATGTGTTTCGTTTATGACTTCTGCCAAACCTACGTATGTTGCGATTAATCCGGTTAGTATTCCTTCATAACCAGCTATTAAGGTTATGGTGGCGTTTCCTGTTATTTCTCCCAGTGCCAATAGGAAGAACAGTATGGCCAGTGTTCCAAATATGGCTTGTAATCCTCTGCTTATTTTAAGGGTGCCTATGAACATAACCGCTGTAAAAACCCCCCACATAAAGAGATAAGCTGTCAGCGAGGCTACATCTGGTGCTGCTGCTAAGCCCATTTTAGGTAATATTAACAGGATTACAAATGAGTACCAGAACAATCCATATGAACCGAATGCCACTGTAGCAAATGTGTTACCATTTTTATATTCCATGGCACTGGCGATAATCTGGGCAGTTCCCCCATAAGCCAATCCCATTGCCAGTATCATACTATTTAACGGATAAAATCCAGCATTGTGAAAGTTCAAAAGGACAGTGGTAAGTCCAAATGCTATCAGTCCCAGTGGAGCTGGATTAGCCGCTATATGTTTAGTTAACTTACGTCCGTCTATTGTTATAGTGGCGTAATCTTCTTCCATATTTTATTTCCCCCTATTATAATGATTTGTATTTAATTTTCAAATCAATCCATAATTTTTTTCTGTATATCCAATTCATGTTTTTTTTAATATTCTATTCAGTTATTCCTCCAGAGTGGATGTATCTCCTAAGTCTTCACCAGCTTCTTTGGCTCTTAACACCCTCCTCATGATCTTCCCACTTCTTGTTTTAGGCAGGCTTTCCACCTGTTCTATTTCGCCCAGTACAGCTACTGGTCCCAGTTCGTATCTAACATGTTTCTTTAAATCTTCAATTAGACTTGTTTTAAGCTTCTGCCCATCTTTGAGGATTAAAAATGCTTTAATAACCTGCCCTTTAATCGGATCATCTTTTCCAATTACCGCAGCCTCTACTACTGAGGGGTGGCTTACAAAGGCAGATTCAACTTCTGCTGTTCCTATTCTGTGGCCGGCTACTTTGAGGACGTCATCGGATCTTCCCTGTATCCAGAAGTATCCATCTTCATCTTTCCTGGCCATGTCCCCTGCATTGTAGAATCCAGGGATGTCTTTCCAGTAGACCTCTATATATCTTTCATCGTCTTCATAGAGTGTTCTTAACATGGCGGGCCACGGCTTTTTAATGACCAGATACCCTCCCTTACCTAATGGGACGGAGTTTCCATCTTTATCAACAACGTCGGCCTCAATACCTGGGAAGGCCCTGGTTGCTGAACCTGGTTTTAATGGTGAGCAGGGTAGTGGTGTAATCATGTGCATTCCTGTTTCAGTCTGCCACCAGGTATCCATAATAGGTATCCTTTCATTTCCAATGTACTTGTAGTACCACATCCAGGCTTCGGGATTTATAGGTTCTCCAACAGTTGCCAGAATTTTAAGTGATTCTAGGTTGTAGCGTTTCGGATATTTGGTTCCAAATCTCATGAGGTGTCTGATGGCTGTTGGTGCCGTGTAGAACTTGGTCACTCCATATTTTTCCACTATGTTCCAGAATGCTCCGGGATCCGGGTAGTCGGGTGCTCCTTCGTAGACCAGGGTGGTGGTTCCAAGGAGTAATGGTGCGTAGGTCACGTAGCTGTGCCCGGTAATCCACCCTATATCTGCTGTACACCAGTATAAATCTCCATTATGGATATCGAACACGTTACGCATGGTGGTGGCTGATCCTACCATGTAACCTGCAGTGGTGTGTAAGACACCTTTAGGTTTACCTGTACTTCCTGATGTGTATAATATGAAAAGGGGATCTTCAGCATCCATATGTTCTGCTTCACATTCAGCTGGTTCCCCATCAATGAGCCGATCGTAGAATATCTCTTTTCCACTTAATTCAGAGATGTTTATGGAGTTTCCGGTATGTTTGACCACAATTACAGTTTCTACTGTCTTGCTCTGTAGCATGGCTTCATCGGTGATTGATTTTAAGTCTATGATCTTTCCTCTACGGAAGGTTCCGTCGGCAGTAATTAGGATTTTTGATTTGGCATCGTTTATCCTTTCTACTACTGCACCTACGCTTAATCCAGAGTAAACTATACTGTGAACAGCTCCTATTTTGTTACAGGCCAGCATGGAGATGACTAGCTCTGGGCACATGGGCAGGTACATGGAGACACAGTCCCCCTTTTCTACTCCCAGGTTTCTCAGTGCGTTTGCAAATTTGTTCACTTCCCGGGATAACTCGTAGTAGGTGAGTTTCTTCTCCTGACCCCTCTCATTTACGTAGAGAATGGCTACCTGATTTCTTTTATCTGTATCAACCCATCGGTCAACAGCGTTGTATGCAAGATTGATTTTGCCCCCTACAAACCACTTATAGAATGGTTTATTGCTCTCGTCTAGCACTTTGTCCCATTTTTTAAACCATTGGAACTGTTCGGCTTTTTCGGCCCAGTATTTTTCAATATTCTTTCCTTTTTCAATTTCTTCTTCCCAATTTTTTATTAGGGCTCTTCGGACCACATCTTCACCAGGATTTAATATTCTATCCTCCTGAAGAAGAACATCTGTATCACGTTCCATTTTTTTCCCGCCTTTTTGTTCTTAATGAAATATGGTTTTTTTTTAGTTGTTCTTTATATATAAAATTAACTATTAATCATTATAAATCTTGATTAATCATGATAAAATGGTTTGTCTATATAAGAACAGTATTTTTCATTCAAATTTTTTAAAAGAAATTAAACAGTTATTTTCAAAAAAATAGTAGAAGATACAAGTGATCTAATAAAGGAGTGAACTAAGAGGATACAAAGATTTAAGAAATACGAAACCTAAGATGGATTACAAAAGATCTAAGAAATACGTGATCAAAGAGGATATTAGTAATCTAAGAAGTATAGAATACAAAATCGAAAGAAAATACGAGTAATCAATTTTAAAATCCTCACATTCTAAAGAATAATTTCAACACATCTCTTAAAAATAAAAAATATTCTCAACTAAAAAAAAATTAAAAAAGATAGAAAAGGTTTTTTTTAACCTATTCTACATTGGTGGCATTCCACCCATGCCTGGAGGCATTCCTTCCATTCCTTCTGCGTCAGGTGCTCCTGAACTGCTGGAAGCGATCATATCATCTATACGCAGTATCATCTCGGCTGCCTCAGCAGCTGACTGTATGGCCTGTTTCTTTACCCTGTGCGGTTCAATAACTGATGCCTGTTTCATATCAGTTACTTCACCTTGGAATATGTCCAGGCCCATGAATGGAGATTGTTCCTGTCCTGCTCTGATATCCACCAGCACGTCTATACTATCCATTCCTGCATTTTCAGCTAAGGTTTTTGGAATCACTTCCAGTGCCTCTGCAAAGGCTGAAACTGCTAACTGTTCCCTTCCACTTATGGTGTCTGCATATTCCTTGAGTCCCTTGGAAATGGCCATCTCTGGGGCTCCTCCACCTGCTACTACTTTATTGTCTTCAATAGTGGCGGCAACAACACCTATAGCATCTTCAACAGCCCTTTCTATTTCTTCAGCTACGTGCTTGGTGCTTCCTCTTATGATCAGTGATACTGCCTTGGGGTCTGGGCTTTCTTCCACGAAGATCATTACCTCATCGAATATTTTCTTTTCATAGACCAGTCCTGCTGTTCCCAGGTCTTCTGCTTTAAGGTCCTCGATGTTGGTTGCGAGATTTGCTCCTGTAGCCTTCTCTAATCTTTCCATATCTGATTTTCTAACCCTTTTAACAGCGAATATTCCTTCACGGGCCAGGATATGCTGGGCTAAGTCATCAATTCCCTTCTGGCAGAAGAGTACATTTGCCCCGGTGTCAATTATTTTATCGACCATTTCCCTAACCATGGATTCTTCCTGTTCAATGAATGCCTGCATCTGGTTTGGATCAGTGAGTTTGATTTTAGCATCTGTTTCCAGGTCTTTAACTTCCACTGGATATTTCAATAGTGCAATTTTAGCGTCTTTAACCTTCTTAGGCATGGTGTTATCGATTCTGCTTTTATCAATTACCACTCCCTTGATGAGCTTTGACTCTTCTATGGTAGCACCCTGGATTCTGTGCATTTTGATATGGTCCCTTTCCACTTTGCCATCTTCTTCCACCTGTTTAACCCCTTCTACAACGAGCTTGGCCAGTGGTTCCTTGGCTTTTTCAGTACCTTTACCAGTCATGGCAGTCATGGCCACATTTATTAAAGTTTTATCGTCGTTTCGCTCTAATGTAATATCATCGAGTAACTCTAATGCTTTGGCAGCTGCTCTGCGGTAACCCATGGAAATCATTGTTGGATGGACGTCCTGATCCAGGAGATCTTCTGACTTTTTCAGGAGTTCTCCAGCAATTACAACTGCAGTAGTGGTTCCGTCTCCTACTTCATCATCCTGGGTTTTAGCAACTTCCACCAGCATCTTGGCTGCGGGATGTTCAATATCCATTTCCCTGAGAATGGCAACTCCGTCGTTGGTGACCACGATGTCCCCCATGGAATCAACTAACATTTTGTCCATTCCCTTGGGACCCAGAGTGGTCCTGACTGTCTCTGCAAGTATCTTACCTGCCATTATGTTCATTCTTTGAGCGTCTTTTCCTAAAAGCCTGTTTGTACCTTCAGGTAGTATTAATATTGGCTGGCCTTGTTGTCCTTGGCCTTGGCCTCCTAACTGTGCCATATTATATCACCTCTAATTTTTACCTTTTTCGTAGTTTAACAGTGGGTTTGAGGTTATATAAATAGTTTGCCATGTATTTGTAAAACTAATTCATTAAAAAAAAATAATTGCTACTAAAGTAATTCATAATTAAAATCCCATAGAAATTTCGGATGTTCTTCATCCTGCCCCATTAGATGGTCCATTTCATGGGAAACTCCATAGGCCAGGGAACCTTCCAAGGTTAAAGATCCGGTGATATGTTCCACCTTAATTTTTAGTTTGCCTGGATGGAGTACTGCTTTGATTATGTCGTCAGCATCTACTTCCACGATGTATGGCCTCTCTACTATTTCTCGTTCCTGTTTTTCACTGCACTTTTCCAGACGTAGTACCCCACCTTCCTCCCTGATAACTACAGGATTGGAGAATAAATAGATGGTTTCCATGGTATATCCAACCTTTTCCTGTGGATCATACTTGGTCACTTTATCCTTTATAGCCATCAACCTTACATTGTCTTTTTCAGTTTTGTAACTCCAGTTTCCTCCGAATTTAAGTGAGAATATAAGGGGCAGGAAGATTTCAGGTTTAATATTCATTTTCTTGATTATCTCCTGTTCCTGAAGGTTGTATTTTAACTTCTTCTTTATTTCTTCCTCTAAATAATCCAATAAACCACCTGGTTCGTATATTTAATAAAATATACCTTAAATTTAAAAAAAAATATACCTGAAAGTAAACTTATTTATCATTAAAAGAACCTATTGCATCATCTACCACATTTAATATAGCCTGGGAGAGTAATTCATCCGTTCCATGAATCACTATGGGTATATTATCACAGTATACTACTTCAAGGCCTGCTTCCAAGGCATCCTTGGTCGCCACATCCACCGCAGCCGCTTTTAATTCAGTAAGCATCACATCTACTTCGTCGATGTGTTTTTCTATATCCTTCTGCAATAATGGACGATTGGATAAATATGGTGTAGTACCCACGACTTTGCAGCTGAAATTTACTTCTAAATATTCAATTAACAGATCTTTAACCGATTCCGGGGCGGTAGTGGCGAACAGTATATTTTTGCCCTCCAAGTCCTCTAGGGGTTTAGGTCTAAATACAGTGGAGATAACGGTTGCTTCTGGATTTATTTTCTTAATGAATTTTTCAATGTCCTCCACCTTTTCTGGCGTGGCCATGGGCATTTCGCACATGGTTATAACCACCAAGTCGGCCAATCCTATACGGAAGGGTCCGAAGAATCTTTCTATATTGATTAGTGGCTGGTTTGCCCCTACGAGTACTATATGTTTATCTGTTTTTACAGGGGGGATGGCAGCACCACTTCCCTCCACTATAACGAAGTCTGCATCCACTTCATTGGCGAGTTCAGCACCCTTGGTCATGTTGGTTATGAAAACTTCACCCGCCATTCCACCGCCACATCTCCTGCATCCGATGGTTAATATTCTACTCATCAGGGCATCTTCCCAGTGGTCTGATGCCGCATGAATCCCCTTATCTGATTGTTCCATGAGAAACTGGGGAGTAATCTCCATCTCATCTCCCCTGACTATCTCTGGTTCTTCAGGTCCACCCCGACCCATGGCAATCACGCAGGGGTTGTAGTTATTCTTATCAATAATACGGGCAGCATAGGCTGAGACTGCTGTTTTACCTATCCTTTTACCTGTACCCAATATCTTTAATGAAGGTTTCTCCAGTATGTCATGAATAATTGGAGGGGAAAATTTAAAATCAGGTCCTTCATAGAGTATTCCACATGAGAGGGCTATGTTGGCTATATTAAATCGTTTAGAATAATCCACGATGGGTTCGTCGCTTAGATCCATCAGCATATCTGCATTGTATTCTATAATCTTTTCTTCAATTAAATCATATGGAATTTTATGGTGATCTGGTCCAAAATGAACGTTTTTTCCGAGTTTTTCGGCTATTTCTGCTTCAGATATTACTCTCAATTTTTCAGTACCACCAATAAAGATAGCGGCTACAATTTCGTTGTGTTCAATGTTGTCCAGGGTATCCAATGCTGATTTTGTAACTGGTAGGTAGTGTTCCCCATCCACCAGGCAGAGTATCCTTCTTATGCCCTCCATAAGCTAAACCTCCAAATATAAGTTGTATGTTATTAAAATAAGTATAATTGATAATTTTTAAAGATGGTATGATTTTAAATAAGATAGAATGATTCAAAATAAAGTTGTTAAATATTAAAATTACTATAAAATTTTTTTAATTATATGATTAGTTTACTAATATGATATTTCTATGTTTTAATTCAATTGAGAATTAATGTGGAATTAAATATTTTCGATTTTAAGATTAACTGATTTTTTTAATCAACCATTACCTCATACTTACCATATCTGCATTTTGTGTTTTTTCATATTTCAATGCATCATTATCCTGCATCTTGATGAGTTCCTTTCTTGATCTCTTCACCAGTTCGTTGAGTCCGTTGGAAATGTTATTTGACATTCCCCCATTGTTGTTTGTTAGGACTTGGGATATGGTATTGGACAATACAAATATTGCATATTTATGTTCTGCTTTGGTCCGGTGAATATGATGGGGACTTATGTTAAGTCCAAGATAATCTTTACACTCCTCCTTTAACTCGTATTCTTCATCCATATTTTTTAACACGTATACCAAGAATTGATGTAGCTGAATGAGTTCATCTTTGTACATATTATCTGACACCTTGTTTTCAAGTTTAAATGCTGGCATGTTTCTAATATTTGGAAGCGTATAGGTTTATTACAGATAACATAATATAAATACGGATTTTGTTATAAATCAAGTATTTATTATTAACAAATATTTCACATGCCAAATTATAGTATCCATAATCATCTAAATAAAGGTTTTGACCCGATAATAATAAATTTCACTAAACATAATTAGTTATTGAATCATATAATTATTAATATCGTTTAATATTTTACCATAAAACATAATATAAATGTGATAGGATGAAAATATCTAAACTAAAACAAATGATAAAAGAAAACAGAGATAAACTTCTGATAAGGTCCGAAATTGGGGCCGAAGTAGTTTTAGAAACTGTAAGTAAGATTATTGGTGATGTACGCCACGATAAAGATCAGGCACTACTTCGTTTTAGTGAACAATTTGATGGAGTTAAATTGGAAAACATCAAGGTTCCCCAGGACATATTGGAAAGAAGTACCAGTCAAGTAGATGGAACCTTACTAGATGCATTAACCAGTGCAGCAGAGAACATTGAAAAGTTTCACCAGGCACAGGTACCACCAGAATGGATATGCAACGTGAGTGAAGGAGTCTCCGCGGGCCAGATAGTACGGCCTGTTGATACTGTGGGCTGTTACATACCTGGTGGAAGGGCAGTGTATCTTTCTACCATCCTCATGACCATCATACCCGCCAGGATAGCAGGCGTAAACCGAATAATCTGCTGCACACCACCAGATGAAAATGGAGGGGTGAAAAAAGAGATACTTGCCACAGCACGCTTGGCAGGTGCAGATGAGGTATACTCAGTAGGAGGGGCGCAGGCAATAGCAGCCATGACCTATGGAACAGAAACCATACCGCAGGTGGATAAAATAGTCGGCCCCGGGAACATATACGTTACTGCTGCTAAAAAACTGGTCTATGGTGATGTAGATATAGACTTCCCTGCCGGACCATCAGAGGTATTGATCATAGCAGACGAGACTGCAAATCCAGATTACATTGCAATAGATCTCATGGCCCAAGCAGAGCACGACCCAGACGCAGCATGCGTCGTGGTAACAACCTCAGATGAGCTGGCAGAATCTGTAAACAACATCATAAAAGATGAAGTTGAATCTACATCTAGAAAGGAGCTCATCAAAGAATCCCTGAATAAATTTGGGCATATAATACTGGTGGATGACTTAACAGAAGCAGTTGAATTCTCCAACAAGTATGCCCCAGAACACCTGATAATCATGACCAGGGAACCAGGAAAATTGGTGGAAAACGTTTCCAGTGCCGGTTCCATATTCCTGGGCGAACTAACCCCTGTAGCAGCTGGGGATTACGGTTCAGGAACAAACCACGTCCTGCCTACAATGGGATGTGCCCGTTTCTCCAGTGGATTATCCACCGAATCATTCATTAAAAAACCAACGGTACAGCGCCTCACAGATGAAGGACTTAAAAACCTGGAAAAAATGGTCATCACCCTGGCCGAGTACGAAGGGCTCTACTCACACGCAGAATCCTTCCGTAAACGTTTGAATGATATTAAGGATTAATAGCATCAGATGTGTTTATCCAAGACTAACTAGATAATATTAAAATCCAGATTTTTTAGAATTATAAATTGATTAAATTTATATAATTTAGATTGATATTTTCAAAATTTAAATAATTCAAATTATATTATATTCAGATTCATAATAAATCCAGAATAATAATTAATCCAGATTTAATCTAGACAAATCCAGATTTATATAAAATTGGAACATAAGTAAAATGGAACATCTGACTCATCTTAATTCTAATAATAAACACTAAAATTTATAGATTATTTACTAAGAGGTGAATTATAATGGCTGAAACAGGACATGAATGTATGAGAACTCATTATTCAAAGGAAATAACCCCAGAACTCAATGGAGAAGAAATCATCATCCAGGGCTGGATCCATGAAATCCGGGACCTGGGTGGCATTGTATTCCTGCTCCTACGTGACAGGGACGGCATCACACAGGTCACCGCACCCAGTAAAAAGGTTGAAGGTGAACTCTTCAAACAGATACAGGGATTAAAGAAAGAATCAGTAATAACTGTAAGGGGAATTGTACAAGAATCAGCAAAGGCACCTGGTGGAGTGGAAATAATACCCATCATGATCCGGGTCCTAAACGAATCCAAACTACCCTTACCCCTGGATACAACGGAGAAGGTAAGGGCAGAGATTGACACCAGACTGGACAGTAGATTTTTAGACCTGAGAAAACACAACGTAAGTAGCATATTTAAGATAAAAAGCAGAATGCTCCACTCCGTACGGATGTTTTTTGAGAAAAATGGTTACATCGAGATCAACACCCCTAAACTGGTAGCCTCTGCTACAGAGGGCGGTACCGAGCTTTTCCCCATCACATATTTTGAAAGGGAAGCCTTCCTGGGGCAGAGCCCCCAGCTCTACAAACAGATGATGATGTCCTCCGGATTTGATAAAGTATATGAAATTGCACCAATCTTCCGTGCTGAGGAACATGATACCCTTCGACACCTTAACGAAGCTATATCCATCGATTTAGAGGCTGCCTTCTGCAACCATGAAGATGTGATGGTGTTACTGGAGCAGATGGTTGTAAACGCCCTAAAAGATGTGAAAGAACATTGCACACAAGAACTTGAAACCCTTGGTGTGGACCTTGAAGTGCCGGAGTTACCATTTGAGAGGGTGAGCTATGATGACGCGGTGGACCTGGTAAACAGTAAAGGAGTTGCCATGCACCATGGGGAAGACCTCTCACGTGCAGCAGAAAAAGCTCTTGGTGAAATTAAAGATGGATACTACTTCATCACCCAGTGGCCAACTGATATAAAACCATTCTACGTCATGCACAGTGATGAAGATCCAGCGAAAAGCTGTGCATTTGATCTAATGTACCGGGACTTGGAAGTATCCTCCGGTGCAAAGAGGGTACATTTACACGATATACTGGTTGAAAAGATTAAAAATAAGGGACTCAACCCAGACTCATTTAACAGGTACCTGGCAGCTTTTGAATACGGTATGCCACCACACGCAGGATGGGGATTGGGAGCCGAGAGATTCACCATGTGCATCACTGGAGTCCATAATATAAGGGAAACTGTGCTGTTTCCAAGGGATAGGCGAAGGCTTACCCCATAATTTTTTTTTTATTCTTTAATATTTTTTTAGAAGAACTAAATCAAAGGAATTTATCATCTTATTTATTACTAAAAATTAAATGAAAAAAATTATTTAATGAATTATTACTGATTTTAAAAAAAAAATAATTTTTGCACTGATTTGTTTAACAAAAAAAATATTTACTGATTTTAAAAAAAATAAAAAATAATTTACTGGTTTTTGGCCTTCACATACTCCTCCACAGTCCTGGAAATAAAATAGAAGATAACTATGGCTCCGACGATCCAGGTGAAGTGGGTGATAATGGTCTTTATGGGTTCATCAGCAGGCAGGTTTACACTGCCAAATGCCACCAGGGGCATGAAGGCAAAGTAGATTATTACAAATGAACCAGTGATTGCTTTTCTAATCTCACCAGTGTTCAATGGAGATGTTCCTGACAAATAACTACTGATCAAGAGTATTCCAAAGAAGGTGATGGTTCCCAGGCCAATAAACATCCACTGGGCAGGTATTCTAAAAGCCCAGATTAATAGAGGTAGAATGATTATATCAAGAACTACCAGCGCCATTACCATTCTAAATGCGTTGGACCATTTTTTCCCGCGGAAACCCTTCACCTGCTTCCGGTAATTATCCCTCTCTTTTATAAGCTTTATTCTTTCTTTATCCTGCCATTCATATCTTTTTTCCAGTTCTTGGTTGGCATTTTCCAGTCTTTCAATCTTCTCTCCATCAAGCCTTCTGATCTCTTCCACTAGCGTGTTTTTTTCCTGATAAAGATTTTGAACATCCTTTTTTAAGTCAGTTTTTACCTCTTCTGACAATTAAATCCCCTCCTTGACTTACAAAGATAATTTTTCAAATAAAATTCTGTAATATAATTGGATTTACTATGTATTAAATTTTTCAAATCCACACCATTAAAAAATGAAAACAAGATATTGTAAATCTGTGTAGGAAGGAAAATCCATATGATATAGGATTACTTTTTTATATCAGCTAGTTTAAATCCTCATACAGTATAATATTATCATAGTATCTTATTCAAATTCTACTCATTGGAGGAGTGTCTTATGATAGGTAAAAAAATTAGAATAGAAAGGATACTCGACCGGAAAACAGGTCGATGCGTAATAGTACCCATGGATCACGGAGTCTCGGTGGGCCCCATCGAAGGGATCATCGACATGGCAGAAACCATTGACAATGTGGCCAGCGGAGGGGCAAATGCCGTTATAGTACATAAAGGCATAGTTGGAAGCGGACATAGAGGATACGGAAGAGATATAGGGCTTATTGTGCACTTATCAGCCAGCACAGCACTGAGTCCAGACCCGGACAACAAGGTCATGGTAACATCTGTAGAGAAAGCACTGCAGATGGGTGCGGATGCAGTTTCCGTCCACGTGAATGTGGGATCAAAGAAAGAACCACAAATGCTTAATATACTTGGTGAGACAGCTGAGATATGTGATGACTGGGGTATGCCACTCATCGCTATGATGTACCCCCGGGGAGATAAGATTACAGACGAACACAGCTCAGAAGTAGTTAAAATCGCAGCCAGGGTAGGATCAGAACTGGGAGCAGATATCATCAAAACGAACTACACCGGTGATCCAGAGACTTTCAAGGAAGTTATAGACGGATGTCCAGTTCCCGTGGTAATTGCAGGCGGCCCCAGGGTCGAGACTGAACGTGAATTACTGGAAATGGTTAAAAACTCTGTTGATGTAGGCGGAGCTGGTGTAGCCATTGGAAGAAATATTTTCCAGGCAAAATCACCACAAAAAACAATCAGGGCCATCGCTGGAATCGTGCACAAGGATATGGAAGTAGATGATGCTTTGAAGATCCTTAACGGGTGATTTGAAGACCATATAACTAAAAACATGACAGATCTATAGGGATAAAAATTTTTAAAATATTTTGGATGAATAAACATGAAATTCGCATGGGTTATGGCAGAAGGACTGCCCTGGGATAAGAAAAAGGGATTTATTACCACCGCCCTTGAATCAGGAATAGACCATATAATGGACTTCACTGATGTGGACAACATCAAGAAACTGGGTAACGTGAAAATAATCTCGGATATGGACGATTCAGATATCGTCTTAGTAGGTAGAAACAGTGAAGGAGATAGAACCGTGACTTTACCAAAAGTTTTATCTGAATCCAAGGATGTATCCACTGTAAAGAGGATTAAAAGTAAAGGTGAACCAGTAGCTGCCTACATAGAAATTACCAGCAAGGAACATGAACAACTGGCGTCTTTATTGGGTAAATATGCCGACTACCTGATCCTCCTGGGAAAGGACTGGAAGGTAATCCCCTTGGAGAACATCATCGCTGAACTACAGAAAGAAGATGTTAAACTAATTGCGGCGGTATCCGATTATGATGAAGCCAAATTAGCCCTGGAAACCCTGGAATATGGTACAGACGGTGTACTTATATGCCCCCAGGAAGTCTCCCAGATAAAGAATGTGGCAGAACTGATAGAAGAACTGGACACAGAAAACTACAAACTAAAACCAGCCACCATCACCCGTGTAGAACCAGTGGGTTCTGGAGACAGGGTGTGTGTTGACACAGCCAGTATGATGAGTCTAGGGGAGGGAATGCTAATTGGATCCTACTCCAAAGGCCTGTTCCTGGTCCATAGCGAATCAATGGAAAGTGAATACGTAGCCTCAAGGCCCTTTCGGGTGAATGCCGGACCAGTACATGCATACATTATGACCCCAGGCAATAGAACCAAGTACCTGTCTGAAATTGAAACAGGAGACGAAGTTTTATCTGTGGACAAAGAGGGTAACACAAAGAACATGATTGTGGGCCGGGTGAAAATCGAGAAACGACCTCTAATGCTTGTGGAAGCCGAATACGACAACATAACTTTAAAGACTCTGCTCCAAAATGCAGAGACAATACGGTTAGTCACCGAAGATGGTAAGCCAGTCTCAGTAGCCGATCTTAAAGTAGGCGACAAAGTATTGGTCTATTTAGACCCCGAAGCCAGGCACTTTGGAATGGCCATCCAAGAAACCATAATCGAGAAATAATCAATTTTTTTAACACCAAATATTATTTTTTTACTCATAATAGGCTATAAAGGTTAATCATAATGGAATATCTTATCTAAATGCATATATTAGTCTTATAAAGAATATTTCAATCTAATAAGAAATATATTAATATTATAAGGGATATTTCAATCTAATGAAGAATATCCTAATCTAATAATAGATTATATACTCTAATAATGGAGGGGGCTTGTAAATGAGGGCATTTCTTGCAGTTGAACTACATGAATCTCTACAAGATAAAGTGTTAGAAATACAGGACAAGCTTAAGGAGTCAAAAGCCAATGTTAAATTCGTTGAAAAAGAAAACTTACACTTCACCTGTAAATTCTTTGGTGAAATCCCCCAGGAAAAAAAGGATAAAATAACCAATATCATAGAAGAGAAGATACCCAAGTATAACAGTTTTGAAATTAATATCAAAGGTTTAGGGGTATTCCCCCACATGGGATATATACGGGTAATTTGGTTAGGCCTGGAAGAAGCTGGTTATTTCTCAAAAATACTCAAGGACTTTGATGAAGAATTTGTCAAGTTAGGCTACAAAAAGGAGCGAAGTTACATACCCCATTTAACCATAGGCAGGGTTAAAAGTAAAAAAAACAAGGAAGTCCTTACATCACTAATAAAGGAACTGGAAGGAACCATGATAGGCACAATGAAAGTGGATAAAATAGCCCTTAAAAAAAGCGAACTGACTCCTAAAGGACCTATCTACACCACAGTTAGTGAATTCAAATTATAAATGATTAAGGTGGAAAAATTTGGACATAAACTACCCGGACATAATAAAAGATATTAAACCCAAAAAATGGGAAAAAAAGGAAGTTGAAGAGTTATCATCTCATTTAATCAATGTTATAAACGATATAGCCAGCAAGAAAAACATCGATGCTGAGGCTGTTCTGGTAGGTTCTGTTGCCAAGGATACCTGGCTTTCAGGTAACGCTGATGTGGATATATTCATAAAATTCCCCCTGAAAACCAGTGAAAGTTACCTTAAAGAAAAAGGCCTCTACTTAGGTAGTGAATGTATGAGAAAAATGGGAGGGTCAACCGAATACCGTTACGCATCTCACCCCTACGTCACTGGATTAATCAAGACATTTGAGATAGATTTTGTCCCCTGTTACGATATACGGAACACCAAGAAAATAAAATCAGCAGTAGACAGGACCATACCCCATACCGAATATGTTAAAAACAATTTAATTCCTGGAAAAGCTGATGAAGTACTGCTTTTAAAGAAATTCATGGATAACATCAATGCCTATGGATCAGAATTCAAGGTAGGCGGTTTCGCTGGATATCTGTGCGAACTGCTGATCATACATTATGGAACCTTTCTGAATGTACTGAAATATGCAGCCGATGAATGGAAACCAGGCTACCAGATAGATATGGAAAATTATGGGACAGCAAATCTATTCACCGAACCATTGATTGTGGTGGACCCCGTAGATCCTCACAGAAATGTTGCCGCGGCTTTAAGCCTGCAGACACTATCAGAATTTGTGGTTGCAAGTCGCAACTACCTGGAAAACCCATCCACCACGTACTTCTATGATAAAGAGATCCAAGCTAATCAAGATGAAGTTAAAAAGGAGTTTGAAGAAAGAGGAACTAAAACACTTATTTTACATTTTAGAGCACCAGATATACCTGCTGATGCCCTCTATCCCCAGATAAAAAAGACCGCTAACTCCATTGTCAGTGTGGTAGAGAGAAGTGGTTTTAAAACCTGGGGCAGTGATTACTGGACCGATGAAAAAGATGAGATAATCATCCTACTGGAGTTTGAAATCTGGAAGCTCCCCCAGGTAAAGAAACACCACGGACCTCCAGTCTGGTCTAAGGAGCACGGTGCAAATTTTCAGGAAAAATATGGGAAAAAAGTATGGATTGAAGGAGACCAATGGGTGGTTGATGTTGACAGAGAATACACAGAAGTGGATGACCTCTTAAAAGCTGTATTGTCCATGGAAAAGTTTGGACTGCTCAAATTCGGTAAACACATAAAAGGTAGTATTCTAAACTGGTATGAGTTAATGGATGTAAAGGAATTTTTAGCACATAATAAGGTTGAAGAAGGAGTTTTAGAATTTCTATATAAATACCTGCACAAGAATCTAAATCTATGGGGATAAGTTCTGAATTATTTTTGTAGAATTAAATATCGATCTTCTTATTTTTATTAGAATTAATTAAATATTAACCCTTCCTCTCATAAACGAACTTGGGAACTGCTTCTTTGAAGGGATCGAATGTTTCTATATTTTTTACTTCTATACACTTCATGCTCACCATGGAGTGCAAAGATGAGGGCAGTCTTAGAATCCTCTTAAGGTCGATGCTGACTTTTGCATCCACCAGGGCCATGTTAAGTGAAGCTATACTTTTTATGAGTTTCTGGTATCTCAGTGGACCTATTTTATTTTTGAAGATTCCCCATTGGTTGTCATCCAGTAGTTCCCTGTTTTTTATCACGTCTTTTAAGAGTTTCTGGTTAACCTCATCCAGCTGCGTCTCTGGGGTTAAATGTAAAATAGCATATTTAGTTCTATCAGTAAAAACCTGGGGATATCCAAAGGGTATTGAGAAATGTTCCAGTTTGTAGGTTACTCCCTCTGCAGCATACTCATTACTGGGTAATTCAGCTCCACTGAGGTACTGGACTATCTGCGCCCGTACATCACTGTCCATGGTCATCACCGTTTCATCGAACAAGCGCAGGTGATATCCACGGCCAGAATATACAACATGCATGTCTTTTAGGCCTAGATCTCCCTTCAGCGTGTCCATAAGGTTGGAAATTATATCCAGTGCCTGGTTTAAACATATCTCACACACACCTTCACAACCGCACACCCTTATGGGGATATCCTTAGCGTCCACGTCAAAGACTAGTTCTGACTTTATCCATCCATCTCTTCTTTGGGGTTTTTCATAGAAAGCCACGGATGAATATGCAGCAAATGGTGCTCTGTATCTTAAAAATTTCCGGAGCTTGTCCATGGATCTGAAGACTTTGTAACGGTCGTTGGGGCCCCTGCCAACATGGTCGAAGCCAAACTCCCTCTTCTGCACCGAATTACTTATATAATCAGGGATATTTTTGACATTCCATTCTTCCCGGTAATATCTGCGGCGTTCCTCCGGATTGGCGGGTTTTAATAGTTGATCTGAATCCATGAACTTGTACCTATCTTGTAATTAGTCCTAACTGAGTATTTAGCCTTTTTAAGTAACTATTTCTTTCCATGCCCCTCTCTTGTTTCCTTCCCATGTTCCTCACCTGAATCATCATATCTAAAATCTGTTATCCTGCGAACATAGTAAGAAAGAGGATTCCCTATTCTTTTACAGGTTTTATCAGGTTTACATAAGCTGGGCATGTGTAATTTTACCTTTTCACAGCTCATAGGCGTGTACCATATTGTTTCTCCTTCGTGTTTGAGTTCTATCTCGCTGTGCATACCGAAACCCATCTTGGCGTTGATGTTCACCTTTTCCTGGGGCTGGTCTTCAAAAAGTGGGGGGGTGCACCTCTCCGCCGCATGATAAATTAAGGGCAGTATCTCTTTTTCCACAGCCATAAGATCAGGATCCACATCAGATACCCTTAATGTGGTGTTTCTCCGGAATACATCTGGATATAGTCGAGCATAGGAGAGGAATGGTGTAAGGAATAATATTATGGCGTCGTTTCTTCCCCCGGACTTCATTCCTTCCATTACTATCTTCACACATGGAGGGAAGGCTTCTGGATTTAAAGTTAAAGCTTCTACTTTGCCAGTTGAACTTCCCCTATAACCATAAGTTACTGTAGGTTCGTTTAAAATCTCAGTTATCTTATCAGCTAGTTCTAAGAGTATCGGATTGGGTTCCACCTGTCTCTGGGATTTCTCGTAAACTTTTAAGATGTAATCCTCTGTTTTTTGCATGATCATCTTGTTTATAATGAGTTCCTTTATCTTGTCACCAATGAGGAGGTCGTACATCTTATTCGGGTCCCTATTTTCCAGTTTATAGCCCAGGTTCTCCAAGAAATCATCCCTGTCCAGTATGATGTTTCCATGATCAAGTACCAGATTGGTTAGCTTGATCTTCCGGGAACTTATGAGTTCAGAGAACATGGTCCAGTTAACCTCTCCTGGAAGTAGCGTACTTAAAATTGTCTTAGTTATTTCCTTTTTTTCAGTGAGTAACAGTTCTCCCATACGGCTTTCCATGAGTTTTCCCTGGGACTCCACCATTACCCTGCTTTCCCTGGAGTTGGGTCCGAATTTTACACTTACAGCCTGTACCAGCAAATAAAATGCAATGACATCGAATCTGGTTATATTGGTTTTATATAGATATGCATATTTTCGGTAATCAAATTCAGGATTATTTCTCTTCTTTACGTACCACTCTAACCGTTTAAGAGCCAAATCCACAATATTGTGTGGTATGCTTTCTTCGTCAGAAATATCCTGTGAATGGCTGTGGATTACAGTATCAATTAAATCCCCATTTTCCTCATAGATAGTATTTAAATTTCCGTATTCTCGTACTATCTGCCTTGCTTCGTCGCTGAAGGGATTGATAAAAGAAACATTTACCATACATATAATATATTTGTTAATCATCTAAAAATAGTTTCCAATAAATTTTTATTGGTAAAATCCTTAAGGTTTGATTAACCAGATATAAATAGAATGTATTGAGAAAATATCTTAAATAGAATGTATACAGATAATATCTTAAATAGAATGTATACAGATAATATCTTAAATAGAATGTATACAGATAATATCTTAAATAGAATGTATACAGATAATATTTTAAACTAATTATCCTTTAAATTAATTTTCTACTTATAAACAGTTTAAAGCGTAATCAGTGATATATTTAAATTTCTTCACAAGGATTTAATAGGAGGAAAAATTTTGAGTAAGGTTTTTATCACCTGTGCACTTCCCTATGCTAACGGACCCACTCATCTGGGGCATTTAAGATCAACTTATATACCTGCTGATGTTTACGCACGGTACAACAGAATGAGAGGACATGAAGTTCTTTTCGTATGTGCTACTGATGAGCATGGAACACCCATCGCAGTACAGGCTGAAAAAGAGGGTAAAACTCCCCTGGAGATTGCATCCAGGTACCATAAGATGATAAAGGATGATCTGGAATCCTGTAACATTTCACTGGATAATTTCGGCCGTACCACTGACCCAAAACATTACCAAACAGCCCAGAACGTTTTTTTAAAACTCTTAAAAAAGGGTTATATCTACCAGAAAGATATAAAACAGCCCTTCTGTATCGAGTGTAACCGTTTCCTGCCGGACAGGTACGTTGAAGGAGTATGTCCATACTGCCAGGGCGAAGCTCGTGGAGATCAGTGCGAGATATGCGGTCGGCATTTAGACCCTATACAGCTTCAAGAGCAGCACTGTCTAATCTGTGGTTCTGTTCCGGAGATCAGGGAATCATCACATTATTATTTCCGGTTGAGTCAGTTCCAGGATGATCTGAAAACATGGATCGATGGTAACGATAAATTACCGGCCAACGTTAAAAATTATGCTTTACAATGGATAAAAGAGGGTTTAAAGGACTGGATACTCACCAGAGATATGGAATGGGGAATACCAGTACCTCTTGATGAAGCAAAGGGTAAAGTAATCTACGTCTGGCTGGATGCCCTTCTAGAATACATCACATCTGCTGCCCAGTGGGCAGATAGGAACCACAGGAATTGGAAGGAATACTGGGATGATGCAGCCATACACTTCATTGGAAAAGACATAATCTACCACCACAGCATATTCTGGCCGGCACTTCTCATGGCCTGCGGGTGCAAATTACCATACACCATCATCGCGGGAGAATACCTTTCACTTGAAGGCAGGAAAATGTCCACCAGTAAAAATTGGGTGATATGGACCAGTGACTTCCTTAAGGATTTTGAATCAGATATCCTGAGATATTACCTCCTGGTCAATGCACCCTTAACTCGGGACACTGACTTCTCCTGGGATGATTTCCAAAGGAGGATCAACGACGAACTGGCTGATGTGCTAGGTAACTTCCTACACCGTACATTCACCTTCACTGGCCGTTTTTTTAAGGGTAAAATACCAGAACCAGGCCAACTGGATGAATACGATGAGAAAATCCTGGACCTATTAAAAGGAACTCCAGATACAGTAGCAACCCATATAGAAAACTTCAAATTCAGAGATGGACTGGTGGAAATAATAAGATTAGCCAAAACAGGTAATAAATATTTTAACGATAAAGAACCCTGGAAAACAGTTAAAACAGAACCCGAAAAAGCAGCCACATGCCTGTACATCTGCAACCAGATCTCCAAAACACTTGCTGTACTGTTAAACCCCTTCCTACCTGTAAATTCAAGGAAAATACTGGAAACCATTTGTTTAAATATTTCAGAAGTAGTATGGGAAGAAGCTGCAGAAATGATACCTGTGGGTCATGAAATTTCCAAACCAAAACCCCTCTTCACAAAGATAGAGGATAGCATTATTGAAAATAAAAAGAAAAAACTTTACAAAAATCTAGGAGAGTTAGATGATATGAAGAAGATAATCAGTATCGAAGATTTTGCTAAATTAGAATTCCGTGTAGGAAAAGTAGTGGGAGCAGAAAAGGTAGAAGGAAGTGACTCACTCTTAAAACTGATGGTGGATATCAAAGAGAAAAAATTACAGGTAGTCGCTGGTTTAGGGGGTAAATATGCGCCAGAGAAAATCCTAAATAAAAAGGTCATTGTCCTGGCCAATTTAAAACCTGCCAAGTTATTCGGAATTAAATCAGAGGGAATGATACTGGCCACTGAGGATTCTTTGAATATCCTGGGTGCAGAAGGCGCTGCAATTGGTGAAAAAATAAAATGAACGAATCCGTGCTAATTGGGAAAACCGAAAAATTTCTGAGAAAAATCGGAAGAAAAAACATAGACATCCCTGCACTTTATAATATAGACTATTTTATAGAGATTTATACCTATTTTAAAAATAACTTAACTGAATTACAAGATTTAAGAGACACCATGGAAGTGAAGGGTTACAAGGCACCCTACCGTTCCATAGTTAAATACGGAGGACCTTCGAGAAGTGAAATGCAAGTTGAAGACCTCCACGACATCACCCGGCACACACAGCACTTCCGGATGAAGGCAGCTGCTAAAAAAAACATACTCGACCGGATTAAATCATCCATTGCCAGCCATAAAATAGCCATAGGCAACCTGGAAGAGTATGCGGTTATTAAATGTTCCAGTTGTAATCATGAGTACCAGGGCCATGAGCTGCCTCAGATAATATCCCGTAAATGTGAATGCGGCTCAGATAACCTGGAGTTAACCCCCAATATCCGTGGGGTTTACAGGTTAGGTACAATAAATTTCCTACCACTCAGCGGAGATTACATGGTAAAAATGTCCCAGCTTTCACCCCTGGGGCGAGAGGCATTCCGGAGTATAGTGCGCATCTTAAAACAGGAGAAAAGAGGAATTGTAAAAACCCTCTCCATGGTGGTGAAGATCTTTGAGGATGGCCGATGGATCAGGAAACGAGTTAACCTGGACTGTATAAACCAGGTAAACTATGAAAAGGAGATAAGAAAACGATACGGACCAGATGCCCGTATAGAACTAATGCAGTTCCACCGTAACAGGCCCTCGATAATTAACGATAAACACGTACAAACTGCTCTAAGTCTGGGCTACGTGAAACTGGCTGAAGATAAAAGCCTAGATATTATGGATGATGTTTTAAGTGAATACCTGAAAAATCCAGAGAAAATAAGAATCTACAACCAGATACAAGAAAAAACTAGGAGAACTTCCCTAAGAATTGGGGATAGCCAGGATCAAAATGCATTTCAGAAGGAATTAATGGATGAAGAACTTTTTAAACAAGGTTTAACTGATGAAAATGGTAAGCTTGATAGTGTTGTAGAACTCGATCTTGCATTAAAGGAGAAGATTGATAGATGCCTCCTTTTAAATATCCCTCGGATCCTGATTACATGGGATATGATAAAATACTACCTCACAACTTCTTATGATCACAGAACCAAATATTCAGGTTCATTCCCCAATCTAAGGCCATATTTAGACAGCAATCAAATAAGCTCCTTTGAAAATTTCAATAAATGGGCCATAAATATATTGAAGAACTATTCCAATGAAAATATCCCCTACATATCCAATATAAACAGCTTATTAACTGAAAAATTTGAAATAGAAAAGAAGATCAAGGGACTTCACGTTAAAACCAATCCTTTAGCAGTGGGTGCTGCGTTACTTATTTCAGTCGCTGATGTTAGTCTGGAAGAAACAGCCAAAATATTTGATCTGAGCACTGAAGAAGTTGAAACAGAAATGGATAAAATAGAAAAATTCCAGAAACCATCCATAAGATCCCGGGAATTCCTGGAAATGATCAAGTAAGTATGACATGGGTGTTAATTTTGGATGATGAAATCTACATTAAACAACCACTGACCTCCCATAAGATAATTGAAGTACTGGATAAATATCCAAAACTAAGGAAGATTACCTGCCCTCCCAGCCTCTATAAACGTGTACCTGAACGTTACTTGGAAGCACTTTCTAAGCTAGGAGTTGAGGTGGAACCTGTTAAAAAAATTGGTAGGCCCAGGAAATACGGGGAAAAAGAAATAGAAAAGGTTAGCCTGATGTTTAAACAGGGCTACACTCCCCAGGAAATTTCAGATAACTTGAACATCCCCTTAAAAACCGTGTATTACCTAAACAAAACACCATTAAAACAGGGTAGGAAGCCTAAATATCAAATTGAAACAGAGAGAAAGGTGAAGTCCTGTCATCAAAAGGGCATATCTGCCAAAGAAATTTCTGATAAATTAGACATACCCCTTCGTAGCGTTTATAGCCTTCTAAAGAGAAGATATTCCAATGGACATTCTGAATAATAAGATGTTCTAATAAATCTTACAATTTACTCCAAAGTAAAATATCCCAATAAAAAAAATTAACTCCTAATAAAGTAAAAATATCCTATTAAGAAATAATTAACTCCTAAATAATAACTATAAGGGTACTGATTATGGTATTAAACATCCTTAAACCAGATCTTATAATGATTGCCTGTATCTGCGCAGTTGTCTCTTTCTTTATCACCTACCTGGCCATGCCCAGGTTAATCAAGAAATTGCAAGATGCGAAGATAGTGGGAAAGGATATCCATAAACCCAGTCAGCCGGAAGTGGCTGAGATGGGTGGTATTGGAATTCTTTTAGGTTTCATAATCGGGTTGTTCGTGGCAATTTACCTGTACCCCACACTACAGTTCACGTTGATAATCACTATGCTGGTAATCATGCTGGTGGGAATGGTGGGAATGGTGGACGATCTCATTCAATTATCGTCTAAGGAGAAACTGATTTTATTATGGTTCGCCGGCCTGCCCCTGATATGGATTTCACCCCCAAATGTGGGTATAATCTACATGCTCCTCATTCCATTAGCAGTTACCATAGCAGCCAACTTAACCAACATGCTCGCCGGTCTAAACGGTATCGAATCTGGCCTGGGAGCCATAGCCATGACCTCGCTTTCTATTTCCTGTATGATAATGGGCAAGTACGATGTGGCCATAATATCCATGGCCATGCTTGGTGCCCTGCTGGCCTTCCTCATCTACAACCGCCACCCTTCACGTGTTTTCCCGGGTGATGTAGGAACACTAATAATCGGAGCCACCATAGTGTTGGTGGCCTTCATTGGAAGGGTGAAGATAATCGCCCTTATAGTGCTTATACCCAATATAATTGATAGTGCACTAAAGTTCTACAGTGCAGGGGTGATGGAAAGACAGGATCACAAACCTACAGAGGTAAATGGTGACGGTAATCTGGTTGCCCCGGATGGCGGATTCAAGTCCCTAATCAGGAGTGTTCTACGACGACCAATGAGTGAACAACAAGTGGTTATCATAATCTGGCTCATAGGTATATTATTCGGTGCGATTGGTATCATACTGTCCTATGTTTTAAAAAGCAGCATTATATAACTTATTTCAGAATCAAACCCACTCTACACCAGCCGTGGTAAATACATAGTTATCTGAAAAAGCAGGGTTAAATGCACTGTTTGTTAAATTTTGGGTGTTGAAGACTTGGCAGATACTCTTTCTAACATAATAATTTATTCTTGAACCTAAACGATACTGTTCTTCTCTATCCAGATTGGAGCCTGCGGCATATATCTTCAACTGAATTTTGGTTCGATTATATGTGGAGTTAAATTTAGGTTTTGTATAGGTGATCTTCACGATCTTCACACCAGATGGACTGGTAAGTCTGGGATATTCCTGGGTATAATCTTTAAAGGTATCATCTGGATAAACTGCCATAGAATCTGCCAGTACTCCTTGAACTGCACCGCTTCTTGCTGCTGCCATGGCGTGGGTGAGTTCACTATCGGTGTTAATGGAGACTGCAACTACGCAGGTAACCATTAACATAAACCCCATGAGTATGATGAATTCAACTGAAATCTGGCCTTTAATATCCATAAATACTCCTTAATTATCCATAAAAATTCCTTAAACTGTGCTAATTTTTCAGTATCACAATCCAGTTTTCCTCATTTTCATCCCTTTTATTGATTATAACATATTCATTCCCTGGTTCAAGGCTTATTTCGGAACTTTTTAGGTTATTATATGTAGATGAAAATTTTTTGGGGATTATGTAAGCTATTCCCATCCTATTACCAAATATAACCAGCACCCCTGTTGAATTAACTTGAACATGGTATGTGTAATTGTGTTGTATCTGAGCTGGCATTTTAATTTTGACTCTATGGCCATTTCCACCAGAATATGCCTGATTTATTGAATTTGCTATGTTTTCAGCTAAGCTTCTTGCTTCTATTAATTCACGAGACTGATCTACCGCAGTAAATCTATCTGAAATTAATGTTGCAGCATATCCCATGATTAATAGAAATATAAAGGTGGTAAGTAGTAAGTCTATGCTTATTGTACCATGTTGATCCATAATCATTATTATAATACTTTTTATATTTAAATTATTACTAATTATTTTATGTTAGTAAATCGCAACAATTATATATTACTTTGTCATCTATTAATATTAAAAAATGTTATTGTTTACTAAAAAAATGTTATTGTTTACTAAAAAAATGTTATTGTTTACTAAAATATCAAAAGATAAAAAAATATTCGGGAATAAAACATGCAGAAAAATGAAAAAGATACAAAATATGGAGAATAAAATATGATAGAAAATGAAAAATTTGATTTAATAATTGAAATTGAAGAAAATGAGGTAACAGAAGAACTCGATGAATATATAGCAATTGATAAATTAGAAGATAAGTTAAATGATTATGATCAGCGCTTTTACATCAAAGAATCAGAATTTTACAATGTCTTTTTTGTAGAACTCATGGAAAGGAATGAAAACACAGCCATGGAACTCACTGAAACATCCCTGAAGAAAAACTTTGAAATAATCCCCATAGAAAGCGTTGTATCCAGCCAACCAGAAAAAATTCTGGAAAAGATAGTAGATACCAGTAAAACTAAAATTAAAAATGGGGAAACGTTCACCATAAAATGTAATATCCGGGGCAGCAAGTATATAAAAACGAACAAAGAATTATTCATTGATTCCATCAATAATGAATTGATAAAAACAGGTAGAAAACCAGATAATACCAATCCAGACTGGACAATACACATTCAGGTGGTGGGTGAAAATACAGGTATCAGTGTGGTTAAAAATAAAAGCCTATGAAATTGCGTTACTTTTTTATTTTTTAATTTTTATTGAAATTTTTGATTTCAACATTATAATATAATCATAAATAATTTAAGTTATTAATTACTAATAATATTTGTAGAATTTTCATCTACTGGGGGTGTTAAATTGTTTGGTTCTAGTTCTGAAGAAGTGCAAGATAATAGTACTCCTGAGTATAGAAAATGCTGGGCACTAGGAGAAGCTTTTTATTATGTAAATACTTATTTTAAAAAAGAGAGTTTAAAAAAAGATAATTTAAAAAGCATTTACTATACAAAAACTGAATCAGAGGCCTTTTATTATGCTAAAACTAAACTAGAGGCTATTTATTCTATATCAAAAAATCTGGGGCTAACAGATGAAAATATCTATATTATCATTGGGGACCTACGGAATAAACTTACAATAGACAAATCAGGACAAACAAGCATAGATGAAACAACAAATAAATCATTGATGGATTTAGAAAGTTATTTGAAAGCAGGCCTTACTGGAATAGAGCCACAATTCGAGTATATTTTCTCAACAGCAAGGGATTGTCTATTATTATATTGGGAAGGAGAAAAAACTAAGGACTTTCTAGATAATTTAATTAAATTTAAAAACTATACATCACCCGATAAAGTGGAGTTAATTGTAAATGTAGTTAATTACTGGGATAAACAGAAGTTCCAAAACCCTGATAAACCAGAAAACCCTGATAAACTTGATCAACCCGATCCAAAGTTTCCAAGGGAAGTTAAAAACAGAATTGCCGGACTAATACTAGGAACAACTGAAATTTCAGATATCCTGACTAAATGGGACCGTTTTTGGTGGGTATTAATCTGCTTTATAATCGTTGGCCTGGGAATAATACTCGGTGCAATTTTGCTTATTACAATACTATTCAATATATATCAGGGTTTCATAGCTGAAGCTCCTCTTGTAAACGAAACATTAAATGCGACAGCTGCAAATGTAAATAATACTGCTGCAAATACGACTGCCACAACAAGTGAGGATGATCTGACAGGTATATTAACAACGATTTCTACACTTGCTGCGTCTGCTATACCAGCATTAGGATCAGCGATTATTGTCTGGCAAAAATTCGCGAATTTTGTTGAGCGCTGGTTAGCACAACAAACCCTAACTCTAGGCAAAAGAAATCTAAAGATTAAAGATCGGATATATAATGAATTTAGGGTTTTAATTAATTAAATAGCCCATCAAAACGCCTTATGGTTTGGTATTGTTAATACTAATTTTTTTTATTTTTCAACTTATTTCCCCATAACCAAATCTTAATTTGATCATTCAAAGATCATAAATACTGGTAATAATAAAATAAAAGATGTAGAGTATTTATAAATAAACAGGAAGTAACAATGTACGAGATTTTCCTATTCAGTGGAGGAGTATACAGATTCGATGAATTAAAGGAAGCTGTAGAAGATGTTGGAGGGGTGGTATTTAAAAAGAACCTCTTCCATGTAGGCAGGGGGACCTACTTCATGGCGGATGAAGTACAGGCCATGTTCATCATACCTGAAGAAGAGGAGGATACCATCAAATCATTTGCAGAAAAGCTTAAAGGACGCCTAGAAAAATTGGACGTGGAAGACATAAAGAGAATGGACCTACTTACCTATGTCTCTGTCTGTGATGCTCTGATTAAGTCGGGAAAGTGGATGAGCAGGGATGAAATAAAAGACAGGATAGAATGCCCCTGCCCAGCCCAGCTATGTGAAATTCAAGAAATGGACTTCTGTATTCATGACCAGCTGGACGAATCACTGGGAAAGTTCTGTAAAAAAAATGTATTAAAATCAAAGAAAAAAATTATCACCCAATACTACTTAATAGAAGAAGATTAAATAAATCCAGTGTATGATACAGGGAAATACAATAGTTATCGTGGGGATAGTAGTTATTATGGTAGGATTCATTCTGATATTTGCAGGCACTGCCCTGCAGTCTACCAGTAAAAGCAGCGATGTTAAAACAGGAGGTGTAATCCTAATCGGCCCCATACCCATAATCTTCGGCAGTGATAAAGGCACCATTATTGGTGCAGTTATAGCAGCCATAATCTTGATGATACTGGCTTACTTCTTATTTTACCGGGGACTAAGAATCTTTTAATCCATATCAAAGTTTAAACTAATTCCCCATTCATTCCAACTTTTTCTGATGCCACTTCCAGGCAGTTTCAATGATATATGATAACTCATGGTATTTAGGATCCCATCCCAATATTTCCTTGGCTTTATCACTGCTTCCAATCAGGACAGGCGGATCACCAGGTCTACGTTCAACTTCTTCTGCTTTTATCTCTTTACCCGTAATCTTCTTTGCTGTTTCTATAACTTGTTTAACTGAAAAACCCTGGCCGTTACCCAGATTAAAAGCATCACTTTCACCATCACCCTGCAGATATTCCAGGGCTTTTATATGGGCATCAGCAAGATCTACTACATGAATATAATCCCTTATACATGTACCGTCTGGTGTGGGATAGTCTGTACCGTAAATCTGAATTTTTTCACGTATATCGCAAGCTACATCCATAATAAGGGGTATGAGATGAGATTCAGGATTGTGCAGCTCTCCAATTTCTGCTTCTGGGTCTGCACCGGCCGCGTTAAAATACCGTAATAAAACATATTTCAAGCCGTATGCATGGCTGTAATCCCCAAGTATTTGTTCTACCATGAGTTTTGCCTTTCCGTATGGGTTTATAGGATTCTGCGTATGGTTTTCAGTTATAGGTATAACTTCTGGTTCACCGTAGGTTGCACAGGTAGAAGAAAATACCAAATATTTAACATCCTCTTCCATCATGACCTGGAGAAGATTCAAGGTGTTGCACAGGTTGTTCTGGTAGTACTTCTGCGGGTCTTTAACAGATTCCCCCACGTAGGTGAAGGCTGCAAAGTGCATAACCGCATCTATGGGATATTTTTTAAATACCCCCCGAATATCATCTATGTTTCCCAGATCTCCCTGATGAAATTGCCCCCATTTTACAAAGTCTACATGCCCATAACTTAAATTATCGAATACAACAGTTTCATAGCCCTGTTTACTTAATTTCTTATTGATATGGGATCCAATATAACCAGCTCCCCCTACAATGAGTATCATAATATAACAACCTTCTTATAAAGTATTTTTAATGGAATTGTAGTTCTTTAATGGAATTGTAGTTCTTTAATGGAATTATTATTCTATCTAAATATTATCTCCATCTAATTTTTATATTTCTATATGTAGACTTAACCCTTAAAATCAAATAAATTGGCTAAACAGCGTAGTATTCACTATCATTTATCTGTACTTTTCTTATTATCCCCTTATTTTCCAGTGACATGATTAGATTATAAACACCCAATGTGTTGAGTTTTAAATCCCCATATAAGAGTGTGCCTTCCAGGGTATACAGTGGAATGTGGCCTGATTCATCAGTCAAATCTCTAATGATTTCTAAAGCTTTTATCTCATTTTCAGATAGATCATAGGTTTCTGCTTCTTTAACGTTGGGTTGGTTTGAAACTTCTACAGGCTCGGATACAGAGTCCTGGGCAAATGAGTCCCTGAATATGGGATCTTCTAATTCCTTAGAATCTTCATCCGGACTTTCCACTAGTTTCACATACTCTTCATTTTCAATGAAAAGGATTCCCTGCTCCTCCAGGTTAAGTAAACTTCTCTGCAGTTCTTCAACTGACATGTCGAGTTCCAGTTTTAGAATGCTTATGGGAACACCATCAGGATATTCCATCTGGAAGTACTTTATTCTGCTGGTGAGTATGGTTTCGCTGGTCATTTTCTCTCCTTTAATCAACCCTGGAAACTACAGATACTCCGTCTCTTTTTTCTATCTGGAAGATGTTATTTGCAAAACTCTCCAGTTCCTTTTCGTGGGAAACTATTATTATCTGAGGGTAGTTCAGTTCCTCAAGTATATCTCTGATTTTAAAGAGCTGTTCCTTACTGAACCCATCGGTGGGTTCGTCCATTATCAGTAAATTAGATTTCATACCTGTGGAAACCTTTTGTACAATATTGTTCAGGGCTAATCTGTATGCTAATGCTATGCTGGTTTTTTCTCCCCCGCTTAAATAATTTATCTCCTGTTGGAAGCCGTCCTGTTCAATTATGGGAGTAAATTCTTCATCTATTTTCCCAGTTTTGCTAGAATCATCAATGAGTATTTTGAACCATTTTTTGAAGTTTTCATCAAACTCCAGGTGAATATTCTGCATCACATGCTTTTCTATCATCGCTAAGGTAGGAATCAGATAGTTATTAAGCCAACTATGATAATTCTTGAGGGTTTCTAATTGATTTTTTAATATTTCCTTTTCTTTTATCTCCTGGTCAAGTATTAGTACATCCTGGTCTATATTTTTTATCAAGGTTTGTGTTTCTATCACTCTGTTGTTGATGATCTTATACTCATCTTCCGTATCATCGTAGAGTAATTGTAATTCTCCCACTTTCGCCACAGTCTCAGGTAGTTGTTTGACCTGTTCGCTTAAATTTGAAAGTTTCTCCTTTAACTGTTCCATCTGTTCTTGGAGTTCATCAATTTCTAACTTGTTGGTCCTGATTTTCTCTATATTTTTGTTGTACTGGTACCGGATATTGTCCAGTCTATTCTGGGCATCGATGTACTGGTTAAGCTTTTCTCGTAGTTCCTCAAGATGCTCTATGTATTGGTCAAAATTCCTGAAACTGGAATTTTCCCGAATATTTAAGGACAATGTCTCGTCAATATTTGAAATATCTCCCTCTACCCTATTTATTTTAGATTCTATATCATCTAATTCATTAAATTTTTCTATTATAGATTTATGATTTGTTAATTCATATTTAATTTGTTCAATAACCCTATCATCGCCATCTACCTGTGCATCGCCTTTCTCCTTAACCTGATTTAAAACATTTATTTCAGATTTCAACCTGCGAATTTCCCTTTCCCTCTCATTTTTCAGGTCCTTCTTATGTTCATCATCAAGTTGACTGCCGCATATGGGGCATTTTTCTCCCAACTCGTCTAAGTTTTCCAGTTTGGTATTTATATTGTCTCGCTGACCCTCCAATTTATAGATCCTCTTGAGGATGATATCCATTTCTTTCCTGTGAATTGTTAATTGCTTCTCGGATTCGGTTAATTTCAGGGTTAGTTCCTGGTTTGATTTGTTGAAATCATCCCTTGTTTTATCCTTCCAATCCTCGAGTTTTTCCTTGATGTCCTGTTTATTTTGCTTATACAAAACCAATGTTGTGACCAGATCTTTACGGCTCTGTACTGCCTTCTTTATCTGGACTATTTTTTCCTTAAGTTCATCGGGGCTTATATTGGTGGGTTTTTCAATCTTTTCCAGTTTTTCTATATCTGGTTGGAATTTTTCCATGTTCTCATTCTTAGCATCCTGAATTTCTCCATGGAACCTGGTTTGTAATTCCATTTTATCTTTGATCTGATTTTCATAGTGGGGAATTTCATTTTCAACCTGTTTAAGTTGGAATTCTATTTCCTTCAAGTTTGAAAGATCTTTCTTATATTTAGTTAATATGGTGTCTAATTCATCTCTTTTTCTAGTGATTTCAGTGAGAATTCTCCTGTTTTCCGTAAGTTCATGGTTTAATTTTTTTAAGGAATTCTTTTTATCGTCTAAGTCAGAGACCCTTCCACTTAAAAAGCTTATTCTGTCCTTTATTTGCCGTGAAATCATGTTAGCATTTTCTGCTGCGGTTTTATAGTCTTCGATTCCAAAGGCCTTCCTGAGTGTTTCCAGTCGGGTGTCAGGCTTCTGGATTAGTATGAATTTCATCTCCTCTTGGGGAGTGTAGACCGCGTATCTGTATATAACACTCTGTGCCCTGGGATTTGGTGGTTCCTTGAAGTTCAGGATATCCAGGATCCTTTCCTTGACCTCTGAAGGTGATAGCTGCATCTTCCTACCAGCTGCACTGAGAAACGCTTTATCCTGAGTTACTGAGCCCTTTTTATTCCTTATAAGTGTCCTTTTAATTTGGTACTCTTCACCTTCCACAGTGAAGCTTAGAAATACAGAGCCTTTCTTGGAGCCCTTGCGGAGCAAAGCATCTCCTTTCTGGTTTCCCAGTCCAAAGAGTGCGAATTCCATAGCCATGAGAATGGTTGACTTGCCAGATCCCACATCCCCTTCAAAAAGGGAAGTACCACTGGGGAAGTCTATCTTTTCCTCCTCATAACTCCGTATATTTTCCATCCTCAGTGTGTTGAAAATCATGGTTGCTCCAACTTATTTAGATATCAGCTTATTACTCTATTATATCCTCTAAGCCCAATATTGACAGTGATTCATGTAAAATCCGGGTGTTGTATTCTGCCTTTTTTTCGTTGGTTTTTTGGTTCTGCCTTATTATTTTAAGTAGTCTGCTCGCCAGTTCCTTACCTTGGGTACTGGTTAATTCCTTAACAGGTATATTTATGTTAGATAAGTTTTCCTGGAGGAGATTTTCCTCGATTTCTTCTACTGTCTCTCCTTTTACTCTTATCTCAGTAAATTCGCGTGAGACCAGACCGTGGTAATTGATACTTACATGTAGGGCATCTGCTTCTTTCAGATACTTCCTTAACTCCTGAAAGTTCACATCACTGGTTTTTCCACTTGTTAATTCTCCTTTAACCTTTAAAACTATGATTCTTCCCTTTATTTTATCCTGGCTTTCTTTCCTTTCAAATTCCTTTTTCATCTCTTGGTTTAACTGTGCTGGTGTTTTATGATCCGCGTTGAACTCCATGTACAGGTACTTTGAAAGTTCCAGGGAATGGAATTTAATATCTGCACATGTTCGGATGCAATCTTCATATTCTATTATGTAGAATCCTCTTTTTTCACCCTTGGCACTTATCTCCAGGTCACGAGGGTAACCTCCAAAGAGTGGCCCTGAGTAAGTGATGACGCCGTACCCCTCCAGTTTATCCTCACAAATCCTTTTATGTATATGTCCTCCAGCATAGTAGTCGAAATTTCTTGGGAAACGTTTAATATCAGTTCCCCCCAAGGCTGTCAGGTATTCAGGCAGAATATTCTTCACCGAGGTGTGGTAGACGAATATTTTAAATCCTTCTTCTGCTTCTAAGCTCTCCCTATCCAGGATTTCATAGTAGGAGTCATCAATACCCATCTTCCTCCCGGATATTCCAGTTAGTTTTGCACCGGTTTTTGGATCTGTGGTAAAAAGTAACTGTATCTGTTCATTTCCCTTTTGGTCCTCCAATACTTTGGCATTGAAGAGTTTCTTCATGAGCCCGCTTTCAGTGATGATGTCGATGATGGAGGTTTGGTTAGGGCTGAAATCGTGGCTTCCATAGTTGATATAGACAGGGATGCCCATTTCTTTGACCTGCTTCAGTTTTCCAACTGCTTCCTTTACAACACCCATATCTGGTAGGTTGGAATGAAACAGGTCCCCGGCTATGATTATAAAATCAACTTCCTCCGTCATGCATATATCCAAGCATTCTTTGAAGGCCCTGAGTTCTAAATCTTTAAGTTCAGGATATTTTTGAGCCCCTAAGTGGCAGTCTGCTATATGGGCAAATTTGTACATTGTTCACTCAACCATCTGTTTTATCAATCAAACAAGATATGTTTTTAAATAAATACGATCCATTTTTCAATTAATTGATCATCCAATTTTTTCCCCTGAAGGATGTTAAATCCTTTTCATCCCAATAGTTCCAGTTCCCCTTCAACATCCATACCCCTACCATGTTTTTCCAGGTACTCATCCACGAACTTTTCAAATTCAGGAGTGTAGATAGGGATAGCAAATTTGGTAAATACGCTACTTACTATAGCTTCACCTTTATCTAAACTGGCTATAATTCTATTATCATCTGATAAGTCTTGGGAAGCACTGTCAATTATGGCTGATCTCTCCATGGACATTTCATTTCCCAGGATTATTTTTGTATTCATATTGGCTAAAATTGCCCGAGGAATTACGCTGGCAAGTTGTGTAATGGCAATAAGTCCTAACTTGAATTTACGCCCTTCACGAGCTATAGTTCCATAAATATTATTTCCCATACCCCCTTCAAGTGCATCTCGACCCAGTACACGGGGAGCCTCTTCTATAACAATGCTGATAACCGGTTTATTATTTAAAATCTCTGAGTTATAATTTTTATATTTAAAGAAGATGTTACTGGCAATTATACTGCCAACAAATAATTCTTCGAAATCACTGAGTTTACTGCTGTCTATTATAACTATTTTGCCATCTTCAAGTGAATTTGTGATGTCATTTATGGTGGATAATCCCTGTTCACCACCTACGAAGAGCTTACTGTTAAAGACAACCCTCTTACCATCAGGATGTGAGAGATCCTCTACAGTGGAAACCCCTAGTTTGGTTTCCATCTTCCTCTTTAAAACCTGGGCAGTTTTTTCATTTACCCCCATGGATTGTAGTTGACCCTCTCTTCCCATGGCCAGTTCTGTTATCCAGTTAGGACCATACTTGTTGTGGAACATTCTCATTGCTTCACTTTGGGCAGAGGAGAAACCACCAATTCCAGTGAAGTGGTGGGGTCGGATCTTCTTGATGTTGATGGATAGTGTCAAAGCATCCTTATTAGCACTGTCTGGTGAGTAGTACTCCAGTTTATCAATACGTTTTGGATGGTGTCGCAGCCCCTTCCTCAAATCATCTCCAAAATACTCGTTGTGAGGATCAAGGACTAAAATTCCCGCTCCCTTTGAATCGAGTATACTCCAGAGCATAACCCTTACCAGGTTACTCTTACCCCTACCAGTTGTTGCAGGGATGAATATGTGGTGGGTAAGTGACTTGACCAGATCAATATGCACGTTTACATCCTTCTTAACTGTGGACCCGCTCCTGATATCTCCTAAGTATATTGATTTTTCAGTGTCTTCAGGTTTAAGAAAGCCCATGTCATCATTGGTTATGGACCGGATATCGTTGAAGAATGAAGGCGGTCTTTTAGGGCTTTTAATCAAATATTTCTCGTTATTATCATCTTTCTTTACATAGAGCATGCTCTTTGCACGAGCTATAAGGTAGTTCCTCAGAGCGGGCTCCATAACCTCAGAATTTTCTGCAAAACCCTCCAATTTCATTCCTGCAGATAGTTCTAGTGTTTGTTGGGGAATATGACTCCTATATTCTATGTCCTTTACCTGGATTATTGTATAATCATTGTCGGGTCCTTCTGCTACGAGTAAATCTCCAAGCTCTAACTGTGAACCACTTTTCTCCCTTATATATATGTCTTTTAGTCCTCCACCAACTATCTGACCGCCTTTCATTAAATTCACCTACCACTTTGAAATTATTATTTTTATAATTCATCTAACCTATCATGCATGCTCACCGCTTTTATGCGGATGTTAAAATCATCATAAACATCTGTTTTTGCAAGTTCAGAGTCAAGTATTATCTGATAATTACTTAAATCTTCCTTTCTAACCCGGGCCCATACATGTGCATCAAAGAGTCCATATGGATATCCAGGTATGGTGATATCCCGAGAATATTCGGCAATAGATGAAACCACATTCATCAAATCCCTAGTACTCATAGTATCCGCTTGATCTTTCAGGATTTCAAACCGGAATGATGTACTTGCATCCCTATTTAACTTAACCACCATTATCACCGCCCTATGGTCTGCTCCCTGTTTACTCATGGCTATGGGGAAATAACACCACTCAGGGTACTGGATATTGTTATTTTTTGCGAACTTATCTAAGGAAGCTATTAGTGAATATCCTGTATCGGTGGTTAACCTGCATGTCTTAGAAAGCCCGGTGAAGATTACTCCCTTTTCTTTGGCTTTGTTGAATATTTGTTCCACATATTTACTTTCATTTGCATGGGCCACTTGAAGGGATCCATCCTTTATTATGATATCTCCATCCTCGAGTTCCTCCTGGATGATATGTTCGGCTATGGTCCATTCTGCAAATCTCCGGGACATGGATGATACTCTTTCCATTAATGCTTTATTCCCTAATTTAAAATCCGCATCAAACGCTTGGGTTTGCAGATCCTTCTCCCTAGGGAGGTACTTTAGATATTCTTCATTTTCCAGTGCTAACCTGGTTTCGTAGAATGTTTCACTATCATCACGGTTAAGGGTGGTCAGGGACAGGAACTCTATCTTCTGAGGAATATCTGATTTAATGGATTGTCTCTTTTTATCTTTGAATAGGTTAAAATAAATACGGTTCAACTGAATGGAGTATTCTGGAGTGGGGTATATCTCCTGGTTTCCGCCGTCAATGCTGCAGATTTTTCTGCCAGTCTCAATCCTTTCTATTTGATGGAAATTCTCCCTGTGGTAGGGAAATGTCTGGTAATTCTGTCTGTTAAAATAAGGATTTCCAAGTTCACGCCGCTTTATGTCAGAACTTAAAATCCGGGTTAATTTTTTTATACTTTCTATGATTTACACCCCATATATTGGTTTTAGATAATTATGTATCTAGAATTGGAGTTTATAATTTTTACCATAGTATTTGTTTTATTAATAAAACAACAATTTGAAATAAACTTAATTAAATGTAGAAAATAAAAATAAACTAGATTATTAACTCTTCACTTCCTGATAATCGATTTTATCGCCCCCTCTTCCAGGAAGCATGGATTCCAAACAGGCAAATGATTGTGAAGATAATGAAGGATATTTGTATGCTTGATAGGAGTGCATCGTAATGGTCGGGCGTAATCTGCACCCTTCCAAGGAAGAATGCAAATACCAGGGTGGCGATACCTATACTCATGGTCTGGCCTATTAATCTCACGGTACTCACAGTTGCCGAGGCAATTCCATAGAACTTCTTCTTCACCGATCCCATGATAACGTTGGTGTTGGGTGATGAGAAGAGTCCGAATCCAATACCCAGTATGATCAGGCTTATTATGATCTGTAGCAAGCTGGTATCAATGGTGAGGAATGTGAAACCGAAAAGTCCTATGGTAACCAGTATCATACCCGCAGTTGCCAGTTTACGTGCCTCGTACTTATCGGACATTCGACCAGCCAGGGGTGCAACAATAGTCATTAAAATAGGTTGTGCTACTAAAATCAATCCTGCTGATTGGGGTTCCAGACCCTTTATAAACTGGAGATAGTAACTCAAAAGAAGGGTTACAGCAAAGGTTGCACTGTAGTTAATAAGCGCTGCCAGGCTTGAAAATGTATATGTGGTATTTTTCCTTAATAATCCCACGTTAAATACTGGATATTCTACCTTTTGTTCATAATGGAAGAAAAACGCCAAGAGAACTATACCTGCAACCATGAGAACGACTCCCAGGATGTTGTTCAATTCGGTAAATCCATACATTAAAAATAAGAGACCAACACTGTACAATATAGAACCAATATAGTCAAATTTAGTCCTTTCTGCCTCCATCCATTCTGTAGGGAGCTTCCAGTATATCAGGGAAATTACTAGAATACCGAATGGTATCATTAAAAGGAAGAGACTCTGCCATCCCAAGTACTGGATGAATAAACCACCCAGAACCGGTCCTAAGGATAATCCTACGTATACAGACATGACGTTGATACCAATGGCTTTACCCCTTTCTTTAGGTGGGAATACCTCGGTGATTATGGCCAAGCTGGTTACAAAAATCATGGCCGTTCCTATACCCTGTAATATTCTAAATATAATGAGAAAAATATCAGAAGGTGCCAGGGCACATAATAGGGATGAAACTGTAAATAGACCAATTCCCAGGGCAAATATCTTTTTACGGCCGTATATATCAGATAAACTACCGAAAGGTACGGCAAATATGGCGGAGGCTAGTAGATAGCCCATAGTAATCCAATTTAAGATTATAGCGTCTGAGCCAAAAAAAGTTCCGATTGCTGGTAAGGCTATATTTACCGATGTTGCCATGAAGGGTGCAAAAAAGGAAGCAATGCTTGCCACCAGTAGCGCGACGATCTTTATATTACCATCGGAACTGGTTGCCTCTGCCATTACTCTTCCTCATCCATGACCTTCAAAAGTTCATCCCATGCTTCCAATGAATCTTTGGCTTCTTCGGCAGTGAGTATTTCAATAGCGTAGCCAGAATGGACCAGTACGTATTTATCAATTTCAACATCAGATACCAGGTCCAGTTTAACCTGCTGTCTGACTCCACCAAAGTCCACTGTAGCCATATTATCGTTAATTTCTAGTATTCTAGCTGGTGCTGCAATACACATTCTTTATCTCCTCTCAAAATTGAAAAATATCAAATTTAATTAATTTTTTTAAATATATTATTTTTTTTATAAATATATTAATTTTGATTTATCTTAGTTAATTATTTATATCTATGTTAATTTATAATTCAATTTTAAAGTGTGTCTTTGTTTTATTTAAACGTAATGATGAAAATTTTTTTAATCAATCACTTTAGTTAATCCCTTTAGATGTGTATAATTCTTCTAAGAAACTTAATTACACATACAGTATAGCTATTGGGATTGTTAAAATTAAGATTATCAAGGAGTGCAGATAGGTAAGTAGCATTATTATCAATGTACTAGATACTTACAGGATTCTCAGATAAAGCTTAAAATGAGCGTGGGATTGTATTTTGGACTTTCAGTTAAATTTATTATGTATACAATTAAATTTATTATGTGTACGATATTAATTTACTTTAGTGTTGAATTTATTTTATAGTCAGTGGTTGGAGATATTAATAATGAAAATAATCGTTATTGGAGGAGGTCCTGCGGGTAAATCAGCAGCAGTAGAAGCAGCACAAATAGGAGAAGATGTAACCCTCATTGAAAAGAAATATTTGGGCGGTAAATGTTTAAATGAAGGGTGCATGGTTGTTGCTGGTTTGAATGATGTGGCAAAGTTTATAAAAGATTCCCATCGTTACAATGAATTGGGGATAACCAACCAGACTCCTCAAGTAGATTTTGAAAAACTGGCAGATGGCATGAAGGACACCATAAAAAAGATAAGAACTGTCCACAATGCAGAAGCTAGTGAAGCTGGAATAGAAGTTATAAATGGTACGGCCAAGGTGAGTGGTGAGAGCCAAACTGTAACTGTAAACCAGGAACCATTTAAATATGATAAGTTAATTGTAGCCACTGGTTCGAATCCTTACATCCCACCAATTAAAGGCAGGGAAAAAGCCATCACCTACCAGGATATTTTAAACCTTAAAAAAGTTCCAGAGAAACTACTCATCATAGGTAGTGGAGTTATTGCCTCCGAGTTTGCAAGCATATTCTCCATGCTCGGTTCCGAGGTCAAGATACTATGCAGAGACCCCTTCTTGGATATGATTGATGATGATACAAGGGATTACGTGGAGCATAAACTCCTGGACAAAGTAGAGATACACAAAGACGTTCTGGTAGATGAGATAACAGATGATGGCCTCTATTTAGATGGGAAATTTTTTGGAGGAGATATTTTCCTGGCAACTGGCCTAAAACCCAATTCACAGATACTTGAGGGTATAGTTGATATAGGAAGTGAAGGAGAGGTTGTTGTTAACTCGAAAATGGAGACCAGCCAGGAAAATATATACGCAGCCGGTGACGTAGCTGGGGTTTCAACCACACCCTTAGCAAGGATGGAAGGTGTGGTGGCAGCAAGAAATGCATGTGACATACATACAGTGGCAGATTACAGATTAACACCATCATCATTATCACTATATTATGATGTGGCTTTCATAACCTATGGGGAAGATGTTGAGGCCACAGATAACACAGGATACCTAGAAGGATCCATACCTGGATTTGCAGCCCCTGGATCGTTCTGGAACGTACTCCAGAGTAACACAGGGTTTACCAAGGTGAAGGTTGATCCTGACTCTGGTTTAATTAAGGACGTTTCCTCCATCTCACCCACAGCACGCACCAGCATGGCTTACTTGTGCCAGATGATTAAGGATGGATACAAAACCCATGATTTTGATGCATTCCTGGAAACGCACCCATCCTCGGATCCAGTTTATAAGTTGCTGCGCTTCTTTTCCAAGTTTGGATAGAATAAAATCTTAAAATTTATTTTAATATAGTTAATATATTTTATAGAAGAATTGCCCAAAAAACTGGAATAAAAAAAGAAATTAACATGATAAACCTAAAGCCTGCAGATTTAGAGGACAGGAAAAAGGCATATCAATGGTTGTATTTCTCTGATTTTTCTTCATTTTTAAAAGAAATGGATTCATCTGATAGCATATCCACCATGCAAGAATTTGAGGAAGATTATGAAGATTTCTTCTTCGATGATTCCTATCCTGAAAAAGGACGTGCTTATCTGATAATCCGTGAAGAGGGGAGTGTTTTAGAAGAAATCGGGTTTATTTCCTACACGGCATTTCACTTAATAAGAGGGATAGCTGAGATTGATATTTGGCTTAAAAGCCTTGAATACACTGTAAGGGGATATGGGAGGGAGGCTATAAAATTATTAACCCAAAAACTATTCCAGGAAGAATTTAAAACCTTAATCATCAGACCTTGCTTAAAAAATGTTAGGGCAGTAAATTCTTATAAGAAAACAGGGTTTAAAGAGACCAGTTTCAAACCAGAATATTATAAAAGAGAATATATCCATGAATTTGCTGCTGGAGATTGTAAAGATGGTGAAGATATGTTTATGGAGTTAAAAAATAGTGATACATCTTAGTATTTCTTTAATGTATTGGGATAAAAAAAGTATTCAGATATTATGAAAAATAGGATATGGTTCTTTCAAGGCCCTCCTGAAATTCAATTTCACACTCGTAACCATACTTACTAATTTTGGAAATATCTGCCAGAGAGTGTTTTATATCTCCAGGGCGTGGTGAAGTATATTGGGGTTTGATATTTTTTCCCACAATTTCATTTATTAATTCAATTAACTGGTTAAGAGTGATTCTACTACCACATGCCACATTGTATATACCTTCCATGGATGATTCACATGCAAGGATGTTGGCATTAACCACATTAGAGACAAAGGTAAAATCCCTACTTTGTGTACCATCCCCATATACAACTGGAGATTGATCCTTAATAATTGATGTTATAAACTTGGGTATAACTGCAGCATACTGAGATTCTGGATTTTGGCGAGGCCCAAAGACATTGAAATATCTCAAATTTACTGCAGGAAGATCGAATAATTCAGTGAAATTCTGGCTATAAAATTCGCTGGTTACCTTACTAACTGCATATGGTGATTTTGGGTTTACTGGCATATCTTCAACTTTGGGCAAAGTAGGAGTATCTCCATAGGCTGATGATGATGATGCGCAGACTACTTTCTTAACATCACAATCTCGGGCTGCTATAAGAGTTTTTAGGGTGCCTGTTATATTTACCTGGTGGGAACTGAGGGGATCTTTTACGCTTCTGGGAACGCTTGGCAGGGCTGCTTGATGAATAACATAATCAACATCCTCAAATATTTTATGGAGTTCTGTTTTGATTATACTATCAAGTACAACTTGGATATTATCTTTATTGAGATGTTCAATGTTTTTAATATCTCCTGTAGATTCATCATCCACAACTATGACTTCATTATCAACGTGAAGTTTTTCAACTATATGAGATCCAATAAATCCCAGACCACCAGTTACTACTACTCTTTTATTTTTAATTTCCACAGCCTCCTACGTTTATTAATTTTTATTTATCTCTAACAATGATGATTTTAAATTACATTATTCCTGGTTAATTCTTAGGTACGAACGCCCGCCCTTTACTTTACCCTTTAATTCTGTTATTTCATCACCAATTACTTTCCCATAATCTCCTATGAAATGATCTTTAAATATGGTTGCTCGGTTATTTATGTCTGTAATGAGAAGTTTATTCTCTTCATCATTTTTAACACTTATACCACGATTTGTTAAGATTTTCATTTTGCCTGATTTATCTTCATGGGCAACAGTTCCAAATTCAGAGCTACCATACCGGTTATATACTTTCCCGTCAAAAGCTTCTTCGATATTTGTTCTCCATTCTGGAAATAGCTGTCCACCAGAAGTGATGGAGGCAGGAATATTAAGTGGATCTTTTTTGGTTCGTAAAATGAATTCAGCAAACATATTTACAGCTTCAGAGTAACCAATCAACAATTTTGGCTGGAATGATTGTAATTTTTTATAATGGTTTTCCATCATCTTGTCATTTAAATTAAAATAGGACAGAAATAGGCCATTATCAAGATTATATGCTATTTTAAGCCGAAATCGCCTGTAAAAATTATCAGAAATTGCAGGATACCAGTAATGACACCAAGGATCCCCCATTTCCCATCCTGTCCATGAATTTGTCCATCTTTCAGCAGCCATTCGTAGTTCTAGTTGTTCTTTATTCACTAGCACATAGGTGTGTTTGCCTGTTGTTGAACCTGATGTGGCGATATGTTTAGTTTTTCCTGAAAACTCCTCGATTATAATGGATTCACCGTTGGATAATCGTTCATAGTAATCATCAATATTTTTCCTTTCCACAAACCAGTGGGAAAAATTCCATAATAAATTATTAATAAAACCATGTTCCATGAATCATACTCTCCTAATCTTTTTTCCTAGCCAGTTTTTCTGTTAATAATTTGTTTATAATAGTATTAAAATGGGTAGATACTCCTTTAATCTACAATTATCGTATTATTCTAAATTTCCCCTACCAATTCCCCTGTAATAAAATCCCATGTCTTCAAGGTCTTTTGGATTAAAAATCCGCCTTCCATCAATGATTATGGGTAATTTCATTAATTTTTTAATTTTTTCAAAGTCAAGTTCCCTGAATTCATCATGGGCAGTCATAAGTACCAGTGCATGGGCACCATCCAGTGCATTGTACACATCACTTTCCACTTTGCCATAAAGTTCTGTTTCTTCAAGTGTCCCGTAGATTGCAGTTTCTTGAATGTAGGGATCTACGATGGTGATTAATGCCTGGTTACGTTCTAATTCACCAATGAGTTGCACGGAGGGTGATTCCCTATCATCCCCCACATTTTCTTTGTAGGATAAACCCAGAACCACAATTTTGGAATTCTTAACTGACCTTTCATTATCGTTCAATGCATCAGTAATAAGGCCAAAGACGTGTTTGGGCATGTAATCGTTGATAGTTCTACCTGCAGCTATAACTTTGGATTGATATCCCAGTTCTTTAGCTTTTTTTACTAAGTAGTAGGGGTCTACAGGTAAACAATGCCCGCCTACTCCCCCTCCAGGATAGTACTCGTTGAAGTTCCATTTGCTGCTGGCACCCTTAATGACTTCCATTACATCGATACCTAATTTCTCAAATATCATAGCCAGTTCATTAACCAGGGCAATATTCAAGTCACGTTGGGTATTTTCAATAACTTTGGCAGCCTCGGCTGTCTTAATATTCCTCAAAACTTGAATATCTTCTTCAATAATGAACTGGTATAATTCACGGGTTATATCTGCCCATTCAGGTGTTATCCCACCAACAACACGAGCAACCTTCTCTATGGAATGGGCATCATCTCCAGGATTGTATCTTTCTGGACAGTAAGCCAAACCAAAATCTTCACCTGCTTTCAAACCGGATGATTCCAGTATGGGTTGTAATGTTTCCTCAGTCACCCCAGGGTATACTGTTGATTCCAGAACAACCAGTTTACCCGGTTCCATTCCTTTTGATATATTTTCACCGGCGGATATGATATGGGAAAGATCTGGGTCTTTAGACTTTGTTACTGGTGTGGGTACAATGATTAAAATTATGTCAGATTGGCGAGTTGCCTCAGTAAGATCCGGGGTGGTCACTAATTTTTTATCCTGAACAACTTTCAATAATCGGGAGTCTAAGCCGAGTTCACCCAGTGGTGAAATTCCCTGGCCAATCATATCCAATTTAATTTCATCCGTCCCAACTCCAATCACGTTAAAATCATTTTCTGCGAAGAATATAGCGGTTGGAAGACCCACATAGCCTAATCCAACTACACAAATAGTTAATTCCTTATTTTTAATTTTTTTAAGTAATTTTTGATACAATTTCGGCACCTTTTTTTAAATTTTATATTTTCATTGAAATATTTTGAGTATACAAATAAGATTTTTTTTATTCAATTTTTTTATGCATATAATATTAAGTGCTTATAAAGTAATGATTATGAGCATTATTTTTGATGTTTAATAATTTTTTAATGTTCAATAAATTTTTTAAAAAACTGGTAAACTTATTAAATACCATATTTTTGGAATATACTGTATTATCTTTTAAATAAAAAAATGTTTAATTTGAAACAGTATTATAAATTATCTTAGCAATTCTGTCTGGAGCTTCTAAGATATCTTTGCTGTATTCATTAACATTTTCTTTCATTTCATCAAGATGATTAAGAGCTTCTTTAACTTCAATATCTATGGTTTCTACATGTCCCTGAACCAATGCACCTTTAAATATTTCTGGAAATTGTGTGATCCGGCCATATTTAACACCCTGGAGGGTGACCAGTGGTAAACCACAGGCTATAGTTTCATGTATCATTATTCCATCGTCGGAAGAAATCACCAGATCTACCAATTTAAATAAATCACGTATCCAATCAATAAAGCCCAAATAGATTATATTCTCATCATCAAGGTACTTTAAACATTTTTCATTTCGCGTGAGTCCCACAACAACTATATTGGCCTTTATATCACTTTTTGCTAGCTTTGATGCAGCAAGGACCATTTTCTCAAAAAGATGGGAACCAGATGATAAAAGTATTGTAGGTAGAGTTTCATCATAGCCATCTGGCATGAGTTTGCGGGCTTTCTCCTTATCTCCATTAATTACACTAGGATCTATGGGGGAATATGATTTATGTACATTTTTAAATTCAGTATCATTTCTAAATAGAGGAGATTCAGTACTGGTAACACATGCCGTAGCTACTCTGGGACATATCTTTGCATCCATAGGAGTCCACAGAATACATACCGATGGATATTTGGCCAATTTAGCAGATAAACATCCGATTACAGCTCCGCCCCCACTTAAACCAACAACAACATCTGGATTAACTTTTTTAATTAACCTTGCTGTTTCAAACACTCCACCTAGTGATCTAATGGCGGCTTTCAATAATGAAAACTTAGTAGCTACATGTCCGCCTGCTGCTGGTACAGTAGTCTTATACCATTTTAAGTTATTATTTTTAAATAATAAACCCGATGATTTACTATCCAAGGCAAATTCACTTTCAAAACCATATTTTGACAAAGATTTTGAAATATTAAGTGCAGCTGCGCTGTCCCCTCCAACTCCTGGTCCAGTAATAACAAATAATGCTTTCATTCCAACACCCTAATAAGGAAGAAAATTTTAATATTAATAAGTCATTGAATTGTAATTTACAAGATTTTCTTTCTTAGATTTTAAAGATATTCAATTACATGCTCAAAAATTATAATTATAATAGGTAAACTTGACTTATAAATTTATGTAATGAATTGCATTTACATAATTTGTAGATTTCTTCGGTCATTACTTGCGCGTTTTTAAATAAATACTTCGATTTTTTTTTTGGCCTTATTTAATTATGTATCTTTTCAATATTCATTTAAACTGAAAATCTTAATACATAATGGCTATACAGTCAGCAGCCCCCAGAACACCTTCACTATACTTCTGGGCATAATCTTTCATTTTATCTAGGTTATCAATCGCATTTTGTGTGACCTCTTCAAGGTTAGCCAGTTCACTTTCAAGCACTGCACCTTTAAATATACTGGCCAAATTATGGTATCTGCCCCATTTAACACCCAGTAGTGCTACGACTGGTATTTCTAAAGCTATTGCTTCCTGGATCATCATCCCATCATCGGTTACCACCGCAATATCAACCAGCTTATAGAGGTCCTGGATCCAGTTAATATATCCCAGGTTGATGATATTTTCTTCATCAATTATTTCCAAGTACTCATCTTTCAGTGGGGCTCCAACTACCAAAATATTGACATCTAACCTGCTTTTACTGAGTTTAGCTGCACCCTCTGCCATTTTTTTGAAGAGTGTTGAACCAGATGAAAAAAGAATAGTGTTACGGTTCTCATCAAATTCAGGAGGCATCAATTCCAGGGCTTTTTTTGGATCACCCTTGATTATATCGGGGTTAACTGGAGAATAAGCTTTATGTATATTTTGGTTTCAAGATCCATTTTGAAGAGATCAGATTCAGGAAGTGCGATTGTGGTGGCTACCTTGGTGCATATCATTGCATCAGCAGGGGTAATTAAAATCCCCACTGTGGGGATGCCAGTTAATTTAACTGCTAAGCAGCCAATTATAGCCCCGCCACCAATTTTACCCCCACTACTACATGGGGATTGATCTCTTTACATAACTTGGCAGCTTCCAATGTGGCCTTAGATGATTTAAAAGCAGCTTTTGTTAGGGTAAATTTATCAGCTGCATGGCCACCTGCTTGAGGCACGCTGATCTTATGCCAATCAAGGCCGTGGTTTTTAAATAAAAGACCAGGTGCCGTGTGGTCCAGTGCGAATTCACATTTCACACCATAATTTTCAAGGGCATGTGCGATGTTGAGGGCAGTGACAGCATCTCCACCAATGCCCCTACCAGTTACTATGAACAAAGCTTTCATGTGATATATAGGCTTCCTGTTATCTGAAATTAAATTATAAATCCAGTCCACTTTTCAATTATAAAAGTTTGTCTTTTTAATATTTTTTATTTAAATATCTTATCATTAATTGGATTAATTCCATGAATTGTTTTGTGCCAATATTAGAGATTAAGAATTCCACATAAATTATATCATAAATCTAGTTAAAAGTAATGGGGATATTTGAAGAATTTTATTATTTACTCTTATCTGGAGTAGCATATGGATTGTAGAACAATCTCCGCAAACCTAAATGTTTCCCTATAGTATTCTCGATTTTTATTTCACGTTTTTTTAGGGTTAATTTCCTTATCAGATCACCAAGCCCCCCTCCGGTTAAAACATCCATCAACAAATCACCGAAGTAGGGATTTTCAAGTTTAAGTTCGCCTTCCAGGAAAGATCTAAGGTTGTTCCATCTTAATAATGCGATGATAATAGAGGTTATGATCATAAGGAGTAACACAACCAGAAACGTTCCACCAGCACCCCAATTGTAGGAATTTGATATATTAATCCCCCAAATGGCGTATAATATCCCCAAAGCAACCCCAAAGGAGTGATTTCCCACTTCTCCCATCATGATTTTACCCATATAATCCAGTGGCGCATATCCCAGGCAAGCTGCTAGAACTACTAATGCAAAAGAGTAAGGATTCCCTGTAGCTGAATAAAGGAAAAATGTAATTATTGAGCTCATTATAATTATGGTAGAACATGCTGTACCGGGTTGCATATCTGCAATGTTCAATGGTTGAATCATCAAGGCAATCAATATAGATACCGGGCCAAAGAAGAAATATCCAATGATCATGACCAGCAGCATTCCTATCCCACGGGAAAGCTGCCCCAGTTCAAAAGGTAGGGGTTTGATCTTTTTCCTACCGATTGCATCGTCTAGAAATGCGAATACACCAATTATTGCTATTAAATAGTTTCCAGGCGGTGGAAAAAAAATTAATAGAACCAGAAAAGGAGCCAATCCTACAGCTCGCGGCGTTCCTTCTCTTATTTTCGTGTATAGGTTCCCTCCCAATTTGGGGAAGAGAAATTTAAATATAATCGTTAAAGTTGCAGACAATAGGAATATTAATAATAAGAGAAGTATCGGTTGCATAATTCACCCCTGTTTCTAAGATTAGTTATACACCTAATTATACACCATATCTTAATAATGCTGCTATGCCACCAAGGCCCTGTAACTGTTTACCACCATCGTGTTCGCTGCTTATAACCATGACTTTCCCGCCAAGGTTCTCGGTGGTGTTCATAATTTTTTCAACACCTGGTTCTCGGACCAATTTGTCAATAACCAGTAGTTGCTCAACTGCACCTGCCTGAGAAGCTGTTTCAACCTCTTTTTTACCATATGTCACCAGGTTTGATGTTTTCCCTATTTCCTGGAGGAGTTCGGTCATAACTCGCATTTCCTCTGCGATCCGTCCTTCTGTGGCCATATCTTCCAGAATTCCCTTCTGAAGGACTTCACGTATTCCAGTTCTTCCACCTGCCCCGGTACTTTCCAGGATGGTTTTTTTGGATATTTCCTTGTGTTTTTCTTCCAGATACTTGTGGAAATCATTTTTTCCAAACCCAGGGCCAGCAATGACTATTCCTTCTATTCCCTCCAGGGTGCCTATTGTTTCAATTATCTGATCATAGAATTTTTCAATAACCTGCTGCCTGTTTTTCTGCACCACCCTTTTCCCGGATACTCCCCCAGTTATGGGTCCGTAGTATTCCACCCCGTATTGACGCAGTATTCCTATATCTGCGTTATCATCTTCTATAACTATCACCAGAGCTTTAGGTATTTTAGAAGCTTTAACTGCATCTTTGATTCTCTGGAGATGCCATCGGGACCATTTTTGCTTCTGTATTTTCACTGGATTTTTAAGTTTTAAATCCAGTGTGTGATGCGAGCCTAGAGGAACCAGGTCTTCAGGGCCTTTTTCAATAACGCCTGTTGCCCGTAATATTCCAGAGTACCTGTGAAAGTTAACTCTCTCTACGCGTATTCCCATAAAAAAAGTTTTCTTAATTCCTCTATCGCTTCGAAGACGTTCCCCAGTTGTGTCCTGTATACGCCTAGTTGTTCTGGCTGATAGAAGGTCTCCGGGTCCTATCAAATGGGAGAGGTGCCATAGATCATCCAGGGTTTCTGGTAATAATTCGATGATCCCCTTCTTTGTATCTTGATGGACGATGCGCATGATAATATGCCCTTTGTATTTTATTCTGTTTAATATAAGACTATATTCTTATTTATTTGTTCTCCATAACCTTTAATTATTTTTTTTATTTTTTTCTTCTCATCCTATTATCATAACTTTTAAATAAAAGTTATTACTATCTTTATAGTGGTGACTAAAATGGAAAGTCAGATGGAAGAAAAAATAGTAGAAGCTTTAGAAAATGTCGAACCATGGCAAAGAGTGCCCACGTCTATGATTTAAAAAGTCCATAGAGGTGAAAAATTTATATGTGCATACATCCAAAAACATCTCTATGAACATAGAAGATGACCCCAAATTCCGGCAATATGTCGACCAGAGAAATCTTAAAATAAACTCGGTTAAGAAATATGCCGTTGATTTTAGAATTTATACTAAAGTAACGGGGTTAACTCTCACAGAACTTATTAATGATGCTAGAGAAGATCAGAAAAAAACTGAATATGAAGATGAACGTAGAGTGGCAACATATCTACTGGATTACAAAAAACATTTAAAAGACATCGGTAGAGGTGATTACTCGATTAAAAATGCCATAATATCTGTTAAAGGTTTTTATAATCATTTTAATATTGAAACACCCAAAATGAGTATCAGTGCAGTTCCCTCAACATATTATTTAAGCGTTGATGAACTCCCTAAACATAAAGATGTTAAATCAATTCTCAAACATTGTGATATAAGATTTAAAGCCCTTGTAACTCATTTAGCAACATCAGGGATGAGTATAAGCGACACACTAGACTTAAAATTATATGACTTCTTCAAAGCAGTTAATTATCATGGAAATAATGTAAATTCACTTAATGATTTATATCAGCTACATGAAAATGATAAAACTTTAATTCCAGTTTGGAAATCAAAAAGAACCAAAAATGAAAACCCTTATGTAACATTTACCACTCCTGAGGCTGTTGGACGTTTAATTGATTATTTAAAATATAGTACGCCTGAAACAACAGATTCTTATTTATTCCGCCGTTATGATGAGGATGGCAAATTAGGTTATTCCACAGTAGCAAAGAAATTCACTACACTCAATAAAAAAGCTAAGATGGATGATAAGCGGCTTGGTTATTATAGGTTCATCACTGCAAAAAGTCTGAGAACATATTTTGCAATCACATTGGAACAGTGTAAAGTTCCGGACCAACATATCAGGAGAATGATGGGCCATACGCAGGTAGGGATTCGTCAGAGTTATCAGAAACTAGATATATCTTTATTATTAGAGTTTTATTTGACTGCTGTTGATTCTTTGACCTTTTCTAAGAAGATACAAGTCATTGATCATACTGCTGAGATAGTGAAAATACAAGATGAAAAAATAAAAAAATTAGAGTCAATGGTCATGGCACTAATGAATCAGGTTCAAAAATGAAAATTTGGAAGAATGAAATTTAAGGCATTAATCCAGCCCATAATATAAAACTTATCTTGTATTTAGTTACTATTTTGATATAACTTTTTTTAAAAATTTATTACTATAGGATTCAACTAGTATATAATGAATTTTTTCTATTTAAAAAAAGAAATTAGTCAAATAAAGAGGATTATCCATACATATCCGATCCTACATGTTAGATATTACCTATTTTCAAATTTTTTAGAGTTATCGATTTATAATTCTATTCCCTATAGAATATAAATCATTCAAAATAATCTGATTTGCTGTAAAGGTAGTATCCAATTGACATAATTTTAAACATAAGTTCAATAGCTTGCAAATGACTATTTATATGGCATTCAAAGCTCTGTAGTATTGTAAAATGCAAAGGTTGCTGAAGAAACAGCGAAATTAGTGCCTCTTTGAATAAGCAGGGGACACAACAGTGCGGGGGATTTGCTTAGAATTAATATAAATCATGCAAAAAGTCTAATATTATAAAGGTTCTGAACATATTTGGCGAGGTACCATAGTTTAAGTGTTCGCCATGCATAATTTTGTGCCTACTGAAAGTTATTGGAGTTTTAATTGGTTCACCTGGATTCACACTAGCAAATAGAACATCTAAGATTACCTCATTAATAATTGAAGAATATTCATCAGTTGGCAAATATACTCTTTTCCAGGCAGCATTTTGTGTGACACTTTTTTCTTCACCTTTAAATCTTACTTTCGATCCATAAGTCGGTTCAAAGTCGTTTTTATATAAGAATTCTCTTTGAATACCATCAATTTGTGCAACTAATGTAGGGACAATTAAATTTGATGGTAATTTTCTCTTATCGCTCTTAGTTATGCTTTTTAGGCAGTCATTAATGATTTTTAATCTTCCAGGCCGATAATTTTGGGAAGCGTTCCAGTTATCAACCAATTCCTTAAGATTTTCATATTTATTTTCGGTGAAATAATTAAAAAATACTTTATTTATGTTAGTACGGGATTTTTCAGTTTTTGATACATTAATCAGTTCAAAAACTATGTCTATTGGCATATTGGGTAATATAAACCATTGATATTCGTTTAAAGCACAATATAAAGTCTTCTGATCGATTTCAAATTCTTTAAATAATTCGTTTAAACTATCATATCTCTCAAAGATCGAGGTAGTATCTATATTTGCCAATATCGACGAAATATTGGTTGATAAACTGGGAATATCGATTCGATTTATGAGATTGATACTATTAATCGAATTTGCTATGGCTAAAGTACTCATTCTCTGTGTTCTATCCATAGCTTTAAACATAGCAATATTGTTTTGTTCGGTTATTGTATTGAGTAAATCCCAGTTAATTGTGGACAAAACTCTGCCGTGTTGATGGATAGCAGCTTGATTCGTTTCACTCATCTGTTTTGCTGCTTGTTCCATTCTAATCGTGTCAATATTTGATATATTCTTAATTGAAGCACTAATAGCATCGAAATTAACCGAATTTAAAAATAATAAGCCCCGCCTCACAATTTCGCTAATATGATTATAATCCATAAAAAATAGCCCCAAGTTATTCCAACAACGTAATAGCTTTTTCAAGCCCAGTCTCGCTCAAAACAGGTACCATTCCCTCCAAAGAAACTGCTTCCTTTAGATTAGCATATCTTATAGCTCCAGGAGTGGGATCAGCCCAATAAGGTTTTTTTAGTTTGTAAACTCTTAAAGCCCAAATAAAAGCAGTCTTGCCAGTCATGTAATTCTTCACATGGTCCCTGGTCCAGATATAATTTTTTACAGATGGTATTCTAGAAACAGGCTTTTCAATTATCTTCTCCAGAGTTGCATAGTATTTAATCAATACTTTATCATCCTTTTTTTCAGGTAATGCGTTTTCCTTAACGAATTTTTGATATTTACCCTGAAAACTTTCTAAATAGTTATCTTTCGAGGCATAACTCACTGTCGGATATAATAAAAATTTAGTGATGTTGGTTCTGTAATTCCTTATCAATATGGTCTGTTTCCCCCAACCTAATCCCTCTATTGTCGCATTCCATTCTTTCAGACATTTATTTGTCGATTTCATTCATATACACCCCCTATTAAAAATTTTTATTGCCTAAATTCTCATAGAGTAAATTAAACAGAGCAGTCTTCAATTTATCCCTTAATTTCTCGTTATCTACAACCCGTTTGTAAAATTCCATATTACTCTTCAGAAGCCCAGTCATCTCCTGGTTGAAATATTTATCAAATACAGCTCGCACATTCTCAGGGGAATTATGTTCCATCTTCTTAACCAGTTCTTCATTACCTAAAAGGTTATGTTTCACTCTTTCTAAGAATACGCGGTCATCATCCGTGAATTCTGTGCCGAAGGCATCGTTTAAGTCCTTTATGATTTGTGAAAGTTTTGCCTTTTCTTCTTCTCTGAATCCTGTATCTCCACCGGAAGGTGGTTTTAATCCTTCACCACCATTTAGGGCAATGGAAATTTCTCCTTTATCCACTACTTTGTAGGAATCCATATCCACATCATCCAGGACTATCATGGGTAATGGTCCGTTAATTGTTGGGAGTTTTTTGATCAAGTATTTATTGAAAATAAAGAGTTTCTCCAGGTTCGCATCACTGAATGGCATTAACTGGGATAGAAATGAATACATATTCTGGTATCTCCGCAGAGCTTTCTTAAAACCAACTTGGCTGTCCTTTTCCAGTTTTATGAATTCCTTTTTGACCTGATCCATGATGTAATGGAGTTCTGGTTGTTTGGAACCTTTCATGTAGGCATTAATAAAGTCATCAACTTCATCCATATCAAATATCTGGTAATCCAGGAGTTTATCCTGTAATTCATACAGTTTATGTGGATCAGTGCCTTCTTCCAGGTAAGTGACTTTGTAGTATGGTTCAAAAGCTTTTAGAATGGTGTCTGTTTCATTGGCGAAGTCCAGGATTAATGTATCGCTCTTGTTGTTGGCTATGCGGTTAACTCTGCTTAGGGTTTGAACAGCGGCAACACCATTTAATGATTTATCCACATACATGGTATGGAGGAGTGGCTGGTCAAATCCGGTTTGATACTTGTTGGCGACAATTAAAATCCTGTAAGGGTCTTCCTCAAATGCATTTTCAATGGTCTTATTTTTAGGGAGGTCATTCATGGAATTTTCAGTGTAATTTTTCTCATTATGCTTAACCTCACCGGTGAAAGCCACTAATGTCCTGATGGGATAATTATTTTCTTTAATGTACTTATCAAAGGCTTGTTTATACAGTACAGCATGTAATCTTGACCTGGTAACCAGCATGGCACGTGCCTTACCCTTAATCTTTTTTCTGGTGGAGTTCATGAAGTGATCCACCATGATCTCGGTTTTCAGACGAATGGCATGTGGATGTTCTTCTACGAATTTTCGTAGTACACGTTTGGCTTTCCTTTCTTCAAATTCCGGATCGTCCTCAATGGTCTTAACCAAGCTGAAATAGGTTTCATACGTTAAATAATGCTGCAGGACATCCAGAATGAAACCTTCTTTTATGGCTTGTTCCATGGTGTACTTGTGAAATGGCCAGTATTCGCCCTGTTCATTCATGGTCCCAAACATCTCCAGGGTTTTTCCCTTTGGAGTTGCCGTGAATGCGAAGAAACTGATATTTTGCAAGTTTCGGAAGGATTCAACTTCTCTTAAAAGTTCCTCTTCCACATCATCATCCACATCATCCAATAATTCTGCTTCTTCCAGACTATTGGTACTGAGGACCTGTTTCATCTTCCGGGAAAGTGTGCCGGTTTGGCTGCTGTGTGCTTCATCAATTATAACTGCATAGTCCCTGAGCTCCATATTACTCACTTTCTCCATGATAAAAGGGAATTTATGGAGGGTGGTAACCACGATGTTACTGCCGGTCTGGAGAGCTTCTCCTAACTGCGTAGAATTTTTATCAATAACTTCAACAGTTCCTCTCTTTTTTTCAATGGCTTTAACTTGTTCCTGTAATTGTTTGTCAATCACCTTCCTGTCTGAGACCACAATAATCATATCATAGACCCGCTCATCGCATGGATCGAATTTCTTGATTAGTCCATGGGCTAACCAGGCAATGGTCTTACTTTTACCACTACCAGCACTATGTTCTATGAGATAATTCTTCCCGGGCTTGCAGTCTTCCAATAACCTGTTTACACAGTCCAGTTGATGATACCGGGGGAAGATAGGAGTTTGTTTTTTGGTTTTTTCATCTGTTTCTACATAGATGAAGTTGGATATCAGTTTAGAGAGTTTATTTATCTGGAGGATATCATTGTAGAGGTAGCCTGTTTTATATTCGTTACGTGCCTCGGGGTTTTCCAAGGCCCTATTGAATGGTAAAAACAAGGTTTTCTCCCCTGCTAATTTGGTGGCCATGTAGATCTTCGCATCGCTCATTGCGAAGTGGACCAAACAGCACTGGAACAGTTTCTCCAGGGGATCGCGATCATATCTGTATTGATCCATGGCTTTTTCTACACCCTGACTGAAAGTATCTTTGAGTTCAATGGTTAAAATGGGAAGTCCATTGATGAATATAACGAGATCAATCCGGTTACCGTTTTCACGGTCTTGATACTCCAGTTCATCAATGATTGAGAAAATATTTTTTGAAAAATTGCTAAAAAGGTCAGGGTTTTTTTTATTGTTGGGTTGTGGATAAAACAGGTCAAAGTAGGCGCCAACATCCTTGAATCCATTCCTGAGAACGTGAATCGTGCCTTTACTATCAATTTCATTAACCAGGCGGAAGAAGAACTTCTGTTCGGCTTTCTCACCATAAGCCCGTTTAAATTTTTCCCATTTGGTAGGTTGAGTATCCTTAATAAACCTAAGGGTTAACTCAGGGTCTAAACACGTTGCCTTCTCATAATTCTTGATGCTGTTTCGATGAACATAACCTGTACTCTCCAGATGGTTAATAATATCATGCTGGAATTGTTTTTCACTGGTATTTGTAGTCATACCGCCACCTCTCTGACATCGACTTTGCCTGTGACCACGCGGTTAATGAGAGATTTTTTATATTCTTTTAATAGATTGATATTCTGTTGGATTTTTTGGATGGTTGTATCTAAATGCGTAGTTTCATCATCAATAAATGCAGCTATTCTATTCTGTTCAAATATAGGGGGAACAAGCACCTTTACATTTTTTAAGTTATCTGCTGTTAATTTTGGCTGCGCAGAACCTTCAATTTGGGGTGTGTAATCAATGGATTCAAGTAAATTAACAAAATAATCTAAATTACCATTTTTTGTATCAAGTATATGAGCATGATTATTCACCCAAAATTTACCTTCTGCAATAAAAGCTAATGGTGATGACCTTGAAAGGAGATTAGCTCCATCTTCTCCCAATAAAATGAATTTACCATTAAAAATATAGTTTTCAACCCTATCAATAATCCCAGAAGCACCGTAATAGTCATAAATCTTATCTTTCATATCTGCTCTTATTTCAGCGCTCAAGGGAACGCGTTTATAATCTAAAATTAAGAGTTCATGCTTTAGTTTCTTAACATCCCATTCTCCGGGAATTTTACCAATCCATTCCACACCTGAATCCTTCATCTTCACTCTAGGGTCTAGGCCCTTGGTCACCACATGATTTATGAGTGTAGTCCTTTTTTCCTTTAGAAGTTCAATGAGTTGGGTGTCTTTTTCAATTGTTAAATCAATTTCTGAGGTTTTTTTGTTTAGAAAGGAACATATTTTTCCTTGCTCTTGTGGGGAAGGGACCACCAAATAAGAGTTTTTAATAGGATAAGTGCTTATACCGAATCTTGTAACTCCATTAGCGGCGACAACAAATTGATCGTTAATCTTTTTACTTTCAAAAAGTCTGAATAAATATTCCCCTGTAATATTATCATTTGGTTTGATCATTGCTAAATGATAACCAGCTACTACATTATCCAGATCTTCTGTTACTAAAGCAGGAACAGCAATATCATCGGCTGATTCCGAGTCTTTGGTTATTAATACATCTCCTTTATGTAGTGCAAGTTTATTAATCTGTTCAAAACTCGCAGTGGCCTTCATGAAGTCTAAATTGTTACTAATGGATTTATTATTGTAAACATCAGTATAATTGCAGAGTAAAACAGCTGGTTCATATTCCTTGCTCTTTTTATCAATATTGCTTATATTAACATTTGTTAAATGTTTAATCTTTTTAAATTTCCATCCTGTAGGAATCTCACCAATCCAATCCACTCCAGAATCTTTATACTGTGGGTAGGGTTTAAGATTCATTCTAAATCCTCCCTAATTAATTCCTGGATTTCAGCTGTCACCACTTTAATATCGTTTTCGATATCTTCAAGTGTTCGAAGTGGCTCATATTTATAGAAATACTGAGTGAAGCTTATTTCATAGCCAATCTTATCCTTTTTGCGATCCATCCAAGCATCAGGATAATGTGGCAGGACTTCTGTCTCGAAGTATTCCTCAATATCCTTCCTTAAGGGTATCTTTTCTGTATCCCTTAGTTTTCCATCAGGTTTTGGATTTCCCCTTCCATCTGTTACATATTCTGCGGATTCATCGTGTTCAGAAAGAGCCAAGATAATGTTTTTAATGGTATTAGTAGTGAATTTAGGTTCATTTTTTTTCAGAACTTTCTTCACACGGCTTTCGAATTTACCCCAGTTTTTATAAGGGTGTTCAATAGTTTTCAGACCTGTTATGATCTCTTCCTGTGTCTGCTTTCCGGCCATTTCTTCCTTGAGTTTCGCTTCAGGATTTATACTTTTGCTCTCAGTGAGTTTCGCGAAAGCTTTTATGGCATATAAATTATTGAGGCGTTCTTCTGTTATTTCATAATTTAGCTGTAAAGGTCTTTCCACAGTTACTTTAGTGTATCCGAAATCTTTATTATCAAATATTTTAACGTTATCAATATCCTTGAACTGTTCATATAGATTTAGAATGTACTCTACATCCAGATCCGATAGTTTATTTCTCTTGCTACCCAGACTCTTTCCCATCTTGATATATCGTTCAGAGGCGTCAATAAGCTGTATTTTACCTACCCTCTTTGGAGGTTTTTCATTGGCTAAAACCCATATATATGTCTTTATACCGGTGTTATAAAACAATTGTTCTGGTAATCCTATTATTGCCTCCAGATAATCATTTTCAATTATCCATTTGCGTATATTGCTCTCATTTGACCCTGCATCGCCTGTAAACAAGGGCGAAGCATTGGTGATGACAGCTATGCGTGATTTTTCATTTGTTTTCATCTTCGAAATCATATGTTGTAAAAATAATAATTGACCATCATTTATTCTGGTTAATCCTGCGCCAAATCTACCTTCAAATCCCCTTTCAGCTTCCTTTTGAAGAGCATCCTTGTCTTTCTCCCAATTATATCCATAAGGTGGATTAGATATTATAAAATCAAATTTATCATCGGGTAACTGGTCATGGGATAGAGTGCTGGATGGTCCTTTAATATTTTCCGCTTCTTCGCCCTTTATGAGCATGTCTGCTTTACAAATAGCGTAGATTTCAGGATTTATTTCTTGACCATATAATACTATGTCGATGGTGTCGTTTAATTTATTAATGTAATTTTTGCAGCAAGTGAGCATCCCACCGGTCCCACATGCGGGGTCATAAATCTTTTTTATGAGATTCTTTTCCTCGAGATGGACACCATTTTCGTTGAAAATTAGGTGTGTCATTAATTTAATTACATCTCGGGGAGTGAAATGATCACCAGCTTCTTCATTGGATTGTTCTGAAAATTTTCGGATAAGCTCCTCGAAAATGGTACCCATTTCATGATTGGATACTCTATCAGGGTGTAAGTTTACCGCAGTTTCAGAGAATTTCCTCACGAGAAGATATAAGAGGTCAGATTCTGCAAGGTTGTTTATTTGAGTTTTGATGTGAAAGTTTTCAAATATATCCTTAACGTTGGGGCTGAAACAATCCAGATAATGCATTAAATTTTCTTCTATGTGCTCAGGATCAGCTAATAATGATTGAAAATCATATTTAGAATAGTTGTAGAATCCTAATTCTTTCCCGTTCTTATCTTTGGCTGCGCTTTGAAGTATTGGATCCAAATTTTCGACCTTATCCTTATAAGTCTCATAGACTTCGAGTACATCCGTTTTTGAGTATTCAAGGACACTATCAAACCTTTTGAGAACTGTAAATGGTAAGATCACTTTCTGATATTCGTTACGTTTGTATGGACCACGTAGAAGGTCTGCTAAATCCCAGATAAATGTTACTTTTTGCTGGAAATTTCCCATATCAATCACCTCCAAAAGCGGGCATATTTATCCCCAATTGCTTACCTAATTTTTTAATACCCACATCAGCTTCATTGATTTCATCATCAATCATTCTTAGTTCGTTAACTATTTCTTCCCGGTCTACTGATTCTCTCTCTTCAAACGTGTCAATATAACGAGGTATACTTAAATTGTAATCATTTGACCTTATATCTTCGAGGGATACTGCCTTTGCAAATTTATTTATATCCTTTCTACCATTATAGGTCCCTATAATTATGTTTACATCTTCATCTCTTATATTTTTCTTATAGTGTCTTATTTGTTCATAGCATTTTGACGCATCGATGAAGAAAATATCTTCATTAGCTTCTCTGGACTTTTTGAAGATTAATATGACAGTAGGGATTGAAGTGGAGTAATATAGATTTTCAGGTAAGCCTATAACTCCATCCAGCACATTTAGTTCTTCTATCATATATTTACGGATATTTCCTTCAATCGCACCCCGATACAAAACTCCGTTGGGCATTACCGCGGCCATGATCCCATTTTTATCTAAATGGTTTAACATATGCTGTATAAATGCGTAGTCCGCCTTCGTTCTTGGTGGGATCATATCGTATTCCTTAAATCTGTCGTCATTCAAGAATTTCTTGGATGCTGACCATTTAGCTGAAAACGGCGGGTTCGATACGATGGCTTCAAATTTGCGATCCATATGTTTCGGCTCTTCCAGACTGTTTCCGAGTTGAATATCAAAATTCTTAAAGTCCACTCCATGAATTATCATGTTCATTAACGCTAGTCGATAAATATCCTCATTTAATTCTTCACCGTAGAAGTCTGTAACATCTGCCTCTTTCGATGTACTTAGCAAAAGTGATGCAGTACCACATGCCGGGTCATAAACAGATCTAACTGACGTTTTATCCATTGATACGATTTTAGCTAGTATCCTTGAAACATTCTGAGGAGTATAAGAGTCGGAGGCCCTCATGCCAGAACTGCTGGCAAATTTATCTATTAAAAATTCAAAACCATCTATAGCCATATCAAATCCATTTTCAAGGTGGAAATCGATTTCTGAGAGTGTTAATAAAATTTTTGAGATTAGAATACTTCTCTCTTCATCATCTAATCCATGATTGGATTGGAAGTTGAATGAGCTAAATATTTCCTTGAAAACTTTTTTCCCCTTTCCTGAAGCTGAATTTTCTATCGCAGTAAATGCCTCCTGTAAATCTGATAGAAGAGGTCCACTGCCCTTGGCTTCGAATACCATGTTTTTAAATTGGTATTTTGGTTGTATATGATATCCCAAGGTATTCTTAGCCCGGATTTCTGTATCTTCGGAGTATTCGGACTCTAAAAATAATTCAAACCTTTCAGATACAAATTTGTAGAAATACAATCCCAATAATGATTCTTTTAGATCAGAGAGGTTAATTTTTCCCCTAAGATTATCAGCCATTGCCCATAATTTATTTCCTATTACTTTTTTATTATCCATATAATCACCTCTTATTTTACAATTCCGCCAATATGTCGTCAATTATGAGTTTTTCGAGCTCCAATCTTTTATATAAAAGCTCTCTTCGTTTAAAAACCAATGAAAATAGTTCACCATATTTAATTTGCTCAGTTTTAGGTCTAATCTTGATTTCAATCGTTTTTAAATCCTTAATTTTAATAGTAGGTAATGTAACGCCCGCCACAAACTTTGCTAACTGTCTCCGGACATATTCTCCATTTAAAACAAATGATAGGTATACTGGATCGAATTCGTCTTCTGTTCGGATTATGGCAAAGTTGGCGGGAGCTATCAAACTTTCGCATTCAAAATTAATCACTGCCGCACTGTATGGTGATGCCAATTTCATTACGATATCGCCTTTTTTAAGCAGGTATTTGTCATTAATTCTTCTATCCACAACAACGCTTTCTAAAAGGTTGATATCGATTTTATTATCAGTGACGCTTTTTAAGGTCAGATGGTCGTGCTTTTTGCTTACTGTGGATTGGTCGTGCGGTGTCTTTTTCGATCGTTGCGACTTACCAAATCTTTGTAATACTAGTCCAGAGTATATTTCAGCTATTTTTTCAAGTTTTATGGTTTTCATATGATACCTCCTGGCCTTAAGACTAATTTTTTTGTTCACAAATCTGAATGGTTCATATCCGCAGTCTTAAGGCCAATTTTTTGGATTGAATTTTTTTTTCAGATCTAAAAGTCATGTAAACATATAACTCATTTTATGTTATGTCTACAAATGACATTCTATCCTTATTCATATAAATACTTTTCTGTTATTTGTACTCATGACAGAACAACTGTGGCATAAGACTAAGATTAAAAATAGCTTCGCTAGAGTACGATATAACGAATTAAAATTATTATCCAGAAAATCAAAACCTAATTTAAAGGCTTATTTTTAAAATTGAATGATTTATATCAAACGAAAAAAATATTCTCAATCAGACTAAATTGAACAAATTTGACGAAATTAGAAAATTCTTAGCTTTTTGTTCAAACTGAAGATTTGCACACAGCTATAATTATTCTTAATAAAAATTAAATCATATTTACATTTTAATAACAGTATAATTTAATTGGTGGATATATGGGATCTGATGACTTATATTCCGCGAAGGCTACTTTTCGAGGTTTTCGCGGTCAAACACTTTATATACTCAGCAGAGTAATTAACGATACAGAAAAATGTAGTTATCGTCCTGAAGGTAGAGAAGATTTGGATATCTATTCTAAAAATGAATTAAGAGAATTAATTCAAGTTAAATTCTACAGCAACGATCTTACACTTTCAGATCTTAAACCTGAGAAAGAAAGTTCATTTTTAAGAAGATCTCTTAATAGTTTTAAAGATGGTTTAAATCTAAAAATCAGTTTAGTATCATTTGGTCCCATTGGTCCTGAGCTAAAAAATGCTTTCAGAATTGATGGCAATGACAGGGCAAAAATCAAATCCAAATTAATAGGTAAAGGATATACGGATGATGAAATTCGCTTAATTTTCAATAATATACAAATTTTAAAGGTAGACGAAGACGAATTAGAAAAAGAAATAGCTGATCATCTAAAAAAAAGCCATATTGGGTTAGATCCTGATAATGGTTTCAATTTATTGATGAATTGGATTTATCAACTTTCTGAAAAGGCAGAAGTCATTGACAAACTTGATTTAGTTAATAGATTAGATAATGTAGCTGCTTTCTTAAGCGAACGCCATACCTTTCTTAAAGAATATGGGAATTCTGTAAAGACAATAGAACCCACTGAAAAGACTAAAAGCTTTGAAGATTTGGAAGAAGAATTTTATAAGGGTATTTCTGCTCGATATGAACATATTCTGGCAGATTTAGACGTTGAACGTCCCGATAAACTGTATGAAATTGAGAAGAAAATCAAAGACAACAATATCATTATCATTCATGGGGCCTCAGGACAAGGAAAAACTACTTTAGCATACCGATTTTTACACGAAACTTATCCAGAAGTCCTCACATATCAAATAATTTCAAAAGACAGAGATGCTTTGGCGATAATAAGCACCTTACGTGCTATATCGAAATCAATTGACGATAATATTGCCATTTATATTGATGTTGAGCCAGGTGATCTTGTCTGGCCTGAAATCGTTAAAGAATTGTACAGATATCCTAAATTTCACGTTTTTGTAAGCATTAGAGAAGAAGATTGGACAAGATCCACATTATCTGGCGCAGATCTTATTCCATCTAATGTTGAACTTACACTGAATAAAGAAGAAGCCGAACATATATATGAAAATTTAATATCAAAGAAACCAGATAAACAGTTCCTAGATTTTGAGGATTCCTGGCTGAAATTTGGTGGTCAAGGACCTCTCTTAGAGTTTACTTATTTAGTAACACAAGGAACAACATTAAAAGAAAAATTGAAGGATCAAATAAACAGAATTAAAAAGGAATCTACTGAAACTGAAAGATTGGATTTTTTAAGAATTGTTTCAATAATTGGGATGTTTGGAGGTAAAACTGATCTTAGATCCATAAAATCGATGATTCAATTAAAAGATCCTTTACATGTAATTGATCTTTTTCAAAAAGAGTATCTAATTAGGGAAAGTGAAAACGGTAGATACATCGAACCATTACACCCAATAAGATCAGAAATTTTAGTTGAGATTTTATCTGACCCAATTTTATTACCCTTTAAAGATGATATATCAATTTGTATATCCGTAATTGATGAAATAGACCTTGAAATATTTCTTTTAAATTGTTTCTTAAATTATGGGGCTGACAAAGCAATTTTAGATTCTTTAAATTCTTTTACACCCTCGACTTGGACTGGTTATGGTTTAATTTTGAAAAGTCTGTTATGGCTTGGAATAAAGAATTATGCGGATGTTAATAGTGAAATTATAAATGAAGCACATGAAAAATATGGTTCTGCATGGCAGTTTGCGCTATTTATGGATTTAAGCGATGCTTCTGGTGAAAATCCAATAGATTTCATTGATAATGATTTGTTTCCTGAGGAATTCAAGAATGAATCAAGATCTTTGCGAAATAAACTTCAGGATAAGGAAATTATCTACGATTTTTTAAAAATTTGGCTAAAAAATTCTGAATTGCCGTCTGAAGATTTAGAATTAGATATTGATTGGATGTATGCAGGTTTAAGTTTGTTCTGGTTTAATAGACTCGAAATAGAGAAAGAAATTAAGCTTTCAGATATGGATTTCGATAAATATTTCGATTCATTATCTTTAGATTCTATAGCAGATTTCATGCTGGGATTGTACCATTTTGAACCTACGAGTCAAATAATTAAAGATTTCAGACCAAAATTTGTTGAAAGGTTTAAAAAAGAACTTTTAGTCCCTTCTATTGTAGATGATGGAAAAAGGATAACATTAAATTGTATAATAGATGTTACTGAAGCAGAAAGATTTAAAGACAGTGAAAATTTTGCTAATGAGAAGGTAATGGAAAGAATAGTGCTGATGAGAAAAGTATTTCCTGAAAGAGAAGAATTCGCGTCTAAAGGTTATGGACATAAAGTTTCTTTTCTTGATCTAGACTTTGATGATACTATAAAAGGAATACCTATTAAGAATCTCCCTTTAAATTGGCTTACTGTAGTTAATTCTAATTTTATTGGATTAGTTGAATATAATTATAGACCAGATACATGGGAAGACTATGTTCTAGAAGTGGTTAAAACACGTGAAAATTCGTTAAATGTAATCAAAAAGTTGCTTAAGAACCTTAAAAAACATTTTAAAACTAGGAAGTTTGTAAATATTTTAGAACTAAATGAATTATCCTCTGAATGGGATAGTTTAGTTCAGAATTTAGAAAGAACCCTTTTCCCAAAGAATGTAGTTGATCCTTGGGGATTTTCAAGTGAAAATAAAGTACAAACAATTACAGAAAATGAAAATATTACAGAACTTAAAAAGATTGAAGCTGTAAATCTAAAAAAATTCACAAACTATAAAAAAATTCATGATGACTTTACACTTCATTTAAGAAATTTTTTCAACCAGGGATCACATGTTATTATCTTTAAATCTTTAATCAAGCGCAAAAAAACTAACGTAGAAAGTATTAAAAATGAATTGGAAAGTAAAGGTTATAAAACTGACTTTAACGAGCTTTCTGTTATTAATTTGTTTAATGCTTATATCAAATTAGTCCAATTCCAAATAGAATTTAACAATTATTTTAAAAAATATGTAACATTAAAAGACCTTCAAAAAGATGAAATAAATAACTATGGAACATTATCTGCACTATGGAGAATTTTTGCAATTACTGATTTTAAACTAGATAAACAAATCATACAAACTGCTAAAAATAACTTTAAAAATGAAGAAAATAACATACACAAGGAAATAGTAAAGATTTTGAAAAAGGAAAATCATGATGTAAAATTGATTTCAAAATACTTTGGCAATGTCAAAGAAAACTTTTTGATTTTTAATGTTCAAAGTGCTTCAAAAATGGATGGAACACTTTTTAACATGATTAATTTAATTAAAAAGGAATTTCAAGGTATTTCATACACTGATTTGAAAAAACTATTTTTAGATTTAGAATTTCCATACTTCCGGATTATTATTTTAGTTAAAGATAGAATATTACTTCCTGCAAGCTTTAATTATCCCTTATTTAGAGCATTGAGTACAGAAAATAATCCAATAGATATCATAGATTTAAATCCTTCTCCATTAGAAGAAAAAATTAAAGAATTAGATTTAGAAATTTGGTCAGATTATATCCCTGAGATTTCTGAAATTCAAAAAGGAATAAAGATTGAGGAACTTCAACAACTTGTATTCCATTTAAAACAGTTAGTGGATCTCAATCTAGATGACTTAGGATTTGATATTACACAAAATTATGCCGAAAAAATTACAGGAAGAATAGAAAAAGATTTCCAAGAGGTTTCTGATTTCCTGACCTTTGGAACGAAGAGAATTGATTTGGATTTAAAAATTTTAAAAAAAAGTGGAAAGACAATATCTCCCGAAATTATGTCTGAAATGAAGGATTTGTTAGAGCTAATTAAAGAAACTCATGAAAATTTACTTCCCGAAAAAACAAACGGTTCTGGAATCATAACATTTAAAATTAACTTGAAATCTATTGGTGAGTGGTATAATCGGTTAGAAAAATCTAAAAAAGGTTTATATCAGATCTACTATCATTATGCCGATTTATTAATATCAGAATATTGAAAATCTAAGTATAATTAAGAGATTGTTTATTAAATTAGATTTTGATTATTAATTAAAGAAACAGAGATATTATGAATTGCTAGCATTAAATTAAAACTATTAATAATCCAAATCTTTCTGCTCCGTTTTTCTTTCAGACATTCATACAGAATATAGCAAAAGCTAATTAAAATCACGATTCCAATAATCAAGTTAATCATTTTTTCACCTTTATTCAATATAGGCTTAGATGCTCAAAATCAATGTCTTTAATTTCAGAAATATGGCTTTCAGGCAGTTTAATTTTAAAACAATCCTTTTTTATCTTGCAGTTCTCACATTTAGATGGATCAATATATGTGCCATATGCGTCACAGAATATCATTTCACTCATTATTCAACCTCCTCTAATTAATTTCAAGTAATTGTAATGGTTGTTTTATTCTCACTAATTTTTTCTACCGTTATATTCTTTTTAACGTTTTGATCGAGTTCAAAATTCAAATTAAATGTATTTTTTATGGTATCATTATTTTTGGAGGTGTTGGTGTCATCTCCAGCTGCAAATACGAGATTTTGGTTATCTGAAAAGTTCATCATAGATCCTATACTTGTGGTGAAGAGTAGAACGGGAATAAGAAGAAATAAAATAAATACAAATACAGCTTTATCCTGGTTTGTGCCTGTTTTTATTCTTCTTCCCTTACTGAAACAGACAAAATTCGTTTTCCAGAAGGGATATAAGACGGGGCAGCCGTTCACTGTTAAAATATCTAGAAGAATATGGGAGATGAATCCTATTATCAGCGCAGCTGCTATTGCAAGATCTAAAAAACCAACTAAGGTAAAGGGAACAAGCCAGATTAATGAATGTCCATAGCCCCTATGTTTTCCTAGTAATCTATCTATTATATCCGGAAATACGGATATCCATCCAGCAAAGAAAATACCACTTAATATGTTGTTTAGGTTGGTTAGATAGGCGAATGTGATGAATAATAATATGGCACCAGCTATGTGGGTGTAGCTTCTCATGAACGACCTCCTGCATACATTAATGTCCTAAAAATTATCAGGGCAAACCAGGCCCCCCCAATTAGTATAGTGGCCATGATGAGACTGGAGGCTGTTTTCATGTAAATAAAAAAGCAAAATACGCTTATAATACCATATATTGTGTATGTGATGTTTATTTCATTACTTCCACATTTTAATTTATATTCTTCTTTATTGACTAGTTCAAATGTTCTGAAAAAAGGATAAACATCTGGTTTGAAATTTTTATTAAAGCTGCATATGAATCTAACATTGTCCAGGCTGTTCAGATATTGATAAATTTGGACTGATCTTTTGGTCAGTCTTTCAAAGTGATTAAAAATTATTACTAATTTTTCATACTTTAATTCCTTAACTAATATATTTTTAAGTTCTGCCATGGTTTGACGTTTTAAGGAGGGCCTTTTTCTATTTGATACTTTGTTAATACATTCTATTAGTCTTACTTTAACTGGTAATGGTTCATTAAAATAAATACATAAATAATCATTTACTAATCCGTCATAATACTTATAGACATCTTTATTGTAGAAGATAAGGTTATTTCCATTATCTATCTGCTTCTTAATTTGTATTAAATTCATACTTAAAATTATGATTTTATCTCATATAAATATTTTAAAAAAACACACACTACAAAAAAGAATTCGATAGTAGAAAAATCAATCATAATAATTAAATAATATTAAATAATAAGTATTACTTAGACAAGGAGGAATTAATAATGATACGGATCAGTATGTCATTGCCCAAGGAAATCTTAACAGAATTTGATGAAGTCTTAGAAAAAAGAGGATACAACTCCAGATCCAAAGGCATAAGAGATGCACTTAAAGATTACATATTGCGCTACCAATGGATGAATGAGATGGAAGGAGAGCGTATCGGAATACTTGCAGTAATTTATGACCATGCATACAAGGGAGTCATGGAAAAGCTCACAGACGTCCAACACGAATTTCGGAAGTACATTAATGTAGTCATGCACATACAAATGACTGAAAAATATCAATTGGACGTTATAGTCATAAAAGGAGACATAAAATATATCCGAGACCTCACCGAACAGATCAAGAGACTAAAAGGAGTGGAGCATGTAAAGCTCACTAGTGTTGGAAGCGGAGAGAATCAAATCTAATTTACTCAAATTCAACATCTTCTTTTTTATAATAAATTTCAGTAGAATAATCCTGCATGAAATTAACTATGTTATTTACTGATTCTTTATCAATTTTTTTATTATTTTTTAAGATGAAGTGAGTTAACTCCTTAGCTCCTACAACGGAGTAATATTTGGGCTTATTTATTATTTTAAAATTGTTTTTTATCAGAGTTACTACGCCTGTAACCCAAATTTTTCTATTTAATTTTTTATTTAGAAATTTACTCAAATCTAAAGCATTTAATCTAACCTGATTACCTGGGTTTCTCTTCATTTTTTGACTTGAAGAACGGCTGTACCAGTCGTTTCCATATATTTTGAAGAAGCCAGAATAATTCTTAGTTTCAATTAAAAATATTCCAGTTGGCCCAATTACTATATGATCGAAGTTTCCTTTACCCCCTGGTATGTTCACATCATTAAAAGTGAAAAAACCACTAGGAAGATCTTCCAAGTATAAGGATACTAACTTTTCTCCTTTGTCCCCTTTCATCCAGCTGCGGCCTTCATTATGCCCATAATAATAAACTAGTGCCCCTACTATTGTAATAATTAGCCCAAGTATATTCAACATGATGATGCCAATTATTCCTACAATAATAATGATAACGCCAAAAATCATGATGATTTTATAGTTAAAGCTCTTTTTATCTGTAAAACTATAGCCATGAGCTATTTTATCTCTCTTTTCACTTTCTGTTTCATGGTTATGGCCAATTGTTTCTTTAAACTCCAAATTTCCACCACACTCACACTTAGAACTAAAATCTTCAGGTGATTCACCATTTTTTAGTTCATAATAACCCTGGCAAGTGTCACAAATTAGATATCCCATAATAAACCTCTGTTAAAAATAGAATATGTTAAATATAATTAATTTATTTTACCATTTTAATTTCAGTTGATAGCGCTCTTTGTGGAATCCTAAGAATTATTCCCCGACGGGGTCCTTAATATCATTTTGGCTTTGGTTCTGTGAAGGTGATAGGTATTGATAAAGATTTCTTTTATCTGATTGATACTTTTTTGATTACTAAAATCCAAATAGCTATAACACGTTATATTTACTAAACATCCACCCAATAGAATAAAAAAACAAATACTTAATACTATATTAAAAAAAAGGTCTATCATATTTTGTAAGTTAATAATTAAATGAATGGGGCGTATGATGACAGATTATAATCCTTTTGATAAAAGAATATCAGAAATAGAAGAAGATGACTTAAATAATTTAATTGATAAAGTTGCAGAGGGTTGGTATATAGAATATAAAGGTGACTTCCCAAATAGTAAAAAAATAGCACATTCAATAGCTTCATTTGCTAATACTGACGGAGGTTGGTACATAATAGGCATAGATAGTGATGAAGCTACAAACATCGCTGAACGTATTAACCCTTTTGATTTAAATGAACATAGATCTCCAAAAGATAAAATTAGAAATATTGTCACAAATGGTATAAACCCAAAACCATTTTTTGAATCGAAACTTGTTCATATTTCAGATGATAAAGCAGTTTTAATAGTTCATATAGAACGAGGGGGAGAAACACCATATGTTACTAATGACGGAAGAATTTACGAACGTGTAGGTGAAGGTTCTGACCCCATTCCAATTAAAGACCACTACACTATTTTGAAATTATTTGAAAGATCTAAGGAGAATAAAGCCTTAATTGAAAATTTTTCTAAGAATTTATTCTTAAAATCCCTTGAACAAAACTCAGAACAAACTTTTTTAGAGGTTTATTTTTATATTCCTCCCACTTATGGATTCAAATTTGAAAACTTTTATTCGGATGAGTTTTTTAATGAAATTCGTGAAAATTTTTCGACAGACGTAAAAATATTAGAAGAGTTAGAATCGACATTTAATCTAAACTGTGATAATTATTATTCTTCAATTTCATCATATATTATTAGAAATATAAACATCCCTGATAATTATATTCATCTTGGACTCACTTTAGAATTATTTGAAAATGGTAATCTAAAGGTATTAATCCCAACCCATAACTTAGAACCAGGCATGTCAGAAACACAAGTAGGTGCAGCATATTACTTGGAATCAGCCATTTATTCTAGATTTCAAGAATTGATAAGTAATATTACAGATTCTGTTCGAGTGATTGATTGTTATTTGTTATTTTTATTAATAATAGTGATAAACAATCTACATTGCAGAATTCTTAAAAGCCACAATTTTAATGGACAATTAAATGTGCGGATAAAAATTTCAAATTGTAATAGAATTATGCCTTATTTTGATTCAGAAAAATATATTGAACATATTCTAAGTAATGGGTTTCCTATTTGTCTAAAACCCTCAATAGAAATACCTGAATTTAATAATGGAAATGCTTTAAACATTAGTTTGAATTATCAATCTGGAGTTAATTTGGGTGTTAAAGTAATTGAAACATTAGGACTTCCATTTAATTTGAATATGGCTGAAATATTATCCTCAATTGGGGATTATCTATTGAGTTTGAACGAAAATCATGATCCCGAATAATGGAGTCAAATAATTTTTATACTTGAAAATGGATAATAAATGGTAAGTGGTGCGATGGGTTTCCGTCGTACCACCTATTGCCCCTTATTTTCATTTTGGTGCTGTCTTATGTGACAGCATCCGTCACCCCCTTAAAAGAAGGAAATTGTTTTAATTAAAAAAAAATTTGTTAAGGAGCTATTCTATTCCTATTTTGTAGCCTGTTTTTCACCCGGGCCTGCAGCTCAGGGTCGGTCATGTACTCCACTAGGAGACATTGAGCCACTATGTTTATTTTAAAACTTCCTGACATTCTCCAGATCTTGTTATGTATGTTTCGTGGTAGATCTACGCAGAATCTTTTGTTTTTACCTTTCATTTTATCAATGCTCCCTGTAGAACTCGGCGGTTCTTTTGATTTCTTTTTTAAAGTATTCCATGGTCTCACATACTTCTAATATAAGGTCTCCTTCGCAGTAAGTAAGGATTGAGAGATACTTTTTGGAGATCCAGACTACCCTTAAGGTTTTGTAACACCATTTTTCTACAGCATAGAAGTGGTCTGGGATCAGCTGCATGATTTCTCCTGGACATTGGAATGTGAAGCCTCTATAAATCTGGTATCCAGTTTTGTTTTCTGGTTGATCTTTATTTGTTATTTCTACTAATTCATAGAAGGATAGAGTCATTATAACTCCCTCCTTCCCTGTTGTTTTACCTTCCATAGTGCTGTTTGATATCCGCAGCTGCATTCGAAGTATATCCACCAGCTACCTTCTTTCCCTAGAAGTCTGGCTCCCTGTTCATGGCGGTACATTTTCACGATTCCATTTTTGGAGCCGCAGGTTAGGCATCCTACTTGCTGGAATAACTGGTTTATTTTAGGATCCTGGCAAATTTCTACTTCCTCCTGGTCTTCCAATTTAGACTGATTAGGATCTTCTAGTTGTCCTGGTCCTGCAGGGTAGCACCATTTGCATGGTGTAAAATGAGCTCCATTGGTTGGGACTTTATGGTCTTCTTTCATCATATCTATGGCCCTGCAACCAGGGGAGTGTAGCTTTCCAGTGTTTCTATTTCCAATTAAGGATCCGTAAGGCTCATAGCCTTTTTTATTCTCTAAAGCGGTGCTCCAGTTTTGAATTCTTGTTTTGGTTTCCATTTTTTTCACCTATTGCCCGAGTAAATTGTATTACTCTAATTAATATTAGTATTAATTAGTATTTAAAGTTTACGGTTTTTACGTGCTTTATTTTCGATATAAAATGCTGAAACAAATTTTATTTGAATTCAAAAGCCATTATCCTATTGTTTTTGAATTTTAAATTCCGCCCCGAGAGATTCGAGTAGAATTTTTGGAAGTTGCCCTATTGCTATATAATGAGTCTATTGGAACCATTGGTTTCCAAGAAAGCCAGTTTTAATCTAGTTTTTAATACGTGTTAATCCCGTTAATCTTTGGATTGCGTTCGTGGTGGGGCCCCTAAGGGGGCGGATTCCTCGATAGGCTCCTTTAACTGCCGGCCTGGCGGCAGTCCTGTGGAGGGTGGTGGGTGGAGATTCGGCGCTCTAATATCAATAATAAAAAAAATAAAAAATTAAATAATCAAAATAAATAGCAATAGCGCAGCCTCTGAAAGTTCTGGGCGAATCCGGAGGGCGGAATTTTGCGCAATATTCTAAATAATTGTTCTAATCTGTTTTAAATTAATCTAGGTTTATGAGGTTATTAAAATCATGTTCACTAATCTTTCTTGTTGATTGTACGAACCATGCCCATAATTTGTTAGGATCTTTGTCTTTAAAGGCTTCCAGTTGGCTTCTTAGTTCTTTATTTATTATGGTTGGGTTATCTAGGTATAATCGTGGTTCTTTTAGTTTGAAAGTCCAAGGATATAGTTCTGGGTTTCTTATATCTGGACTGGGTTGGTTTTTTGGTGAACTATCAACAGTTGCATGAGCTACTATGCCATTCCCTGTTTCATAGAAGCAGATTTTGTCCCCTTGTTTGATTAATTTTCTTCCTGGTGTTCTTTCACCGAATGCATATATTTTTAGGTTTCCTACTAGTTTTTGTATTGTTTCTGAAGCATTTTCGTCTTCTTCATCTCTTACAGGGGTTATCCAATAATTAATTTCTCCTTCAGGTGTTGGTTTTTGTTGTTCTGTTTCTGGTGGTGCTCCTTGTTGTGCTGCAAGCTTTATCATTATTTCGACATTAGGATCTATAGATGGACCTGATGGTTTAATTATTGATAGAATATCTTCATGGTTTACATCATATTCATTCATTAACTCAGCGAGTGTGATTAGTGCATCTATTGATATAATTCTTAGTTGTTGGAATCTATTTTCTGCTATGATTGCATTTTTGAGCTGTTGAACTTCAGGATTAGGTTTACCTATAACATATACTCCAATTACGTCAATATCGCTTGGTATTTCTTTCTCAGATATTAATTGATTCATGTATTCTAGAAGTGTTGCAGTTTTGATGGGGTAAGTCTCACTACTTTTGACTTCTACAACTAAATGGAACCCTTCTGGAGATATCCAGTGTCCATCAAATCCTATTTCATTTTTTACTCCAGAATATCTTCCAAAAACGACTTTAAATCCCAAAAAAGTTCCTAGATGGTTTACTAAATCTTGAAATGCTTTATTATATTGATTATCGGTTTCTCTTATGCTTTCTTCTAAATAATCCCTAAGCTGGCCTACTTCAGTGATGTATGATTTGAGATAATTGTGGAAACGAATTCTAGATGAATTATCTCCAGTACTGTCATCTAACTTACCGATTAATTCTAGGGTTTCTTTCAGAGTTGCCTGCATTATTTCCACCTACAGATAGCTTTTGTGAATATTTTTTTATTTAAATTTATTAATTAATATGATAGGACTTCATCTATGAAATCAAGGATTATTCGATAATTTGGTAAATTTCTACAATTATTCTCATTATCTTTTAGTTTTTGATAAATGGATATATCTGGCTTAATATCATCCTTATCTAAATGTAAAAACTGTTCTAAATCTGGATCTAATCTTAAAAAATTAATAATAATATCTTTCTCTTTCATTTCTTCTATATACTGGTTCAAAATCAAATGAGATATGCCTTTTTTAATATCATCGTTATCTCCATCATGCATAATCCATGTAGGAATTCCTAATTTATACAATAAATTAGCAAATTTATAGAAATGGTATTTTCCAACGGTATCTACAACTGTAATTTCTGATTTTCTTTTATCCGAATAAAAATTTCCACTAGGATTTTCTAAAATAAATGAGAATAAAGCTTTATCTGTGGAACCTTCAACTAAAATTACTTTTTTGCTCAAAAACGCATTAGCTCGATTTGGATCAATCCATAATAGGTATCTAAGCTCGTCTTCTTTTGCAATTCTAGAAGCAAGTCTATTAAACTCCCGATTGTTCATTCTACCATCATGATTAAAAGCATTTGCCATCAATAAACCATTTTTATCACATAATTTATCAATTTCGGCATGTTTAACTTCTTTCAAAATTGAAAAATAATTTAATAATGAAATCCTTTTAAGCTGAGAATAATTTTCTATATTATTCAAAAAATATGGAGAGTGGGAGGTAATTATTATTTGATTATTACTTTGATTAGATATATCGATTAGTTTATTTTTAAAATGATCCTGGTGATTTGGATGAAGAAATAATTCAGGTTCTTCAATTAAATATAATTTAAGAAGATTATTGGGACTTGATTCAACTTCAGCTTTGTTACATAAAAGAGAATAAATTAAAGATCTTTGAAACCCCATTCCCTGAGTACCAATTTCAGATTTTTTCCCTCTTATTTCCACATATGGCTTAAATGAATCTTTTATTAAATCTGTTATTTTTGGTGGTTTTAATTCAAAATTAATTTCAAAATTCCCATAGTCTAACATTTGTTCTGCTAAAGAATTTTTTAAGTTATTAAAAGCACTTGATTCTCCTTCGCCTACATCAGACAAATCTTTGATAGAATCTTCTACATTTTTAAAGCCTATTCTCTCCACATCATTTTCAAGTATACATGCAATAACGTGTTCAGAAATAAGCTTATTTATGGTTGAATTTTGTGTATTTTTAATCTCATCACTTAACTCTCTGATAGATGGAACATAAATAATATCAACAATTTTAGGAAAAGTTGTTATGTCTCTTTCTTTAGTCCAAATTTTCCTTAAACGATATTTGGGATTTTGTGGTTTATCTAAAACGGCGTTATAATTACAATATGCTTCGACTATGAATTTATTGTCGTCGTCAGAAGCATATTCTTCTATAAAAGCAGATGGAATTGTTTCATCATCTTCAAAAGAAAACTCGATAATTACTGATGGATCTCCTTTAAATCCTTTATTAATATCTTCTTTAGATATTTTAACGTTCTCATGTTTAAAAAACCATCTCAGAGCAAATATTATATTACTTTTACCAGAATTATTTTCACCTACAAGAGTGTTATAATTCTCTACTATGAATTTAGTATTTAAATGTGATTTTATACCCTGTATTCTAACTCTATCAATTTTCAATGTCCCGCCCCAATAATTCATTAGATATCTCTTTCAATCTTTTATCTATTCCACTCCAATCTTGATTTAGGTTGAGTGTCTTTATATATATGATATGTTCTCCAATTTTATAATCTAAATCAATTTCTTCTCCTAGGGCAGCATAAAGTAACATTCCCCTTATTTCACCAGTAAATGAGCTATTATTTACATAAGAATAAATTTGATAAAGATTTCCAGAGTTCAAGGATGATTTTTCATAATAAGTAGATAAAATACTTGAATAAAATTTAGTATCAATTATAAGCTGTTTAGGATTGGTAGATTCTAGATCTTTATTTTCTAAAACAATATCTGTTCTCATAGTTGGTAGTAAGTTGTTATTAAAATTATTTTCGTATTCATTGTCTAATACCACTCTATATGGGGTTTATAAACTTTCAAATCCTTAAATTCTTTTTTATAGTATTTAAATACAAAGTTTTCGAAGAGATTGGCCATTTCCTTCTCATGTCTTTTTATGAAGTCTTTAAAATTGATTTTTCCATCTTTAGCTTCATCAGGAAGTTCTAAATTGAAGATCAATTCACATATATTTATTATTAACTTGTAATGTTGATTATTCCTATTCCACAAAATTAAACTAAAAACGCGTTGATTTAAATCAACTGATTCAATAGAATCGAAAAATAGAATTAATTTATTTAATTCACCTTTTAATTTCTTATTTAAATCTTTAATTCTAATTAAATTATTAATCGTGCTTTTTATTATAGAATTAAACAAAACATCCTCACTAAACTCATCATAAAGACAGTTTAACCTTTTATAGATCTGCGTTTGTCTTTTTATACTTTCAGTAATGTTAATTTTCCCTCGAATATTGTTTTTATCTTCATCTCTTGTTAGGTACTCTTTATAAAATCCTCTTTTTATCAGATTATTTACACCTGAAATTAAAACCCGTGATAACAGTTCATATATATTTTCAAAGCTTTCAGATTCTTTTTTAACATTATCATCGATTTTAAGGTTCGTATAAGCATAGCTAAGCATATAATAAATATTTTTAATAGGAATCTCATTTTTTCTGAAAACCATGTCTCCATCTGGTTGATATTCATCCAATTTGTTTTTATTTAAATGAATTTCTCTTATCATTAAAATCAATTAATAAGTTTATCAATTTCTTCTTGGGCAGTTTCTATATTGTCAAACCAATATTCCTTTAAAAGAGGGGCTATTTCATAAGTTATTATGGAGTAATACCAATCTTCATGATTTTTAGATTCATAATCATCATTTATGTTTCCTAGTGCACAGAAATAGCTATGGCCAATTTTAAAACCATCCCCCAAACTATCATCTTCTGAAATTTTCTGATTTAATATTTTGAAACGAGATATAATCTTTTTAGCTAGTTCTTCTTCAAGTCCTATGTTAGTTAAATAATTATTAAATAGATCCTCCTCTTCAAATAGTGGATCAACAGAATAGAAAACAAATCTTCTCCTTAAAGCATAGTCTATCATAGCTAAACTTCTATCCGCAGTATTCATCATTCCAATGACATAAACATTGTTAGGAATAAAAAATTTAGGTTCACCCTCATCAGAGTAGGTTAAATGTATTGCAAACTTTTCTCCTCTTTTATCTTCTTCAATGAGCATCATTAGTTCGCCAAAGATTTTACTGATATTTCCCCGGTTTATTTCATCGATGATAAAGTAATAATCATTATTTTGATCATCTTGTGCTTTTCTGCAGAAATTGTAGAAAACTCCGTCTTTTAAATTAAAGCCATCTTTAGCAGGACGAAAACCCTGAATAAAATCTTCATAAGAATAACTTTGATGGAATTGGATAAATTCAACACGATTTTCATCCTTACATCCCATGATGGAATAAGCTAATCTTTTTGCAATAAAACTTTTCCCAACACCGGGAGGACCTTGAAGAATAATGTTTTTCTTTCTTTTTATTAGATTTACTAATTGATTGTAGTTTTTTTCTAAAAATACTACTTCTTGTAAAAAATCTTCCTTGCCGTATTTGATATTTCGATTCCATTCAGATCCTTTTAGGGGGTTGATATATTCATCAATTGGAAAGTCCATTAATTTTCCTAAAGCCTGATAATAAAGCAACCCTTCAAAAGTTTTAGATGGATAATTTGTAATATTTGTTAAAGTTTTCTGTATCATCTTGCCTTCAGGGGTTGCATCAAATTCTCCACATTTCAACCATTTAACGTCACGAAAATGATTATAATCGGGTACTTTTTCTAATCCAATAGGAATCTTAGATTCTTTAGAAAATTTATAGTCAGAAGTTACAATCCCTATACCTAAAAGTGTGGTTGTGCCTTTTTTAACAAAAACAATATCTCCTATCTTCATTTCTTTTGAAAAATCTAAAATGGCTTTTGCATTATTTGTTTGTTTTGGGGTTTTATTTCTGCCCGGAGCACGAAATGTTCCTGATTTTTTGGGATATGTTTTTTCTAGGGCGTTTAAAATTTTGTCTTTGTCTCCATCAAACTGGGTTAAATCTCCTAATTTGCCCCAACCAATAGTAATTATATTATTTTTTCTAAATTCATCCCAATACGCTGCATTTTCACCAGGACTTAATAACCAAACATTTTTGTTATTATTAATGTAATTATTAGTGTATACATCAAAATTTAAAAGATCAAAAGCTCGATAATTCTTTACAAAACTGTAATTTGTATCTTTAAATTTTTTAATTCGCTTCGAATTTTCAATATAATTATATTCTGAAATCGGCTTTTTTAATTCAATTCCCAGTTTAGTATAGACAGTTGTGCCTTTTTGCATAGCACCATTGATTATGGGGAATGTGAATGGTTTTAGACAATGTAAAATTTGTGAAACAGTGCCAACACCCAAACCTCTAATTCCTTTATTTAAAACTTTTTCAGCTTCTTCGTACATCACTTCATCATTATTAGTTTTTTGAAGCTTTACACAGAGATTTAAAAATTTTCTGGCGTCATATTCATTCAATTTTCCTTTAAATGTCATAAATCCAGTTCCAAACATCCCTACATGATCTTTAGAACTATTATATGCTCCATTTTCTAATTTCCCATGGATTGAATTTAAAACTTGAATCAGTGACTTTTTATCGTCTACTTTAAGATTACTGTTTTCAATTCTATCTATCTTGCAGTCCCATCCACACTTGAATGTTCCTACCGTCATTAAATACAATAAATCCATATCTTCTATGTTCAGTTTTGAAGGGTTTACATTTGAAATATACTTAACTGTTTTATTTACTAATTCATAAGATCCATCATGTGATTCCGGATTATTTGAGATATTACTTGTATATTTCAAAATAGAACTTAAATCTTGATGAACTGTTTTTTTCCCCATCATTTCTTCATATTTTGGAATTAATTTTTGATAAACCTCTAAAACTACTTCCAAATCTTTTTTTAAGTCATTATCTTTAAGTTCATCATATTCATAAAATTTTTGTATAATTCTACCGGTATCTTCGGTGTTTAATGGTTTTTTCACTGTAAAATTATGTCTTTCTAATATTGCAAGTAAATCCTTATGTTGATTGATTATCTCAATTAGATTCTTGTTTCTTTCATCGTATATTGAATTTGAGATTTTCTTTTGTCCCTGTACAATGTGTAATGATACAAGTTTTTCATCTGGAAAAAAAGTAAACCCCATATTAAGTCCTTCTTGGAAACTATTGAACTTTGTAATTCCTGCCCACGGTTTTTCAACCCATGATCCTTGCCCATGAGATATTTTTATTTTATATTTATCAAGATCCAGCAAGGGCTCTAAAAAATACTTAAAATCATTTGTAAAATCGTTACGCATTTTAAAAGCAAAAGGATTATCTTTAATATCTTTTTTCTTTTCTATGGGATATTGATTTAATATTTCTTTAAAATCATCTGATAACAAGTAACTTCCCCCTACTATTTAGTTACATAATCTTTGATATAAATGGAATGAGATGAATTTTTTAAATAGAGTATCTTCATAATTATTAATAATCAAAAATTAAGTTATGCTCTAATCTTTTTATTTCATTATCCACGAAATTTGGGTCATCAAATTTTATTCTAGACTCTTGAGCTTCTTTTAAACATTTAAAAGTCCATAATAACATTTTATCATAATCCCGTCTAATACTTTTATAAAGTTCTATTTCTTTTTTGTAAATTTCTAACATGTGTTTTAATGTTTTAATTAGCTTATCGGCCTTTTCATCTTCCATTTAATCCCCTTCTTATTATAAAGTTTTAAATCTGGAGTGTGGAGTTAACTCTCGAGAAAAAACCCTGAGATAAGATCAAAATCAACGAATACTTTCAGCAGTGAAAATCGAAGCAGCCTCTGAAAGTTCGGACGAATCTTAAGAGTGTAATTTTCACTATGGTTTAAATAATTAATAATTATAACCACGCACCGTATTGCCTGCCTGCTGCGAGGGAGCCTCTTTGAATATTATTTAAATATAATTTTCTAATCAAGCATTTAGTAATTATTATAATAAAATAAAATTTTGTTCTCTGGGAGTATTACAAAAATGAATTTCATAGCCATTTTCAATTTTCTTTACTAAATATCTTCTTAGTCCAGGTGAACCTATTTTATTCTGTAAATTTTTATAATTCTTTAAAAATAATTCTCCATAATGATAATTATATCCATTTGAATAATCTACTTCTTCTAATTTTCCATCTTTCTCAAAAGCTAATACGTGTTTAGCCTCTTTATCGGTATGTTTACTAAAATTATTCATTGGTGAAATTAAATTTAAAATTCGCTGTTCATTTCCAGAACTCCATATATCATAGAAGAAATCATTTTTGACCAGTCGATATACATAAACTATTTCAAATCTATTCCTCAAACTAAAATCTATATAACCTTTTTGGAAATAGATTCCTGCAATGTTGGGCTTATTATCTTTAAAATATTCTTTAGCCCAATTCTCAAGTTCGTCAAGTGAATAATCACCGTTTATATTAACATAAACAATATTAATCTTATTTGTATCCTGTTTGATTTCGGGGTTCGAAAATTTAGAAATAGCCTTATCTTTTATAGATTCTGTTAAATTCTTAAGATAATTTTCATGAAAGGGAACGGAAATTAATAGATTGTAGGATGTACGGAAATCTGAAATATAGTTTTCATATTCTCCAGTATTTCCAATCATAAACACCCAGTTATCAAATTTGTAACTTGTCCACTTATTAGAAATACCATCATCTATAGCATAGAGAAGTAGATGTGAAATATAATAATTTAAATTAAGCCAATCCGGTTTTACTGGATATTTATCTGTAAATATTAGACATTGAATACTTGGAATTTTTAAACATCTACAAAAATTTTTAAATCTTTGCTCAAAATTTTTGGCTTTATCATCAAAAATTTGATTAAATCTAGATTTTCTATAATTTTTTAATTCTACATTCATTTCTGAATTATCTTTAAATTTCACAATAAGATCAAAACTATTATCTCCTGATGGGAATATAACCTCATGATTTTCACCTTTTACAAACATTGCAGATGCTAAAATTTCAAAAATGGCTCCCACATCATTAAACTTCATTCGTTTAATTTTCTCTTTTACCCATTTAGGATCTTTATTATCTATAGTAAGTAAGGCATTACCGAATGAATAAATTTCAATCATTGCTAAATCGTCCTTCCTTCGCCATAAAGTCTGAAGAGGATGATCATTATCCTGATTTAACCAAGATTTGCTAAACAATCTTTCCACAATATCATACGCTTTATCTATATCCTCTTGTGGGAGATTATGTCTTAAGTTATGTGAAACACATCTAGTGTTCATAAAAAATACCATCCTAAGCTAAAATTGTGTCATATTAATTAATATTTCTAATTTCAAATTATCTCTTATTTTAAAATATATTTATGCATGATTTATTATGGGAGGGTTGTTCTGGGAGGAAAAAGGGTAACTAAATAGTGAACCAGTGCGTTTCATTTTTTTATATAATTTTTAATCCTTTCATCACTCCATCCATAATAATCCTTTAAAAACTGCCAATAATTACCCTTCTTCATACAGCCATAACAATAATAACCACAGCTATGGACTCTAAATGATGGTTTATTATCATCATGGTCTGGGAAGGGACATTGGTACATTACATATTCTTTTTCAGGATATTCTTTAATCGGTTCTCCCAGGATAGATTTGAAGAAGATTCTATGGTCATCAACTAATTTAATCTTATTTGATCCATATTGTTTTTTATTATTTTGACGAATATTTTCCTTTATCTTGGCGTTGTGTGTCTCTATTTTATCTATTTCCTGTATGTGTAGGTGGAAGTCTGTGATGAAGTCTTCCCGGTAGAAACTTTCTACTCTCTGTGCCAATGCCTTCTTAATTATTAATTCATATTCATCATGAACAGTAAATGGAACAACTGCTAGTCCTGTTAATTGATGATTACTATATGGCACCCGGGAGAGCCTAGCCTGTGCATCTTTAGTGACTGCAAGGTCTATTGTCTGGTAATTGAAGGATTTTTTAACATGCTCTGCAAACCAAGAAACTGCCCTATTCAGATTATTGAATTTAGACTGGTTAAAAAAGGCATATGCATGACATCCTTTGCATCCACTGAAGAATAAGGCAGGGTATTTCCCAAATGTTTCTTTAAAATTACTGGCAAAGTCTTTTGCTTCATTAATTGCGGGTTTAGCTATTTTTTTTTCTATGATCAGCTTTTGCAGCTGGTCCTTGAGCTGCACTTGTTTATCTTTTTCATTATTTAGTCGATGACTCCTTAGTTCAAGTAGTTCTTTTTTAATTTTTTCAAGTTGATCATTACTTACATCAAAATCAAAGAACACCCTATCAAACACCATTTTCTCAGATTTACATCTGTTTAAATTACCCCTGCTTCCATGATCATAGGTATGAATTAGACAAGGGTAAGTACCACTATTTCGGTGCACATAGAGGTACAATTGTTTAGGGGTTTCCACCTTAAATTGGATTCTGAAACTTTTATTTATAAACTCATCTGGTCGGCGGAAATGTCTATAGAATTTGAATCCATAAAAGGAACGGTAGAAAGATTGAAGGCCCTTCATCTTAAAGCCCCCTTGTCATGTTTTTTCTTCTTTAAAAGAAGTTTATCAATAAAGAAAAGCTCATCATAAGTTTTATCAGTGACGGTTACCATTCCATCAACATAGGATTCTGCAACATATCCAAAATAGATCAGGTTTTCAACGTAAAGTTTCATTTGCAATTTAACTATTCCACCCATGTTAAAACTCAAATCTATGATTAATTTCTCAAGGGTGAGTTTGGTATGGGGGCTTCGGTAATCATCAACAACCCTTATTACGTGCAATAAAATAAACTTCTTAAGTTCAGGACGTGTTTTTTCCCAGTCTATTAAAAATGATGGTTTTAAAGGTGTTCCAACTTGTTTTCTGGGAAGTTTGGAGAGTTTGGATTGATATTTTACATAACCCATCCTTTAACCTCCAGCTCCTTAATGGTAGTAGTGATATCTGCTATTTTAAACCTGTCTTTGAGCTCTTCAATCAGTGATTTTAGGGTGTGTTTATTGAACCCTGTTAGTTCAGTGAAAATTGCTTTTTCAATACTATTTAAGTCTCGATAATCTATCTCCACATCTAAAACTTGTCTAATAATTCTACTTTCGTTCTTCAGAATTTCTCCACTTTTTTCAGGCTTTTTATTATCCTCTCTGGTATTGCTCCTGTAAATTCTAAATTTCTCAGAATGAATAGAAGTTTGATTATATACCACCTTGTTTGAAACTGATGGATCATATTGGGGTAGGTAGATCTCTTCCCCTACTTGGTGGGAGGAATTTAGAATTTGTTCTTTTATGAATTCTTCTTCCTTATTTTTTATTTTAAGCCAGTTTATATTTCCGATGGCTAAAAGTAGGCTTTTATATTCTCTTGCCTCTGTTTTAATGTAGACTTTGGTCTTCCCCTTAATACCATACCTTCTTTTGGTGTCGCTGTCGTGGTAGATGTAGCCGTTGTCTTCAAAGAAGTTCAGTATCTGCCAGGCATATTTAGACGATTTCTTAAGTTTTTCGTGGAGAGATTTAGTGGTGATGAATCCTTTATCATCAATAACTTCATAAATAATGGGCAGAGCCTCTATCAGGCGCTTATCAAACCCTGTAAGGGTAGCTTCCATAATGGGTCCGCCCAATAGAATAGCATGGGCTAAATCAACCCAGGAAGCAACTAATACTGGTTTTTCATTTAACTCTGAGCTGCATCGTTGGTACTGGAATAGAAGGGCGCTCTCCTTTATCAGCTGCATTAGTTTTTTAGAGTCCCTACGGGCCCGGGGGTTAGAAGTGGGAAATATATCCATTAAATCCTTTTCAAATGGTATTAAAACAGTGTAAGGTTGTAAAACTTTATAGGATTCTGTTAATAGCTCATATTTTGAGTTGAAATTGATTTCACCTTTTATTTCTTGTAGTTTTTTCTCGGTGGATTTGAAATTCTCCTCCAGAATCCTCTTGGTCTGCTCTTCGCTGTCATCAACTGGTATGATGAAATTACGACTGGCAAACTCCGGGTCCAGTTCAATGGCTGTAGTAGTAGTGACTAGTGTTTTAACTGGTATGGTAGTCTGTTGTACTTCAAACTGTCCTGTTTTAGGGTTTTTTACAGTTGTTTCGGCTATGAATCCCCCGTCATCTGCTGACATTAACCTGGTTTCCTTATTCTTAAACTCTTCTTCCAAGGTTTCTTGGATGTAGAGTATATCAATATGGTCCAGGTCGTCAGCATATTTAAGGGCGGTGTCCGAAAGACTGCCAACCTTCTTTGTCCTGTGTAAACCAGTCACCACGTTTGCAGTATTGGTCTTACCAATTGACGAACCGCCTTTAAGAGTGTTTATGGTTGATAATCCCAGCCGAGCTCCTACACAGTTAAAATTCAAAATATGTTTTGATTCTACTTCCCCTATGATAAACCCATCATCAGGGGAGCGTTCATAAAGTGCTTTATCAATGAAACTTAAAAGATTCGGTTTTTTCAGAAGTTCGATAAGTTTCTCACGCTTTTCTTCTGAGATCTCCTCAGTTTGATCACCGTTTTCTATTCCAAAATTAGTATTTTCTTCTACTTCTTCAGGAATAGGTGATAAGACTATCCGATTTTCACCTATAAAGACCCCGACTTCTTCTAAATACTCCTTAATCTCAGCTGTTTCTATTCCTGCTTTGGCGTTTAAATGTTTGATTAATGCCTGGTCCCGTTTCTTATTTTCAACATCCAAACCATTTCTATTTGATAGTTTTCGATGAAATCTCTGCGGATTTGAACCACTGAATTCTATCCATTGTACAAGATATGAACCACCTTTTTGCTGTTCGCAGATCCAGTATTCATAATTCTCAATTCTTTTGAAGTATATGCTAAATCCATCTATCAGATGCTGTACTGGTTTTTCTCTGAAGTGCGGTATTAGGGGTCCTTCAACCTTCTGGGGTATGAGGGCCATTGGCGAGGTATCTTTCGACAAGTTTATATTATTTGATAATAAAGTATTACTTGTAGGGTTTTCCCTACCTCCCCCCTCACTTTTTTCTTCTGGCATTTATATCCCTCTAAAGAGTATCATCTTCATCAACTTTTATACCAGAAAGTTCAAGATATTCTTTTATTTCTTTAATAGGGACTGGAGGATTTTTATCATCTTTATATGTTTGATATATATCTTTTAATTTGTCAAGAAATATTAAGCCCATTGTTTTCACCTCCTTAGTTCATTTTTAATTGCATTTCGGACAAATTCACTTAGACTAGATGATTCACCATTTTCTATCCTTTTTTGAATTCTGTTTAAATCATTCAGGTCCACGGATACGCTTTTTCCTACCATCATGTTATCACCCCATAACTTATGGTAATTAGTATGAAAATCATATATATAAATATTACTAATTATTATTATTGTAATAAAAAAATCCATCACTTTTCATAATATTTTCTTAAATTCAAAATTTATTACTTATATTTACATATTTATTATTTTTTTAGTAGACTCTATGGATAAAAAATATTATAGAGTGCCCACCTCAATCGACGGAGTTTTTCTGATCAAAACTCCGGAAAAAGGAGGTAATAAAACAATAATGGCGGAAATAAATCCATTAAATGAACGCAGAATGCCAATGAAACGTAGAGGTCTGTTTTTAAGACAGTCTGTAGAACTTGAAAAATTTCTGGAAGTTCTGGAAAACGAGAGCATGGTGGAACTATTGAAGGCACTGGATGCCGTGTCAAACAAATCTGTGGCAACAACCCCAGAAGGAGTAAAACCACTGGAAATCTGAAAAATAGACAGATAAATAGATGATACTCCTAGTACTATACCGTGAAAATTTGAGATTATTTGAATAATATATTAAAAATATTTAATACACTGTCATTCTAAAGATAACTCTATGGAAATTGCAGTGATTGGAGGTACACGTGGACTAGGAAATTGGATAGCTAGTTACCTTAAAAAAAAAGGTTGTGATGTTACCATCACCGGCAGAGATAATCAACAGGGAATTAACATATCCCGTAAGATGGGAGTAAAATACACTCCCAACAACATAGAAGCAGCAAACAACTCAGATATAACTATTTTAGCAGTGCCCATTGACGTAATACCTAGAACCATTGAGGAGATAGCCCCCCATCTCAAGGCAGGATCATTACTGGTGGATGTTGCATCAGTGAAGGAAAAGCCTGCCCAAATAATGCTGGAATACGTCCCTGATGGAGCAGAATTCTTACCCATACACCCAGTGTTCGGACCGAGAATAAGGTCCCTAGATGGCCAGGTGGTGGTACTCACACCCATAAAAAAGGGTAAATGGTACGAAAAAGTGATTAAATTTTTAGAATCAGAAAATGCCCGTTTAATAGAAACAACACCCACGATACACGACCAGATGATGAGTGTAGTTCAGGGTTTAACACATTTCACTTACATAAGCATGGCTGCTACCTTGGAAAAGCTGGATGTGGATGTAAAGGCTTCAAGAAAATTTTCCAGTCCCATATACAACCTGATGCTGGATATGATCACCAGGATCACTGCACAGAACCCCTACCTATATTACTCCATCCAGACCCACAACCCTTACATACCCCAGACCCGTGAGGAATTTCTCTCCACCTACAAAGACCTCAATGAAATGGTGGGAAAAGGGAAAAAAAATAACTTTGTTAAAATCATGAGCAGTGCAGCTAAACATATGAATGATCTGGAAGCATCTTTAGGAAGATCCGATAAAGCAATATCTGTTCTAAACCATGAATTAAACATTTTAAAGAATTCAATAGGTAAAGAAGTGGGTTTAAGACATGTTTATTCCCGAAGGATACATGTTGGTAAATTAGAGGAAATTTCCCCGGAATTTGTAACATTAACTCATCACAGCAGGAGCATTAAATTGAAAATTTCCAATGTAGAAATATTAAGTCCAGGGGAACTGCAAACCTACAAGTACAATACAATTCCCCGGAAAAGTTTCGATGTCTCGGTAGTATTACCAGAAAGTGCTAATGCAGAGATGGTTACTGACGTTGTTCAGAGTATTGATGATGTTGTAGATTCCCAACTCCTGGATGTATATCATGGTGGCCAGATTAATAAAGGGATGATAAGCATCACTTTAAGATATGAAGTGATAAATCCACATGCTCGAGAAAAAGTGGAAGCGCTTCTTAAGGGTTTTGGTGGAATAATAAGATAAGTAATTAATTATTTTTAATAATAAACCCTTTAATTTTCTTTTAATATCCACAAATTTTGACCAAACCTTTATATATGATGAACAACAAGGTTATAGTAACAAAAATTAACTAAAACATCAATGATTTATTAATTTATTTTTAGACTTTTTTATTGTTCTTTTAAAGCAAAAAATTATATTTATCAACTAATAAGTAAAACAAAACCTTATAAGGGGGAATAAATATCGAAAATGAAGATATGAAATTAAAAGTGGCAGAAGCATTTTCACAGGCTGATGTGGGAGGATCTATAGCTAGAATAGACCCACAATGCATGGAGAAATTAGGTCTTAGAAACGGCGATATAATCGAAATCGAAGGTAAAAAAGTTACAGCCTCAGTAGTGGCATCCTCACAATCAGACATACGTTTGGGAATCATCAGAATTGATGGCTATATCAGAAAAAACGCTGGAACATCAATTGGGGAAGAAGTAACAGTTAGGCGGGCCAAAGTCAAAGAAGCCCAAAAAGTTGTCCTGGCACCAGTTGACCAGCAAGTGATGATTCGAGGAGACATCAAAGGAGCCTTCAATGGAAGAGTATTTACCAAAGGAGACATCATCAGGACAGGAGTCAGACAGCCACAGGCCATGGATTCAATGTTCGACGAGTTTTTCGGCGGAAAAACAAGTTTCGGAGGTCGTATGGGTGAAATAAAACTAGCCGTGGTATCCACCAAACCAGCAGGCGTAGTAAAAGTCACCAATATGAGCGAGGTAGAAGTACAACCCAACCCAGTGGATGTATCCAAATTAGAGGGAGTATCCACCATAATCGACGTCACCTACGAAGACATAGGTGGTCTCAAAGATGAAGTCCAGAAAATCAGGGAAATGATAGAAATTCCGCTTAAAAGACCTGAACTCTTTAAAAGATTGGGAATATCACCACCAAAAGGTGTGCTGATGCACGGCCCACCAGGAACTGGTAAAACCTTACTGGCAAAAGCAGTAGCCAACGAAACTGATGCCCATTTCATTTCAATACAGGGCCCAGAGATAATGAGCAAATACGTAGGTGGTTCAGAAGAACGCCTGAGGGAAATCTTTGAAGAAGCAGAAGAAAATGCACCAAGCATAATATTTATAGATGAAATTGATGCTATAGCACCTAAACGAGAAGAAGTTTCTGGTGAAGTGGAAAGAAGGGTTGTCGCCCAGCTCTTAACCCTGATGGACGGACTTAAAACCAGGGGAGAGGTAGTAGTCATTGGTGCAACCAACAGGCCCGATGCTCTGGATCCTGCTATACGCAGAGGGGGAAGGTTCGACCGAGAAATTATAATAGGTGTCCCAGATAAAAATGGTCGCCAGGAAGTACTACAAATACACACCAGGGGAATGCCTCTGGATGAAAAGGTTGACCTGGAAGTTATTGCCGAGAAAACCCATGGATTTGTAGGAGCAGACCTGGAAACATTATGTAAAGAAGCAGCCTTGCGGGTTATAAGAAGAATACTACCTGATTTAAAACCCGATGAAGAGATACCACAGGAAACACTCAAGGAGATGATCATCAAAAAATCAGACTTTAAAGAAGCACTGAAAGAAATACAACCATCCGCTCTGAGAGAAGTGTGGCTACAGGTACCTGACGTTAACTGGGATAATATTGGTGGATTAGATTCAGCAAAACAGGAGCTTAGAGAGGCAGTAGAATGGCCATTAAAATATCCTGAGAGCTTTGAAAAGTTTGGTGTAAGACCACCAAAAGGTGTACTCATCTATGGACCACCAGGAACTGGTAAAACCTTACTCGCAAAGGCAGTGGCCAATGAAAGTGAATCAAACTTTATAGCAGTGAAAGGCCCTGAGCTACTATCAAAATGGGTAGGGGAATCAGAAAAAGGTGTTCGAGAAGTATTCAAAAAAGCAAGACAGACAGCACCTACAGTGATATTCTTCGATGAAATTGATGCACTGGCCTCCTCCAGAACAGGTGGAAGTACAGACTCTGGTGTAACCCAGAGAGTGGTAAACCAGCTACTTACAGAGATAGACGGTATGGAAGAACTCCAGGACGTAGCAGTAATCGCCGCCACCAACCGGGTGGATATACTCGACCCAGCACTGGTTCGACCAGGTAGATTTGACAGACACATAAAAATAGAAGAACCCGATGAAAAAGGCCGCTTATCCATATTCAAAGTCCACACTGCAAATATGCCATTGGCAAATGATGTGAGTCTGGAAAAACTGGCCAAAACCTCCGAGGGATATGTAGGTGCCGATATCGAAGCAGTCTCCCGTGAAGCTGTGATGCTCGCCTTGAGGGAAAATCTGCAGGCTGATAAAATCACCATGAAAAACTTCAGAGACGCCATGAAGAAGATCAAAACTGAAGAGAAAGTAGAACTTATTCAGTATCATTAATAAAATTAATGGTACTGCCTTTTTTTATTAATTTTTTTATTAATAATATTAATATGTTACCATTAAAATTTACCAAATTCTACGTATTTTTCGTATATCGTAAGAAATCTTCAAAATAAGATAAAACTATATATTTTAAACACTTTAAATCTTATTAAATCAAGCCCACTTCACGGGGCATTAATACAATTTTTAATTATAAATGTTGGGTTTCTCCTATTTTCTTTGACTTCCATACTTTGGATCTTAAAAGTATCAGTGCAAAAACTGCTAAAATAACAGTTCCAATAATAGATCCTAAAATTAGGTTATCAGAGTTAGCAATGAATGAAGTGGCCACAGGGGCTGTTTTATTATTGATTAAATGTAGTATCACGGCAATCCATATGCTTCCTGTTTTTAAAACAGCGTAACTGAAAATAATTCCCATAACGATACAGTAGAGAGTCATTAAGACATTGCCCAGAATGGGATATCCTGGAAAGTTATGTCCCAACACTATAATTACCGCATGCCATAAGCCCCAAATAATTCCCAGCACTAAAACACCTTTATAACCGCCCAGAAGTGGGAATAACCTGTCCTGTAGGTACCCTCTCCACCCATATTCTTCTCCAAAATAGGAGGGCCATAATATAAAGAAAAACAGGATCAAACTAGGTATCCAGGTGTTGAAGAACATATAAAGATTAAATTCATTAGTTGGAGCACCTAAATTTGAGAAATAATATATTAAGGGAGTTATAATGAGTATTAAAGCGAGAATTATTGGTATGATAACATAGTATTTTAAGTTTGTACCGAGCCACAGTTTTGAAAGTTTTAATCCATCTTTCCATTTCTTTTTTATGTTCATAATCAAAACACTTAAGATTCCTAAAACAGCTATAATCCCAGAAAAGATAGGCTTATCCATTACATTTCCCATAATTGGTTGAAAGAAGCTCTCAAATAGGAATATTGCTATATAAATTAAAAAGAATGTAAAAACAATTATGGTTTCCCTAGTTAGGGCTTTAGATTTAAAATAAAACATACAGAAAATAGCAACCACAGCAGGCATAAACATGGAACCAGAAAGCGCCACATTCCAAAAGGGAGAAGAATATGATAACGGACCTGCAATGGCATAAATACCTAACTGAAGGATGAATGTAGCTGCAAAAGTGATAATAACAAAAACATACGTCTCTTTTTTAAGTTTTCTTTCTTCTAAAAGTTCCATAGTCAAAAATTATAACCCCAAATTGATCATTTAGATTCTTTAATATTTCTCTTTTATTTTTTTATTTAATTATTCATTCTTATTTATTCAATATAACTTATTCACAATCTTTTTTCCATCTTATCAGTATCTGGATTAATATATTATGGAATTATATATACAACTAGATAAACAAATGGAATGATTAGATTATCTAATTTTAAGTTTCATATTATAATTATCTAAATTTTAAGTTACATGTTATAATATCAAACTTCAATCCAGATTATAGGTGAAAAAGATGACTTACAAGGTTAAAGACATAACACTTGCTCCACAGGGAATAAAGAAGATTGAATGGGTACAGAGGCACATGCCTGTTTTAGAATATATAAAAAAACAGTTCATAAAGGAAAAGCCCTTTGATGGAATAACCATCGGATCTTGTTTACACTTGGAACCAAAAACCATCAACTTAGGTTTAACCCTTCAAGCCGGAGGGGCTGAAGTGGCCATGACAGGCTGCAACCCTCTATCAACTCAGGACGACGCAACAGCAGCAGGAGCTGATCTGGGCCTGAATATGTACGGTTGGAGAGAGCAGACCACTGAAGAATATTACCAAACAATTAACCAGGTTCTGGACCATGAACCTGACATTCTCATAGATGACGGGGCAGATATGATATTCCTGGTTCATCGGGAAAGAAAAGATGTGCTGGGCAAAATTAAAGGTGCATGTGAGGAGACAACCACTGGAATTCATCGATTAAAAGCCATGCACAACGATAAAGCACTGAAATTTCCAGTGATGGCAGTTAACGATGCCTATACAAAATATCTATTTGATAACCGTTATGGTACAGGTCAATCCACCTTCGACTCCATCATGGGATCCACTAACATGCTCATAGCAGGTAAAACCATAACAGTCTGCGGCTATGGATGGTGTGGAAAAGGAATAGCCATGAGAGCCCAGGGTTTAGGTGCAAATGTCATAATCACAGAGGTCGATCCAATCAGGGCATTGGAAGCACGTATGGATGGATACAGAGTTATGAAAGTCAGAGAAGCAGTTAAACACGCCGATCTGCTCATCACCGCCACAGGAAACAAGGATGTTATATCTGAAGAGGACATCAAAGTGATGAAGGATGGCTGTATAATGGCAAATAGTGGACACTTCAACGTGGAGATAAATCAGAAAGACTTGGAAGAACTATCCAAATCCATAAACAACCTCAAACCAGATATTGATGAATATGTGATGGCCGATGGACGCAAACTATATTTACTAGCAGAAGGTAGGCTGGTGAACCTGGCCGGCGAACAAGGACAGGGACATCCCGCAGAAATAATGGATTTAAGCTTCGCCATGCAAGCCCTATCAGCCAAGTACCTATTGGATAACGACCTGGAAACAGATGTTTACAAGACATTAGATGAAACAGATAATTACGTTGCAGAATTAAAATTAAAGGCCATGGGAATAGAAATAGATAAATTAACACCAGACCAAGAGGAATACCTTCAAGGCTGGGAACACGGGACTTAGTGAACATGGGACTTAAATTATAATTTTTTTTAAAACATGCTATTTTTATCTTTAGATTTAGGGATGAATTACATGGGATTTTTCAAAATCATCCATAAGGGAAATGGAGAAGGATTAAAAAGGCTCTTTATAGGTGGGGTCCATGGTAAAGAGGGACTTACTACTATTAAACCACTTAAAGAAATATCTGAGGAGGATGTGCCTGATGGCTGTCTAGTTATGTACAACTGTGATGAAAGTGAGTACATAAGCACCTTAAACCCCCTTTATTATGAGTCTGATGCTGGTAAAGCAGTTCTATACCTGATGAACCATTACAAACCAGATATGTACATTGAACTCCACTGTTACAAGCAAGAAAACTTCAAATCCCTCACTGATTTAGACAGAAAAGATAAAATAGGCGTCCCACCCCTTATTGAGTTGGAAAAAGGAGTTTTAATCGGTTCTATATCACCTAGAATACGCACTACTAAGTTTTCAAAGGAAGATATCTGCATTACATTAGAAATACCCTGTTCACCTTCATCCGAGTCTTTAGAAGTGTATGTGAATTTTTTGAAGGTTCTGGCTGGTGCAAAAAGCAGGGAAGACCTGGAAAGGAAGGCAAGGAAAATATATCCCCAGCAGGTTGAAACTTCCCAGAGGTATGCCCGTATAATATTCGGGGATTATCCCCCATTTTGAGGGTAATTAACTATTTATAAAAGGAATTTGGATTAAAACCAGAATGTTGAAAAATAAGAATATAGATTAAAACCAAAATGGATTAAAACCATTTCTCAAGACTACTTTGACTGGTGTCAAGTTTTTTAAGCTTATTTAAAGCGTTGATCACCCTATCTTCAGAAAAATCATGCTCTCCGGCTAAAAATTCAATGGCACCTTCTAGGTCAGGGTTTCTCCATTTGAGTTCGTATTCAGAAACGAAGTTGTGTTCAAAAAATAAATCACGTAATTCTTGGGGATCTACTTCCATTTCTACATCCATCTCATTCAGGACCTTAAATACGTCACCATGTTGTTTAATAAGATTTAATCCTTTTTTAGCACCTATTCCTTTTATTCCTTCGTTAAAATCTGTGCCCACCAATATAGCCACGTCCACCAGCTGTTTCCTGCTGATTTGTAAATCAGATAAAACTTTTTCCAGCCGAATCAGTTCCAAGTCAGTCTTCCCACCGGTGATGGTCAGGTTTTTAACCATGCGGGTTGCTCCGAAGAGTATGCAATCGTAATCCTGGGACCCCACACACCAAGCATCACCTTTATCTACCATGTAGGATGCCTGTGCTTCTCCTTCTCCATTAGCCTGGATGTATGGTATCCCCATAAATTCTAATAACTGCTTAGACCCTTGAATAATATCTGTTGACATTCGTGATGTTCTGCTTGCATATTTACGGGCCTCTTGAATGTCACCATTCTCCATGGCTTCCTTCCATTTCTTGCGAGATTCTTCTTTAATTTCGCTTCGTTTAAGCTGGGTACTTTTTTTAAGGACGCTGGGAGCCCCATCAAAGACGTAAAAAGGTTTCATTCCCTTTTCAATTAGGGAAGTGGTCCTGTATAGTATCCCGCTAAAATGAGAGGTTACCTTGCCCTGATGATCCATTAAAGGAGTGCCATCTGCCTGCCTTATAATGGACAGGAACTGGTAGATTATATTTGCCGCATCTAAGGCGACTGTTTTACCTTCCAAATCTTTAAAATTAATTGGTTCCGGGTTAACTATATCCTTAAACTTCACACCCATATGAAACACACACATTCCTATTTTAACAACTTATTGAAAACGATTATTCTTTAAATATATTGTAGGGGAACATCTCCTTGATGCACATGAGGATCTTTCCCCTGTTTATTATATGGTAAGTCCGGCACAAGAAAAGGGAATCAGTTTTAAATATTTCCCTGAGTTCCTTATCCGCATCTTCGACATATATGGATTTGATCTCCCTTCGGGATTCTATGTTGTGTTCCTTTAATATCCTCCCAATGGGTATGTCAGCACCTATTAAATCCTCCCTGCATCCGCTGGTCAGCCTGTCTACAGGAACCAGGGACACAGCATATATAAGGGGTTCTTCTCCACCTATGATTACCACGCGGTAGTTGATTGTGTCTCCTACATCCACATTGAGACTAGCTGCCATTGCTTCATCTGCAGGTACAAATTCCTGTACAAGAGTGGTTATACCCACATGACCCCTTAAAACATCAAGAATAGAGGTTACAGAGCCGTCTGTTGTCAGGAGTATTTTCTGGGCACTGGATAGTGCTCCTACCTTTTTCTCCACGTTTTTAAGTTCAACTAGTATATTTTGTTCCATTTAAAAATACCTCTGCCATTAATTAAATATCAGGTCCTGTAATTTCACCAGCTATGGCTGATGAAGCCACCACAGCAGGGTTTGCCAGATACACCTTTGATTTCGGATCCCCCATTCTTCCTACAAAATTGCGGTTGGTGGATGAGATGCATACCTCCTCTGATCCCAGAACACCCATATGAGCTCCCAAGCAGGGCCCGCAGCCAGGGTTGCATACAATTGCCCCGGCTTCCAGAAATGTCTCTATGATCCCTTCTTTAAGGGCATCTAAATATATATTTTTAGATGCAGGGACTACCAGGAACCTTACATCATCATGAACTTTATGACCTTTAAGAACATCTGCAGCTAATCTCAGATCCTCCAGACGGCCGTTGGTACATGATCCCAGGAATGCCTGGTTGATTTCAACACCTTCAACCTGGTTGAGTGGATGTATGTTGTCAACGTTATCTGGACAGGCGATCTGTGGTTCTAAGTCGTCTACTTGGAAATTATATTCTTTTTCATAGGATGCATCCTTATCCGAACGAACCACTTTAAAATCAGATACATTTCTGACTTTTAAGAAATCTAAAACTGCTTTATTAGGCTCCATTATACCGTTTTTAGCCCCGCTTTCCACTGTCATGTTGCACATGGTCAGGCGGCCAGGCACATCCATGTTTTCTATTACAGAACCAGTGAATTCCAGTGCATGGTATGTTGCTCCGAATGAGCCTATCTCACCTATTATCTTTAAAATTAAATCCTTGGGTGTTGTGTATCCATGGAGTGCGCCCTGGACATTTATTTTTATGGTCCGGGGCACCATGAACCAGGTCTGTCCAGTTGCATATATCATGGCCAGATCTGTAGCGCCCATGCCAGTTGCAAAGGCTCCAAAGGCCCCGTAAGTGCATGTATGGGAATCTGCACCAACAATTACTTCACCAGGTTTAATCAATCCCTGTTCTGGCAGTACCTGGTGACATATGCCCTCACCATGGGTGAAGAACTTCTTTATACCCTGTGTTTTTGCGAATTTTCTTGTGATTTTCTGGAACTCTGCAGAGCCAATGTTGTTGGCTGGAACGTTATGATCAAAAACAATGACTATCTTATCCGGGTCCCATACCTTATCTGCTATTTTGTTGAAGGTCATAACAGTGGGTGGTGTGGTTCCGTCGTGGCTCATAGCCAGATCTATTTTAGTTTCTATAATTTCATCTGGATAAACCTGTTTACTGCCGGATGCATGGGCGAGTATTTTTTCTGTGATGTTCATAAATATTCATTCCCTGTAAAACAGTATTTAATCTGTATTAGATATCCACTGGACCACGAACTGATCTGACTATTTCATTAAACAGTTTATCGTTGATATATTTACCTTTTTCCCGTTGTACCTTTACCTCTTCTACAATCTTACATAGTTCATCTTTGGAAACATCAATACCACATTCTGTGAGTTTTGCTCTAACAGCACGGCAGCCAGAGTGTTTTCCCAGGACGATCCTTCTCTGGTGTCCGATTAGCTCGGGTAAGAATGGTTCATATGTAAAGGGTTCCTCTAAAACAGCGTCCACATGTATTCCTGACTCGTGTCGGAAGACGTTCCTTCCTACTATGGGCTTGTTTTCCGGTATCTTCATGTTTGTGAGATTTTCTACAATGCGGGATAGTTCGTAGAAAATTTTAACGTTAAATCCTAGATCTACATCGTAGATTAATTTAAGGGCCATAACCAGTTCTTCAAGGGAGGTGTTACCTGCCCGTTCACCAATACCATTGACAGTGGTTGAAACAGCGTTTGCTCCGGCGAGCAATCCTGCGATTGAATTAGATAATGCCATTCCAAAGTCGTTGTGACAGTGCAGGGCGATACCTGTATTTATTTCTTTCTTGAGCTCCGAAACCAAGTAATGCATTCCATGGGGACTTATTGCCCCTACAGTATCTGCTATATGCACCCGGTCAGCTCCATATTCTTCCGCTTTCTTATATAGTTCCTTCAAAAATCCAAGGTCTGTTCTGGTTGCGTCTTCTGCTGAAAAAGCTACAAATAAACCATGGTCTTTAGCGTATTCTATGGACCTTAAGCATATCTTTACAATATCCTCCTGACTCATATTCATCTTATGTTTTATGTGGAGGTCAGAGGTGCCCATGAAGGTAATTATACCGTCCACATCACAGTCTATGGCTGTGTCTATATCTTCCTTCTTGGTTCGTGACAGTGCTAGTATCTCGGCGTTTAAGTCCTCATTTACTATGGCCTTTATGGATCTTTTCTCTTCATTAGAGACAACAGGGAATCCTGCTTCGATCTGATGTATTTTTAGTTCATCAAGTTTTCGGGCAATTTTCACTTTTTCCGGTGTTCTAAGACATACTCCCGGTGTCTGTTCACCATCTCTTAAAGTGGTGTCGTATACTGTTATGTCATTTGGAAAATTTAATTCAACTGACTTGTTATACGGGCTTACGAAATATTCCAAATTAATTCCACCTTACATGTTTTTTAGATTAAATATACGTACCATCATGGTAGCAATGGGAAAATAAATTCATCGTGGTAAGAAAATAAATTCATCATCTTATATAAAAGATTTCTTTTGAATTTTTAATAATGATCTACGTTTAAATAATGATTAACGTTTATTCTTTATGGGGTTTATGTAATAAATTTTTATGGCGAACAATAATAATCACTTAAGATCTAATAATTCCAGGTAAGAACGTCTTTCAAAACCCTCTTGGATACCTAATTGCTGATAGATTTCAAATATTTTCTGGAGTACAGACTGGTAATCTTCTCCTTCTGAAATGCTCCTTTCAATTTCAACGAAGTTCCCTACATCATAGACTTTATCCAGGGTGATGGTGTAATCTTCATGAGAATATATGGTCCTGTCCTTTCTAACAGTACGTACCGGATTAAAATCAAGATTCTCAAGTAATGAAACAGTTCTTTCCCCATCATTCACCACAACTTCAATTTCTCTACGAGTTTTACTTTCATTATCCAGTTTTGCCCCCTTATATGTTAAAATAAATTTAGATCCATTATCTTCAGGTATCTCCCTTATCCTTAGAGCCTCATCTGTCTGGATGTAATTCTTGTGGGGTGCGTTGAAATAGATATCCTTTTGATGTTCGATTTTTCTTTTTCTCGCTCCTATATGGGTTAGTTTAATTTCTACTTCATTAAAATCAGTTACATGAGCTTTGACTTCAACTTCTATCATGCTAACTTCCTTCCTAGTTTATTCTACTTTCATCTGAATGTGGTTTTTAATGTATATGCGTGATTCTTCGATCTGTTTGATGTAATCATTAATTAAATTTTCAATGATTTCATAGGCAGCGATATTTGTATCGCGCTCCTTTTTAAGCACTTTTTTCTTCCGCATGACATCATCAATGGTTTTCTTCTTACCAAATATGCTTTTTTTGTTGATTAAATCATCTGCTTCATGAATCATCCACATATATTCCACTCTTAAATTTCTAATATCGCTACGTATGTTGAATTTAATCTGATTCAGTACTTTTTCCAGTTCATTCAGTTGACTCATGGTTTCCATGGCATTCTGCAGGGAAGATATATCAATTTCCATGTCTTCAATACCTATTTCTGCTATTTGCTTGCGGTAAAGTTTAGGGTTCATATTAATATCCCAGCTATCTTAGGTTCTTATAAATTGTAGAACCTCAATGTAATATAACTTTATATATTATTAGAAAATTCCTAGGTGGAGATGCATCTTTACAACTTGCTTTATATATTAATAAATACAAATCTAACAAAATAATCTTATTATCTATATATGTTTATAAAGAACATCTTTTTATTCAAGTAAGCATCTATAGAATTACTATAAATAAAGATTAATAAAGTAAGCTCTGGAGGATTAGAATATGACGGATTTAGAAATAAAAGTAGAAAATATTGTATCTTCTGCGACCCTGGGTAAGTCAATTGACTTAAACAGCGTGGCCCCGGCATTAGAGGGTGTTGAATTTAATCAAGAAAACTTCCCAGGATTGGTTTACAAGCTTAAAGAACCAAAAACCGCAGCATTAATATTTGGTTCAGGTAAACTGGTATGTACCGGTGCAAAAACAGTGGAAGATTCCAAGAAAGCCATACATATAACAGTAGATCATATGAGAACACTGGATCCTGATATACCCCATGAATTTGAGATAAAAATCCAGAACATCGTTGCTTCTGCTAACCTGGGTAAAACACTGAACCTGGAATCAGTGGCACTTGATCTGGAAAATACCGAATACGAACCTGAACAATTCCCTGGTCTGGTCTACAGATTGAGTGACCCAAAAGTTGTGTTACTTCTCTTTGGTTCAGGAAAAGTTGTTTGTACTGGTGCTAAAACCTTTGACGATGCTCAACTTGGTGTAGAGAAAACAAAAGAACGCTTAGATGAATTAGGTTTATTTTAATCCCCCATTTTTCATAATTTAAATACTCATTTGAATCGGTGATCTTTTGATTAAGCTCATAGCATTTGATTTTGATAACGTACTAGTAGACGGCGAATCCCTTGATGAGATAGCTAAACTGGTAGATTCCGCAGACGAAATAACTGAATTAACCAAAAAGGCTATGGAAGGAGAAATAAACTTTGAAACCTCTCTCAAACAAAGAATAAACCTCCTTGAAGGGCTGTCCCTGGGTGATATAGAGAAAGTGGTTAACAAGATGCCCCTCATGAAAGGTGCAGAGGAAACCATTAAAGAACTCAAAAACCAGGGATATAAATTAGCCACCATCACCGGTAATTTTGAAATCATAACCAACCGAATAAAGGAATTAGATATCGATTATATTTATTGTAACCAGCTACATAATGAAGATGGAAAACTCACAGGCAAAATCAGTGGACCTTTAATAACTGATGGATCAAAAGGTGAAGTGTTACAGGAATTAATGGATCGGTTAGGCCTGAAAGCGGCTGAATGTGCTGCAGTAGGCGACGGTGCGAACGACATACCCATGATCGAAAAGGCAGGTCTGGGCATAGCATTCAATGCAAAACCCGCACTGAAGGAAGTAGCTGATATCGTGGTGGAAGAAAAAGATTTAAAAGAAATATTACCCATTTTAAAAATGGATACTGAAAATAAAATAGAAGGTTCATCTGGTGAGCCTGTTAAAAGTGAAAATATGAATACGATTAAAGATGAAGTAGTGCCTGTTAAGGTCGAAGATATTGAACCTGCTAATGAAGAGTCTGTTAAAAAAGATGTTGCAGATTCAGTTAAAGATGAATTAGAGCCTATTAAGGGCGAAGATATACAACCTGTTAAAGAAAATTCAAGCAAAAAAGAGTATGCAGAAGAACCAGCAGAATCTGATACTGGGCCTGATGAGGATCCTGTAGAAACCGCTGAAAATGCAAAACCTACCAAACCTAAGGATGCCGAACATGAAAAAGCTGAAGATACAGCAAAAAAGCAGGATATTACAGATGTATCGGCCGTTGAAGAGAAATCAAAACTCAAGGTCAATGAAGATGATGGTAAGAGCTTCAGTAAACTTTTAAATGAGAAAAAAAGCTTGGAGAAAACTTTAAAAGAATTAACCAGGAATAGAGATAGTTTAAATGATGAAGCAAAAACCCACAAACAGTTAAGGGATGAATTAAACACCAGTATTAAGGAAATTCTGGATAAGGCTCTGGAACACAGGAAAGAGCGGGATAAGATCAACCAGGAAGTTAAAAAGTATAAGAAGTTAAGGGATGAAACCAACCAAGAGCTCAAGAAACTGGAATGGTCATCTGGAAAACGGGACATCATGAAGATTCAGGATGAAATAAAGAACCTGGATAAGACCATAGAAACTAAAGTCCTGGACATACGAAAGGAAAATGAACTGGTTAAGAAGGTTACAGACCTCCAGAAGAAGCTTCAAACCATGCAGGAAGATGAAAAAACACAGAAGGAATCTCTTGAACTTAAAGAAAAATCAGAATCTTACCACACCAAGGTAATGGAACTTTCAGACCAGGCACAGGAAACTCATGAACAGATGCTCACCTACTTCCAGAAGATCGATGATATAAGAACCAAAGCCGACGAAGCCCACGCAAAATTCATTGCCACTCGTGAAAAAGCCTCTGCAAAACATGACAATGTAAAAGCTATTCTAAAGGAAATACGAAGTAAAAATAAAAGCTTGGATAAAGCGAAGGCTAAAGAGCGTAATAAAGAGGACAGGATCACCCACGAGAAAAATCTTCAAGAAAAGGAAAAAGCTGAAGAGATCTACAGGAAATTCCGTGACGGTAAAAAATTATCAACTGACGAACTGTTACTTCTGCAGAAGCATAACATCGTTTAAATCTGCATCATAACATCATCAATACTTTTTTTTATGATTTTTTAAAGACCCAAAACCCTCTAATTTTTTTAAATTTTTAATTGAAATCCCTTTATTGATGACCATTTAATGCTTTGTTGATGACCATTTAATGCTTTGTTGATGACCATTTAATGCTTTGTTGATGACCATTTATGCTTTGTTGATGACCATCTAATGTTTTAATAAATAGATATCTGTTTACTGGTAATTGATAGAAATCAATCCAACTCGATTAATATATAGAAACCATCTTAACCCCTTCTATCTTTAGAATTTCATTGTAAAGATTTCCTTTGACTTTTTTTTCTGTGATAATGGTCAAACGGGGATTTTCTTCGAGTTCAGGGTCTCCTGCATGTGCTTGTCTTATGCTAACTTTTTCCCGGGCTATTAGTTCTGTAGCATGTGCCAGGATTCCGGGGTTACCAGCCTGGGCTTCTATTTCAACTACTCCAAATCCAAGATTTGGTGCTACATTTTTCAAGAATGCACCAGCAGGGTATAGATTGGTGAAGATGGATTTAAGGTATTCATCTGCAAGTATAACATCGATGGTTGCTTTTATGGTTCTCCGATCAACACCTGCTGCCCGGGCTAAGGCCACGTCACTGATCTCCACATCTCCGCAGTACACTTTATTGTTTTCATTTACACTGAGCCCCAGTTCCACTACTTTACGGGCCACGCTCATCCTGGCTGGGTATTTTTCAAACTTATGTTTTATTCTGTTCCACACAATTTTCCTCCGGGATTTTTAATAATTTTTATATCCTGATCATTGAAATCATTTTAATATTAGATCATTGATGTATTTTTTATGTGCTTTATAATATAATTATTCATTAATGTATATTTTTGTACACTAAAGCTTTATATAGTACAATCAATATAATGGGGAGTAACCAATAGACAAACCATGTCTTTAATAGATAGAGCCATGTTTAAAAATTCAGCAAGGTAATTAACATGAAAGGCAGTGAATATTTTTGGCGATCTAATTTTAAAAGAGCCTCAAACCATCAACCTAAAATTAGACTCACCATTTGAACTATTTAAGAATTTATATCACAACAACACCCATGCTTTCCTACTGGAATCAATGGAAAGCGACAGTGGGATGGCTCGTTTTTCAGTCCTGGGATTTCAACCATCCGCAATAATAAAAGCCCATGACAATATACTGGAAATAGAAAAAAACAATACAAAAATAAGCTATTATGTGGAAAATCCCTTTGATGAAATAAAAAAGCTCATATCCACATCCGCTGGTAGAAAAGGATTCAGTGGCGGACTCGTTGGGTACGTTTCCTACGAGGCTGTGAAATATTTCGAACCTGTCGAAGTGGCAAAGAGCCCCTATCCTGATTTTGAATTCGGACTATTTTTAGACGGGATAGTGTTTGATAAAATTGGTAAACAGTGCTACTACGTTACTCTTGGTGAAGATAAATCCGAGTACATAAAAACAATAGCTAAAGAGGAACATGAAATAGAGGATATCCATTTTGAGGATGAAGGATATCATTTCTCAAAAGAACAGTATGAAAATATGGTCCTTGAAGCTAAAGAAAAGATTCTCGCTGGAGAAATTTTCCAAAGCGTCATTTCAAATGCACGAAAATTCAAGATATCTAAAAATAAGCTCTCATTCTACAGGAAATTAAGGGAGATAAATCCATCACCATACATGTACCACCTTAAACTGGGGGAGAAGGAAATAATAGGAAGCAGCCCAGAGATGCTGGTACGAGTTGAAAACAATCAGGTAGAGACCTTCCCACTTGCAGGAACCATAAAACGTGGAGCAACTCCTGAAGAAGATAAAGAATTGGAAAGGGAGCTACTTGCAGATGAAAAAGAACGTGCCGAGCATCTCATGCTGGTAGATCTGGCAAGAAACGATGTGGGAAAAGTCAGTAACTTCGGATCAGTGAAAGTCACTAATTACATGGGTATAAAGAAATTTTCACATGTACAGCACATATTCAGTAGGGTAATTGGTCAGTTAAGAAATGATAGAAGTGCAGTTGATGCATTCCAGGCCCTATTTCCTGCAGGAACATTAAGCGGTGCTCCTAAAATAAGAGCCATAGAAATAATCAACCAATTAGAAGCAGGCATACCCCGCGGACCCTATGGAGGTGCAGTGGGCTATTTCTCACTTAATGGTAACGCTGATTTTGCAATCTCCATCCGGACTATGGTCTGTGACAAAGACAACGCCAGTATCCAAGCCGGTGCAGGGGTAGTACATGACTCAATACCAGGAAAAGAATACATTGAAGGTAAAAACAAAGCCAGTGCACTTGTAGATGCACTCAGAAAGGCGATTTTATGATTTTAATTATTGACAACTACGATTCATTCACCTATAACCTCTACCAGTTGATAGGGGAAATAGAAAGCAACATAACCATCAGAAGAAATGATGAAATAACTATAGAGGAAATCAAGGCTCTTCAACCAGAAACCATTGTAATTTCACCAGGACCCGGAAATCCTACAAGAGAGAAGGACTTCGGAATCTGCTCCAGGGTAATCACTGAACTCGGCGGGGAAATCCCCATACTGGGTGTGTGCCTGGGGCATCAAGGGATATTCGCCACCTTTGGTGGTGAGATAATCCGTACAGAGCCAGTACATGGTAAGACCGACCAAATATTCCACAATAATGATGAACTTTTCAGGGGGACCAGTAACCCCCTTGTAGCTGTAAGGTATCATTCACTCCTTTGTAACAGACAGACAGTCCCGGAATGTATGGATGTTATAGCAGAAACTGATGATGGCCTGATAATGGCCATTAAGCATAGGATCAAACCTATTGTTGGTCTTCAATTTCATCCTGAATCTGTAGGTACAGATGAAGGAATAACCATACTTAAAAATTTCATGAAGGTGGGAGTATGATGGCACATCATGTGAAATTTCAGGACATGATATCCAGGAGAAGTGAAGTCTTAAGGAAAGAGAAATCTTATAGGCCAATAAGCGGCCTGAAAGATAGTATTAGAAGGATCAAGTTAAGAAAAAGCTTTAAAAACGCCTTGAATAAGGAGGATGATATTTCTATTATCAGTGAATATAAACCAGCATCACCATCACTGGGCTTTATCTCGGACATGAAAGTCGAGGATATAATACCTCAGTTTGAAATTGGAGGAGCCAGTGCGGCATCTATACTGACAGAGACCTCCTACTTCAACAGCAGCCTGGAAAATCTTAAGATCGCTTGTAAAATCAGCAAGTTACCCATGCTCCGTAAGGACTTCATCATGGATGAATACCAGATATACGAGTCCCGGGCAAGTGGTGCAAGTGCGGTACTGCTCATGGCCAATTTATACCCCAATCTTTCCCAGGGGATCCGGCTCACCAAGTATTTGGGCATGGATGCCCTGGTGGAATGTAAAAACAGGTATGAAATAGAAAAATCTCTGGATGCTGGGGCAGAGATAATTGGAATCAACAATCGGGATTTTTCTGACTTCACAATCGATATAAACAGAACCAGAGATCTGGCCCAATTTATTCCATCAAATGTGACCTTAGTATCAGAAAGCGGGGTTGAAACAGGAAGTGATGTTGAAATGCTTGCAAGCTTTGGTGCAGACGCCATACTCGTAGGAACCAGTGTGATGAAATCAGATTGTATCAGTCAAAAACTAAATGAACTCATTACATGCGCGAAAAACTCAAGGACCAGGGTAAGATGAAAATAAAAATCTGTGGAATTACCAGGGAGATGGACGTTAAAACTTGTGAAACAAAGGGTGCAGAACTCATTGGTTTTATAAATATCAAAAGATCCAAGAGATTCGTAGATGCTCATGAAATCCAGAAATTAAGTTCCATAATGGAGGATAAAAGTAAAGCCGTACTGGTAACTGAAACAGAAGATTTATTTGAAGTTGAAAGTTTGATTGAATCCACGGGTATAAAGTATGTACAGTTTCATTCCCAGTCTGCACCTCGGCTCAGAAGGTTTAAGGAAAATAACCCAGATGTGAAGGTTATAAGAGCAGTTGGCATACCTGAAAGTTTAGGGGAAGAAAAAATTAAGGAGATAGAAGTTTATGCTGATGTCTGTGATTATCTGCTTTTTGACTACGAAGTATCATGTAAAACTGGTGGAACAGGGAAACAGATCCCCCTGGAATTGGCAGTGAAAGCTGTAGATGCTGCCCGAAAAAATTCACAAATTAGTTTATTATTAGCTGGTGGTATGGACAGTAATAGGATGAAGAGTGAAGGAAAAATCCTGAAGGACTATTTTGAATATGTTGATGTGAACTCCGGGGTAGAAGACCAGCCTGGAGTAAAAGATGAGAATAAAATTATGGAATTTATGGATGTAATGAACAGAGAGGTTGTAAATTATGATTTCCAAGGGGAAATTCGGTAAGTTTGGAGGGGTATTCGTACCCGAACTTTTAATCCCTGCCTTAGAGGAATTAGAAGCCGCATATCTGAAATATAAAGATGATGATGAATTCAACAACGAATTAAATTACTACTTGAAGGAGTTTGCAGGTCGCCCAACTGCCTTGTACCATGCAGAGAACTTATCCAAGAAATTAGGGTGTAAAATATACCTTAAAAGGGAGGATATGCTTCACACTGGAGCTCATAAAATAAACAACACACTGGCCCAGGGACTCCTGGCTAAATATATGGGTAAAACTAGATTAATAGCCGAAACAGGTGCAGGTCAACATGGTATAGCCACAGCTGTAGTTGGAGCTTTATTGGGAATACCTACTGAGGTTTACATGGGTAGCGAAGATGTGGAAAGACAGAAATTGAATGTTTTCCGTATGGAACTTTCTAACGCGGCTGTATTGCCTGTGGAAAGTGGTAGCCGTACCCTTAAAGATGCTATCAATGAGGCTATGCGGGATTGGATAACCAATCTAAAAACAACCCATTACCTTATCGGTTCTACCATGGGGCCCCACCCATACCCTACCATGGTAAAATATTTCCAGAGCATCATAGGCCAGGAAACAAAGAGACAGATCATGGAAAAAGAGGGTAGGTTACCTGATACCATCATGGCCTGTGTGGGTGGTGGTAGTAATGCACTGGGCATCTTTTCCGAATTTATAGGTGATGATGAAGTGGAACTAGTGGGTGTTGAAGGTGGAGGGCATGATATCAAATCTCATCGAACAGGAGCCACATTGACCATGGGTACAGAGGGAGTGCTGCATGGTAGTCTCTCCTACGTACTTCAAAATAATGATGGTCAGATAAATGAAGCCCATTCCGTGAGTGCTGGCCTGGATTATCCTGGTGTTGGACCAGAACATGCCTACCTTAAGGATACAAGCCGTGCATGCTACGATGCAGTGACAGACCAGGAGGCGCTTGAAGGATTCAGGCTACTTAGTAAAACTGAGGGCATCATACCTGCTTTAGAAAGTGCGCATGCCATTGCATACGCCAAGAAGTACGCGGAAAAAAAGGAAAACAAGGGTAAAATAATCATAATAAATCTTTCTGGACGGGGAGATAAAGACATGGACCTGGTTTCCAGGCAGATAGGAGGATAATATGTGCCAGATTGAAAGTTACCAGGAAATGTTTGAGAGGGTTAAAGAAAAGGGCGAAGGTGCCTTCATCCCATTTATAGTTGTTGGAGACCCTGATTTTGAAACCAGTCTGGAGATTGTTAAGACCTATGCAGATAGCGGGGCCGATGCATTGGAATTAGGATTCCCATTCAGTGACCCATTAGCTGACGGGCCCACAGTACAGGCTGCAGATAAAAGATCTCTTAGTTCAGGGATGACCACCAAGCGTGGATTTGAATTTATAAAATGTATACGAGAGTATACCAACATTCCCCTGGGACTTCTAGTTTATTATAACCTGATTTATAAGATGGGCGAAGACGAATTTTACAAAGCGGCCATGGAATGTGGATTAAATGGTATTCTGGTTGCTGATCTACCCCCTGAAGAAGTTGGAATTTTACTGGACACTGCAGACAAGTATGGTTTGGACCAGATATTCATGGCTGCCCAAACCACCACCAATGAGAGGCTGGAGAAGATTGCTGAGATGTGTACTGGATTCCTCTACGTGGTTGCGGTTATGGGTGTTACAGGTGCTCGATCTGAGCTTGCTGACGCCACAGTTGAACTGGTGAGCCGGGTGAGGTGTCACAGTGACCTGCCCCTTGCAGTTGGTTTTGGTATCTCCCATCCAGAACATATACAGAATGTTCTTAGTGCTGGTTCAGATGGTGCAATTGTGGCCAGTGCATTGCTAAACATCATCGAAGAAAACCTCGAAAACAAAGAGGTCATGTTACAAAAAGTGGGGAGTTTCTGCAGACAACTCAAGGAAGCCACTAGGCATAAAAAAATTGAGGAATTAGTATGACCATATCCAAATGTCTGGTGAAGATCGTTAATGGAGGAGACCTTACAGAGGAAGAATCATACCAGTCCATGATGGACATAATGAAGGGCTGGTCCACCCATGCACAGTCTGCTTCATTCCTAACTGCATTATCCATAAAGGGCGAAACAATAACTGAGATAACTGGATTTGTCAAGGCCATGCGGGAATCAAGCCTGAAAGTCCGCTCCAAAAAGAAGCCCTTGGTTGATACTTGCGGAACTGGTGGGGACACCCTAAAAACATTCAATGTCAGCACTGCTGCGGCCATTATTGCAGCTAGCTGCGGAGTTACCATAGCTAAACACGGTAACCGTAGCATAACCAGTAATTGTGGAGGAGCAGATATATTGGAAGCCGTAGGTGTTAACATAAACTGCAACCACCTAAAAGTTGAATATTGCCTGGAAAATGCGGGTATTGGATTCATGTTTTCCCCAGTGTTCCACCCTGCAATGAAAAACGTAGCCCGGGTAAGGAATCAACTGGGTATTAAAACAGTATTCAACATACTCGGACCACTTACCTCACCTGCAAATGCAAACATACAACTTTTAGGTGTCTTTGATCCTGATTTGGTGGAACCATTGGCCCAGGTACTTAATAATTTGGATGTGGAAAGGGCTATGGTAGTGCATGGATACGATTCAAATGGCAACCCAGCCATGGATGAAATATCAACCATAGGTAAAACCAAAGTGGCACTGCTTCATGAAGGGATTGTGGATATATTGGAATTACATCCTGAAGATTTTGGTATTGAAAAGACAGAGGAAAAGTACATACTGGCCCCGGAAACACTGGAAGAAAACATGGAAATATTTCGCCGAGTTCTACAGGGCAAAATAGATAAACCGGCTGATAAGGCTCGGCTTAATCTCTGCCTGGTTAATGCTGCCGCTATTTTATATATGGCCAATAAATCAAGCGGATTTGAAGAAGGTATGGAAATTGCCCGGAAATCTGTAGAGAATGGTTCTGCACTTCATAAGCTTGAAAAATTCATTAAGATAAGTACAGAAAGCAATAGTTAACTAAACAATTTAACTTAAATTACATAGAAACCGGAAAAAAATTATATCATAAATAATCCAAAAATAAGAGAGTATAATTAGAATTATGAAATATTTAATGAATTATAATAAAAAAGAAAGTAAAAAAGAGGTAATTATATGAGATAAATTACCCATTGCTCCAATTAATTAGTTGGATAATCTTCAATATAAACCTTTTGTAACCCTGGATCTAATACAATGGAAATTAAGCTATATTAAAAATCGAGAACTATCTAAATGCAAAAATAATAAAATAATGGGCCCGCTGGGATTCGAACCCAGGACCTCACGGTTATCAGCCGTGCGCTCTAACCAAGCTGAGCCACGGGCCCCCTACCTAATTCATGAATATTTAATTAACAAAATAGCATTTATTGTAGTGTAGATGCTAGATTTGTTTTCATCATATTTATATCTTTATTTTTGAAGATAATCCTTTAATACAGATAAATTTATCTTTATAGATAAATTTTCAGGGCACTTAATGATTCATCAAACACATCGTTTTCTAAAATTACAAAACAGGAATTTAACAGTACGGAACATACTGCCATTGATATTTTAAGTAGTTCCATCTCCTCTTTTAAAGATTTCCAGTCCTGAACAGGCCTCGTTCTTTCCGGGTCATTTATCCTGCGGCTTATAATCTGTTCATAGCTAGATTCAATCAGGATGATGATGTCTGGTTTAAGTATCTCCACCGGCAGGGAGATGAGATATCCTTCCCCGGACTTATCTAAACCATGCAGATCTACAAGTACATCCTTAAAACCGGCAATATTAACAGCAGTTTCCCTCCAGATGTTATACTGTAAATCAAGAGGGAGTTTGAATATTCCCCCCAGGTTGGATGCTGTTTCCTGTTGCTTTGCAATTTCAAGCATCATTTCCCCGTAATTTATGTAATGATATCCCAGGGAGGTTGATGCTGCTTTACAGAGGGATGTTTTACCTACACCTGGAACACCCACCACTATGGCAAGGTTCCAGCGTCCCATTTTATTTGTTCACCATTTCACAGATGGCGTCGGCCATCATGTGTCCTTTCACTATGACCTCTGCTTTGTCAATTTCTTCCAGGCTTTCTGCTGCTAATTTAGCTTGCATTGCTATGTTAGCTGCACTCATACATCCCGGGTTGGTGGGTATGATGGTTATTTTAGCTGTTTTTTCGGCTTCGTTGACTTCTATATCTCCTAAAATACCCATCTCCACTATACTGACTCCCATATGTGGATCTGGGACTTTTGCTACTTCATCTCTTATTTTGTTGATTAGTTCTTCTTCTGACATAATTATTACCTCAAAAGTAAAGTTGATTAATCTTTTATTGATTTAATATTTACATTGGAATTGAATTAATGTTATTCAATCCCTTAGAACAGTCTATTCCTTTTGAATAAATTATATTAATTTTATTTTGTAATTATATATTTAAACTTATGTTATTTTTATAGTTATGTTTACTATAATTTTTATTAATAATAAAGTTGAAATCTTAATCTAGTTCTTTACCCTGTGCCTAATCCTGACTGCCACTCCTTTAACTGCTTTCTTCATTTCCTCACTAGAGAGAACAGTCTTTCCTACCCCTACAACATTTCCCTGTTTCAAAATAACCACCTCATCTCCAGGGATGATATCCGGGTGTGCATCCATCACTCCTGGTGCAAACAGGGTGTTGGTCTTAAGGTCAAAATCAATTTCCACCCAGGATCTTTCAAGATCCTTTAAAATCCGGCCACCTTCCAGGTTAAGTGAGAATAGTCCTGTGTCATATAAAAGCGTTCCTATCTGTTTACCTTCATGAATTATTCGCCTATTAAACCTGCCTGTTATTCTGGACCCGTCGGGTATCAACAGATCAGCATCCCTACCATCGAACTGATAACGAGCAATAGATCTCAATTTTTTCAGGCTCTTATCCTTATCCCTGATTTTAGAATAGTTTTTCAAGGTTTTCCTGAGGTTATGCATGGATTCTTGTGAGGTTGTTTTACCATCACTGCAGGTGTAAACTGCACCATCTAAATATTGTTCACAGGCCTCTTTGTATCCTCCGGATACATGGGCTACAACAGGAAGATCCTTTACATATTCCTTTAGACATTCACCAGTAACATCTATTTCTTCCTTCGACCAATCTCCTGTGGTCGAAACATCATATGATTGTATGGGATATGTTCTTTCCATTTCACGTGGACAAACACCAAATGGAGAAGTTAGAATGGCCTCTTGGTAACCTTTGGTGGCTCTCATGAAGATTGTGTGAGACTTGGACTGAGAATATGGTTTCCTCATACTGCAGGGCAGTACAACCACCACTTCGCCCAGTGGTTCAAGGTGCCTCATTCTCTCCCTCCACCTGCAGACTTCTGGCCTGTGGATGGATTGTTCAGTAACGCATAAAACTTTCAAATATCATAGACTCCAGTTGTTTTTTTTGTATAAGTTGTTAGGTCTAAATAAACTATTTCCCACCCAACCATTCAACTCCACAAATCTCTGATAAATCCCTGTTAACCGACATTATATCAGTTCTATTTAGCTGGTTAACATCATCCTTTCCTACTATACGAGTTAGATTCTCAACTTCCCTGGTGGATAGTTTAATGAATCTGGTTAGCCTTTTAACACTCTCCCCTATATCAATCTGTTTAACCAACTGCGGGTTTTGGGTGGTAACACCTGTTGGACAGAGTCCTGTGTAACAAATCCTATACTGTTGACAGTTAATGGCAATAAGTGCTGCCGTTCCAATATATACTGCATCAGCACCTAATGCCAATGTTTTGGCGATGCCAGCAGATGTGCGCAGTCCGCCTGACCCGATTAGTGTGACTTTATCCAGGAGATCCAGTTTTTTAAGTATGTTATGTGCCTGGGGAATAGCAGCTATGAGGGGAATACCCACATTTTCTCTTACATATAAATCTGTGGCACCAGTACCTCCACCAAATCCATCTAGAGTAATGAAATCTACACCTGACTTTGCCAGTATTTCCACATCCTTTTTAACATCACCACAGCCTATCTTAGCACCGATGGGTGCTCCTCCAGTTAAAAACCTTAACCAGGATATCTTGTCCGCTAAATCCTGTGGTGTGTTGATATCCTCATGATGAGCTGGAGAATATGCACCTTCTCTAGGTTCCAATCCCCTTATTCGGGCGATTTCCCTGGTCATCTTCTCTGCGGGGAGGTAGCTCCCTTTTCCAGGGTATGCTCCTTGACCGAACCTAATCTCCACTGCAGATGACTGTTTAATCAATTCTTCATCTATACCGAATCTTCCTGTTGAATATTGTAATATCCTATTATCCCATCCGCGTGATTTTTCTTCATCAATCAACCCCCCTTCGCCTGAGTTATATCCAACACCAAGTTCCTGAGAAGTTTCTAATATAACCAGCTTCACGTTCACAGAAACAGCCCCAAAACTAAGCCCAGAAATCATGATGGGTGATGATACTGTGAATGGCTTATCTGCCTGCTTACCCAGGGTCACTGTGGAATTTACAGGGTCTTCTTCATTTAAAGGGATCTTATTTATTTGTGCCGGAATGAAGTAGAGGTCATCCAGGGACAGGGGCAGTTTCTTCTGGGATCCCATGGATACTGTTTGGCTTTTCTCTTCCAGACTCCCCTCCCGGATTTCCACCACGCCCTGGTAGAAATTCATATCCTCATCAGATCTTTTCTTACGCATCAAAGTGTTGCTTTCCCCTAATTCTACCAGGTTGCAGTAATATAAACCCTTTAAATCATATTCATGGTAAATCTCGCAGGTTTCGCACAGGCAGGCCTGGGGGTTGATATCACATTTACTAGCTTGGGTTCCGCAGTAGAGAATTTCTCCACATCCATGGGGATAGCTGGGACATAACTTGCAGTGGCATTTATCCCGGTTTTCCTGGTTATCCTCGATTTTAGACCTGATATCACCATACTCTAGAACCATAACTATCCCACCAAATTCATGTTTAAAAAATTCATATAAATCTCTGGGGGTCTGTTTCAATATCCACGATAACTGGTTCATCACTGGATAATGCTTTATCCACTGCACCTGTTAATTCATCTGGCGTTTTAACCTTTATCCCCACCCCTCCACAATCACGGGCGAAGGCTGCAAAGTCCGGGTTGTAGAGTTCAGTTTCCCAGTTGGGATATTTTTCCACCATCTGTTCCTGCATAATCATCCCCAGTTGGTGGTTGTTGAAGATGAATATTTTAACTGGAAGCTGGTTACGCACGGCAGTTAAGAAGTCAGCCATAACCATGGAAAAGCCACCGTCACCAGTGATGCTCACCACCTGCCTATCAGGGTAGATAAGTTGAGCTGCCAGTGCTGCAGGGAGGCCGAATCCCATGGTACCCAGGTATCCGGACATGATCATTTTCTGGGTCTTCTTCATCCAGAAGTTACGTCCGAACCACCAACCATTTTCACCAGTGTCAAGGGTTATTACCGCATCATCATCAATCTTGTCATTCAGTACTTTAATAATATACTGGGGCCTGATGGGTGTTAATTTACCGTCAGCTTCCTCATCAAGAAGGTCCAACCATTCTTTTTTATGCTTCCTAATCTCTTCCAGGTACTGGTCCTTTTTATTCTCCTGAACAAGATCCATTAACTGAGGCAATATTTCCGCGCAGTTTCCATAGAGCCCCACCTCAACTGGGAACTGTTTACCTATCGCCAGGGGATCTATGTCTATCTGGATGGTTTTCTTTTCTGGTAAGTGCGTCATATCTGAAAAGGACGAACCAACCACAATGAGTAAATCAGAGTTAAGAACTAGGTATGTGGAGGCTGTTGAACCTATATCTCCATGGCTACCAACATATAACTCGTTATCTTCATTTACCACTCCTTTCCCCCGGAATGTGGTTACAATTGGTGCTGTAATCTTTTCTGCTAGTTCCAGGAGAGCATCTCCCTGGTTGATGGCACCAAATCCAGATACTATCACCGGACGTTCTGCCTGATTTATGGCCTGAGCTGCCTTGAGTATAAGGAACATAGGTTGGTTTATGGCGTTGTTGGGGAAACTACCATCAAAGGGCATAGTTTCCGCTGTGTACGAGATTTCCTGAACATCTTTAGGTATTCCAATATGTGCTACTCCCTTATCCAAAATAGCATGTTTAATAGCCTTGGTTATGAGTGTGGTGGTCTGATTTTCAGACATTAGTACCTTATTATAAACAGTTATTGGTTCGAAGAAAGCTTGCTGATCTATTTCCTGGAACGAACCAGGACCAATCAATTGTCTGGTGAGCATACCAGTAAGTGCGAGTACAGGGGAATGGTCTAGGCTTGCATCGTAGAGCCCAGTGGCCAGGTTGGTTGCACCTGGGCCGGCTACAGTGAGACATGCCGCCGGGTGTCCAGTGAGTTTACCGTATGCTGATGCCATAAAAGCAGCGGTTTGCTCATGTCTAACCTGAATATAGGTTAAATTTTCATTTTTACGCACTGCATCCACCACTCCCAAGGATGAGGTTCCAGGTAATCCAAAGACATATTTGATTCCCCATTCAATCATCTGGGCTATGATAACATCAGAAACAGAGGTTTCCCCCTCTTTAAGTTCGACCTTTTCTTCAGACAAATATACGAATGTAATCTTGGGAGAATTACAAACCGGACATCTCCAATTGTCCGGAAGCTCATCAAATGTGTATCCTTCCTCATCTTCATCATATATGTAATTACAAACAGTGCACCTATATTTCCCCATGTATTATACCCCCTGAAAGCATTGCATAAGATTATATTAATAATATGATTTTAAAACTTTATAAAAATATCTAATTGAAACTAAAAATGGCAAATAATAGAAAATCAGTTGCCAATCACTGGATATCTATATTTTTAAGAAGAGATATATTATTCTGAAACTAGAATTTCTCAATATTATATGAGTCTGTATTGGGTGGTCAATTTAGGGAAGGAATTGTAAAATGAGTAAGATTATAACCACGCTTCTAAAATCAACCAGGATAAGTTGGTCTTCTAAAACTGTGAATATGTTTCTTTTAGCCCTTACTTACGCCTACTTTTCCAATTTAACCATTTCCAACCCCCTGCAGATTCTAGAGGGTTTAATCCTGGTTTCCACTCTTTGGGGGGCACTTTACAGTCTGAACGACTTAACTGATCTGAAGTTCGATAAAGAAGACCCGGAAAAACAGAACCGTGCTTTTATCGAAAACAGCATTGAAAGGAAATGGATCCTGACATTCATAATCGTGTTAATTTCTATAATATTTATCGGATCAATCCTTACCTTAAAAATTGATTTCACCATCATCATGGCTTTAATGGTACTAAATCAGTTATTATATACAGTGCCACCTATAAGGCTTAAAGATACAGTGCTAGCCCCCTTTACAAGCACAGCCACTAATTCAGTTTTAAGGATAGCCTCTTGCAGCGTGCTCCTTGGAGACCTGTTCCTGGTCCCATTAAGCGTTTACTTCTTTATGTATACCGCGAGCATGGGCACCTACTTGATATACAAGGGTATCCCCAGACAAGCCAGTCTGGTGAGTGTGGTGAGTGGTGCAATCCTCATATACGTACTGTACCTTGGTGAAATAAACCTGATTCAATTAGCTATCGCAATTTTACCAGCGATTATTGCAGGAATACCATTATACCTATCTCTTTTCTTAAACAAGGATAATATGTCCTCATTAGCTGATATATTATATCATCAGGTAGCCCTGGTCTTTTACCTGGTATGTATTCTTTATATCCTCTTTTTTTAAATAGAAAAAAAATGAAGAAATGTAAAATTCAAGGAAAATTTGTAGAAATTGAAAAATATGAAAGTTGGAAATAAATGGAAAATCAAGAAAAAAAGAAATATGAAAAATTAAATCTAGAAATAAAATTGAAAAAAAATTTAAAAAATTTAAAAAGTTTAGAAAAGTTTTCCTAACTTCAACAAGGCCTTGGGAGAAACTTTAATTAACTGTTTAATAAGTTCTGCTGGGTTTATTCTGTCAAGCTCGATATCCTGGAAAGCATCAGCTATGGAGTTCAGTTCCTCATCAGATAAACTTTGGAGGTAGTCTTTGACCTTTAAGTCTCTTTCAAACTTCACACCAATGTTTTCTTCACATCTTTCCTGGTATTCAGATAAATTTTTTGCAGAATAATCACCTTCTTTAATAGCCTTGGCTGCTACTTTACCAGCGTATACTCCAGCCTCCATGGCAGATATGATTCCACCACCTGTTAAGGGATTAACCTGGCTAGCAGAGTCTCCCACTAACATGAAGTTATCAGCTGTCAGTTCTTTATGCATACCACCTACCGGATCCCCTCCTATGTTGAATTCTACTGGTTGTGCATTCTGTGTAGCCGGGTTGTTTTTTACAAAATCCAGTAAGTGTTCATATGCGCTTTTGTCTGTTTCGGTGGTTAAAATTCCCAGTCCTACATTTGCTATGTCATCTCCCTTAGGGAATATCCAGGCGTATCCTCCAGGTGCCGTACTACCGAAGTGGAATTCTATAGCATCTGGGTCTTCCATTTTAACGTTCACCATTTCAAACTGAGCACATGATTCCATATTTTTTGGTTTCTGAGCTGTTTTAAGTCCAACCCATCTTCCTACTCTTGATTCTGGGCCGTCGGCTCCTATAACTATTTTAGCTTTTATTTCCAGTTCTTCTCCCATGGATTCGGCAGTTACAATGAGACTATCCCCATCTCTTCTGAGTCCGTTGGCAATGGTTTTAATCATGATCTGGGCTCCAGCTCTAGCAGCGTCCATGGCCATATGTTTATCAAAGACTTTCCTTTCTAGTATGTAACCTGCCTCAGGAAGTTTGACTTTCTCATCGTTGAGCCAAACACTGGTGCCATTTGGAGCTATCAACCTCACTCCACTTAGTTCCTTTGTAACCCATCGGGTACTGGGTTCAATTTTTAATTTTTTTAAGCCTTCCTTGGATACTCCTTCAGCACATCTTTTAGGGGTCCCTATCTCAGATTTCTTATCGATTATGATTACGTCAGCCCCGTTTAGTGCGGCGTGTTTTGCAGTTAATGATCCTGCAGGTCCTGCTCCTATTACCAGTACATCAGTTTCAATTATCATTAAAATATCTCCTATTCTACTTCCTCTTTAGCCAGTGCCTGGACCGGGCAGACCTGGATGCATACAGCACATTCTTTACAATTATCTTTGTCAAATTTTAAGCTGTTTTCCCTGACTTCGATGAGGGATCGGGGACATACACCTGCACATTCCCCACAGTACATACACCATTCTTTAACCTTCATAATCATCATCTTACTTGTTTTTTCTTATCTTTATGAATTTTATTTTTTTTAATTTCCTTATTACTTATGAATTTTATATTTTTAAACATCAAGTATCTATATATGGTTTAAAAAGTTTCCCTTGAAACTAATAACCTAATTTATAGTAGTAACCCAATTTATTTTTCATCTTCACAGGTAACAAACATATATCCGCACTCAGAGCAGACAAGGGACTTTGTGGTCGCATGTGCCTGGAATTCACTGTGGAATTTTCTGGTCATTGTTTTATCTTTGCAACCGCATTTTGGGCATTTTTCATCTAATTTACCTATGTTCATGGTTTTATCTTCCTTATACTTTTTTAAGAAGGCTTGATCATGAGGGCTATTACACCTGTTGGGTTATTTTTATCATCAGATTCTGGGCCTATGGTTAATCCCGAGTTTCCCAGCATTTCTTTGGTTGCCCGTTTGGTGATTTCTTTAAATATGGTCCTATATGCAGGGCAATGAGGGTCAACGCCGTCGATTTCTCCTTCAAACTCGGCCAATGCATTGTAAGGACACCCTCCCCTGCAGAACTTTACGAAGGTGCACCTTTTACAGTTTTTATCCACGTACTCCTTGAATTTTTGCATTAACTTCCATGCTTTTGAATCTGCAAGTTCTCCCTGGCTTGGATGGTCGCGTACATTGCCCATCACCCAATCTGGCATTCCCACAAAGCGATAGCATGGGTATATACTTCCATCCGGCCCTACAGCAAAAGTGTCGTCCATGCAGTCTACAAATGTGCATACTGCTCCCCGTCTGGTAAACACACTCTTGCATATATGGTCGATGTTTTTCACCTTGATATCGTCGATGTTATCCAGGTATTTGTCAAGTAGATATATGAGTAATTTACCGTATTCATCTGGTGGTAATGCCCATTTTTCAGGGTTTTCATCCCGTATTGAGGGTAATGCAGGATGTAATTTCAAGTCTAAACCATTATCCAGGAAGTAGTTAAATATTTCCTCCTTAAAGCCTATGGAGTAGGAGGTAAAGGTGCAGATAAAGCTTACCTGTAAATCGTTGTCCTGGGCTATCTGATAACCCTTCATGGTCTTCTGATAATATCCATCCCCCCGTTGGAGGTCGTTTAATTCCTCTGGTCCGTCTAAGCTGGAACCCACAGGTATAGAATATTCGGCAAATAACTTTGCTAATTCAGGAGTTAAATTCCACAAGTTACTCTGCAAGGCGAATGCGGGTTTTAAATGGTCCAATTCCTTGGCAAGCAGGGGTAATGCTTCTTTGAAAAATTCATACCCAGCTAGAAGTGGTTCCCCCCCGTGGAAGGTGAAGGTCACTGGCTCATTACGGAAATCCTTAAGCCATTCTACCAGTTCTCTAATAGTCTCCATATTCATAAGTGGTGATCCTTCCTCGCTACTCCAGCAGTAGTTGCAGTTAGATGGACATCCTAGTGTAGGGATTATCATCACATGAAAAGCCATAAAAACCTCTTCTTTAAATACTAATTAATTTATTATTGTATTTTTAATCTTATAATTTAATTTTTATGTTTTCAAACAGTTATTAATATTAAAAATGATTGATTGTAAAAAAATCCATTTAAAATAGAAAATGTGTAATATTTTTATTTAAAAATTAGGAAAATATTTTATATTTTCCTTAAAAAAGTAGAAAATCATCCGAATCGGACTTTAAGCATACGGACGAGGTTTCTCAAGTCATTTGCATTTGCTGCAGCCAGTGCATCATTTAATTCATCCCAGGTAATTCCCTTGAAGTTCTCAACTATATCATTTATCTGATCCTCATTCATAGACATCCCCCCATTCATTTATAATTAAAAATTTGTTTTAAAAAAATGGTGATATTATTTAGTACCCCTGAATTAGGATTTTATTTAATATCTATTTTGATTTTTTCTGCAGCTATTTTGGGCAGATTTATGGTCAATATTGAGTCTTCGAATTTTGCTGATGCTTTTTTAACATCTATTTTTGCTGGGAGTTCTATGGTTTTGGTTATTTTACCGTAATTTCTTTCTCTGCGGATGTAATTAACTTCTTCCTCTTTGTATTCTTCATCAAATGTCGCGGTTATTTCTACGCTTGTTTCGGTTAATGTTACATTTAATAATTCTTTTTTGGCCCCTGGAAGGTCCGCTTTGATGATTATTTCAGTATCTGAATCTAATACATCTGCCAGGGGTTTTTGCAGTGAACTGGTATAATCGGAAATTGCTTTTGAAAAATCTTCCTGCCGGTCACGGATAGTGCTTACGAAGTCGTTGAACATCTTCTCTGCTTGTGTCCTTCCTTTAGGAACATCGTCTTCTGCATCTTTCCTCAGAGATCTTGTTTCATTACTGGTGGATGCTTTACTTTCCGTTTTTTTTCCAAGCTGTGCCTTTGATGTTCCCTCATCAGCACCGGTACCTTGGACTACTTCTAAATTTTTCTTATCTACCATTCGTTATCACCAATGAATTTATAATAGGCTGATTATTTTAATAATCTGTATTTAGTAGATAATAAATCTATTTTTTATCTTTCTTAGTCACTTTCTTTGTTTTGGAAGTGTTGAAATTATACATATTGGAATCCTGTTCTAATATCCTTAATCTTTCTGCTAAAAATTCTAAAACACGTTTCTTATCTGTAAATGATACGTCCTTTTTAGATAACATATTAATTAGTTCTGTAATACTTCTAGCAGAATGTGTACCTGATTTTTCGTCCATTAGTATTATGTCCCTTTTTCCGAATTCCTTGGATGTGGATACAAAAACTGCACCCCATACATTTCCATTTTTGTCCTTTAGATCTATGGAATTATAGAAATCTTTCTCTTTTATTTTATTTTTCATCTTAAATCACCTTAATACAACTTATCATAATTATATTTATAATAAAACTAAATAGTATATAAATGTTTCTAAAAAAATGAAATTTACAAAAAACTATTCACCATTAATATTTCGTTAATAGAATGAATTATTAAGGATTGTTTACAAATATAAACTGGTAATTTAAAATTTAGTACTATAGTAATATTATAAAAAATTTCTAGATCTCAAACGAAACTTTTAATTTTAATCACTCTAATATATTGTTTAGTAAAAAATGCAAAAGTTGAATTGAAGGAATTAATGGACGGTATTCACATCAAAATTTTTATTTTTTAATCAAAAAAAATTCATAATTTGAGCGAATAGTATGGAATCAGTTAATAAACAACCCTTAGAAATCCTTTTAGTTGAAGATAATCCTGGAGATATACGCCTGATCAAGGAAATATTAAAGGAAACCAAGATACAAAACAATATTAGGATAGCAATGGATGGAGAAGCAGCTTTAAATTTGTTGTTTAATTTAGACGACTTAACTACACCCCGTCCAGATCTGATTCTCCTAGATTTAAATTTGCCAAAAATTGATGGAAGGGAACTCCTATCTGAAATTAAGAATGATGAAGATCTCAAAAGTATACCTGTGGTGATACTAACCACCTCTACAGCCGAGGAAGATATCATAGAAACTTATAATAATCATGCTAATTCATATATCACCAAACCAGTGGACTTAGATCATTTTATAAAAGTAGTTGAATCAATTATGGATTTCTGGCTATCAATAGTTAAGCTACCCAGGTGAAAATATGAATAATGAGAGCATCAAAGTCCTTTTAATTGAAGACAATAAAGGAGATGCCATTCTTATACAGGAAATGTTAAAGGATGTTGAAAAAACTAATTTTCAGGTAAAACATGCTCAGACATTAAGTGATGGAATAGATTACCTTCAGGATAATGATTTTAATATTATTCTATTGGATCTGGCACTGCCTGATAGCCATGGTATTGATACCTTTAACCAGACCAACAACCAAGCTCCAGAGCTACCCATAATAATTTTAACTGGGCTTTCAGATGAAGAATTTGCAATAAAAGCTGTAGGAGAAGGAGCTCAAGACTACCTGGTAAAAGGAGAAGTTGACAAGCAATTACTTGCACGGTCCATGAAATATGCCATAGAAAGAAACATAATCGAAGGCAAACTCAAAAAGTCCGAGGAAAGATACCGGATTATGGTGGAAAAAACTCAATCAGGAATTTTCCTTATAAACCCCTATAACAAACTGAACTATGTTAACAAGCAAATGGCCAACATGCTGGGCTATCAAATAAATGAAATGAGAAACAAGAGTATATTTGATTTTATGGATAAAGAAGGTAAAAAAGCTTTTCAAGACCATTTAAAAAAGATCAGGAATGGTATTGGAAATATCCATGAACTAAAATTCAAAAATAAAAGTGGATCTCAACTCTGGGCCCTGACCTCAACCAATCCAATTTACAAGGGAAACGGTAATTATTTAGGCAGTGTCTCTATAATCACCGATATAAGCGCCCGTAAAGGTGTGGAAAAAAACATAATTGAAGCCATGGTTGAAAAAGACAAGAGCTATCGAATGATAATTGCAAACATGATGGAAGCAATAAAACCTTTAATTGCCCAGGAATACTCAGAAGAATACTATGATAAGTTTAACTGAATATAATATAATTTAATAGTTACAATATGAAAATATGCTAATTCACATTTCCCAACATAAAAAAGAGAGCTAACATGCGTATTGAATTATTAATTGCCAGTTTTGTTGTGATGGTCATAGGACTGGTAATATCTGGAATGATTGGAAGCCTTATTCTGGCCATTGGGATAATGCTGTTTCTATACGTTGTTTTCTCCAGGGAGGATACAATGGAAATGGGACCTACAAGATATATAGAACCAAATTATTATCAGGAGCCTCCCCGTCAAAGTAAAAAAACCAGACCTAGATACGAAGATGAACCCATACCCCCTAGGAAGAGAAATTTGGACCGGGCTGAAAGAGAATTAAGGGAATGGAACACGGGAAAACAGAAGAAACGTTGCTCTAAGTGTGGTTCAACAAGTAACCCGGCAGATGCTAGATTTTGCGCCGATTGTGGAGTTAAATTATAACGTATTTTAAATAATTAATTTTAACTTACATAATTAATTTTACTCGTTTTAATTAATTTTTTTTAAATTGATAATTTTACAATTTAATGAGTTATCTTATATCGATAACTGATCTAAACTTCAACTCATAATCAAAATCCAGCTTCAACTTGTAATCAGAATCTAATTCGCCCATTATGCTCTATATAATAGTATATGAACCTCAAACTGAGTACTAAAAGGAATAATCCCATGGCCATGATTATTAAATTTCCAATGAACCCAAAACTATCAGGATATAAAAAAAATCCAAATAGCATGAAGTAGATGCCTGCTAGAGCCATGTTAATAGATCCTGCTAATTTTATTTTCATGTTGAGAGTGAAAAGATTTATAATTCCCAGTATCAGTGTAACTGCACCTAGAAGGTATACGATCCAGTACTGGTTGAAATTCAAAAGCAGTATAATAATGCCGAATGCAATTAAAAACCTGCTTACATCCCTAACAGTGAAGGTTTTCTCATCAGTTTCCATGTTGAGATTTTTCAATTGCCTCCAATATAAACCTAATCCTATTACCATAACAGGCTATATATGGCCTGATATCTTCATCGCCCAAACCAGGCATCCTTTTTTTAACTATCTCTATTATTTCAGATTCAGTATAGGATATTTCCACCACCACGAAGAATATATTCAAAAATGATACAAATATCTTGGTAAGCAGCCCGAAATCAGTGCACAAATCCTTCTTCACTCCCCTGACCCGGAAGGTCCAGGCAGTTTGAAAGACCAGGTTTAGCCTACGGAATTTAGATTTATTCCTGAAATAAAATAAAACCAGGGATAAATAAAAAGGAAAGCTTCTAAATCCCTTATGATCCATCCATAAACTGAAACCAACTTTATCATCATATAAGTAGTGTGAATCATGAAACCTATCAGCCAGTAAAACTGCATCATACTCAGCAGCCCTCTCAAAAACCTCATCAACACCTTTAACCTTCATGTCTTCCTTTAATGAATGGAAAAATTTGTTATAAACATCCATTGAGCTTTGGTGAATATCATCCAGCTTAAGAATCGCATTATAAACATTTAAATCCAGATTATTCACGGCCGTGTATATGTTGGCTGATTTTCCAGTGCCAGGGGCACCTATCACATGAATTATCCTACCTTTACAGGTTTTTAATTCCTTTAATTGTTTGAATAACTTTCGGTAGGCTGCGGTGACTGTGAAATCTTGGTCATCCTCTGCTATGTTCACCTTAAATTTAACCATAGACGTATTATGGATATCCTATAAAATCAATTTATGGGACGTGTTGGAAAAAAATAGGAGTAAAACCAAATTATGATAAAAAAATTTAGAAAAAAAGTCAATCTATTGAGATTTTTTACTAAATTTAAATGTAACCGTACCAGTTTCAGTATTTTTAGTGGTAGATCTCAGAATGTTTAGTGGTAGATCTCAGAATGTAAAATCCACTTAATCCCCGACGTATAATTCATAAGCCCTGGATGGATCTTCACCTTTATCCAGTTTAACTGTTATCTCCATTTCAATTACCTCCGTTTAATTTAGAAAAGAAAATGAAATTTATAAAATAAATAATACACTATTTAAGCATCCGTGAATTAATTTAAGCATCCTTGGAATTAACATCAGAAGTTTCCTGGGCAGACATATAAGCATCGTATATGGTATAAAGCCAGAGGATTACGTATAAAATGATTCCAATTATTGAAATAAAAATTATTGATATTAAGAAATAGTTAACGTTGATATAATAAAAGCAAGAAGGATTAAAAATAGGCCAAAGAGGATTTTACCCACATAAATTTGTCCCATACCTGGTAACAAGAATGATAAGAATGCTGCTAATATTGGATTTTTCGCCATCAAAACCACCTAATTCCCATCAAACCATCACCCATATATGTATATTATTGATTAATTAAAATTTGTAAAATCACAACAATCCATTTAAATTTATTTTAAATTTATTTTACAAGCAACTTCATCAACTCTTTATGGCTACTCGTGTTTATAATATCTTTTTTTACTGCCCATCCTCGCCGGGCAGTGGCTATCCCCAACTCCATATCCCATACGCGTTCTATGGAGTGGGCATCTGTATTTATAACCAGTTTACATCCGGTCTGAATTGCATTTTTAATCATGACATCCCTTAAATCGAGCCTATCAGGCTGGGAATTAACCTCCAAGTAGGTATTGGTATCTACAGATGTCTGGAATATCTTATCCACATCTAGTTCATAGGCACTTCTTTTATGGATCTTTCTCCCTGTGGGATGTGCTATAATATTCACATACTGGTTTTCCATGGCTGAAATAATTCTATCAGTTAACTGTTCTTTACTCTGCCTATAACCAGAATTTATACCCGCAACAATAACGTCTAAATCCTTTAAAATATCCTCTTTAATTTCAAGTTTTCCATCTGATTTTATGTTAACTTCAAGGCCCTTCAGTATGGTGATATTCTCAATTTCTCTATCTAATCTATCTAGTTCTTTCATCTGTACCCTTATTTTATTTTCATCTATTCCTTTAGGTACCTGTAAACTACCGATATGGTCGGTTATGGCAATGTACTCATGACCCCAATCCTGTGCTGCTTCAACCATATCCTTGAGACTGCTTTTACCATCGCTCCAGTCAGTGTGCATGTGAAGATCACCCCTGATATCATGGTAGCCTATAATTAGAGGTAATTCCCTCTGTATAGCTACCTCCACATCCTCAACATTCTGCCTAAGTTCTGGTTCCATGTAATGAATTCCAAGTTCCTGGAAGATCTCCTCCTCATTTTGCCCTGCTACCATGGTAGCTCCATTAAAAAGGCCGTATTCATTGAGTTTCAGACCTCGTTTTATTGACATTTTCCTCATTTCCACGTTGACTTCTTTAGATCCGGTGAAATAAAGTAATGCAGCTCCAAAGGATTTTTCAGGCATGACCCTTAAATCGCAGTTTACATCAGCCTTCAAACGAACTGTTGATTTGCTTATCCCTTTGGCTATAACCCGGTCAACCATGTCCAGTGCAACGAAGTATCCCATCACCTGGCGGGGATTATCAGTCACAACTAGTATGTCTATGTCTCCAATGGTTTCCTGCCTTCTTCTGATGGATCCAGCCACTTCAACCTGGATGACATGTTTAAAACCTTCTAATTTTTCTTTAATATTATTTGCCAGTGGTAACATGTGACCTAAGAGGTGGCGAGTTGTTTTTCTGGCATATTTGATATTCTCCAGTATGTTCTTTTCTTTCTTTTCGCTTAATCCCTTTATTCTTCTTAGCTGGTGATGTTTAGCCATTTCTTCCAGATCATCCAGATCCTTAATATCAAGGGATTGGTAGAGTAATTTAACTGTTTTCGGCCCAATACCCTCCACCGCTAATAACGATTCAAAATCTATAGGGCATTGCTTCCTTAACTCTTCAAAATAAGGAAGGTGTCCAGTTTCATTTAACTCAACTATTTTTTTGGTGATGCTTTCACCAACACCAGGTAACTTCATTATTTCCTTTGATGTTAAATCTTCAACCGGTTGTGAGAGTGATTTAATGGTCTCGGCAGCTCTTTTATAGGCTATGGGTTTGTATGGTACACCTTTAATTTCCAGCAGATCAGCGATTTCATCTAATACACGGGCAATCTCCTTATTATCCATAACCATCCTCCCTTCAACATTTATACAACACCTTTTACCTAATAATATTTTTAACATTCTTAAAATGTGTTTTAGCCACATAGGGCAATATTTCTGGATTTATATCTCCTGGAATCATATTCTTTAAATCTAATTTATACTCATTATTCAGTCCACGGACTGCTTGTTCAAAGAAGTATTTGGCTATGATACTGGCTGCTGCTACTGGTGTTTTACATTCTCCGCCTGTTTTCTGGATAACTTTAACCTTAATCCTGTCTAACCCTTTTAGACGATTTTCCATTTTCATTTGGTCAAACTTATCTACAGTTACCTCAACCTTCTCATATTCAAGCCGTTCCAGTAGTTCACGGATAGCACGGCCATGGGCCCAGGCCATTAAATCGTTGAGGGATTTACCTTCATTTTCAAATTCTTGGTAGAGTTTGTTGTAACTTTCAGGGCTGAGTACAATGTACTCGTAGGGAATGTTTTTTTCCATGATCTCCTGGGCAATTTCAATGATCCTGTTGGTCTTCATGGTTTTACTGTCCTTTACGCCCAGAAGCCGTAGTTCTAATATCTCATCTGATGTAAGTGCAGTTACCACCACTACCAGGGGCCCATACCACTCCCCTTTACCAGTTTCATCTGATCCTAAATAGTAGTCATAATCATATTCCCTGATTAAGATAGACTTTAAAATATCCAGTGTCTCGTTTGTCTCGTTGAACACCAGCTTCCCTGAATTGTAAAGAATTAGTTTAACTTTCTGGTCTTTAACCCTGAGTAACTCATATTCGTTGGTTAACGGGCTTCTTTCCAGGTTGGAAGTTTCAATGTATTCTTTTAACATCTGAACCTCTATTTCAGATAGTGTCAATGAATTCATAATATTATATTGGTATTTGAATTGTTTCAATATTTCGAAAAAAAAGATTTTAGAAAAATAAATTATTGGGGTTTAAAATAATTTATAATATAAAAACATGCTTGTTTAAAAGAATGGGAGTAGCAGCCTAAACATTATCCCACCTACAATTATTGCAGTCGCGAAGTTAGCTAAAACCATGGTTGTGGTGGCTTTCCATCCAAATTCTTTTAGTAAAACTGTGATGGTAGCTATACATGGAATGAACAGCATGCTAACCAGGGCCAGTATTATAAACTGTAACGGAGTGAAGAACGGGGCAAGGTTGGTTCCAAAGAGTGTTACCAATATCAGTAAAACGAACTCCTTCCTTACTACACCAAAGATTAAGACCAGACCAGCAACTACAGGAAGGCCCAACCATGTCACGGTTATTGGAGCCATTGCATTGGTAACTGGTGTTAAGATACCAGATACATAAAGAGCCTGTATGGCTGCACTTGATATTATGTACACCGGAAATACAAGATATATCAGTGATTTTGTCCTGGTCCAGGTCTGTTTAAGTGCAGTTGAAATTGAGGGGAGTTTAAATGAATGTATCTCCATTATCAAGCCTGGTGTTTCCCCGGGAACCACCTTATATGCCAGCTTTCCAAGCAAGAAAATAACCAGTATATCAATGGCGTAAAGTGCTATGGCCCACCATACATTAACGTACACCGCCACCAATCCCAGAATCACGATGGTCCTAGCAGAACAGGGGGCAAATGTAATGGCAAAACCAGATAGTAGTCTTTCACGGCGTGTCTCCAAAATTCGGGTGCTTTCAATAGCAGGTACATTACATCCGTAACCCAGGATCATGGGTATCAGGGCTTTTCCATGGAGACCTATCTTATGCATGAGGCTGTCCATCATGAATGCAACCCTGGTGAGCACACCAGAGTTCTCAATCAAGCTTAACATCAAATAGAATGGAACAACAAATGGTATTATCAGGGTAATTCCAGCCACTAAACCACCAAATGCACCGTTCCATAAAATACTCCCAAGTGTTCCGTATAACTGCGGATCCACAGGTTGAAAGAAGCTTAAGGCGTTTCCTAAAAGTTCGCTAAAGAAATTACCAATAACGAAAGTCCAGAGAAGTAATCCACCAATCACCAGTGCTGATGTCAAGTATCCAAATACATGATGGGTGAATACTTTATCCAGTTTTTCTGAAAAGGAGATTTTTATCTTTTTAGTTTGGGTTTGTGCACCCTGGACAATGAGGTTGGAGATAGAATACCTTTCAGCAGCAATGACAGAAAAGGATGGTTCCTGGTGGATGTCCTCTATTTCCTTGGAAAGCTGATAGGCTTTTCTAACCACGTCTTCTGATTTTGATTGTACCAGACTCCTGATTTCTTCATCGTTTTCCAAGAGTTTAATGGCCATCCAACGGGTTACATAATCAAGTTCTAATTTTTCAGAGTCTATGAATTCACTTAAACTTTGTATCCGTTTTTCAACCTCGGCTCCGTATTCAATGGGATTTGTTTTATGTGGGGATGATCCTTTAATTCCAGTTTCCTTGGATTTATCCACAATTTCTACTGCCTTTTCCATCAGTTCATGTAGTCCTTCTCCCCTGATTGCTACTGTGGCTATAACTGGTACCTGCAGTGCTGCTTCTAATTTTTCGGTGTCAATGACTATTCCCTTTTGCTGAGCTATGTCCACTTGGTTGATGCAGACTATCAGGGGAACTTCCATTTCCATAAGCTGCATTGTAAAAAATAGGTTTCTTTCCAGGACAGCAGCATCTACAACGTTGATCACCAAGTCTGGTTTATTAAAAGCAATGAATTCTCGGGATACAATTTCTTCCATGGAATAAGTGGAGAATGAGTAAATTCCAGGTAAGTCAACCACATCGATTTCATGTCCTCCAAAATGGAGGTGGCCTTCAGCCAGTTCCACTGTTTTCCCGGGCCAGTTTCCTATTATTTGATTAGATCCAGTGAGTTCGTTGAAGATAACGCTTTTACCAACGTTGGCATTTCCGGCGAGGGCTATGGTTATGTTGTCTTCTTCTTTATCTTCTTGATGATTGCTGGTTGAGATTAATGTTTTTTGCTCTGATTTATGTTTCATCATCTTACTTCCATGAAAATCACTTTAAATCACTTTGCAGTGGCATCGCTGTCACCAGTTAATTCGACGAATACATTGCATGCAATATCTCGTCCAATTGCTAGTTTTGATCCCCTGATTGAAACTTCCACAGGACCTTTTAGTGGTGCGATTTTAATTACGCTGATTTTTGCTCCAATGGTAATTCCCATGTCCAGGAGTCTTCTGATGATTTTGTTGTCTCCCCTGATAAAGGATATTTTGCCTTCCTGGTGATCCTTCAGATCCATTATGGGGATGAGATTTTCATTTCTCTTTCCCACTTCACTGACTTCCTCTTTACGGGTCATACATTCTTCACAGGTGGTGAAAGGGAAATCACATGCAGGTATGGGTGAGTCATCAGGGCATGTATCTGGATACTCCAGAACCTGGCAGAGTGCTCTTTCAGCATCGTCGGATAACGAATGCTCCATATCACAAGCCTGTTCATGTAACAGGTTGTTTTTAAGTTTTAAAATATCATGGAGGAATCTCTCAAGTAACCTATGTTTACGTGTGATGTTTTTTGCGGTTTTAAGTCCAGTATCTGTTAGTTTTGCACCTTTGTATTGTGAATAATTGACGTAACCCATCTTATTAAGTTTTTGGAGCATTTGTGTGACGCTTCCTGGGGCTATGTTCAGGGTTTTTGATATATTGGTCGTTTTAACCCTTTCACCGTTCTTGTTTAATCTGTATATTGTTTCCAGATATTCTTCTATATTTTCGCTGAGTTTCTTATTTGAATCCGTGTGAGGCATTTAGGTTCACCTAAACAATTTGTTATATATTAAGATGTTCAAACCATATATAAAACTTTTCGTATACCTAAAATTTAGAGAACAAAGAATTTAATATCAATAGATATATATTGGTGACCATATATTACCAGTAAAGAACTTCTAAGTGGAGGATAAACAGATGTCAGAGGAAAATGTGGTATACATTGGAAACAAACCAGTAATGAACTATGTATTAGCTGTAGTTACACAGATGAATAGCGGTGTCTCAGAAGTGATGCTTAAAGCTCGTGGACGAGCCATAAGCAGAGCTGTTGACGTTGCAGAAATTGTCAGGAATAAATTCTTACCTGAGGTACAGCTTGGATCTATAAATATATCTACTGAAGAAATTCAAAATGCAGAGGGTTCAAACAGTAACGTTTCAGCCATTGAAATTCAGCTTAATAAGTGAGTAATCCTCCTTATTAAAAATTTTATTTTGATTTTCATTTATTTAATTTTTTATATTTAATGCATATTTTTTTAATTTTAAACAATTTTTACTTCACCCTTAATAATAGTTGAATTCATAAACCAGGGAATACAGAACAATATACAAGTGTATTAAATTATCAGGTTAAAATTAAGATATCAGGGCAAATATTGTTTAATAAGTATAATATAAATTATAATAAACAATGTATAGCTAAATATACATTATACAGTCAAATAAACCCAAATATACAATATACATTTAAGAAAATATATATAACATATAATCCCGCTTTTTAAGATAATACAAAGGATAAAACCTGTGTAAATCTAAAGTAGCGGGGGGTTGAATTTGTTATCATCTGTTCCCACAAAGAAAAAAAAGAAACTTAGAAATTATAAAACCTTCATTTTAGTTACTTCTATATTTTTACTTATAATAGCTCTTTTTGGAATATCTGGTCTGTATTATAATGCATCTCAGATGGCTCCCACTATAATAATGGTAAACCAATCTGAAAACAATTCATCAACCTATGGAACCTATCCTGAAAAAAATACTACAATCAAAATAAATTCACAAGATAATCAAAAAAACCCACAATCTGACCAGGATAGCCAAAATAAGAAAACAAATAAAAAATCCGATTCTAATGAAAACAGACCAAAAAACAGTACCTAATGCTCACTACTTTTGCTGCCTTTTAGCACCTTTAATAAGGGATTAAAAGGAAATATAACCCCCTATCAACCTGCATTATTGAATATGGCAGATAACCACCAAGTGCAAACTCTGTTTAACAGAACTTATTAAATAAAAAAAGTTTAAAAATGAGTTTAATTGGTTAATGGGGGATTAAAATACATATCTTCTTATTACGTTTTTAAAATTCCTTTTTAAATGCTCTTAATTTTAAAAAGAAGCTCTAAAACGTGCGTTTAATGACAAAAAAACCGCAAACTTTATATGTGATTATAAATTGATAGTTGTTTAAGTCCAGAAAAAGTCTCAAGATGACTTTTTTATTAAATTGGACATGGAGGCGGTATAATTAATAGAAATTTGACTTTAGCAGTCATAACTTTGTTAGCATTAGTAATGTTTTTTAATGTAAGCGAAGTTTCAGCTGCAACAACTGTAGATACTGATTCAGTTGTAAATTCATCAGACATAGTAAAAAACCATATTGAATCTAAAAAAACAGTTCCAACAACATTAACAGTGAACAATGAACAGGTAACATCAGAACAGTACCTATATCTATTAACATCAACTGTTACCAATATAAACAATAACAATAATAATGCAGTAACGGTAAAAACAGTAGCTAAAGCACCTAACCCCAGTGAAAACTTAAAAAGCGGCAATCTATATAAAAGCGAATATCTCAACTTAGCCTATTCAATTACCAAATTTATAAACACTAACGGAAGGTTACCCAACTTCATTGACACTTCTAAGGGAAAAATGAACCCTGACAACATGATCTACACCTACTCAAGGATCATTAGTTTCTACAAAACAAACAACAGATTACCTAACTTCGTATCAATAGCACCATGGAATAAACCAAGTGGAGAAGGACTAACCACACCAGTTGCAACAACACCAAGCACACCCACACCTAATGAAAGTAACGTCCCATCAACAGGTACAACTGTAGATATTGACTCTGTTGTTAAATCATCAGACACAGTAAAAAACTATGTTGAATCTAAAAAAGCAGTTCCAAGCACAATAACAGTAGCAGGTAAAAACCTAACAATAGAACAGTACCTGTATCTATTGACATCAAGTGTTACCAACATCAACAACAACAATAAAAATACCATAACCATAAAATCAATAAACAAAGCACCTAACCCCAACGAAAACGTATGGAGTGGTTCTCTGTCTAAAAGTGAATATATCAAATTAGCCTATTCAATTAACAAATTTATAAATACCAACGGAAGGCTACCCAACTTCATAAGCACTTCCCTGGGGAATATGAGACCAGAAAATATGATCTACACTTATTCAAAGATCACAGCATTCTATAAAACAAACAACCGATTACCCAACACAGTATCAGTAACCCCATGGAATAAATCAAGTGGAGAAGGTCTCTATACACCAGATGCAAGTATACAAGCTAAAATCGACGCCATCGGATACAAAGAAGCAATATACGGACGGGCACAGGGAAATTCCGACCCATATAGAATGGAAATAATTGGTTGGGGAGACTGCTGGGCCAGCTCTCTGTGGTTATATAATAAACTATCCGCAGCAGGAGTAAGTGTTAGAACTGTAAGAGCCAGTAGTAGTTCTTATCCTCTTCATCAATGGGTTCAGATAAACACTGGTAACGGATGGGTAAACTGGAACTACATTAAATACAGTTCAAAACACATCGGAGCAATTGGCTCTGGATACTGGGTAGCTAAGACCTACCTTGCTTAAAACATTTGTTTTAAACAGTGCATACCACAGAATAAATTAATTGTAGACTTTAAAATCTCCATTTTAAATTTTTTTTTTAAATTTCTAAAAAATTTTTAATTAATTTTTTTTATGATGAAATTTCTTAAATTGTTAATTTTTTAAATTTAACCGAATTTTTTTGAATTTATTTTTTTAAATTCTTTCTGATCAGAATTTTAATACCTTCTAAGCAACATAGTTAAACATAGATCTTGAATGTTATTGAATAATAGAATTATCTAGGTGGATGTAATTGGATAATAAAATTAAAATTCTGCTGGTTATAGCGGTTATCATAGTTGCAGGGCTAGGAATGTTCAGCGGATTTCTTTTTGATGGATATTTAACTGGTGATGTCACCAATACTACAGTTGCAAATGATTCAAATTCAGGGATAAATCAAACTAATAACACTATAACGTCCACCACAAAAAATGCTAATTACATTGGTACAGAGGAAGCCATAAGCATCGGAAAAACAGTGCTGGGTGATGATCCCCATATAAATTATTATGCAGAACTAATCACAGATACTGATGTTCCTTACTACTTGGTTGGTGGAAAAATATACAACGAAGTGGGAGACGAAATTAGTCAAACATCCACAGTGAAAGTTGATGCTGTAACTGGTGAAATTTTATAGAACAAAGATACATGTTGAATAAGATACAGAAATAAATTATATAATGCAGATTCAATCAAATAGGAGTTAATAAAATGAGTAAGTCTCCTATTATTCAAGGGAAATATTACTTCCCCTTCCACATATGCCAATCAGTAATGCTTATACTACTTTCAACAAGTTATTATCATCTATTTGAAAGTTTTAATTATCCAAAATATTTTTAATCTTTTGATTTGAGTAAAAATTTAGTTTTTTACAGTATCCATAATAGTTATAATATCAAAGAAAGATCTATTAATATTAATTTTACTCCGGGGAAAATGGACAATTATTCCTGGAAATGGACAATTATCAATTCCACCCACACAAACTATAACCTTATTATCAAATTCTTAACCTTTAAATTAATTGAGAATTTCAGAATGATTGTGGATTATATCAGTACCTCTTTCAGATAGCATTTACTACATAATAGTTTAATTTATCTGGTTTTGTACCTACCCTTGTAAACATCATAATATGATCAAATAATTTTTTAAAGACCTCTGTCATTGTGATGAGACGGATTCATGTTTTACAATAAATAAAGCATTTTAGTTTTTTTCATTGCACTAATAAATCCATATATTTAAATATGTTAATAATGAATAAATAAATTCATGAAAAGTTGTGAGGTCAATTCTAAAGACAAACCTAGTTGTGAGCAAAATGAAATACTAAAAAAAATAATATCTAAAATACCAGACCAAAGTGTATTAAATATAAATGCCGAGTTTTTCAAAGCATTTGGAGACCCAACTAGACTTAAGATTCTTCATTTACTTGAAGAAGAAGAATTGTGTGTATGTGAAATAATAAGTGCACTTAATAAACCCCAACCAACTGTATCCCACCATCTAAATATACTAAAAAAAGCAGGGTTATTAAACTGGCGTAAAGAAGGAATTTGGATATATTACCGCTTATCAAATCAAAATATAATTAATAATTTGAATGAAATTCTTAAAAAGGAATAATGGAGATTATTTTTTTTAGATGGGCAATGTAGAAGATATTCCTGCAGAAGAATTATCCTGTTCAATCGGTTGATATTTTTTTATGCCCAATAAAGAACAAAAAGATAATCATGGATCAGTGTGTGGCTTTCATATAAGAATAAGATCCGGAAACATCTAATTTATTTCAGGGTTGGTTTTATTCTTTTTACTCATAAGCTTCTTATGAATGTTTTAACAAAATTTAATTCGGTTCTTACAAGAAATTGTTTATTTCCTTTCTCTGGTAATTTTTTTTTAAACTTGACTATTTGATGTGAATTGCTTATTAATTTCATTGCTTGTACATAATCTTTAGTTGATCTTTTAACAATATTGAAGTTATTTAAGAAAATTTTAAATAATTGATCATGATAATATATTTTGATGAGAATAATCATTATAAAACATTACTAATATTAAATGATTACATATGGACATAATTAAGAAATAATGATGAATTATCTAAAAATTATTAAATTTTAGGGGTGTACACTTTGCTTACGTCTGTACAAAAAGAAATTTTACAGAGTCTGATAAATCTATATCGTCAGTCGGATGGTAAATCCATTAAGGGCGAGGAAATTGCTGAAATTATGAACCGGAATCCGGGTACTATAAGAAATCAGATGCAATCGTTACGGAGTCTGGGCCTTGTCAAAGGAGTTCCAGGTCCACGTGGTGGTTATAAACCTACAATTGAAGCTTATCATAATCTAAATATTTCAGATATCAACAAAGAGACCCAGGTACCACTCTACAAGGATGATAAAATACTGAAGGACCTGACAGTAGCTAAGATCGAGTTCACCAGCATCCCGCACCCCGGTGAGTGTGAAGCAGCAATTAAAGCCATAGGTAATATAAAAAGCATCGATCTGGGAGACAAAATAAGGGTAGGTCCTACACCAGTAAATAAGCTGGTGATAAATGGTGTAGTGGTTGGCAGGGATGATATGGACAACATACTGTTATTAGACACCACAGGTATCCGCAGCATCCCCAAAAAGAAGGTTGCAGAAGTAGCCAGCATGGATTTGATAACTTTAAGTCAGGATATATCTATTCAAGAAGCTGCTCAGATTCTTACAAGGGAAGGTATTGATGGAGCCCCTGTAATGGAAGTTGGGGAGGTTGTTGGAATTTTAACCCTCAGTGATATCGCCAAAGCCATTGGCCAGAATAAAGAAAAACTTACGGTAAAAGATATAATGTCCCATAGAATAATCACAGTTGAATTTGACATGATGATTGCCGATGCAGTAGAGGTAATGAATCAAAATCAAATCGGAAGATTGATAGTTCTGGATGAAAATGGGCATCCGGGCGGTATAATAACTCGTACAGATCTGCTAAATAAGATCGCAGATATTTCTTAAATAAAAACAGATTTTTTTAAAAAAATTAGTGTTCTTAAAAAAATCTTTTTTTATCTAATTTTTTTTATTTTCAATTTTCTACCATAATTCATAATTTATTTAAAACACCCAAACTAATTTCATAAATAAATCCTATTAAGGAGACTAACAAATTTGAAAATCAATCAAATGGAACTTCAGGAGAAAATGAGTGTCCTGGAGATCATAGATGAAATGGGAAAATCAGGGGTGCTGGGAGCTGGAAAGCTGGCCCATGCCACCAAACTACTTGCCCAGGTAATTGAAGATAAGGATACCTCTGTCTTTTTAAGTATCGCCGGACCAATGGTGCCTGGAGGACTTAGAAAGATCATCAAAGACTTAATTGAAAAGGAACAGATAGATCTGATTATCACCAGCAGCGCAAACATTACCCACGACTTGCTGGAAGCCTTTGGAGGAAGCCATTATCGGGACATCCATGGTACTGATGAAAACCTCTGTGAAATGGGTATTGGTAGAATAGGTGATGTCTACACTAAATCAGAAGACTTTGAAATCTTTGAAAAGGAGATAATCAAACTATTTTTTGAAGTTACTAAAGACAAAAACAAATTCAGTATCAGGGATTTTCTATATGAAATTGGTAAGAGGATTCCCGATGAAAACTCCATCTTAAATACTGCCGCCCGTAAAAAAACCCCCATCTACTCTCCAGGAATAATTGATAGCATGCTGGGTCTTCAGCTGTGGATGCACACCCAGGAAAATGAATTAATCCTGGATGTTGTGGCTGATATGCATGAACTTTCAGATCAAGTTTATGCATCCCCTAAGGTAGCTGCAGTGATGCTGGGAGGTGGACTGCCAAAACATTATGCCCTGGCATCTAACCTCCTTAAAGGAGGGGTTGACACTGGGATCCAGGTTACCATGGACCGCAGCGAAACAGGAAGTCTCTCAGGAGCACCCCTTGAAGAGGCTAAGTCCTGGGCTAAGGCAAAATGCGGGTCAAATCTGGTTACAGTGATTGGAGATGTAACCATGATATTCCCCATAATGGTGGCCGGCGCCTGGGAAATAATGAGCGGAAAAAAATAGACATTAATAACCAAATCTATCTGATAATATGCTGGAAATATTATTTTATTCCCTTTCGGGTTTGTTTATGAAGGTATCTGATGATGCCCAAGACCAGAAAAACAATATACTCCTGGGTGTTGTAGCTGCGGTAATCTGTGGTATCACCATTGGTTACCTGGCGGTTACCAATGCAGATGCAGCTTGCATATTCCTGGCAATCCTGATTGGAACAGTATTAGCCTGGAAAGTGGATTGTCTAAACCATATCCTATCCTTACTAATTTTCATAGGAATAATCATGATTTTTGGCTTTCCTACCATAGGAATCATAACCCTGGCTGTATGTGCAGCGGCAGCATTCCTGGATGAAATAGGAAATGACAGTAAATGGGCAGAAGAGCATAGGTATGTTAAAGAATTTTTCCAGTACAGATTCGCCCTTAAAATAGTTATCTTATTATTTACTGTCCTGGGAACGCTGGCAACAGTCAATCCTGAATTACAGATGTTCGGGGTTCAGTTTTTCACCCCATTAACCTTCATCTGTTTTTTGATGTTTGAGTTATCCTATGAAATGATTGGTTTAAAGTTCAATGCTATCTATGATAGAGTTGAGAGCTTCCTGGGGTTCATCCGAGGCGTAGATAGATCGGCCAACGATTAAAGCATCTGCAAATTCCAGTGTCTTTGCTGGATCTCCACCCTGGACACCTACCCCAGGTGATATGATAAATGATCCTTCTCCCACAATTTCCCTGATTTTTTTCAGACGGTCCAGTCTGGTGGACGGTGCGACATAGTTACTTACGCCCAAATCCACACCCATACGGGCAATGTCTAATGATACATTCTGTATAAATTGTTCTGCTCCAGGATGTGACATCTCAGTTAAAATAAATATATCCCGGCCATATTCCTCTGCAGTATCAAGACAGGCTTGTACACTGTCTTTACCCACAAATCCGTGGGTTATGATGGCATAGGCACCTGCATTGAAGGTTAAATCTGCAATCTTTTGATTGGTTTCTGGAATATCTGCAACTTTAAAATCAGCTATGATATTAAATCCATATTCCTCTTTAATTTTAGATATTGAATGGAGCCCTTCTGAAAGTATCAGGGGATAGCCTATTTTTACAGTGTTTATCTGTCCTGATATTTCCTCTAACAACTTCCTGACAGCATCCATCTGGAATAGATCCAGTGCAATTATTATATCATTTTTAACTTTCATTGATTTTAATTAACCAATCTGTTTTAAATTCTTTTTGAATTTTTTTTTAACTGTTAATCTCATACAATGTTTGGCGCACCTTATTTTCAATTTACTTTAGTTCTGTTCAAGTAAAATAGCAAACTTTATATATCCATTTTATTCAATTATGCTTGATAAACGTTAAAGGAGATTTGATCATGCATATTATGGAGGGATTTTTACCATGGGAATGGTGTTTATTATGGTATTTAATTTCAATACCTGTTGTTGCATACGGAGTAATCCGTATTAAAAGAATTACAGATGAAAAACCAGAAACAAAACCTTTATTAGCAGTTTCAGGCGCATTTATGTTTGTTTTATCTTCTTTAAAACTTCCCTCAGTTACAGGAAGTTGTTCTCACCCTACTGGTAATGGATTAGGTGCTGTATTATTTGGACCTGCAGTTGCTAGCGTCATGGCAGCAATTGTTCTGGTTTTTCAAGCTCTTCTACTTGCACACGGTGGATTAACAACCCTCGGAGCTAACATTTTCTCCATGGGTATTGTAGGTCCCGTTGTAGCTTGGCTTGTGTTTAAAGGTATTAAGAAGATAGGTTGGGGTCCTTCGATTGGAATATTCTTTGCCGCACTTCTTGGAAACTGGTTAACCTACATAACCACCGCACTACAGCTGTCACTGGCTTTCCCCATTCCCACATTTGGAGAAGCCATAGTCAAGTTCATGGTTATATTTGCTTATACCCAGGTACCTCTGGCCATTGCAGAAGGATTAGTAACCGTTGTAATATTTGATTACATTAAAAAAAGAAGACCCGATATTTTAAAAAAATTAAAAGTCATAGGACCTGAAGAAGAAGAAAGAATAGAAGAAGCTGGGGTGGCTTAAATGGTAGATATAAAACCCATTATTCTACTGGCTTTGGTTGCAATAATAGTAATCGTACCTTTTACCATGTATGGTGGACTTGGTGAAGATGAGGGTTACTTTGGCGGAGCTGATGGTGAGGCTAGTGATGTGATAGAAGAAACGGGCTACGAACCATGGTTCAGTTCCATATGGGAACCACCAAGTGGTGAGATAGAAAGTCTTTTATTTGCTTTACAGGCAGCTATTGGAGCTATTATTATTGGCTATGTTCTGGGATATTACAAAGGTCAAGACAGCATGAAAAATAAAAAACAAAAGAAATAAAAGCCAAATAATGATTTAAAATTCAATTGAGGATTTAAAGCCAATTAATGATTGATGAAGGATTAAACATGTTTGATAACATCTTGGATACTTATGCTCATTCCAACAACCTCAAAGATATGAATACAAATTTTAAGGTTCTATTTGGAATTTTAACCATGCTTGTTAGTTTAATATCCACATCACCAATTGTACCCTTCATCATTGCAATTTTTATGTCTGGTTTAATTCTATTTAAAGCAAAAATTCCCTGGAAATTTTACTTAAAATTTCTGGTTATCCCCTTTTCTTTCGCATTATTAACTTTTGTTTTTATGGCCATATTTTTTGGAATTGGTACACACATTCTGGAACTGGGGATATTCAATTTAGCGGTGACAGAGGATGGTTTTAACCTAGGGCTTCTTGTTTTTGCAAGGGTAATGGGGGGTTTTTCTTGTCTGTCCTTTCTGGCTCTTACTACACCCATGACTGAACTTTTTTCTGTGTTGCGTCTTATAAAAATACCCAAAATCGTTTTGGAAATAGCAATGCTAATGTATAGGTACATATTCGTGTTTCTATCTGAAGCTATCACCATGTACCACACCCAGGAAACACGTTTGGGTTATTCATCAGTTAAAAAATCCATTAAATCTCTGGGAATGTTGGGCAGTAACCTCTTCATTAGAACATGGATGAAGGGTGAACAATCTTATATAACCATGGAATCAAGATGCTATGATGGTACAATTAAAACCTTTAAAAAACAAAGAAACATAAATACAATAAGGAACAGCAATCTAGCATTATTGGTATTATTTGAAGTAATGTTAATTATTGGGCTTTATTTCACTGGAAGTTTTAGTGTATTTTAGTAAAACAACTTTCCACTGGTAAGTGGTGCGCAATTTTATTGTAACAGTATTTATTTACATTATTACATCCAAGAACCGAATATATTCAAAATCTATAGTAATTCGGATCATATTGAATTCCTACACTATAAAAAAAAAGCCGTGCAACTATATTAAATATTTCAGCAAAATCATTAAAATCCAAATACTAAATAATTCAAATATTAAAATAAAGCATCTCAAAAAATTTCGAATATTAAAATAAAGTATCTTAATTTAATGCAAATAAAAATTCATCCAAATTTAAATTAATCCATCATTTACTCATACAATCACAGGTGACCACATGAATGTAATTGAAACTGAAAATATCATATACAGTTATCCCGACGGTACTCAGGCCCTGAAAAACGTGGACTTTAAGGCAGCAAAGGGTAAAATTATTGCCCTTTTAGGACCTAATGGGGCTGGTAAATCCACTTTATTTCTGCATTTTAATGGAATATTAAAACCTAGTTCAGGGACAGTCCGGGTGAATGGAAACCCATTAGACTACAGTAAGAAAGGTTTAATTGAGGTCCGGCAGAAGGTGGGTATTGTCTTCCAGAATCCAGATGATCAGTTGTTTGCACCTACCGTGGTGGAAGATGTGGCCTTCGGACCCATGAACATAGGGTTAAGTGATGAAGAGGTAGAAGATAGGGTTAAAGAGTCCCTGGAAAGGGTTGGTATGGATGGGATGGAAAATAAAGCGCCCCATCACCTGAGTGGTGGCCAAAAAAAGCGAGTGGCCATCGCAGGTATACTGGCCATGCGGCCAGAAATTATGGTACTGGATGAGCCCACATCTGGACTGGATCCTAAGGGAGCTTCACAGATCATGCATTTACTTTACAGTCTGAACCAGGAAGGAATGACCATCGTTATTTCAACCCATGATGTTGATTTGGTCCCATTATACGCTTACAACGTGTACATCATAAGCGATGGTAAAATCATAAAAGAAGGAAACCCATCAGAAGTCTTTGAGGATATTAAAACCATCCGTGATGCTAACCTAAGGCTGCCCCGTATCGCCCATTTAATGGAAATATTAAAAAAAGAAGATAAATTACCCTTTGATAAACCCTATCCCCTTACCATTGGTGAGGCAAGAAGGAAGATTTTGAAGGAGTTTAAAGATTAGAAAAAATATTATTTTAAAACAGGTAGTATCTTACCCCCTGGTTTTAATTATCAATTCATGGTTGTACCTATTCAGTAACCCATATGGCCCTGGTTGGACATGACTTTGTGCAGAAATTACAGCCAACACATTTCAGGTCATCAACTTCTACAGTCCAGTCTTCGGTTGTATTAATTGCTTTAACCGGACATAATGAGATGCATGCCCCGCAATCAATGCATTTTTCTTCATCCTTTTTAACTACCTTATTTATAGGGTTAAGGTGGATTCCTTCCTTTTCCATGAATTCAGCGGCTTGTTTTTGTTGTGTTCCACTGATTTCAATGAGCATCTTACCACCTTCTGGGGTTATATCTGCTCTTAGGATGTTGAAATCAATATCATAATTTTTTATTAGGTTTGATATGATGGAGTTACTTACAATCTTTGGAGAGAAGGTGAGCCATGCTTTCATTTCAATCACCACCCATGAGTCTGGATATATCCTCTGCTGTAACCATTCCCTTCACCTGGTTTTTCTTATCAATTATAGGGAGTCCTGAGATCTTATTTTTATCTATTCTCCGGGCTATAACATCCACTGGTTCTTCTTCCCTGGCTATTATCACCTTTTTGGTCATGACGTCCGTTAAATTATTTTTATCACGGGCCACTGCATTGGCCACGTCCCATGAAGTCACGATACCCAAGAGTTTATTGTTATCATCCACCACTGGTAAATGGTTTATGTTATTTTGAACCATTTTCTTTGCAACTTCGTTTATGGCATCATTTGGATGGGCTAGTATTAAGGTTTCACCCTTTAAATCCTTGACCAGTGTACGGGGTTTCTGGATCTCCAATGGTTTAACTGTGTAGCCTTTGCTGGGTAGTTTTTCCACTGGGCTGGTTAGGTAAAATTCTCCCTTATCGATCCATTCTTTGAGTTTAAGAGCAATCTCCAGGGCCTTTTTCTGGCTGGATAATGGTGAGGTGGGTACTTCCATTCCATTTAATTCAATTGCACCAGTTTTAAGTTCATGGTAGTTAGTTTCCTTTACAATGGGCCTGTTTCTTCTTGGCACACCATAATCTACTATTTGACAGACGATTTCCTCGTCACTAATGGCTGTTCTCTGTGCTATTTCCTGGTTAAGTATGGGTATGGGGATTCCGGCCCCTACGTAAAGGGTGGGTCCGTATTTGGGCATGGTCGCCCCACGGACATATTCAGCATCCATTTCCTTCATGTTTCCTTTAAGCATCAGTGTACCTGCAGTTGTAATTGGTACTCCATTTTTCCTTTCTACCTCTGTGGCAAACTGTGTTCCCTCTCCTATGATGTATCCCTGGGCACCACAGAGAAAAATTCTTGTGCCGGTTCCCATGGTCTGAAAGTAGGGATCATTTAATAATGGGCTTAATTCTCCTGCACTGGAGTAACTTACGTTTCCCATATTGGGTAGTAATGTGCCCATGTAGGTGTAGAGTGTTTCATCAGTGGAGTTGGTTGCTGAGGCGTAGTTCTGGTAGCAGTTACGTGGATTTAACATCACTGCCTGGTTAAGGTTTTCCAGTGTGATCTGGGTTTTAATCACTGTTAAGGGGTAACAGTCTGTTCCGTAGGCTTCTGCATGGAGTTCTATCTCTTTTCCATTTATAAGGTCTTCAATTACATGGGATCCCCCATATTCTAAACCTATATCCGGCTTTCGGTTTGGTTGGGTTGCACCCAAGTATGCATCCACTGAGGCCAGTCCAGAGTAGGCTTCCACTCCATTCAGGTATGTGCGGGACATTTTTATAGGTGGATCGCTGTGGCCGAAGTTGAGGAAGGCCCCCGAAGAGCACATAGCACCGAATGTACCAGTTGTCACTACATCAACTTCTTCTGCGGCCTTTTTCGCGCCATTTTCCTTTACTAAGGCGGTCATTTCAGCGGCGGTCACCACCACTGCGTCTCCATCCTTGATCCTTTCATTTATTTCTTCTACAGTTTTCATTATACCCAACATCCGGCACTTTACTAATACTTTTATTGAGAATTAATGGATTATAAAGTTAATGATAAGTTTAGTTGTAGATTATTAGTAAAATAAATGACTCCAATTAGCTAGCTTAAATTTTTATTCATGTAAAAAAATAAATTTAAAAAAAATAAAATAGTTATATTCCTTTTATGCATTGAGGATATTATTCAATTCATTTTTAATATCCTGGTTCTGGAATAACAACTTCAAATTCTCCTGAATCACTGGATTTTGAAGCCACTGGTATATCTGGTCTTGAACATCCTGCCTCTGTAACCACTGACTTATCTCATTCTGCACATCCTGATTCTGTAATAAATCATTTATCTGTTGCGGATTCTGCATTATCTGATCCTTAATATCCATTAAATCCTGGTATAATTGAGGATTTTCTGATTGTAACTGTTGTGCAGCACTGGATTCTGCAGCATATATGGGCATCGTGCCAAGCAACACAGCTAAGATGCTTATGAGGGCTATCTTTTTCATCTTCTATCACCCGAATTTTTTTTTATATATTTTTTCTCTCTAATTTTTCTTTTTTTGCGTTTATTTTCTATTTCTGTTCTTTTTTTCTAAATTTCTGCATCTTTATTTGGATGCATTATCAAACTTATATATCCAAGCATAAAAAGTTATGCACAATTGAGGCTCCAGAAGGTTACATTCAAGGTTTAGGGTATTATCCATAGTGAATTAAAATAATAAAATACCTACAGAACTTACCTTTTTGGAAATATTTTAATATTTCCAGCTCCATCCAGATTTTAATCCTAAATTTTAATAATTACAACGTATAAAAATACAAGTTGTACCCTGAAAACTTGATAGAATAAATTTCATTTTATATCAAAAGAAATAACACTTAGGGGGAGAATAAAATAGCTAGAAAAGAAGAATTTTCATTGGATATCGATTTAATCCCAAAGATATTGGATATTTTAGAGAAAAAATCTGATTATGTTGATATAAGGATTAACAAAAGCATAAACAACGTTATGGTAATGAAGGATGGGAAGGTTCAAGAAATTACATACGGCAATAGCTGGGGCGGATGTGTACGTGTCTTAAAAAATGGTGCATGGGGTGTTAGCTTCACCACTAACCCTGCTAAAATAGAAGATGCTGGACAATCTGCATTGAAATTAGCCTCCACTTTAGAAAATGATGTTATGCTGGCAGATGTAAAACCAACCCAGGATAAAGTAAAATCCAAGGCAAAATTGAAGTTGCAGGATGTTTCCGTAGATGAGAAAAAAAAGACCATGTCCGAAGTGGAAAAAGCCGCTAATCTCCAGGGGATTGTAAGCACCACTGTAAACTACGTGGAAGGAGAAGGTAAAACACTATTCACCAACAGTGATGGAACCCAACTGGAGATGGAAGATAGCAGAGTAGCACTGTTTATGAACACAGTAGCTTCCTCTGATGGTATCATACAGTTCGGACATAAAAGCACAGGTGGTGCCGCTGGTTTCGAGGTTATAGAGAAGGAAGACCTGGAAACATTTGGAAGAGTAACTGCAGAAAAAGCGTTAAGACTACTTAAAGCTGAACTACCGCCATCCGGGAAATTCCCCGTGGTCATGGACCCAGAACTTACCGGAGTATTCATACATGAAGCACTGGGACATGCATCAGAGGCTGACTTAATATTACAAAACGATTCCATACTCAAAGATAAGATGGGCACACAGATAGGTTCACCCTTAGTAACCATTATAGATGACGCAACCATGGATGCCTTCGGCTACTATCCCTATGATGCAGAAGGTGTAAATACCAGTAAGAATATCCTTGTTGAAGATGGCATCCTAAAATCTCTTTTAAGCTCCAGGGAAACAGCATCTCAGCTTGATATTACACCATCAGGAAATGCCCGATCCATTGTGGGGGACCAGCCCATAGTAAGGATGAGCAACACCTACCTTAAACCAGGTGAACTAGAATTTGATGAACTCACTGAAGATATAAATAATGGTATATACCTTAAAGGATCCCGTGGAGGACAGGTGGACACTGGTAAAGGAGTTTTCCAATTCAACGCTGCTGAATCATTTTTTATAGAAAATGGGGAAGTAAAAAATCCGCTCCGTGATGTTTCCCTCTCTGGGAATATTCTAGAGATGCTCCTGAAGGTGGATGGAGTAGGATCCGACTTCAAGATGGGCGTGGGTTTCTGTGGTAAATCAGGGCAGACCGTACCTGTAGGGGACGGCGGACCGCATGTAAGGGTTAAGGAAGCCACAGTAGGTGGAGGATCATAAGTTAAACAATTTTGTGAGGGTGAAAATAATGATCAGTAATGAAGAAGGTGAATTTCTAATAAAACTGGCCAGATCGTCCCTTGAATCCTATCTGAAGGATAAGATAATATTAGAAGTACCTGAAGATACACCGGACAATTTAAAGGAGGAAATGGGTGTATTTGTAACCCTGAATAAAAATGAACAGCTCAGGGGATGTATAGGTTACCCTGAACCTGTAAAACCTTTAGTAAATGCAGTTATAGAAGTAGCTATACAATCTGCTATTCAGGACCCACGGTTTCCACCTGTATCCCCTGGGGAACTAAATGATATCCATGTAGAGGTGAGTGTCTTAACTAAACCGGAACTCATTGAAGTGGATAAACCAGCAGAGTACCTTGAAAAAATAGGTATAGGCACAGATGGCCTTATAGTGGAAGGCTGTTCTGGTCGCGGACTCTTACTACCCCAGGTTGCAGTGGAGTGGCAGTGGAATGTAGAAGAATTTCTTGCAAACACCTGTAGGAAGGCAGGGCTTAATGTGGATTGCTGGCTCGAGCAGGACACACAGATCTACAAATTCCAGGGCCAAATTTTTAATGAATAAAATTACATCACTTTAAATATAAATGTAGCCAATTATCTATTATTACAGAATCAGTTGAATTTCTAAATAAGTAACGGACTTTTATTACTCAACCATTTTAATTTTAAATTTATGATTAACCATGTTCCTACCAACTATACCCACACCAGAAGAAGCATTAGATAAGGGATTCAGCCGCGCTAAAAAGGCCGCGAATAAAGCTAGAAGCTCTAAAATCCCCCATTATCTGAAATCTAAGCGAATTGAAGAAATCAGGGTTAGAACCGCCTGTCAGGTTATAGAAGAAACATTCAAGAGTATCCTTGAAAAGACTCCTAAGGTAGAGCAAATGCCCCTGTTCTACCAAGATTACATCGATGTTGTGGTGGGTGTTGACCAGCTTAAAAAATCTCTGGGCGCGCTCAACTGGGCGGTGGGTATTCTTGCCAAATTTGAAGGGCAATACCCCCAAAAAATAAGGAGATCCACTCCAGAAAACGCATCGAAGATACGTAAGGAAGCTTATGGTCGTATATCCTCTGTGGTCAACCGAATAAGTGAGGAACTTGAATTTCTAGATTATACCAAGGCCCGGCTTCGGAATATGCCCACTGTTGATTTCAATGCCATTACAGCGGTTATAGCCGGTTTTCCCAACGTGGGTAAATCCACAATTCTAAGACAGATCACAACTGCTGAACCCAAAGTTGCAGATTATCCATTTACAACCACCGGTATACAAATCGGCCACTTAGAACGTAAGTGGCAGAAATACCAGATCATAGATACACCTGGACTTTTAGACAGGCCCATCGATGATATGAACACCATCGAGCTAAACGCCATGGTGGCACTTGAACACTTGGCAGATGTTATTTTATACATCTTCGATGCATCAGAAACATCTGGTTACCCCCTGGAAAACCAGTTCATATTATACGAGTCCATCAAAAAGATCTTCAAAATACCAATTATTTGCATATTTAATAAGTTGGACCTCGTGGAAAATATTAATTATTTGAATGATTATATTCATAAGATAGATGAACCCATACTTATAACCGCTTCTGAAGGCAGCGGTATCTCCCAGATAATTGATAAATTGGAGGAATTTAAAGATGACAAGAAGAAACGTTGCTGAACAGGTATTTAATGATGTTTTTAGTGCAATAAAAGAATCGCAGACTGATTTGGAAAAGACAGTATCTGGATATGCATCTGGTATTATAGGCAAAACACTGGTTGATGTAATAGACCAGGGAAATGTTATAATTGTCAAGGCAGATCTTCCCGGGTTTAAAAAGGAAAACATCAAAATAGAACTAGGCAGCAATAACCTGGAGATCATAGCTCTTTTTGATGAAGATGCACTGGGAAAAGGTGCTAACTATGTCAGAAGAGAACGTAGGTACAGCGAAGTTAAAAGAGCTGTTGAACTCCCCACTTCCATAATTATCGACCAGGCAAATGCTGAACTTGAAAACGGAGTCCTCCAAATAACCCTACCCAAGTTAGGCAGGACAGAAGTTAATGTAGAATAGAGTATAATTTAGAATAGAAATAAAATTTAGAAAAGAAATAGAATTTAGAAAAGAAATAGAATTTAGAAAAGAAATAGAATTTAGAAAAAAAGTAAATTTAGAATAGAAATTTTTTTTAATTATCTATTATCCATCCAGAATATACCTATTTTTTATTCTTCCGGACATGGAAAAGTTCTGCCATGCAGACAGCCATACTGGCTACTTCAACTGGGTCATGTCCAATTAATGCAATGATGGGTTCCTTACCCCAATCCCCAGTGTGATATATGATATCTGGAACTTCTCCCAAACTGGATATGGCTTGTTCAACACCCCAGGAGACTGTTTTCCCTTCTATCTTATGCTGTTCTTCAGGTTCTTCTCTCCGGTTGTAAGAAGACACTTTTAACCCTAATTTTTCACATATCTCGATAACAACTGTATTATATCGTAAATTAAGGGCACATCGGCGTTCTGGATCATGTTTCATTACCTCCAGCACCATCCGAGCCATATGGCTGGATGCACCCCACTCAGGCATTGTGAACGCCTTTACATTACCATCTACTGTAGTTATACGCCCGGGTATTCCAACTACGTCATCTATAACTCCCGCATCTTCCCGGGCCATGACCAAATTGCTCCTTACCTCAGGTATGAGTTCTGCCATATGCTTCGAGCTTTGTAGGATGATCAATCCCTGGTGGACCTGTATCTTTTCCATAACTTAGTTTAGTATTCAGGTTTATAAAATAATATTGGAAAAATTAGAAAAAATTTACTCCCTAATTCTACAATTTGAAACCTGACTTCAAAATTTAGTCCCTAATACTACAATTTAAAATCTGACTTCAATAAAACAAAATCTTTAAAATTAAAATTGTTTGTTTTATACATAAAAAATTACTTCGTTAAACAGTGTTTTTTGGTGAAAAATTTAAAAAGATTTAAATATTTCTAATTATAACAGATATAATTGTCGGAACCATGAAATTGTTATCTGACATTGCTGAAATCGGGGGCAATATAAGTGAAGCGACCATTGTTGCTTACGATGTTGCTGCTTTTAGTAGTAGCATTGTTAATACCAAATATATATGCCACCACAACAAACCAGTCAAACACGGAAATTACCGCCAATACATCTATACAGCAGGATAATATTGCATTACACAATACAAAAACATCATTAACACAAATTACATCCGCTGCGGGTAGTCCCGGGGCAGATAATAATACAATTTATAACAAGACAAATTACCTAATTACAAACACCTCAACTACTACAAGTAACTCCATAAAAAACCTAAGCTCAACCAATATTCAGTATGCCCAAGCGGCTGCAGGAGATAGTAATGTCCAGAATAACTGGTTCACCAATAAACAAGTAACCGAAGCATCAGGACGGGTTAAAACCTATATAGAAACCAATAAAAGGCTCCCTAACTTTGTGACCATAGGAAAAGTTCAAGTTAATATGCCTCAGTTTCTACAACTCCTCACAACTGGTTTAATACAAATAAACCAAGGAACTACAACACAAATCAAATTAAAAGAAGTAGGTACACCAAAAAATATCTCAGAAAACATCAAAGATGGTATTCTCAAAAAAACAGAATACTTAAACATGGCAACCAGTGTCCAAACCTACATTAACACCAACTGTCGAGCACCTAACTTTGCCACCAGTTCTATAGGGAATGTCGGTTTCCAGTCCCTAATATACCGGTACTCAAACATAATGAGTTACCATGATAAGAACAAAATCCTACCCAATACTGTTTCCATGAAACCATGGAAGAGTATTGGCAAGACAACACCAACAAATCCAACACTACCATCAGAAAACAACAGTAATACAAACAGTTTCACCATAGCTGAAATTGGTAAAGCAGCAGGAAATGTTAAAAACTTCGTGGAAAAGAATGGTAGACTTCCCAATTTCGTGAAAATAAATGGTAAAGACATAACCATGCCACAGTTTTTAAAACTCCTGAACACCTGTTTAATACGGATAAACGGTAATAAATTAACATCCATTGCATTTAAAAATGCAGGCGCACCTTCAAGTCCCAGCGAAGACTTAAAAAGTGGAAACATAGACAAATCAGGGTACGTTGATCTGGCAAACAGGATCCATAATTACATGGATTCCACTGGTAATGCACCAAACTTTGCCTCCAGCACCCTTGGGAAAATACAATACGAAACACTGATCTATCTGGAATCACGGATAGTATATTTCTACGCTGTGAAGAATGTATTACCGAACTATGCTGTAGTAAACCCGTGGAAAAAATCAACCACACCACCAACTAACAATCAATATCTACAGGCAACAAAAGATGCCCCTTCCAATAGCCAGACAATAATAAACCTTGCAAAAAGCATAACAGCCGGTAAAACAACGGAAAATGCTAAAGCAACCGCCATATTCAATTGGGTCAGAGATAACATAGCGTATTCCTTTTACTACAACACGTTAAAAGGAGCACTTGATACGCTGAGTTCAAAAAAAGGTAACTGTGTTGACACAACCCATTTACTCGTTGCCCTAAACCGCGCATCGGGATTACAGACCAAATATGAACATGGAATCTGTAAATTCTCAGATGGGACCTTTGGACACGTATGGGCCCAGGTATATGTAAACGGGAAATGGAATCGAGCAGATGCAATTAGCCCCAGAAATACCTTCGGTGTGATAAATAATTGGGATACCAAAAACTGGACTCAACTAGGCACCTATGCAGAATTGCCTTTCTAAAAAATCCCCTTTCCTTTTTTTTCTTTTTATTTTTAAACGAATTAAAGCCTATCCCATGTAAAAATGCCATTAATTTTATTTAATAATATATTTAGCAGTGCTTAAGATAAAATCATATTTACAGTGCTTAATTAACAATCCATTATTTAGAAATACTTTAATTAAAAGTACACTATTTAGCAGTGCTTAAGTGCATCCTCATGGAACTCTGTTTCCTTTATTTTACGGATGATCTTACAGGAACTATCGAGTTGTGATTGCTTATAACCAGTGATCTTCACCAATTCCGCCTTCAGATTCCTCTTAGAAAGTTCCTCTCTGATTGCATCTAAATCAAAATCCTGGTCTGGCCCTATTGTGATAATGTCTGGGTCGATCTCTTCAACTATCTTGAACATATCGGTGGTGTGCCCCAGATATGCTTCATCCACTGGTTTTAGCATATTAACGACCTCTAATCTTTGATCCTCATTAACAATCGGCACCCTTTTTCGTTTCCTAACCGTAATATCTCGGGCCACCACAACCACCAGTTTACCATCCTCTCCTGCTAGGTTCTTTGATTGCTGGAGGTAGTACCCATGGCCAGGGTGGATTAAGTCAAAGGTTCCGGTAGCCATTATAATTTTAATATTCTCACCTTCTGTTACCTATCAATAATGATTTATCTGTTTTGCTGAGATTTACAGCTTGACTTTAGATTCCCCCACATGTACTGTTCGGGCCCACAGCCAGAGACAATAACATAACTATACTGGGATTCCTTAACCAATTCAATGATCTTTCCTATTCTCTTCTCCATATCCTCATGTGATAATGGATAAAAATCTGCTGGTAGTTTCTCTTTAATTATTTCATAGTATTTCTGTGCAGCATCTACAGATTCCCTGCCTGGAACTACATGTACTATCCTTGGGTTAAATGAGATTATTGAACTGAAGTGGTCTTCAAATATTTCCTCTTCATCTTCATCAGGGGTTGTGTATATAAACCCGGTTTGTTCTGCTATTTCATCACCTGCGTACGTCTGCATAAATTGGATGTTAGCTTTTAGAGCATCTCCATTATCACCCTGACCCATACCCACCAGCTTATTGCCATTAACCTTGAATATTTCAAATCGACCAGGGGGTAGAATGGAGAGGTCCAGTGAGTTGAATATTTCCTGTGTAGTTTTTTCAATCCTTTTCGGTTGTGGGGTGAAAGTCACATATGTTATAGCAGCACATAACAGGTTGTACAGGTTATGCACACCAAATGAAGGTACATCAACCGGGAAATCCAGTTTAATACTCTTACCAGTGGGATAATTAAATACTTCCCCTTCTATTTTTACCTGCCAGCGGTCTTTACCTGCCTTTAACTGTGTAAATTTAAGATTTGGATCGGGCCGGGAGAAGCCACAGCTACATTCGTAGATTCCCCTATGATTAAGATACCTTTTAGAGTAAGTCAAATTTTCATTACACACTGGGCAGAATATATCCCCGGTTATAGGTGTTTTGTCTTCCATATCTATGTCCAGGCCATAGTATGATACTCCCACATCTTCTTCCTTACTTTTGCCTATGTAAGCTGTTCTGGGGTCGTCTGCATTGGATATTACTATTCCTTTTTTCATGGGCTGGGAAAGCAGCTGCTTTGCCTTTAGATATTTTTCAAATGGGTTTTTTATACCGCCTATCTGTGAATGCTCCCTGGAAACATTGGTATAAACTACCCCAGCAGGCCCGATTATCCTGCTAACTGTATCTGGAATAGCATGTTTAATATCCCTAATACCGTATTCAAAAACTCCTAAATCTGCATTACCATCAAGAAGACTAGTTATAATAGCATTTATAGTGTTACTTTCATAATTATAGATTATATCCGTATCATTACCCAGTAAGAGTGCTATTATCTTGGTGGTGGTGGTTTTACCATTGGTCCCTGTAATTAGTATTGAACCTATATCCAAGTTACTGGTTAATTTACTTACACATTCCTTTTTTCCAATTTTAAGGTAGATGTATCCAGGGAAGCTTTTTCCCATTCCTCTTCCCAGTTTTATTATATATTTAGATAATTTACCAGCCAACTGGGCAAGTGCACATCTGATATTCAGTGACAATTCCATGATCTTTATCCTTTCTTTTTGCGTATTTATATTGTTAGCTAATCTTATTGTTAGCTAATCTTTAAAATGAATTTAACCCAAAAAAGTAAGTTAATCATCTTACCATATAAAATTATTTAACAATTCCCAGTATCAGAAATTTGGAATGGCTGATTCTATGATCATAATTAGAGGCATTGGAACCAACCCCTACATCGGCGTAGGAAAGGTAAAAATGATAGAAACACTCCATGATTTAATTAATCTTGACGGTGGGGAGATTGTGGTGGTTTCCAAGGCATCAAGAGATATGTTATCCTACCTCCGAAAGGCTGGGGGTGTAATTACTGATTATGGCGGTATCACCAGTCACGTTGCCATTGTCCTGAGGGAATTCGGTGTTCCCTGTGTGGTGGGAACCGGTGATGCCACTCTTGTTCTTAAAGAAAATGAAATAGTAACAGTTGATGCTAAGACTGGAAACATATACCAGGGTTTTATTGAACTGGAGGAAGAAAAAGAATTCCTGGAAGTATATAATCCTTCTACCAGGATAAAGGCCAATTTAAACATCCCAGAAATAGCAGGTAGGGTGGCCCCCTACGCTGATGGAGTAGGTTCACTGCGTATTGAAAACATGATAATCAGAACCGGTAAACATCCCCAAATACTTTTAGATGAAGATAGATTGACCGATGTTTTAACTGATGGTGTTAGAGTAATAGTTGATGCGTTCTATCCTAAATCAGTTTTTTTCAGGACCTTTGACATCCCCACCGATGAGTTGAAACATCTGGAGGGAGGAGAAATTGAACCAGCTGAAAGCAACCCATTAATAGGATCTCGTGGGATAAAAAAGGATTTAAACAACCCCCAGATATTAGAAGCCCAATTTATGGCAGTTAAAAACCTTTTAGATGAAGGTTACAGTAACCTGGCCCTGAAAATACCCTATGTCCGGGACATTTCAGAATATATCGCATCTAAAAAATACTTAAAGAAGTGTGGCATCATCCCACACCAGGATTTGAAGGTGGGGGTTTCTGTAGAAACTCCTTCAGTGGTCTTTACATTTGATGAGTTCCTGAAGAGCGGATTGGATTTTATAACCATCGGTATGAGTGACCTGACCATGTGCAACCTGGCTGTGGACCGCCGGGGTGTTAAAGTAGCCAAACACTTCCAGATAACCCACCCGTCTGTTATGGCCATGGTAAAAATGGTTATAGACCAATGTATTCAAGCAGATGTTGAAAGCTGCATCACTGGTTACGCTGCTTCAGACCCCCGGATTGTGAGGCAGATGGTGCACTGGGGCATAAGCTCCATATCCACCAATCCCGACCAGATACTTAAGATGAGGAGAATAGTGGACAACGCAGAAAATGAGCTCATATTACGTAATTTCCATTCTTAAATCCAATTCTATTGAATTTTAATCAACTTTTTTTAATTTATTTTGAAAAATACTTATAAAATGAAAATCAATTAAAGTTATCTTACTTATATAGGGGGTTAACTTTGACCGAGATTAAATTAGATAAGGGACAAATCAAAAAAGAAATTATTATATTCCTAATAATCACTTTTGCAGCTACATATTTACTTGATTTAATAGTATATTTATTCATAGGTGCAAAAACAACAGTAAATTCCAGTATATGGGGGATTACAGGAATTGCACATATGCTTTTTCCAGCAACCGCCGCCATAATCTGTATGGTTTATTATAAAACAATCCCTTTATCCCGTGAGACAAAAATAGTTTTCACGTTCTTTTTGGCATTTGTTATCATGTTCTTTTTTGAAGGATATTTCCACCCCCTATTGGGAAACACCAGTAGCTTACCACTTAATTTACCCTTAGTTTCTACTATTATTGCTGTTTTAGGTTTATTAGCTGTAATTATACTCAACATAAAAAAGAAATGGAGAAATGAACTGGTTATTTCGAAGTTATTCGTTGGAAAGAACTTAAAATATTACATCGTTGTTCCGCTGATATATTTCATAATACTCTTTGTAAGTTTGATTTTAAATTATATCACTGGTTTGGGAGTTCCGGCAAAGGAATTTAACTTAAATTTATTTCTGTCAACATTTATTAGCCTTTTGATAGTTGGGGCCCTTTTACTGTGGCCAGCTGTTTTTGGGGAGGAATATGGATGGAGGGTTTTCCTCCAGGACAGATTATTCCCACTTTTCGGAGGTTATAAAGGTGTGCTCTTACTGGGTATAATTTGGGGAATATGGCACAGCGGAACAATATTATTGGGAAACAATTACCCTGGTCAACCTATTCTGGGAAATATAGCAATGATACTGGGAACCATTGTAATGGGTATTATCTTCAGTTATACCGTTTTAAAAACTGAAAGCGTCTGGATCGCTGTAATTTTGCATTTAATTACCGATATGACCCAAACACCATCCGAATTATACATAGCAACTTCCATTGACCCGGTATTTTCATTTGGATCAGGAATTTATGGTTCTGTATTGATGGCAATTTTTGCAATAATTTTACTCAAATCAAATGTCTGGAAAATAGAGAATATAAAAGGAAAGCAGATAAAAAATCGTTAGAAAAAATTATGAAATATGAAAAATCCATTAATAGAGAAAATTAAAGAACAGTTAAAAAAACCAAATATTCAATTACATAATTCTATTCAATTTACAATTCTTTTATAAAATTCCTTTATCCAATCTTTTTCTGCCTTTAATATGTATAAAGATCTTTTTGATATGGAAATGAAATTGTCTGGTATCTTATTTTCTTCCTGTATCTTACAGAAGATTTTAAATAATTTATCTGTTCTTCTACCGATTTTAAATATAATTCCAGACTTTCAATAATTTCATCATCACTTAAGAACATTATATTTGCCCAGTCCCAAGTTGAATAAAATTACAGGTTCAACGCTTCTTCAAAATCAATTTTACCTTTATAAAGAGCAGAACCTATAACTACTCCATAAACCTCGGTGCTGGATAATATTTTTAAATCATCAATGGATGAAACACCGCCTGCATATACCACTGGTATGTTAACTGCTTTTAACAGTTCATTAAGAGGTGCTATATTAAATCCTTCTAAAAGCCCTTCATAATCTACATTGGTAAAGAGTATGCCTCCTGCCCCGGCATCCTCCATTATCTTTCCCATTTCCGGGACTGATTGCTGGGTTTTCTCTGTCCAGCCACGGACCACCACCTGGCCGTCCTTACTATCGAGTGCAACTATTATCTTTTCACTCCCAAATTCATTTGAAAGCTGGGTTACAACATCCTGATTCTCCATGGCCAGAGTTCCCAGGATGACCCTTTCAACACCGGTCTGGAGTAATTTTGTTGCATCATCTATACTTCGTATGCCACCACCCATCTGTATGGGAATGGATAATTCAGTTACCATGCTCTTAATTATTTCCTGGTTGCGCTGGTTATCTCCAAAGGCACCATCAAGATCAATAAGGTGCAGCATCTTGGCGCCCATATTCTGCCAGCTTAATGCAACCTCCACCGGATTATCTATTTCAACCTGCTCAGTTCCGGGCTGACCCTGCACCAGCTGAACACATTTACCGTTTTTTATATCAACTGCGGGGATTATCATCATGAAAATATTGTAATGCAAAGTTTTTTTGCATTCCTCCTAGTATCCAAATCAAATTCCTAGTATCCAAATCAAATTCCTAGTATCCAAATCAAATTCCTAGTATCCAAATCAAATTCCTAGTATCCAAATCAAATTCCTAGTATCCAAATCAAATTTTTTAAATTTAATCAATTTTTTACTAATATTTCTAATTATGCTTACTTTAAATAAAAATTTATTTAAAAAAAAACATCAAATAAATAAGTTCAATAAAAAAAATCAATCAAATAATAGCACATTCAAAAAAAAAAGAAGTAGGAAAAAATATTTCATTTCTCCTTATCACTGATTATGTTCTTTTGATTATTCCACCTATTACCAATAGCATTGCCAGGAATATTGGTAAGATTGGTGTGCCTGTAGCTTGCATTGGCACCGTTTCTGCATTTACTGGTTGTTGTTGTTCAGGGCTTCCTGCAGCCATTGGTTCTTCTGGAGCTTTGATTTCCACAGTTGCTGATGCGGCGTTGTTGTTACTGTTAGGGTCAAAGGTATCTGATTTAACCACTGCGGTATTCACGAATGTTCCTGTGTTCATCATCAGAGTTACAATGGTCAATTTTGCTGATTCCCCATTTAAAAGGCCACCAATTGTCCAGATGCCATTTTCTGGGTTGTATGATCCATGACTTACAACTGATGATTTATAAGAAAATCCAGAGGGCAGTTTCTCCAGAACTTTGACGTTTGTTGCATCATCAGGACCAGTGTTTGTTATGGTGATGTAAAAATTTACCACGTTTCCGACAGTAGCTGTTGATTTACTTGAGGTCTTATTTATACCCAGGTCTGCCGCTGGATTTGAAATGACTGTTACGCAGTCTGAGTTGTTTCCAGTTTCTTGGTCCCATTCACTACCAGAAATAACTGCTGTGTTTTTCAATTCTTTATTGCTTAAGGTTACCAAGGCGTTGATGGTTAAAATCACAGATTCCCCTACGGATAAGTTACCTATTGTCCATACTCCAGTTGTAGAATTATAAGCTACTCCAAGATCTGCACTCAGGAATTTAAGACCAGCGGGTAGTATGTCTTTCATCACCACTTCAGTAGCATTTTGAGGTCCGTTGTTGATGGCAGTAAACGTAAATGCAATGGTATCACCCAGGTTTGGATGGTTATTGTTCACCTCCTTAGTTATACCCAAATCGGCTCGAGCTATACCACAAACTGCTGCACAGGCTTCATTATTGTTTAAATTCAGATCATCCGAACCACCGCTAATACTTGCACAGTTAATTATCTGACCGGCTTGCTGTACTCGGGCCTCTATATTTAAGGTGACCTGAGCGTTCATGGGTAGGAAACCAACTTCCCAAAGTCCTGTTCCATTATTATAACTACCAAAAGAAGCTGTGGAAGACACATACACTAATCCTGCTGGTAACAAATCCATGACCTTCACAGACCAGGCATAAATAGGTCCGTAGTTAGTGGCTGTTAGTGTGAAATTCACATTCTGACCCACAAACTGAGAAGATTGATTAACTAGTTTGGTAATGGCCAAATCTGCATGTACTTTACCACAAACTGAAACACAGGCTTTGTTGTTACAGGGATTTGGGTCACACTGCGCACCATATATGCGTACTTTATTAGTCATTTGCCCCATGCTCTCTACATTTTTGGCTATGATATTTAGGGTTTCTGATTTACCATTATTCAGGTTGCCAATAAACCATATACCTGTACTATTATCATAACTACCAACAGAGGCTGTGGAAGATACATATTCTAATCCGGAAGGCAAGGTATCTTTAACCTTAACAAAATTAGCATCATTTGGTCCGTTGTTAGTGGCAGTGATGGTGAAATTCATATCATGCCCAACATATGGATGGGTTTCATTAACGGTTTTATTAACAGACAGATCTGCAGACGAACATGCTGTAGAGACACCAGAAAATATAATTGCACAGAAAACTGCTAATATAATAAGGAATAATCTGTTTTCTGATTGCTTTTGCACTTTTTCACCACCTTGTACAGTTTTTATCAAATCACCTATCTTAAGAAATATCTACACATAATACTGTATTTGACAAATAGAATAGTATTTTTGAAATATGTGCTTGTGTTAATATGTATTAGTGTTTAGGTTCACAAATTAACCAAATAAATTCTGTTTTATTAACAAAAAAATCCTTTAAAGAATGATAAAAGTCAATAAATAGATTATAAGGTTTTAATCGATTATTAGCCTATAATACTATCTAATTTAGTTCAAAGTAAGGTATTATCCAGAAAAAAACTACATTATAGGGATAAAACTGTTTAAAATTTCAAGGGGAGACTTGCAAGCAAATTAACTTTAACTCTTATTGCAGTATTTCTTGTAAACAATATATCCTATTATGGCTATGATTATTATGACCAGGCTTATCTCTTCAAGGTAGGATATCTCATTAGCAATGACTTGGTAGTAACTTCCGAACTGCCATCCCAGAAAACCAAGTATGAACGCCCGTACTAGCATACCTAAAAACGTAATTATAATAAATTTCTTCAGGTCATACCTGATAAAACCTGAAAATACGTTTATTGCAATACTCGGAATCACTGGAAGGGCTCTAAATGTAAATAAAATAATCTTATCAGATCTGCCTTCCTGGAATTTATCCTGGACCTTCTCTATATATTCCCAGGAAACACCCAGATATTTGCCCCAGCGGTCTATAAGTTCTTTACCAAGGTAGTATGCTAAGCCATAAACGAGTACTGAACCCAGTGTAACTCCTAGGGATGCAGGCAGTACAACATTGATGAAGAGCGAGAAAACCGTCTCCGGTGAAATTACAGCTCCCTTGAGTATAATGAAGCTTGTACCCAGGATTACCAGGGTTGAGGGTATGGGGGCTATGATCTCTTCTATTATGCTTGCTAGGAAAACTCCTAATGGTCCGTAAACAAGTAAAACATTTTCCAAGTATAATATTATATCTTCAAACAAAGTTTATAACTCCATAAAAAAATTATATAATTATTTTATCAATTTTTGTATTCCATCATATAAAAAATAGGCTTTAATATGGATATTATCTCAATAATCTTCTTATCAATTGGACTGGCCATGGATGCCTTCAGTATCTCAATTACCCTGGGATTAAGCCAGAAAATGGATGTTAAACAGGCGTCCATCATCGCCATATTTTTTGGTGGATTCCAATTTATCATGCCCATTTTAGGATGGATATCAGGAATTCAGCTTCATTATATAGTTTCCACTTTCGCTCCCTGGTTTGCGTTCTTTTTACTAGTAGCTATAGGTGGAAAGATGATATACGAGGCATTCTCAGCAGAAGAAAAATCATCATATAGCATTTCCCTTAAAGAAATCTTAATTTTATCGGTAGCCACAAGCATCGATGCCTTTGCCGTGGGCGTAACCTTTGCCTTTTTAAATGTAGCAATACTTTTCCCTGTAATCATGATTGGTTTAATTACATTCATCCTCTCCTTTATAGGAATTTATATCGGTAAAAACATAGGCCATCTATTTGAAAACAAGATGGAAATAGTTGGTGGATTAATTTTAATAATCCTGGGTTTTAAAATACTCTTAGAGAACATAGTAATATAGGTGAAATATGAGAAGAGTGGCCTTGAAGATCGCATACCTGGGCACGGATTATCATGGTTTCCAGAGGCAACCTAACTTAACCACTGTTGAAGGTGAAATCTTATCCGCTTTGGATGAGACAGGTGTGGTTGCCGATGTTAATAAGTGTGGTTTTGGCGTGGCAGGTAGAACTGATAGGGGAGTACACTCCCTGGGAAACGTGATCACCTTCCTGACTGAAGAGGAAGTTAGGATCAACCAGTTAAACAATGCCTTACCAAAGAGTATTAGGGTATTGGCCCAAGCGAAAGTACCTCTCCATTTTAAAGTTAGATACGCCCTGAACAGACATTATCGTTACTTACTGCCCCTTGTGCCGGGTGATGTATATCCTGATCTTAATAAGATGGTTGGGGCTGCTGAGTTAATACAGGGCACCCATGATTTCACCAATTTTTCCAAAAAGAGTGATAGGAACCCAGTGCGGACCATAGATGTTGTTGAAGTCGCCAAAAGAGGGGATTTGATACAGGTGGACGTTTTGGGGGAAAGCTTCCTGTGGAACATGGTTAGAAAAATAGTATCTGTTCTTTTAACAGTAGGAAGGGGAGAGCTACCTGTAGATATCATAAATGAATTCTTCAAGCCTGAAATGGATTTATGCATCATGCCCATGACACCGGAAGGCCTGATCCTCATGAAAATAAACTATTCAGGAATTAAATTTGATGAAGATCCCTACGCTGTTAAAACGTTCAAATCATTCCTTAAACATGAATACCTCACCAAGGAAGCCATCGCATTATCTCAAAGGGAAATGATTGAGAACTTAAAAGACTAACTTAGATCACTAATTTAGATCAAAATGAGGCATAGTTAATTTGCAATTTTTCTAGATAAATCTTAAATATTAGTTCGATAAACATAATTAATAATAAGCACCTTAATAGTATGCTTTGGAGGAAATTGTCTGTTATATAAAAATAACGTACAAAAAATATCAAATTCGCCTGCTTCAAAGAGTGAACCCTCACATAAAAACAGGGGGATCATCGTTGGATTTGATCCTGGTTTAACCGCTGGAATCGCTATACTGGACCTTAAGGGAAATATTCTTTCTGTTACAAGTTTTAAAGAGATATCAAGGGCGGAAATAATTTACCATATCATAAGATATGGGAAAACTGTTTTAATATCAACCGATGTTTATCCACCTCCCAAGATGGTTAAAAAGTTAGCCACAGCACTCAATGCCAAGATACACCATCCTGATAGGGATATGTCCGTGGGATCCAAAATCGAACTGGTGGAATCCTATTTGGACGAGAAATTCAACGTTGAGAGGTCTAACCTGGAGAGGTCTAAGGTTGTCTCATCAGAACTGGTACCACAGGATGCGCATCAACGTGACGCCCTGGCAGCTTCAATAAGGACATATAAGAGTTACCAGAAGAAACTGGAGTATATCGAGAGCCGCAGCCTGGAAGCAAACCTATCTTCTGATGATGAGGAACTGGTTAAGAGGATGGTTATTGAGGGGAAGAATATAAGCAACGCCGTCCGGATGGTACAGGAAATGAAGGAAGGGGAATATGAAACGGATATTGCTGATGATGAAGAGGTGATGGACGAAACCCCCAACATTAATTCAGAAACAGTGCCCAAACTCCGAAACCGAATTAAAATACAGGAAAACCAGATAAAAAACCTTAAAAATAGGAACAACACTCTGGATAGTAGGATGAAAGGTTATGAGATGGAAGTAGCTAAGCTAAAGGAGAAGATAGTTAAACTACAGTATGAGTACACCCAGAACATACTACTGGACAAGGAGTTACACTCAAAAACATCACTTATTAAGAAATTAGAGGATAAATATAACCAAGAAAAAGCCCTGAGAACAAAGTTAGAAGAAAATCTCCACTCATTAGAGAACATTCAAAGGATTAAGCCCACTGAAAATGCCCTTCCAGTTAAGATAATCGAATCATTTACTAGGGATGGAATTGTGGCCGCTTGTGAATACTGGAAGATAAAGAAAGGCGATGTGGTGCTTCTGGAAAGCTCGGAAGGAGGCGGATCACAAACCGCTGCCCTGCTGATAAAGATGGGTGTGAAGGCTGTTTTCATCAGGGATAAAATATCACACCAGGCCCAGGAAGAATTCGAAAGAAATATGGTTCCCCTTTTACAAGCTGATGGTATGGAACTAAAGATGATCGACCAGTTTGCCATAGTAAACACCGAAAGAATGGAAGAAGAAATACACAGATGGAAGGAAAAAGTGGAAGACAAAAGGATTAAAGAGAGTAATCAGGAAATAATAAAGGTCTTTGATGAATATCGAGCTCGAAGAAAAAGATCAAACTGATTATTTGTCTAATATATTCATTTTATTATAAATATAGACCTTACAACAAATATGGACTTTTACTAAAATTGGACTTTTACTACAAAATATAGGTAATTATTAAACATGAAAATCGCTTTTATTATAGGCACCCGTCCTGAAATAATTAAGATGTCACCCTTGATGGATGAAGTAAAGAAAAGGGGTATTGATTTTATCCTGATACACACTGGACAGCATTATGACCGGGAGATGTCCCAGCAGTACTTTGATGATCTAAAACTCCCCCATCCAGATTATAACATCGGTGTGGGTTCCACCACCCATGGAAAACAAACCGCGGTGATGCTGGATGGTATTGAAGAAATTTTATCATCTGAAAGACCGGATATAATACTGGTTCAGGGGGATACCAACGCGGTGATGGCCGGGGCCCTGGCTGCCAGTAAGATGCACATCCCAGTGGGCCATGTGGAATCTGGATTGAGGTCCTATGATAAAACCATGCCCGAAGAAATCAATCGGATGGTGGCTGATATATGTTCAACGCTTTTCTTCGTCCCCACGGAAGAATCTGCTATAAATCTTATTTTTGAAGGTTTAAATTCCAATAATATTCACATAACAGGTAATACCGTGGTAGATGCTGTTTACAGGAACCTGAAGATTGCAGGAAAATATTCTGATTTAGATTTGAATTTAGATAAGGATTATATAACCCTCACCCTTCATAGGGCGGAAAATACAGATAACCCACAAAGATTAAGGGATATTTCAGATGCCCTGCTGAATTTAAAAGAAACAGAAATAATTTTCCCGGTACATCCCCGGACAATTAAGACCCTTAATAAGCTGAATCTCTACCAACCATTAGTTGATGCGAAACATATCCATTTGATGAATCCGGTGGGTTATCTAGATTTCCTGGTACTTTTATCCCATTCGAAGGTGGTCATAACTGATTCAGGAGGAATTCAGGAGGAAGCTGTAACCATGAACATCCCCTGCGTAACCCTCAGGTACAATACAGAGCGACCTGAAACAGTAGCTGTTGGTGGGAACATCCTGGTGGGTACAGACAAAGAACTGATAATCCGTACTGTGCGTAATATTTTGGAAGATGAAAAACTTTACCAGAAGATGAGTCAGGCAAAAAACCCCTATGGTGATGGGAAAACTTCCCAAAAAATTGTGGATATAATATCAAGGGCATATGAAAATAATGAACTTAAGATCACACCACCAGATAACATTGGCGGATTAGAGGGCCGGTTTATCCAGAAAGTAGAAGAATCCATTGATGTATCTGGTTATGTAAATAAACATCCTGATACAAGGATAATTGTTGTTTTTGATGGAGATAAAGCCCGGTTTCCCCATGGTGATCTCCAGCTGGAGGATAAAACTATTATTGTGGAAAAACATTCCATACAATAAGAACGTGAATACAATAATATGTGAATTCAGTAAGTGTAAATTCAGTAAGATGTAAATAAATTCAGGATTCAAATAAAGAAAATTCCATATCTATCCCTAAAGGAGTTAATAGTTTTGAAATTACTTGTTTTTGAATATGCAAACGCTGTGGGCCTGGAAGATCCTGCAACTACAGTAGAAGGCAAGCATATGCTGGAGGGACTGTTAAATGACTTCAACCATATCGGTGCAAATTATATCATCTCCAAAGACTCTAAGAACAACTACAACCTGGATAACGGCACATATGGAAACTGCACTCCAATAGTTATTGATGATGAATTGATTCCATGGTTGGAGGAAAATGTAGCGAGATTTGACGCCTGTCTCCTAGTAGCACCAGAAGAAAATCTTATTTTATACAAAATCATCAAAATATTGGAGAAAAACAAGGTTAAAAACCTGGGATCATCATCTGATGCTGTTTTAGCCTGTTCAGATAAATATGAAACCTATAATTTGTTGAAGAATGATCTGCCTATGATCGAGACTGAAAAGGTGTTTTTCAACAGTCTCAAGGACTACAAAGATATTTTTTCAAAAGGAAAAAACATGCTGGTTAAACCAGTCGATGGTATTTCTTGTTCAGGAGTAAGGATTGTTGAGTCCTATGCCGATTTCATTAAGGCCTCAACCCATTTAAAAAGAACAACCAATCTACCCTATTTCCTGTTACAGGACATTGTGGAAGGAAAAAGCACCAGTGTAAGTATCCTAAGCACAGGTGAACAGGCCATGCCATTAAGCTTAAATAGACAGAATATAGGCTTCGATAAAGGTAAACTAGTCTATAGTGGGGGAAAAGTTCCATATGAACATAAACTATCAGATGAGGCAAAGGATATTGCAAAAAGGGCTGTTGAATCGGTTGAAGGGTTGAAGGGTTATGTTGGTGTGGATTTGTTACTGGATGAAGCTCAGAATGAGATATACATCTTGGAAATCAACCCTCGCTTAACCACCTCCTACGTGGCCCTTAGAAGGCTTTTAAACTTCAATCTTGGTGAAGCCATAGTCAATGCCATAAATGGTGAATTACCTGCAGATATAAAGTTAGAGGGTTCTTTAAATTTCTATAAAGGTGAAGATATAACCTTTAAATAGATATTAAATAATCATTAAACTTAACATATAAAATGTGATTTTCATGAAGATAGCTGGATTTGATATCGGGGGATCTAACACAGACCTTGCTGTGGTAGAATTCAATTCCCAGGGTAAAATTAAGGATATAACCACTGATTTTGAGCATCTGCCCATGTGGCAGGAAAATGAACGACTCTCCACCGTCCTGTGGGAACTTCTCAGTGATCATATAAATGAGATAGATGCAGTTGGTGTCTGCATGACTGCAGAGCTGGTTGACGCCTACCAGACAAAGAGGGAAGGTGTCATGGATATTGCAGGGAAAGTTAAAGAGACATTCAACCTCCCACTTGGGTTTATTGGTTCTGATGGGGTTATGAGTTACCAAGAACTACTGGGTAATCCCCATAAAGTAGCTGCTGCTAACTGGGTGGCCACCTCACGATTGGCTGGAACTATGGAGTCTGAATGCATTATGATAGATACAGGGAGCACCACCACTGATATTATACCAATTAAGGATGGGAAAGAATGCTCCCTGGGCAGATCTGACCTGGAAAGACTGGGCACAGGAGAGCTGGTTTACAGTGGAACCCTGAGGACCAATGTAGCTGCGCTGGTGGATAAGGTACCATTGGATGGTTCTTGGTACAGGGTGGCTTCGGAACTTTTCGCCATAACCGCTGACATCCACAGGGTATTGGATAATATTACAGAAGAAGAATACAGCTGTCACACACCAGATGGGTCTGGTAAATCTGTAAAAGAATGCATGCAGCGTATTGCCCGGGTGGTTTGTAGTGACATGGAGGCCCTCACCAGCAAGGATATTGAATCTCTATCGGGATATATCTACCTGAGGCAGACCGAGCACATTGCTGAAGCTCTTCAAGAGGTTTCCCAGAGAAATAACATTTCAAGAACGGTAACAACAGGCCTCGGCATGGATATAATCGGTAACATGGCATGTGAACTTACCAGTATCCCATACGTAGGTATGAATCAGATTTTAACCAAAGAGGAGTGTGTAGTTGCACCAGCAGTAGGTACTGCAGTTTTAATGGAGGATTATTTAAAAAAGAGATGATTATCTTAAATTTAAAAAAAAGATGATTATCGAAAAATAAAAAGATGATCTCTCTAATACCATACATCCTTTATTCCTAAAAGATAAGCTATGGTATTAGCAGCCACATGTAAAATAATGGTGAAAATCAGGATTAAAATTATTATCGTCAGGGGTATGGTCACCACCAGGGAGGCAAATATCAAAGCCACTACTGCAAAGTCCAGCTGATCTAAAAAGGGTGCGGGTTTTCCTCTTCCTATCTTAATCCGTCTTTTAATAAAGCTGCCCACAGCATCCCCTATTAAAGCACCACCACTGAGGGCTAATCCTAAAAGAATCCATTCAATAAAGTTGCCTGGTATAATTCCTTCAATGGTAACCCATTGTGGTATCAGGGTGAATATGTCACCATAATACATGAAGATGATACCCTGAAGAACTGCGATTGTTGTACCTAATAATATACCAATGATGGTCCCTCTCCAGGTTACTCCGTCACCAATTAACCTTCGACCGTCCCAGAAATTTCTATTTAAATCTACTGGTGTGCCTCCACCAAAGGCCAGCGCTGAAATATTGGCCATGTATGCTGGTAGCATAAAGTACAAAGCATATGCTAATATAGATATAAAATTGATGACTGAATCCATTTGTTACCTCCAATTTAAAAGAAGATAATAGTAATTGGTGTAACTCTTAAATAAGTGTTGGTTAAATATTAAAAATAAAATTTCCTGAAATAAAATATCTTAAATTATACTTTAGTTAAATTAGAATAATTATTATCCAGAAGTAAAATTAATATCAGTTATCAAAAATCAGTTATCCTGTAAAAATATTGATTATCCTTTGAATAAGTTCGTGCCTTGCCCACAATTAATCAGAAAATTTTTCATATAGCATGCAATTATTTTCACTCCAGTACCAGCCTTTTTCCCAGTAGTTCCATAAAAGGATATCATTTATTTATACCTTGAGCACAATAATAAGATGTTATAGTAATTAGAATCATTGTAATGATTTAACAATAAATAATTATATCTGTTAAAATAATCGGTGAGAAATAATGGTTATAAAGAAAACCAAAAGTATGTGTCCTGAGTGCCTGAAAATCCTAGACGCAGAAGTCTATGAAGATCAGGGAAAGATAATGATAAGTAAGGAATGTGAAGAACATGGATTATTTGAAAACACTTACTGGAGCAGTAGTGAAATTTACAAAGAAGCAGCTGATTATGGTCAGGAAGGGGAAGGAATATCCAACCCCCAAACAAAAGTAGATGGTGAATGTCCAACAAACTGCGGATTATGCTCTGATCATGAGAGTCATACAATTTTAGGACTTATTGATGTTACCAATCGTTGTAACCTCCTTTGCCCTGTGTGTTTTGCAAATGCAGCTGTATCTGGTTCCCTTTACGAACCAACTTTCGAAGAAATCAGACAGATGCTTCAAAATCTGAGAAATAACTTACCAGTTCCTGCACCAGCCATACAATACGCTGGTGGAGAACCCACCGTGCGTAAAGACCTAGTTGAACTTGTTAAACTGGCCAGGGAAGAGGGATTCACCCATACCCAGATAGCAACTAACGGTATACGGTTAGCAAAAAGACCTGAACTTGTCCATGATCTTAAAGAAGCCGGTTTAAATACTGTTTACCTGCAGTTTGATGGAGTCACAGAAGAACCCTACATACAGATTAGAAACAAAAACCTGCTAGCTATCAAATTAGAAGCTATTGAAAACTGTAGAAAAGAAGACATGGGAATCGTCCTGGTTCCCACACTGGTTAAAGGCGTAAACGATGATCAAATAGGTAAGATAATTAAATTCGCTGTAAATAATATCGACGTGATAAGAGGTATTGTTTTCCAACCCGTATCCTTCGCTGGAAGAACGCCCGCAGATCAGGTGGAAAAACAGCGGATAACTATTCCTGATTTTGAAGAAATGGTTGAGGAACAGACGGATCAGGATATTAAAGTTGAAGATTTCTACCCTGCATCCTCGGTAATACCCATTTCCGAGTTCATTGAGGCTGTTGAAGGAGAGCCAAATGTGACCTTTACCTGCCACCCCCATTGTGGTGCGGCTACCTATGTCTTCATCGATGAAGATAAGATTGTACCTATAACCCAATTTATAAATGTGGACCGTTTTTTCCAACTACTAACCAAAAGTAGTGAAGATATAAACGACGGTGGATTAATTTCCAAACCGAAGGTTTTAGCCAGGGCCAGTATTGAACTACCGCAAACCATCAACCTATCCAATAAACCTGATTCACTGGATATTAAAGATATTTTAATTAAAGTATTCAAGGAAAGATCATACGATGCACTGGGAGATTTCCACCATAAAAGCCTCTTAATATCCTGCATGCACTTCATGGACCCCTGGAACTTTGACCAGGACCGGGTGAAAAGATGCGTAATCCACTATGCAGTTCCTGATGGAAGAATAATACCCTTCTGCTCCATGAACTCCATATACAGACAGGAAATAGAGAAAGAATTCTCCAAGCCCTTTGGTAAGTCCAGTGAAAAATCTGATTAATGTTTATTTGACATTAAATATTAAAATTACAATCCATAACAATAAAACAAATCTACTGTTGGTTTTTAATTGATAGTCAAAACTCCATCCAGGTTGCACGTAACTCTTATCGACTTAAATGGAAAATATGGTCGAATTGACGGTGGCGTGGGTATCACAACCCAGAATCCCAGTTTGGTCCTGGAAGTGAATAAAGGATACGGGGATACTCAGGTTATGTTTTCAAGAACATACCTCTCCAAGGATACTCGGGAAGATTACAAGGGTAAAATCTTCTCCATAGTCCGTAAAATAAACGAATATTTGGGTATGGAGGAAAGTTATCATTTCAATCTTAAAGAGATTTTCCCATCCCATTCAGGCCTTGGATCTGGTACACAATTATCCCTGGCCGTGGCCAAGGCTATTCTTGAGATGAATGATCATGACTTACCCATCCCCAAGATTGCGGAAATAGTAGGCAGAGGAGGTACATCAGGGATTGGGGTGGCTTCCTTTGAAAGTGGTGGCTTCATCTTGGACTCAGGTCATATGAAATCCATAAAAAAGGAGTTCCTACCATCGTCTGCCTCCAAAGCTGCACCGCCAACAGTTATTGCCAGGTATGATTTTCCTAGCGACTGGAAGATTATCATGGCCATACCCGATGTTGAAAGGAGGGTTTTCGGTGACGGGGAAGTTAACATCTTCCAGAAGTACTGTCCCATACCATTAGAGGAAGTGCAGGAGTTAACCCATCTTCTCTTTATGAAGATGATGCCTTCTGTAATTGAAGAGGATTTAGACTCTTTTGGAGAAGCAGTAAATGATATACAGGGCATTGGCTTTAAGAAAATTGAATTAAAATTACAAAACCCCTTCATTCACGAACTCATTGATAACTTAAGAAACGCCGGTGCTGCCGGTGTTGGAATGAGCTCATTCGGACCAACTGTATATGCAATTACAGATACCAACTCCAAGGATATCTGTAAAGCTGCCCGCGATGCCATGAATGAAAATACTGGTGTAATAATAGCAACCACAGCCCAGAACCAGGGCGCTGAAATATATAAATAAAATTAACGCATAAATTATAAAATAAATATTATCTGATGATGTTATGATGGATAGAATAGAAGGAAAAGTTTGGACCTTCCCGGACAGTATAGACACAGATGTGATCATCCCTGGAAGATATTTAAGGGCACAAACAATGGATGAACTGGCAGCACATGTTATGGAACCAATAGACCCCTCATTTGCAGGTAAAATAAAACATGGAGATATTATAGTGGCTGGCTGGAATTTTGGCTGTGGATCATCCCGGGAACAGGCCCCAGTAGCCCTGAAACATGCAGGGATAGCTGCTGTAGTTGCTAAATCCTTTGCCAGGATATTCTATAGAAACGCGATAAACATAGGCCTACCAGTAATCGTAGCAGATATGGATGTTAGTAATGGTGATGAGATATGTATAGACCTGGAAAATGGAAATATTACAGATAAATCCACAGGAAAAACCTTCAAGGTACAACCCTTCAAGAAATTCATGCTGGAGATACTTGAAGACGGCGGTTTAACCCATCACTACCTGAAAAAACAGGAATAAAACTCGTGATTAATTTTTACTCATTTAAGATTATTTTTTTGTTGATTTGCTAAATTATCTAAAAATATTATAGACTTACATAACATACTAAAAACCAGATTTATTAAAATATATCAAATAGAGTCATTAACAAATGACATCGAAAAATTCGATCATTTAAACAAATAAGATCAAAAAAAACTAGAGGAAACAAAGAAAATGAAGTGTCCTGTATGTGGCTCCAATTCCCTGGAAGTAATTAAATCTAAGGGTAAAAAATCCAAGGAACTGCTCCTTAAATGTGAAGAGTGTGGAAACATCTTCAGAGAAGTAGTGGATGTTGGTAAACTGGTAGATACCAGGGTTGTGGTAAGTGAATTTGAAAAAAGCCATAAAACTTTCATAAAATTATACGAGGATAAAACCATCTACACCGGAGATCTAGTAGACGTAGATGGAAGAAAAGCAGAAATCACCTCCATTGAAAATAAAAGAGGAGGAAGGGTCTCAAAAAGTTCAGTTGATGAGGTGGAAACTATCTGGGCTTCTTATGCTGACATACCAGCAAGGGTTGGTATTTCAGTTGACTTTGGAGGTAGGATACTATCCCATAAAGTGGATGTTAACCCTGAATTCGAATTTACCATCGGTGAAGTGGCCAAGATAGGAAACATCATCTTCAAGATAAATTCCCTCAAGACCCTGGAGAGAAAGATGCGGAAGGGTTTTGCACGAGCATCAGTAACCAAAAGAGTATATGGCAGACCAGTTGATGAGAAGAGATTCAAGTATGATTTAACCTCCAAGGTGGTTGTAAATGAAGAAGAATAGGGAAGCTCTGGTGAATAAACTTGAAAAAGATGGTTATATTAAAAGCCCTGAAGTTAAAAAGGCCATGCTTAAAGTACCACGGGAAGAGTTTATCACCCAGGAAAACCGAGATTATGCTTATTTAGACCAGCCGCTCCCTATTGGGGAGGGACAGACCATATCCGCACCCCATATGGTGGCTTTGATATGTGAATTTCTTGAACTTAAGAAAGGTATGAAGGTTCTAGAAATTGGTACTGGCTTCGGGTACAACGCCGCAGTGGTGGCCGAAATCATAGGACAGGAAGGACACTTATACACCACAGAACGGATAGAAGGCCTGTTCCAGTTGGCTGTAGAAAATCTGAATCGTGTTGGTTATAAAAACATTACCGTGCTTCATATAGATGGTACAAAGGGATTAACAGATGAAGCGCCCTTTGACAGGATATATGCAACAGCAAGCGCCCCTAAAGTACCTGAGCCACTCAAGGATCAGTTGAAGATAGGTGGAAGGCTTCTAACACCAATTGGACCGCAGGGCTATTTCCAGGAATTAGTCTGCATCCATCGAAAGGATCAAAATAAATTTAATAGCCATAAACTAGGCGGTGTAGCCTTCGTTCCCATGATCGGGGAGCATGGCTGGCCTGAAGACTAAATAAAAAGTTAATTAAATAAATGTTGACTAAATAAAAAGTTAATTTTAAATTTTTCTTAATATTAAATAATTTTTTTAGGAATAGATTTAATGAACATCTACATCGAGACATTTGGTTGCACCTTCAATCAGGCCGATTCAGAAATAATGGCCGGCCTACTCCAGAGAGAAAGTAACCAACTTGTGTATGAAGTTGAAGATGCCGATTTGCTGATTATAAACACATGTTACGTGAAGCAACCTACAGAACAGAAGGTAGTAAACAGGATAAGGAAGTTGTATGAGGAATATCCCCATAAAAACCTCATAATCAGTGGGTGCATGGTGGAGATAGACCAGGAAAAACTCAAAAAAATCGCACCAGATGCAAGCTGGGTAGGTCCACATAAACTCAAATCCGTACCGGACATGGTTAAATCTGTGCATGCTGGGGAAACAGTAAGGTTTACTGGTTATGAAGATATGAGCAAGGTTTGCCAGCCCAAAGTACGTTCCAATAAATTTATTAATATCGTACAGATCTGTGAAGGGTGTGATGGGTTCTGCAGTTACTGTTGCACCAGAATCGCACGTGGTAAGTTACACAGCTACCCAGTTGAACTCATAAAGCAGGAAGTTGGAAAGGCAGTTAAAGAGGGATGTATAGAGATACAACTTACTGCCCAGGATACAGCTGCATACGGTAAAGACAGTGATGCTTCACTTCCTGAACTTATAAACGCCGTTACCAATTTTGATGGAAAATTTAAGGTTAGGGTGGGTATGATGCACCCAAAAAGTGTTAAGGACAATGTTGATGAATTAATCGAAGCTTTTAAAAGCGATAAAGTATACAAATTCATCCATATACCGGTACAAAGCGGTAGTGATGGGATTTTAGCTGATATGAACCGGGGACACAGTGTAAAAGAATTCAACGATATCATATCCAGAATTAAAAGTGAAATCCCAGAGATATCCATTTCAACCGATATAATTGTAGGATACCCCACAGAAGATGATGAAGCTTTTCAGGATACCCTGAAGTTAATTGAAGAGTTACAGCCCGATTTCCTGCATATATCCAAGTATCATCACCGCCCGGGTTCCTATTCATCGAATCTACAGGAAATAGATCACCAGATCATGAAAAAGCGTTCTAAAGAGTTGAACGAGCTTAAAGCTGAAATTGCGTTCCATAACAATACAAAATTAGTAGGAAAAGTGTTAAAAGTACTGATTACAAATGTGGGAAGTAAAGGTGGTTTTCTTGGCCGTACTGATTCTTATAAAACTGTGGTTGTAAATAATGCTTCCCTGGGAAGTTTTGTTAATGTGAAGATTACCCACGCTAAAGCCAACTACTTGATGGGGAATGTTGTTTCATAGCGATGTTAATTACTTTTCAAAAAAACATAAACTAGTATTAACCACCAAGACTATATTATACTTCCATGTCTTATTTGATCTGCAGGAAATGTGGAAAGGAATACCCCCTCCCAGAAGGAAAAGAATCATTCTATTACGATACCTGTGATTGTGGAGGTAAACTAGAGTATTCTCCCATACCAAAAAGGGAGTATGATGCCAGACAAATGGATATCCCTCAAATGGAGAAATACCAACCTGGGAAAATAAAGGATTACCAATCTGGGATAAAAAATTATCCTCAATCACTATTTGAAAATAGTGAATACACCAAACAATCCCCCCCTCCAAGCAGGATAAAATGGAAGGGTATCATCTTGGGGATTTCATTCTTACTTGTATCCATGCTAATCTCGGTAATGTTAATATTCGGAGAAAATATTCCCACCAACACTACAGATATTCCAATTGAATTTTTAACTTATTTAGCCCTGATCTTTAGTGTTTTAACTATTATAGCAGGGTTCATATCTGCTTATCTAAGTGGTAGTAAGAATTTCCTGGAAGGCGCGCTGAATGGCGGAATGGTAGGGATTATTTTAGGATTTATTCTGGGTATCTTAAGTGGAACAACTTTTTTAATCAACATAATCGTTATTTTAGGATCAATGTCCATGATCGGGGGGATTATAGGGATTTTCCCCAGGAAACTGTTTAAATAAACAAAAAAAATAGAAAATTACATACCCAATTTAAGTTATCTTTTCCATAAAAGATTCTGACTAATCTTTTTCATTTTCCTAGTTTCTTTAAGCTGTTTTTCAAGGTTTCCATCCTCAATAGATATGGAACTTACATATCCACAATCTTTACATTCCCATACTGTGGTGGAAGCATAGGGATTTTGGAAAAACATTCGTTTTGAACCACATCTTGGACAGTGCACTTTTTTTGACATTATAAAACAACCATAAGTCCATTAAACGCGAAATTTTTTCATATAAAATCATTCAATTTTTTCATATATAATCATTCTAAAAATGAAAAAATCATTGCTCAAATTAAAAAAAAATGAATTTTAAGTGCCGTGGGCCGGACTTGAACCAGCGACATCCAGATCTTCAGTCTGGCGTTCTCCCAACTGAACTACCACGGCAAATGGGCCCGACGAGATTCGAACTCGTGATCACCTCCGTGTCAGGGAGGTATCATACCCCTAGACCACGGGCCCTGTCGTCCATTTTGAATATAACCCTATTGGTATATAAATCTTTGTAACTATTGAGGCTTAAATGGGCGTATAATATATGTTTTTACGAAAAATTTCTCCATAAGAGGTTAAATATTAAACCACCATTTAAATATGATATACATATAAAAATATCATATAAAAGATTAAATTTTTACTATTAACCCTATAATCTAATCTTTATTCCATTTATAAAGCCTTATTGATTTAATTAACTTAAATAATACCAGTATTTCAAAATTTATTTAAGTTTACTATGATATAATATAGATAGTAAAATAAATATTTTGGGAGGAACGAAAAAATGGCGGATATAGGAGATCCAATTAAAACTACAGTCGAAGAAATTCGAAAGGTACTGAATATTGAAAACGTGGTTGGCGAAGTAATTGAAACTAATGATAAAACTTTAATCCCCATAACCAAGATGGGTATGGGATTTGGTGCAGGAATGGGTGAAGGTAAAGGAGGCTCAGAATCTCAAGGCGAAGGTAGTGGATCTTTAGCAGGTGCTGGTGGAGCAGCAGGTATTGAACCCATTGCTATGATAGTTGTATTTAAAAACGTAGAAGGTCCTGAAGGTGTTAAAGTACTAACTCTTTCCGGAAATCCAATAGCTCAAGCATTAGGAGAATTAGGTACTGCTGCAATGGATATGGCAAGAACAGGTATAAATGAAATGAAAAAATCTGGTAAAGATAAAGAGATGAAAGAGAAGGCAGAGAAAAAAGCCGCAGAAGTGAAAGCTGAAGTTGAAAAAAGGACATAAGGAATATAAGAGAGGATTAATTTGATTTACATAATAATTGGTGTCATTATTTTAATTTTGGCACTGATTCTATCATTAATCCTCTTTATCCCTTTTAATATCTCTTTTTACCTGGAAAAAAGAGGACAGAATATATTAGGATACTTTCAGGTTAAATGGTTAAGAATTCGCCTACTAAGACATACCATACCCCCAGAAGAGAAGGAAGAAAAAAAAGAAAAGGAAAAGAAGGAAAGGAAAAGCAGTTTAAAAGATGTTCTGAATGTTTTCCGAAAATTTATTGCTGCATTTGAATATTTAACACCGATTTTTCATGCGTTTATCAAATCCCTTAAACTCGTAAAATTATCCCTTAATTTGAATATAGGATTTACCAGCCCAGTAACCACCGCTTTAATAAGTGGTTATTTCTGGAGTATAAGTTCAATATTAAATATGATACACCCCATTAATCTCTCAATAACTCCTGATTTTATTGAAAATAAATTTGATGCAACCTTTGATTTTGAAATTAATTTAACACTGTATCCAACAGTATGGGCACTTTTGAAGGCCATCACCAAAAAGCCAGTGCGCGAATTAATCTCCAGTGTAATAAAATTAAACCAGTAAAGTGACACTTAATGGTTATTTAGACTTAGAAAAAAAATGATTAATAAAAATGGTTAATATGTTGAAACAGTTCTTGAACTATGACTTTTTAAAAACAGTTTTAGATTCCATATCGAATCAAGAATTCAACTACAAGCAGGTTCTATTACCCTACAAAGATAAATTGAAGAATTCAGAAGGTTCCATCCACAAAGTAATAACCAAGGGTAAAGCTGTTAAAATCGAAAACAGAACCATATACCCGGTCATCATGTTTTCAACCATTGAATTTGAGGATAAATTCACCTATGAATCTATAACTCCCTTTGCTTTAGCCGTGATTGAGGCTGATAGCAAATATTTCATCCCATTTGATAAAGAAAACGAGATAATCCAGGATTTACTAAGTGAAGATGGTTTATGGAAGGAATTGGGTTTAGAATAAATGGTATTTAAAAAAATAAAATAAAAATAAAAATAAATTAAAAATTTAAATTAATGTGATTAAGCAGCTTTTACGGCTAATTCAATATCATCTGCTTTCACAGTTTTTCTACCGGCGTGTTTTGCAAGTTCAACGGCTTTTTTAGCAATTTCTTCGCCTTTTTCTTCTAAAGATTTTGCTAATGCCTCTTTTGCATCATCACTTATCCTTTGTGCACCAGCATTTTTGATGATCCTTCCCACTGGAGCAATAGGTAATTCAGCCATATTTTCACCTCCTATTTTAGCTATGACCCTATAATATTTAAACTTATCGTTTTTTATTGCATTTTTGTCCATGACATATAGCATACTTGTTTAGCTGATGAGAAGATCTGTTAACCCAAACATATAAGCGTACAAATTATAATATGAAATTGCATGCTTGGAAGAGTTGACATTGACCCCCAAATAGAAGAGATTCTGGAAAAAGCTATAAAAAGCAGGATTTCCAATGAGGACGCTATAAAACTTATGAAAACTACAGGTGCAGAATTTCATGCACTTATACAAGCTGCTGATATTTTACGTCAGGACATTATTGGAGATACAGTTACATACATCCCCAATTGGAACATAAATTTCACCAATCTCTGCTCTGGAACTTGCAAATTCTGCGCCTTCCGCAGAGAAGAGGATGATGAGGGCGCTTATTTTTTAAACACTGATGAAATGGTCCAAAGAGCCAAAACAGCCTGGAATAAGGGGGCTAAAGAGCTATGTATTCAGGGCGGTTTACACCCGGATGTGGATGCATATTTCTACCAGGAACTCGTCCAGAAATTAAAGGCAGAATTGCCAGATATCCATATACACGCGTTTTCCCCTATGGAAATTCTGTATGGTGCTGAACAGGCAGGTATATCCATTAAAGACGAACTGGAAATGTTAAAAGAAGCAGGCCTTAATTCCATCCCTGGCAATGCCGCTGAGATATTAAACGATGATATACGACAGTTGCTCTGCCCCACCAAGATGAACACCGCTAAATGGATAGAAATCGTTGAAACAGCCCATAAAACTGGGATACCCACCACATGCACCATGATGTATGGCCATATCGAAGAACCAAAACACAGAGTGGAACATATGGATATATTAAGGGGAATACAGGAGAGGACCGGTGGATTCACTGAATTTGTACCATTAACCTTCATGCACTGGCAGGCACCCATCTACAAAGAAGGAGTTTCAAGGGCAGGAAGTACAGGACTTGAAGATTTAAAGGTTTACGCCGTTGCCAGGTTGATGTTCGGTGATCTCCTACGGAACATCCAGGTTTCATGGGTGAAACTTGGATTTAAATTCGCACAAGTATGCCTCACTGCAGGGGCTAATGACCTGGGAGGAACCCTGGGAGAAGAAAGTATTTCTAAATCGGCTGGAGCACAGCATGGGGTGCAAACCTCTCCAAAAAACTTGCAACGGATAATACGAAATATGGGAAGGATTCCAGCAGAGAGAGACACCCTTTATAAGAAGATCATGGAAGTATAATAAATTATAGGGAAGTATAATAAATATTATGGATTTATAATAACTAATATGGAAGTATAAGAATTTTTATTTAATTTCAGATTATTTTTGATTCATAGAAGGATTCTTGGTAAGTGCTGGTTAGATAAATAGTTCCAGACCTTCCCAGAATTTAACTGGGTTTATTCCCCGTGCTTCTAATATTATTTTAAAAACGGGTCGATATTTAAGGAGTTCATAATTAAAAAATTGAGCTAATATCCTATAAAAATAGATTTAAAATATTAATAAGAATTATTCATATATTACTTATCAGATCGGCTAACTGATTTAAATTGCTAACTTCAAATGCTTCGGCACCTGCATCCTCATAGTAGGATACACAGCTATCTGCAGCGTTCCATTTAATAATTTCCTCAGGATTTAGAATCAACACCCTTTTTGCTTTGCGAGATATATTCCTGATGATATCTGCACTTAAAGGCTCCCCATCATATTTAGGGCCGGCCCAGTCCCGGCAGTCACTCAAGATAAGGACATAGGATTTATGGTTGATATTAGCCTGATTCAAAAAACTCCCGAATGCAGTGTACATGTTTGATTTACCCTTTATCATGGAATTTTCACGACGGATGTCCAGAACCTTGATAAATGCATCTATGATATTAAGTTCCTGAAGCGCGGAGGTTATCTCTGTAGTTTTATTATCAAATTCAAATGCTTTGGCCCGGTTGAAGCTGTTCTGGGCCGCGTATATCATACAGAAAAACCAGATGCTGATCCAATCACAGGACACGCTTACATCACTTAAAAAGAAGTGGTTCTGCTTCTTGATGCGGGGCTTGCTTTTTATCAGTTCCAGAAGACTCCCCCCATGTTTCATGTTTTTTCTAATGGTCCTCCTAATATCTGGCCTCTGTGACTTTGCCTGTTTATATCGTCGTGACCTGCGAGTTGCGATTTTTCTACCTAACTTTTGGCATAAGTCAATTAACTCTGGTTGTAGGGTGTTTAACGTATGAATATTGCTCATTTCAAGTTCAGAGTTGCCTTCATGGTCCGGGTTTTCACTGGCATCGTTCAGGGTGTTTTTGATGTAATCAAGTTTGAACTGGAAGTTATGGTTGTAGCTTAATTCTGTCTTGTTCTGTTTGGTGACCGAAATATTTAATTTCCTTATGAATTTATTTTTTTCTTCAAAACTGGAAGAAGGTTTATCTGTTTTTTCTTTACCTCCAAAGAATGAGTCGTAACACTCGTTGAACTTCTTCTTCTGTTTGTAATCTTTGAGGTAGATACATGAAAGGGCCTCCCTTAAATCAAAGTCCTCACCCTTAATTAGGTTAGCTGCTTCACAAGCTGTTTGAGTACACCGGATACTTGCTGGAATTCCGTTTTCCCTTAATATTCCTGAGAATTTAACTATTTTATCCATAAATTACACATTCAAAATAGAATCAATTTTTATCAGAACTTTATATTCTTTAAGACCTTAACCTTGTCTTCTTCATTTTTAACCACCACGTTGATGGTTCTCTCCAGGGATTCTGCATCTAAATCATTCTTTTTAAAGACCAACAGACTACGCACCCAATCAACACTGGCCCGTATGGAGGGTGTTTTAATTAAATTGAGTTTCCTGATCTTCTGTACCACCCCAACTACAGCTTCAACCAGGGCTGAAGATGCTTCGGGAACATGTGATTTAATAATCTCCATCTCCCTCTCAAAGGTAGGGTAATCAATATACAGGTACAGGCAGCGATCTTTGGTCTCGTCAAGAAGCTGTCTCTGTGAATTTGAAGTCATAATAACCAGGAGTTCATTGTTAAGCTGGAAGGTTCCCAGATCATTTACAGTTATTTGTTTTTCACCCAATGCCTGCAAAAGGAAGCTCTCCACTTCTTCATCAGCTTTATCTATCTCATCTATCAGAATAACTGAATCCTCATCATTCATAAATGAGGATAAAAGTGGTCTCTTTATGAAGAATTCTTCCTTAAATACATCGTCAGGGCTTTCCTTTATCTTGGACATCTCCAGGCTCAGGAGCTGTTTCTGGTAATTCCACTCACCAACTATCTGCTCGAAGGTGATCCCCTCGTAGCACTGTATCCTGAAAAATTCGCGGTTGAATGCCCTGCTGATTGCCTTTGATAGCTCTGTCTTCCCTGTTCCTGGCGGGCCTTCAATAAGTATAGGTTTTCCTAGTGAAAGGGCCAGGTAAGTTACGGTGACGATGTTGTCATCTGGTACGTAGTGATTTTTAGCTAAGGATTCTTCAATACTGTTTTTATCTAGATCTATCCGGTACATGAATTCACCAGTTCTGTGTTCCCATTACACATGTCATAATCTTATATGTTTCATCCCATACTTCTGTGTTTGTCTGAAAATTAATCTATGAGTAAAAGAGCTACTAATGATATACTGGGAGGATAATTTACTGTGTCAAATTTTAATTCCATTCCTGCGTTATCTGCTGTTTTATGGACATTAATCCCCATGGATTCCATAGAATAACGGGCTTTAATAGGATTTATACAGTCACCATCCACGTTGCATTCTTCACATAGTTTACAGCTCCCAGCAAAAAAGGAAGTTGTAAAGTTGTAGCCCTCTTTAAACGCCACTTTTTCAAGTTCAAGTAGGATGTTTATCTTGTCGTTGTAGAAGGAGAAGTACTGGTACATATCATCTGCCGGTATCTCCGGGCGTTTGATTTTTAAAAGCATGGCATAACTATATTCAGAGAGCATCTTCCGGAACTCCTCTACATTGGGAGTGTTTGGAGGGCATCTCAAATTCTTCCCATATGTAGGACAGCCCACCATGCATTTGAGGCGTACTCTATTTTCGACTATTACCTGGTCTGCAGGTATGATTCGGACTTCTTCACATCCGAGTTTTAAAGCTTCTTCTTCTAAGAATCTGTATTCATCAATTCCATCCGTCATTTTGTATCCAACCATTTTTTTTCAATTCTTATTAAGAATTAATAATGCTATAAATATTAATTTTCAAAAGGATTACAAGTGGATTTCATATAATAGCGTGAATGTATTTTGTTTAAAAAAATATTGTATTTGTTTAAAAATGAATGTATACTTTTAAATATGAATGCGTACTTTTAAAATGAATGTGCATCATTATACTGCATATTTCATCAATATGGAACCTAATTTATCAAATACTGATTTTAATGGCCCTAACCTGTAACCTAATTTTAAAAATGCCTCCACATCAGATTTTTTAACACCACCAATCAGAGTTAAGATGACTATGTAAACCAGTATTCCAATAAATGAGGCTATTATTATGTAAATAAATGCGAATATCTGGGCTAATGGTATGCCAGCATAGAAGCTAGTGTACGCATAGGTAGTAGGAATTAAAAGAAGAATTCCAGCCATTAAGAGTGATGCAACTACTATTTTACCTAGACTTACCCATTCAAGTGTTGTTCTTGCCAGTTTAAGGATTCCCCCGGCCGTGGTTATCATGAGTACTAAGGTTGCCACGGTAGTTGCTAGAGCAGCCCCATTTATTCCGTAAATAGGTACAAGAAGTACACTTAAGCCTAATTCAATGACAACTGCTATTCCCAGTGTTATCATTGGTATAACTGGTTTACCCATGCCCTGAGCCACACTACCAGAGACTGTGTATAATGTAAAAAACAGCATGCCCACGGCTAATATCTGCAGTGCCCCAGTCCCCAATTCATAGCCTGGGAAAAGCAGGCTGAGTATAGGACGGGCGAATACAGTTATTCCTAAGGACATAGGGAGTACCAGGATTGTCACGTAACGAAATGCCTGATTGATATAGGTATTGAATAACTGGTGGTTTTTAGTGCTTAATGCTGCTGCTGTAGCCGGTAGAACTGCAGTAGCCACAGCCATACTAATCGTGAGTGGAATACGGGCTATGGGGCTTCCTATACCATAGTAACCCACCCATTCACTGGTCATGTATATTCCAATGATCCATGTACCAATATCATACATGAAAAGTTCACCCAGAGCAGTTAAGTATACTGGGATGGAGAACAGGAACAGCATCTTAAACAGACTTAACTCCTTTCTCCAGGTAAATTTTTCCTCCGGGTTTTCCGGGTTATCATAACTGGAATTTTTAAGTTTAACCCATATATACTTCCGGAATATAATTAATGCAGCCAGTCCTGTTATCATGTAACCTATTGCAGTACCAATTACTGCACCTGCCACATAAAAATTGGCCAGCACCAGTAAAACTGCAAATATAATGGTACTAATCTGTTCAACAGCTTTTGTCGCATTTATGAAGTTCATTTCATAGTATCCCTGGAATATGCCTTTTATCTCCCCAGATATGACACTGAAGGGAGTAATAAGAGCAACGCATTGGAATGGTAGCACTGCTTCAGGGTTATGGAACAGATGTAATGCTAAAGGTTCAGCCAGAATATATATTATGAAGCTTAAAATAAGGCCCAAAGTTAAAACCAATTTAAAGGAAGATTTTATTATTTGCTTTATCATATTTTTCTGGCCAACAGCTTCATACTGGGCTATATATTTGGCAATAGCTGGGGGTATTCCTCCTTCAGCAGATAACTGTAAAACGCCTATCAAGGGCAGGGTTAAGGTAAAGATTCCGTAACCAGCAGGTCCTAATAGGGATGCCATGGAAAAGCGGTAAATGAAACCGCCTACCCTAAAAATTAAAGAGCCTATGAGTATTATTAAACTGCCCTTTGCTATTTTTGTATCGCTCATAAAAAATTTCCTTATAATAGAATTAATTAAATTTATGTTTTAGATTATAATTATTAAAACTTGTTTAAATCAAGTTACAAGCTTTGGTTTTTAAATATATAAAATCTTCCCAAAAAAAAAGATAATAATATTAATTTAACTTGGAAAAATTCCTTTTTTAATCATGGAATCCTTCGGACCATTATTTCATCATCATCACGGATGTTTCTAAATAGTTCCAGATTAGATTTAACCTTCCCTATATGATTAACTGGTGAGGCTGGCTGCGATTCACCATAGAATATACATAATGCAGCTCCCGGTGGCCAGTATGATAGGTCGCCTTTACTTGCATCAGGGGATTGGTTTTCATACTCCAATTCAAGTGGTATGATGAAATATACTTCATCAAGCCACTGTTTGACTTTTCCTTCCATTGGAAGATTTTTATATAACCGGGCGGCTGTTTCTGGATTTCTCTCATCCAACCTGATCCGGGCTCTGCCCTTTCCTGCTACTTTAACTTCTATTTCCATGAATAATCCCTTTTTAATTTAAAATAATATAAAAATTTTTATTTTTTTATTTTTTTTCTTTTTCCATGTACTCCTTAATTTTGCGCTCTTCCCATTCTTTGTTAAATATTCCGCGTCTTGAAATACTGAGTCCATGGGAAAGTAAGCCAATTCCCCAGAAAAATGTTACAAATAAAAACCACGGAAACCCAGGAAATGTTGTAAATAAATAAATAACCATTAAAAATACATTCACTATTATATATGCTGTTAAATGCCCGTAAAATCCTTTAAGATCTTCTACCCTTTCTTTTGCTCTCTGATAATCAGCATCCATTTTCTATTCCCCTTTTTTTTATATCTGTACTTAATATTTAATCAATCATTAATACTTACTTCGATTTAAATTCATCCATTATAAAAACGCTGTGGGATGTTCCTATCCTGTTTGCACCAGCTTTCAACATATCCAGTGCCTTTTTTAGATCTCTTATCCCACCTGAAGCTTTAACACCCATATCCTTACCCACTGTTTTTCTTAATAATTCTACATCCCCCAATGTTGCTCCTTCAAGATCTCCAAAACCAGTGGATGTTTTAACAAAATCAGCACCTGCCTCCCGGGCTATTATACATGCATCTATTTTTTCTTCATGGGATAAGAGTGCAGTTTCCAGTATTACCTTTACCACCCTTCCACCAGCAGCCTCTACAACTCCCTGAATATCCTGCTTAACCATGTCTTTTCTCCCTGATTTAAGCTGGCCTATGTTCATCACCATATCTAACTCTGATGCACCGTTTAAAACTGCCTCTTTAGTTTCATGGACCTTATCTCCAGTGGTCACTGCCCCCAACGGAAAACCAATCACTGAACAAACTCCTATTTTACTACCCTTTAAATTTTCAAATGCCATGGACACATTGGCTGGGTTAACACATACGCATTTAAAATTGTACAATACAGCCTCATCACATAGTTTTTTTATATTCATCTCAGAGACACCTGCATTTAGATTGGTGTGGTCTATCATATCTGCTAAATTATCGGGTGATATATTCATAATCTAACACTCTCGGTTAATTTTGGTGGTAGCAATTTCAATCTTGAAATTATATTTGAATCATCTTGAAAAAATTGTTTGAAATTATATTTGAATCATACTATCATTGAATTCGTCCTGGGATTGAACCTGTCCCGGGATTGAACCTGTCCTGGGAAATGGATAAAAATTTCTCATGGTAGTTTTTTTCCCATGTAAGGCCCTTCCTTTTTGTATCCGAATTTCCGGTAGTAATCCCTTGCTCCGATCCCGCTGTTAATTAACACCTTATTTCTATCATACTCTTCTGAGGCTATTTTTTCTGCTTCCCGTAGTAAATTTTCCCCGTAGCCCTGGTGCTGCCATAATTCTTCTTTTTTATCACCCAAGGACACCATTGAACCGTAAACATGTAATTCCCTTATAAGAGCTGTTTTATCATCTACTTCACTACGGTGTGCTTGATTTGAAGGAATTCTAAGTCTTAAAAATCCAATTAAAATGTCGGAAACCACATCTTCATAGGAGAGGAATATTTCCCGTCCGCCCCCGGCCTGATATTCCTCAGATAGAAGTTTAATACTATCTAAATTAGGTGAACTTTTTTGGTGTCCTACTTCACGACACCGTATACACTGGCATTTAATATTCTTCTCTTCCAGGGTTTGATATACCAGTTCTCCCAGATTAGACTTTTTAACACCCGCTTCTATGAGCGGGGATGGTATGTCCCTCTGTATCCGCATAGTTCTAACCCACTTGGGCAGGAGTTTCTTGATTTCCACTATTAAATCAACTGCTTCCCCTGTTGAGTAGGGTTTATAGGTTCCTTCTTGCCATAGTTTGTATAATTTAGAACCCTTAGTAACCAGGCAGGGGTAAATCTTGAGCATGTCTGGTTTGAATCTTTCATCGGAGAATATCCGCTTAAATATCCTTATATCCCTCTCCTGGTCAGCAAAAAGTCCAGGCATCAGGTGCATAGCCACTTTAATCCCCGAATCCCGGAGTATAGCTGCGGATTCTCCCACATCCTCTACCCGGTGGCCCCTTTCTATGCGGCGGTATATGAAGTTGTAGATGGTTTGAACTCCCAGTTCAACCCGGGTCACCCCCATCTGGAGCATACGGTCCACATCCTCAATCTTACAGTAGTCAGGACGAGTTTCGAAGGTCATGCCCACACATCTCACTGGGGATCCCTCATTCAACTTCTGCACATCTTCCAGATATGCGAATTCCCTGGATGACTGTAGATTATCATTGTATTCTATGCTTTTTACACCAAAATCATTCATGGCTTGCAGACACCGGGTAACAAACCATTCCTGATAGCATAGGGCTGCAGAAGGGAATGTTCCACCCATAACTATGAGTTCTACTTTATCCAGTGGGTGTCCTATGCTTTCAAGTTGCAACAGACGGTTGTATACTTGTAGGTAGGGGTTGAAACTGTAACGCCTACCCCTTAGGGCTGCTGGTTCTTCACCAGTGTAACTGGGTGGAGCTTTGTCACTTTCCGGGCAGTACAGACACCTACCATGTGGGCACTGGTGGGGCTGGACCATAACTGCAATGATAGCCACCCCAGAAAGCGTCCGGGTCGGTTTTTTCTTTATTATGGGGGCTATTTTGGCCCTCTCTTCAGGAGTGGCGTGTTCCAATATATCCGCATTGCTTATAAATTGAGATAAGTTGTACTCCCGGCAGGCCCTGTGCTTGACCTTTTCTAGATTCCGGTTGGTTTTGACCCTTCCATCAAGAATCTCATTAATTATAAATCTGTATGCCTCTTGCATATGATTATAAACTCCATTTAAGTTAATTAAAAAGTAGTTTAGATGATTTTTATTTTTCTTTATAATATAATCTTTAAAAAATTTTAGATAAATTCTTTTTAAAATTTAGTTCTTAAAATTTTAGTTTATTCTTTTAAAAATTATAGTTACATTATCTTAAAAAATTTGTCTTTAAAATAATTTAAGAGTTCATAGTACCTTTTCTAATTTCCATGGCCTTCATTATATCTGTTTTAGATATTATTCCCACCAATCTACCCCCTTCAATCACTGGCAATCGACCCACTTTGTTTATGTTCAACTTTTCCATTACGGTTGCAACATCCTCATCAGGGCTGGTTACCAGTACATCCCGGGTCATGAACTCCTCCACAGGCAAATTTTTTTTTTCTTCTGGCACAGGAGATAGATCATGAAAAGTTATGATACCTACAAGGTTTTCCCCATCATACACGGGATAACCCATATGTCTGTGCCTAAATATAAGTCTAAAAACCTCATTTACAGTGTCTGTGGGCTTCACTGTTTTCACTTCCCCAGTCATTATGTCTTCCACGTTTATTCCCTCCAGAAGCGTGTTTAAAAGAACCATTTTAGATTCCTGATCCGCTCCTAAATAAACGAAAATAGCAATGAAGATGAGGAATGGGTTGAAGAATATACCAACAATTGCCATGATAATGGCTAATGTTTTTCCAATGGAGGCTGCTGTTTCAGTTGCTTTGATGAAACTCATTTTCTGAGCAAGATACGCCCTTAAAACCCTCCCACCATCCATAGGGAATGCTGGTAATAAATTAAATGCTCCCAGCACAAGGTTCATCAGGATGAAGTAGAAAAACAGGAAATTTAAGCCAGGAGATAGAGAATCACCAAAAAATAAATATACAGGATATAATACAGCAGCTAAAACCAGGTTTACCAGGGGTCCAGCTATCGCTATCATTAACTCCTGATGAGGATCCTTGGGCAACTCCTTCATGGCAGATACTCCACCAATTGGAAGTAAAACTATCCTATCAATTTCAACCCCATATCCCTGGGCCACATATGAATGGGTTAGCTCGTGCAGCACCACAGCTGCAAAGAGAAGGGTTATAAGGACGGCTATTGTTACATCTACTCCAGGTACTAAATTAAAAATAGCCACTAGATAGATGACCACCATCAAGAGCAGGAAAGAAAAATGTAACTCCACCGGTATCCCGAATACAGTGAAGATTTTAAGTGAATATTTCATGATGTACTATATGTTAACTGGTTCATAATAATTTATTTAAATTGTTATCTGGATTATTTATCAGATAATTTCCCATTTTATGGTCTTATTCGGATTTATAAGTAGAGGAGATGTGTTAATAAAATGGATTTATAAAAGGGGAGATGTGTTAATAAAAAATATATAACTTCAAAAACAAAACAATTAATGGTGCTAAAACATGAAGGTAACAGATTTTTTAGGAAAAAGAGTGGTGGATAAAAGGGCTATGGAAATTGGTAAAATTTCCGATGTATTTATCGAGCCTGATCAAGCCATAATTACTGGAATTGAAATATCTACTGGTGAATTTGGCCTCAGAAGAACTGATTTATACATCACACCTGATGAGATAGATGAAGTGGGAGATTATGTTCTATTGAAAGTTGAAAAATCTGATTTAAGGAAGGTTGACGAATCAGATGAAAAAGAAAAAACCACACTGGAATTTGACTAAAAAAACCACACTAGTTGAATAAAAACTATAATAATGAATAAAACACGATAAATAGTTGATTAAAACCACACTGGTTTAAATAAAATCACAATGTTTGTTAATTAACCTTAAAAAAAGTAATTCTATAAAATAATAAGGGAGGAACTAAACATGGAAGTCCATGCACAAGGAAAAAGTATCATAAAGGGTTCTCATGTACGATATACCGGTACTGGAAGTGCGGGTGAAGTATTAGATATAAAATCAGATGATGAAGGAACCTGGGCCAAGATAGACACCACGGATCTCTGGTACAATAGCGAGTTTCTTGAGCCCATAAATCCGCGAGAATATGAACGCCTCAAACTCAGGAACCAACGTCGTAAAGAAGTTTCAGCAAAGGATGATGAACAAGAGACTACCAAATCAAAAGATGATATCGCAAAAGCTGTTAATAGCAAGAAAAAACTCGAAGACGTGGATATGAGCAACGAACTATGTGATGGTGGGGGATAAAACCCTATTTTATTTTATTGATTTAAATTGATTTTAAGAGTGACTCTAAAAGAATTATTTTAATATTTTGAGAATTACGGTTTTTTTTTGAATTAACATTGGATGTTTTATATTTGAGTTTAAATTTCAGGGAATGTCAAATTTGAGACTACACTTTTCAAATATCCCGAGGTAATGACTTCATTTTAAATAATATTAAATTAACCATCGGTAGTTAATGTTTTAGGTATTTCTAACTGATGAGAGAATCCAGGAAAAAGATTGGATTTAATAGTAATAATTACATTTAAAATAATAGAATAAAATAGAATAGAATAATTAGAGGGGGGAAATTATGAATAATAGCGATATCATCGATTTTTATTATTTCTCTGGTACTGGAAACACCCTTTTAGTGGTTAAAGAAATGAAGAAAACCTTCGAAACAAAAGACATCACCACTAATATGTTTAAAATAGAAGAATCAAACCCAAATAAAATCAACCCAAATCATACCATCGGTTTGGGTTTTCCTGTTGCTGAACTATCCACCTATAAATTTGTCTGGGAATTTATTAAATCATTACCAAAAACAGAGGGAACAGAAATATTTATGGTAGATACACTTGCAGGATTTTCTGGCGGAATTGTAGGGCCGGTTAGGCGGATCATTGGAAAAAAAGGCTACCAGCCCATAGGGGCCTGTGAAATAGTAATGCCTCCTAATATTTTCTATATTGAAGATGAAGAAGTATGTGAAAAGAAGGTGAAAAAGGGACTTAAAAAGGCCCGAAAGTATGCAGATGCACTGATAAAAGGGAATTCTCATTGGGGTAGAGTACCTATACTTTCTGACGCCATTTACTACACTTCATTAGTTGGACTGAAAGTAACTGAAACCAATTTAAACCAGAAATTATTGAGTTTAAATCCAGATTTTCACCGTTGCAGTAAATGTGGAATTTGCTACAGGCTATGCCCTGTGGATAATATTAAAATAGATGAAGAACAGTATCCAGAACATCTAAACCACTGCCAATACTGTTTAAGATGCACTTCATTTTGTCCAAAAAAAGCCATACCCTGCCCAATAAATTATAAAGGGAATACATATCGGGCCATAAAAGCAAAAGAACTTTTAAACTAAAATAAAAATAAAAGATATATTGAAAATCTTTAATAGGGGATATACATGACCGATTATAGTTTAGATGATAAAAGGCTGGACATAAAAAAATTGGCCCATGAAGTACTTGAAAATGAACAGTTATTTAATGAATTGCTATCTGGAGTTAAATCCAAAGACGACACCATCAGATCAAACAGTTTCAAAACTCTTCTACTGATTAGTGAAGAAGAACCAGAATTCTTATACCCAAAATGGGATTATTTTCAGGAGATGCTTAAGAGCCCCAACAGCTACCATAAGTACGTAGCCATCTACATCCTGGCCAACCTAACCAGTGTAGATGAGGAAAATAGGTTCAACGATATATTCCATGACTACTATGGGATATTTGGTGGTGAGAAAGTAATGACTGCATCCCACGTAGCATTGAATTCACCAAACATCATAAAAAACAAGCCAGAGTTAGAATCAAAAATAATTGAAACCTTTTTAAACATCGATACCATTCATAAGGGTAAGCAGAAGGAACTGGTGAAGGCCTATATCATAGAAGCTTTGATAAAGATCTATCCAGATGCTCATGATAAAGATAAAATCCAGGAGTTTGTAGAATCACAACTTGAAAGTTCAAGTCCAAAGACCAGGGACCTGGCCTCCTGTTTCCTGGATATATGTTAAAATAAAAGTATATATACCTTGAACATCCATAATAATTTTGTTGATAGAATGGGTAAGAGTATAATGGTCCATACACTTCCTGATAGAAAAAATAACTTCAGAATTTGGGTAGACAAGGTCAAGTCACCCAACAAATACCATGATAAACAGGTTAAAAAATCTGTATATATCCGCGGATCAGGGAAACTTTCAGGTAAAATTTTTAAAAACTGGCATAACATTCAATCAAGTTCCAGAAAAGAGTATCTGAATAAAATCAGATTAATGGAAGAAATCAGACAGCGGAAATTAGATGAAAAAATAGTTAACTTCGTTTACGCCCCCAGGTATGCCTCTCCCATCAGTTCAGGAAGTAAATAAATTTAATTTTAGTATTCATTCCATAGTTAGTATGATCTTCAATTAACTTTCTGATTATCACGAACACATCTTTTATATCCCATTTTAATTTTTTTTATCCCATTTTAGAAATTGAAAAATAATATTAATCAGTTTACACTTGGATCCTGGATGGATACGCAGAACCGACACAGGGCGCTGGGAGTATCAAGCTGTTTCTGTCTCACTGGACATAGATATTGACCATCTATGAATTTTAACTTAAATCCACCCGGAAAAATGGTCCCTACAGGATGGACGGGTTCTTCCTTGATGAATGTACTATAGAGGGCTATTATCCTGGCTATCTTTAGAAAACACAGCTCATTAACGCTTTTCGCATCTGCCTTTTGCAACTCCAGAACATTTAGAAAGTCTTTAAGCTTAGCAACATCTACATTACCAGTATAATCCCCCTCATCATCCTTTACGTCCTTTATTTTGGTTAAATATGCCTTGGAAAATCTTTCTATGTAATCCTCTCTGTAAGGGGATTGCATATACTTAGCATCTTCCTTTAAAAAATCGGTTGCCTTCATTATCTTCCAGATATCAACCTCTGAAGCCTCAACTTTTATGATGGAAAGGAGATCTTCTTTACTCAATTCATCGTAATCATGAAGTTTGTTCAGTTCATCAAGTTCCTTTACTGTCAAAATTCTACCCCTGTTAAATCAGTTTATCCTGATAACTCCTGACTATACTATCTGCAATTTTTGGACCTATCCCTTCTACCCTTAGAAGTTCTTCCCTTGATACATGCCTTAAATCTGTGCCAAATACCTTGACCAGTGCCCGGGCTCTTTTCCGGCCCAGTCTCTTGATACCAACCACCAGAGGTATCAGCTCCTCCTTAACACCATAATATAAACGGGCTGAGAGGATTTCAAGATCCTGAGTATGATTATAGATGTTCAGAACCTCACACATCTCCTTGAAAAATTTCACCATCAAAGATGCATCGTAGGCTGTCCTACGGGTTCCTGCTGCGTAGACATGGAATGCATTTTCAATCTGGTACTCGGTGCGCTCCTCAACCCATTCCATCAGTGTGGCTGCTGTGGCTTCTGAGTTACCAATATCTACTACAAACACTCCTTTATTGTTGAGCTTCTCTCTAACCGGTTCTTTACTCTTCCTTCCCTTAAACGATACGGGTATTATGTCTGGTGTCTTGGATACCTCATATAGTAGGCTGTAAATATCCAGCTTTTCTATACTGGACAGGTACTCCTTGAGCCTCACTGCTGTCTCCACTGAATAATTAGTTTTAGCCACTAAATTCCCCAGGGGAGTGGTTTTCAATCCTTCAGGGGTGGGCCTTATGAGACCATGACCCATAAGAAATTCCAGTGCCTGGTTAATATCGTATTCCATGCTGTCTGCACTGAACACACTCAGGTACTGGTTGTTGCACATCTGGTATCCATAGAAAGTCTGTTTGAAGAATTCCTGTATCTCCTCAGGAGTTTTAGAAAGGGAAGATGCGATCTGAACTATGATCTGCTTGTAAACAGCATCTTTATTTTCCAGTAACTTGGAGTTGGTTGGTTCAATCTCCCCGTAAACATAATGTTCCTTTAGATTATAGGCTTCATCCAAATTCTTTGCAATTAAATATGAATATCCTTCCTTATCATATCCAGGACGACCAGCACGACCAGACATCTGCTCGTAATCAAACACCGGTATTGACTGTGGTCCCTGGGATGTCCAGCGGGTATAATCCCTTATTATAACACTTTTTGATGGGAGATTAACACCATACATTAAACTAGGAGTAGCGGTAATCATGTACAGGTTACCCTCACGGAATTCGTCTTCTATAATCTCTTTCTGTTTATCAAATAGCCCTGCATGGTGAAATGCTATTCCGTTCTCTACGCATTCCGCCAGTTTAAGACATACGCTGGTGGGTCTGGAACCCCTCCTTCTGGGGACATCCAGTATTTTCTCCGCCACTTCTTTAAAGACTTTTTTGCGTTCTGTAGGGATTACTTTCTTTATTTTCCCGGAGATGTAGTTTGCCAGGGACTCAGTGAATCTCCTGGTGGAGACAAATACCAGTATCTGGCTTGATTCTTCCATGGAAGTTTTTAAAACCCTTAATATCACGTCATTTTTATTTTTTAACTCCATTTCCTCTGTGCTGAGCACGTCTTTGTAGAGGGGAACTGGTCTGAAGACATGTTCCACCACATGGGCGTCCAACCAGTTGGCAATTTCTATCATATTCTTCAAAGTGGCGGAAAGAGCAATTATTCGCATGCCCTGGTTTATGATGTGTGATCGGGTAAGGGCGCATTCCATGGTCGGCCCCCTACTGTATTCTCCAAGCATGTGGAATTCATCCACTATGAGTAGGTCCACTTCTCTTAGTGTGTTCCAGCTGAAACGGGTTAGGACATCGAATGATTCAAACACCATCACCGCCAGATCAGAAGATCCAGGGTGTTTACCCACCTTATAACCGTGTGTTTCAAACTGTTTAAACTCCTTGAGTTTCTCGTTCTGGATGGATATAAGCGGGACAGCATAGACCACTTTACCCCCCTTTTGCAGGGTATCTAATGCAGCCATCACCCCCAGTAGAGTTTTTCCACTTGCAGTGGGAATGGCCAGTATATAGTTGTGGTCATCCTCCAGAAAACCTGCCTCTACCACTGCCTTCTGTGCAGGATTGAGCTCCTTTATCTGGGGATAGCTTTCCTTGATTATATTTCTTATTTGTGGTTTTACCGATTCCATGGGATTCCGTTTTTTTAATTTAATTAGAATAAATTCATATCTTATTATTGGATAAAATACATTTTTATTGGAGAAAATTTCGTTAAATCTTCTCTTTTTTAATTACCTTAATATCAGATATCCTGGTTGAGGGGTACTGCCCATCTTCATCCTTTTCTACGCTTTTTACCATATCCCATATGGTTAAAAGGGCCACGCTCACTCCGGTCAGGGCTTCCATCTCCACACCAGTCTTACCAGTGGACCGCACAGTTGCCGTGGCATCTATACTGTCTATAGCCACCTGGAAGTCTATGTCTATCCCGGTGATTTTCAGGGAATGGCATAGGGGAATGAGGTGGTGAGTTTTCTTTACCGCGGTTATGGCAGCTATCTGTGCCGTGGTAAGCACGTTACCCTTCTTAATTTCCTCTTTTTCTATGAGCTTAATTGTATTTTCCTTTAGGTGTATGGTGCCCTTTGCCTGGGCAGTCCTTTTCTGGATGGGTTTATCTCCCACTTCCACCATCTTAACACCCTTAGGTGTTAGGTGGGTTAAATCTTCTGAAGCCAATCTTGTTCCACCTTAGTTTTATGTTTAAATTTTAAATTTTCAAGGTTATATTAATTTACATAGAGCATTTTACAAGTACAACTAATTTTAAATTGAACTCTGAGTTGATGGAGGACTTTTATTTATCTAAGGATTTTTTAAAATATTGTCTAATAGGGTACTTCAAAATATCCATATTTCTGTGCTTTAAGAGGTGTATTTTCAGCCATTTTATGTCTTAAATCCTTGTTCTGATTTATTTTATCAAGAGCTTCCCCTAGGGCCACCGGATCTTCTGGTTCCACCAGTAAACCAACATCGGGTGTGACCAGTTCTATTACTCCACCCACATCAGTGGCCACTGCTGGTAATCCACAGGCAAACGCCTCAAGTAAGGTTATGGGGAATCCTTCAGATATGCTGGGAAGGACGAAAACATCCGCAGATGGCATGATCTGTTCTACATCCCTCCGGGCGCCTGTAAAGTGCACATCCTCTATTCTGTTTGTTTTAACAGTTTCCTGGAGCTCACCCATCAAATAGCCGTCGCCAACTATCACCAGCTCTGCCGGGGATTTCATCTGTTTTTTTGCCTCCAGGAGATATTTCAGTCCTTTCTGGGGCACCAAATTACCCACAAAGAGTATCAGATTTTTTTGCGGGTCTAGTGCGAGTTTTTCTCTAAAATCAGTTTTTATCTGGGGTTTGAATTTTTCCAGATCCACTGCATTGTGTGTGACTTTTATTTTACCATCAACACCATTTACATCCAGTTTAAATATCTGTTCCTTGATTGCTTCATCCACCACAGCTATGTAATCAGTTTTATTTAACACGTACTTTATTAGCGGCCTTAATAATGGATTTGAAGAGTGGACGAATATATCTGTTCCGTGTACAGTTACAGCAACCTTTTTCCGGGTGAGTCCTCCTACCAGGACGGCAATTAAACCCGGGGGGATCAGGAAGTGGGCATGTATCAGATCTATGTCGTACTTCCTTACCATGGAGATCAGTTTAAAAGTAGCAGATATTAAAAATAGTAATCCTCTTAAACCCCTGATATTTACTGTGGGCGCAGTTTCTACATGTATTCCATCTATATCTTTAATATCCTGGTGGGGATATGTTAGAACATGGACTTCATCTCCTCTTTTAACCAGTTCCCGGGATAAAAAGTAGGTGTGTGAGGATACACCGCCGATATGAGGTGGGAATTGACCTAAAATACAGATATTCATGTTTTTGGCCACCAGGTTTGAATAAAAATCAATTGGTAAATAAATAATTCAAGTTATGATAAATATATTAACTTTATGAGTAAAATTTCAGGTTATTGAAGTATTTTATAGTAAATAATTCAGGTTATGAAGTAACAATCCAAGTCATGGGATAACAATCCAATTATGATAATAATTTATTTTATAACGTTTATCAAGCTTATTTTGTAACGCTCATCAATCCCTTATTTCAACATGATGGTTGGTATTTAACACAGTGCCATCCATCTTAACCATAATCACTTCCAACTCTCCAGGAAACCGTTCCTGGCTCCTATCTTTAACTGACTGGGCAATGCTGTTAAATGTCTCTTCCAGTAGGTCTTCCCCTTCTAGTAAGCCCATCATCTCTTCTGTGGTGTTGGCATTGAAAATTTTACCAATTAAATTTTTATTTGCACCGTTCAGTGCCGCGTGTGCAGCTATGATTTCCCTCCGCCCATCTGCAACCTTATGTTCTGTGTTGAATATTCCTGCGGCGAGTTTTATTATTTTACCGGCATGTCCCAGTAGAATTATATGTTTTACATCCATCTCGGCAGCTTGCTGGAGCATGTACCCTGGGAAGTTGCCCATCTGAATGATCTGATCAGGATATGCAGTTAGTATCTGCTGTGCGATTTTTTCTCCGATGTTGCCGGGTACAAAAATAAGTTCCTGGTATCCTTCAGCAAGGGCCACGTCCATCTGGCATTTGAAGGATTTTTTATAGCTTTCCAGGTTCATGGAACGGGCGATGCCTGTGGTTCCCAGTATGGAAATACCCCCAATAATTCCTAATTTGGGGTTGATGGTTTTTTCTGCAAGTTTTCGTCCGGCAGGAACGGATATCTCCACACATGCACCTTTACCTTCAGGTATTAAATCAGAAAGATTTTCTTTAATCATCTTCTGAGGCGTGGGATTAATGGCCGGTTTACCTGGCGGCACCTGGAGTCCTGGTTTAGTTACCTGACCCACACCTTCACCGCCCTTGATAGATATCCCTTCTGTATCGGTGATCCATAGGTCGGCGATGATTTCAATGTTTACAGTCACATCTGGGTCGTTGTAGGGTCTTTTTATCACAGATGCCTGTCCGTGGGTATCAGTTAACTTCTTTGTTTTTTCAACTTCAATTTCCAGGTTGCCCATGGGGGTTTTGATGGTGATGATCTTTACATCCTCATCATTTAAAACCAGTAGTGCTGCCCGTGCAGCAGCAGTTGCCCCAGAGCCAGTGGTTATTCCGTATTTGATTTCCTCGACTGGCGTATCCGGGTTATTGTAAATAGTTTCCATGCCCAGTCATAATTTTACTTCAATTCTTCATTAATTGCACTTATCAATTCTTCTTTAGTTGGAGCTCCAACGAACTTTACTACACCATTTAATGCTATGGCAGGTACTGCCATGAGATTATATTCAATGGCTTTTTCACGGTCCTTCATTATGTCAATAATTTCTACATCTAGTTTATCAGGCATCTCTAATTTAACTTCTTCAACTAGATCTACAGCCATTGGGCAGTAGGGGCATGATGGGGACTTAAAAACTTCAAGTTTAACAACCATGTTTTATCACCTTTTTTTATAATTGTTCAATATTTTTCTGTCCATTAACCCTTATATACTATTTTATATGCGGGTATTTTTAACAGAATTTTTTAAACAGTAATAACCGGAGTTTATATAGTAAATATACATTTTTTAAATTTATTAGCCTCATTTTATTGATTTTTTTTGAAAATGTACATGGTTATTCTTATAAAAATTATACAGCTTAATTATTATCATATTTCTATGAATTACTAAAAATTTCTAATGAATTAATAAAAAAAATAAAAAAGCTGCATCTTAAAGAAAGTAGTAAGGATTTAATTTTTTTTACCTCTTACTATCTTTCTTTTATCTGGGTTTTTGCTTGTTATTTGCCCATATCTGTTTTTTCCTGAACTTCAGTTGCTGCTTCTTCGGCTTTTTCTGCCTTCTCCTTTATTTCTCCTTTTTTGCTTTCACCTTCTTCTGCCATTTTTCTCAGGTAGTCTCGAGCTACATCTTTACCCCCTAATCCAAAGGCCAGTCCCACAGCAATTGCTACGGCAATTCCTACTCCCCATGATAAGGGTACCAGGAATGTGTAGATAATCTGGGTGTCTATCTGTAGCTGGTCCAAGGCAATTACTATTACCACCAGAGAAAGTATGGCCTGTAGTCCAGTTGTTATGAGGTTTGCAAAGGCTACTTTTTGCGATTTCAACATATCCTTTATCCAGTTCATGATCCAGTTGATTCCAAGCAAACCAACCACCAGTATTAATATACCGGCAATTAAATTCGGTATGTATAGGACAATCTGATTCACGAAGTTGGTGAATACAGGAATGTTAAGCACACTTACTGCAGCTAAAATAAATATCAAGTAGATAAACCATTTCACCACTGCAGTAAATAAGTCGGTTGCTGACATGCCAGTTCCAGCTACTGCTTCACCAACACCAGTTTTTGATAGTGCTTGGTCCACTTTAGCCCTTACAAATAATCGGCGTACAACACTTCCTGCAACACGCCCTATAATCCAACCGATAATCAGGATTATAATTGCTGCGATAATAACTGGAACATAGAGCACAATCTCATTTACCATGTTTACAATAGGTCCAGTAATATCAACCATAATTTAAACCTCCTATTTTTTTAATCAGCTTATTTCAGCTTATATCATTATTATATATTAATTATTTAATACATTTTGTGTTATCAAGAAAGTGTAATCAAGAAATATATTTTAAAAAATCATTATACAATCCCGAAAAATCAGGAAAACAAAGTACACTAATCTGAGTAAAATGAGAATAACAGTATTATACCTATTCCATCCAAAGTATTAATGATCAAAAATTAGAAAAATTTAGAGATAAACAATGATAATAAAGGTAAGATCACCTGGTTCAGCAACTATAATAAACGCCATATCTACAGGATGCGGCTCCGCCTTCGGGATAGAACTTTATGTAGATGCAGAAGTCCGGTTAACAGGTGAGGAAGGTGTAACCTGCCTGACAGACCAGGAAGTGGACACCAGCTTAATGGAGATATGTGCTGGAAATGTACTGGAAAAGTTCGGTGTAAATACCGGGGTAGAAATAAAGACAACCTCAACTTTACCGGTTGCTTCCGGCCTTTCCAGCAGTAGCGCTGTTTCTAATGCAGTCACTGCAGCTTTAACCCGGGCTTTAAGTGATGAATACCATGTTGATGCTCAAAAGATAGGTCTTGATGATATCGGAATCTTAAACCTGGCAGTAAATTCATCCCTAGAAGCAGGGGTCACTGTTACCGGTGCCTATGACGATGCCAGCGCCTCCTACTTTGGGGGAGTCAGTATAACCAACAACTTAAGGCGTGAAATTATCAGGAATGAAAAATGGAACATACAAAACATATTAATATATATGCCTGATAAAAAATCACCTACTGCAGAAGCTGACGTGGCCCGGATGAAACTCTTAGCCCCATGGGTTAAACTAGCTTTTAAAGAAGTATTAAAGGGTAACATTCATCATGCCCTCACATTAAACGGACTTTTGTACTGTTCAGCCCTCCGCTTCGATCCAAATATTGCTCTGGATGCCTTAGAGGCAGGTGCACTTGCAGCAGGACTTTCAGGAACCGGCCCTTCATTTGTATCCATCACTAATAAGGGAAACTCATCTAAAGTGGAAGAAGCATGGGAATCCTATCCTGGAAGGGTGATTAAAACCAAAGTCGACAATCAGGGTACTCAGGTGATTGCAGGTGAATAAAAATAAAGCATTTGAATTGCTTTCCACTTCCAGGGAAAAAATCGACCAGATTGACAATCAAATCATTGATCTGATCATAGAGAGAACCTCCCTGGCAAAGGATATTAGCACCGCTAAAAAGGTGCTTAATACGGATATTGAAAACACCGAAAGGGAAGATTATATCCAGAGAAAGATTAAAAAGTTAGCTAAAGATAATGATATTGATGAAATCAGTCTTTTAGAAATAATGGACATATTGATGAAGTTAAACAAATCTGAACAAGAAAGAATATTAAAGAGGTAAATAATATGGGAAATATTAGAACATCATTCGTAAAGAGGATAGCTAAAGAATTAATTGAAACTTACAACGGTAAATTCACCAATGATTTCGAGGAAAACAAAAAACTGGTTGAAGAATACTCCTCAGTAAGTACCAAACATTTACGAAATAAAATTGCAGGTTACATAACCAGATTAGTTAGACAACACCCATAACTGGTGTATTTTACATTTGGTAATTTGGAATTCTTTTGAAATTAAAAACTGGAATTAATTTAATTAAAAAAGTATAGGTATGGATTTAGATTAAAAATTATTGGAGATGAACTTACATTTAAAAACTTGAGGATGGTTTAAATGGAAATAATCGTGGCCAAATTCGGAGGAACCTCCATTGGAAATGGAGAAAGAATTAAATTGGCAGCCCGATCAGTGGTTAAAGAATATATGAAGGGCAATAAGGTAGTAGTTGTTGTATCTGCCATTAATAAAACCACTGACGATATAACTAAGATGGTTGAAGATTCCATGGGAAAGTCTGTTACTGAAAAACAGATGGCAGACATAATATCCATGGGAGAAATTACCAGTATCAGATTATTTTCATCCACCATAGAATCCTTAGGCGTTAAATCCACCTACCTTGACCCTCATATGGAAAAATGGCCAATAATTACAGATAGCAACTATTTAAATGCTAAAATAGATTTTGTGGCCACAGAAGAAAATACCAAAGAAATATCCAATCTCCTTGACCAGGGAATCATACCAGTGCTCTGCGGATTCCTGGGAAAGGACAGTAACGGTGACGTCACCACCCTGGGAAGGGGCGGTAGCGATATAACCGCATTCCTTCTGGGACACTGTCTCAAGGCCAAGGAAGTTATCATAGTAACTGATGTTGTTGGTGTCATGTCCACCGATCCCAACAAACTCCAAAATGCCAAAAAACTGGATAAGATATCGGTAGAGGAGATGAGGGACCTGGCCACCTATGGAGCCAATGTACTACATCCCCGTGCACTTAAATATAAGGATCCCCAAATAAATGCCAAGATAATTGGCTTTGAACATGGAGACCTTTCTGCCATTGGAACGGAAATCATAGGTCCTTCTAAAAATCAAATGTTAAAAACTACCACCATAAATGAATCCCCTATTTCTGTACTGGCAGTGGTAGGAGAAGAAATATTGACCAAAACTGGTGTACTGGCCGCTCTGACCGATGCAATAGCCCAAAACAACATAAATATATATGGTATATCCACCGGTCAAAACAGTATAACACTGTTTATAGACAGATCAATGGCAGATGAAGCCCATAAAATACTGCACGAAGTGGTTGTTGAAAACAAATATCTAAGCTCCCTTTCGCTGGACAGGGAAATTGCCATGATAACTGTGGCAAGCCAGGATTTTATTGATACCCCTGGTATTATAGCCCAGATAACCGAACCTTTACAGAAAAATAATATCAATATCGTGGAGATATCTTCAAGTCAAACTTCTGTAGTGATATTTGTAGAATGGAATGATGGAAAGAAAGCTTATGAAATGGTAAGGAGTGTCTTGGAATGAAATTGAAAGGAACAACAGTCGCCATGATCACCCCCTTCAACTCGGAGGATGAGGTTGATCAGGAAGGCATGCGGGAAAACATAAACTATCTAATAGATAGAGGCGTAGAAGGTGTACTGGCCGCTGGAACAACCGGCGAATCAGCAACCATAACCCATCTCGAACAGAGGAAGATAATGGACATCCTGGTGGATGAAGTTGCAGGCAAGGTAAAGGCCATTGCTGGAGCAGGTAGCAACTCATCAAAGGAATCTCAAGGACTGGTAAAATACGCTGAAAGTGCCGGTGCAGACGCAGCATTAGTGATAACTCCCTACTACAACAAGCCACAACCCCATGGACTCTACAAGCACTACAAATTACTCACAGAAATAACAGATATTCCCATAATCGTTTATAACGTGCCTTCACGTACTGGAACAGATATAGACGTGGAAACCATCGGTAAAGTATCCCAATTAGATAATATAATTGGAATAAAAGAAGCAAACCCCGACCTGGACAAGGTCTCCCAGATTAGAAAAAAAATGGAAGAACTGGGAAACAGGGACGACTTCGCTATTATCAGTGGAAACGACGACCTGACCCTACCCATGATGTCTATGGGAGCTAAAGGAGTCATCAGTGTAGTGGCAAACGTGGACCCCCAGAGGATGGGCGACATGGTGAGATTCGCCCTTAAAGGTGATTATACTAAGGCAGAGGAACTCCACTATGAACTTTACCACCTTATGAAGGTTTTATTCATTGAATCCAACCCCGTACCAGCTAAAGAATCCCTTAATATGATGGGAAGACCAGCCGGACATGTAAGGATGCCCCTGGCGCCTTTAAAAGAGGATAACAGGGAAAAGCTAAGAGTAGTTTTACAGGATCTGGGTCTTATTTAAACTCCACCTAATTTTTTTTAAATAATTCCTTTAGATTCCGGATAACTTTACTGGGATTCAGACCTTAACAGGGATTCAGACCTTAACAGGGATTCAGACCTTAACAGGGATTCAGACCTTAACAGGGATTCAGACCTTTACAGATGTCTTTTTTTATTAATTTTTATAAATATTATAAAAGCAATCAAAAAGAGGTGCATAGAATATGATAAAAGTGGCAATAACAGGTGCCAGCGGTAGAATGGGCTCAAAGATCATTAAAGCAATCCTTGAACAGGAAGATATGGATATTGTGGCTGCTATTGAAGCACCTAATACGCCCTTTGTCGGTGAAGATGCCGGCGAAGTGATAGGTGCAGGAACCATGGGTGTGGAGATCACCCCGGCAACTGAACTTAATACAGTTTTAGAGAAAACCAAACCAGATATACTGGTGGACTTTACCATAGCTAATGCAGCAGTTGAAACCATTAAGACCAGTGCTGATTGTGGAGTTAACCTTGTTGTTGGAACCACTGGTTTTTCAGATGCCCAGTTAAGCTTGATAAATAAAGTAATTGAAGAAAATAATGTAAAAGCAGTTATAGCTCCTAACATGGCCGTGGGCGTGAATGTGTTCTTCAAGATACTTAAAGATCTAGCCCCCATCCTCGAGGATTATAATATTGAAATCATAGAAGCTCATCATAGACACAAGCAGGACGCCCCTTCTGGGACAGCAGTCAAGGCCTACGAGATCATGGCCATGGAACTTGGTAGAGAAAACTGCGGTGTTTATGGAAGAGAAGGCCAGGTTGGTGCAAGAACTCATGATGAGATAGGAATGCACGCAGTACGTGGAGGAGACATCGTAGGAGACCACACCGTCCTGTTTGCTGGTGACGGGGAAAGGCTGGAGATCATCCACCGAGCAAACAGCAGGCAAGCCTTTGTAAACGGAGTAATCAAGGCAATAAGATACATCCCAACTGCACCTAGTGGAAAGATAAGTGATATGGGTGATGTTTTAGGGTTGAAATAATTCAGGTGAATTAATTAAATAAATATAATAGAGGAATAATTCTAAATTAGGATTGTAGAATAAATTTGAGGAAGTGTAAGGAGAATAATTCTAATTAGAAATACGGTTTAAATTAAGAAAAGGTGAAAGTATGGTAAATGTAGGAATATTAGGAGCAACCGGAATGGTAGGTCAGCGCTTTATTGAACTTCTGGGAGAACACCCCAATTTTGAGATAACTGCACTTACCGCCTCAAAGAGATCAGCAGGTAAAAGATATGAAGATGCAACCACATGGTATCAGGATAGTCCTATCCCAGAGATCGCCAGGGATATCACAGTAGTTGACACTGACCCTGCCGAGGTAAAGGATGTTGATATTGTTTTTTCAGCATTACCTGCAGGTACAGCTTTAAATGTGGAGCCTAAATTTGCAGAGGCAGGTATGACCGTAGCTTCAAACGCTGCAGCCATGCGTATGGAACCAGACGTACCGTTAGTTATACCCGAGGTGAACCCGGAACACCTGGAACTCTTAGAAATCCAGAAGAAAAACCGGGGATGGGAAGGATCCATTGTTACCAACCCAAACTGTTCCACCATAGCACTTACCATGACTCTTAAACCATTATATGATGATTTTGATATAGAACGTGTCTACGTATCCACCATGCAAGCTGTATCCGGCGCAGGCTATGACGGTGTGCCCTCCATGGCCATCGTGGATAACCTGGTGCCTTTCATCGGCGGTGAGGAGGAGAAAATGGAGACCGAAACCCTGGAACTACTGGGCGACCTGGATGATGGTGTCCTCACCCCGGCCAGTTTCGGTTTGAGCACCTCCTGCCACCGGGTAGCAGTGGTGGACGGACATACAGAGGCCGTTTTCGTGGAGTTTTCCGATGACATCCAGGTGGAAGATGTGGAAAAATCCATGGGGGAATTCCAGGGATTACCCCAGAAACTGGATCTCTACTCAGCACCAAAACCGCCTATCATCGTCCGTGAGGAGGATGACCGGCCACAACCACGTATGGATAGGAACGCTCATGGCGGGATGGCCATTACCGTGGGGCGGATACGGGAAGATGCTGCATTTAAAAATAGTATAAGATATGTACTGGTGGGGCATAACACCATTAGGGGAGCGGCAGGCGCTTCTATACTAAATGCAGAATTAATCAATGAGATAATGTAAGGGTTGTTTCATTAACTCATCATATTTTTTTTTATCTACTTCACAAATACTTCAATTCATAAAAAAAATAAAAATCAATTTAAAATAGGGGGGATTGAATTATGGTAGTAATTAATTGGGTTAATGTGAGAAAGGGTTTAATCCTTTCATTAATACTTTGGCTTATTCTACAAGAAGTAGCTGGAGATGTTGGAGCTTGGATTGGATTCTTCCTAGCAACACTATATGTTGGTTATAAAGTTAATGAAAGTTATAAAAACGGCGCTATCCATGGAGCATTAGTCGGAATTGTTGGAGGTATTACTGGTTCTGTAATAATAGGAATATTATACCTAGTTGGATTAGGGGACTTGGCAAAACAGCTATGGCCAGTAACTAGCATATTAGTGGTAATAATTGCAATAATCATTTATGCAATTATTGGAGCTATTGCTGGTAGTATAGGTTCAAAGATTAAAAAATAACTACTTAAAAATTCATATTTTCCTTATTCCAATCATCCTATGCTGGTAAATAGAATTAAAAAATATTGTTTTTTTTACTAATTTTTTTTAGAGTTTTTTTTGACTAATTTTTTTTAGAGTTTTTTTGACTAATTTTTTTAGATATTAAATAAATTTTTTTAGATAATTTTATACATTCATTGTCACCAAAATACTATTTTCAAGTACATTAACAGTTTAATACCAAAGTTTAAAAGTTAATTATACATAATATTATTACAGTGATACTATGGGGCTCTTAAAAGACAATGATAATGAACAGTTGAGGCAGCTGGTAAAAGCCTGTCTTCTGGAGATAAGTAAACTTAAGATCGATCTGAAGAAATGCCAGAAGGAAGCATCCAACGTTGTTGATGAGAGCGCAATTTTAGAAATTAAAGAAAACGCCGAAAGTAAATTACAAGAAAAGGAGAAGGAGATCAACAACCTCCAGGAGTTACTGGAGAAAAAGGATCAGAAACTGGAAGAACTGGAAATAATCAAGTACCACTTCAACGCTCTTACAGCTAAACCCAAAAAGGATCTGACCTCCTTCCAGTCGCAGGTATATCAATTACTTCCCAAAGAGGAGGACACATTAGAAAACCTGTACACCCATATAACTGAAATTGGATTCAGTGAACTTTCCAATGATAACTTTGAACACGTGTTACGTAACCTGGAGAGGAAGGGTTACTTCGAATCCAGGGAAAAAGACAGTGAATTATACTGGAAGAAGATAGATAAGTGAACTAATTTTTTTTCATTTTTTAATATTTCATATTAGTTTTTTATATAAGGCCATAGAAATTACCATTTCCTGACTGTATTTGATGGTAACCATCGTTCTAAACTATTGAGTAGCAAAATAATATCGTATTCACAAACTATTTATATAACCTCAAACCCACCATTAAAATACTATACAAAAAAAGAGGTGATTAATTTGGCACAACTAGGAGGCCAAGGCCAACAAGTTTTAATTTTACCAGAAGGTACAAACAGATTTTTAGGAAGAGACGCACAGAGAATGAACATCTTAGCAGGAAAAGTATTAGCAGAAACTGTACGAACAACTTTAGGTCCTAAGGGAATGGACAAAATGCTCGTAGACAGTTTAGGTGACATAGTAGTTACCAACGACGGAGTAACTATCCTCAAAGAAATGGACATCGAACACCCAGCTGCAAAAATGCTGGTTGAAGTTGCAAAAACCCAGGAAGACGAAGTGGGAGACGGAACTACCACCGCAGTCATCATAGCTGGGGAACTCCTCAAAAAAGCTGAAAATCTCTTAGACCAGGATATACACCCAACCATTGTTTCCATGGGATACAGACAGGCAGCTGGAAAGGCATTAGAGATCTTAAACTCAATATCCATTGATGCTGATGACCGTGACACCCTACTTCAAGTGGCTATGACCGCTATGACAGGTAAAGGAACCGAAAAAGCCCGTGAACCACTGGCAAATCTCGTGGTTGACGCAGTTAAACAGGTAGAAGAAGACGGTGAAATTGACAAGGACAGCATAAAAATTGAGAAGAAAGACGGTGCACCCATAGACGAATCTGTACTGGTGCAGGGAGTAATCATAGATAAAGAAAGAGTACACCCTGGTATGCCTAAAAAAGTAGATGATGCAAAAATTGCCTTATTAAACAGTGCAATTGAAGTTAAAGAAACAGAAGTAGACGCTGAAATCAGGATAACAGACCCAGCACAGATGCAGGCCTTCATTGAACAGGAAGAAAATATGATCCGTGATATGGTGGAAAAAATCACCAACGCCGGAGCCAACGTTCTATTCTGTCAGAAAGGTATAGATGACCTTGCACAGCACTACCTGGCAAAATCTGGCGTATTAGCCGTCCGCAGAGTTAAAAAATCCGACATGGAAAAGCTCGCCAAAGCAACCCAGGCCAAAGTGGTAACCAACATCGAAGACCTATCCACAGACGATATGGGAGAAGCTGGAATAGTCCACGAGAAGAAAATATCTGGAGAAGACATGATCTTTGTAGAAGGATGTAAAGATGCAAAAGCAGTAACCTTACTGGTACGCGGTTCCACCGAACACGTGGTAGACGAAATCGAAAGGGCAGTAGAAGACGCCATAGGAGTAGTCGCAGCCACAGTAGAAGATGGAAAAGTAGTTGCCGGTGGAGGAGCAGCAGAAATCGCACTCGCAAAAGGTCTTAAAGAGTACGCTGACACCATCAGCGGCCGTGAACAGCTGGCAGTAGCAGCCTTTGCTGAAGCACTGGAAGTTGTACCCAAAACCCTGGCTGAAAATGCTGGACTAGACAGCATCGACTCATTAGTAGACCTCCGTGCTGCCCATGAAGACTCAATCTACACAGGACTGGACGTCTTTAAAGGCAAAGTACGGGACATGTACCAGGCCGGAGTAATTGAACCTCACAGGGTCAAAAAACAGGCAGTTCAAGCCGCAGCCGAAGCCGCAGAAATGATTCTAAGAATCGACGATGTAATAGCATCCACCGGATCAGGCAAACCAAGTCCAGAAGAAATGGAAATGGCTGGAATGGGCGGAATGGGCGGAATGCCGCCAATGATGTAAAATTAGGAAACAATTCCTGAATTTTACTTCTTTTTTTAATTTTTTTAACATCCAATTTTCATTTTTTTAAAATAAAAATTTTTAACACCATCGTATTACATAACATAATTTTAGGATATTTAATTTCAATATTAACAGGGGGAATAGATTTTAATGTCCATCTTTAAAAGAAGCTCAAAAAACGGTATAAAAGAATTAGAACCCAAAGAAGTATTTACTATAATTGAAAAGAATCATAATAACCCTGATATTGTGGTGCTGGATGCTCGCACACCTGCAGAATACCAGCAGGAACACCTGGAGAATGCTAAATTAATAGATGTTAAGTCCAGCAGCTTTGAAGAAGAAATAAAACAGCTTGATAAAGATAAGGAATACTACATCTACTGTAAGGGCGGAATAAGGGGATCTAAGGCAGCCAAGATAATGCAGCAGCATGGATTTAAAAATGTCACCCACATAGCTGGTGGAATAGATAAATGGAAATCCAAAAGACTGCCAGTAACCAGTGATTGATATTATTACTATTTTCTTTATAATTAAGTTACTGATTTTACTTTTTTTAATTAACTCCAGTTATTCAATTATAACCTAAATTAGCTACCAATTTAATTTTATAGCTTAATTAACTAATTATTCAATTTTAATAACTAAATTAACTAGTTTTCCAACTAATTACTGTTATTAATATCCTTTAAATTAACCTATAAAAAATAAATAAAAAAATAAATAATTTTAAAAAATAAATAAAAAATTAAAAAAAAATAAAATATTCTTAATTTTTTGAATTAGAGAATATATGAACGGCAGCTGTTCCGCCGGTTCCACCGATGTTATGGGTCAGTCCAATCTCAGCACCTTCAACCTGTCTTTTACCTGCATCGCCTCGTAACTGCCAGACAATCTCAGCGGTCTGTGCTATACCAGTTGCTCCCAGTGGGTGTCCCCTTGATTTCAGACCTCCAGATGTGTTGATTGGTATCTGTCCGTCACGCTGGGTTAAACCTTCTTCAACTGCTGGTCCGCCCTGTCCTTTTTCTACAAATCCGAGGTCTTCAACTGCGAGTAAACCATTTATACTGAAACAGTCATGCACTTCTGCCAGGTCTATGTCCTTTGGTCCTAATCCTGCCTGCTTATAGGCCCTCTTTGCAGCGTGAACCGTGGAGTCAATGGTGGTTATGTCCCTTCTCTCGTGAAGGGCCAATGTTCCTGAGGCCTGGCCTGAGCCTTTAACATATATGGGGGTATCTGTGTATTTTTTTGCGTCTTCTGCTGGGCAGAGTACCGCTGCTGCTGCACCATCAGTTACTGGTGAGCAATCCAGTAATCTTAATGGGTCTGCTACCATGGTTGAATTCAGGACCTGGTCCACTGTTATTTCCATTGGAAACTGGGCTAATGGGTTTAATGCCCCGTTTTTATGGTTTATGACACTAAACATGGCAAGTTGTTCCCTTGTGGTTCCGTATTCGTGCATGTGTCTTTTAGCCATCATGGCGTAGAGTGATGGGAATGTCGCTCCTTGCTGTACCTCCCATTCCTGATCAGCAGCTGTAGATATTACCGGTGTAGGGTCTACCACGTCAGTCATCTTCTCCACTCCGGCAGATACTACTATATCGTGGTATCCAGAGGCAACTGCCATTATACCACTCCTGAGGGCTAATCCTCCTGATGCACAGGCAGCCTCTACACGTGTGCAGGGTATGGGATTTAATCCTGCCTGGTCTGCTATCAGGGATGCTATGTGTTCCTGTTCTACGAAGAGTCCAGCGGACATATTACCCACAAACATAGCCTCTAGGTCTGCCCCCTCAATGCCTGCGTCTAATATGGATTTTAATCCAGCATCTGTTATTATATCCCTAAATGATACGTCCCAGAGTTCTCCGAATTTTGTCTGGGACACTCCTATAATTGCAACATCTCTCAAATCAATTCCTCCGCAAGAATTCCTTTATTAATCTTCGGTAAGTCCTGCCATTCGCAGTTTTCCCTTAAATTTAGCGTAAACCGCATAATCAACGTAATGTTTGTCTGCTACCATATCCTGGACTTTAGGTGCAAGTTCCCTCTTCTCTTCAATACTGTCATTGACTGTTATACTGAAGGCATCGCTTCCTGCACCGGAACCATAGCTAACTGCCATTATTCTATCACCTGGCTGTGCTATATCCAGTACTGCTGCTAAACCTAATGGTGTTGCACCACTGTAGGTGTTCCCAATAACTGGGGTTAAAAGTCCTGTCTTGTATTGTTCTTCTGTAAATCCTAATTTCCTGGCCGCGCGGATGTAAAATTTTCCGTTGGGCTGGTGGAAAATAGCATGATCATAATCTGATGCTTCAGTACCCATCTTTTCAAAGAGGCTTTTTGCACCGGATAGTACGTGTTTGAAGTAGGCGGGTTCACCAGTGAATCTTCCCCCGTGCTTGGGATATGGTTTCCCCTCTCTCCTGTAGAAATCCGGTGTGTCGGTGGTGTAACTGCATGTGCCCTCAATATCAGCTATGGTGTCTTCTTTTCCTATTAAGTAGGCTGCCCCACCTGCTGATGCTGTGTACTCCAGTGCATCGCTTGGTGCACCCTGTGCTGTGTCTGCCCCTACTGCTAAACCATACTCTACCTGACCAGAATCAACCAAACCCATGCATATCTGCATCCCTGCTGTTCCTGCTTTACATGCAAATTCAAGGTCTGCCGCAGTCAAGTTTGGTGTTGCATCCACTGCATCGGCCACTATGGTTGCAGTTGGTTTAACTGCATAGGGATGGGACTCTGATCCCACGTAGATTGCACCGATTTTCTTGGGGTCGATTCCAGCTCTACTAATTGCGTTTCTTGAGGCTTCAACTGATATCGTAGCTGTATCTTCATCTGGACCAGGTACGGATTTTTCCTGTACAACCAGTCCCCTTGAAATAGCTGCTGGGTTGTCTCCCCATATCTTGGCTATTTCTTCAACTTTTATTCTGTATGAAGGAATATAAATTCCATATCCTACAATTCCTGCCATTAAATCACTACTCTTTAGAATTAATTACTTAAATAATCTATTATACCTTTGTTATGTTATCTAAGGGATGTTTATTTTTAAAATCTAGAAAGAATATATATGTGTTATTAAATCTATTTTATCTTCTCCAACCATATAAAGATTGTGTGAACACTCCGTGATTAAATAAATTCCTGATTTGTATTCTCCTAGGCCAAACCAGACACGGAGGATAGTGTGTATATATGCCCATGGGATAAGGATTGATGATATTTAGAAGTATTAAAGTATATTAAAAGTATTCAAAACCAGAATTAAAAATTTCAAAATAGAATTAAAGAATTTTCCAAAGTAAAATTAAAAATTCAAAGTAAAATTAAAGAATTTCCAAAGGTAAAATTAAAAGTATTTCAGCAGTTCTGTTAAATCCAGATCCTGAATATCCTTAAATTTATCTAACCCGTACTTCGCCCGTAAGCTTGATGTATCCTGTTTATCCAGGATATCAATAAATGAGATTTCATCCTTGTGATTTTCTTTCTTAAGTTCCTCTACTTCCAGGATACATGTTTTAAGAAACTCCAGGGAATCATCCATATTTATCAGTTCTTCTATCATTTCATTTCTATATCTGTATGGTCTTTGGTGTTTTAAATCTTTAAAAAAGAATTTTTCATACATTTTTTCCTGTGAGACATACTTGTAGATGAGTATAAGTTTGTCCTGTAGTTCCTGCAGGTCTCTTTCTTTTCTTTCCATGATAAGCTCTTCTTTTAACCTGATTAAATCTATCTATTCAATTCTTTTTTTTAGTATAACAACCTAAATAAACTCATCAAGACTTTGCCTTTTCTGATAGGCCAACCCCTGAAATACTGCGACCAATTCCCCCTCATCATTGAAGATATCAATGGTATAGGTGGAAAGCTTGGGGTTTCTTGAAACCTCCCGAGCCACTGCAGTGACTTTCCCCTTTGTTACAGCAGTCATGTAGGTTATACTTACGTTAATGGCCATTGTGGCCATGCCGTATGAGTTAGCTGCAGCTCCAAAGGCTAAATCTGCCAGTGTAAACAGGGCTCCGCCATGGACAGTGTTTAAACCGTTTAAGTGTTCTTTTTTAACCATCATTTCTGCTTTGGCACTTCCTGGTGAGACATCCACCAGTTCCATGCCACAGTGCTCTGCAAACTTGTCTCTTTTAAAAAATTCTTTAATATCAACCATGAAAAACACCTGATTAAATGATCTACCATATTTTTATTAGAAAAACCCGCATGTTTTACGTCCACGCTTGGCCAGGTACTGCTGATGGTAATCCTCCGCCATATAAAACGTGGTTGCCAGTATTATCTGGGTAACTATATCCCTGTCGAACCTTTTTTGCACTTTATCTTTAGACTCTGTTGCCAGCTGCTTCTGTTGCTCATCATGGTAAAATATAACAGACCTGTACTGGCTCCCTATATCGGGTCCCTGCCGGTCAGTTGTGGTGGGGTCATGGTTATTCCAGAAAACAGCCAGGAGCTCGTTGTAGGATATCAGGGAAGGATCGTAGACCACCTCTACAGTCTCTGCATGGCCTGTCTCTCCGGTACAAACGTCCTCATAGGTAGGATTTTTGAAGTCACCACCCATATACCCAACCTTTGTGGATGCAACACCGTTAAGGCATCTGAATGCTTCTTCCACTCCCCAGAAGCACCCGGCCGCGAAACTCGCCTTTTTCAATTCTTTACTTTGCTCATCATCTGACAATCTACTCTACCTCACTTTATTCTTGTTATTTAAAAATAAATAATTTCCTAGAATTTTTTTTATAAATATTTTTCAGGTTCCAGTTTGATTTTCAATACATTCTATGAAGCCCCTTCAACATTGAGATGGCTTTTCTTCCTTCCATAGAAGTAGTAAATAACTAATCCAATTGCCAACCAGACCACAAATCTTAAATGGGTAACTGTGGGAAGCTCTGCCACCAGAAACAGGCAGAAGATTATGGACAAAATAGGTACGTATGGTACCAGGGGCGTTTTAAATGGTCTTTTTAGGTCCGGCCTCTGCCTTCTTAAAACGATGACTGAAGCAGACACTATGATGAATGCAGCCAGTGTTCCTATGTTAACCAGTTCTGCTATATCCTTTATGGGAAAAAAAGCTGCTATTACCATTGCAATTATCCCCACGAGAACTATGTTATTTACAGGGGTTTTGAAGTTTTTATGAAGCCTTGAAAAGAAGGGAGGAAGTAAACCGTCCCGGGACATGGCAAAAAACACCCGGGTCTGTCCAAAGTAACCCACTAAAAGGACAGAGGTAATTCCTGCTAAGGCGCCTACTGATATCACTATATTTGCCCATTCTATACCCACGCTCTGGAGTGCAAATGCCACTGGTGCTGCTGTTTCATTAAAAAGATAGTAAGGTACCATTCCGTTTAAAATAAATGTCACCACAATATAGAGAACGGTGCTTATAACCAGTGACCCGATTATGGCAATGGGAAAGGTTCTTTTTGGATTTTTAACTTCCTCAGCTGCGGTGGTTATGGCATCAAAACCTATGTAGGCGAAAAATATTATGGCCGCTCCCTGAAACACCCCGGTCCATCCATAGGGTAGGAAGGGCTGATAGTTTGCCGGGTTGATGTAGTTTATCCCTATGCTTATAAAGATAAGGATAACCGCGAGTTTAATCATCACGATAACCGTATTAAGCCTGGAACTTTCTTTAGTACCTTTAATCAGGAACAACGATAAAACCCCGATGATTATAATTGCTGGTATGTTAATAAAGCCTCCCTGTACTCCTGGAGGATTGATTAAGTAAGCTGGTAGGTTCAACCCCAGGGTGGTTAGTAAATTCACTATATAACCAGACCATCCCACTGCTATTGCAGCCACAATAACTAGATATTCCAGTATAAGGTCCCATCCTATGATCCAGGCCAGTAACTCCCCCAGAGTAACGTAGCTATAGGTGTAGGCGCTGCCTGCCACTGGCACCATGGATGCAAACTCCGCATAACAGAGGGCAGTAAATAGACAGGCTGTCCCAGCAATTGCAAAGGAAATAACCAGTGCAGGCCCTGAATAATTGGCAGAAGCAATTCCAGTAAGTATGAATATACCTGCCCCAATTATTACACCCAATCCCATTAAAAGCAGAGCTGGTGTTCCTAACACCTTTTTTAGGCCTTTTTCACCTTTACTTATCTCTAAAAGATGAGAAATTGGCTTTTTTCTGAAAATTTTTTCCCAACCCATGAAATCCACCCCCCAAGCTTAATAAAAAAAATTAAAGGACACAATATACCCTTATGTCTTTATGGAATTTTTAATTTTCTAAATATGGGCGGTGATCAGATCTTCATTTAATTTTGATAGTATACGGGCCAGAGTTATGATGTCTATTTTATTGTGCTCCACTATGGGAACTAGAGGCCCTACGTTACCCGTGTTCATATAAGTCCTATAAAAAGCTGGGACCTGACTGCTGGGTACGTCATCTTGCCGGTACAGGTCGAAAAAATGTTTTTCCAGTGTTTGCAAGCGGCAGTTTGGTAGAGCTCCTCCCCAAGTGCGTCTGGATAAATACAGCATGTCCATGTGATGGTTTCTCAACCTCCTGCTGATACCATGGTGATATGCCCTGCTCCTAATAAATGGCAGGTCGAACCCGCGGCCGTTGAAGGATACAAACACTGTTTCTTCATTTAAATCACTGAGGAAGTTTTGGATTATGGGTTTTTCATCATCCAACCCTGTTGCCAAATACTGGGTGACTTTCATATGGCTGTCCAGGATACGGGCCATGCCAATGAGGATTACTGGCTCATTTCTAAGTCCCAGTGTTTCTATATCAAAAAATAGGAAATCATTTAATTCTCTAAAGGAAGATGAATATACTTGTTTGGGATTAGAACCAGGGAAATATTCCCTTATACAATCCATAGGAGATTCATCAAGTTTGCATATGAATTCATCTGCTTTATGGGAGTAGGTGGGATGATTGCGTAGATCTTCTATGGTATTAAAGCCTTTTGTTTTAAGTTTGTGTTCTTTTGCTTCACCTATTCCCTGTAGGATTTTCAAGTCGCAGAGTATGGCTGATTTAGCTTTATCTACTTCTATGCGTTTGATTTTAAATTTCTCTCGATCTTCAATTTTATAGCAGGAACCCTGTGGTGTTTTACAGGTTTCTCCCTTGAAGACCTCCTCCAAATTCCTTCCTTCATACCTCTCCAGCAGCTCCCTTTGGAGTTTACTGGCATCGTCAACTTCATGGTACATGTGGTTTCAAGTTAGATTTTAAAATTATATAGTTTTATGGTTCTGAGAAAATTGTTAATAAAAATGTTTAAATGGTTTAATTTCTAAAATAATAGTCTAACGCGACGAAATAAAAAGATTTACTTATTAAAAGGAGGAATTCAATGAGAAAAACATACCTCTCTATATTTATTGTAGCTGTTCTGGCACTGGTTATATCCACATCTGGATGTATAAACCAAGAAGGCAACCAGACCAACCAGTCAGGTACTGGAACTTATTCAGTTAATGGATTGAGCTTTAATTACCCCCTTGATTGGGTTTTAGGCGGTCAGATCATTGGCAACACACATATAATCAACATAGCTGATCAAACAAATGTAGAATCAAACGGTACCCAGGGTAGTTCAGCTTTAATAAGCAGCATTCCAAAATCTGAAAATGTATCCTATGAAATTGCTAAAGAAAGCATAACCAACACTACAGGTATCGAATTTAATTCAACAGAAGAAACAGTTGACGTTGCAGGAGTAACCGCTAACATGACCACATTTACCGGTACAGATACTAGCGGAAACCAGACACAGGTAAAGTTGATATACTTTGAGAAGGATAACTTCGTTTACACCATACACTTCATAATCACTGGAGGAGAAGATATTCAGGCACAACAGCCAAACTTCAACATGATTAAAAACAGTTTACAGGTACCGTAAACAAAAAAATCCTTTATTTAAATTTTTTTTATTTAATCCAGCTCCGTTAGTGTAGTCCGGCCAATCATTCCAGCCTCTCGAGCTGGGGACTCGGGTTCGAATCCCGGACGGAGCATTTTTAAAATTATAGGAT